>ENA-ORLY01000038-ORLY01000038.1-human-gut-metagenome-genome-assembly--contig:-NODE-38-length-197222-cov-12.843633_pt1 | contig 197222 bp, 183 predicted proteins | sample MGYA00243071_ERZ508832 | MGnify/ENA primary metagenome ERZ508832 (study PRJEB26277, sample SAMN04329777) | human gut metagenome | biome: human-associated habitat | host: Homo sapiens | place: USA... | reverse complement strand
GCTTCCAGAGCTTATCGTAGGAAATAGGCATTGCAATTCTCCGTTCCAAATTTAAACTGATTGTATTATAGCACAAAGCGACAATGTTCGCAAGATAATCTCATAAGAACGTGAGATGTTATCTACAAAGAAAAGGAGGCTGTCGCATTAAGCCCCCTTATTCGTTAGATAATCTTAAAATGTTGTCGCTGGGCAATTCTGTAACACAAAAGTCCAACATTTTCAAGGCTTTTCAGCCTTTCGGGTATTATTCCCACTCAATCGTTCCCGGGGGTTTATCCGTAATATCGAACATTACGCGGTTAACGTGGGGCGTTTCGGCAATAATTCTGTTGCTGATTGTGCGGAGCAGGTCATAGGGGAGCTCTGCAAACTCGACCGTCATTGCATCGGTCGAAGTTACCGCGCGAACGCCGATTGCGTAGTCATAGGTGCGCTGATCGCCCATAACACCGACTGAGCGTATTCCCGTAAATACCGTGAAATATTGCCAAACCGAACGGTCAAGACCTGCTTTCGCAATTTCATCGCGGAGGATAAAGTCGGACCTTCTCAGGATGTCGAGCTTTTCGTCGGTAATGTCGCCGAGGATGCGGATCGCAAGCCCGGGACCCGGGAAGGGCTGCCTCCATACAAGGGGAGCGGGCATGTTCAAACTTTCGCCGAGGAGGCGAACCTCATCCTTGAAGAGGATACGGAGCGGTTCTATAAGGCCTTTGAATGCGATATCTTCGGGCAGGCCGCCGACATTATGATGGCTTTTAATCACGGATGCTCCGCCTGCGCCGCTTTCGATAACATCGGGATAAATCGTGCCCTGAAGCAGGTAGTCCGCGCCGATTTTCTTTGCTTCATCTTCGAAAACGCGAATGAATTCTTCGCCGATTATCTTGCGCTTGCGCTCGGGTTCCGTAACGCCTGCAAGTTTTGAAAGGAAGCGATCTTTTGCATTGACTTCGATAACATTCAGGCCGATTTCGTTGCGATAGAAGCCCATTACTTCCTCCGCCTCGTTCAAGCGAAGAAGGCCGTGATCAACGAATATGCAGGTCAGCCTGTCGCCGATCGCCTTGTGTACAAGGGTTGCGGCAACGGAAGAATCAACGCCGCCCGAAAGGCCCGCAACAACTCTGCCGTTTCCGACCTTTGCGCGCACTTCTTCAATGAGCTGATTTGCAAGGTTTGCCATTGACCAGCCGCCCTTGCAGCCGCAGATCTCATACACGAAATTATGGAAAAACTGCTTGCAGTATTCGGTGTGGTTAACCTCGGGATGGAACTGGACGCCGTACAGCCTGCGCTCTTCGTTTGCGAATGCGCAGATTTCACAATTATCGCTGCTTGCAATAATTTCAAAACCGGGAGGGCAAACAAGGCAGGAGTCGTTATGGCTCATCCATGTTATTGAATCGGGCATGTCCTTAAACAGTGGGCTGCGTTTGAAATGCATGGGTGTTTTGCCGTATTCACGCGTCGGAGCGGGTCCGACTTTGCCGCCGAGTTTTTGGCACATAAGCTGCATTCCGTAGCAAATGCCAAGCACGGGCACGCCGAGATTGAACAGCTCGTCGGAGCAGGTCCGTGCGCCTTCAAGATATGCACTGTCCGGCCCGCCGGACAGAATAATACCGCACAGACCGTCGCCCTTGATCTTTTCGATCGGGGAATCCGGCGGCAGGAGCTCGCTGTAAACCCCTGCTTCACGCACTCTGCGTGCAATGAGCTGGTTATACTGCGCTCCGAAATTGATGATTACAATTCTCTCCATATAGTATTCCTTATATAAACCATTTTGTTGTAAACAAGATGTTGTTTCCGCAAATTTACTGTTCACGGAAACGGATTCCGTCGGGCGTTGCCTCTTCGATTATTGCAAGCGAATATAAATCAATACCTCTTGCGCGCAGCGCGTCGCCGCCGCCCTGGAAGCCTTTTTCAACCGCAATACCGATGCCGACAAGTTCCGCACCGGCCTGTTCAATGATCGCAACAAGCCCGCGCATGGCTTCGCCGCGCGCCATAAAATCATCGATGATCAGGATTCTGTCTCCCGGATGCAGCCACTCTGCGGAAACAATAAGCGTAACTTTCTTTTTGTAAGTATAACTCATGATTTCGCTTTTAAAAAGTCCGCCTTCAATATTGTCGCTCTTTGCTTTTTTTGCAAATATCATCGGCACGCCCATCTTTTCGGCGCAAACCGTTGCAAGCGGAATGCCGGACGCTTCGACAGTCATAACCGCCGTCAGTCCGTTTATGTCAAAATGAGCAATGAATTCATCCGCCAGCTTGCCCAAAAAAGCAGCGTCAACGCGGTGGTTCAAAAATCCGTCAACCTTTACAACATTGCCGGGAAGAACCTTTCCCTCGCGCGCAATGCGCTCCTCCAAAAGTTTCATGCCGAACGCCCTCCGTGTTTTCGGGTTGTGCGCAGCAAAAGTGCCGATTTTTCAAAAAAAGCTTGCAAATCAAAGCCTTTTTGGGCTTGCAGCAGATCCGCACCGCATTTCCCTAATAAATATTTGAATTTTACTATAAATCCACAGGTTTCGCAAGGGAAAACTTCAGTTATATTATACACGATTGCAGGTATACATCAACGTTTTAAATCTCCCCCCGCAGCGTACCGCGGGGGGAGCGTTTCATGCTTTTTTTACATGTCTGCAACTGCATTAAGCATATTCGTATAGGCTTTAATTGCGCCTATCTGCAAATTTTTCAGCAATCCGCTCAGTTCAACGCGATTTTGCGTTTCTGCCGAATTGAAGGCTGTTACAAGTGCGGTGAGCTGCATATAGTACTCATCCAGCGCATCAATGACACCTCTGCCGTCATGCACGCCGTTCAATGCGGAACGCAGGCTTCGGATGTTTTCAAGCAATTCGCTCCCGATGGCCTTTCCGTATTCAATGCCGCGTTCGGCTGTGTCGTAATTTATCACTTCGTTGTTTAAATCATTAATTATTCCGAACGAAAACCCGACCGCTTCCGCAATTCCTTCCAAGCGCTCCGCTTCTGCCGTGACCTCAATTTCGACGGGTTCGCATGTAAAGGGCACGATTTCCGCCTTGTACCCCTGTTCAACAAGGCGTTTTCGAACGCTTTCGGCACCCGCTTCCGTTGTGTATGCCGAGGCAAAAACCGAAACGCTTCCGTCCCCGTTGTCGATAATGCAGCCTGCCGCTCCGAGTGCACGCACGGAGGCACTGAGTGCACTTGCTTCGGCATCGGATTCAAAACTGCCGAGCCGCAGCGCATACATGTCCAGCCCCGAAAAATGCATTTTTTGCGTTTGCGGGTTTGAAAAGCTCAGGCCCGGGGTTGCCCCCGCGGGTTCGGTGGTTGCGAGCGTATTCCCGCCGTGTTTTCTGCCGAAAACGTTTTCCGTAAGCCATGAGCCGACCGAAGTTGCAAATAAAACATAAATAATACCGCCCATCAGCAGCAGGAGTATCAGCAACCCGAATCCTCCCCCGCTCTCTCCGCGTCCGCCGGCGGCGGAATATGCCTGATATCCCCCGCGCCTGCGCCTTGTGTTCTTTCGTCTGCGTCTGTATTCCATGTTTGCCTTCCTTTCGCGTTTTGCGCCCGTTTTTGGATTTCCCGTTAACGGTTTATGCAGAAAGGAGGCACGGTATGAATATAAGGTGTGCCGTGAACACCTGCTGCGTTCGGTTCACGGGCACGCAGACTTCGGTTTATTTTTCGTCCCCGTCCGGCCGCCAGAGATATTTTTCCATGTTCACATGCCCGTCAACAAACTCAACCCCGTCTGCGGAAAGCAGCTGAATCTGCATGTTTTCACCGCCGAAAGCAAATGCGGCAGAAGCTTTGCCCTGCCTGTTCACAACACGATAGCATGGAATTTCGGAGGGGTCCGGATTTACATGCAGGGCATAGCCTACAACACGTGCCCAGCGCGGATTGCCCGCAAGAGCAGCGATCTGCCCGTAGGTTGCAACTTTGCCTCGCGGAATTTTGCGAACTACTTTATAAATTTTTTCAAACACCGTATCTTCCACAGTTTTTTCTCCGTTCTTTTTTGTTCAGCATCTGCCTTTGCCGCTGCATGTATTCAACATTTTTAAAATAATCATTTTTCGATATGTTACCATGCAAATGCAAGCAAAGTTTCATTAATCGCGGAAACGCCTTTTTTAAGAGCATTCAGCTCATTTAAACAGCCGTCAACTGCAATTTCAATGAATTCATCCGCCATTTCGCCCGTAAAAAAGAATGCGGGGGACTCCTTCATTAAATCTCCGGAGTTTTGTTTATAATCCGAATACATTTCCGCAAGGAACTCCCGCGGTTTAAATTCCGCAATATGACTCAGCTCTTCTGCGTTCAAATTCTCCGGCAAAACAATATTGAAAGTCAAACCATGTCTTTTTGACAGGTATGTATTTGCTTTTCGATAATCATCGTGAAGCCTGTCTATGTTTCCGTCGGTGTGCGGATCCCAATTATATTTCCCGTAAATAAAGCCGCGAAAAAGCAGGTCCTGAACAAGATGCAGGTAATAGCCCAAATAAAGGTCATCTGTCATCACCTTCCGTCCGAATCTGCTGCGGAATGCTGTTAAATCGTAGGTCTTTTTTGTGCCGCTGCAAATTAACTTCAAAAAATGCGCCTTTTTGCTCTCTTCCGAAGACCATCCTGCCGAGTCGGGCATTATTATGCCAAAGCGAAATCTGTCGGGGTTTTTAAATTCAACGCATTTCAATAACCGTTCCGCTGCCGCGTGATGCACTATTCTTGCCGCCATGTTTTCCCTTCCTTCTGTTCAAAATTTTAATCCTTTGAAAGAATGATACCATAAAACGAGGCGACAGGTAAAGCTGCTTTTTTTCAAAACACGCCTGCATTGCCAAAAGCTTGCAGTATTCGTGCCGATTTGATATAATGTTGCTTAACAGGCGGGCAATGCTCGTGCATTTGCCCTAAAAAACCCAAAGCGGCTGAACAGTCGAGATGCAAAGGTATTCGGAGATACGGGTTCGGAATGAGAGAAACTTTTTACAGAACGGCAATGCTGCTTGGTGAGGATGCAGAAAACATCCTGCTCGAATCCAAGGCGGCGGTTTTCGGAGTCGGCGGAGTCGGCGGGCACTGCGTTGATGCATTGGTTCGCTGCGGCCTCGGTCGAATTGCAATTTTTGACTCGGCCAAGGTCAAGCCGAGCAATCTGAACAGGCAGATTTGTGCAAAAAAATCCACCGTAGGCATGAAAAAAGTTGAAGCGATGAGTCTTCATATTGCGAATGTTTCGGACTGCATCACCGAAGCATTTGACTGTTTTGTGACGCGTGAAAATGCAGAAGAGCTGATTCCCGCAGATGCCGATATAATCATCGACGCCGTGGATAATGTCACGGCAAAGATCGCGCTCATTGAGGCAGCGTCACGATGCGGCATTCCGATTCTTTCCAGCATGGGTGCGGGCAACAGACTTGAGCCGGACAAAATTCGCATTGCGGATATATTTGAAACAAGCATCGACCCGCTTTCCCGCGTTATGCGCAGAGAATTGCGCAAGCGCGGTATAAAAAAACTCAAAGTTGTTTATTCCGTTGAAGAGCCGAAAACACCCGTCATTCCCGTTCCGGATCCGGATATGAAGCCGAACGCACCCGCAAGCGTACCCTTTGTTCCCGGAGCGTTCGGGCTTGCTCTTGCTTCGGAGGCCGTTCGCACAATTCTTGAACGAAAAAGGAGGATAAGTTTTAATGAATAACAAAAAAACACGACTGCAAAGGTTCATTTCATCGTCGATCGCCGTGCTTCTTTTTGCCGCGATCGCACTCGGCGCGGCACTGCCTGCGGCAGCATCGACAGCCGCGAGCTTTACGGCGGACTTTGCCAAAACCCAAACCGGCAGAGCAGCCGATAATCTCCGTTCGAACGATGAACGGGAATCTTCAAGCGGCATTCCTATGGATGCCAACGGCATTCCTATGACTGCCGACGGTGTTCCGAAACTGAAGCGCGATGTGCGAAGAAGTGTAAATTCTGATTTTTCGTTTATAAATGTCAAGCTGTCCGTCGGAGAAACGGCAAGTGTTCGCCTTGAGCTTTGCGGCGCATATTATGTTGCGGAAAATATGCGTGCTGTTGTCGGCAGCGAAAGCTCCCCCCGCACAGCTGCCGTCACCGTTGAAGACGGTAAAATTACGCTCAGCTCGGGCGGTTCGACCGTTTATCGGGGTTCCGAAATAACGCTTATGCGCGTGAATTACAACGAATCCGCCGGTTGGCTCCAGCTCTTTTGCAGCGGAAACGCAAACGAAAGGAAATACTTGGGCAACCTTGTTTTCCGCATCAATGATGACGGAACGCTCCGAGTCATCAACAATATTCCGACGGCGCATTATCTCTATGGCATCGTGCCTTACGAAATGAGCGAGTCCTGCCCCATCGAATCACTCAAATGCCAGGCGGTCGCCTCAAGAACCTATGCATTCGGCTTTACCATGCCCGGTGATGATTATGATATAACCGATTCGTTTAACTATCAGGGTTATCGCGGCTATAAACCCGGCTACGAAAAATGTATGCGTGCCTGCGTTGAAACAACGGGCGTCATTCTGTCTGTCGATAACGAAATCCCGCTTGCGTTTTACGGCGCAACAAACGGCGGAGAGACCGCTTTGCCGTCACACCTTTTCGGATATGATTCGCTTGACCCGCTGTATGAAATCCGTCTTGATGACATTGACTTTTATGAAGCCAACCCTGCCTGCAGGCAGAATCTTGAAATTACATACGGAGAAATATCCGACAACGAAGCATTTAACGCTCTCCTTCGCAAAGAGGCGAAAAAAATTGTCGGTTCTTCCGTTCGGCTCATTTCAATTCTTGAAACGGATGTGAACACACCGAAATTCGAAAACTGCGAACGCAACATGGCGAATGTTGATGTGCGTATTCTTGTTGGCACCGGCAGCGGCGAGCAGGAAGTTTCCTTCGGGTTTTCAGCCGACAGGTTGAAAGCTGAAGGTGTTTTTACAAAAAATTATAAGATGTACTGGGGAGAACCGACGAGCACCGGTTACAACATCTATTTCTGCCGCTACGGACATGGCCTCGGAATGTCGCAATACGGTGCTCAGGCGCGGGCGCGTGAGGGGCAGACGTATCAGCAGGTGCTTAAATTTTACTATGGGAAAATGAAGCTTACCGATGTTTGCGAGCTGAATCCCGAGCGTCCTTTTGCATACAGCCTTAATATCAAAGCATACGGCGAGTTCAACACGACCAATGTCAACCTTCGTTCCGGTCCCTCCGCATCATTCACAAGTTTGGGCAAGTTCAACACGGGCACGCATGTTGACGTTATCAATGCCGTTAACGGTTGGATTTGCTGCATTGCGGACGGCAAACTCGGCTATGTTCGCGGCGATTATATCGATGTTAAGCTTTTCCCGTCGCCCATTGCTGCGCAGCAAAGAGTCTGCGAGGCAAAAACAACCGAAGCGGCCGCCCTTCGTACCTCCCCTTCTCAATATGCAGCCGAAATCGTGTCACTCAGTGCCGGTGCGCAGATCCGCGTTTGGTTTGAAATCGGGGACTGGTACTATGTTCGAATCGGACACCGCTCCGGCTTTGTTGAAAAGAGCAAAATAATTATCGGAGATTGGTTCATCATAGACCTTCATGCGATCGTTTCATCGCAAATAGGCGACGGAATCCGCCCGCGGCCGTGAGTTTGCAGCGAAACGGTGCGGGGTGAGTATCCAGACATTCACCGTATTGTTCCAATCAACTGTACAGTACGCAAAGTATGCATAAACAGCCCTTCCGAATGCATCGACATCGGAAAGGGCTGTTTGTTTTTGTGACATTTAAGCGACTTTTTTAAGAGCCGTGCTGCGCGGCGGTTTTAAGCAGAAGCATGAACCCCGTCAGCAATATGAGAAAGGAAAAATTAAACAGGGAAAACTCTTTTACATATGCTCCTGATTTTCCGGGATTATGCTTTACATATTCACGGAAAGTGATGAGGCTTGCAAGCGATGCGATGAGTGTGCCGACGCCGCCGATATTTACTCCGACAAGCAGATCCGCATAGTTTTCCGTGAACTGTGAAAGCAGAATTGCGGACGGAACATTGCTTATGAACTGGCACGAAAGAACACTGAACACAAGCGTGTTCCGCTCCAAAAGCCCCGACAGAAACTGCCGAACGATGCCTATTCTGCTCATATTTCCCGCAAAAATAAAGAAGAATACAAATGTCAGCAGCAGCGGCCAATCAACTGCGAGCAGTGCCTTTCGGTCCGCCGCAAGCAAAACAGCCGGTATTATAACCAAGCCTATCCAATACGGAATTCCTCTGAAAACTATCGCAATTGCCAACGCAAAAAGCGCAAGGTAAACCGCAAGACGCACCGGCGGAAGCCGAAACTTTTCATCGCTCAGCTCCAGCGGTTCCGGCTTTACAAATACCAGACAGCAAAACGTGATAAGAGCGACCGAAAAAACGAAAGGCGGTGCCATGATACGCATAAACTCAAGGTTCGGGATTTCAAACTTTGTGTAAAGATACAGGTTCTGCGGATTTCCGAACGGAGTCAGCATTCCGCCGAGATTTGCGGCTATATTCTGCATTATGAAAGTGAATGCCATGTATTTTTCTTTGTGCGTTGTTGTGAGCACAAAAAATCCCAGCGGCAAAAACGTCAGCAGAGCCATGTCGTTTGCTATCAGCATGGAACCGATAAAAGTTATGTACACAAGGGCAAGCACGCTCATGCGGGCGTTTTTAAAAAGCCGAACTATTTTGCGTGCCAGCATGTAAAAAAAGTTAATGTTCTTCAGCGCACACACAACCGCAAGCACGCAGAACAGGCATGTCAGAGTTTTGAAATCGAAATACCCCGAATAAAGCTTATCCGGAGGCACAAAAAACATGGTTATGACCGCAGCCGAAAGCGCAATAACCATTACGGTATTTTTCTTTATAAACTGTTCAATCGCTGACAGAATGCATACCTTATTCATTCTCTTTGCGCTGCTGCTTTTTCTTTCGTTCATTTTTTCACCCTTTGCATTTTTTGCTGAAAGAGCAACGGAATTCATTTTGCAAAACAAAAGGAAGCAATCGAACGAATGCTTCCTTTGTTTGGTAGCGGCAATCTGATTCGAACAGATGACACTCCGGGTATGAACCGAATGCTCTAGCCAGCTGAGCTATGCCGCCGTATTCGTGCGGAGGGGCTGATGCACGACCGCAATTGAAATGGTTGCGGGGGAGGGACTTGAACCCCCGACCTTCGGATTATGAGCCCGACGAGCTACCGACTGCTCCACCCCGCGATGGTCATTGCCTTTGGAACTCTCGCTCCACAATGCAGGAGCTATGATACCACGCACGGAAGCGGTTGTCAAGCATTATTTTTAAAAAAGTTATATATATTTTCTTTACCTGTTTGTGCTTGCGTTTTATATTGTTAATCCGGGTTGACATTGCCAAAAATAAGTGTTAGAATTTTCATCAAATTAAATTTGGCTTTGATGGAGAAAAGAGCGGCGGTTGCCCAAGAGAGGTTCGCATTTGCTGGGAGCGAGCCGCAATTAAAGCTCATAAAGTTCGCTCCGGAGCCGCAGCGGTGAAGTTTTGCCTTCCGAATCTCGAATTTGCGCCGTGCCGTGTCCGTCGGTACTCTTCGGGCTCATTCACGGACAAAAGCGGGTTTGGACCGGGGCAAATGTGTAGTCGCTGCCGCGTCAGACCCGATAAAGTCTTTTTGAGGCAACCTTGGACTGTTGCTGTTTGTGAACGCAATTTCGCGGATGCATTCGGCACGTTTCGGGCTGTGAAACAGGGTGGTACCACGAGAAAAGCGCACTCGTCCCTCAGGGACGGATGCGCTTGATTTATTTTGCGGAACAAATTTCTTTGATTTGAAAAAATAAAGGAGAAAAACAAAATGCTTGACGAACTTGCAAAAATCCGTGAGGACGCGCTTAAGCGGCTTGAGAACATCAAAAGCGAAGAAGAGCTGTCCGAACTGAACACCTCCGTTTTGGGCAGAAACGGCGCATTGACGGCTATTCTGCGCACAATGGGCAAACTCTCTGCCGAAAGGCGCGCGCAGCTCGGCAAAGCGGCCAATGAGGTTAAACAGTCCATTGCCGAAGCACTTGAAGCACGAAAAGCAATGCTTGACGCATTTGCAGAGCAAAAGCGCATTGAAGACGAAACCGTTGACGTTACCCTTCCGGGCATTATCGAGCTGCCGTCCGGCAAGCTCAACCCGCTTACCAAGGTATATCGCGAAATCCGCGATGCGCTTGTCGGATTGGGCTTCACAACCTTTGAAGGGCCCGAAATCGAATATGACGATTTTAACTTCACAAAGCTGAACCTTCCGCCGGATCACCCCGCAAGGGATATGCAGGATACCTTCTACATCAACGACAGGGTTCTGCTGCGCACGCACACATCCCCCTGCGAAGCGCGCGCGCTTATGGCGCTTAAGCCCCCGTTCCGCCTTGTTATTCCGGGAAGAGTTTTCCGCGTTGACGAGCCCGATGCAAGCCACAGCCCTGTTTTCATGCAGATTGAAGGGCTTGTTGTTGACAAAAACCTGACATTTGCCGATTTGAAAGGCACTATCGACACTTTTGTTAAGGCCGTTTTCGGCGAGAACGTCCGTTCGCGCCTCCGCCCGAGTTATTTCCCGTTCACGGAGCCTTCTGCCGAGGTTGATATTTCCTGCACGATCTGCGGCGGAAAGGGATGCAGCTCCTGCAAGGGCACGGGCTGGATGGAGATTATGGGCTGCGGCATCACAAACCCGCATGAACTTCAAAACTGCGGACTCGATCCCAACGAATGGTCCGCGCTTGCATTCGGCGTCGGAGTTGACCGCGTTGCGTGCCTGAAATACGGCATCAGCGACATTCGCCTGCTTTACGAAGGCGATGCGCGTTTCCTCAGGCAGCTGTAATTAAGGAGGGCAAAATAATGAAACTACCGCTTAAATGGCTGAAAGATTATGTTGACTATAACGTAACACACAAAGAGTTTGCTTCAAAAATGCTCCTGCGCGGATTCGAGGTTGCGGATATCATTCCCGAAATGAAGGTCAGCAACGTTGTTGTCTGCACAATAACGCATATTGAGCAGCACCCGAATGCGGAAAGGCTGCGCGTTTGCAATATCGATATCGGCGCGGAAAACGAACTTGTTATCGTTACCAATGCGGCTAATGTGTACGAAGGCTGTCAGGTTCCCGTTGCGCTGGACGGCGCGATCCTTGCGGACGGCACGGAAATAAAGCCCACAAAGATGCGCGGTGTGCTGAGCAGCGGAATGTTCTGCGGCGGTGCGGAACTCGGCATCAACGATGTTGAATACGAGGGCGCGGGTGCGGACAGCGTTCTGATTCTGAACGACGGCACAAAATACACAAACGGTATGCGCATTCAGGAAGCACTCGGGCTTGACGATGTCATTTTCGATATTGAACTCACGCCCAACCGCCCCGATTGTCAAAGCATTATCGGCCTCTGCCGCGAGGCTGCGAGTGCTCTCGGTCAGAAATTCCACGAACCTGTCATCAAACCCGTTGCCGGCAGCGGCAGTGCGGCGGATTATGCAAAGGTCACCGTGCTCAATCCCAACCTTTGCCCGCGCTATTGCGCAAGGGTTGTGACCGATTTGAAAATCGAGCCCTCACCGAAATGGATGCAGCTGCGTCTGAAGCTTTCGGGAATCCGTCCGATAAACAATATTGTTGATATCACAAATTATGTTCTGCTCGAATACGGTCATCCGATGCATGCATTCGACCTTGCCTGCATTGAAGATGCGCATATTGTTGTTCGCAACGCCGTTGAGGGCGAGGTTGTGACAACGCTTGACGGCAAACAACGCGCCGTAACACCGGATATGCTGCTCATTGCCGACCCGCATAAGGGCGTCGGCATCGCAGGCGTCATGGGCGGACTGAATTCCGAAATCACCGAAAATACAAAGGTCACGCTGTTCGAAAGTGCGGTGTTCAACGCTGCAAACATCCGCCGCACAACGCAGAAGCTGCACCATTCAACCGACTCCTCCGCAAGGTTCACAAAGGGCGTTGAAGCCGTGAATGCGGAGCTTGCGGTCAACCGCGCGATTGAGCTTGTTGACATTCTCGGAGCCGGCAGGGTCATCGGCAGCATGATCGACGTTTGCAATGCGGATATTTCCGAAAAAGTCGTGAATGCGGATGTTTGTCATATTAACCGTATTCTTAACACGAAACTCAGCGGAGAATCCATGGCGGAGCTGCTTTCGACCATCAGCATTCCCGCTGAGGTTTGTGAAAACAAGCTGCGTATCAAGGTTCCGCACTTCCGCACGGATATTGAAGACGGAATCGAAACCGACTGGGATATTGCGGAAGAAATCGGGCGGCTTTACGGCTATGATAACATTGAGCCGACGCTCATGCACGGCGATTCCTTCCAAGGCAGGCTTTCCCGCTCCGTCATAATTGAAGACAGGGTGAAGGATACAATGGCTGCAATGGGCTTCATGGAGCTTTATAATTACAATTTCACATCTCCGCAGGAATATGATCTGCTGCTCATTCCGGAGAACGACGAAAAGCGCAACACCGTTCGCCTGCAAAACCCCTTCGGCGAGGATCAAAGCCTTATGCGCACAACGCTCATCGGCGGCCTGCTCCGCACGATGCGCACAAACTGCAACAAAAAGAGCGGTCACGGCAGGTTCTTCGAAATCGGCAATGTTCACTTCAACAACCCCGATCTGCCCGAGGAACGCAAGATGCTCGGCATTATCGCATACGGCGGTGCAGGAAATGTCCGCAATGCCGAAAACTTTTTCACGCTTAAAGGTATAATTGAAAAGCTGTTCGAAATACTCGGCATTGAGAACGCAAGGTTTGAGCGCGGAGGCGGAGCGTATCTGCACCCCGGCCAGAAAGCCGTTGTTTCAATTGACGGCGAAGTCATCGGTGAAATGGGCTGCACTCACCCCCGCGTTGAAAAGAATTTCGGCCTGAGCTGCAACGCATACCTTGCCGAAATCGATTTCAACAAGCTTGCGGCGCACACAAACAATTCACGCAAATACAGACCTTTGCCCAAATTCCCGATCGTGCCGCGTGATATTGCGGTTGTTGTTGACAGGAACATTGAAGCACAGACTGTCATTGACATCATCAACACAGCCAAGACACAGGTTATTGTTGAAAACGCAAAGGTATTCGATGTCTACTATCCCAAAGAAGCGGGCGACAAGGGCATCCCCGAAGGCAAGAAGAGCATGGCGTTCAGCTTCGAACTCCGTTCCGATGAACGCACGCTTACTGATGAAGACATCAACCGTGCAGTGAATACCATTTTGAAGGCTCTCAAATTCCGTCTTGATGCGGTTCTGAGGTCATAACTGTTTTCCGTTTCTGCCGATTTTAAGCTGATTCCGCTTATTTCGGACTGTTTTCGGGAAGCGTTCCGTATTTGCTTATTCGGACCGTTTCCCGCATCGGCCGCCGCTCCCGTTCCGCATCTTCGGTGCCGCGCGGGAGCGACCGCACCGACCGAGAAAGTTTTAATTAAATCAACGAAACACCGCCTAAAGGAGGTTTCCGCCAAAAATGCTTGCTCGTTTTTTCTCGGCTCCTTTTCAAAAAGTTTCGCTATGTTTTGCAGGGATTTACACAAATCGCCTGATTAACGAGTATGTTTAACATTGTTTTGGTTCAGCCGGAAATACCGCAAAACACCGGCAATATATCCCGAACCTGTGCCGTTACCGGCTGCAAGCTGCACCTTGTTCGTCCCCTCGGTTTTTCCGTTGATGACAGGTATTTGAAGCGCGCCGGTTTGGACTACTGGAACGAGCTTGAGATTTACTATTACGACAGCTTTGAAGAACTTGAAGCGGCTCATCCCGATGCACGGTTCCATCTGCTTTCCACCCATGCGGAAGCAAGCTTTGCCGAAGCGCAATTCCTGCCCGGGGATTTTCTTGTTTTCGGAAAGGAAACGGCGGGACTCGGACAGGAACTGCTCTCAAGGCGCAGCTCGGATGCAATTCGCATTCCCATGCGAAAAGGTCTGCGTTCACTCAACCTTTCAAACTCCGTGGCAATCGTCGTTTACGAGGGCTTGCGTCAAAACGGATATGCCGGGCTTGTGTGACGCCGTTTCAATCCCGTTCCGTTATAAATAACTTTTTGTTAAATTCGGGCGTATCTGCCCATATGATAAAAGAGGTTGCAGCAATGGCAAAAATCGAATCACACAACACGCTTGAAAAAATACTTGAAAACGGCATCATTGCAATATCCCGCGGCAATTACGGCGACACTCTGCTTCGCGCCGTTGATGCGGCTGCACGCGGCGGAATCAAAGCCGTTGAAATTACGTTTGAGCAAAATCTTGCACCCGAAATTGCGGGCGAAGCATTGGATAAACTTGTTCGCAGATTTGGCACTGTACTGGCCGTCGGCGCGGGCACGGTGCTGACGCTTGAACAGCTCAGCATTGCAGCACAGGCGGGAGCGAAATATATTGTTTCGCCAAACAGTGACTGCTATATAATCAAGGAAACAAAGCGACGCGGGCTGATTTCGATTCCGGGCGCAATGACGCCGACGGAAATCACGGCAGCTCATGCGGCAGGCGCTGATATTGTGAAGCTGTTCCCCGCCGGTGCACTCGGAGTGGAATACTTCAAAGCGATCAAAGCACCTCTCAGGCATATTCCTGTTGCGGCTGTCGGCGGAGTTACACCCGAAAACCTTTTGCTCTTTAAAAAGGCGGGTGCGTGCGCATACGGCATCAGCACGGGGATTTTTAATGCAACTGCAATAAAAAGTGAAGATTACGAACGTGTGCGCCTTCTGGCGCGCGAATACGTTCGACTTGCTGCGCAGCAGGATTAACCGCCGTGCTTTCGGCAGCATAAAGTAAACAATTCGACAGTGCTTACGGAGAAACAGTTTTGAGCGATAAAACATGCAGCAATATTCACGAGGGGCACCGAAAGCGACTGCGTGAAAGCTATATCAAAAGCAACGGAAGCGATGCTCTCAGGGATCATCAGCTGCTTGAACTTCTGCTGTTTTATGCCATTCCCCGGCGGGATGTAAATCCGCTTGCACATCGTCTGGTCAACCGCTTCGGTTCACTCCGCGGAGTGCTTGAAGCAAGCTTTTCCGAACTTGCGGAAGAAGGGGTTTCGCAAAGCACGGCCATTTTGATTAAATTGGTCGGCGATATCAATTTTCGCGCAAAAATTGCCGACGCAGCCGGGAAACAATTGAAAAATACCGATGATGCAATGGATTTTTGCAGTGCATTGATTGCGGAAGAACGCGAGGAGGTTTGCCTTGCGGTTTGTCTCAACGCAAAATCCGCCGTAACTTACAGCGAAATTGTGGGACGGGGAAACAGCTCCGAAACGCCGTTTTCGTTAAGGCGAATTGTTGAGATCGCACTCGCACAAAAATCGAATGCAATAATCATTGCTCACAATCATCCGTCCGGCGATCCGAAACCCTCCGTACTTGATATTGAAAATACGCGGCGCCTCAGGCTTCTGCTCAACGAAGTCGGAATCGATATGCAGGAACATATCATAGTTTGCAGCAGTGCATGTTATGCGATAGTTCGCGGATACTCAAGGAGCACGGAGCATTTCGGCAGCACTTCCGATACCGCACAAAAAACCTGCACGGAAGATAAGCCTGTGCGCATCACTGTATCAAACAGCGGTGCGTGACGCTGCGTCATTAAATAATGTCGGCTTAACCGTTATTATCATCGCTCAATACTTTGGATTGAGCAAGGAAAGGACATAGGCAGCAATAAAATGAATCAAAAAACAAAAAAGCATTCCGAAACAGCCGAACGCATTATGCTTTTTATCGGCGCAGCATCACTTCTGCTCGCATTCTGCATCTGCTTCGGATGCACCGGAAACAGCAGTGCGAAGACCTTGCAGCAGCTTTTTGATGAAATCAGCAGCACAGGCAAAATGGCGACTCTGACTGCCGTTCCAACCGAAGATTACTTTCCCGTTTTCGGAATCGAAACGGACAAGGTTGAGGACTCCGTGTTTTATATCGCAGAAAACCCCTCGTCATCGGCGGATGAAGCCGCAATATTCAAAGCCGTTGATGAAACCTATGCCAAAACGCTTGAACGAATCTTCAAGGCACGAATTCAGGCACAGGCTCAGCTCGCTGAAAGCTACAGCATTGAGCAGTATGACAAGATTAAAAGCACTCAAATTAAACGTAACGGCTGCTATGTTTATTATGTTGTGAGCGAATCGGGCGCGGAACTGACCGAAATGCTTGACGCCGGTATTGCAGGCATCATTGCGCAGGGCTGATATCTTTTTTATCGGATTTCGGTGTTTCGGGATATTTGATTTTGCGGCAAAAAAGCAACCGGATTCGGATTTTCTCGGCCGAAACGCACTTGCAATTGACAAGCCCGCACCAATATGGTAGAATTCTTCAACAGAAGCGGCAGCTGCGGGTATGCATACCGCACTTTCAGAGTGCCGCGAAATACAATATTATGAGGCTTAGTTTTATGAAATTAGGTAAAATTGTTGCTGTTCTGCTTGCCTGTATTTTTGCATTGGGGTTACTTGCATGCAAAAAAACGGATGATCCCGTTATCGACATCGGCGGCAGCGCATCCCCCAACCAAACCGATGCTCCCGCAACCCAACAGGGTTCGGTCGCAGACAGTGCAACCCCAAACAGCGGTTTATCCACAAGTGTACCCACTTCGGAAGGAACATCGGATATTAATCCCACGCCGACTGAAGCTCCGGATAACGAAAGTATCGTGTCCCTCGGCAGTGAAACCGCACCCGCACGCAACACAATGCCCACGGAAACTTACGGTTTAAGTAACACTGAGTGTGAAAGTTGGTTTTCCGATGCCGTGTTTATCGGGGATTCAATCACCATCGGTTGGAAAAACTATAACAATCGCATGCTCGAAAAAAATCCCGAATTTTTCGGAAATACGCGCTTCCTCTGTGAAGGCAGCTACGGTGTCGGACATGCACTTGAGCCGATTTCGGATTCCAGCCTGCATCCCGTTTACGGCGGAGAACAATGCTACATTTGGGATGCCGTTAAGAAAATGGGCGCAAAAAAGGTCTTCATTCTGTTCGGATTGAACGACATTTCCATTTGGGGTGTTCAGGGCACTGCGGACAACTATGCCGAAGTCATTTCGAATATTCGCCGCGAAAGCCCCGAAACGGAGATTTACGTTATCAGTGCAATGTATATGTTCAAAGGCAGCGAGCGCGAAAAGCTGAACAACAAGAATATCTATGCACTTAACAAACTGCTTGCCGAAATGTGCCGCGAAAACGGCTATGAATTTGTTAATATTGCAAGCAATCTTATTGACGAGGGCGGCTTCCTCCCCAAGGAGTACTGCTCCGACAACTACGTTCATCAAACCTACTCCGCATATGCGGTTTGGGCGGATGTCCTTCGCAGTCTTGCCGCAAGGCATATAACCGGTCAAGGAAAGCTTGTTTTCGAATAATCCAAGCGTTTGAACTGCCGTTTATGAATTATTCAGACCGACTTTGTGCAATATAATTTCGGTCCACACACAGAAAGATGCTCCTCGGGTTTTATTATCCGAAAAGATATCATGGAGGAAAAACAATGAAACGCACTGTATCCTTTGCACTCTCTGCCGTTCTTGCTCTTGCTATGCTCCTTTTCATCGGCTGCAAAGGCAATGAAACTCAGCCTAAGCAGGCGGATGTTGAAGCGGTTTACACAAAGCTTGTTGAATCCGGTCAGCTTCCGTCAATGACAAAAGTGCCCGAGAGGGATCTTGAAGAGGTTTACGGAATCGATAAAACAAAGCTTGCGCAGTGGACAATGTACCTGTCAGAAAACTATGCGGTCACAGTCGGCGAAGTTTCGATTTTTGAAGTTTCCGATGCGGCATATGCCGAGGAACTGCAAAGCATTCTTCAGAATCGACTTGACAGGCTCCGCAAGGTTGCAAAAGAATATGCACCCGCCGAGACCGCAAAACTCGATCCTGTGGAAGTGCATCGCGTCGGCAATTATGTTTACATGGTTGCGGGCAGCGACTACAATGCTCTCATGAAAATCATGCAGGAGAACATCGGCTGATGGTTTTTTCAAGTCTGCTGTTCATCTTCATCTATCTTGTTGTAACTTTGGCACTGTATTATGCAGTGCCTAATCGCGTTTATCGAAACGTAATCCTCTGTGTTCTCAGCCTTATTTTCTACGGCTGGGGCGAACCGAGTTTTGTGCTTTTGATGATATTCTCCATAGCGTTCAACTGGCTTGCCGGTTTGCTTGTCGGAAAATATCGAACCAACAAAAAACGCTGCAAGGCTGTACTCGTTGCTTCCGTTGTGGTGAACCTTGCGCTGCTGGGCGTATTCAAATACACGGGCTTTGTTGTTGACACGCTGAAAGCCGTTTTTCCGTTCATGCGCAGCTATGCAACGCCGATAATACCTCTGCCCATAGGCATTTCGTTCTATACCTTCCAGGCAATGAGCTATGTTATCGATGTTTACCGCAACGACACATCTGTTCAAAAGAACCCCGTGTATTTCGGTACATATGTCGCACTCTTCCCGCAGCTTATCGCGGGCCCGATCGTGCGCTATCGCGACATTGCGGATCAGCTTGAAAACAGGCACGAAAACGTTGCTCAGTTTGCTTCCGGAATAAAGCTTTTCACTGTCGGACTTGCAAAAAAAGTTTTGCTTGCAAATCAGCTTATCGCTCTTTGGAACGTTCTCCGCGCAAGCTCCGCAACAAACGGTGTTCTCGGTTCATGGGTCGGAATCATTGCATATACACTGCATATCTATTTCGATTTCGGCGGCTATTCAGATATGGCAATAGGTCTCGGCCGAATGTTCGGGTTTGAGTTTCTCAAAAACTTTAATTACCCCTATATTTCCCGCAGTATCAGCGAATTCTGGCGCAGATGGCATATCTCCCTTTCCACATGGTTCAGGGAATACGTCTACATTCCCCTCGGCGGCAACCGCCACGGACTTGCGCGTACCCTGCTTAACACCGCAATCGTTTGGATGCTCACCGGACTTTGGCACGGTGCAAGCTGGAATTTCGTGCTTTGGGGAGTGTATTTCGGGATTATCATCATTATCGAAAAACTGTTCCTCGGGAAATATCTTGAAAAGGCCCCCGCATTCCTTTCCCACCTGTATGCGATATTCCTTTTCACCTTCGGATGGGTTCTTTTCGACTTCACGGACATGGGTCAGATGCGTGATTTCATTGTTTCGCTTTTCAACGGCGGCAGTGTCGGCTTGATTTCGCATGATGCACTGGTTTATGTGCTTGCTTATCTTCCCGTGCTGATCGTTTCAATCATTGCCTCCACCCCGTTGGTCAGCAACCTTCATAAAAAAATCGAAAACAGAGCGTGGTGCGGCTATGCCGATGCGGCACTTGTGCTGATTGCGCTTGTTATCTGCACTGCATCGCTCGTTTCAAGCGGATATAATCCGTTCATCTATTTCCGATTCTGACGGAAGCCGCTGTCGGGAGCGAAAATGCCCTTGCATGGCACATGCAATTATGTTTATAAAAAACCCGCTGACGGCAAGCATCCGTCGGCGGGTTTTGTTTTTTGCAGCCGCAGCTGAGGTATCAAACAACGCTGAATACCGTTAATGTCCGTTTGTTATTTTGATGCATACATTTTGCCGACTATCCAATTTGACAGCCGACAGGGCAGAAACTTTCCGAGCAGGCAGCAGGCTTTGTATTGCAGCCCGACGGAGCGAAGCGGCTTCGGGTTGCGTTTGCGGGACACCGAATACATGCACCTCGCGATAACATCGGGGGACATGCCGTTCTGCTCATCGCGTTCCATTGTTGCAACGGATTTCGAAAGTGCAGCATAATCGGAGCTGCCCGCATTCGATTTTGTTCTTGCAGCAGTAAAACCTGTTTTTATATCGCCGGGCATGATTGCCGCAACGCGAACCCCATACGGACGCACTTCGTTGGCCGTTGCAAGCACAAGCGAATTCAGTGCAGCTTTTGATGCCGAGTAATATGCCTGAAAAGGTATGGACACCATTCCCGCAACCGAGCTTGTTACGATTATCATACCGCTTCCCTGCCTGCGCATTTCGGGCAATGCCGCACGTATGCAGTTGGAAGTGCCGAAAAAGTTAACGTCAAATTGGCGTTTTGCATCCGCATAGGCTGTGAACTCAACCGCACCGGAAATTCCGAACCCGGCATTGCAGATAAGCACATCAAGCCTTCCCTCACGGCTGACAACGGTTTTAATCGCATTGCGGACGGCAGCCTCATCCGTAACATCGGCGCAAATGCTCTCAATTCCCGCTTCCGGGCACGGACGGCGGCTCAACCCGTACACTCTGTCTCCCTTGGCGAAGAACAGTTTTGCGGCAGCAAGCCCGATTCCGCCCGAAGCACCGGTGATAAGTACGATTCTTTTCGGTTTATCAGTCATTTTTTACAATTCTCTCAATAATATCGAGAGCCTCGTCAAGTATAGTTTCGGTATGGTTTGCCATATAGCTCGTGCGGAGCAGACTCTCTCCCGGAGGCGTTGCGGGCGGCAGAACCGGGTTCACATAAACACCCGCATCAAACAATTCCTTTGCCTTGCGGAGGGTGCGCATTTCATCATAGGTATAGATGGGGATAATCGGCGTTATGCTGTCGCGTATGGCAATGCCGCGTTCCAGCAGCCCTTTGCGCATATAAGCCGCAAGTTCAACAAGCCTCTTGGGCATTTCGGGATGACTGCGGAGAATATGCAGTGCCTCAATCGCCGTTGCGCAGTTTGCGGGCGGAATGCTTGCGCAGAAGATGAACGGACGCGAGGCATGACGAACATAGTTCACAACGCGCTTATCGCCCGCCATATAGCCGCCGAGGGAAGCGAGTGACTTGCTGAAGGTGCCCATTATGATATCAACCTTATCGGTCAGACCGAAATAATCTGCCGTACCTCTGCCGCCGTTTCCGATAACGCCGAGACCGTGAGCATCGTCAACCATAACGCGCGCTTTGTATTTTTGCGCAAGCTCAACAATTTCGGGCAGCTTGCATATATCGCCGCCCATGCTGAACACGCCGTCTGTCACAATAAGCTTGCCCGATTCAAGCGGAACACTCTGAAGCGCAGTCTCAAGGTGTGCCATATCGCTGTGGTTGAAGCGAATCGTCTTTGCGTAGCTCAGTTTGCAGCCGTCATAAATGCTTGCATGATTCTCCTTATCGCAGAAAATGTAATCGCCTCGACCCGCAATCGCGCTGATGATGCCCAAATTGCTTTGGAAACCCGTTGAGAATGTCATAACATCTTCTTTGTTCAAAAAATCAGCAAGCTCCGACTCAAGCTGAACATGCAAATCAAGCGTACCGTTCAAAAAACGCGAACCTGAACAGCCCGATCCGTATTTTTCGAGTGCACGCACGCCCGCCGCAATAACGTCGGGATTGGAAGTCAGCCCAAGGTAGTTGTTTGAACCGAGCATTATGCGCCGTGAACCCTCCATGATGACTTCCGGAGCCTGTTTCGATTCGATTTGGTGGAAATAGGGATAAACGTTTTCGGCTGTTGCCTTCTCGACTATCTCAACCCTGCATTTGTCAAATAAATCCATATAAATCTCCAATAAATGCGGCAGTCCGCGCACCCGGATGAAAAATAAATATGGCTGCGCTTTCCGCCTTGGTATATACCTTTCAAGTTTAATACATTTTTTAAGAAAAGTCAAGGCATTTAAAGAAAAAACTTAGTTTGTTACAGCCGGAAATAATTAAGCGAATCTTGCTTACGGTGCACACTTGTGCTAAAATTGAAACATCATATCAACTCGGAGAAATCAATGCAAAACGAACCGGAATATGAACTGATTAAAAGCAGCCGAAAAACACTTGCTGCCGAAATCAAGCAGGGTCGGCTTATCATTCGCGCCCCGCATCAGGCAGCAGATGATGATATCAGGCGATTCATCCAAAAAAACAGGCAATGGATTGAGACCCATCTTGCAAAATCACGTTCCCGTGAAGCAGCTGCGGAAAGCATCCCGAAACTGACGCCCGAAGAGCTTCATAACCTTGCTCAACAAGCTCTGAAAGTGATTCCCGCGCGCGCTGCGTACTATGCTCCGCTCATCGGCGTTACATACGGGCGAATAACGATTCGAAACCAAACCTCCCGCTGGGGAAGCTGCAGCAGCAAAGGCAATCTGAATTTCAACTGCCTTTTAATGCTTGCCCCGCCGGAGGTTTTGGACAGCGTTGTTGTTCATGAACTTTGTCACCGCAGGGAAATGAACCACTCGCAAAAATTCTATGCCGAAGTCCTTCGTGTTCTTCCAACCTATCGCACGCAGGAAAAATGGCTCAAAGAACACGGCGGCGAACTGCTGAAGCGGCTCCGTGACTGACATAATTTTATTTTATAAAATACCAGTTTTTTATGTTCCGCAGCAAAGCCGGTTCGCGCATCGTTCCGATTTCCTGAAGCTTTGCGGAGTACACAACGCTGTTCAGGCGAAAATAAAGCACAATGAACGGAAGCTCATCGGCAAAAGCGGTTTGCAGCTCATATGCGGCATTGCGAAGGGATTCCTCATCCGCAGCAGCGTTCATTTTGTTAAGTGCGGCCGAAACCCCGGAATATAAGCCTGCATTGTAATGCCCGAAATTGTTCTTCCCGTTTACACTGAGATAAGGTTCAAGGTCATTGCTTTGCGCAAGGTTAAAGCCGCATAATGCAAGATCCCAATCGCCCGCCGCAAGCGCGGTCATGTATTCGCTGTCCGCGCTGCCGTATGAATGTGCAGCGGTCACAACCTTCACCGTTATGCCGACGGCCGCAAGCTGTTCGGCAATCATGCCCGCCGCCTCGCTTCGAACGGTGTTTTCGGTTGTGCCGCTTGTTAAAAGCGTAAGCTCAATCGGGCTTCCGTTCAGCGTTCTACGCCCATCCGCACCGACGCGGCTGCCGAGTTCATCGAGAATTGCATTTGCGCTGTTCAGGTTAAAGTCGTATTGAACGGCGTTGCTGTTATACAGCCATGAATCCGGAGGCACAGGAACGTCGGCAGCACGAGCCCTGTTCATGTAAGCGTTTGTTATCAGCTTGGTTCTGTTCAGTGCATGTGCAATTGCACGGCGGAACTCAACGCGTGACACGAATGCGCGATTATGATTCACAAGCATGACTTCCATGTTTTGAGTCATCATATCCGTAACAACGGTTTTTCCCGCCTCGCTGTATTGTCCGACGGTCAGAAGCGCAGTGGGCACAAAATTAAGCTGCCCCGCACCGTAGGAGGCAAGCGCGGTTGCGTTTGATTCTCTTGCGTGGAATTCGACAGTATCGATATACGGCGGCCTGTCCCACCATTCCTCGTTGGATTTTAACGTTATCTTTGTGTTTGAAACATAGCTTGCACGATATGCGCCCGTCCCGGTGAACGGTTCGGCATTCTCATGTATTATCGGGAAGCTGAGCGAATAAAGCTCACCGATGCCCGCAGAATTCATCGTTACGCGCAGTGTTGTCGCGTCTATCATTTCAATCCGATTGATGCTTGAAAGCGCAGAAGCATAGTATGATTCGGAACCGAGAGTATAAAGCTGATTAAATGTATACACAACATCACCCGCGGTCAATATGTCCCCCGAATGCCATTTAACGTTTTCGCGCAGGTTAATAATCCACGAATTTGCATTTTCTTCATCCGCGCTCCAGTTAATGGCAAGCGACGGAATGAGTCTGTTGCTTTCGTCAATGCCGATAAGGCTCTCGAAAACAAGCGAATAAAGCCCGAGTGCTTCCTCCGTTGTTGCTATCAGCGGATTATAATTCAGATTATCTTTATTCAGGTTGCGCGGCATGGGGAGTTTCAACGTTCCGCCCTGCTGCGGAACGGGTTCCGATGTTTGCGGCGCCGCAGATTGCGGCAGATTCGTCTGAATCGCATCGCCGCTGCCGCGCTTTCCGCATGCAGTACAGAAAAGCACCAAGACGGCAAGCAGAACGGCTCCTGCTTTTAACAAAACCCGCCTTGCAGGTTCGACCCTATTCACATCCCGCTTCATGTTCGCTTTCGCGCAGAAATTGGTATTTTTCATATGCATCTTTAACCTTTTTAACATAATTTTCTGTTTCCTCGTACGGAATGGTGAGATTTTTCCCGTCATAGTATTTCGGGTCGTCCAGCCAACGGTTCACGGCGCTGTGACCTGCATTGTATGCAGCGGCGGCAAGCTCAACATCCCCGTTGTATTTTTCCAAAAGAAACGAGAGCAGCCAGCAGCCCAAATCAATATTGTAATCCGGTTCGAATATTCTGCTTTCGTCATACTCTTTCCCCTGCCGCCATGCGATCCATTCGCCCGTTTCGGGCATGATCTGCATCAATCCCTGTGCGCCCGCACCCGATACGGCATCCGGAGTAAAAAAACTTTCCGTTCTTATGACCGCAAATACAAGGCAGGGATCGAGATCATATTTTTCGCACGCGCGTCGAACCTCTGCTTCATATTCCATCGGATAAGAAAAATGTCTCCGCACAGGTTTTTGGAACACAGCCGCGACCGCAAGCGCAATACAGCAGCCCGCAAAAATGATCCAAAGCCCGTTCCTGCCGCCGTTCTTCCGGTTGCCGGTATTTTTGCGTGTATTTTTTCTTTTTGCAGCTTTTTTCGCCATATTCTCCGCTCCCATATGCATATTTATTTCTGCGGGAGCGTTTTATGCCTCGCAGGACGGCTGTGCATTATTTTCCGCCGCATTTTTTTGCAATGTTCCGATAAGCTCATCAACCCGCAAATGCAGCTCGGCCTCGGTCGTATCGTTTTCGATTATGTAATCCGCATAGCGTTTTTTCTTCCATTGCGGCATCTGCGCCGCAATTCTTGCACGCGCCTCGCGCCTCGACAGCCCGTCACGCTTCATTATACGAGCATAACGTGTTTCAATATTCGCCGTCACAAGAATCACGCTGTCGCATCTTTTATGCAGCCCGCTTTCGATAAGCAGCGGCACATCAAGCACCACCCCACGGCAATCCGGAAGCTGTTTCGCCGTCTCCGCCTGTTCGAACAGGCTTTCAATCACGGCAGGATGAACAATATCATTCAGAAGCTCCACACGACTCTTTTTCTCGGCTGCAATTCGTTCCGCCGAAGCATTTGCCGCATTGCCCGGGCAGGTTTTATCCTGCACTTCGTTTTTCTTTTCCCCGAACACACATACAGAAAGCTTTTTTCGGTCTATATTGCCCGATTCATCCAGTATGCCCTCGCCGAACGCATCAGTAAGCTTCCTTAAGACTTTTTCCGTTTGAATCACATCATGCGCCGTTTTATCCGCATCAACGATAAAAAAACCGCGCTCAGCCAGCATTGCCGAAACGGTGGATTTGCCCGCCGCCATGCTTCCCGTAAGCCCAAGCAGCGGAATGCGCTTGTTTTCGGCAATGATTTTTCCGTCAAAATCATTTGTTCTTTCACCGCACATGGAGTCAGCCCTTCCCTCCGTTTCTTTATGATAATGCTTTACTTTGTATCAAACCAGCTGTGTCCGCATTCAACATCCGCTTTGAGCGGCACGCGAAGCTTTACAACATTGCTCATGCAGTCTGAAAGCAAAGCTTTCACGCGCTCCGTCTCCTCCTCCGGTGTATCTATAATCAGCTCATCGTGAATCTGGAGTATCAGCCGTGCGCGGAGTCCCTGTTCCTTAAGACTGTTTGCAACCTTCACCATTGCGGCTTTAATTATATCTGCCGCCGAACCCTGAATCGGCATATTCATCGCTACGCGCTCACCGAAACTTCGCGTATTGTAGTTTGAAGATACGATTTCGGGAAGCTCGCGCCTTCTGCCCATAATGGTCACGGCGTAGCCTTTTTCCCTGCCGTTTTCAACCGCAGCTTTCATATAGTTTCGCACTCCCGTGCAGCGGTCAAGGTATTTTTCAATGTATTCCGAAGCTTTCTTCGGCGAAATATCCAATTGTTCGGAAAGGCCGTATGCACTTATGCCATACACAATGCCGAAATTGACAGCCTTTGCCGCAGAACGCATTTCACGCGTCACCTCGTCCTTAGGGACGCCGAAAACTTCCGCCGCGGTGCGTGTGTGGATATCATCCCCGTCGTTGAATGCGGCAATCAAAGCCTCATCCCCGCTTATGTGCGCAAGCACGCGCAATTCTATCTGCGAATAGTCCGCCCCGACAAGAACACAGCCCGGGCTTGCAACAAAAGCGCGGCGGATTTCGCGTCCAAGCTCCGTGCGGACCGGAATGTTCTGCAAATTCGGTTCCTGACTTGAAATACGTCCCGTTGCGGTAACATTCTGGTTCAGGGTTGTGCGGATTCGTCCGTCCGAACCGATTTTTTGGAGCATTGCATCGATGAACGTTGATTTGAGTTTTGTCAGGAATCTGTACTCAAGCACCTTGCCCACGATAGGATGCATGGTCTTCAGCCCTTCAAGCACCTCACTGTCGGTCGAATATCCCGTTTTTGTTTTCTTTCGCGGCGGAAGGCTGAGTTTTTCATACAATACCACGGAAAGCTGCTTCGGCGAAAGGATGTTGAAACTTTCCCCCGCAAGCTCGTGAATTTCTTTCGCAAGCTCTTCGGAACGCGCCGCCATGGTTTCGCCGAGAGAACATAAAACCTCTCTGTCGAGCATGAACCCCGCGCTCTCCATATCAAACAGCACATGTTCAAGCGGCATTTCAACATTCCGATACAGCTCCGTCATGCCGCTGCGTTCAAGCATTTGTTCCAGTTTCGGTTTCAAAACGATAAGCGCAGCCGCTCCGCGCTCACCGATACCGCTCTCCTCGGCAAGCACATCAAGTGTTTTTGCGGGATGCAGTGCGTTAAGCAGGTAATCCGCAAGCATGGCATCGAAAATTTCACCGTTGAGCGCAACACCGAACGGCGCAAGGATATGCCGTTTTGATTTGGCATCAAATACGGTTTTTTTGATTTTTTCCGACTCAAAGACGGGCTTAAGTGCGCAGAGAACCTGTTCGGGCAGCAATGCCGCACTGAACAGATCTCCTCCGACCGAGGCATTGAAAAGCACTGTGCCTTCTCCCGTTATTGCAGCGACCGTGACACTCTGTTCACAAATATCGAATGCTGTTTCAGTGCATTGCAGAAGCGTATCGACGCAGGCCTGCAGCTCTTCATCACTTTTGACATCGCGGAGATCAAATTCGGCAGTTCGAACCTCGGCAGCATCTTTCCCGTTTGTTTCAGGCATGTTTGCCGCATTTTGATTCTGCGTGCCTGCAAGTTCACGCACGCGTTTAAGGACGGCGCGAAGTTCAAGCTTTGTCAGCTCCGCCGCACCGTTTGCAAGCAGAGCGGGATTGAACCTGCAATCCTCCACCCGCTCGCTCACGGGAGCATCGGTGTTTATTGTTCCGAGTTCATAGCTCATCCTTGCGGACTCCGCACCGTCAAGCAGCTTCTGCCGCAATGCGCCTTTTTCATTTTCCGCATTTTCAAGCACGGATTCCATCGTTCCGTATTTTGAAAGCAGCTTCAGCGCGGTCTTTTCGCCGACGCCCTTAATGCCGGGCAGATTGTCTGAATTGTCGCCCATTAAGCCTTTGAGATCAACCATGCGTGCAGGTTCAAGTCCGTATTCGGCAAAAAGGGTTTCTTTATCGTATTCAACGGTTTCGGTGATGCCCTTTTTCGTCATCAGAACGTGTACATTATCGGTGATAAGCTGCAAAGCATCCCTATCCCCGGTCACAAGCAGAGAATCAACGCCCTCCTTCTGCGCCCGACGGGAAAATGTGCCGAGAATATCATCCGCCTCAAAGCGTTCGCATTCAATAACGGCAATGCCCATTTTTTTCAGCAATTCCTGCAAGAGCGGAAACTGCGTGCGGAGATCGTCCGGAGTTTCCCTTCTGCCGGCTTTATAATCGGCATATTTTTCATGTCGAAAGGTTTTTATCGGCATGTCAAATGCAACAAGCAGGTAATCCGGCCGCATATCAACAAGCTTCAGCAGCATCGAAAGGAAGCCGTGCAGTGCGCCCGTCGGCGTACCCGCTTTGTTTGTCATGTTAGGAAGCGCGTAATACGCTCTGTGCATCAGTGAGTTGCCGTCAATTGCAATAAGTTTCATTTTGTTTTATCTCCGTTGTTATCCATTGTTCGGTCGTTCCTTCCGGCACAGGTTTATGCGCCGAAAATTTTCAGCAAGGCAAAGAGTGCGATGCTGACCGCGACACTCAGAAGCGTTCCGTAAAGATAGTATTCCGCAAAGGAGCGATCTTCAAAGTCTTTGAATCTGACTATCGATTTCGCGGTGAAAACAAGCGCAACAGCGGAATACTGCCCGAGCAGGAGCATGCAAGTTATTATAAATCGTTCCAATGAACCGATGCATCCGCCGTGCTTCAGGCGTGTTTTCACCTTTTCATCAGGTTTTTCGGTTACAAGCACCTTTTGAACAAAAACATTTGCGGGCTTCAGCACGGCAAGCAGCATCGTCAGTATGCTGAGCATTGCAAAGCCGTCAATGCCAACGAGGGCTTTTATATCGTTTTGCAGAAATTCTATCCCGCGCCCCTCACCGTAAAATGCCGACGTGAAAGATACCGCAAGGATTATCGAAAGGTGCAGTGCCTGATCGATAAGATATGCGGCTCTGTCCTGTTTCACGGTCAAACTGCCGCGCTTTGCGGCACCGTTTAAAATCAGCTGCTTCACAATGTCAATCACCGCATGTGTCACGGCACAGGCAGCAACCGCATATAAGTATGCATTCGAATAACACAGCAGCAGCGTTGAAAACATCACTGCCGCATAAATCCCTGCATGAATCAAAACATACAGTGTGTTCCTGCTCTTCAGTTTTGCAAGGCACTGCGGTTGAAAATAATAATCTCCGAGCATATGCGCAAGCATCAAAAGTGTGTATTCCTTCATCGATTCATCCTCTGTTGTCGTATTTAAATTTCAGGTTAAAACGGTTTTATCGGCACATTCCTTATCACCGTTCTCCGCATGCTCACCGTCGGTTTTCAGTTCCGAAAGCAAAGCTTCCGCAGCGATCAGGCCTTCGGCATACTCCCTTGCGTTTGAAACGGAAAGGCTTATATTAAATGTGCTCTGCGTTATTCCGAGCCGCTTTGCAAGCTCTGTTTGGGTTTGTGCAGCGTTTGTGACCGCATTCCGAACATACATCGCTGCCGCCTCATTCTGCCGTTTTGTTCTCTCCCGCCGCAATGCGGACAGGAGCAGCAAAACGGTATTCACGCCGGTTTCAAGCTCCTTCCGCCGCGCATTCCGATCGCAGTCCGAACATTCCGTGCCTCCGGCGTCAAGCAGAATTCTTGAATATGCTCTGCCGCGGTTTTCGGCTTTCCTGAGCAAATTCATTCCGTGCCGCGCACGGTAAAACGCTTCTCCGTCCGCCCCAATCGCCGCTTCCCTTCGTATTTGTGTTGCCATTCCGCCGAAACCGATTGCAATTCTTATGCGAACCGGGAACATTTCGTCGATTATCCTGTCGGCAACAAAAATCGGATCCGCACCTTTTTCCGCAAACAGAAGCCCTTGGAACTCATCACCGAGTGTTATCAAAAAATCTGCCGCAATATGCGCCGCATGTTCGGCATTGACGGAAGAAAGTATCGATTGCAGCTTTTTCTGCACATCGTAACGATCTTGTTCGTGCCGCGAGTCGATAATATCTCCGATCAGCGCAAAATAATGCCGCTCACTGTTCATTTCACCCGGGTTGTGCATAAAACCTCCGCAAAATATACTTATAATATTGTACCACATTTTGCACCGGGGTTCAATCCGATTATTGACGATTTCGTGAATTTATCTGTAAGAAAGATTCAAACAATCAACCCTTCCGGAGAATAACCGAATTCGTGGAAATTTGTTATAAGATATGTTGTTATTCTTTCAGATTCTGCGGGCATCATCATATTTCAGACAAACTCCGATACCCCGAGCTTCAGTATTTAAATATCGGAGAGCCGTTGATTTGCCGTCATAATGCAAAAACCCGCTCTTCACATTTGCGCGAAGTGCGGGTTTATCATAAATCATTCATTTAAATCAAATATCAGATCGCAGACCGATCAGCATCGCTCCGGACAATGTGCCCGTCGACAGACAAGTTGTGCCTGTGCAGCTTTGCAATCTCCACTTATTTCCCGTATTTTTTCAGGAAATCCGGAAATTTTTGGAGTCCGTAAACTTCATCAACTATGCTGCCGTTTTCAAAATAGCTGAGGGAGTACATGCTCTGATCCGGCTTTTTCGAATTGATATAGCACGAGAAGATGAATTCCCCGCCGACTATGTACCTTGTGAAATCATAGCCGTTATCGCCCGTGTCGCAAGCCTTGTCCCGCGGGAGTTCAGCAGCCGAAAGTCCCGTTTTGCCGTTTATCAGCGTGTTGAATTCCGCAAAAGAGAGCTGCGGATAACTATCCGGATTATTGATTATCTGTTTCAATACCTTTTCATTTTTGTTTGATTTGCGTGAACAGCCCGCAGCGGAGGTCAGCAGTGCGGCGACGGACAGAATAACGCACATGATTCTGATATATTTTCTTGTTTTTGACATTGAGTTTTCCACCTTTCAGATTTAATCCGGCAGCATTCCCTCTGCACAGCAAAACAAATGCGAACCGTGATCGGAGTATGCTTATTATAAACCATTCCGCGAAAAAACGAAACTGCCGCCAAGCACTATATATTGTTCTGTGCGCAAGTTTCTGCTGCATCCGAGTTTTGCGCATTCTGATACGTCTTCACAAGCGCAAGCAGCGTATCTATATATATTTTTTGATTCTGAGCCTCCCAATTTTTCTCCGCAAGACGCGTATACTCTGCATTCGGGAGCTTGATGCGGATTTCAAATATCGCATCCCCGTTTTCAACGAGTGCAAAAGTTGCATCGAAACCGCCGTCCGGCAGCGGGGTTGCAATAATGCGCGAGGTATTCTCCCGACGGAACTCATCTTTGTTACTGCCGACAAATCCCTCAATCGACTCACGCAGGGATTTCGGAAGGTTTTTGCCGAAAAGATTCATAATCTCCTCTCCGCGCGGAGTCATAACTATCATCTGCATTTTGAATGTCGGCACGGATGCAATGCAGCCGTTTGCTTCCAAATCGATTATGTGCTCGCACACGTCAAAATAGTTTTCAACCCCGTTTTCGCTCATTACAGTTGCAATCTGTTCACGGGAAAGAGGCATTTCGGCGCACTCAAGGGTAAAAAGTATCATCAACTTGAGCTTGTCCTCGCCGTTCGAAAAAAAAGCCATAAATTTTTTCCTCCGTTCAAATTCAAAAAATCCTTGTTTTAAAAGCCTTTCTGCTCCGTTTTTAAACATTATACTCATTATACCACAATTTCCCCGAAAAATAAATTTCAAAAAAGGGGTTGCAAAATTCAAAATTATGTGTATAATAGAATCTACCGAAAGGCAAGGGGTTATAGCTCAGCTGGTCAGAGCGCTACGTTGACATCGTAGAGGTCGTTGGTTCGATCCCAACTAATCCCACCAATGTCTGTCCTGCGGTGTTCGTTACGTCCTGATTATAAACCCTCGTTCCAACTTTAGGGGCGATAGTCGAACCGCGAAAGGCACCCCCGCATTATGCTTTGCATTGCCTTGGGGTACCGAAAGCATTAGCGTCGCACCCGCGCCTGTCTTCTTAGACGGGTATTATAAGAGGGGCGGACGGCACAATGGGATGGATTCTATTGCCGAATGGTGTAACGGTAACACTAACGACTCTGACTCGTTCATCCTTGGTTCGAATCCAAGTTCGGCAGCCACAAAAACCTTTGTTCGGATTTTCCGGCAAAGGTTTTTGTTTTTGTTTTTGTTTTCTTTTTATTCCCCCGTCTCTCTGCACACAATAATCTTGAAACAGCCGCGGCAATCGGGTATAATAAGCATGATAAAGCAAAAAAACCGCTGCGTACCGCAATGCGTGCGCTGCGGTTTCATCGGAGAATAAATGGCAAACAAACCAAACGGCAACCTGACCGGCATCAAGTCCGCAATGTTGGACAGACTGAAGAGCCTTTATGACTTTAAGCAGGGGCTTGATGAATTTGCATCATTTGAACTTTTAAGCGAGCTTTGCGCCTGCTCCGGCGAAATCAACCGCGAGATTTCCGTCTATATTTCCCGTGACGGCGGCATTGTTGATGTTTCTGTAGGCAACAGCGCAAAGGTCAGCATGCCTTCAATGCGCCTCGTGCGCAATGAAGACAGACTCTGCGGCGTTCGCTGCATCCACACGCACCCAAGCGGGGACGGCAGGCTTTCCGGAGTTGATCTCGGAACGCTGCGCTCAATGAAGCTTGACTGCATGGCGGCTGTCGGAGTTTCGGACGGCAAACCCACTCAGCTTTACGCGGCCTATCTCGGCGATTTCGACGAAGACACAGGCAGCCGCGCCGCGCTTGTGTACGGACCCATGCGGCCCTACAAGCTCCCGCAAAAAGCACTGATTGCGGAAATTTTCAATTCGGATGACCGTTTCCGCAGCACGACAAAAGAAGTTGAAGCCGTTGAGCAGGAACGCGCCGTCCTTGTGGGCATGGATAATGACGAAGGGTACGACACTCTTGAGGAGCTCAATGAGCTTGCAAAAACCGCCGGCGCACTTGTGGTCGGCAAAGTTCGTGTCCGTCGGCGCACAATCGACAATGCAACCTATGTCGGAAGCGGCAAAGCCAACGAGCTCAGCCTTATGGGCAGCGAGCTTGAAGCGGATCTGTTCATTTTTGATGATGAACTTTCCGCAATTCAGCTTCGCACGCTTGAGGAGACCCTCGGAGCGCGCGTTATTGACAGAACAACACTTATACTCGATATTTTTGCTGCCCGTGCAACAAGCCGTGAGGGCAAATTACAGGTGGAGCTTGCGCAAATGCGCTACCGTCTTCCCCGCCTTATCGGGCAGGGGCAGGTTCTCTCGCGTTTGGGCGGCGGCATCGGAACGCGCGGCCCCGGCGAAAAGAAACTTGAAATCGACAGGCGGAGAATAAGGCGGCGTGTTTTCGAGCTTGAAACCGAACTGTCCGAAATTGAAAAACAGCGCGGACTGCGGCGCGAAAGCCGAAAGGCGAACCGCATTCCGCTTGTTGCGCTTGTCGGGTACACAAATGCCGGCAAATCCACAATGCTCAACGCTCTCACCGACTCAAACGTGCTTGCGGAAGATAAACTCTTTGCAACTCTGGATCCCGTTGTGCGCAAAATCACACTTTCCGGCGGCACGGAAGCTTTGCTTTCCGACACGGTCGGGTTCATCAACAAACTTCCGCACGACCTTGTTGAGGCGTTTAAATCAACATTGGAAGAAGTTTCAAACTCCGATCTGATCCTTCAGGTTGTTGATATTTCCTGTCCTTATCACGAAAAGCAGATGCGCGTTGTTGACGGCGTTCTCGAATCCCTCCATGCAGCGGATATTCCGCGCATAATCGTTTTCAACAAAGCCGATGCAATCGCCTCCTGCGATCTTCCGGCCGAAAGCGAAAACAGGCTTAACGTCAGTGCGCTATGCGGCACGGGCATTGAAAAGCTTCTCAGTGCAGTTGAGCTGAAACTCAATTCCGCCCGCACAGAGGTGGATATTCTTGTTCCGTACAGCAAATACGAAGCTGTCTCAATGATTCGCGATCGCGGAATGCTGCTGAGTGAGGAGCATACCGAAACAGGCACGCACATTCGCGCCCTGCTTGACGCGGAAAGCATCGGTCAGCTGCGCAAAATTCTCGATTTTTAACGACTGCGGGCATTGAATCGGATATGAGTAAAACAAAGATAATAACAATCGAAGGCATTGACGGCAGCGGCAAAACAGTTCAGTTTGAACTGCTCACGAAGGGGCTTCAGGACAGGGGGTTCACGGTTCAAAAACGTGCTTACCCTGTTTATGATGCTTTTTTCGGCGAACAGGTCGGAAAATTCCTTTCCTGTTCGGAGGGCGTAAGCGCAAGCACCGTTGACCAAAAGAGCATGGCGCTTTGGTTCGCAATGGACAGATTCATGGATTTTCGGAATTATCGCGACGGGGAAGCGGATTTTCTGCTTATCAACCGCTATGTTCTCAGCAACGCAGTCTATCAGAGCATACGCGAACGTGATATCAGCGAACCCGATTCGGATAATTCCGCTTTTGCCGATTGGGTTTTCCGTCTTGAATATGATGTTCTGGGGCTTCCGCGCCCGACATTAAACCTGTTTTTCGACGTTGACACCGAATGCGCAGGCAAAAACGTTGATAAAAAGGGTTTCCGTGACTATATCGGCAGCGGCCGCGATGTTTACGAGAAGAGTGCGGGCATTCAAGCCCGCGCAAGAGCCAAATACCGCGAAATGTCCGAACGTTTTTCCGACACGGTCATCATTCCGTGCACCGAAAACGGTGCGATGCGTCCTCCGGAAACGATTTCAAACGCGGTTTTCGAGCTGCTGCGCGAACGCGGGCTCATCTGACACACCCATGCTTTTTTGATTCCCCATCGGGCAAAACATTGTATAAACACAAAAAGGAGAAAACAACATGAGAAAGATAGGCATTTTGACCGGCGGCGGCGACTGTCCGGGACTTAACGCAGTTATTCGCGGCGTTGTTGAAAAATGCGCCGAAGCAGGAATGGAAGTTTTCGGCTTTCGCGACGGCTGGCGCGGTGCGCTGAACGCAAAGGGGCATTGGCTCACGCTTTCCGAAGTGGAAGGCATACAGACCCTCGGCGGAACCATTATCGGCAGCTCCCGAACAAATGTTCTTGCTCAGCCTGACGGCACTTCAACAATTATCAACGTGCTTGATGCACTCGGGCTTGAAGGTCTTGTCGCCATCGGCGGGGACGACACTCTCGGCGTTGCGAATGCGCTGCGCAAACTCGGCGTGAACGTTATCGGCGTTCCGAAAACCATAGACAATGATTTGAGCTGTACCGATTACACTTTCGGCTTTGAAACCGCCTCCAACATTGCAATGGAGGCCATTGATCGCCTGCAAACGACCGCAAAGGCTCATTCCCGCTGCATCGTTGTCGAATGCATGGGGCGGCACACGGGCTGGATCGCATTGCAGGCAGGACTTGCCGCAAATGCCCATCTTGTGCTTATCCCCGAATTCCCGAAATCCTATGATGAGATAATTTCCGTTGTTCGCCGCAGATATCTTCGCGGAGACAGATATACTATCATTGTTGTTGCGGAAGGTTTTGAACTGCTTGGCGGCGATGAAATAGACCTCGGAACCGACGCATTCGGCAACAAGCTGCTTATTCACAAAAACCTTGCAAAGAACCTTTCCGACATGATTGAAGATACGATGCGCAACGATCCGCTTCTCGGCTCCGACGCACAGTATTTTGAATGCCGCCCGGTCGTTTTGGGTCATGTTCAGCGCGGCGGTGCGCCGTGTGCATTTGACCGTGTTCTCGGAACAAGACTCGGCATAAAGGCCGGAGAGCTTGTTGTCAGGCGTGATTACGGAAAAATGGTTGCATTGAACGGCAATTCGATCGTCGGAGCGGATCTTGAAACTGCCGTCACCGTCCGAAAGGAAGTTGACAGGGAATTTTATGAGGCTGCATCGCTTTATTTTAAATAATTCCGAGTATATCGGACTGAAAAGCGGGTGTTCGCGAGCGAACAAAGCCTCGGAATCGGCCCGCAGAGTCAACTCTGAAAATCGGCCCGCGAATACAGTCCGCGGGCACCGCGCCGACCGTCTCAAGCACAGGATAAGCGACATGGAGTCAGCTTTTCGATATTTTTTCTTGACAAAGTCGGTTTTTGGGCGCATAATATGCACTTAAAAAGTTTGCGGCAGCTCAGGGCGAACAAACGTTTTTCTCCGCCCGAAGAAAAGGCTGCAAAAGGAAAGGAATCGCAAAATGGAAACGGCAAAAGAAAACTTTGAACCCCGCAATTTCATCGAGGAGCTCATTCTTGAGGATATGCAGCGCAGCCCCGTTGTTAAAACGCGCTTCCCGCCCGAGCCGAACGGTTATCTTCATATCGGCCACGCAAAGGCTCTTTGGATAAATTTTACAACAGCCGAACGCTTCGGCGGCAAATGCAATCTTCGCTATGACGATACCAATCCTGCCAAGGAGGATGTCGAATTTGTTGATGCAATCGAACAGGATATCCGTTGGCTGGGCTTCAATTGGGATAAGCTCTGCTACGGCAGCGATTATTTCGACAAATGTTATGAACTTGCGGTAAAACTCATCAAAGACGGCAAGGCATATGTCTGTGATCTTGACAAGGATGAAATCCGCGAATACCGCGGCACGCTGACCGAACCCGGCGTTAACAGTCCCTACCGCAGCCGCAGCGTTGAGGAGAACCTTGACCTGTTCCGCCGCATGAAAGAAGGCGAGTTTCCGGACGGAAGCCGCACCCTCCGTGCGAAAATCGATATGGCTTCTCCGAACATCAATATGCGCGACCCCGCACTTTACAGGATTCTGCACCGCACCCATCACCACCAGGGCGACAAATGGTGCATCTATCCCATGTATGACTTTGCGCACCCGATTCAGGATGCTATCGAGGGCATTACCCATTCTCTCTGTTCCCTTGAATACGAAGCGCACCGCCCGCTCTACAATTGGGTAATCGAGGCTTGCGGATTCGAGCATAAGCCCCGCCAGATTGAGTTTGCAAGGCTGAACATCACCAACACTATTATGAGCAAACGCTTCCTTCGTGCGCTTGTTGAGGGCGGCTATGTCTCCGGCTGGGATGACCCGCGTATGCCGACGCTTTGCGCAATGCGCCGCCGCGGATACACTCCGGAAGCCATCAAGGATTTTCTGACCCGTGCCGGCGTTGCAAAAGCTGACTCGGTGGTTGATTCCGCAATGCTTGAACACTGCGTCCGCGAGGATCTGAACGCACATTGCGACCGTGCAATGGCCGTTATCGACCCCGTTAAAGTTGTCATTGACAACATGCCCGAGGGCGAATTCATCGATGTTGAAATTGAAAACCTGCCCATTGCCGAAGAAGGCGATGCCAAGTTCGGCGAAAAACACACCGTCCGTTTCAGTCGGGAAGTCTATATCGAGCGCGATGATTTCATGGTTGAACCTCCGAAAAAGTTTTTCCGTCTCAAACCCGACGGAGAGGTTCGTCTTAAAGGTGCATACATTGTAAAATGCGTCGGTTTTAAACAGGACGAAAGCGGAAAAGTTACTGAAATCCACTGCACATACGACCCCGAAAGCTTCAGCGGCGAATGCACCCGCAAAGTCAAGGGCACAATTCACTGGGTACCCGTTCAGGATGCAATTCCCGCTGAATTCCGCCTTTATGAACAGCTCATGAAGGATGAAAACGTTTCGGCCGATGATTTTATCGATAAGCTGAATCCCGATTCCGTTCGCATTCAGAACGGATTTATCGAACCCTTCCTTGCCGATAAACCCGCCGGCTATCGCTGTCAGCTCATGCGCATCGGTTATTTCTGTGTTGACCCCGATTCAACCGCTGAAAAGCGCGTTTTCAATCGCACTGTCGGCCTGAAGGACAGCTATAAGCCCGCACAGAGCTGAAGCTCGCGCACCTGATTGAACCCCTTTTGTTGTTAAGAGCTTTGCTGCCGTTCGGCTGCAAAGCTCTTTGTTTTTCTTTTTATTTTTTCTTTTTATTTTTCTGTTTATCCTCAGGCTCGATTGCGAATCATATCATGCCGAACTCTGCCTTCAGGCGCAGAATTCTTTCAACGCTTTCATTTAATCTGTCCAACGAAATCTCGCCTGTTTGCACGGCCGAAAGAATTCCGTTGAATGCGGCTGCGTAGTCGTAAGGCATCAGGAGTATATCCGCGCCTGCATTAAACGCAAGCACCGCGCTCTCTTTCGATGAATAGTTCTCGGCAATCGCACCCATTGCAAGCGCATCGGTAATGATAACGCCGTTATAGCCCATTTCGCCGCGAAGGTGCATCGTCAGCGCATCATATGATAATGAACAGGGCAGATTATCGGTGTTTCCGCGTGTCAACGTTATATGTGCCGCCATTATCATATCCGTTTCATTAATTGCATTATAAAACGGAATCAATTCGCATTCCGAAAGCTGCTGCCAATCCTTTTCGAGCGCAACATAGCCGTCATGCGTATCTCCCGCCGTGTCCCCATGCCCCGGAAAATGTTTTATGCAGGCAATAATGTTTTCTTTATGCAGACCGGATATTGCTGCATTCACCATTTTTGCAACAAGTTTCGGGTCGCTTCCGAACGCTCTGTTTCCGATAACAGTATTATTCGGATTTGAATTCACATCCGCAACGGGCGCAAAGTCAAGATTAAACCCAAGCTCCGCAAGGTACCCGCCTATTGCTGAATACATTGCACGCACCTGCTCCGGGTCGCCCGTGCTTCCAACAGCCTGAGCACTGTCATATTTCGGCACTGTGAAGGCGGGCGAGTTTGCAATTCTTGCAACCGTGCCTCCCTCTTCATCCACTGCAATAAAAAGAGGAATTCTGCTTGCTTTCTGTAGATTTTGGATGAATGCAACTGTTTGCTCCGGGTTTTCGATATTTTTTCCGAAAAAAGCTATCCCCCCGGCAGGATGCGCTGCGAGGAAATCCGCCATGCCCGCCGAACAGTCCGTGTCACTGTACCGTGCCGAGCCGTGCGCCTGATTCGGTGTGAAGCTTTCATCCAACGATTCCGGACGAACAATGAAAAGCTGCCCGACTTTTTCTTCAAGTGTCATTTCAGTCATCATTTCAGCCACGATATCCTCCTCCGGATCGTTTGTTGCGGCTGCCGAAGGTTTTATTGTCATCTCCGCAGTCGGTTCGACGGAGGGCGTGAGCAGTGCCGGTGCTGTCGTTGACTCCTGTCCGGTTCCGCGTCCGCCTGTGCATGCGCTGAATGCAAACAAAAGCATCGATGCAATCATCGCTATGCAGCTGATAATTATTTTTTTATTGAAAATAACAGCATTCTGCATCATTTTAGGCATAAACCTCCGCTGATGTTTGTGTTGTTCTCTGCTGCAAAATCGACAGCATCCCCTTTGCGGAATGCTGCCGACCGTTTGTGTTCAAATTAGATTCAGCCCATGATATCGTGGTTTACCGTATCCTGAATGCGCTGTGCAATTTCATCCGCACGGGCAACAAGCTTCTTGCCCTCTTCGCTGAAGAATGCAGCCTTTGCTTCATCCTTTACGCCGCCGAGGTTGATAAGGACATTCAGCCATGCACCGTGAACACAGGTGTGAAGGTTCAGCCCGCCGACGCCGAGATCGCTTGCGCAGTTGGTGTTGTAATGACCGAGCATTTTGTCCGCAAGTTCAAGCGCAGCAACGGAGAGGCGCAGTGTTTCAAAGGGAACTTCCGTTGCAACAAGAGTTGCATCGGCAATCGCTTTCCTGCGAACGGCCTTCTCCTCGTCGGTTGCTTTCGGCATTTTGAACGCAGCTGCAACAAGGTTGTATGCGTCCGTATCCCTGTCAACCTGAGCGGTCAGCTCGGCGTAAATTTTCTTTCCCTGCTCAATGATCTCGTGGCAGAGGGGCCAATCGGCTTCATAGCTCTTTTTGACCGCAGTCTGACCCGCGACCATCGTGACAAGGCCTGTGCCCTGTGCGCCGCAGAATGCAGCCGCACTGCCGCCGCCGGGAGCGGGAGCATCGGAAGCAACAATGTTGAGATAGTCAGTAACGACCATGTCGATAAGTTTCATGTGTTTAAAATTACCTTTCGTTGTTATGATTGTGCCGATTCGGACTATTCTGCCGTGCTGTCGACAATTTATTCCGAATCGAACCTGAGATTACTTCACAGCGACACGGCCGCGCTTGATAACCTTTTTAACCTGATTTGAGCCCATTCTGTAGCAGAGCATGGGCAGCTCATCCGCATTCCAAAGCACGATATCCGCAAGTTTGCCCGGTTCAATCGAACCGACGCTGTCGCCCTTGCCGATTGCACATGCGGCATTCAGCGTGACTGCCGTCAAAACCTCCTCGGGGAAGAGGCGGTAACGCAGATAGCCGAGATTCATTGAAAGCTGCAAATTCAGCGACGGGCATGACCCGGGGTTGAAATCCGTTGCAATTGCAACAGGGACGCCCGCTGAAATCATGTCACGCGCACGCGCAAAGGGTTTGTTGAGATAAAGTGAGGTTTGCGGCAGCAGGCAGGCAGTCGTTTTCGCCTTTGCCATTGCTTCAATGCCGCTGTCCCGCGTTGCAATAAGGTGTTCTGCGGAAATTGCGCCGATCTCGCCCGCAAGCTCCGAACCGCCAAGCGGATCTATCTCATCCGCATGAACTTTTGACGGAAGCCCGAGTTTTTGTGCCGCAAGCAGAAGTTTCCGCGACTGCGGAACGTTGAATACGGAACTTTCGAGGAAGACATCGCAAAAATCCGCAAGCCCCTGTTCCGTAACGACCGGCAGCACACGTTCAATTATAAAATCAATGTACCCGTCGGCATTGCCTGCATATTCGTCCGGAATTGCATGTGCCCCGAGGAATGTGGCAGCAATATCCTGTGCGCAGGCTCCGCCGAGACGGCGAATGACGCGGAGCTGCTTCAGCTCATTTTCCGAATCCAGTCCGTAACCGCTTTTAATTTCAACCGTTGTAACGCCGAAATCGAGCATTTCCGCAAGAAAGCCTCGTCCGCGTTCAAAGAGCTCATCCTCGGTTGCTTTGCGCGTGTTGGTCAGCGTGTTCAAAATGCCGCCGCCTGCATTGAGAATATCAAGGTAGCTTGCGCCTGCAATTTTCAGCGGCACTTCATGCGCGCGCCAGCCCCCGAAAACAAGATGGGTGTGCGCGTCAACAAGTCCGGGTGTTGCAAGCGCACCGTGAGCATCGATGATATCGGCATATGCCGAATATTCCGGAAGCTCTCCGTTTGCAGTCACCGCAGCGATTTTTTCACCGTCAATAAGAACTGCCGCATTGTGCAGCACTTCGATTTTGCCCTGATCCGAACCGCAGCGGCTGCTTGTGCCGAGCGGGGTTGCAAGTGTTCCGATGTTTTTAATAAGAAGCATAGGTATTTGACCTTTTCACGGAATGCAGAGCGGCAAATGCTCTGCATTCCGTTCAGTCTTTAATTTTGTTCTGAATTACAGCAAATAGTTTTCAATAATCTGCTTGTCCGCATTGAAGTCCTCGATTTGCAGGTAATATTCTGCGGAATCGATGAGCGCACGCATCGGAGTCAGGCCGATGATCTCCGTGCCGATAACGTGAACGCCCCAGCGTGCGGCTTCAGCCTTTGTGACTTCAACAACCCTGTAAAGCGGAGTGCGGTTGAAGTCGGTCATGTTGATTGAAACCTGCGCAATGTTCCTGTCCTCAAGCATAACGCCGAGAGCCTTTACGCAATCGAAACCGCCGCTTGAACGACGGATAATCTTTGCAATTTTGCTTGCAATGGAAACATCGGAAGTTGAGAGGTTGATATTGAATGCAACCAAGGGCATACGGCAGCCGACTGCTGTTACGCCTGCGGTGGGGTGAATCGCTGCGCCGCCGAAATCGGGGGTCCACTGCGGATCCTTAACCTTTTCCGCCATGCCTTCAAACTGACCCTTGCGAATTGCCGCAAGGTTTACGCGATGCGGTGCGGAAGCGGAATCTTCATAAAGGAAAATGGGTATGCCCGCTTCATTCCAAATGCGCTCTGCAAGCTGTTTGGAATACTCAACGGTTTCTTCCTTTGTAACGTCCTTCATGGGAATAAGGGGGATAACATCGACCGCACCCATGCGGGGATGTTCGCCCTGATGATGATTCAGGTCAATAAGCTCTGCCGCTTTCTTAGCAAGAGCGGTTGCGGCATTCATAACGCCTTCGGGGCTGCCCATGAAGGTGATAACGCTGCGGTTGTGGCTTGCATCGCTGCTGTAATCAAGCAGTGTTACGCCCGCAGTGTTGCGAACGGTGTCAACACATGCCTCGATGACCTCATGGTTCCTGCCCTCGCTGATATTCGGGACGCATTCAATGATCTTTGCCATTTTAAGAAAACTTCCTTTCGTGTTTTTGCCCCGCAGAAGTATGCGGAGCGGTTGTTTTTTGCGTTTGTTGTTTGTTGTTTCTTTATTTTTGCCGCGTCCGCAGGGCAAAAGCCGTGAGCTTCCTCCGTCTGCGGGCGCAGGCAATGTTAATTTGAAGAATGTATGCAGAACGTATCATACTGTTCCGGCAAATGCCGGTTTAACATTTGTCCTGCACGTTTCCGAAGCTTATTTCAGAGCATCGGCAACAGTTTTTTTCACAAGTTCGTCATCCGCAAAATAGGGAATGGTGATATGAGCCTTGCCCGCCCATTTTTCATTGTATTTAACGGAGGTTTCAACGGAGTGCTCGTTGCGCGCCCAATTGCGCCTTGCAACGCCGCCCATAACGTCCCACATCATTGCGGAGCGAATGATATTATCCACGCGTTCGCTGCCGTCCAGAACAAGGCCGAAACCGCCGTTGATGGATTTGCCGATTCCGACACCGCCGCCGTTGTGCAGTGCACAGAGGCTCATGCCCCTTGCGGCATTGCCCGCGAAGCACTGAACCGCCATATCCGCCATTACATTGCTGCCGTCCTTGATGTTTGCAGTCTCGCGGAAGGGGGAATCCGTACCGCTGACGTCGTGGTGGTCGCGTCCGATCATAACCGGACCGATTTCGCCGCTGCGAACCATTTCGTTGAATTTAAGCGCGATATTCGTTCTGCCTTCGGCATCCTGATAGAGTATGCGCGCCTGTGTGCCGACAACAAGCTTGTTTGCCTTTGCATCACGAATCCAAATATAGTTATCGCGATCCTGAGAGCAGCGGGTCGGATCGATGCAGCTCATTGCCGCTGCATCGGTCTTGTCGAGATCCTCGGGCTTGCCGGACAGGCAGACCCAGCGGAACGGACCGTAGCCGTAGTCAAACAGAACCGGACCCATAATATCCTCAACATAACTCGGGAAGATGAAGCCATCCTTTTCATCAACGCCGTTCTTGGAGATTTCCTGAACGCCGCTGTCGTAAACCGCTTTCATGAAGGAGTTGCCGTAGTCGAAGAAATACGTGCCGCGCTTTGTGAGGGCAACGATTGCATCGAAATGACGGCGCAGCGAAGCATTGACTCGGCGTTCGAACTCGTCACGATCGGAATGCAGCATATGCGTGCGCTCATCAAAGGTCAGACCGACGGGGCAATAACCGCCGTTATAGACATTGTGGCAGGAAGTCTGGTCGGAAAGCAGATCGATATGGATGTTATGCGCAACGGCATATTCAAGCAAATCGACAATATTTCCGTGATATGCGATCGAAATCGATTTTTTCTCCGCAAGGTACTGTTTTGCTTCCGCAAACACCTCGTCAAGGTTATCGGAAATCGTGTTTACCCAGCCTTGGTCGTAACGTGTTTTGATTCTTGAAAGGTCAACTTCCGCAAAAACACCGACTGCGTTTGCGATGTTCGCCGCCTTGGGCTGTGCACCGCTCATGCCGCCGAGACCGGAGGATACAAACAGCTTGCCCGCAAGATCGCCGTGTTCCGCAACGCCGAGATATTTTCTGCCTGCGCCGAGAATTGTGTTGAACGTTCCGTGAACGATGCCCTGCGGTCCGATATACATCCAACCGCCCGCCGTCATCTGTCCGTAGTTGGCAACGCCGAGTTCTTCCGCAATTTCCCAATCCTTAAGGTTGTCGAACATGCCGACCATCAGTGCGTTTGTGATGATAACGCGGGGCGCGGTGGGCTTTGAAGGAAACAGGCCGAGAGGATGACCGGACTCAACAACGAGAGTCTGGTTTTCGGTAAGCTCCTCAAGATATTTTTTGATAAGGCGGTATTGCAGCCAGTTTTGGCAGGGCTGACCTGTTTCGCCGTAGGTAACAAGTTCATAGGGGTAAAGCGCAATCTCGAAATCAAGGTTGTTGTCAATCATGACCTGAAAAGCCTTGCCTTCAATGCATTTGCCCTTGTATTCATCGATGGGTTTGCCGTAAATCCTTCCCTCGGGACGATAGCGATAGGCATAGATTCTGCCGCGGGTCTTGAGTTCTTCCATGAATTCGGGAGCAAGCGTTTCATGGAGTTCCTCGGGAACATAGCGCAGTGCGTTGCGCAGCGCAAGCTCGGCCTGTGCGGGAGTGAGGCGGAAACCTCTGTCCGGTGCGCGGCGATAGCCCTCTTCCATTTTCGGATACTCCGGAAGAGTGTTGTCAAGTTTGATTGTCATTGCTTTTGCAACAAGTTCGTTTTTCATACTGATATTCCCTCCTTCGTTAGGATTGAATTTTTTACCGGTTTTTCGGTATTTTTAATTTAGCTGTCGTCAGTGCTGTCGGTTGTAGGTTTTTGATAACCGGCGCAAATCATTCAAGGGTTCCGCAAACGCTCTCGGCCGCGCGGACGATCTCTTCCGCCTTTACCATTGCATCGAACTTGTTCATCTGTTCGTACATCACGATATCGTCGTGAATGGGTGCAACGCTTTCGCGGATCTTGTTGTAAACAGCCTTTGTTGCGGGAGCGAGCTTATCATCGCCGCGCAGGTAAAGAGCCTGGCTTGCGGCAAACAGCTCAATGCCGATAACCTTCTGTGCATTGTCAAGGATCATGCGCGCCTTGCGTGCGGCAATGGTGCCCATGCTTACATGATCCTCCTGATTTGCAGAGGAAGGAATGGAGTCAACGCTTGCAGGGTGCGCCCAAACTTTGTTTTCGGAAACCATGCTTGCGGCTGAATACTGGGTAATCATAAAGCCGGAGTTAAGGCCGCCGTTCTCACTGAGGAATGCGGGCAGACCGGCGCTGAGCTGCGGATTGACAAGGCGTTCAATGCGGCGCTCGGAAATGTTTGCATATTCCGCAAGCGCAATGCCGAGGAAGTCGAATGCAAGAGCCATCGGCTGGCCGTGGAAATTGCCGCCGGAAATTGCTTCGTCGTCATCGGGGAAAATAATGGGATTGTCCGTCACGGCGTTAATCTCGCGGCTGACGGCATTGTAAACGTATTCGATCGCATCGCGACTTGCACCGTGAACCTGCGGGGTGCAGCGCAGTGCATATGCATCCTGAACCTTTCCGGGAATGGTATCAAACGCAAGCTTGCTGCCTTCAAGCAGAGTGAGCAGGTTCTTCGCGCTGTTGATCTGTCCCTTGTGGCCGCGAACAGCATGAACCTTGGGATCATAGGCCTTCTTGATGCCGAAAAGTGCTTCCGCAGTCATTGCGCAGGCGATATCCGCAGTCTTTGTGAGCTGAACGGCGTCATATACCGCAAGACAGCCGACGGCAGTCATTATCTGAGTTCCGTTAATGAGTGCAAGGCCTTCCTTGGCCGCAAGTTCGACAGTGGGAATACCGGCAGCCGCCATTGCTTCCCTGCCGCTCATGATTTCGCCCTTGTATTCCGCGCGGCCTTCACCGAGCATAACAAGAACCATGTGGGAAAGGGGTGCAAGGTCTCCGCTTGCGCCGAGGGAGCCTTTTTCGGGAACTATGGGGTGAACACCTTTGTTCAGCATTGAAAGCAGGGTCTCGATTGTGGAAAGACGAATTCCCGAATTGCCGCGGCAAAGTGCGTTGCAGCGCAGCAACATCGCAGCACGGACAACTTCCGTCGGCAGGGGGTTGCCCATGCCGCAGGAATGGGAAATGATGAGGTTGCGCTGCAAGGTGGCAGTGTCCTCAAGGGGAATGTATTTGTCCGAAAACTTGCCGAAACCGGTTGTTAAGCCATATACAACAGCCTTTTCATCAAGTTTCTTTTCAACATAGGCGCGCGCTTTGTTAACCGCAGCCTTCGCCTCGTCCGAAATCGCAACCTGTTCGCCCGTTCTGGCAACAGCAGCAACCTGTTCAACCGTCAAACTCGTGCCGTTGATAATTATCATTTGATAAATCTCCTTTTAGAAGCCGCAGCGCGGCAAATTATTGCAAAGCATTTTGCGGGCGGCAGAAAGTCGTTCAAAAGCTCTCGCTTTCTCACACGCATACCAACCCAACAATAATTATATAGTTGCAGGCGAAAATAGTCAAGAGTTAAGGGAGAGTATATCAGATTTGGGTATGCGTGTTCCGACCGAGCCCCGAAATGCATTTGAAGCATTTCATTCGTGCGGTTTTTTGATTGCTCCACCAAAGTTGTGCATAAAAGATATGACCGTTCAAACACGGGACGAATCGGTAAACGGATTTATGGTCGGCACTTGTTTTTCCTGCGAAGTTTGTGCGGGGAAAAGTGCCGTTGACTGCATAGTTTTCAGTTCGACCGAACTTGATGAAAACAACATTGAAAACTTTGAAACGGTCGAGTTCTCGTTTCATATTTTCAAAACGGCTGACCGGAACACAATTGACGACAGCAAGCCCATCGTGTTGAATTTCAACTGATAGTCTCGGCATATCGACAAAAGAACGGGGCTGCCGCAAACATTAAATTCCGTCTGCGGCAGTCCCGTTTGTTCTGTCATCGTCTTGTTTTTTACTGTGCGTTTTCTTCCCCGGGAACAAGATCAATCACTGCAATTTCCGGCAGGTTGTTCACCCGCGGTATTATGCCGTGTCCCGCCATTCCGGCGGTGATGATCATCTGCATATTGTCGCCCAATCGGAAGCTTCCGCTGTCGTATTTCGGAAACCATCCCTGCATCGGCGCATACAGCCCGCCGACAAACGGCATTCGAATAAGACCGCCGTGAGTGTGTCCGCTCAGAACAAGGTCGATATTCCACATGCTGTACGCACCGTTGAAAATAAAAGTGTCCGGCATATGTGCAAGGCAGACTTTCGGCAAGTCGGTATTTTCAAATTCTTTCAAGAATTTGTATTCCGGCGATGCGGCAAACTCCTCTTCCGTGCGGCCGAACGCAAACCCATGCCCCATTGTGCCGCCGATGCGCAGCGGCTGACCCGCAAGAATAACATCCGCATAACTGTCATTGAACACCGCCGCACCGGATTTCTCAATGCGATCAAGAAGCAGCTCATCTGACGCCATATATCCGAGTTCGTGATTGCCCGGTGAAAAGAATACCGGCGCGATTTTCCGCAATGCTTTAACAAAATCAAGAAACTTTTGCACGTCTTCGGCATCCGCATTCCTGTCGATCATATCACCCGCAAGACAAATTGCATCCGGCGACTGCGCTTCAACCTTTGCAAGCAGACGCGCGTTATCCTTCCCGAATGACTTGCAATGCAGGTCGGAAAGCAGAACCAACCGCACCTTTGATTGAAGTCCGCACAGCTCAATTTCGTAGTGCTGCACATGAAGACAAACGGCCGATAGCAAAACGGAAAGGGTTAGAGCGAGGATGAAAAGTGCAGCCGCGGCGGTTATTATCCTGAAAACTTGCTTTTTTACTTTCATTTGATGCGGAAAATGCGCTTGAGTTTATTTAATGCGCGTTTAATAAAGCGATCGATTTGCCCGCATGTTTCCGCAGCCCCGTACTGCATTGAATTCAGCAGAAGTTCCGTTCGGCTGCCGCCGTTTTCAAGCGTGCGCAGATCCGCAATTTGCTTACGGTAAAGCGGCGTTATTGTAAATCGCGTTCCCCAATGGAGCAAATCTGTTCTGATTTCTGTGTTTTTTACCGTTGCTACTCCATCAGTTATGCTCAACCGCATTTGTCCGACATATTCCCAGTAACAGAGGATTCCGCGCAAATCATGCGGAATCGGCTTGCAATCATTCAGCGCCATGCTCAAAGCTATAAGCGGCTCGTCTCCGGGAGTTGCAAAATTGCCTTTGAAGCTATACTCTTTGTAACGCGGCGCCAACGCTTTTGCCGTTTCAGCAACCGCGTCGCACCGTTTTGATTTGCGCATATAATAAACCCCGCCGTGCAAACCGACAACATAAGATACTTTCTGCTTCAATTCCCCAAGGTTTTCGTATTCGAACCAGCCTGTTTTATCATTAAGAGGCAAAACACGACCGAAACACGAGAAATCATCCGCATCCTTAAACATATCGAAAAGCCTATTTAAATCCCCGTATGCAATACAATCTGCATCAATGAAAATATTCACATCATACGGCAAACTTTCAAGCATACTCAGTTTATCCAGATAATTGCAGTGTGCATTCTCCAAGAGCATCACGTCATCGAATTCTGCCGTATATTCATTCTCCCTGTCAGCAAGTATCGCAAACGGAAGCGGCGACTTTGAAAAGTACCGGTAGGATTGGAGAAGGTTTGCCGCCATCTTATAGTATTTTTCATCTCCCGTGGCGATCGTCAGGAAACCGTGAGACATAATTATCTGCCTTTTATGTTTAAGATTTGTTTCAATTTATAAAAATATGAATACGGCTTCACCATTTTGGGGTGAACAAGCGATAAATACCACATATACAGGTCATAACTCGAATTTCGTCTAATATTTTCAAGAGCACCCCACAAACTCATGCGATACTCTTTCGGTATAGCCGGATGACTGCATTTACTGTAGCCCCTAACAATGATTTTCGACTGCATCACTTTTCTGAATTTTTCTGCAAGAAGAACCAGTTCCTCATCCTTCTGTTCTCTGAAAAAATCAATACATTCGTCAACGGCTTTTACTCCGTCAAAACACATATTCCATACCAAAGTATCCATAATGCTGCCTTTTCGTTGTCTGTAATAATACATTTCATTATCAATAATTGATACCATTTTTGCTCTGTACAGCAGTTTCGGCGTAGTTCCGTCATCCTCCTGTATCCTGCCAACCGGATACCGAATATCTGTAAAGAGTTCCGATTTGTAGAGTTTTCCCCATGCCATTACAGGAACTCTTCCATCCATTCTATATATGCTCAAGCATGCATCTCTGCCGCTGATTGTTTTTGTTGATATATCGTTCATCTGACTTTTATCTTCTGTTTCTGCGCCATCAAGGAAAGTGTTTATTCCGCAGATTGCGATGTCTGATCCGCTTTCGGCAATACAGTCATGCATTTTTTCGAGCATATTCTCCGTGATGAAATCATCGCTGTCAACAAACATGATATATTCTCCTTTTGCCAAACTTATCCCCGCGTTTCTCGCTGCAGACACACCTTTGTTCTCTTGATGAATAACGTGTACACGTGAATCCTGCTTTGCATATTCATCACAGATTTTCCCGCAATTATCCGGAGATCCGTCATCCACAAGTATTAATTCAAAGTCTCTGTAAGTTTGTGCAAGTATGCTTTCTATGCATTTTGAAATATATTGTTCTACATTGTATATTGGAACAATTATGCTAACCATTTAATTCACTCCTTTCCGGTTTAGTCTCCGGTGAAGGCAGCTGAACAAATCCCCATCGCTGCCCATCCCATTCGGCTATACACCGTTCATCCGGCGACACAATCGAAAACTGCAATCCGGGAACGCAGTCAATATTGCGGTAATTTCCATATTCGTTATATGTAAAAAATGTGTAGTACGTCTTATATACTCCTTCCACTAAATTGCTAACATCATAACTTGCCGAAAAGGATTGAACCCTATCCGAGCATTTAATCGGGATATTCTCCGAAACAGCAGTTGCTACAGCAGTTCCGTCAAGCATACGCACTTCGAACCTGAGTCCAACCGTTTCCAAAGCTTTGCTGTACCGCACGTTGTATTCAATTTTTATTTTTTCTTCTCGATAGAATGAATTCACGTCCTTATTTATAAACTTGGCAGAGCATAGACGCAGATTGTCCGCCTGAATCCAGTTGGGTCTGATATACGGTACATAATCGGCTTCCACCGATTCATCCCTGCTCAAATCCATATAGATTCCTATCGCCTTTTCCACGTCCCCGTCAAAAATCAGCTTTCCGTGGTCAAGCACGATGCATCTTGTACAAAGCTGGCGAATCGTGTTCATATTATGGCTGACATAGAGCACGGTACGGCCTTCCGTATTTGCTGCATCGCCCATTTTGCCGAGGCATTTTTTCTGGAACTTCATATCGCCGACGGCGAGAACCTCGTCCATAACCATGATTTCGCTGTCCAGATGCGCGGCAACGGCAAACGCAAGTTTAACATACATGCCGCTTGAATAGCGTTTCACGGGAGTATCTATGAACTTTTCCATCTCGGCAAATTCGACTATCTGATCGAATTTTCTGTCTATCTCCGCTTTCGTCATGCCGAGAATTGCGCCGTTCATATAGACATTTTCCCGCCCTGTCAGCTCGGGATGAAAACCCGTGCCGACTTCAAGCATGGAAGCGATCCTGCCGTTATAACTTATTGTACCCTTTGTCGGCGCGGTTACACGTGAAAGCAGCTTCAGCAGCGTGGACTTGCCTGCGCCGTTATGCCCGATTATGCCGAGGGCTTCACCCTTTTTCACCTCAAAAGACACATCATCCAGCGCGAGGAATCTTTCGCCCATGCGTTTTGACGAGTCGGAGCCGATCTTGCTGTTCGGGTCCTCCCGACCTTTTATACGCGCCATTAAGCTTTGCAGATCACCGCGCAATGTGCCGCCGCCGATTGCACCGAGACGGTATTCCTTTGAAACATGTTCTATTCTGATTGCAATTTCGTCCATTTTTCTTTCCTCAGACGGTATCCATAAAAGTCTTTTCCACCCTGCTGAACAGCACAATGCCGATGAAGAGCAGGGCAAGAGTTATCCCCCAGCCGATGAAATAGTACTTCCATTCGATTGCGCCCGTTCCGAGATATGCATAGCGGAACAGATTTACAATCGGCGAGATTGGGTTGCACATATACAGCGCATGCCACTTCCCGCCGGGGGCAAAAGCGGTAAAACGGAACATGTCGTATGCAATCGGGGAAGCGTACATCCAGAGCTGCGTGCCGAACCCGACAAGCATCGCAAGGTCGCGGTACTTCGTTGTGAGCGCGGAAATAATGATACCGCAGCCGAGGCTGAGCATTGCCAATTGCAGCACGATAAGCGGAGTCATCAGCATCCACAGGTTAGGCTGCACCCCTTGTTTTGCTGCTGCATAATAAACGAGAAAGATAATCAAAAACACATATTGGATCGCAAGGCTGATAAGCTCCGAAAAGACCGTTGAGATTGGCATTACAAGCCGGGGAAAATACACCTTTCCCATTGTTGCACTGTTGGCAACAAAGGTATTCGCCGTTTGTGTGAGGCAGTTTGAAAAATACGTCCACAGTACCGTTCCCGACAGATAGAATGCGAACGACGGCACACCGTCGGGCGCCAACCCCGCAATATTTCCGAACACAAGCGTGAAAACAACCGTTGTCAAAAGCGGCTGAATTATCGCCCATGCAGGCCCGAGAACGGTCTGCTTGTATTTGGACACAAAATTACGCTTGACAAAGAGGAAAATCAAGTCGCGATACGCGAACACCTCTTTTAAGTGCAGGTCAAACCAGCCGCTTTTGGGCTTTATGACCGTGGTGAAATGTTGTTCGTTCATCAGTACTCCTTTGAATTATAACAATGAATAAAGCTGCTTCAAAATTGCGGAATTATCGCGTTCGAAATCGTGATTTTGCAATTCCGCTTGTATGCTCTCTCTCAATTTCGGCGCGTTGTAAAGCCGCATTACCGCTGCGGCAATTGAGTCCGCATCTGATTCGCAAAGCAAACCGGTTTTTTCATTGTCAATCTGCTCCGCCGCAGCGTTTCGCGTCGCAATTATCGGCACAGCCAAAAGCCGCGTTTCCAATACCGTGACGCAATGTCCTTCAAACCGGCTGGGCTGCACATAAAGGTCTGCGCAGCGGATATACGGGTAGGGATTCGACTGCATTCCGAGCAGGGAAACACAGTCTTCCAATCCGAGCCGCATTATCTGCTCCCTGAGGGCGGACTCTTCCGGCCCTCCGCCGACTATGTACCAGTGAAATCCCGTGAACCCGTCAGCAACAAGTTTTGCGCAGGCATCAACAGCAATATCCATGCCCTTGGCATGCGACAGCCTCCCGCAGGAAACGATATTGAAGCTATCCGCAGAAAATTTCACCGTCGGGATGTCAAGTCCCTTCTCCCGCACGCCGTCGATATCGATTATGTTGTTGACCGAAATAATCTTATCAGCATATTTCGAACGATAAGCGCGCAGTTTTTCCGCCAATGCAGGCGAAACCGCAATCACCTTGTCTGCCTTTCTGTATCCGTATGCGTCGTGATACTCCCGCCGCATTGCGCCGTGATGATAAAACATCAGAAACCTATCCGCCGAGACGGCACGGACAGCCGTTTCGGCAGCGCGATCGCTGTATATGACCGCCGTATCAAAATGTTCGCCTTTGAGCTGCTTTTTCACGTACAACGCATAGCATCTTGCCTCCGCGGCGCGAAAAACGACGCGAAGCGTGGACCATATGAAACGGCGGAATTTCGCTGCATTCTGCGGTTCCTCCATGATATTGTACAAACGCTTGCAGCCGTACCCCTTTGGGAACGTCACTTTGTGTTGTCTGTCGGAAACTATCAGGCGGCACTGCGGCGTTATTCTGTCCGCAACGTCCAAGCTGTCCCTCAAAACAAGACAGGTCACGTCAAATCTGTTGTAATCAAGGCGATTAAGCAAATTCACCAATGCCGTTTCAATCCCGCCGATCCACAGGGCTTCGGTTATAAAAATCAGCTTCTTTTTCACTTTTCAAACCCGCTCTTGTTCGGCAAAATGCTCTCGAATGCCTTGCGCAGCCGCAAAGCCAAGCTGTCGAAATCCACGGCCGTTTCGGGATCGTTTATGCAAAGCATATCATGACTTTGTTCGCAAATTATTCTGCACAGGTTGTCAACGGTGCTTTCATCGGCACAGGAAACAAAATTATCCGTGTTGAACGGCGCGAAATTTCCGCTTGCTATCTGCCACCACAGACAGACCCATTGGTTCACATCATCGGCGCAGCGGAAACGGTGAAGAGTCGTGCGTTTCAGCAATTCCGGTTCGGCATTCCAAACGGCCTCAAAAGTACTTTTGGTGTATGCGGCGGGAGCGTGAAGGTTTTTAAACCCTGTAAAATAATCCGGGAACAGTTTTTCAACAGCTTTGGTACGAATATTGTCCTGCCAACGATAAACGCGGTTCACGTACTTTTTCCCGAATTTTTTCACCTGCTTACGCTTGTTGAAATGCGCATTTACAACACCGAGATCGTTAATCGCCGCATGCTGCCAGATTCCGATTTCACCAATGAGTCCTATCGGATGCTCTTCCCCGCAGGTGCATGGTTGTCCGTCGCGAAAAAAAGCCGTTTCGGGCATCGGACGAAGAGGAAACATATCGTCATTAAAATAAACAAAATGCTCCGCAAGCCCCGGAATCCGATGAATATTCATTTCAATTGCATGGGAGCTGAATGTCGGCAAAGCAGCCTGCGGGAGGAAATCCGAATGCGAGACATGGCTCAATTTCGGATGATCCAAATTCAGGAATTCGGGAACATGCCCGCAGGTAACAAAATGAATTTTGTGCACCCACGGCGTAAATTTCTCAACGGCGCGGAACCAATAGGGCATAAGCCCCCAATCTCGAAAACGATTGACGGAGTTGCTGTCGTCCGTCACCGCTCCCTGATATTTAGCCTTTTCCGCCCTCCACTCCGGGTCGTTCCCGTCCACCCAGAGAACAACAAAATCAATGTCCATGTTCACACCTCATGTGATCTTTTTTCCCACAAACGGAATCTTTCGGATAAGCCAAGTCAATGCAAGGCTGAGTGCATAAAGGCAGGCCACCCTCAACAACGATGTTATGAACGGAAGTGACTTTATAACCGGAGTCGGAACAAATTCATTCAATATCGCATGAATGCAGTACACACCGAATCCGCATTCAGTAAACACGGCAAAAACCTTGCGCGTTCTTTCGCTGTAATGTATCTTTGACATTTTCATAACAAAAAATGTATAAATCGCCGCTGAATACAGTATAACATTCGGCTTCATGTATTGTTTTACGAAGTCTGTTTTTCGCAGTTCTTCGCTTATAAAGCACTCCGCTGCAATTGTTGCAATCAGCATCAGTATGCCGATAACATATATTGCAGTCTCTGTTTTTTTGCTCATATTGTCCTTTTTGCTGTATAAAAAGTACCCCAGCATAAAGTATCCCATATACCCGGTTACAGCTCTTAATCCTGTTCTCTCAATAAAATCCGAAATCATCCCGCCGATTTTCGGAACATAGATAAGATACTGCGTCACAACGTTCACGGCAGCAAACATAATCAGAAAGTACGCAAGTGTTTTTCCATCCGCTGCTGCCTTTCTCAGAATCGGGGTCAATAAGTATAAGCCTGCCAACGAATAGAGAAACCAGAGATGATACGGACCGTGGATAAACTCTGCAATAACACCGAAAGTGCTCAAATGGCTGTAGCTCCCGGAGATCACCCCATATGCCGTATATACGCCTGACCAAACAAGGAATGGAACAATAATATGCGGAAGGTACACAGTGAGTATTTTTTTTGCGCTCACATCCCTTTCGGGATCAAGGAAAAACCTTCCGGAAATCATGAAAAAAACAGGAACACACCATACAATGGCGGCATGCATTCCCCTGTACATATATTTTATCATTAAATTATCTGTCAGTGGATTCAAACCGCCGTGGATCATTATCACCGCCAACGTTGCCAGCAACCGCAGGATATCCAATTCAGTTTGACGTTTGTTTTCAGACATTTGATTTTTCCTTTCTTTTCTTCCCTACAAGCATTGGGCAAAATCGGTTAATCGCAAAAATCAGAACGGCTTCAACGGCGGCAATCAAAAGAAAACTTCCGACAACCCAAAGCGGACTGCTTCCGATTTTCACGGTATAAAGTACAAGTTGGTGCGTGCCCATTATTGTTAAAGCATTCTGCCCGATACAGCCGACCCATTTCCACGGAATCAACCGAGCAATCCCCATAACAAAGTACGTTCCGCAAATTCCGCTTACAAGATAAAGCACGGGATTATCCAGTTTGCCGCTGAAAAAGCTGTTGTTTATTGACAGTTTTAAATACATTGCCGCCGCTGCGGCAGTGAGTGCAAAAGCAACGCAGATTCTCCATGTTTTAAATTCGGTCAGCGGTTTATTCAGCAAATTGCCCGCCAGCATGAATACAAAGCCGAGTGCGCCGCGGAAGATCAATGTCGGAACATGTCCTGCCGGCATAAACCGAAGTGCGATGAAGAGCAAACCGCCGCCGATTCCCCACGCAAGTTTTTTGGGAAAACGTATATATAAACAATACAGCGCACACGCCGCAAACATTGCCGGCAAAAACCAGTCCGCGCCGATGTTGCAGCGGAAAGTCAGCATCAACCGCAGCCCTTCCGCAATTGATACGGAACGAAGCACAAAATGCTTATACAGAATCGCAATGCACTCAAAAAACAGATACGGAACAAGCAAGGTTTTCGCCTTATGCAAAAAATAACTGCCGACGGATCTCCCCCGCCATTTATCGCCGTCCGTAAGCATTCCCGACAGAATGAAGAATGCCGGCATATGAAACGAATCCAAAAACTGCTGCACCAAAACATACGGTACAATATCATATTTCGGGTTTGCGTAATTCAGAATATGCCCCAAAACAACCAAAGCAATTAAAATCGCACGAGTGTTGTCAATATAGGAAATTCTTTTAGTCATGTTTTCTGTCCGCCCTGTCTTTTCGAAAAAAGCTGCTGCTTTTCACCGCCACCGCAAGTTTGTGCCGAATTTGAACCAATCTGCTGCACAGATAAATTTTTAACGGATGCGGCTGTTTTAAGCGGCAGTATTTTCCCCTGTTATGCTGCGCAACCAGACTGCGGATTTCGGAAAACGAAGCATAGTACATCCTCTGTTTCAAAAGCATGCTGTACAAGTTTTCCACGTGTTCACAGGGAATTCCGAGAGTCTTAAGGCCTTGCTCAAACGGCTGCATGTACTCCGCAAGATTCTCAATCCTTTGCAGTCTCCTGTATGCACTTCTCTCGTCCTCCGCCTGTCTGTATCTGTAGATCGGCTTTCTTAAGGAGTAAATTGCTTTGCAGAACGGCAGCAGCTCAAGCACGAAAAGATAATCTTCCATAAGAAACATGTCCTCATGAAAGCGTGTTCCGTGCTTTTTCAACAAATCGATGCGAAGCAATTTGTTGCAAGCGGTTGTTAATGAGTTACTATTATAATATTCGGCGAATGTTTGTTTTAATTCTCCCAGTGTCACAGAACCTTCCGACGGAGGATTAAGGTTTTCCCGAAGATACATCTTTCCGTGGTTGTAGTAATCAAAACTCATGCCGAACAATAACATATCCGGCTTTTTAAGCAAAGCTGTTTTCAAAACACCGCTAAGCGAATCTTCATCCACCGTGTCATCAGAATCCACAAACCAAATATACTCCCCGCGTGCTTCGTCAATCCCGCGGTTTCGTGCCGCAGACACACCCTTGTTCGACTGATGAACGCATCTGATTCCCTCATTTTTTCCGCAGAGCCTGTCGCACAGTTCCGCCGTGCCGTCGTTCGAGCCGTCATCAATGAGCAGGATCTCATAATCCGATAATCCGCAGACCCGAATGCTTTCAACTGTTCTTTCCAGCGTTTTAACGCAGTTATAGCAAGGGATAATAACGCTGAATATCATTGTTTTACCTCCCAGCAAAAACGATAGTTCAGATAATTATCAACCTCATTTTGAATTGTTGCATTCAGGCTCGTAACGAAGTAATATGCACATGCAAAAAACACAACACATAAAAGTGCGGCAGCCCGCTGCTGCCCCGAGAGGGTCAGCCGTCGGATTTTGCCCAATTCCGTATCCTTTTCCGGATAGAACATCATCGGCAGATACAGGATCAGAAGCTGAAAATAATAATCCGTAAGGCGCGTAAAGACATTATCAAACCCGGAAAACATCTGCAAAACGGCTGCAACTATCATGAGATTGAGCAGCTTTGTAAAATTCTTTCCGGAGAAACCGCGCAGCACGATTCCGGCAATAACGAGTGCCACAATTATCAAAAAGCGGCCGCCCACGCGGGTATTAACCATAAAGTACGTTTCATCGTAATAGAAATTACTGATAAACGCGACGATTTGATTTCTGAATACGAATATCAAAGCCGCACAAATCGCATAAAGTATGAGTTTTTTTGTATTCAGTCGGCTTTTTGCAATCCAGTACGCCGGAAGAAATATCAACGCCGGAACATGGACACATCCGGCCAATGCGGTCCAAAGAAGGAATTTCTTCGGATTCTCCTCCATAATGCCGATAAAAGCAAACATTAATAATCCCATTGCCAATGCTTGTTTAATTGCACTGAATCCGAACACATAAAAGCCAAAACAATTCCAAAGCAGATAGCTGAGCCAAGGTGCAGGCGAATAACGAAATACAATGACTGCAACCGCGGCCTCCGTCACAATTGCGATAAAGATAAGAAATACTTGAAAATCGCCGTCGGATACTGTCGAAAACAGTTTTTGGAGCCAGAAAAATCCGAAATTCCTGCCTCCGTTAAAAACTTCGGCGCTGAACCAACCCGGTTCGATTATGTTATAATACCCCCATGCATATTTGCGCAAATCGCCTGTAAGGTACATATACCGCCAGCCGCAGATGAATGTATGCAGAATCGCCATAAGTGCGATATATATTTTTTTCTTATTGCCGTGCTGCGGAATCAAAAAGCCGAAACCCAGTACCGCCGCAACAACATAGTAATAGACTTTTACGCCCATTTACTCTCCCCGTTTCTTTCGCAGTTCCGCTTCAAAAAAGGCTTCCGTCTCCCCTGCCAGTCTCTCGCATTTAAAGTCCTTCCCGTGCAGCTTTGCCTGCTCTGCATAGTGCGAAAGCAAGCCGGGTTCGGTCAACATTCGTTTGACGCCTTCATAAAATGCTTCGTCATCGTTTGCGGTAATTAAGCCGTATTCGCTGTCGCCGAGGATCTCACGCATGCCCGTGCAGTCCGTGGTTACGACCGGCGTGCCGAGAATAAGGCTTTCGACAACAGTCGTGCTGAATCCTTCATACAGAGAAGAACAAACATACAGATCCGCACACTTCAACATAGGATACGGATTGTTTTGGAAGCCGCATAAAGCAGCAGAATCGCCAAGCTCGTTTTGCTTGATAAAAGTCTCAAGGTTTTTTCGCTCTTCACCCTCTCCGAGTATTCTCAGGCGATGATGTATGCCTTCATCTGTCAGTCGCTTATGTGCGCGCAACAACCTATCAAAGCCCTTCTGCGCTGTCAGTCTTCCCACAGCAACAACCACAGGCTCTTTTTTAGTCATTTCTTCGCTAAATATCGGATCGAATGCAGGCATATCAGCTTTCAGCACCACTTCAGTATCATTATAGCAATTATAAACAGTGCCAACCTTTTCGGCCATGCCATACATTTCTATAAAGCTCTTCTTAACATCTTCTGACACACATACGACAGAATCATATTTTCGATAATGAACTGCCGTACTTTTTATGAACTTGTCAACATTGCCCGCCTTCTTTTTCAAATCACAATGAACCCATGCCAATTTCAATGCTTTTTTATTTGTTGAGCCCGCCATGATTTTTGTTGAACCGCATTCAAGATAAGCAGCCTCAATATCATAATCGCCCTTGATATGCAGCGGGTAAGTCAAACCGAGTGCCGCTTCTGTCCGCATCAGCAAATCCGTCATGCGATTCTTTGACTGATAGCAGTATTTATATTTAATGCCCGGTGCGAGTTTTTCCTTCACGGCCTCGGGATAGAGCGTCTGAACGGTTATCGAAAACCGCTCCTTGTCCATTGCGTTTACAAGGTTGCAAAGAACTTTTTCGGCCCCGCCGCCGGAAAGGGATTCGATGAAGAAGAGGATGTTAATCATATTATCTGCTTTCGTAAATCGCATAAATCTTTTTCATTACAGTGCCGGCATCAAAGCCGGACTGCCGCATTTGTGCGGCATATTTTTCAGACGATTCTCGTTTCGCACCGCAAATCGCATCCACCCATGCCGATTGCTCATTCAGCGGCAGAGGTTGGAGCAGGTCTGTCAGAAAAACGTCCTCCGGCACCCGATCGGAAATCACACAAGGAAGCCCATTGGATTGCACCTCGATGATGGACAACGGCATTCCTTCATAAAGCGACGGGAAAGCGAAAACGTCCATCGCATTCAAGTAGTCCGGCACGTTGCGGACATTTCCGGTCATGCGGACATAGTTTTCCAAGTGCAGTTCTCGGATTTTTCGTTCCAACATTGGACGATCCTCCCCCTCGCCAAGCAGCAGCAAGTATGAATTTGCTCGCTTTTTCAGAATCTCAGGCATCAAATTCAGCAAGAACACCTGATTCTTGACTGTTGCAAGATGCCCGGCATGTCCAATGACAAATTTATCCTGCAAACCAAGCTTTGTTCTGCATTCATGTCGTTTTTCCGTATCGAACGAAAAACTCTGTGTGTCAATGCCGTTCAGAATAAGCGTTCCTTTGCTTTTGAAAAAATGCTCGCCGTAAAGCCTCGCACCTGCTTTCATACCGCAAGCTGCAAAAGTGTTGGCACATGTCCGAATCAAAAACCGCATTGCTGCTTCATATATGCGCACCTTTAAGCTGCGCTTTTCCGTAAGTGCCGAGTGTGCATGGGAAATCCGCACAGGTACACCGCAGAGTTTGCCCGCCAACATAGCCCAACCGATATTGAACATCGTGTGCGCGTGAATCACATCGTAACGGTATGTATTAATCAGCACTTTCAGATTTTTCATATAAGCATGGTACCCGTCCGACGGCTGCGGCAAATGGAATATTTTGCACCCCTTCGCTTGCAGCTCCGGCTCATACGCGCCGATTTCATCGCCGAACACAACGTAATGAACCTCGTATCTCTGCGGATCTGCATGGAAGCCGATATCCGCCGCAACCTTTTCGGCTCCGCCGATTTTCAACTTTGCAGCAATAACAAGGATCGTTCGCATTGTATTCCTCTAACTATCTCTATAAGTATCTTCTCTTCCATATCCAATACAAAAGCCAACCGAACGGTAAACACAACCACATTAAGATCTTTGCCTGACACTCTTTTGCCATTTCGATCGGTGTTTTGTTTGCAAAAAAACCGTAGCATGTATAAAGCAGTCCGTTTTTAACTCGATTTGATAAATAATTTTTCCTTGCCATATATATATTTGCATGGTACATACCTCCAAGCGGGTTGCGAATCCGTAGTGAACGGCCGGATTTGGTCAGTCCGCCGTCAAGGTATTCGCAAAGATAAATCACATGGTTGATGTATACGCATTTACAGTCGTGGCTGACACGGCCCCAGAGCGCCCCTTCCGCAAGGAATCGTTCATCTTCAAACACGGGAAACGGATATTTCTTAAACAGTTCTGTACGGATCACTTCGCAGCAATCATTGCTATGAATGCAAGTACGGCGATATCGCATAATGTCCACCGGCTTTCCCCAGTCGTGCACAATGCAGTTCGGGTCATTGACAGTGCTTCCCTTTAAGAAAGTCACTATTCCGACAGCTTCATCGTTTTCCCATTTTCCCCATTCCATCTTTATTGAGGCCACAGCATCCGGTGTCAGTGTATCATCGCTGTCAAGAAGCAAAACGTACTTTCCATGAATCAAATCGTGCGCAGCGTTCAGCGCTGTATGCTTACCGCCATTGTTTTTTTTGCGATAGAACACAGGAAAGCTTTCGGTCTGAAAACTCCGGACGACCGCCTTTGTATCATCGGTGCTGCCATCATCGATGACAATCCATTCAAAGTCTAAGTCTGTCTGTTGGCATAGAGATGCATAACATGCAGAAAGAAGATTCGCGCGATTATATGTGGGAGTTATTATCGATAAAAAAAGCATATCACACATCCCTTGCCTTTTCCAAATAGAACTGTTCCAGTTTTTTCGCACCGGTTTTAATATCATAACCGGAAGCCTTTACTTCATCACAGCGATCAGTCCTCGGCGTGCTGCGAAGAGTCAGAATATGCTCCGCCCACCGCCGCGTCGTATCCGACAGACTCAATTTTGTCACCAGTCCCGTTGTTACCCTGCATTCATCCGTTACATTATCTGATATTACGCAAGGTAATCCGGCGGCTTGGGCTTCCACAAGCGTAACTGCCAGACCCTCATACAACGATGGAAGCACAAAAACATCCATAGCCTGAAGCAAATCCTGAATATCCGATCGTACACCGGTAAATATCACTTTCCTGTCAAGCCCCATATGCTTCGCTTTTTTTTCAATTGCTGAGCGAAGCTTTCCGTCTCCCACCAACATCAACCGCGCATCCGGCTCCATCTGCGCCACCTCAGCAAAAATGTCCAATAAGAACGTATGATTTTTTTCAGACATAAAACGCCCTACATGCCCTAAAAGGACAGTGTGCTCCGAGATATTCAGCTTATTTCGCAGATTCTTGCGCTTTTCTAAATCGAATTTAAATGCAGTAACGTCAATGGCGTTGGGCAATATTTCAAAGGGAGCTCCCGAAAACATCCAATTTCCGGCTTTTCGACTGCATGCTATTAAAGATGTTGCATATTTTGAAATTTTATGCATGTAAATCATCTTTATTGGATATTTAACATCTCTATTCTGATTTGAGGAATGACTGTGTGCAATTCGCACAGGAACACCGCATTTTTTTGCTTCCTGCAACGCTACCGAACTCAAACAATCCTGATGTACATGAACAATGCGGTATTCAGGATGTTCCAAGAAGAAACTGTCCATTGCGTTTCTGTATGAACGACTCCACGGAACAAGTCGAGGCATGTGATACAACTTGCCGCCGAGCGATTCAATTTCGTCGTCATAAGCCGCTTTTTCCGTCCGATGAGTGAGGAAATCAAATTGCACTACGGAGCGGTCAATATGTCGATAGTAGTTCATGAGCATCGTTTCCAAGCCACCGCGATCCATACTTGTTACAACATGCAGAACGCGAATGGGCTGATTTTCATTTTCCATTTCATACCTCATAAGTCTTGCAGCAGCATACACACTTTCTTCAAAGAATTTTCTTCTTTAAACATTTCCGCTGCCTTCATGTTGTACGCACCCATTTCCTCTCTGAGCCTTTGATTTTCAATCAATTTTTTCAATGCAGCTGCCACAGATTCTGCGTCGTTCCGTACAACAAGCCCGCCTTTGCCGTCCTTAACTAAATCAACGTTGCCGCGAATATTCGAACAGACGATCGCCTTTCCGTCAGCCATCGCTTCCAAAAGCGCGCGCGGCAGCCCCTCTTGGATTGATGTAAATACAAATGCATCTGCCGCACAGCAAAGCTGCGGAATATCCTTTCGATAGCCCAATAACTTCACTTGTTCTTCCAAATTGAGCATTTTCACGGTATTCTTCAGCTGCAGTTCTAACTTGCCGCATCCGCATACAAATAATTTGACATTTGAATTTTGAAGCAGTTTAACCGCCTTAATCATAACATGTTGATTTTTTCTTGGGGTTAACTCACCCACTGTCAACAACAATGTATCATTCGGAGACAATTCAAGTTTCTCCCTCCATTGTTTACGAACGTCATTATTCGGCGCAAAGCAATCGAGATTCACGCCAACGCCAGGGATCTTCTCCGTTCTTTTCGCATGAAAACCTTTCGCGCGCTGATAATCCTCTTCATTGATAGTAATGATCATGTCGCACAGGCGGGAGCAATACTTTTCAACAGGATAATAGAGCAGCCAATTTGTGAGCGGCGCACCTTTATAAAAATGGAATCCGTGCACCATATAAACGACTTTTGTGCCTTTTTTGCGCACAGTTTTTGCTGCAACGCGAGTCATAACGCCCATAACGGGCTCGTTTGTCCAGATCACGTCCCAACTGCGGCCGTTAATGATCTTCTTCAGGTCGCTTAAGCCTTTTCGATTGCGGAGCGAAAACGGATTCCGAACCAAGCGCACAGTATGGACAGGAGCAATGCCCGAAAGCACAGTGCGGAGTTCCTGTAAACGTCCGCCGACTTCGGAACATGCGAGTTCAACTGAAAACCCATGCTCGGAAAGGTATTTCACATGCGGCACGAGGAACTGAATCGCCATCAGATCCGTGCAGGTCAACAGCAGCCGCTTCATCCGATTGCCTCCGAAATACGCTTTGCAATACCGTTTGCATCCAATCCGAATTGCATCCGCAGATATTTTTGACTTCCCACAACCGAACAGTAAGTATCATCCAGGCCGATACGCAGCAATCTTGCATGCGCAGGCAGCTCAGAAAGAACTTCCGCAACCGCACTGCCGAATCCGCCTAAAATATTGTGTTCTTCAACGACTGCGATAATTTCAAAATCCTTTGCACAGCGCAGTATGGTTTCACGGTCGATAGGTTTAACCGTCGGGAACGACCAAAGCTCCGGATTAATTCCCTTCTGTGCAAGAATATCCGCCGCACCGACAACCTCATCCAGAATTGCGCCGGTTGAAAAGACGGCGATGCGTTCACCGTTGTGTATTCGAATGGCCTGTCCGATTTTGAAATTTTCAATATCCTTGTGGATACGTTTTTCCCCGCCGCGCCCAAGCCGCAGGTAACATGTTCCCGGGTATTTCGCAATTGCCTTCGTTGCCGCTTCCGCCTCCGCAGGATCTCCCGGACACAGTACCGCAACATTCGGCAGCGCACGCATCACGGCAATGTCCTCGGTTGCCTGATGACTCATGCCCAATGAGCCGTAAACAAACCCACCGCCGACACAAACGATTTTTACATTTGCATCATGGTAAGCGCAATCATTCCGTATCTGCTCAAGGCAGCGCAATGTCGGAAAATTTCCTATTGAATATGTGAAGACAATTTTTCCCTCCCCGGCTGCTCCTGCCGCGGCAGCGGTCATGTTCTGTTCCGCAATTCCTGCGTTGACGAATTGATCCGGCAGCTGCTCCCAGAAGGGCTTCAGCACGCCGAACCCCAAATCCCCGGTGAAAAGCTCAATATTCGGATTATTTTTTGCAAGTGTAATTAATGTGCGAACAAAGGTATCTCTCATTGCATGTTCTCCCCTCGCGTTCTGCCCGCTCCAAGCAGCCTGTCACATGGTTTTTGTATAAATTGTGCCACTTTGTGAATAAGGAATGCGTAAACAAGAATCAAACCTGTCACAACAATGAAATTAATTGGAAAAGGCAGGTGACCGAACTTTTGAATAATAAGTCCCTGACCCAAATATATTTCCAATGTCAGACCCGCAACAAAAGTTACCGATTTGCGAATTAAGGCACTTGTTCTTTCAAATACACCTTTCTTCTCTGCTTTCACAAATAAAACAGCAGTGCTTCCAACGAGCAGAACCTGAATTATTGGCAGAATGAATTGGAAGCCGCTGACTTCATGTATCCTTGAAAGAGCAATTTTCCCCGCAAAATATGCGGTTGCCAACACAAAGAAACCTGCAATATCCGGCACCGTAATTTTCGCTCCGATTCTGTCATAGTGTTCTCTGAAATATGCTCCGACAAGCATTGATGCCAAGAATTGAAACCGACACCAGTGTTCCCCAACATCATCAATGTGATAGCGTGACTTATCACACAAAAACGCATACATCAACAGATATACCGCAAGCACTGCTATCAGAAACCATAACATGGAAATACCCGTCTTTTTTTGTATTACGCGTATAATGTAGTATATTAAATATAAAATCATTATGGATGAAATAAAATGGTACCATGTAGGATAAATAAAACAATGTATATAAGCCATGATCCCATCCGCACTCCAAAATTTCACTGCCAGATTTACGACCGCTACTATCCACAACGCCGGATAGACGCGAACGATTCGTTTTGCGTACCATTTTGGAAATGACTTTCCAATGTTATACAAGCAAAAACCCGATAGAAAAAAATAAATGCAATTTCCATAGTGTCCGCCAAATGCCATCGCGGATGCAGGCCAGATATCCGCATAGTGGGAATTTGTTATCAAAATCGCAGCCAAGGCTCTAAGCCAATAGACAAATTGAAACATTAACAGTGTCCTCAAAAAAACTTTCGGATATATGTCGGATGCCATCCGGCAGAAGTTGTGTGATCGATTCCTATATCCGCGCCCGGTTCCGGACGAGCGGGTTTTGCAATGCCGTTCGGCGTGTACGGATCTTTCACGCCGCCGGGCTTAACCGCATACAGTTCGGAAACGGCACAATCATACTCCCAACCGTCATGCGGAAAGCGGTAGTGCCAAAGAACATCGTTTTCCATGAAAGAAACACCCTTTCCTTTTACGGTATTTGCAATCACCGCCGTAGGTTTGTGCGCCGAATTATGCGTATCTCTGAGTGCAGTTTGAAGTGCATCATGATCATGTCCGTCGAGTTCGATAACATTCCACCCAAATGCGCGCCACTTTGCTCCGAGATCCTCAAGTTCCAATGTTTTTTCGCAAGTATCAAGGCTCTGCATGTGATTATGATCAACGATTGCGGTCAGGTTCTCGAGTCTGTAATGGTTGGCAAACAATGCAGCCTCCCATACGGAGCCTTCATCGCATTCCCCGTCTCCCAATACTGCAAAAACTCGGTGAAGCTTGCCATCCTGTTTTGCAGCCAGTGCCATACCCGCCGCAACGGACAACCCATGCCCAAGTGAACCGGTTGAAAACTCCACTCCCGGCAAATGGTGGGACACATGCCCGGACAGCCTGCTTCCGTCTGCATAATGTGTTTTTAGTTCTGCCGTGTCAAAAAAACCGCATTCCGCAAGTGCTGCATACACAGCTGCCCCTGCATGACCTTTGCTCATTATAAAGCGGTCGCGTCCGTCCCATTCGGGATCCTCGGACTTGTACCGCATAATATCCGCATACAACACGGCAATTATATCCGCTGCGGACAGCACCGAACCAATGTGACTCCCTCCGGATAAATGAGTCATTTCAATGCCGTGGCGACGAATCAGCCAGGCAAGACACTCGCTCTTTTTACTCATTTTGACACCTCGTTCAATTCCCGCAGCTCATCCGAATTCAGCGTCCAGCCTACAGCTTCCGCATTTGAAATAATCTGAGCCGGTCTTTTTATGCCTGCAATCACGACAGATCCGGGCATTGAATCAAGAATCCAGCGAATGGCGCAGGCTGAAATCGATTTTCCGCGTTCTGTGGCAATCTTTCTCAAAACCTCTACTGTTTGCATGTTTCGATCCAATTTTTCGCCGTGAAAATTTATATAAATATCACGACTCCGACGGTCATCCGCGCCGAAATCTATGTTTTCTTTTGTATATTTACCCGTAAGAATTCCCTGACCGAGACTGCCCCATGTCATCGGCGTTGTTTTAAGTATATCCTGCGCCGCCAGCAAATCCTGTTCATTCTTTCGACAGGCGAGAGAAAGTTCGTCCTGACAACAGGCAAATCTGCCTGCATAAGGCCGCAGCTCGTTCATTCCGTTTGCATGAATATTGGACAACCCAAAAAAGCGGATTTTTCCTGCTTCTTTCAGCTTATCCAACTCGCCCAATACATCTTCAATCGGTGTCTTCCCGTCCCGATAATGAATTGTGTAAACATCCACATAGTCCGTATTCAGTCGGCGAAGACTGCCTTCCAATGCTTTGCGGATGTATTCAGGCGAATTATCGTAGAAAGTTTGTCCGTTCCCTGCACGAACGCCAAACTTCGTTTCAATAACAGCAGCCTTGCGGTGCGTGCCAAGCCCTTTGGCAAGAGTACGCTCTGACTGTCCCAAGCCATATGTATCCGCAGTATCAAAAAAATTCACGCCGACATCCAACGCGGCATGTATTGCAGCAAGGAGCTCATCCTCCCGCACACTACCCCAGCCGTATCCGCCCATCGGACAACCGCCCATGCATAAGCGTGATACTTTCAATGTCGTATTTTCAAGAACTAAATAGTCCATATCTATTTCTCTCTATTGCTCTTTCCGACGACATGCATAGCTTTTTTAAAAACAGCAGTCACGGTCTTAAAGAAAAGACTCACATCCGTGCCGAACGATACTTCCTTTGCATATCGTATTCTTAATTTGTTTTTCTTCTCAAGTACATATTTTTCGTACATTTCATCCGCATTTTCCGCACCGACAATTTCATCAAGACTGATGAACTCAATGGAGCTGAAGTCCGTAATACCCGGCCGCACTTCAAGAATAATTTTTTCCTCGCCCTTATAGGCCTCCGTATAGCGCAAAAGCTCCGGCCGCGGACCGATGAAACTCATCGACCCCAAAAGGACATTATACACCTGCGGCAGCTCATCAAGCTTCAGCTTGCGGAGAGCTTTCCCCATTCTTGTTATGCGCGGATCGTTCAGCGCCGTTGTGCCGCCCATTTTGTCCGCACCCTTGTACATTGTGCGTAATTTAAAAATTCGGAATGCCTTGCCTTGGTACCCGCCGCGCAGCGGGGTGTAGAAAACCGGAAAACCGTCCTCAATTGCAATGAAAATACCTATAATAAAAACGATCGGTGTAACAGCGACTGCAGCAACAAGAGAAAGAATAAAATCAATGATGCGCTTAATGATTCTGTTGTAAAACCCGCAATATCCCGACTGCTGTCTTTTTTCTTTCAGTTCGGTCGCTCTCTGCTCTTTATGATTCATTTATTTTTGTCCGTTTTTAATCATCTGAAACGTAATGGATTATCCTCACTTTTCCAGACAAGTGCTGAACACCCTCAGAAATATCCCAAACAGATGTTCATTTAAGTGCTCCCCCGTTTCATGCCCTGTTTTTCAAGTGCTGCCTCCATATCGGTTTTCGGGCATGCCTCCGGCACCCACAGCCAACGTGAACTGCGGATGAATCATTCTCATTTCTTCTCTGCGTGCCTATGATCCGCACGCAATGGCGCATCGGGATGGGCAGCAGATATTTACAGCCGAAATTTTTCAAGCGTCACGGATCGCTCCGACCCAATGCAGCGTGATGCATATACGCATTCAACAAAGTATGCTGTAATGAACTCAAGTGCGGTATGCCTTTTCGGCATCAAAATGCGCAAAATACGACTATTTTGATGATTCATTATACCATGATTGACGGAGAATTGCAAGAGTTTTGACTGAAGGGCGTTTGTAAGAGTGTAACCAATCATTAACACCGAAACACACCGTGCTGCTTTGTGTTCAAAATCATCTGTTGGCGAAAATGTGTATCTGTGGTATTCTTCATGTGGGAAACGTCTTCTGCGAATGTCTTGGGCATTATAACTGCTCATGATCCGCAGGTGTAAGGTATACATTTTGGTTCATTCCTTCAAGGTGAGTATAGTTTTCCACGCTTGTATACCATGACATCCGCTTCGTCCTTGCCGAACAATAGTCGCAAAAGCTGAGTGCGGAACACCAGAATCAATGTCGCCACGATTAGGGAAATGACCATCGAGAATTCAAAAAAAGAACTTATCTCAAGATTGTTGAGCAATAGCATTTCATCAAGTTTGATAGCAAATTGCTCGCGGAATTCGTTCTTTTCGTAAAACGCGTCGATGATTTGCTCAAAGTACGGTTTTGCCCAACAGTCATGAGTGCCAACGGGAACAATATAGACATTTGGTGAAACGATCTGTCGCGCACTTGTGCATGAAAGAACAAAAACGGGATATAAATCGTCTGTCATCGCCGGCATGAATCCCAGACTTATTTCTTGTTGTTGAATATCAATCAGGCACTGTGCGAAATCCTCTGATTCACATTGCAAAACAGGTCTGCATAATTGCAGAAAATCTATCAGCATTCTTATTTTCTCCTAATAAAACACAGTTAAACTGTTCTCATTCAAATGTATATTTAATCATCGGCAAATAAAACTCATCAGACAGCAACCGCAATTTTTCTGTCAACGTTCTCTTATATCATAAGCTGAACGAATAATTGCAATTACTCGGTTTAAAATTTCAAGGGAGCATATTAAAATGCCGGCAGTTGACTTTTCCTGTTTTGTCGGTTACATCAACTGCCGGTATTGTGTTATTTTAATTCAGTACCACTCGGTTTATGAACATTAGTATTCATCCTCGTACATTGTAATCATTGCAGAGCAGGTTCATAGCCGTCAACAGTTTGTGGCAATAGATAAACGGACCAACAATGATCAATTCACCCAGCACGTTCCATCCCCAGAATGTACCGGCTCCGAATTTGTAGTTGATGCCTCTTCGCGCCAGTTCTGCGCCGATTCTTTTTGAAATCCTATGACTCCAGACAAGAGGAACAATGCCTAATGTCAGCCACGAAAAGATGAAAAAGACCAAGCAGTAGTGCATAGTTTTTTTGCCATCGTATCTGCTTGCGATTGTGTTAATGTCAGAGCTGATATTTGACATCACCACGATGCCGTAAATACCCAAAGTTATTATTGACAAAAGAATATACTTGAGCAAACTGCGATTTGTTTTTAATTGTCTTGCAGGGCCTGGTGAATTCTGTGTGTCATCAATTTTACATCCGCAGTTTAAGCAAACTGCTGCTCCGTCATTGACTTCTTTTCCGCAATGTTTACAATACTTCATGATTTGTCTCCTCGCTAATCTGCATTTTCTGATTCTGTGATTACCGCTGTCGTACTCAGACCGATGATACCGCAGCCGGCACACAAGTGAGTTAATAGGGAACGCCTACTTCTCTTAACAATTGATATTATACATCAAGATGATTTTAAAGTCAATAGGTTAGGATAATATATTCACTTTTATCATTAATTGATTGCACTTGCCATCCAAATTTCTGAACTGCGCCGTTATCACGGGAAGTGTGCAGAAATTCTCCGCAGCGGATCACTCCTGTGCTGAAACAGCTTAAAAGACTTGTTTCAAACTGTTCAAGCGATTTTCGAACATAGAAAAATCCACCGTAACTCGATTAAAATCACGGTGGACATCTGGCAAATAACCCTAACTTTAATAGAATTTCAAGGGGGTGCATTTTCGGCGCAAAAGGGGGTGCAGTAGTTTTCGGAAATGCACCCCCTCTGTGGAAAAATTTCTCATGACTGATCTATTCCTTCAAAAACGTGGCCAGAAGCATCCAAGGTTTGTTATCAGAAAATTCGTGACTGCTCCACGAAACTCCGCTTCTGCGCCCTTATTTTTCCAAAATGCCCGGTTTGCGTCCTCGATTTTCGGCTGCATCTGCTCGATCTGGTTATCGTCCAACGGAAAACGGACATCACCAAAATCGTCATTCATAATTTTGAGAAGCAAATCGTGATACTTATGTGCACCGATTGTTTGTAAAGCGGCTATGATTTCAAAAAGATGTTCTGAAGCAAGGATCTCCTGCAAATCGTCCATGGCGGACATCCAAAACTCCACGCTAAGGGCGAGCAGCCTTTCACTCTGAGACATAGATTGCTGCAGTTCAAAGAGCTTTTCCCAGTGGAAAGACGGCAGTTGCTCCAAGACGTTACCTTTCTCCATGTAAAACTCGTTGTATGATTCCGTGCGCCACCCTCCGGCTCGCTTTATTACAACGCTATATTCGGATAGCCCATTATCATATATCACAGCGTTTCGCGAAGACAGAATATCATCCTCAATATAATAAACGCCTGCTTTGGGAACGTTTGCATCCAGTGATTTTCCGTTGCGTATTGTTCCGATGTACTGACCGTTAATGTACATTCGATACGGCAAAAGAGCTCCCGCAAATGCGGATTTCCGATGAATATGGAATCGCACCTCACGCATGAAATCGCACTCCTGTATGTGGATTCAATTATTTACATTGCTTAAAAAGTCCACCGTAATTCTATCAAAATTACGGTGGACTTATGGCGGAGAAGGAGGGATTTGAACCCTCGCGCCCCTTCGCAGAGCCTACTCCCTTAGCAGGGGAGCCCCTTACAGCCACTTGGGTACTTCTCCAACTTAATATACTGTTAAAAAACTGGCGGAGAGAGAGGGATTCGAACCCCCGGTGCCTTGCGGCATCACTGGTTTTCAAGACCAGCTCCATAAACCACTCGGACATCTCTCCTCGTTCGCAACAATACGATTATAACAGAACTTCTGCCGCTTGTCAACAGCAGAAACGGCAGAAGTGGATATATATAATTTTTCTTTCGTTGCCGTGTTCATCGCCGTCATTCTCCCCGCCGCACCGACATGCGTCGACGCGGCAGAAAAAGCAGCTTCGGACGATTAAACAGTTGCCTCAAGTGAATGAGCCGTTTTTAAACGCTCCGAGCGGCAGACAGGGGTATTCGGGCTTTATTGTCAGGTATTCAGATGAAATCAAGTTTACGCTGTTATAATCGAACCTGTCCAAACACAGCAAACCCGCATTATCCGTTCGGAGCATGTAATCGGTCTTACCCCTATCCTCAATTACATAAATCTTACCGTTTGCATAATCACAGATAATAACGCGGCTGTCAACAATTCCGGAGCCGATGTTGATCGTTGAGCAAAAATCCGGGCTTCCGTCACCGTTTATATCGCAGATATAAGCATCCCTGACCGGCAGTCCGCCGTACAGCACGGTCGTTTTGCCGTTATTAACTTCAACTGCCGAATCCGTGCAGCTGAAAACGGCATTTGGGAATTGCAAAAAGCTTTTCTCAACACGGGTACTGCCGCCGGATGCATCAAACCATAGCTCTGCCGCTGCTCCGTGCTGATCCGCCGCGCTTTCCGTACCGTAAAAAAGATGAATCATTTCGTCCCCGGTGCCGGAATAACCGTCCTCATCCGAACCATGCATTGGACCTATAACGATATGAATAAGCTTTTCGCCGAGATTGGTGACTCCGTCCTTGCTGTAGGTTATAACTCGATTCAGCTCTTCAGCCTCACTGAAGCCCACAAAATCAATCAGGTATAAATCCGCATTCGGACACATGCGGCGAATCTCGTCCTTCGGCATGTATTTCAGTGCGTTGAGATAATCCTCAAGAAGATATACCGTTTCGGGTGCGGCAACACGGCTTTCTCCCGGAAGGAAGAACATATCCGAATCGCCGAAAAACCGCAATTGTTCGCGATACATTCCATCCTGCCGTTTGAAGTAAAAAACGATTGTTTGATTGTCCCAAAGTTCAAAATCGGAATCCATGTCCAATGAAAATCCTCCGGGTCGGGTGTAGATCTCCGCATCGGGATTCAGCTTTTCCGCTTTTCGAATTTCGGAAACAATATAGTCGGGATCAATATCCGCAATATTATCGCTCTTCATTTCAAATTCCGCACCTGTCTTTTTGCCGGTCAAAAAACACACCGCAAGCGCTGCGCAGGCGAGCACGGCAATAAGAATCACCCAAACCGACGGTTTTCGGTAATTCATCACGGTCTTAACGCGTTCTTTAATACCAACTTCACCGAAGGCAAGCGGACAGGCATTGAAACGACTGCGACTAACGCTGCACGAAAGCAATGCCTGCATATAGTCCGCTCTCTGTTCGTTGTCAAGCTTTTTTATAACCTTTTCATCGCAGGCAAATTCAATATCGCGGCAAAACAGCACGTAGGACAGCCAAACGAGAGGATTGAACCAATGCACCGCGAGGATAGCAAAGCCAAGCGGCTTCCACTTATTATCACGGCGGCGTATATGCGCCCGCTCATGTTCAATTACGGTTTCAAGTTCACGCTCTTCAATGCCGAACGGAACATATATACGCGGCTTGAAAAATCCAAGCACAAACGCCGAATTAACTCGGTCACTCTGATAAATATTATCGCGCAGCAGCACGGCTTCACGCAGTTTCCTGCCCAAACCGATGCGGCTTATTGCCATGTATGCAAGCATGACAATCAGACCTGCAAGCCAAATACATGCAATCTCGTAATCATCGGGCAAATTAATTCGCAGGAGCGGAATTGTCAGCGATGTGTCGCAATCGTTCTCCTTTGATTGTGTTCCCGCTGCACCGGGCGTTTTTGCTTCTTCACCGGTGTCGCTGCTTTCGGCAGTTTTTCCTGCATCGGAGGGCACGTTTGAAGCATCTTCCCGTTCGGATTCCGCCCCACCCGATCCGCGGATCACGAGAGGCTCTCCCCCGTCCGTGTTGTCAATAGTGTCAGCATAGAGTTTTTCTCTGAAATTCTCTATAGGATAGTTGTCCGGAACAAGGCTCAGCGGACTTTCTATCGTCGTCGGAATAATCAACCGCAAGGCAACAATACCCCAAAGCAGCACCCGAATCCATCCCGGTGCTCTTTTGAACAACAACCTGAGCACAAGCACGATAACAATTATCATGCTTGCCAATATACTCATATCGATAACCGAAATGCAGACTTCACCCACGCTCATTTTCCGCCTCCGTTCCGAATGCTGTCAATCATGCGTTGAACCTCGTCCAACTCCCTTTCCGACATATCCCGACGCTTTGCGAAAGCTGCAACAAATGCCGGCAGCGAACCCGAAAAACGCTTCTCAACAAGCTCATCGATTTCACACGCCTGAGCTTCATCCTTCGAAATAATGGAAGTTATAACGCCGTCCTCGTTCTTCAGCACACCGCGCTCGCAAAGACGCTTCAACACTGTATAACTCGTTGTTCGCTTCCATCCAAGTTCCGCGAAGCAGAGCTTTGCAAGCTGCGCTGCGGATATCGGTTCGTTTTCCCATAGAATAAGGCAGAAACGGTATTCACCTTCATGTATTTTCGGTATTTCTTTCATAATGACTCCTCCGCGATTTTTGTCTACTGTTGTAGACTGTTTTTTAGTCTACAACAGTAGACGGCTTTTGTCAACAGTTTTTTCACAAAAATTCAGAGCCGATTTAATGCTCCGATCCGGAATCAACCGAAAAAACATTGTATCCACCCTTTATAAATGGCAAAACAAGTGCAGGAAAATGAATCGGTTCAAGCCCGACGCGCGGACGGAGTTCTCGGGCTTATGTGCTGAGCCGAAAATTCTGTCGATATTTATATACATCTACTGAAAAAAATAGCATGAAGGGATTCTTAAGCTGCGGATGATAAAACGGAAGCTGCTGTCAGGCAGCTTTAAAAAGGCAAATGCAGTTATATGCCCGTTTCCGCCATGCTTGTTCGCCTGCTTGCGATGGTTAATCTTTGCTTGGTTTTTCCCCATGTTAAGCATTATATTTGTTCGCCGGCACAGCGGCAGCCTTGATCTGCGCTGCAGTGCTCCGGTTCCGTCAGTATTTGTAATAATGTGCGCACAGCATCATTATTTTATTATATGCGAACTTAAGGCAGCTTCCGCAAAAACCATTGTCGAATTCACTCTTTTTGCGCGAAAGCAATTGTGCCCGGGAGCCGAGTCTGTCATATTTGGATTGTCTGCAATTCTCCGGGCAGCGGTTCGGCAAAACACTCCCGGCAGTTTTCAGCGGAAAACTCTTGACAAACATCGCGATATGTGATAGTCTATATACGTTGTCAGTCGAGTATCGCTGCTCGCCGATAACAGTTTTTTCCGAAAACAGGGTCGCTGCATCTAAAATGCAGTAACCCTGTTTTTGATTAAGGAAGATTCCGAGCGAAGGCAAATCACACAGGCGAAGCGCTGCATACATACCATCTGTGAATGCAGTGACGGTACATTGCGCTTATAATCGCCGACAGCGGTATTTCTATCCACGCCGCCCGTGAAGGCGGCGACTTTGCCAAGCTCGACCTCGCCTGAACGCAATCTCATTTCAATCCACGCCGCCCGTGAAGGCGGCGACTCGCTGTCCCAAACTCGATAACGATTCGTTATTATTTCAATCCACGCCGCCCGTGAAGGCGGCGACCGATGAACTCGGGGAGAAACGCCCAAAGCAATTATTTCAATCCACGCCGCCCGTGAAGGCGGCGACTACGGCGGCATAAAAGCCCAGCGAGTCGGCATAATTTCAATCCACGCCGCCCGTGAAGGCGGCGACAAAAATCGACGGGAACGAGTGCGATATGCGCCTATTTCAATCCACGCCGCCCGTGAAGGCGGCGACGGAATGGTCTATTCCCCTATCCCCTTCGGGATATTTCAATCCACGCCGCCCGTGAAGGCGGCGACATACTCTTATTGTCAACAAACTTTACGAAAGGTTATTTCAATCCACGCCGCCCGTGAAGGCGGCGACGGCATGGCGGGGCAAACTGATAACCGATAATAAGATTTCAATCCACGCCGCCCGTGAAGGCGGCGACAAGGTTCACGCCAGCCTCAACGAGCTTATACGCATTTCAATCCACGCCGCCCGTGAAGGCGGCGACGCAGCATGGTTCATCGACAATCGCGACAGGCTGTATTTCAATCCACGCCGCCCGTGAAGGCGGCGACGTCAAAGCTTCGCTGAAATATTGCCGCTGGAAGATTTCAATCCACGCCGCCCGTGAAGGCGGCGACGCGGCGGTCGCGCTCGCTGAAAATCCACTCGTCGATATTTCAATCCACGCCGCCCGTGAAGGCGGCGACCAGGCGGCGGCATATGAGCTGATAAAAGGGCAAGATTTCAATCCACGCCGCCCGTGAAGGCGGCGACGACGCAGCCATGCCGTGGACAGCGTCTGCTCGACATTTCAATCCACGCCGCCCGTGAAGGCGGCGACCCTCCCGTGCGCCGACTTGACAGACGCCGACATGCATTTCAATCCACGCCGCCCGTGAAGGCGGCGACTCAAGAATTCATCCACTTCTGCATTTTCATATTCATTTCAATCCACGCCGCCCGTGAAGGCGGCGACCTTAATCCCGCATAGGCAATGGCGGCCCGTATCTATTTCAATCCACGCCGCCCGTGAAGGCGGCGACTTTTTTGCCTGCGCACGTACCGCACAGCATGGGCATTTCAATCCACGCCGCCCGTGAAGGCGGCGACAAACGTCCAAAGATGCACCGCAGGAAGTAACAACTATTTCAATCCACGCCGCCCGTGAAGGCGGCGACGGGGTACGCAAACTGTCGTAGGCTTCAGCCGAATATTTCAATCCACGCCGCCCGTGAAGGCGGCGACGACGGGAGCGCGGAAGCGGAGGATGAAAAGCATATTTCAATCCACGCCGCCCGTGAAGGCGGCGACACGGATTAGCATTAATTTCGATTGTGACAGTGCCATTTCAATCCACGCCGCCCGTGAAGGCGGCGACTGACATTCAGCGCTCCCGCATGTATAATCACCCGTGATTTCAATCCACGCCGCCCGTGAAGGCGGCGACACGCCGGAGCGGCAGCGGTTTACCATCGCGCATATTTCAATCCACGCCGCCCGTGAAGGCGGCGACGCAAACGCCGTAGAGAGGCTACAGCGTGCCCGTATTTCAATCCACGCCGCCCGTGAAGGCGGCGACGCGAGAGCGCGGACGATGCGTTCGAGCAGCTTTGGATTTCAATCCACGCCGCCCGTGAAGGCGGCGACGCATAGCCTGCACCGCATCCCCGGTCAGCATCGATTTCAATCCACGCCGCCCGTGAAGGCGGCGACTATATATCACCTCCACGGGTGATTATACATGCGGATTTCAATCCACGCCGCCCGTGAAGGCGGCGACCTTTTGCGCCCATGCCGAGCCACATCCCGATGATATTTCAATCCACGCCGCCCGTGAAGGCGGCGACCTGCATAGCCTGCACCGCATCCCCGGTCAGCATCGATTTCAATCCACGCCGCCCGTGAAGGCGGCGACTGTTTTGGCGGCGGCCTTCAATATGGATAAAGCCATTTCAATCCACGCCGCCCGTGAAGGCGGCGACCGTTGACAGCGTAAACGCGAACCACGGTGACATTATTTCAATCCACGCCGCCCGTGAAGGCGGCGACCGTATACACGTTTTGCATTATCTTCAATTGCGATATTTCAATCCACGCCGCCCGTGAAGGCGGCGACGCTGTTATTGCGGTGTATAGAGACATACCGCACATATTTCAATCCACGCCGCCCGTGAAGGCGGCGACGCAAAACGTGTATACGGTAAGAATTGGAGGGTTATTTCAATCCACGCCGCCCGTGAAGGCGGCGACTATTATATTTGCCGTATGCCGTACCGTTTATAATATTTCAATCCACGCCGCCCGTGAAGGCGGCGACTGGTATGGATCAGCAGGTGCATTTTTTGAGATTATTTCAATCCACGCCGCCCGTGAAGGCGGCGACGATCTACAGGCAATTCTTTTTTCGCAAAAATACATTTCAATCCACGCCGCCCGTGAAGGCGGCGACCTAACCTCGGCGGGAACATTCATCGGCCAGACAATTTCAATCCACGCCGCCCGTGAAGGCGGCGACCCCCTCCCCCCTCTCACGCCGCCGCTACTCCAGCAATTTCAATCCACGCCGCCCGTGAAGGCGGCGACACAACGGGAGCGGAAGTCTTCTGGATGCTTGACGATTTCAATCCACGCCGCCCGTGAAGGCGGCGACGCTGTCCGCAATTATCTTGTACGGCTCATGCATTATTTCAATCCACGCCGCCCGTGAAGGCGGCGACGGCATGGCAGCGGCTAAGGCACGCGCCGGTGCTATTTCAATCCACGCCGCCCGTGAAGGCGGCGACTTTGCCGAGCTGTCGGAGGAATTTTACCTGTCTATTTCAATCCACGCCGCCCGTGAAGGCGGCGACGCTGCCCTTCGTTGGGGACATGAAACAACAACGCATTTCAATCCACGCCGCCCGTGAAGGCGGCGACGCGGGCGTGTACGATGACAATTGCCCCGACCTTATTTCAATCCACGCCGCCCGTGAAGGCGGCGACTATAAAGCTGATTATAGTAAGGCATAATTTCACGATTTCAATCCACGCCGCCCGTGAAGGCGGCGACGTGCGCAAAGCAAAACAACACATAACCCGCGCTATTTCAATCCACGCCGCCCGTGAAGGCGGCGACGTCAAAATTTGCAGGAACACCGTCCGCAACAGCATTTCAATCCACGCCGCCCGTGAAGGCGGCGACCACTCAAACGGCACTCACGGGACATTCTCCCGTTATTTCAATCCACGCCGCCCGTGAAGGCGGCGACCGTATGGGGCGATAAATTCCTCGGTCGATGCCCACATTTCAATCCACGCCGCCCGTGAAGGCGGCGACGTCCGTCGCCAGACACTCCGCAATAGCCGCATCATTTCAATCCACGCCGCCCGTGAAGGCGGCGACACGAGCAAACAGGGATGCCGTTAGGCGTGTTTTTATTTCAATCCACGCCGCCCGTGAAGGCGGCGACTATATGCTCACGGGTTTTATTGTTTTGCTTGCGATTTCAATCCACGCCGCCCGTGAAGGCGGCGACTTTTGAGAATCTTTGCGCAATCCAATGTACCGAATTTCAATCCACGCCGCCCGTGAAGGCGGCGACTGAAGTTGAACACCTTGCGTTTTATCATATCGTCCATTTCAATCCACGCCGCCCGTGAAGGCGGCGACTGCACTGCTCCGCATTGTCGATTATGACACCGTCATTTCAATCCACGCCGCCCGTGAAGGCGGCGACCGATTCTCGGCGATGAGTACGCGCACATATCGGAAATTTCAATCCACGCCGCCCGTGAAGGCGGCGACCAGCGCGGCTTCCATAATGCGCGCGTACTCGTCCATTTCAATCCACGCCGCCCGTGAAGGCGGCGACACGGTTGCCTCGGCTTTTGCCGACGCCTTCGGCATTTCAATCCACGCCGCCCGTGAAGGCGGCGACGCGAAAATTCCTTTAGCTTGGTTGCAGTCGTGACCATTTCAATCCACGCCGCCCGTGAAGGCGGCGACTTTGCCCTTGCGTTTCCACAGCGCTTTGGCTTCCATTTCAATCCACGCCGCCCGTGAAGGCGGCGACTATGGCCGCGAAATCCGCCTGCTTGGTGCAAACGACATTTCAATCCACGCCGCCCGTGAAGGCGGCGACTTGCTGGTCTCAACCGTCGCCGACGTGGAAGACCCATTTCAATCCACGCCGCCCGTGAAGGCGGCGACTTAAAACCGAAGTCGTGATGACAACAAACCTGCATTTCAATCCACGCCGCCCGTGAAGGCGGCGACTAAAATGCGGGGTGTCCTCAACGCCTATCAGCGCATTTCAATCCACGCCGCCCGTGAAGGCGGCGACTTGATTAACGACTGCTGCGCTCGCACTATTCGCATTTCAATCCACGCCGCCCGTGAAGGCGGCGACGTCGTCCGCCGTCCACTCCCCGCAAACAAGCTCATTTCAATCCACGCCGCCCGTGAAGGCGGCGACAAATCTCCTGAGTTATAGCGTCAATCGGGGTCACGATTTCAATCCACGCCGCCCGTGAAGGCGGCGACGAACCGCGCAGTGCTGCAAGGCATACTGCAAGGGATTTCAATCCACGCCGCCCGTGAAGGCGGCGACGTCCGAGGGTGAGCGGCAAGCATCGACGTTCGGGATTTCAATCCACGCCGCCCGTGAAGGCGGCGACGAAACAAGCATGGTATAAAAGCTGGGCACTCTGGATATTTCAATCCACGCCGCCCGTGAAGGCGGCGACGCGTCAACCTCGGAGGTCTGGCCGGCAAGAATCTATTTCAATCCACGCCGCCCGTGAAGGCGGCGACGTACTCGTCCGAGCCGTCGGTCAGCGCGTTGCGATTTCAATCCACGCCGCCCGTGAAGGCGGCGACGGGGTGCATGTATGTGTGTTCCTCCCTATAAGGAATTTCAATCCACGCCGCCCGTGAAGGCGGCGACGCGGTTATCCCCTACAGCAAACACACTATCACCATTTCAATCCACGCCGCCCGTGAAGGCGGCGACGATAGTCCGGACAAGGCGCAATATTGCCGTGATATTTCAATCCACGCCGCCCGTGAAGGCGGCGACGTCCCCATAATCAGCGGGTTGTTGCGGATATAATATTTCAATCCACGCCGCCCGTGAAGGCGGCGACGTCGGAGGGCGGCTGTGCCTGCATGAGGGGCTGTATTTCAATCCACGCCGCCCGTGAAGGCGGCGACGATAGCTCGTCCGCTGTCAGCGTTAACCCATCATCATTTCAATCCACGCCGCCCGTGAAGGCGGCGACATAGTAGTTGTGTCCAGCCCGTCCTCAATCACGCATTTCAATCCACGCCGCCCGTGAAGGCGGCGACGGTATACCGATTCGCTCTACCAATAAAATTGGGGATTTCAATCCACGCCGCCCGTGAAGGCGGCGACTAGTCCGCGCCAAGATAAGCCGCGACTGCAAGCGATTTCAATCCACGCCGCCCGTGAAGGCGGCGACGCTGTTGGTTCGCATCGTGACCGACGCACTCGCGATTTCAATCCACGCCGCCCGTGAAGGCGGCGACAATTTACGCGATGGCAGCCAATGGCGGCGGGTATATTTCAATCCACGCCGCCCGTGAAGGCGGCGACCCCCCGCCCTAAAGGGTGCAGCCCCCCACCATGTGATTTCAATCCACGCCGCCCGTGAAGGCGGCGACGAATCCCAAACCTTATGACGTGATCCGCCAACCGGATTTCAATCCACGCCGCCCGTGAAGGCGGCGACTCGATGCGGTGTTGCAGTTGGTCATGGGTGTGGTTATTTCAATCCACGCCGCCCGTGAAGGCGGCGACTTGCCCAAGAGATAGGCGTTGAGTACAGTAAACCCAATTTCAATCCACGCCGCCCGTGAAGGCGGCGACTAACTCCCTGCACCTGCGCAATTCGCGCCTGCATTATTTCAATCCACGCCGCCCGTGAAGGCGGCGACCTAACCTCGGCGGGTACACTCATCGCCCAGACTATTTCAATCCACGCCGCCCGTGAAGGCGGCGACGACCAGCGACGGAGACGATAAAGCCACGCCAATATTTCAATCCACGCCGCCCGTGAAGGCGGCGACGGTGGCGGCGGTTTTGAGTGCCGCCTTCCATTTTATTTCAATCCACGCCGCCCGTGAAGGCGGCGACGGCCGCGAAATCCGCCTGCTTGGCGCGAACGACATTTCAATCCACGCCGCCCGTGAAGGCGGCGACGGCACGGAACAGCATTTTGTGCGTCCCTACATCATTTCAATCCACGCCGCCCGTGAAGGCGGCGACCAACACCGTGAAGACCGAGCCGCGCGACTACACCATTTCAATCCACGCCGCCCGTGAAGGCGGCGACGAATTGCCCGGCTATTCTGTTAGCAACAAGGGCAATTTCAATCCACGCCGCCCGTGAAGGCGGCGACCGAGCGCGGACGCGGTGTGGGGAGCGTATCTCAAATTTCAATCCACGCCGCCCGTGAAGGCGGCGACCGCAATTGCCGCCAGTATGCCTATCAGCATATTATTTCAATCCACGCCGCCCGTGAAGGCGGCGACGTCTTTATCGCGGCGGTTCACCGCGACGCTGAACATTTCAATCCACGCCGCCCGTGAAGGCGGCGACGCGGCGAAATAAGCGGACGGGCTAAGCCGTATCATTTCAATCCACGCCGCCCGTGAAGGCGGCGACTATAAACCCGCCATGCCAGTGCCCACTCAAGGCTATTTCAATCCACGCCGCCCGTGAAGGCGGCGACTGTTTATGCAGCGTCTCGACCTTGACCGCGCCCGAATTTCAATCCACGCCGCCCGTGAAGGCGGCGACGCTTGCGCTGTCAAAAATGCTGGATGAATGAAAGATTTCAATCCACGCCGCCCGTGAAGGCGGCGACGCAGCAGATGGGGTTTAAATCATGATATTACCCGCATTTCAATCCACGCCGCCCGTGAAGGCGGCGACGCGGACGGCGAATGCGGCGCACCCGCAAATGCGTATTTCAATCCACGCCGCCCGTGAAGGCGGCGACTTTATACAGGGTTTGCTCGCGCTGATAGGCGTTATTTCAATCCACGCCGCCCGTGAAGGCGGCGACCGGAGCGGCCGCAGGAGCGCGAAACAGGGTTATAATTTCAATCCACGCCGCCCGTGAAGGCGGCGACGTATGCCCGCGAAAAGCTCGACGTCGGCGACGTATTTCAATCCACGCCGCCCGTGAAGGCGGCGACTGTCCAGCTCGACAGTGTCATAATCGGCAATGCGATTTCAATCCACGCCGCCCGTGAAGGCGGCGACTCGACACTCCGACGCCCGAGGACGAAATCGAGAATTTCAATCCACGCCGCCCGTGAAGGCGGCGACCAAATCGGGCTACGATACTGGGCTGTCCGAGGGTATTTCAATCCACGCCGCCCGTGAAGGCGGCGACGACGAAATGTGTAAAAAACACGAAGCATGGTTAGAATTTCAATCCACGCCGCCCGTGAAGGCGGCGACGCGGCTATTAAGCGGAGGTTGACGGTATGGCAGTAATTTCAATCCACGCCGCCCGTGAAGGCGGCGACGAACGCGAACATTACAAAGAAGTCGCCGAGAGCATTTCAATCCACGCCGCCCGTGAAGGCGGCGACTTGCCAAGCTCGCCCACGCCTGAACGCAATCTCATTTCAATCCACGCCGCCCGTGAAGGCGGCGACCTATCGGCTACACGGGGAGAAAGGCAAAAACTGTATTTCAATCCACGCCGCCCGTGAAGGCGGCGACCAAGAAAATGCCGGTCGGCATTTATGATAGAGAAATTTCAATCCACGCCGCCCGTGAAGGCGGCGACGAATCAGCGGAGAACTTTGTCCGAAAGCTGATAATTTCAATCCACGCCGCCCGTGAAGGCGGCGACTAACTGGTATCGCGGACGATGCTCCATTGCCAGAATTTCAATCCACGCCGCCCGTGAAGGCGGCGACCAGTGTGGAAGCCCTGCACTAAGGCGACACTGAACATTTCAATCCACGCCGCCCGTGAAGGCGGCGACACAGTGAAAATATCTCAAAACTTTGCGCATCCAAATTTCAATCCACGCCGCCCGTGAAGGCGGCGACGGATGACCGCACAGTTATTATCGGCACCAATGTTATTTCAATCCACGCCGCCCGTGAAGGCGGCGACGGTAACTGCCGTCGGTGCGCTTGCAAGCCCGTCATTTCAATCCACGCCGCCCGTGAAGGCGGCGACCTTGCCCTTAACCTGCAAGCTAATGCCCTTAATTATTTCAATCCACGCCGCCCGTGAAGGCGGCGACCCTATTGACTTTTTTGTTCTCCCGATGTATAATATTTCAATCCACGCCGCCCGTGAAGGCGGCGACTGAAAGGCTGTCGATGAACTCCATATACAAGATGATTTCAATCCACGCCGCCCGTGAAGGCGGCGACTCGTTATCGCGGCGGCGTTTGCGTCTGTATTGGTTATTTCAATCCACGCCGCCCGTGAAGGCGGCGACGGATATATAATACCCACTATTGGAGTTCATTCTATTTCAATCCACGCCGCCCGTGAAGGCGGCGACTTGCATGATATTGATATTTGCAAGTGATTGGGTCATTTCAATCCACGCCGCCCGTGAAGGCGGCGACTTGGGCATCAAAGTCCCGAGCACTCATCCACTCGATATTTCAATCCACGCCGCCCGTGAAGGCGGCGACCCTGAGAGGTGCAGACCTGAGAGGTGCAGACCATTTCAATCCACGCCGCCCGTGAAGGCGGCGACTGCGGAAACGAATAGACGTAATCAACATTTCCGCAAACAGCAAGTATGAAAGTGATCATTCCCCGCTGTTCATTTTCCATTATACAGTAAAAAAGGCGGCACTGCAAGCAAAGACCTGCCTTTTATGCGCGTTTCGTTTCTTATCCGCTTAACAATTCTTGAAGAAAAGCATGTTTTGTCCGCATGTAATTGCGCGAACCACCCTGATTTTTTCTGACCGCTTAGTATTCGCAGCAAATAATCAAAGCATCAGCATACCCTCAGGGTCGTAACCCGACTTTGTTCCGAAATGCTCAATCTTGTTTTCATATTTGTTACCCAGATAATAGAAACGAAGACTGTCCCGTTCAGCATCCATGATGCTGCAAAGCTCAGCTTTTAACCTGCGGCACTGCGCCGGATCGAGTATGCACTCGAATACCGAATTCTGCACACGCTGTCCATAGTTTACACACTGCTTTGCGATGCGGCGTAATCGTCTTTTTCCGTCCGCATCCTCTGTGTTAACATCATAGGTTATAAGCACAAACATAATTAAACCTTCCTTTCTGCCTCAACACGGTTATTTCCAAAGGAACGGAGGATAAGCATCCAAATCCCCGCGAAGGTATCTTGCCAGTAACAGGGCCTGAACATACGGAATCATCCCCCATTGCAGCTTTTCGCCGAGATATGGATGCTTCAATTCATCTTTTTTGCGTTCCTGCCATGCTCGATAGAAACGCCGCCGTGAATCATCCTTAAGCAGTACAGCCCCGCTTTCACGAAAATCGAAATCGTTTCTGTCAAACATTCTGTTATTGATGCACGTAAGGACAAATCTGTCTGCCATACACGGACGCAGTTCTTCCATGAGGTCAAGTGCCAGTGAAGTTCTGCCCGGCCTGTCACGATGCAGAAATCCGACGTACGAATCCAGTCCAACGCTTTCAAGCGCAGAAGCGCAATCGAGAGCAAGCGTCGAATATGCAAGCGACAGCAGCGCATTCACGGCATCAAGCGGAGGCCGCCTCGAACGCACCGTAAACCGAAAAAGTTCCTTGCTGTTGAGAATTAATTCGTTGAATATGCTGAAATACGCATTCGCTGCAACACCTTCAAGTCCACGGAGTCCGTCAAGCCGTGTTTCCTTTTGAACAAGCGGCAGCAGTCCCGCCGTCAATTGTGAAACGGAGGTCAAAGCTTCACAATCCACACGCAGAGCGTGATCGCGCCGTGTCCTCTCAATGCTCTGCTTAGAATTGTAAAGTTTGCCGAATATCATATTTTTTGCAATCAGGCATGAATTCTCCTCATCATCTGCAACTCGATATTGCTTTCGCCGAAGCAAAACATTACCGTTTGCTTCGCCCGTTACCCGTGCAAGAAATCGCCCCCGCGGGCTGCAGAAAGTGAATGCAACTCCCATATCGGCGCATTTACCGAGCAATGCAGGAGATGCGCCCATATATGAAAAGTCAATTATGCTTTGCAATGTGTGCAGAGGATAACGTGCCGTGATCCTTTCGCCGCACTTTGCAACAACATTCTCTCCATCCAACGTCAAATATACGTCTTCCGACATAATATATAGTGTATTCAGCAACCGCTTCATTGCGATTCCTCCAGTGCCTTATTAATGTACGTTGCAACGGTCGTTGTTTTCATCAGTTTCGGGAGGCAAATCTCCTTCATTGAACATGACGCGCATGCCTTGGTAGGTTTCACTTTCGGGGTATATCGTTTTCTATACAGATCATGCATTTCGGAAAGCACATCCCGTACTTCGTCCCTCAATGCTCTGTCAAATTCAACTTCCACCCTGCGCCGTGTTTCGCCATAAAACAATGCTCCTCGCGGAATATCACACGCAAGCATCTCTTCAAGGCACATTGCCTGACCGCAAAGCTGCAATGTATCGCCGGTTCGCTCGTTGTACATTCCGCGCTTGTATTCAACGGGATAGGGCTGCCAAAGACCATCACGATCCTTCAGCTCTATCCCGTCCGCCGAACGGCGAAATTCCAGTACATCACACTGTCCCGAAACCCCGAGGGTGGATGAAAAAAAATTCATCCCCCTCGTAATGAAAAGATCGCCTCTGCTTTCCTTCAACCCGGTATCATGCGCTCTTTCATGCATCAGCGTGCCGTCCACCGTGCGGTAGTTGTCCGCCCATTGCTGTTCAATGTGGATAAGAGCCCAACGTCTGCGGCAGAATTTGAAATGCTGTATTCCGGAAAGCTGAAGATAGTCTTCTTCGGAATACGTCATACCATTCGAATGCAGCTGACTCCTTCGGGCAAATTATCCGTATCAACGACAATATCATAATCATCGTAACAACGGGCAACTGCACAATCCGCTTTTCTTGCCGCTGTAACACGCTCAAAAAGTTTATGTGCCGGAGCATTACCCAGTTCGGATTCATGCTTAAACACGATAAGCTCACGAACAGCCATCTTGCCGCGTGCAGCCGAGTGATCGTTTTCAAACATGTTTATTATCGCCTTCCAAAGCAGTTCAAGATCCGCCTCCGAAAAGCCCGTAGTTTTGCGCGCGAGGTTGGCCGAAACATAGCCTTCGCAGCGATAGAGACCGTAAGGAACAATGTATTTGCGTCCCATTTCCGTACCTTTTTTCTCTGCGTCAGCCTCGGTCGTTATTGCAACACGGGTTATCGTAATCTCCTGAGAAATAATGGGATCAATGCTCCTTGAAAATCCAAGCTGCACCGGCCCGCGAACCTGGCCGCAGTTCAGAGCACCTTTGACGAATGTTGTCATAACGGCGCCGAAGGTGCGAATATCAAAGAAGTTTCCGCACATATAATCCCTTATTTTTGCATCAAGGTCTGGATCTGCTTTCTTTGCCTCCTTAAGCTTCTTTTCATCAGACTCAACGTTGAACTTTTCACAGGCCTCCTTGTCGCTCTTGTTGAGCGGTACGCCTTCCTTGATGTAGATGCGATAGCCGGGTTCTCCCTCTTTGGCCGTTTCAACGTAGTTGCGGATTTTGCGTTTGAGGCAGACGTCCGTCACGATTCCGTAACCGGTTTCGGGATCAACTCTTGGCATATTGCCCGCATCGGGATCACCGTTGGGGTTGCCGTTTTCAACGTCGTAAAGTACAACAAAGTCATAGCGGTTTTTGATGGGTTCCATAGTTATTTATCCTCCTTTTTTGTATAACGGTCCTGTGTTTGGTGATAGTAGCCAAGGTCAAACGAGCCCTGTTCGGGCAGGGACATGTGCGCGGGATACTGTTCCCCGAGAATGTCCTTGAGCGTCATAACCTTTTTGTCAAGATAGATGCGCTGTGCATCCGAAAGCTTGCGCAAATGCTTCTGCGCAAGGCTGCTGAGTATCGGGAACACCGTTGCGGGCATTGTCGCAGCGGAGCCGAAATACTTGTCCTTAATGGTCGTGTTTATACCCGGATTTGCAGCCTGCTGAATCTCTTCATACACTGAGAACAGCCTGCCGAGGGTATACGGAACGTTTTTACTGTCTTTGTTCAAACTCACTGTCAGTACCTCCTTGGGGCATTTTTCGTTTGGATTTCTTAAATAATAAGCTTTGATTATCGCTGCGCGCTCGCGCGTTATTTCGCGCTCCGCCCTGATCCGCAGGAAAGTGCATTCCAAAAGGGATGCAGGATATCTTCCACCGGAAAAAACCGCGCGCGCCACCGCACCCGCCATTGCCGAGTTTGGAGTTTTATCCTTTGCACTTGGATTGACAGTTGCACTTAGCAGTTTCCAAAGCGGAAGCATCGGGTACTTATCATATGACGGTCGAACGATTTCAAGGCGGTCATAATGCGCTTTGATGTTCTTGACAATATTTCCGAAGCTGTCGCAATAGAAAAACCTGACTGCAAGGCGCGCTGCGTTCGGCGATATGCCGAGGATATAGAACTTTCGTTCCGGATCCAAATCAAGCTCCCTGCACGGAAGTCCTTTTGCAAGCAGTTCCACGCTTGCCTGCAGTGCGGAAAGCCGCTGTTCATCCGACTGATCGCCGTCACCGTCGCCAAAGAACAAGTCCGCCGCAAATTCCTCGTACTGTTTGTCGGCGTTCTCCGCCCAGCAGACAACGGCAGCATCGCCGATCCTGTGGACATTTTTCCTGTCCGCCAGCAAATGATTCAACGCGGCCGTATATGCAAAGGCTGCATATTTTCCGACCGGCGCATTTTGGTTCTGTTCCTTGTTATAAGAACAGAATGCCGATGCATTGAATGACACGAGCGCCGCACCGCTTGACTGCGCGCCCTGCACGCCCTTGATCAGAGGGTGTGTGTTTGGAATTGCATCAAGCGCTCCCGTTATCAGGCACTGCCCTCTTTCTTTCGCGGTCTCTCCGTAATGAGCTTGCCATGCCGCAGCTAACTGAGGGATTTCATGAATAAACTTTCCGTTGAAACGAAAAACCATGTTTGCTTTGCCAAGCAGCTCACCTGCGCAACTCGTAACAAGCTCATTTTCCAACGTTTTTTCAGGTTCCCAGCGATCAAAAAAGCTCAATATCGCCTTTGCTGCCGGAACCTCAATCCCTTTCAGCACCTCATGATGCAGATCGCGGTTTCTTTTAAAACAATCCTTTGCGGCTTCAGGAGTTTTATCGTTAGCAGTGCCAAGGATAAAGCCTGAGTTTCCCCAAAGAAATTTCGGACTTGTGTTTCCCACTTTAATAGGAACCGTCATCTTCTGCGGAACTTCCCTCGTTTTGCCCTTTGGTCCATCGACCGTGTCGAAAAGCGGCGTTACGCGCAGCAGATTGCCTTCCTCGTCAATAGAGAGCGCGAAGCTGATTTTTTCACGGCTCCAGCCTTCTTTGGATATTTCGCCTTTTTGGGCAAGTGCCTCATAAAGGCTTGTTAATGCCTGCAAAATCATCGGGTCACCTCCGCCGAATCCATTCTCGGCACGGTCAGCACGCCGTCAACAAGCTTTGCGCGGAAAAACACGGGCTTGATGTTTTCCTTATCCGAATAATCCAAATCCAAAAGCATCCAGCCAAGATCCCGTTCTCCCGCAAGTTCCGGCGGACAGGGCGGCATTTGGGTGCATTTTTCCACTTTTGCAGGGAATTCGCGGGTTCCGAGGCAGGGCTGATGATAGCATTGACCCTTTTCAACCCTTCTTCTCAGCATGTCGCAGAATTTTCCCGGGTTGTCGCTCGGCGCAGCTTTCTCCGTCATTTCAAAATGCGCCTCAATTACATAATGCACATCCTTCAGCACCATCGCGGCGCGCTGCTGAATGGACTCCGATGCTGCAATGTACAGATCGCCGCTTCGGCTATTCATCTCCGCTTTGACGTTTCGCGCGCTGATAACATCCTTCACTTCATTTCGTCGAATGTTTGTGAACCGGATCGGTGCGCACACATGAATCCTGTCAATTACATAACGCATTCCCGGATGCCACATAACTGCTTCAATTATGCCGCGCGCAGCTGACGGCGTCATGACGTCGTAGCTTACACGCTCAACCTTCATTTCCGGCCTTGAAAAGCAGGCATAATCCCCGCTTACCTCAATACATATCGGCATATGTTTTCTCTCCTTTCTTTCTTCTTTTGTTCAATCAATTTTTACTTTTCCTCCTTTGTTATTTTTTCTATCATTCACGGATTTTCCGTGTTGATATTCAACCTTGTGTCCGTTTGGAACGCCCGTCGCCATGCCGTTTCGGCAGTCTTCCTGCCCGACGCTCCCCTGAAGCACACTCAACCGAACAGCGCATTTCCGCCGTCCACATCCGTTGACAGACCTTTTTCATCCGAATAGAGACTGCAATCCGTAAGAAAAGCCGCATCCTCGCCGAACGGTTCCGCCGCCCCGGCATTGATAAGAGCATTGAAATGATTTTCGTATATCGATACGGAATACATTCCGGCCTTTCGATACAGTTCACGGGAGCGTTCTCCCTCTCTGAGCCTTGAAATAAGCTCTTTTCCCTCTCCGACAGAGATATAAACCGTGAAGGTGTTTTGGTCTATCAGCTTGAATTCTTTTGCAATCCATTCAAAAGGCAATCCACAGCCCGATATTCCTTTTTCGCTCGCTGTCATGACGCCCGACTTGTCATCATTCCGCAAAAAATCCCTGTACGCCTTAAAATAACGCTCTATAGTTGACATTGTGTTCGGCTGCGTCCAGTCCCGCACCGTCTCCTCCGCAGCATCACGGTTAACCGCAATCAGCTTGTTCACCTTGTTTTCGGATTCAAAAACGGTAACAATGCTGCTTTCCGCACTCCGTTTACCCTCGCGGTTGCAGCGCCCTGCCGCCTGCAATATTGAATCCAGCCCGGCCATCTCTCTGAACACACGAGGAAAATCAACATCGACGCCGGCCTCTATAAGCGAGGTTGAAACGACTCTGCATGTTTTGCCGGATTTTAGTCTTTCGCGAATTTCGTCGAGCTTCTGTTTACGGTGAACCGGACACATAAGCGTGGACAGATGAAAACGCCCCTCCGACGGCAATGCCTCATAAACCTCTTGAGCAAATTTTCGCGTGTTGACGATGCAAAGCACCTGCTGCTGACTTTCAAGCCTTGAAACCAGTTCATCCGTTGTCAGCCTTCCTTCCTTTTCAAAGCTTGTCCTGCGAAACTTTTCGAACATGCCGTCAACATCGGGACATAATTCAACAACGCTTTCTTTTTTACTGTATTCAAGCAGCATTTCGTCAATAGCCGGCTGAGTTGCGGTACACAGAACGGCGGTTGCGTTGTATGCGCGCACAAGCTCCGCAATCGCCGCAACGCAGGGACGCAAATTGTTTGACGGTATCATTTGCGCCTCGTCAAAAATAAGAACGCTGTTTGCAATATTGTGAAGCTTTCTGCATTTTGACGAACGGTTCGCATAAAGAGACTCAAAAAATTGCACGGCAGTTGTCACGATCACCGGAGCATCCCAGTTTTCCGTTGCAAGCGCACTTCGATATTCCAGCTCGTCAGCATTTTCCGATAATTCGTACGAAACTGATGAATGATGTTCCACAACGTTCTCTTGGCCCAGAATATCTCGGAAAACTTTTGCATTCTGTTCAATAATCGATGTGTACGGTATTACATATATAATGCGCTTCATTGAATTTGCAACAGCATGGTTGAGCGCAAAAGCCATGGACGCAACCGTTTTGCCGCCGCCCGTCGGCACCGTCAATGAGAAAATTCCGCGCGGCGCAGACGCCTTTTCAATGCATGAATTGAGAATTTTTTGCCGCAGTATGTCGATTTCTCTTGTTGGATTGTTCCATTTTGAGATGTATGCTGTGAGCTTGTCACAAAGCGCAGAAAGCGGTTCGTAGTTTCCTCTGCCTGCGTCACCGTTCATAAAGGTTTCCGTGTCGATATAATCCGCATCAACAAGGCAGGAATACAGCATTCTTATATAGAATGCTGTTGCGAACCCACGGCCCGAGGGTCTAAAATAATCCTGCGGTAATGCTATGTGTCCGTTCCAATTTTTCCGATAATCCGGAATTCCTCCCTGTTCGGCGCGCAGCTTCCTGCCAAAAAATGTTTGGCTTTCGGTTGTGTCAGCGTCTTTATGTCCGACATTGGGCAATCCGCTGTGGTGGCCGATAACGCATACAGCCTCAAACGCTGCTTTGATTTTGAAGCATTCGATTGCTCCCGCCGTCGCATGATCGACCTTCTTTCCGCCGCGCAGTCTCAGCTGAAATTCATCCGAATACTTTCCTATGTCGTGAGCAATCCCGCACAACTTTCCGTTTGCTGCGGCTCCAAACTCCGCTGCAAATGTTTCCGCAAGTTCTCCCGTACCTTTCAGGTGGGCTTCTATCGACTGTCCTTCCGGGTGCTCATCTGTTGCACCGTGAGCCAAAAGCATATTCAAATTCATTCCTCCGTTAAAAGAAAAAACCTTATGCGAAACTATTCAGCGTATTTATTGCTGTACGTATCGACAAGATAAGTATATACTGCATTTTTTGTCCTGTCAATTGTTTTTTGCTTTTTTGCTGTGCTGATTTATGTACATGTTCTCTGTTTTTCAAAAGATTAACGTTTTTTAATTTGCCGCACAGGTGTATTTTAATTTATTATAGTCGTAGAGTTGTCGGCCGTTATGAATTATTTCGCCGTATGCTGCTCCGCTCCGACATTTGCTCTGCCTTTTTCTTCGAAACTAAGCATGTTTCTTTTGGTCTTTACAATACGGCATTAATGCTTTATAATGGTTACATCGGCAGGATATGACGATTGATTAAGCGGTATTTGCGGGCGGCAATTCAAGGAGACGCTGCGCTGCATTTGATGCTGATTAATCAGCGTTTACCTAAGGATTTTATGCAAAGCCGCGCATGTATCGGCGCGAAAAGTGCGTATTCTGCGTATCGGGCAGACCAAGGAGGAACACAAATGGGCATAATTCTCGGAATAGACGTTGGAGGTTCAACGACAAAAATTGTCGGACTGACTCCGGGCGGCGAACTGATTTCAACAATGACGGTTCGCGCTTACGATCAAATAACCTCACTTTACGGCGCATTGGGACATTATATCAACGCCAACAAGTTCTCGCTCAGCGATGTTGAACGCATACTTGTGACAGGCGTCGGCTCATCCTATCTTTCGGGCGACATTTACGGCATTCCGACTCAGCGCATTGAGGAATTTTCCGCGATCGCGCGGGGTGGGCTTGCTCTTGCCGGGTTGGATGAAGCGGTTGTTGTGAGCATGGGCACCGGCACAGCGTTTATCCATGCCCACGGCAAGGATTATTCCCACATCGGCGGCAGCGGCGTCGGCGGCGGAACCATCGTCGGCCTCGGCAAAAAGCTTACCGGTGCATCGGATCACGAGAGTCTTTGCGCGCTTGCGGAGCGCGGCAGCCTTTCACACGTTGATCTTACAATCGGCGATATTTCCAAAAATGACATTGAAAAACTCGGTTCGGAAATCACCGCCGCAAACTTTGCAAACGTAAAGGACAGCGCAACCGATTGTGATCTTGCTCTCGGCGTTGTCAATATGGTGCTGCAAACCATTTTGACCCTTGCGGTTTTTGCCTGCAAAAACTCCTCTGTCAAAAAAGTCATTTTGACAGGTGCGCTTACCGGACTGCGTGAGCTTTTGCCAATGATCGAGCTTTTTAAAACACTTTATCCCGTTGAGTTTATCGTTCCGGAAAATGCAGCATTTGCCACCGCTGTCGGCGCCGCTCTTCACTCCATTGACTGATTGGGCAGTTGTTTCGTATTTTAAACAATCCATCAAACATTGACAATACACAACCGACTTCCGTCATCTGTCGGAAGCCGGTTGCGCTTGATTTCGATATGTTTACTTTTTTGTTTTCGGCGTAAAAATCAGTGCAAAAGCGTACCCGAACAGCACTGCGGCGGCAATACCGCCCGCGGTTGCCTTCACCCCGCCGGTTATTGCACCGAGCAAACCCTCGTTCATTGCGCCGTCAATTGCGCCGTTTGCAAGCGAATACCCAAACCCCGTCAGCGGCACTGTTGCGCCCGCTCCGCCGAGTTCGACAATGGGTTTATACAGTCCGACAGCCGTGAGCACAACCCCCGCCGTAACAAAAATCACAAGGATCCTTGCAGGCGTCAGCCGTGTCAGGCTCATAAGAAGCTGTCCGATGACGCAAATCGCACCTCCGATTGCAAAAACAAGTAAATAATCCGTTATACTGCTCATTTAATTCAACCGTCCAAATTCTTTATGTTTTCAAATTACAGTTAATTCTGCTGCCGTTTTTCACTTGACCGCCGTTTGGGTCAATCAATATGCTCAATCACAACCGCATGTGCAATTGAAGGAATGCTTTCACCCTGAAGGCTGCTGACAGGACTCATGAGCGCACCCGTTGCAAGGAAAAGAACGCGGCGGATTTCGCCGGATTCAATTTTCGGCAGGAACCAACTGCTCATTACGGTCGCCGCACAGCCGCAGCCGCTCGCACCGCAATTGACATTTTGCTCCGGACTGAACATCAGCTTGCCGCAATCCTCATGCCTGTCGGCAATTTCAATCCCCTCACCGCGCAGCAGTTCATACAGCATATCGCTGCCGAAAATGCCGAGATCTCCTGTTATTATCCTGTCGTAATCCTCCACCCTGCGCGAGTAATCCGAAAGATGAGCCTTAATCGTTTTAAACGCGGCAGGAGCCATCGCCGCCCCCATATTATTTGCATCCGTAATGCCGAAATCCTCCACGCTGCCGATGGTGCCGCCCGTAAGTGCAACATGTTCAAACACATTGCCCGCACCCGGACGGAATTCACCCGCCGCCTGAATGATTATGCTTCCCGCACCCGTGACCGTACGCTGACTGCTCGGAACGGCCTGAACGCCCATTTCCAGCGGATAACGGAACTGCCTTTCGGCTGCCGAAAAGTGACTGCTTGCGGCACACGCGGCAAGCTCTGCAAAGCCTCCGTCAACAAGCATTCCGCCGAGCATCAGTCCCTCGCTGATGGTTGAACACGCACCGTACAGGCCGATGAACGGTGCACGGATCTCCCGCGCCGCAAAGCCGGAGGAGATTATCTGATTCAATAAATCTCCGCCCAAAAGGCAGCTCAAATCATCGCTTTGCCTTTTTATTTTTGCAAGAGCCACGCGAACCGCGCTTTCGAACATCCTGCTTTCCGCCTGCTCCCAAGAGTCAAGCCCAAGGGTATCGTCACGGCAAATTTTATCAAAGCATTCTCTCAGGGGGCCTTTCCCTTCTTTGTCGCCGACATAGCTTGCGGATGAAATTATTCGCGGCCTGCTGCAAAGCTCAAACGAATTCCTTCCGATTATTCCCATATTGCCTCCGATTTTTCTTTTTTCTTCTGCTATTTTGAGCAATTCGGAGGAAAATATGCACAAAATAATGTTGCGCTTTTAATAACGCCGCGGCTGCAGCTTATTTCATGAAAAAACGGAGCTTCGGCGCAACTTCGGCTTGAGAAAAGCCAATAAAGAAAGACCGCCGCATTCAACTCGCAGCGATCTTTAACAAACAAATTTCGGCGGCCGACAGCAATTATACGGGGTCATATCGTTCTTGCAAAATAAAGCCGCTCTTCCTTACGAATCTCTTAAAAATCCGTTTCAGAGGTTCTTCAAGCCCTCGTACAGGTCGTTGAATGATTTCTCCCGTTCGCACCTGCCGTAAGAGAACTCCCTATTCTCTCCAAATTCCAGCAAAAAGCATTTCGTCAATTCCTCAACCGTCTGCTCAAGGGTGCAGAAAAACTGTTGATAGGCAAATTTGCTCGCCGCCGATCCTTCCTCAAAGCAGCTCGTTATCAATGATTCCGTCACCTGATCCAGCGGATACATCTTTATATGCATCAGCTCATGTACAATGACCTCTTCAAGATTCTCCTGCTTTGGGTTTGCTGCATTCAAAAGCAAAATGGCTTTTCTGTCATCGCAGTCAATTTTAAAATCACCCGTTTTTCGCCATGTTGGGTCTTCAACAAATTCAAGCTTTATGTCCCACGCGGGTGTGATTCTCAGCTTTTTTATATACTTTTCAAAAAGAGCCGTCAACGCCTGTTTATCCATTGTATTCCTCCGAAACTTTCTCTAATCAATAGGCTCCTATCGCGGCATTCCCGCAAATCAGTTTTTCTTGTTTTGAGATTCGTCAACATGGTTGAATCCGAGCTTTTCGTCAAACATTTTTCCGGCAGCACGCAGTCCGCCTTGGCCGCAAAATGCGTCCATCATTTCGTTGAAGTCTGGGTTCTCGCTTTGCCCCACGGCCGCGTTTCGAATCCGCACCTGTTCAACAATTGAAAGAATCAAATCAAGTCCCAGAACCGCAAGCCCGACATAAAGGCAGGTCTGCGACCAAATTCCGACAACACAGAGTACGGTTCCCGGAATAAATAAATAGAAAAACCGAAACAGGAAATTCGTCAAAACAAATAACAAAAACATTTTCGCCGGATACTTTCTTTTCATGCCGCGCCTCTCTTTTTACTCTTTCCAAAGAATATTTTCAATGACTTCGCCGTTTTCCTTATGCACGATTGCATAAACCCTTTCTCCGTTGTGCGGAAACTATTCAAAACCAAGGCGAATATCCGCTCCGTTTTGCAAAAAAGCCCATTGGTTCCAACTCAAAACCAACGGGTTTTCTGGTCGGGGCGAGGTGATTTGAACACCCGACCTTTTGGTCCCGAACCAAACGCGCTACCAAGCTGCGCTACGCCCCGACAAATGGAGCCAATGAAGGGGCTCGAACCCTTGACCTGCGCATTACGAATGCGCTGCTCTGCCAGCTGAGCTACATTGGCTTACACAAGTAAGGATTATAGCATAGTTTTTTGAGTTTGTCACCATTGCCGGGTAAATATATTTTGAGGCCGCGACTTGAAAACGAAGCCGCAGCCTCTTTAAATTGTTTCTTTGCTTATCCTATCGGCTAAATTTCAAAAATTCCCGAGGGTTAACTCCCGCATTGTTATTTGCTCTTGCAAAACCCGCGCGGCAGGCATTATAATGTAAGCGGGTGAAAAAGGAGGATGGGCTATGAGCGAATCCGAACGGCTGTGCAGCAAACTTTTGAACAGGCTTAAGGGCATCGGCAGCGCGGCTGTCGCGCTTTCGGGCGGCGTGGACTCATGTTTTCTTGCTTATGCGGCTTCCCGCGTTGAGGGTGGAAATTTTGCCGCATACTATGTTCAATCGGCATTCCAGCCGGAATTTGAGCTGACGGACGCACTGCGGGCAGCCAAGGAAGCCGGACTGCCGCTTAAAATTATTTCTGTTGATATCCTTGCCTGCGAAGATGTTGTCCGCAATCCGACCGACCGCTGCTACCATTGCAAAAAACACATTTTTTCCGCGATATGCAAAGCGGCGGCGGCGGACGGGTACAAAACGATTCTGGACGGGACGAATGCTTCCGATGCAGAGGATGACCGTCCGGGAATGCGTGCCCTGCGGGAAGCGGGCGTGCTTTCCCCGCTGCGCGAATGCGGACTGACAAAAGCTGACATTCGCCGTTTTGCACGCGAAGCCGGGCTTTTCACTTGGAACAAACCTGCCTATGCCTGCCTTGCAACGCGGATTCCGCCGGGCGAATTGATCACAAAAAACAAACTGCATTCCGTTGAAGCAGCGGAAAACTTCCTTTTTTCGCTCGGCTTCTCCGACTTTCGCGTTCGGAGCGTTAACGGAACCGCAAAGCTGCAATTGAAGGCTGGGCAATTCGATGAATTATTTAAACAGCGTGAGCATGTTTTAAACGAGCTGCGGCAATATTTCGATGCAGTGACGCTTGACCTTGAGCCGAGATGAGGCTCCGCTGTTCTGACAGCACAACACAAAGACTATGAATGACGAAATAAAAAACCTTCTTGAATCCGTGCGCCGCGGCGAAGTGTCGGTTGACGAAGCATATTTGAAACTGCGCACCGCTCCGTTCCGCGACCTTGGATTCGCAAAGATAGACACCCATCGCCGCCTTCGGACCGGTGCGGCGGAAGTGATTTACGGTGCGGGCAAAACACCCGAGCAGATGCTTGAAATCATTAAAGCCATGCTTGAGAGCGGACAGGAAACGATACTTATTACACGCCTTGAAAAACATGCCGCAGAGATACTGAATCGTGAATTTGCCCTGAACTACTGTGAAATTGCAAAAATCGGCAGTATCGGCAGCATCCCCGAACCGAGCGGAAACGGCTGCGTTGTTGTTGCGGCCGGCGGCACAAGCGATATTCCCGTTGCGGAAGAAGCGGCACTGACGGCGGAATTTCACGGCAGCCGTGTGCTTAGGCTTTATGATGTCGGCGTTGCAGGGCTGCACCGGCTCCTTTCGCATATTGACGAAATCATGGGCGCAAGCGTCATTATCGCCGTTGCAGGCATGGAAGGTGCGCTTGCAAGTGTAATCGGCGGGCTTGCCGATTGCCCCGTTATTGCCGTGCCGACGAGTGTCGGTTACGGTGCGGCATTCGGCGGAGTTGCAGCGCTGCTTTCAATGCTCAACTCCTGCTCAAGCGGAGTATCCGTTGTGAATATCGACAACGGCTTCGGCGCAGGTTACCTTGCAAACATGATAAACCATATCGGCACCGGCAGCAATGCGCGGTGACGATTCTTTCCTTAATTATAATATGCAACCCTGAATAAAACTGTTGAAAGGTCTTTTTGCTATGAAAACACTTTACCTTGACTGCGGAATGGGTGCGGCGGGCGATATGCTTGCGGGCGCACTTTATGATCTGCTTTCCGAAGAACAACGTGCCGAGTTTCAGAATATTGCAGCTGCCTTCTCGGCCGTCGGACTGAATGTTCGCTGCGCTGCCGCCGAAAAATGCGGCATTCGCGGAATTCATTTTGCCGTTGAATACATGAACACCGATGCGGACGAATATGCCGCCTGCATACACGAACATGAACACCTTCACGAACATGAGCATTGCCATGAGCATGAGCACGAGCATGAGCATTGTCATGAGCACGAACATAATCATGAACATGAGCATGAACATGAACATGAGCATGAACACGCGCATGAGCATTGCCATGAGCACGAGCATAGTCATGAACACGAGCATCACCATTCTCACAGCGGGCTGCACGAAATTGAACACATTATCCGTGCGCTGCCCGTGTCCGATGCAGTGAAGGAGCATTCCCTTGCTGTTTACAAACTGATTGCAGAAGCGGAGAGTCATGCCCACGGCGTTCCCGTTGAGCTTGTGCATTTTCACGAGGTCGGTGCGCTTGATGCCGTTGCAGATATTGTTTCCTGCTGCGCGCTGATCGAAATGCTCGCACCGGAGCGCATTGCCGCCTCCCCCGTTCGCACGGGCAGCGGGCATGTGCATTGTGCGCATGGGATTCTTCCCGTTCCCGCACCGGCAACAGCCTTCATTCTTCACGGCGTTCCTGTTTATGCGGGCGATATAAAAGGCGAACTCTGCACTCCGACCGGAGCGGCACTGTTAAAGCATTTTGTTCATGAATTCACCGCAATGCCGTTAATGACAATACTTTCCCAAGGTTACGGCATGGGCAAACGCGACTATCCCGCCGCAAACTGCGTGCGTGCGCTTTTCGGCGAAAGTCCGAGTGAAGAATCGGCGGATGAGATCATCGAGCTTCGCTGCAACATTGACGATATGACAGGCGAAGAGATCGGGTTTGCATTTGATAAACTGCTTAACGCGGGTGCGGCGGATGTTTACACCGTTCCGACAGGAATGAAGAAGAACCGCCCCGGAATTATGCTCTGCGTGCTTTGCAATGCCGAAAAACGCAGCGAAATTATCCGCATATTGTTCAAACACACAAGCACTCTCGGCGTCCGCGAGTGCAGAATGCCGCGATACATTTTGCAGCGTGAAACGCAAACCGCCAAATTTGAGGACGGTACGATTCGCCTGAAGACCGCTCAAGGGTTCGGCGTTAAACGGGCAAAGTTCGAATATGCCGATATTGCCGCGCTTGCCGAACGCCGCGCAATCACGCTTGCCGATGCGGAAAAGATTGCGGAAACTGCCTTTAAGGAGTTTTCCGAATAACGAACCTTAAAAATTAAAATTTGTTTCAACATCGGAGCCCGATCGGTTCGGGCTCTTTTTTGTATTACTTTGTATTCATCTTAAACATATTGTGCGTTCATCCTATCGGCTCCGTTTGACTGTTTTTTCCTGTTGAAAAAGAATTGTTAACAAATTGTTCACAATTGAGGGGTTGAAATGATATTAATTCGCTGATATAATAGTATTGCGATGAAAGCCGCACCATTGAAACGAATCCGATTCAACACATGTCCCGCATTTGCATATCGCAAATTGCGTATCATAGACTGCGTATCGCAAGCTGCGTATCGCACCCAAAGTTTGCACAGCATTCAACAAGTGCAGACTTTGGGGAAGAGAAACCCAACTGCCAACGGCACAAAACCATGACACCGCGAAAGGAGAAATAATTATGGCAAAAAGAATTGTCACAACCTTGATCGCTTTGGCGCTCGTTTTTACCGCACTGTTGCCTGTCGGTGCATTAAGTGTTGTTCCGATGAATGACACTCCGCACGAATACAGTGTTCTGCCCGGCACAGATGCTTGGATAGAAATGAGTCCCGAAGAGCGCCGCACTGCAACCTATGTGGATCAAGCAGAGGCGGAAAACATGACGACACGAGCATTGCTTATAACAACGCTCGGCTATCCGTTTTTAATCGATATGTATTGTATTGGTTATTCATCGGATTTCTTTCTTCCGGGAAACACAGCCTCGGCAGCTTCAAACGGAATTGAAATCGTTGCCGAAACATTCCCCCCGTTAAAGGAATTGCTCCAAAGAACCGATGCAGTTGCAGAAATTGACAGTCTGCTTGAAGTAATTGATGAGGACACCTTTCGAAACGGAAGGATGAAAGCTCTCGATCTCAGGCAATATATCACGTCAGCCTCAGCAGCATCACCGAACTAACTCGTTGACCCGAGTGGAAAGCTGGTAAACCAGCTTCCGCAGGATGATATCAATATGCGGAAAAACCCGTCCGAAGAGTCTTCCGCCGAAGAGCCTTATATCGTTAAGGTTTATGATGCAAACGACTGTGTTGACATTCACACGGCGGTAAACAACAAGGGCGGCCTGTATGAATCGCATGCGTTCCTGTTGACACACTATCTGATGAGCGACGGCACATGGCGCATCGGCGAAAGCTACGCAAAAGGCCAATGGTACGATAAACCGTATAAGTACAGGTATATCCTGTCAAGCGGCGAAGCGTTTGACGAAACTGTTATTGTGCTTTCGAACAGACCCGATCTTACGTATTTTGACGGAATTAGGCTGACTTGCGGCAGCGACCTGAACTACAAGTACAGCCTCGAAGCATTTGTTGTTGCTTGGCATTTCGGCGACAAGACCGTTGCGTGGGCCGAAATGCAGGATCAGGTTCCGGCACACTGCGTGTCACTGAGCCACGGGGAACAGCAATAGACGGCTGTTCTGCCTCCGTTGCAGGTTAATGCAGCTTGATTCTGCTGCCGATGTTATGATTGATGATCCGCAGCGCTTCCGTCACGGTTGGGAACTCTGTACGCAGTTCATACAAGCGGGAAATAAACAACCCCGCCGCAGGGCTTAACGGCTTTGCGGCGGGGCTGTATTATTTATGCAGGCTTGTTGTTCTTGACCGTGAATAAAATCAAAGTTCAACGCTGTTGCGGACAAGCAGCTCCCGCGCCGTGTCAACCGAATCAACCCCTGTGCGGTTCTTGACAGGTGCAAACTCCCTTGCCCTGTCAACCTCAAACACCATGCAGCCGTTAAGCAGCCGTATCATATCCAAAATCAGGGTTTCATACTTGAAGCCGTTCGGTTTTTCGGGCGTGACATGCTGCCCGTTTTCATCAAGGCATGGAATCTTTTTTTCAACAACATGCAGCGGAAGGGATTTTTCCATTATGCCGTCAAGCGCATCCACGCGGAACAGGTAGTTCAAAATAACGCCGAAATTGTAGGCGGGTTCGCCTTTTTCGTTTTTCGCATTGCGCATTTCATCCGTAAGCTCATAGTATTCAACGATTGAAGGATGCCCGTCCTCAAGGCACATAACGCCCACGCGCTCATCGGGCGCGGCTTTTTTAATGACCTTTGACCCGACTTCGCAATGCGCAAGCTTTGTTGCGCCGATGAAGAGCGGATCGGCAATGCGCTGAAGCACATTGTCAACCGCAAACACGTTCAGCCATTCTATGCCGTTTCTGCGGACAATATCAAGCATTCCGTGCTTTGCCATTGAGGAATACCAACCGCCGTTGCCGTTCGGTGAAGTTGCAAGTCGGTATTTTTCTTCGAGATAAACCTTGCCGTCGTAATCCGCCGCGGGTGCCGTCTCCTGAGTGAAAAAATGCACGAATTCCGCCGCATAGCCGAAATAATTATGTTCTGCAAAAAACGCACGCGTTGCTGCGTCGTTTTTGTCGCTGGTCATGATGAAAAGGTGAACAAAACTGCCGACTCTTTCCGTAACATTCAGAAGATTGTTTATAAGGCACTCAAAAATATAAAGTTCACGCTTGATTCCGATATTGAACTCACCCTTCGGAGCATCCGAACCGAGCCGTGTGCCCATGCCGCCCGCAAGCAGCACCGCGCCGACATGCCCCGCACGCAGCTCCGCCATGCCCGCATCAAAGAATTCATCTCCGCGAGTGCGTATTTCCGCAAGCTCCGTAACACCGATCGGAGTGATTCTGCCGCGTTTTTCAGGCTGTTTATTCGTGCTGACAACGGAAAAATCGATCTGCTCGATTTGATTGAGCAATGCGGCGCGCTGCGCTTCATCAAGCTCATCATAATATTTAAGCAGGTGCTGCTGCCCGAAATTTGCAAGTTTTGCATATGCATCCGCATATCCGTATACATTTTTGCCGTTTGGAATGCTCATGTTTTTCTTCCTCCCTTTTGTAATTGATTTGCGATTGATTCAATAACCGGCGGAAAAAGCCGCATAATGCCCGCCGCCGCACATCTTATTCGACGGGCGACGGCGGTTTGTTCGTTTGTTGATTTAATTATTTCTTTTTGGGCAGACTGTGACAGCAAAGACCTTCCCAATCATGCGCCGCTTCCGCAATAACCTCGCTGACGGTGGGATGCGGATGAATGGTTTCGGCAATTGTTTCAACCGAAGCGCCGACTTTAAGCGCAAGAGCAAGCTCCGCTATCATATCCGTTGCGCGGGGACCCATGAGCTGTGCGCCGATGAGATTTCCGTCCGCATCGGAAATCAGCTTTGCAATGCCGAGAGCTTCGCCCATTATCATTGCTCTGCCGTTGCCTGCAACATTGAAGCTGCCGATTTTGTATTCAATGCCCTGCTGCTTTGCTTTTTCCTCGCCGATGCCGACAAATGCAATTTCGGGAGCGGTATAAATGCAGGAAGGCACAACCGAATAATCCATCTTTACACTCTTCTGCCCGCATGCATTCGCCGCAGCTGCAAGGCCCTGTGCGCTTGCAACATGCGCAAGCTGAATCTTGCCGGTTATATCGCCGATCGCATAGATGTTTTCGATATTTGTGCGGCAATAATCGTCGATGTTCACAAACGCGCGGTTCATTTCGATTCCGACATTTTCAAGCCCGATGTTTGCCGTCATTGCGCGGCGGCCGACGGCAACAACGCAGCAGCCTCCCTCGGCTGTTTTTTCGGCTCCGTTGAGTTCGTACGTTACGGTGACTTTTTCGCCGCCGTTGATGCCTGTTACCTTGGCATTGTTGATAACAGTAACTTTTTTGCGTTTGAGTACCCTTGTTGAAAGCATTTTAACGATGTCGGCATCCACGCCCGGAAGTATGCTCGGCATCATTTCGATAACGGTTACGGGCTTTCCGAGAGAGGCAAACAACGTTGCAAACTCTATGCCGATAACACCGCCGCCGATAATAACAAAGCTGTCCGGAAGCTCTGTCATTGAAAGCACTTCGTCGGAAGTTACAACATTTTCGCCGTCAATACCGGGAATCGGGGGACGCGCAGGCGCACTTCCCGTTGCAAGAATCAGCTTGTCGAACGTGACTTTTTCGCCGTCAACATCGAGAGTGTGCTCGTCAACAAGCTTTCCGAAGCCGTTTATGACCTTCACTCCGTGCGCTTTTTCAAGCCCCGCAATGCCCTTGCGCAGGCCTGCAACAACGGAATCCTTGTATTCGGCAAGCTTTGCAAAATCAAACCCGACCTCACCCGTTGTTACACCGCAGGACGCAGCATTCAGCGCCGACTGATAAACTTCCGCACCGTGCAGCAGTGCTTTTGTGGGAATGCAGCCGCGGTTCAAACATGTTCCGCCCAGATCGCGCGCCTCAACAAGCGCCGTGTTTTTGCCGTATTGTGCGCAGCGTATAGCCGCTTCATAACCGCCCGGGCCCGCGCCCAGAACAACGATATCATAATTGTATTCGCTCATTATTTAAATTCCTTATCCTTTTTGGCAGCGTACCGCCGTGTTTATCCAAAGTATACCACAAACGGAAAGATTTTTCAATCCTGCCGTGACTTTTGACGCAGTCTGTTTTTTAAAGCAGCATCACTTTTCACTTGCCGAAAGCCGCGATTTGTGCTATATTATAGTGGGTTGATACGGCATTATGCGCCGGTTTGCGGCCGATGCGGTGACCCGGGAACGGAGTTTGGCAGCATGAACACGGAATTTTTCAATGCAGCAACACAAAAAGAGAACGGAACAAACGTGTGCGGGCGAATCATTCGCGCGGGCGGGCTTGTTGCGTTTCCGACCGAAACCGTATACGGACTCGGTGCAAACGGGCTTGACGGCTGTGCGGTGGAAAAGATTTTTGCTGCAAAGGGACGCCCCGGAGACAACCCGCTCATTCTTCATATTGCAAAAAAAAGCGACCTCAAACAGCTTTGGAAACATGTTCCGGACAAGGCGCGGCAGCTTGCGGATGCATTCTGGCCGGGTCCGCTCACCATGGTCTATCTCAAAAGCGACATTGTCCCTCCGCAGGTCACGGCGGGGCTCTCCACCGTTGCGGTGCGTATGCCGGAGCATAAAACCGCACTTGCTCTGATTCGTGCGGCCGGCGTTCCGATTGCGGCACCGAGCGCGAACCTTTCCGGAAAACCGAGCCCGACCTGCGCTCAGCATGTTCTTGATGACCTTGACGGATGCATTGATGCAATTATTGACGGCGGGGATTGCAGAGTCGGCGTTGAATCCACGGTGCTTTCGCTTGTCGGCACACCGACGGTGCTTCGCCCCGGCGGAGTCACAAGAGAGATGCTTGAAAGCGTCATCGGGCATGTTGATATTGCTCATGCGGTGCTCAACCCCTTAAAAAACGGAGAAACCGCCGCTTCACCCGGCATGAAATACAAGCATTATGCGCCCGAATGTGATGTTGTCATTGCTGACGGCGGCAATGACTGCAAAAAAACCGCCTCCATCGCCTGCCGTGAATACACCCGCGCAGAGCTTTCGGGCAAAAAATGCATCATACTCGCAACGGAACAAACCAAATCCCGCTATTCGGGAAAGCGGCATGTCGTTATCGGCGACAGGACTCAACCGCAGACGCTGTGCGCCGCCCTTTTTCGTGAACTTCGAAACGAATCGCGCGGCATGGATTTGATAATTGCGGAAAGTGTCCCCGCCGAGGCTCAGGGGCTTGCATACATGAATCGTCTGCTCCGTGCCGCCGGATTTACGGTTATTTCCGAATGACCGCTGCGATATGCCGACGACTTTTCGGCTGCGTTCGAAGCCGTTTGGATGCCGTCGGTGTTTACGGAATTTATTCTTGCTCAATCACAAAAATTTTTAATATTTTTAAAGACTTTACGGAAAGGATTTCCCGCGCACCGCACGGGACAATAAAAAAATGAAAATTGCAATTGCATCCGACCACGGCGGATACGCACTCAAGAACGAGCTTTTACCCTATATTACTGAACTTGGTCACGAATTCAGGGATTTCGGCTGCTGCTCAACCGACAGTATGGATTATCCCGACATCGCATTTCCCGCCGCAGAAGCTGTTGCTTCCGGCGAGTTTGACCGCGGAATCCTCATCTGCGGCACCGGCATCGGTGTTTCTATCTGCGCAAACAAGGTTCGCGGCATTCGCTGCGCACTCTGCGGAGATGTTCTTTCCGCGGAACTGACCCGTCAGCATAATGATTCCAACATGCTTGCAATGGGCGGAAGGATCATCGGCATTGAAACCGCAAAGGCGATCGTCAAAACATGGCTCTGCACCGAATTTGCCGGCGGCAGGCACGAACGCCGCATCGGCAAAATTTCCGATTACGAATGCAGATAAAAGCTTCTTGCTTGATTTCAACTTATTTAATAAATAATTTTACAAAGGGGTATTAACAATGAAAAACTACATGGAAAACGTTGTCGTTATCGACCATCCTCTCGTTCAGCACAAGCTCACCCTCATGAGGGACAAAAACACCGGCACAAAGGATTTCCGTATGCTGCTCAACGAGCTGTCCACGCTCATGGCATATGAAGTCACCCGTGACCTTCCCATGGAGGAAGTTGACATTGAAACTCCCGTTGCATCAATGCGCGCAAGAGTGCTTGCAGGACGCAAACTCGGCATCGTTCCCATTCTCCGCGCCGGTCTCGGCATGGCAGAGGGCGTCATGGAGCTGATTCCCGCCGCAAAAGTCGGACATATCGGGCTTTATCGCGACCCCGAGACGCTCAAGCCTGTCAGCTATTACTGCAAGCTGCCCGGCGATACCTCCGAGCGCGATATGATCGTTGTTGACCCCATGCTTGCAACCGGCGGCTCCGCTGCCGAGGGTATTCGCATCGTCAAGGAAGCAGGCTGCAAAACCGTTCGCCTGATGTGCCTTGTTGCCGCTCCCGAGGGCATTGAAATGCTGCATAAGCTGCACCCCGATGTTGTCATCTACACCGCTGCGGTTGACAGCCACCTCAACGATCACGGCTATATCGTTCCCGGTCTCGGTGATGCCGGCGACAGGATTTTCGGAACGAAATAAACTGCTTCAAGCGCATTAAAAAACTCTGCATCGGCTTAAACAAACCAAACGGGACTGCTGCATTCACCGCAGCGGCCCCGTTATTTTTTATCAAAACAGCTTAATCCGTTCTGTTCAATTATCGGTTGATTTCTCGGTTGATTCCGACCGATATGCGGACAGTGTTCACTCTTCGTCAGGCTCTTCGATGCGCTTAATATCGGCACCGAGGGCGCGGAGCTTATGTTCGAGTTTTTCGTATCCCCTGTCGATATAATAGATATTTCGCACACGGGCAGTTCCTTCCGCCATCAGAGCCGCAACTATCATTGCCGCGCCCGCACGCAGGTCGGAAGCATAGATATCGGTGCCGTAGAGCTTATCAACGCCGATCACGGTTGCGGTTCTGCCGTTCACTATTATGTTCGCACCCATGCGGTTGAGCTCGCGAACATGGTTAAACCTGTCCTCAAACAGATTCTCCGTGATGAAGCTGTTGCCCTGTGCAACCGCCAGCAATGCGGTCATCGGCTGCTGCAAATCCGTCGGAAAACCGGGATACGGCAGAGTTTTGATATTCACCGCACGCGGGCGGGAGTTTGAAATAATCTGCATGTAAAAATCATTGCCGTTATCCCCTTCAATGACCTCCACTCCGCATTCCATAAGCTTTGCGGAAATTGCCTCAAGGTGCGCAGGTATGACGTTGTTAATCACAACATTTCCCTGTGTTGCGGCAGCGGCAATCATGAAAGTCCCCGCTTCGATTTGGTCGGGTATTATCGCATAGGTGCAGCCGTGCAGCGCATCGCAGCCCGTTATGCGGATAACATTCGTTCCCGCACCGCGAATGTTTGCTCCCATGGTATTGAGAAAATTTGCCACGTCAACAACATGGGGTTCGCGTGCAGCGTTGTTTATCACGGTTTTGCCCTCTGCACGACATGCGGCAAGCATAATGTTTATCGTTGCACCGACGCTTGCCATATCAAGATAAATCTCCACACCGCGAAGCTTGTCGGCCGAGGCGGTAACTATGCCGAAGCGATCCTGCACATTTGCTCCGAGAGCGCGCATTCCGTTGATATGATAATCCATGGGACGCTGCCCTATCGCACACCCTCCCGGCTGAGCAATTTCGGCACGGCGGAATTTTCCGAGCAGCGCACCGAGCATGTAATACGATGCACGCAGCTTGGCCGCCATTTCGTTTGTTACGCTGTGGGACTTTATTGTTCGCGGATCGATAACAACAACGCCCGGAGCGGGGCGCGTAATCGCTGCACCCATTGAACTCAAAATCTCCGTGATTCGATTAACATCCTCTATATCGGGCAGGTTTTCGATTCTGCAAGGTTCATCTGCCATTATCGATGCACATATTATCGGCAGTGCAGCGTTCTTTGCGCCGCTCACGGTCACGCTGCCGCGAAGCGGAATTCCGCCGCGAATTTCAAAAAAAGCCATATAAACTCCGTATTATATAAATTTAATAATTTAAACAGTAATTCTATTTTGCAACCCGCGAAATAACGCTCCGTTTTCGAATTCGGAAAAAGGAACAAACGCACAGCTGCATCCGAAACGCAAACCGAGTTTGTTTTGCATATTCCCGGAGGCAGTTTATTCTTCAATGCGGAATTGCAGTCACATTTTGATTTTAACACAGGCGGCAGAGTTTGGCAACCCGCATAAAAGCAAAATTTGTTCTGTCAACGGTTCAAAACACTGTTTCCGCATTGAAAAAGCATGGTCACATGCTGTTCATTCACTGCATAAGCCCGCTTATATAGGCTTTCGGGTCGCACGGAACCCCGTTTGCATAAATGCCGAAATGCATTCCGTCCGCACCCGCCGTGCCGATTATGTCGCCCGCTGCAACGGTTGTTCCGACGGAAACATGCGCCTTTTCAAGCCCGGCATAAACGGTTGCAAAACCGTTTTCGTGACGAACATACACGGTCAAACCCATGCTGCCGCGCTCAAGCACCGCAACAACGGTTCCTGCTGCCGCTGCCTTGCAGTTTTCGCCTCTGTTCGCCGCAAAATCCACGCCCTCATGCATACTGCCGTTGAGCAGTCCGAAAAAGCGCACAACAGCAGCATCAACGGGCCTTGCAAATGCAATACCCGAAGCAGGGTATTCACCCATTGTTATTCCGTTTGCTGCCGGGCGCGGTCTTGTTCCGATGATAACGGTTTCTTTCAGCGGCAGGTCAAGATACTCGCTCTCAAGCATTCGGCTGCTTTGAAGCGTGCCGTTAATATAAATGTATTCATAAGCACTCATTTTTTTGCCGTTCCGTCCGTATTCGGCAACAAAGCGGGTCCCGCAGTAAAAATCGCTGCTGTTAACCGTCGATACCTCATACGGAATCGTTACAAATTCATGCTCAATAAGCCTGCTTTGAACCCTTAGCGGCGTGCTGCTGCCTGTCAGAAACGCAAATGCCTCATCATAGGGCATGACCGCCGCATTTTCGTCCGCCTCAGCAAAACCGATTTCATTCAAAAACGATGTGACCGCTCCGCTTTTGTTCACAAAACCATCGAAATATGTACGCACGGCTTCAATAAGCTCCTCCGCCGCGCTGCCGCTTGCAAGCGTTGCGATCGGGCTGCCGTCCGCAATGACGGTCGTTTTAACGTGCGCCAAAGTTTCACCCTGCGGGAACGGCGTATCCGAAACCTCTTCTGTCGGTTCAACGGTAAAGCCGCGATTTTCTCCGTCGTCGTTCTCATCAAACGTCGCGGCGTTTTCCTTCCCTGCATCCGTAGTATCATCCGTCGCAGGCACGGAAGCACTGCCGTACCGCTCCGCCCCCGTTCTGCCGAGCAATATCAAAGCAACAGCGGCGACATCAGCAAGCACCTCGCATATTATGAAAGAAATAACGCTGTGTTTCCTGTATGCTTCGTTGTTTTTTTCTTTACCTCGCATGTCCGAAGCATCCGATGCATTGAAGTTTATTTCCCCCCCATTGACATCCGCACCGGACTCCTCATTGCCGTCCGCACCGGACTCCTCATTGACATCCGCACCGGACTCCTCATTGCCGTCCGCACCGGACAGGCGGAACCTTTCGGAAGCAGCCTTTTTAAGTTTTCTTGGTTTATTCCTTGCCATGCTGATATTATAAACCCCGAGTGCGCGGACAGCAATGCTGATTTTTTAATAATTTGTGACAAATTTCACGTTTTTTTGCAGACTGACGCAAACTCGGCGGATTGCGGAAGCCCTCCTGCGCGAAAGACGGATACACCGCCGCGACCCCGCCTTTTTCTTTCGTCCCGAAGTGACGAAATTACTTAAAAAGTGTTGCAAATTTTTATGTTGTTTGTTATAATAGCAGTGATACCGGCAATGAAGGACAACACTCCTCGTCGGGCGGCGTCCCGGCTTGTTTTTTATTTGCACTATCGAACGTAAACTTTATTCAATCTACGGATCGCAGCATTTTGTCTGCGGCTGCCTATTGGTCTTTGTTTATGTAAAAATCGCATACGAAATTTATTTTTTGCGCGTTCGATACCGTGTGGTTATTTTGTTGCACTGCCCTTTCGGCGGGTTTGTTATTCTCGTTTTGTCGGTTTAAGGGAGCTTTGATTTCGGGATCTTTCCCGCAAAAATGAATCGTTCAAAGCATTCCCGCACTATGTAAGCGCATATTTTACTTTGCGCAAAGGAGGGTTTATTTGCTCAAAATTTTCAGGTCGCTTGCCCGTTCAAAACGGGCAATGGTATTCGTTGATTACGAATACTGGTTTTATTCGTACAAAAACAAATATAATCTTCGTCCCGATACAGCCGCATGGCGTGCCGAGCTTGAAAAGCAGTTCGACATTGAAGATATTATGATTTTTGCCGATTTTTCATCCCCCGGCATCGGTGAGGAGCTTGCAAAGCTGCGCAACATCACCAACACCATTATCGAAACCGGCACGGCAACGCAGTATCGCAAAAAAGATATGACGGATTTTGTTATGCTTGATTATATTTATCAGAACGTAACATCCAGAAACGATGTCGGCACCTATATTATCTTCACCGGAGACGGTCATTTTCAGTCCGTTGTCAAATATCTTGTGCAGAAAAGGCACAAAAAAGTTGTTGTTTACGGTGTGACGGACACGTTCAGCAAACGGCTTCAGGGTGTTGCAAGCGACATTCGCCTGCTTCCCGATGAGGAGGAGCTTAACAACTCCTATATGCGCATGATAGTCAGCAACCTTGCGCACGTTGAAACAAAAGCCAATATCATTCCGACGTTTTGGGGTACCATTGAAGCGGTGTCAAAGCGAAACAATGTTCCCGACGACAGGGTAAAAGCCACACTTTTGCGCATGATGGCAAACGGATACGTTTTCCAAAAAGATTTTTCAATCAATTCAAGCAAGCAGGTGCGCATCGTTGCCGCCGATTGGAAAAAAATCAAAGCAGCCGGCCTTTACGACGAAGGCTGAAAACAACCGGCTGAAACTTAAACCCGCAGGAGCCGCTTCCGCCGAATTTGCGCAGCGGCTCCTTTATTTATTCAAACTATCGTCGGTTTATTGCTTATTTCGTTTTTTTTGCTTCACCAAAGTTGTGTATTGCAGCGGAGAGAGTTCTTCCGCCGCTTCAAGTTCCGCATTGTTTTGCGGAGCGGTCGGCATCATGCCCGTTGTTTCGTTTGCCGAAGCTGTTGCATTCCCCGCATCAATACCCAAATTCTGTCCGCAGAAATCCGCATCCTGCATTTTAGGCATTTTCCGTTCGGAATTGTTCTTATCATTTTTCATCTCTTTTTTCATCGGATTCACCTCTTTTTTGTTTGCTGCCGAATAAACATTGTTTTTCCGAAAAAACATTGAGTTTGCACAATTTTTTTCGAATCCAACGGTTCGACTCGGCGCGTTTTCGTCCTTCCGTATGTATTGTTTGTGTAAAATATTGAAAAAATTCTTGATAAATACTTGAAATTTCGGGAAGAATTATGTATAATACGTTGTTGTACCAAGTGTGTATAAAAAAGAAAACACGGAGGATTCATTATGTCCCACAAATATGTGTACCTCTTCAATGAGGGCAACGCAACCATGAGGAACCTTCTGGGCGGCAAAGGTGCCAACCTTGCCGAAATGACCGGCCTCGGTCTGCCCGTTCCTTATGGCTTCACAGTTTCAACCGAAGCCTGCACCCGTTACTATGAGGACGGCCGCACAATCTCCGATGACATCATCGAGCAGATAAAAGTAGCTCTTGCCGTTACCGAAGAAAAGGCGGGCAAAAAATTCGGCAGCACCGAAAACCCCTTCCTCGTTTCCGTTCGTTCCGGCGCACGTGCAAGCATGCCCGGCATGATGGACACGATCCTCAACCTCGGTCTGAACGATGAAACCGTTGTTGCTCTTGCAAACCTGACCGGCAACGAGCGTTTTGCATATGACAGCTATCGCCGTTTCATTCAGATGTTCTCCGACGTCGTTATGGAAGTTGAAAAAGCAAAGTTCGACGAGATTTTCGACGGCGCAAAGAAAAAATACAATTGCGAACTTGACACCGACCTTACTGCCGACAACCTTAAGGAAATCGTTGAAGCATACAAAGCCATGTTTAAACAGGTCAAGGGATTTGACTTCCCGCAGGAACCCATGACTCAGCTTCTCGAAGCTGTCAAGGCAGTTTTCCGCAGCTGGGATAACCCCCGCGCAATTATCTACCGCCGCATGAACGATATCCCCTCCGATTGGGGCACCGCAGTCAACGTTCAGAGCATGGTATTCGGCAACATGGGCAACGACAGCGGTACCGGTGTTGCATTCACCCGCAACCCCTCCACCGGCGAAAAGAAACTCTACGGCGAGTATCTCATGAACGCACAGGGCGAGGACGTTGTTGCAGGCATCCGCACTCCCGAACCCATCGACCACCTCAGGCAGACCAACGAAGCCGTTTACAACGAATTCGTAAGAACGGCCGAAACTCTTGAAAAACACTATCGCGACATGCAGGATATGGAGTTCACCATTGAACGCGGCAAGCTCTTCATGCTCCAGACCCGCAACGGCAAGCGCACCGCAGCGGCAGCTCTTCAGATCGCTGTTGACCTTGTGAACGAAGGTATGCGCACCCGCGAAGAAGCGATTGCAATGATCGACCCCAAGAGCCTTGACGCTCTGCTTCATCCCACCTTTGACGCCGCCGCACTTAAGGCAGCAAAGGCAATGGCAACCGGTCTTGCCGCATCCCCCGGTGCAGCATGCGGCATGGTCTACTTCTCGGCAGACGATGCAAAGCGCGCAAGCGAAGCGGGCCACAAGGTTATCCTTGCCCGCAAAGAAACCAGCCCCGAGGACATCGAGGGCATGACCGCTTCCGAGGGCATCCTCACCGCTTTCGGCGGCATGACCAGCCACGCTGCGGTTGTTGCAAGACAGCTCGGCACCTGCTGCGTCTCCGGCTGCAAGGAAATCGTTATCGACGAACCCGCAAAGACGCTCACCTTCACCGACGGCACCGTTCTTCACGAAGGCGACTGGATGAGTCTTGACGGCTCAACCGGCAAAGTTTACGCCGAAGCGATTCGCACCGTCCCCGCCGAACTTTCCGGCAATTTCGCAACCATTATGGAATGGGCGGATGCAATTCGCACCCTTAAGATCCGCACCAATGCGGACTCCCCCGCACAGGCTGAAATGGCAGTCAAGTTCGGCGCAGAGGGCATCGGTCTCTGCCGCACCGAGCATATGTTCTTTGACGAAGCACGAATCCCCGCAATGCGCGAGATGATCGTTTCAAAGAATGCGGATGAGCGCAAGGCTGCTCTTGCAAAAATTCTGCCCATGCAGCGTGAAGACTTCAAGGGCATCTACAAGGCAATGCAGGGTCGTCCCGTTACGATTCGCTTCCTGGATCCGCCCCTCCATGAGTTCCTTCCCACCAAGGATGAGGAGATCGCCGCTCTTGCAAGCAACATGGGCATCACCTTTGATGAGCTCAAAAAGACCGTTGTCAGCCTGCACGAGAGCAACCCCATGATGGGCCACCGCGGCTGCCGTCTGTCCGTTACTTACCCCGAAATTGCGGAAATGCAGACCCGTGCCGTTATTGAAGCGGCAATCGAGGTTCGTCAGGAAACCGGGCTTGAAATCATCCCCGAAATCATGATTCCCCTTGTCGGCGAAACCCGTGAGCTTGCATATGTTAAGAGCTTCGTTGTTGAAACCGCAAAGAAGGTCATGGAAGAAAAGGGCATGGAAATCCCCTACCTTGTCGGCACCATGATCGAAATCCCCCGCGCCGCTCTCACTGCGGACGAAGTTGCAACCGAGGCGGAATTCTTCAGTTTCGGCACCAACGACCTTACCCAGATGACTTTCGGCTTCAGCCGCGACGATGCCGGGAAGTTCCTTGAAGACTATTATAAAAAGCAAATCTTCGAGAGCGATCCCTTTGCACGCGTTGATCAAAACGGCGTAGGCAAACTCGTCAAGATGGCTGTTGAGCTCGGCAAGCAGACCCGTCCCAACATCAAGCTGGGCGTTTGCGGCGAACACGGCGGTGATCCCTCCAGCATCGAGTTCTTCCACAAAGTCGGTCTTCAGTATGTTTCCTGTTCACCCTTCCGCGTACCCATTGCAAGGCTTGCGGCAGCACAGGCAAAGCTGAACAACAACTGATTCAACCCACCTAACCCATTAACTTTTCCCGCGCAGCTGCCGATACTTAAATGATTCGGCGGCTGCACGGTGCAGACATCAAATAAGGACGGCAGAAATTCGGAATTGTTCCGTTTCTGCCGTCCTTTGATTATCATATTCATGCGCACTGCTTAATATACACTGCTGTCAAAGCATTCTCATTTCATTTTCCTGATGCACCGTTGTGCTCATGCTGTGTGCTCATCCAAAATGCTTTTCAGCGCAGCCATTGAACTTGTATGACTTCTTGCAACGCGAAGGTTCTTTCGCTTCGCCTGCCCGGAGGCAATCTGAAGCATTTTATGAGACATTGTGCTTGTGAAAAGCACGACCAAATCCGGTGTGCCGAAGTTCTGAATTCCTTTATCCGTTTCAATATAAACCTTTGCTTTACATGAATATGATTTGCAAAGCTGCTCATATTGCCTTATCATGCGCTCATTTCCGCCGACGATAACAACGCTCATTTTCTTTCCCTTTCTCCTGTTCGTTATTTTTAACTTTTCGCTTTAATCTTCAATTTCTTTCCGTGCCGTTTTCAATTCCGACCGTTTTGCTTTTAGTTAGCCTATGCTAACTTCAGTCCTAAAAAATAAAACTCTCTGCCGGTGCTTTCACAGCAATACGGATATGCTTCTCCGTAGGGGCTGAAGTGCGAAAAGCATATCCGTTCTGTTTCACAACTTTTTCAACCTTTTTCAGTCTTTATGCAGAATGCCCGCAAACAGTCCGCGCCTGCCTTCAATGATTTTTGTCGAGGCGGAGATGAATTCATAACCTGTCTCTTCAATTGCGCGCTTAAGCGCAGCTGCATCGGGTTCTGTTTCGGACTCGATCACCGTTTCACCTTTTGAGTGCGATGATTTCACTTTTTTAACGTTGAAATTCCTTCTTATTGCATCATTGATATGCGCTTCACACATTCCGCACATCATTCCATCGATTGTTACAACGGTTCTGAACATTTTTTCTCCTTTCCGCAAAGCTGTTTCCGTAAATTCGGCCGGCATTTTTCCTGCTTGCACCGGTTTGCGGCCGACTGATTATTTTTTATGGCAGGAGCCTGCCATCGGACAATGGGCGCACTTGCAGCCGCAGGAGGACTTGCCTTTTCTTTTGTCTTTAACAAGGCTCACAATGATAAGAGCCACAACAGCGGCAAGCACAAGGCAGATAATAATCGTTGAAAGATTCCGAGCTATCCAATTGAACATATGACCTTCTCCTTTCATGTTTCTGTTTTCGTGAAAAATAAAATCGGTTTTTGCTTATTTTATTCCCGAATTTGCCCGGGAGATGCGGAGGCAATGCATTGCGCACCGCCGTCCGCATCGTCATCCGGGTTGGGGGAATTCATTCGTCGAACCGCATCGTATTGCCGAACGCTGTTCGACTCAAGCCAATGTTAACGTTTTGATTTATCCAATCTTAACGTTCTTGGTAAGCTTTGTTGCCTCTTTGTAGGGGCGGGCGAGCATGTAGATAATGCCGGCAAGTGCAGCAACAGCAAAGATGAGGCCGACAACATGTACATTACCCGTGAACAGGCAGCCGAACTGATAAATCATCAGAGAGATGATGTACGCAAATCCGCACTGGTATGCAACTGCGAACCAAGTCCATTTCGGGCTGTTCATTTCGCGCTTTATTGCGCCGATTGCCGCAAAGCAAGGTGCACAGAGCAGGTTGAACACCAGGAACGAATATGCCTGAATGCCGTTGAAAACATGTGCAAGGGTCGCATAAACGGGACCTTCTGCGCCGTAAAGAATGCCCATCGTGCCAACGATGTTTTCCTTTGCAACAAGGCCGGTGATGGATGCAACCGCTGCCTGCCATTCGCCCCAGCCGAGGGGTTTGAAGATCCAGGCGATCGCATTGCCGACTGCCGCAAGAATGGACTTGTCAAGCTCGTCTTCCGCAAGCATTCTGAACCCGTCGGAAGTAAATCCGAAGTAGGAGGTAAACCAAACGAGTATCGTGGACAGAAGAATGATCGTGCCCGCCTTCTTGATGAAGGACCAGCCGCGCTCCCAAGTGGAACGGAGAACGTTGCTGACGGTAGGAAGATGATATGCGGGAAGCTCCATTACGAAGGGAGCGGGTTCGCCCGCGAACATCTTGGTTTTCTTCAGCATGATACCGGAAATTATGATTGCCGCCATGCCGATGAAATATGCACTTGTTGCAACCCAGGCTGAACCGCCGAAGATTGCGCCTGCGATCATTGCAATAAAGGGAACCTTTGCACCGCAGGGGATGAACGTTGTGGTCATGATGGTCATGCGGCGGTCACGTTCGTTTTCAATCGTTCTGGATGCCATAATACCGGGAATGCCGCAGCCCGTGCCGATGAGCATCGGGATGAAGGATTTGCCGGAAAGACCGAATTTGCGGAAAATTCTGTCAAGGACGAATGCGATACGCGCCATATAACCGCAGCCTTCAAGGATAGCGAGCAGCAGGAACAGAACAAGCATCTGCGGAACAAAGCCGAGAACAGCACCGACACCTGCAACTATACCGTCGTTGATAAGGCCTGCAAGCCAATCGGCTGCGCCTGCTTTTTCAAGACCTTCGCCCACAAGCACGGGAATACCCTTTACCCAAACGCCGTATGCGGCGGGATCGGGTTCATCGAATCCGTTTTCCTTAAGGTATTTAACGGCATCAACATAAGTCATGCCGATGGTTTCATCTTCCTTTGCGTCTTTGGGGATCGTGGAATAATAAACGGTCATTTCGTTTACCGCAAGAGTTTCCTCATCCTCAACGCCGATGGTTGCGGTTGCGTTCTCGCTCTCGGGCTTGTATGCTTCGAGTTCGGCAAGCACTTTGTCGGCATCGAAATCTTCGGCTTCAGTGTCGAAATCAACAAATGCGCCGGCAGCGTTCATTGCGTTGCTGTAATTTTCGGCAGTTTCGTTATATGCCTTTGAGCCGATGCCGAACAGATGCCAGCCGTCGCCGAACAGTCCGTCGTTTGCCCAATCCGTTGCCGCGCTGCCGACTGTTACCATTGAAATATAGTAAACAAGGAACATTACTGCAGCGAAGATGGGGAGACCCAGCCAGCGGTTGGTCACGATTTTGTCGATCTTATCGGAAGTTGAAAGCTTGCCCGTGTTTTTCTTTTTGTAGCAAGCTTTGATAATCGAACCGATGTAGATATAACGTTCGTTGGTGATAATGGATTCGGAATCGTCGTCCATTTCCTTCTCTACCGCCTCGATATCCTTATTGATATGCTCCATAACCTTAGGATCGATATTCAGATTTTCGAGCACCTTGTCGTCGCGCTCAAAAATCTTCACGGCATACCAACGCTGCTGCTCCTCGGGCAGTCCGTGAACGGCTGCTTCCTCGATATGTGCAAGCGCATGTTCAACAGGGCCCGCGAAGGTGTGCATGGGAACGGTTTTGCCGTTCTTTGCTGCATCGATTGCCGCTTCCGCAGCTTCCGCAATGCCGGTTCCGCGCAAAGCGGAAATTTCAACGACTTTGCAGCCAAGCTGACGCGAAAGTTCGGCAACATTGATTTTGTCGCCGTTCTTGCGAACAAGGTCGATCATGTTGATTGCAACAACAACCGGAATACCAAGCTCCGTAAGCTGAGTTGTAAGATACAGGTTGCGCTCCAAATTCGTGCCGTCGATGATGTTCAGTATCGCATCGGGACGCTCGCCGATAAGGTAGTTGCGCGCAACAACCTCTTCAAGGGTGTATGGTGAAAGTGAATAAATACCGGGAAGGTCGGTGATGATAACGCCGTCATGTTTTTTAAGTTTACCTTCTTTTTTTTCAACCGTGACACCCGGCCAGTTTCCGACGAACTGATTCGAGCCGGTCAATGCATTGAACAGCGTTGTTTTGCCGCTGTTAGGGTTGCCCGCAAGGGCGATTCTCAAATTCATTTTATCCTCCTTATCCGTCATACGGTTATATTTTTTCCGTTCTGCCGCCGAAAGCCGAAATGCACCTTTCGGCGAAGCATTGTTAGCTTTGGCTAACCTTTTGTTCCGAATAATACGGGGTTTCCCCCGCATATTTCCCGTTTTATTCGATTTCGATCATTTCAGCGTCCGCCTTGCGGAGTGAAAGCTCATAGCCGCGCACCGTGACTTCAATGGGGTCGCCCAGCGGTGCAACCTTGCGAACATAGACCTCAACCCCCTTGGTGATGCCCATGTCCATGATGCGGCGTTTTACAGCACCCTCACCGTGCAGCTTTACAACCTTTACGGTGTCTCCGATTTTTGCCTGTCTGAGTGTATTCATGATTATTCCTCCAAACATTATTCTTATAATTCATTTTTAAATTTTCATTCGTATATGCGGCATTTCCATTTGTATGCTGCAAAGTTTTGCCTGCCGCAAAAATTTGCGGGCCGCAAAAGGTTGCGGTTTTTCCGCATCAGACCATTATGCGGCGTGCCATTTCTTCACTTATTGCAACACGCGACTCCTTGACGTTCACAATAACGTTTCCGCCGAGCGCATTCACGACAGTAACGCTTCCGCCGACAACAAAGCCGAGATCCTCAAGATGTTTTTTAATCTCCGGACTGCCGCCGATCTTCTTTATCGTGTTCTCCTCGCCGATTCCGGCCAACATTAACGGCATCATATCATTACTCCTTGCTCAATAACACGAATTTCAAATTAGCTTTTGCTAACTTTCTGTTCAAAAAAATTAGCTCTTGCTAACTTGATTCGTCTAAAAATAATTAGCTCTCGCTAACCGAGACATATCATACAACCGCACTCGGAATTTGTCAACCCCTTTTTTCAAAAAAACTCAAAAATTTTTGCTTATTTTGCACAAATCGACAGTGCGGCCGTTCACAATGCGGCATGTCCGTTTTCGGCCTCCTCTGCCGATTTATATGCTGTTTCACTCCAAGCGTCCCGTACTCCTTATGCAGTGCCGTCTCCGAACAATGTTTCGGCAACGAACGCATTTTTACAATACAAAGCTTCCGTTATTGTTTGTATTACATTTATTTGCAAAAGCTCTACTGTTTTATGTACCGAAAGTGCTTTGTTTTGTGTTGACACCGTATATTTCGGGCGGTATAATACAATTGTAAAAGCACCGAAGCTTTTTTATCGTAACCCCTCATGCAGAAGCCGGCGGAAACCTCACCCGCCGGCTTTTGTTCCGCTTTGTCCGCTTTGCAGCCGGAAAACTCATTTAAAAAAGAACCGTCCTGTTACGGGCGGTTCTCAAAAAACAACCTGCTTTGTCAATGTTAAAGTCGGATTGATTCAAAAAATTGAGAATCATCCGCACTCGCAAGTTTTACGGATTGAGCCTGTCGGGGCTGCGGAACAGGAACATAGCTTCCTTAATGTTGAGTCCGAGCAGCAGCATGGTCAAACGGTCAACACCGAGACCGAAACCGCCGTGCGGAGGACAGCCGTATTTAAAGAATTCAAGGTAGAACTTAACGTCTTCACCGAGTCCTTTTTCGTCCGCCTGTTTTTTGAGGATTTCGTAACGGTGCTCGCGCTGTGCACCGGTTGTGATTTCAACACCGCGCCAGATAAGGTCATAACCCTGCGGAATGCCGTTTTCATCGCGCATATGATAGAATGCGCGCTTTTCTGCGGAGTAATCGGTTATGAAGAGGAACTCGTGATTGTAATGCTTCTTCACCCAATCAAAGCTGAGTTTCTCTGCCTCGGTGGTCAAATCGCCGCGTTCGCCTTCCGCGGGAACATAGCCGTATTCCTTTTCAAGAGCATCGTAAAGCTCCGCAAGAGTGATAACGGGGAACGGAAGCGTGGGCACAATGAGTTCAATGCCGAAAGCTTCCTTTATGCGTTCGCCGTATTTTTCGTTGACAACGCCGAGAGCATATGTCAATATTTCGGCCTCAATCTGCATAACATCGCGGTAGGATTCGATATAGCTGAATTCAAGGTCAAAGCCCGTAAATTCGGTTGTGTGCTTGCTTGTGAAAGATTTTTCCGCACGGAAAACGGGACCGACTTCAAATATACGTTCAAAACCCGCCGCCATTGCCATCTGCTTGTAGAACTGCGGACTCTGGGCAAGATACGCCTTGCGGTCAAAATATTCAACTTCAAAAACATCCGCGCCGCTCTCGCTTGCCGCTCCGATAAGCTTCGGAGTGTGAATCTCGATAAAGTCCTTTTTAAGGAGGTATTCGCGCATTGCGTTCACAAGGCAGCTCTGAACCTTAAACAGGAGCTGGTTCTCGTCCGTGCGCAGATCGATCCAGCGATAGTTCAGCCTCTGATCGATTGCAGAGCGTTCGACCGCCTGTTTTTTCTTTGTTGCGGGAATTTCCTTGCGGATAATGGGCAATGCGTCCGCAACGGATTCGATTTCAAGTTCCGTCGGCAGAAGCTCGATTCCGCCCATTTTAACGTACTCGTTTTCCGCAACAAGTCCGGTGCAGCTGATTACGGAATCGGGAGTTATGCGCGCAATGTCGTCAACAAGCGCGGGGCATTTCTCTTTTTCGACGGTTATTTGCAGCTTTCCGGTGATGTCCTTGATGACGATAAAAGCCATTGACTTGCCGTCGCGGATGTTTTCAACAAAGCCCGATACCTTTGCCGTTTCGCCGCATTTTGTTCGAATATCCCTTATGAAGGTTCTTTCCATTTTTGTTCAATAATTCCTTTCGTTATTGAAACGCCTGCGCTTTTTTGCACACAGGCAGAATTCTTCCGCTTATTATTATACTCATATTTTGCTGTAAATCAAGGCTGAAATCACCGTGCACAAAGCATTGCGGGCAGTTTTTCGGCAAATTCGGGCCGCTGCCGCGCCTTTTTGACGCACCGGCGGCAGGAAAAAAGGCTTTCCGCATTACTGTTGACGCGGCAAGTCTTTTTGCTTACGCTTTATGTATCCTTTTTTGCTTTAAGTCAGCTCATTCTCCGGCATCAACAGGTTCGGAATCCGTCTCGCAATCGATGCTTCCGCCGTTTGAAAGATCCTTTCCGTCCAAAAGCAGCAGCTTTTCGGCAAGCAACCGCGAAAAGCCCGCGACTATTGCGGCGGAAGCAACGAGTTCTTCCGTGGTTTGAACTGCAATATCCGGCTTTTCATCATGATCCAAAAGCGCCGCGCTTGCAAGACGAACCTGCTGAACAAAATATTTTGCGGTCAGATCATGGCGGCTTATGAACGACTCGTAAGCGCTGCGCACACCCGATGTGCAGCTGTTTTCAGCCGAACCGACCGGAGATTTTGCACATTCGTCGCAGCGGGCATCTGCACTGCACTCACATGTGGGCAGCGCGATTTTTATCATTGACATGTTAAGGCTCTGTTTCAGCGTGCAAATCATCAGCAGGCACGCAATATGGGGTCGATAGTACTTTTTTTTAATCGGACCCGGCATGATCCCGCGGCGAACATAGTTGTTGATGGCGGAACTTGTAACAACCTCTTCATTCTTCAGTTCGGGCGGCAAATAATCCAAATATTTGCGCAGCAAATCAACGGTCTGCTCCATATACAGACCGAAATCGGGTATCTCATCCCATTCGGGAAGGCGAAAGCGCATAAGATGCTTTTCCCACCGACGGAGCTTACCCGCAATCAAGGCTTTATCATATGACATTATTTTTCCCCCTGCGTCCCTTTTCGGAGCGCAAATTGCAAAAGATTATACGGCATTTTGCATATTGTACATTTTAAGCATTGTTCCGCATTTTTCGCAATTGTATTATAGTGCAGGATTCAAACGCTGTAAAGCGCATTTATACGAAATATATGCTCAAAAGTCTCATTTTGTTGCATTGAGTACTTGACACATTCATATGAACATGTTAATCTGTTACGGAAGATTAGATGATGTGAGGTGAGTGAACGTGTACCGAATTATTACCGATACTTCCGCCAATCTTGAGCTTGAGCTTTTGGAGCGGAAGGGTATTGCGGAGATACCGTTTTCATTCAGTATGCCGGAAAAAGGCGGCGATGCGCTGTACTGTCCGGATTTTTCGGCTTTTGATTCCAAAGCATTTTATGATGCAATGCGCAGCGGAACAAGAGTCACAACCTCCCAAATAACGCCCGCTCAATATACTGAAAAAATGCGTCCCTTGCTTGAAGCGGGGCAGGATATTCTTTTTATCGGCATGTCATCCGGCGTGAGCGGATCATTTCAGGCCGGAATGGTGGCGGCGGCTCAGCTGCGCGCCGAATTTCCCGAACGGAGCATTGAGCTTATCGACACTCTCGGAGCCTCGCTCGGCGAAGGGCTTGTTGTTCTGCGTGCGGCGGAACTCCGCGATTCGGGAATTGCCCTTTCTGCGGCGGTGCACCTGCTTTCGGACTATCGCGACAGGATGTGTCAGGTTTTCACGGTTGACAACCTCAAATATCTCTGTTCGACGGGCAGGCTTTCGAATGCAAAGGCTGCAATCGGCAACATTTTAAATATCAAACCCCTTTTGAAGGGCGACGGCGAGGGAAAAATCGTCAATTTCGGCAAAGTTCGCGGAAGGAAAAACTCCCTGCGCGCAATTGCGGAACAATATCGCGAATACGTTGTTGACGCTGCAAACCAAACAGTCGGCATCGCACATGCGGACTGCATTGAAGATGCAAATACTCTTGCGGAGCTTATATCAGAAATTGCTCCGCCGAAGGATATTTTAACCGTTATGTACGAGCCCGTGACGGGTTCCCATGTCGGTCCGGGGACACTGGCATTGTTTTTTGTCGGCAAAAAAGGCTTCAGACAGGCAAAGAGCTGATTCTTCTGTCCGAAGCACCGAAAAGGAATTCCCCCCTTCCTAATGAAACGTTGGTTCACCGCGTTTCTGTTGTAAAACGAAAAAGTTCCGCGTGCCCTCCCTGCGGACTTTTTCGTTTTTTAGCGTTTTATATTAGTTGCATGATTCGATGCGGATCCCGTTTTCTTTATGTGTGCATGTTGTATATGTATGTTTCTCTTCCTTTTATACTTCTTTTTTTGCATGGCATTCAAAATCCGTGTTTTCCTGCAAAAACAATTCTCAATTCAACATGCGCCTTGCCGCAGCAGCATCCCACCGTTCGGTTAAAAACCGTTTATGTCGCTTCGCATCGTGAAAAATGAATTGTTAACAAATTGTTCACAATTTCAGGGCAAAACCGGGTTGACACTGCTGCTTCGATATGTTATCATGCAATTGTATACAACAACTGCATCGGAATTCAGTCCTTTGCAAAAAACAATCTGCGCAGAAACGCCCCGCACCCGACGGCTGAAAATCCGTTGGGGAAGTGAACAAATCACTCTCAGTTTCAAGGAGGTATTCAAACAATGAAAAGAACGCTTTCCATCGTCCTTGTTCTCTCGCTTATGCTGTCCGCATTTGTTCTTGCATCCTGCAAGGGAACCGACAAAGACGCACAGAACACCGCCCCGCCGCATTCGGCTGTTTCCGAAACCGCCGCGCCGACGGATACCCCCGCCGCCGCACCGGAAACCGAAGCCCCAACGGCAGACCCAAATCCGAGACCCGATCCCGTAACCGTCGAATGGCTTGCAGGGGAAATGCAGCGCCGCTATTACGTCGGCTGTATGAACCTTGAGCTTATGGATTTTTCCGACATTATGGACAGGAACGAGGATACGGATCTGTTCTTTTGGGATAATCAGCTTGAGATCGACAGAATGATGCTCGATTTGAAAGACAATTACATTAACGTAACTGTTGAGGAAACCGCAATTGAGAATATCGTGAACGAAACAGAAACCGCAATCACCGCAGATGTGTATGTCTACACGAGTCACCCTTCTTCTGATCAACCTCTGAGCGGCATCGGTAAGTCTTTTCGGATCACAGTTGATAAAGAGAGGATGGTGATTATCGCCTACTCGGAACCCGATGCGTGCGAAAGCCGCTATAACAATTGGCTCAGTTACCTTGCCTCAAACTATCGTAAGGAAGGGATGACCTGGCAGGAGGCAAATAAAAAGGCATATGAAGAGATTTATGCCGAATATGTATATGAAGCAACCGCGTATCCGAGACAAACCCCGCAGGGCTGATCAATCATGCGTTCAGCCTTGATCGTAAAACAATTTGAACCTAAGTTTCGGTTTAATCGTTTCCGATAAAAAAAGCGATAACAAATTCAAAATACGGAGGTCAAAAAATGAAAAGATTTTTCTCGATTATCCTTGCGATCATCCTTGCCTGCGCAGGAACTTTTGATACGGTTCTTGCAAGCGAAGCTGCCGCCTCGGATGAACTGCCCGAAGGCACAAAATCCGTGACCGTAAGCTATGACAGAGCCGCTGCCGTGGCTTATGCGAGGAGATTTGCAAAAGTAAAACATAACGGTATCTTCAAGAGCATGGGTTTGGATTGCACAAACTTTGTTTCACAGTGCATGTGGTCGGGTTACGGCGGCACCAAAGGTTATTCTTTGGACAACACCGCCGCATTGAAGGCGCGGGTCGCTGCAAACTATCGGCAGACATCGACTTGGTACGGCAGGAATGCCGATTCACCGTATCAGTACGGAAGCGGTGCGTTTATCAGGGTGGTTGATTTTTGGGATTATGTAACAACCAACACCGGGTACGGTCCGCGGGCAACGGGATACAATAACAACAAGGTTTGGACGCAGCTAACCGTCGTTCCGCGTACCGGGGATATCCTCCAAGTCTATAACGCAGCCAAAGGAAGATACTCTCACTCCGTTATTGTGACGCAGGTCAACTCCACAAGCCTTACCGTAAACAATAAGGATATGTGGCTTAATAACATCCTTGTTTCGCAGCATACAGATCACCTTCTGGATCGATCTCTAAGAGATCTTATAAGCAGTAGTGGTGGTACAACTGCTTGCAAGATCCGCCTGATTCGGCCGAAGAGTGCGACTTTTTCGGAGTAACCCCCGCCTTTGCGGGCGGAATTGAATCAACCGCCGCCTGCCGCTCGGGTTTCATCGCTCGGGCGGCAGATTTTGTTTCTGCCGTTTTTACACCGCGAAAAATGAATTGTTAACAAATTGTTCACAATTTCAGGGCAAAACGGGGTTGACATCACTGCTTTGATATGTTATTCTTTGATTGTATATCGGTTTATACTTGAGTTTCGGTTAAGTCGTTTCCGATAAAAACGATATAAAATATGAAAGTGTGGTATTTATGAAAAGGTTTAAAGCTGTGGCAATATTGGCCATGTTTGCGGGCATTATCCTGCTTTTGCAGGCCTGCACACCGAAAAACGGCACGCCGACGCCGATCGATGCCGAAGAAACGTTTTCAAGGCTGCTTAAAGAGGTGCACTATGCCGCCGAACTTGAGGACGCAAGCGAGTATTCGGAATACATTCTCAACGGACTGCCGAATGATGTTGAGGTTCGAATGTATCTTTGCGGCGGGGGACGCGCCGACGCACTCATCATGTGCAAAGCGAGCAGCGACTCGCAGCTGCCCGCAATTCGTGCCGTGCTTGAAAAATACATTGCATCGAGCCGACAGAATGCGGAACGATACAATCCGAGCGAAGTTTCAAAATATGATAACTCAGTTTGGTTCGAAAGCGGGCTTTATATATTTGTTTGCATAACGGCCGATACCGCCGGAGTTAATGCGGTTTTAAAATAAACTTATTAACGGAGATTACCTATGAAAATCAAAAATTTTTTTATTCTGCTGCTTGCATGTGCACTGCTTTTTGCGGGCTGTAAAGTTGAAACCGATGCCCCCGATTCGCCTGCTTCACCCGCTCCGTCCGCTGCACCTACGGATTTTGTTTTATACAGAGCGGATTCTTTTCGAATCGGCTCGCAGGCATATGAAAAATGCAGCTTCAATGAGGATATTTCAAAAAAATACGCCGCACTCATCGGCAAAGCAGCCGATGCGCTTGCGGGGGAAACGCAGGTTTACTGCCTCGTTATCCCGACTGCATACGGCGTGCTTCTTCCCGATGATATGAAGGAACTCATTCCCGATTATTCGGATATGGAAACGAACATTTCTTCAATTTACGCTGCTCTTCCCGAAAGTGTCGAGCCCGTCCCGGTTTGGGATAAGCTCCGGGAACACAGCGGCGAGTTCATCTATTTCCGCACCGATCCGCACTGGACGGCGCGCGGTGCATACCTCGGATATGAGGCTTTCTGCGAAGCAAAGGGCATTGCGCCGATTCCGCTTGATGCTCATCGCGCTGTAAATTTTGATGGTTTCCTCGGCACACTCTATTTTGAAAACGGATGCGATGAAAAGCTCCTGCCGGAGGAGACCATTGAAGCATTCTACCCTGTCAGCGACGGAGTAACGCTCACCGTAACAGATGCCGATGACAACACAACGGATTGTCCGATCGTTGCGGATGTGAGCGAGCTCCATGCTCTTGCAAAATATCGAACTTTTTCCGGCGGAAACAATCCGTTTTCCGTTGTGACCAATCCAAACATAAAGGATGATTCCGTGCTTATTTTAGTCAAGGAAAGCTTCGGAAATCCGCTGCCCGCGTTTCTTTGCGACCATTATTCAACAATTTACATTATTGACTATCGCAGCTGGTACGGCAATATCATCGATTTTGCACGGGAAGTTCATGCCGATGATCTGCTTTTTGCAAACAATATCAATGCGGTAAACTCCGGAGGAAATGTTGGTTTCATCGCAATGAAAATCAAATGAACCAATCAAAATCTGCTCAAGTGTTTTGCAAATGAATTGTTAACAAATTGTTCACAATTTCAGGGCAAAACCGGGTTGACATTATTACACTGATATGTTATCATGTAATTGTATACAAGAACTGCATCGGAATTCGCTCCTTTGCAAAAAACAATCTGCGCAGATCGTCCCGCACCCGACGGCTGATAAAGCCGTTGGGGAAGTGAACAAATCACTCTCAGTTTCAAGGAGGTATTTAAGCAATGAAAAAAATCCTGTCTCTTTCTCTTGTTTTCGTGTTGGTGCTGTCCGCATTTGTTCTTGCATCCTGCAAGGGAACCGACAAAGACGCACAGAACACCGCCCCGCCGCATTCGGCTGTTTCCGAAACCGCCGCGCCGACGGATACCCCCGCCGCCGCACCGGAAACCGAAGCCCCAACGGCAGACCCAAATCCGAGACCCGATCCCGTAACCGTCGAATGGCTTGCAGGGGAAATGCAGCGCCGCTATTACGTCGGCTGTATGAACCTTGAGCTTATGGATTTTTCCGACATTATGGACAGAAACGAGGATACCGATCTGTTCTTTTGGGATAATCAATTTGCGATCGACCGGATCAAATTCGATCCGGATGACAAATTCACCGCTGTAACCATTGAGGAGGCGTATGTCAAGCAGATTGTGAATGAAACAGAATCCGAAATCACGGCGGATGTGGCTGTATTCACGAGGCATCCAACTCCCTCTATTCCCGAGAGCGGCATCGGCATGGATTTTCAAATCACCGTTGATAAACAGAGAATGGTCATAATCTCCTACTCTGAGCCCTTTGGGTGCTCTACCATATATACTGCTCGACTGCTTCCGCTTGCCTCAAGCTATCGCAGGGAAGGGCTGCCTTGGCAGGAAGCCAATAAAAAGGCATATGAAGAACTCTATGCCGAAACGGTTGCTTTTGCCACTGCCTATCCGAGACAAACACCGCGGGGCTGATCAATCATGCGTTCAGCCTTGATTGCAAAACAATTTGAGCCTAAGTTTCGGTTAAATCGTTTCCGACGACAAAAAAGCGATAACAAATTCAAAATACGGAGGATCAAAAAATGAAAAGGTTTTTATCGATTATCCTTGCGCTGCTGTCCGCATTTGTTCTTGCATCCTGCAAGGGAACCAACGACAAAGACGCACAGAACACCGCCCCGCCGCATTCGGCTGCTTCCGAAACCGCCGCGCCGACGGAGACCCCCACCGCCGCACCGGAAACCGAAGCCCCGATGGCAGACCTAAATCCGAGACCCGATCCCGTAACTGTCGAATGGCTTGCAGCGGAAATGCAGTGCCGCTATTACGTCGGCTGTATGAACCTTGAGCTTATGGATTTTTCCAACATTATGGACAGAAACGAGGATACGGATCTGTTCTTTTGGGATAATCAAATTGCGATCGACCGGATGAAATTCAATCCGGATTACAATTTCACCGCTGTATTCATTAAGGAGGTGTATGTCAAGCAGATTGTGGATGAAACAGAAACCGAAATCACGGCGGATGTGTATGTCTTCACAAGTCACCCCAATCCTACTTTTTCTATGAGCGGCATCGGTATGGATTTTCGAATCACCGTTGATAAGCAGAGAATGGTCATAATCTCCTACTCTGAGCCCAATATTTGCGATAGCATATATAATAATCGACTGCGTCCGCTTGCCTCAAACTATCGAAGGGAAGGTCTTACCTGGCAGGAAGCCAATAAAAAAGCATATGAAGAGCTTTATGCAGAATTTGCCGATTATGCAAGCAGCTATCCGAGAGAAACACCGCAGGGCTGATCAATCATACATTCAGCCTTGATCGTAAAACAATTTGAACCTAAGTTTCGGTTAAATCGTTTCCGGTAACAAAAAACGATAATAATTTAAATATACGGGCGGAATTGAATCAACCGCCGCCTGCCGCTCGGGCTTCATCCCTCGGGCGGCAGGTTTAATTTTATGCAAGGTCGGTTTTGAAATTGTCGTGAATTTCCCTTTTAATGCTCAAATTCATTTATCCGGATTCATTTCGGCCGAAGTTTCTCTTTCGAACGGAAAAACGTACTGCGAAAGACCGAGTTTATCGCGAACGGCGGCGAGTTCGCGCTGAACCGATTCGCCGACCGGAACGCCCTTGTCCCTTCGATCCAGCCACTTCAGATATTCCATTTCTCCCGCCGTGTATATGCGTTCGCGCCCGGGCGCAACCTTCGAAGCACGCAAAGCGCGCAGAATATCCCCGGCAGTCTTTTTGAACGCATCGATTCCCATAAACGCTTCCGGATCGAAAACCATGAAATAATGCCCCAACCCATGCGGTTTTTTGGAACCGTCCGCCGCAATGCCGGTGAGCATCTTCATGTAGTTGCCCTGTGCAAGCGCAGCGGAAAGGATTTCAACCACGGTTGCATAGCTGTATCCCTTATATCCGCCGACGGGCATGAAGCTTGCTTCGCCGCGCAAAAGTGCCGCAAGGATTTCATCGCTGTCGGTCATAAACTTTCCGTCCCGCCCGATAACACGCCCTTCCGGTGTGGGTTTGCCCTGTCTTGCAAGAACTTCGATTTCGCCGCGTTGGGTGATCGATGTTGCACAGTCAATCACAAACGGGAACGGTTCATCAGTCGGCATTGCAATTGTGAACGGGTTGGTTCCCAGCATGGGTTCAACGCCGAAAGTGGGCGCAATGCTCGGCCTTGCATTCGTTCCGGTGAAGCCGATCATGTTTTCCCGAGTTGCCATCATTGCCCAATAACCCGCAATACCGTAATGACTGGAGTTGCGGATTGCACCGGCTGCCATTCCGTAAGTTTTCGCTTTTTTGATGAGCTTTTCCATCATGCTGTGGCTCGCAACCATGCCCATGCCGTTATGAGCATCATAAACAAGCGTTGTGGGCGTTTCGCGCAGCACTTCAATATTTGTGACAGGGTTCAATATTCCCTGTTCGAACCTGTCGATATAAATCGGTTTGAAACGATTGCAGCCGTGGCTCTCTATCCCCCGTCTGTCGCTTTCAACAAGAACATCGGTGCAGATTTCCGCATCCCTTTCGGGAACGCCATAGCCCATGAACGCATCTTTCATGAAATTTGTGATAACATCCCACGGGATATAGGGTCTCGTTTCGGGCATTTGTGAACCTCCTAAAATTACATTATGTTTTCCGCGTATACAATTCACGCATACATGGATTATACCACTTTTTCAGCCGTTTTGACAGCAAAAAAAATCCGTATTTATATATTGCGCCGCATATTACTTTTTTTGTTGCATAACGAACCGTTACTCGGCTTTATTGCGCAATATGCATAAATTTCCCGGGAAATAATGCCGTGCAGCCGATCTGTTTCATCCGAGATATTTCCTGAAGCATCACGTGAACGGTCTGTCGAAACGAACGACAGCATAGTATTTTCCGCCGTTTTTCCCTGAAGGCAGTTCCGCTGCGGCATATTCGATTTTTTCAAGGATCTCTGCCTGCGGCATCTTGTTGTCATACGGCACAACAACATCGAAAATCAGATTGGTATGCGTCGGACCGGGAACAATTCGAAAATCATGCATCGTCAACCCACTGTTGATTTCAAACAGAGCCGCTTCCATACGCTCGTGAAGCATCTGTGTCTGCTCATCCTCCGCCGCAACAGGGTCAAGATGAATCGTTGCATCACAGCCAAGCTCCTGCCTAAGTCGGCGTTCGGCATTGTCAACGATATCATGCAGCTTAAAAATATCCGAACCCGATTCCGCCGGCATTTCGGCGTGGAGCGAAATCATCTGCCTTCCCGGGCCGTAATCGTGAATTATGAGATCGTGAATCGCTGAAATCTCCGGGTAAGAGAGAACAATGTCGTTGATTCTTTTTACAAATTCCGGATCGGGCTCAGTCCCAAGCAAGGGCGCGAGCGTATCCCGAACTGACATTATTCCGGCGCGAAGCACGAACACAGCAACCGCCGCACCGCACCAACCGTCAATATTAATTCCGAGTAAGTGACCGACAGCCGATGAAACGAGTACAACTGCCGTTGCAATGCTGTCGGAAAGTGAATCCCTGGCCGCTGCGGCGAGTGCGGGCGATGCAAGTTTTTTGCCGAGAGAACCGTTGTAAACCGCCATATAGATTTTCACGGCAACGGAAAAAACCAGTATCACTGCTGTCAGAACCGAAAACTCAACTGCCTGAGGCGCAATGATTTTTTCAACCGAAGTTTTAAGCAGCTCAACGCCCATAAGTATTATTGCAGCCGAAACCAGCAGACCCGCAATATATTCAAACCTGCCGTGTCCGAAAGGGTGTTCCTTATCCGGTTTCTGTCCCGCAAGCCTGAACCCAATCATGGTTATTACCGAACTGCCCGCATCCGCAAGGTTGTTGAACGCATCCGCAGTCACGGCGACGGATTTTGCAAGGCTGCCCGCAATGAATTTTCCTGCAAAAAGCAGAATGTTCAGCAGTATGCCAACGGCACCGCAAAGCACGCCGTATGCACGGCGCGTTGCGGGATCATCGTACTCCCTCGGAGTCTTAATAAACAGTTTTGCAAGAAATTTCAGCATTTTTCACCTTACTAACGCAATTTCCGTTATTGATTGCATTCTTAACCGCATAAACGTAATGGCTTTACGCGGTGCCGTTCACGCACCGCAAAGCACGCCGTATGCACGGCGCGTTGCGAGGTCATCGTACTCCCTCGGAGTCTTAATAAACATTTTTGCAAGAAATTTCAGCATTTTTTTGAATTCAATGCGTGTTCTTTTTATTAATTGCATTCATAATAACAGCCATAACCTCTTGAGTGCCGTCCAATGTCGGGTCCGCTTTCATATTTGCGCGATAGGTCTCACGAGAAGCATACAGTTCGTTCACCCTGTCAACAAGCACTTCCGGGGTCAGCTCCTCTTGCGGAAGAACGGCCGCATAACCCTTTTTGCGAACATATTCCGCATTCAGGATTTGATCGCCGCGGCTTGCGCCGAGGGGCAGCGGAACAAGCAGCGCGGGAATGCCGAGCGCGAGAAATTCAAACACGGCATTTGCACCTGCGCGGCTTACAACAAGTTCGGTCGCTGCAAGCAGATCCGGCAGCTCTCTGCCGATATACTCATATTGTCTGTAACCCGGGCAGTTGATGCTTTCATCCAGCTTGCCCTTCCCGCAAAGATGAACAATATCGAATTGCTTTGTAAGTTTCGGCAGCGCTGCCCGAACTCCGTCGTTCAATGCAGCCGCTCCGAGACTTCCCCCCATAATAAGTATAATAGGTTTTTTGCCGTCAAAACCGAGGAATTGAAGTCCGCGCTCACGCTTGCCGCTGAAAAGCTCGCGGCGAATCGGCGTTCCTGTATGAACTGCGGCGCTGCGCTTCTTGCCGAGGTGCTCCAGCGTGTCCTCAAATGTTACGCAAATCGTGTCGGCAAATCTGCCCGCAATTCGGTTCGCAAGCCCCGGAGTATAATCCGATTCATGACAAATTACTGTTGTTTTTCCTTTCGCGGCAATAACAACAGGAACACTCACAAAACCGCCCTTTGAGAACACAACATCGGGCTGAAGCGATTTCATCAGCTTTTTGGATTGAGATATTCCCTTAAGCACTTTGAACGGGTCTGAAAGGTTTTTCAGCGAAAAATAACGACGGAATTTTCCGGATTCGATAGCATGAAATTTGACATCACGCTGTTCCGAAATCAATTTCTCCTCAATGCTTCCGGCAAGTCCGATATAATGAATTTCGCACCCCTGTGCGCGAAGGTACGGAAGCAGCGCGATGTTAGGCGTCACATGACCGGCGGAGCCGCCGCCCGTCAGTATAATGCATTTTGACATAAATTCCCCTTTCTGCCCGCTGAAGGCAGCTTATTCTCCCGCAGACGGAAGCAATACTTCCGGCGGGCTTGTATATATATTACTGTTGACAGCTCATTTTGGTGCAGCTGCATCATTCCGCATTTTTCTCCGCTTCAAGCCGAGTTGATTCATCATGCCGCACAATTCGCCTGTTGAGCACCGCCGCAACCCCGAGGGACAACGTGTCAACAATCGGCTGAACCCACATGCAGCCGTACAGCGGAAACAGTGCATCCATCATGAAATAAAGCGGAATATCGAGAACTCCCTTGCGAAGAATCGAAACCGTTATCGATTCTTTTGCTTTGCCCATCGCCTGAAATTTGATTATCAGCGGGTAGCAAAGACTCATCAGCGGCATTGCAAGCACCATCCTGCGCAGGAAGGCTGCCGCGTATTTCACCGTTACCTCGTTTTTGATAAACAGCGATGCCAGTCCCGGCGCAAAAATTTCATATATCACAACGCAAAAAAGCGCAAATGACAGTGAGATGATGCATCCGAAGCGGAACGAATCCTCTGTTCGTTTAAACTTTTTTGCAGCATAGTTGTAGCCTATCAGCGGCAGCATGCCGTTGGCAACGCCGATTGAAAAAAACAGCGGCAATTGATCAAGCTTTTTCGTTATACCGACGGCAGCAACCGCCTCATTGCCGTATTTTGAAACAAAATTCATCTGCGCCGAAACGGCAACGACCGTCAAAGCATATTGCAAAGCGGACGGTGCACCTATGCGCAGTACCGCGCCCGCATGTTCACGCGAATGACTGAGCAGTGCGGGATTTAATCCCAAAACGGTTTTTCCGCGCTGTTTAATGATGTAACAGATAAAGAATGCAAGCCCTACCGCATTCGAAATTGCGGTTGCCGCACCCGCACCCGCTGCGCCCATGTTCAAACCCCACGGAAGAACAAAAATCGGGTCAAGTGCAATGTTCACAATGCATCCGAGAATCGCGCCGAAGCTTGCAGCCGCTGCCGCGCCCTCCGAGCGAACAAGGTTCGTCAGCAAAGTTGTCAGCACCGTCGGCACCGCACCGAGCGTCAGTGTGTAAAAAACATAACCCTTTGCGTATTCAAGCGTCATACCGCGCGCGCCGCAGAGGAGCAGAATCCGTTCATTAAAAATGCCGACAGCCGCACCGAAAACGGCTGCACTCAAAAGCCCGCCGTAAAAGCAGAATACGGATACCTCCCGCGCCTTATCGGGCTTTCCCGCACCGAGCAGCCGCGCAATAAGGCTTGCGCCGCCGATGCCGAAAAGGTTGCTGAGAGCTGTGAGCATCAAAAACGCAGCATTGGCAACCGTGACCGCCGCCGTTTTGTCCGGATCGTTCAGCAGGCCGACAAAATAAGTATCCGCAATGCCGTAAGCCAATGCAACCATTTGGCTTGCAATTGCAGGCAGAATCTGCATCAGCACCGCACGCTTCACAGGCAGACTGCCGAGCAGTTCACTTCTGTTCAGTTGTTTTTTCATCCGAATGCCTCCGAAGCAAATTTTACATTTCAATCTGTTTTTGTCTCCAGCATGAAAAACGTATCAAGTAAGCATATGCGGGATGCGCCGGCTGAAGCATCATCATTTTAAAACTGCGCAAAACGCTGAACCCGCTGCAAATCTCCGCATCAGGCATCTGCGTTTTCGACTGTTCATTTTGCCTAATTGTTCTTTCGCTGACCGGCAGCTGCTTCAAAACAGACCCGAACGCGCTTATTGTTCTTTTTCCTTATCCGTCATCAGCGGCACCGAAAGAATATTCACAGGCATTTCCGGATCGTATTTATCCAAGCTGAGTGAAATTATTCCGAGGAAAGTTGCCATATCGCCCGTGCCGACGCCGTTCACGCCCGACGCGATGCTGATATTGATGTTTCCGTTAAAGGTTGTTACTCCGCTGAGTTTGAAGCTTGTGGATCCGCTTGAAACATAGAATTTTGCAGCAACAACGAAGTACTTTTGAAAGAACTCCGCATTATATGTCGCCTCCGCATCCGCACGGGCCTGAGCGCCCGGAATAAGCGGCAAAACTTCGGTTTTGAACGTTTCCTCATCGCGAATCACAATCGGCTCACCGTTCTGCTGTCCGTCAGAGTTTATGCGCAGGAATTGCGCGGAAGAAGCATTCAGAAGTTCGTTGTAAATATTCGGAGATACCAAAACTTCGTTTGCATCCGGAGTCGGGTTTGCGGGCTGTTCGTTCCCTCCGCAGCCCGCGAAAGCACAGGCCGCAAGAACGGCCGCAAGCATAAAGGTGAAAAGTCTAATGCTTTTTTTCATGTTTCTATGTTCCTTTCCGCCCCGTTCGGGGCTTTGCCGTTTTCGGAATGTTCGAAACGATTCGAAGCATCCCGCAATCTCAATCCTTTTGAGTCAGCTCACCCACAAGGTTCGTCTGCATCATATTGCGCACGCCGTCAATGCCGCTCGTGTGTCCGAGAACCCACATGAGCTTTGTTATTGCCGCCTCCGTTGTCATATCACCGGCAGAAATGATTCCGAGTTCCTTCAGCGGACGGCTGACCTCGTAAATATCGGGCGTGCTCTGTTCATACAGGCACTGCGAAGTCAGAATTACGGGAATATCGTTCGCCATCAGCCTTTCAATTGCCTTCAGATGATTGCGGCGAATGCTGTGCATTCCTCCCAAACCGAAAGCCTCCACAACAACTCCCTTAATGTCGCAGTCGAGGCAGCAGTCAAGCAATTTCGGGCTGAGTCCGGGAATAAGCTTTATGAGCGCAACCCGCGGATCAATGTCGGTTGAAAAGCTGTATTCGCTGCGAACCTGCGGACTGTGCAGCGCAAGCATCCTGCCGTCGCTTACGGTGCCGATATATGGGTAATTAATCGATTCAAACGCATTGAGCGATGTTGTGCGCGTTTTTACGGCGCGGCAGCCGAGCATCAGCGAATTGCCGAAGCAGATATAGACCCCGCCCGTGAGCGCCGTTGCCGCAATGATTGCATTTTCAAGGTTTCGCCTTCCGTCGGAGTCCGGATAAACCGCGGGATACTGCGCACCCGTCAGCACAACGGGAATCCGAATCCCCGCAAGCATAAAGCTGAGCATGCTTGCAGTGTATGCCATGGTATCCGTTCCGTGTGTCAAAACAATTCCGTCACATTTGTCCGCATATTGGTTTATCGCTTCCGCAATGGTGATCCATTCCTCAGGTTGAATATTGGATGAATCCATGCTGAAAAGATCAACACAATGAACATTGCCGAAAACGCTGCACTGCTTTGCACCCTCACAAGTGCTGCCTGCGCAATTCGAAGTTTCTCCGCGAACAAGGTTCAAAAGCTCCCTTGCCGAAAGCTCGGGCTTAAGCCCATTATCGGTCGGCACACATGCAATTGTTCCGCCGGTGGATATAAGATAGATATTTTTCATTTTGTTAAAACCGTCCGGGTTTAATGTTCCGTGCGCATATCGGCGCACAATTTTCCATCCTTATCATACCGCATTTTGCGCTTTTCTGCAAGTGCAGAGCAAAAGCCGATTTCGGGCCCTTTACGTTCGGCATCGTGTTCGCGGGCTGTTCACTTCCCCCGCAGCCCGTGAACGTACAAGCCCGCAGACATAAAAGCGAACAGTTCGGCTTAAAGCTGATTATTAAAAATTAAAAGCGTCCCGTGTTGTGCGGAACGCTTTTTGATTTCAAACTCAGCTGCAATGTTTTTTCAATTTCGATGCCGACAGCAAAGCTGCTTTTAGATATGCGGCTTATTTGATTACATCGCAGTGCATGTAGGGCACAAGCACCTCGGGAATGCGGATGCTGCCGTCGGCCTGCTGATAATTCTCAAGGATCGCCGCAACGCTTCTTCCGATTGCAACGCCGCTGCCGTTAAGTGTGTGAACAAGCTCGGGCTTGCTATTTTTATCCCTGCGGAAGCGAATCTGCGCTCTGCGCGCCTGGAAATCCTCAAAATTGGAGCAGGAGCTTATTTCAACGTATCTGCCGTAACTGGGCATCCATACCTCGATATCATAGGTTTTTGCAGAGCTGAAGCCCAAATCGCCCGTGCTGAGGCAAACAACGCGATAGGGAAGGCCGAGACCCTGCAGGACGCGTTCCGCATCATGCGTAAGCTTTTCAAGCTCATCATAGCTGTCTTCGGGCTTTACGAACTTCACGAGTTCAACCTTGTTGAACTGATGCTGACGGATAAGACCCCTTGTGTCCCTGCCCGCGCTGCCCGCTTCGCTGCGGAAACATGCACTGTAAGCGCAATACTTGATGGGAAGCTCCTCACCGTTCAGAATATCGCCGCGGTGAATGTTTGTAACGGGAACCTCTGCCGTCGGGATAAGGAAGTAGTCCGTGCCTGCAACCTTGAATGCATCATCCTCAAACTTCGGGAGCTGACCCGTTCCCGTCATGGAAGCTCTGTTGACCATATAGGGCGGAAGAATCTCCGTATAGCCGTTTTCGGTATGTACATCAAGATAATAGTTTATAAGTGCACGCTCAAGCCTTGCACCGAGTCCGCGATAGACCGTGAACCTTGCACCCGTTATCTTGCCCGCATCCGCAAAATCAAGAATGTTCAGCGACTCGCCGAGATCCCAATGTGCTTTCGGTTCAAAATCAAACTTTGTCGGTTCTCCGAACCTGCGTACCTCCGCATTGTCGCGATCATCCGCACCGTCGGGAACGCTGGAATGCGGGATATTCGGAATTTTCATCAGAAGGTCGTCAAATTGTGCGTCGATTTGCGCAAGCTCCGCATCAAGCTCCTTGATATCATCCGCAACAAGCTTCATTTCCGCAAGCAGCGCGGAAACATCCTGTCCCTGCTTTTTAAGCACGGGAACCTTTGCGGAATCTTCATTACGTTTCGCCTTGAGCTGTTCCGTCTTTTGAATTACTTCGCGGCGTTTTTCGTCCAGTTCGAGAATGCCGCTGACATCCGCCCCCTTGTTGCGGCGCGCTTTCATTGCAGCAACAAGCTCCTCCGGATTCTTTCTGATTCGCTTAATATCTAACATTGTTTTCTCCTTGTGGCTTTGCGCCCGTTGTTTTTTAAAGTTCTGAATTATCTGCTTTTTTAAAAACAAGAATATTTTTCAAAAAAGCTTAAACCGGCTTCTCGGGTTTCGGTCGAGTTTGGGCGAAACCCGAGCCTCCGTTATCAGTCTGCGGTTCTTCCGCAGCATTTTTTGTATTTTTTGCCGCTGCCGCAGGGGCAGGGATCGTTCGGTCCGATTTTTTTCGCAACGCGGAACGGTTTTGCTTTTTCCGGGCTGCCTGCATTCGTTGCCGCATTCCTTGCAGGATCACTCGCCGCGCCGGGCTGCCTCGGAATCATATCAGGCTGCCTCCGTTCGGGAACCCTAATTACCGGGTGGTACAGGTTCATAACCGTCTCGTTGCGTATCTCGGCCGTCATGGTTTCAAACATATCAAAGCCCTCGTTGCGGTACTGCACAACGGGATCCTGATTGCCCATTGCACGCAGTCCGATACCTTCGCGGAGCTGATCCATTGCATCGATATGATCCATCCAATGCTTGTCAACCGTCAGCAGCAGGAACCGGCGTTCCACTTCGCGCATGTCGAAACCTTTTTCCTTCAGCAGGTTTTCGATAGCCGTATATCGTTCGTCCGCAAGCTCAGTCAAAAGCTTCAGCATTCCGCCGTGAGTCGTTTCCGCCGTAATGCGGTCCGTCGCCTTGATTCCGAACATTCTGAAGAACTCGTGATCCAATCCGCCGTAATCCCAAGCATCGCGCTTTTGCTTTTCGGGGCAATAGAAATCAACAATCGACAGAATGGCTTCGTCACGCATCTGCGCAATTTCCGAATGAACATCCGCACCCCTGAGCACCTGCCTGCGCTGAGTGTAGATTATCTCGCGCATTTTGTTCATTACGTCGTCAAACTTGAGAACGCTCTTTCTGATTTCGTAGTTATGGCTTTCTACGCGCTTCTGAGTTGTTTCGATCGCCTTTGTCAATGCACCCAGTTCAAATCCCGTATCCGCACCCTCGGGAAGGAAACGGCTCATAAGGCTGCCCGCACGATCTCCGCCGAATCTCAACATCAGCTCGTCATCCATTGCAACATAGAATCGTGTTGCACCGGGGTCACCCTGTCGTCCGGCTCTGCCGCGCAGCTGGTTGTCAATACGCCTTGACTCATGCCGCTCCGTACCGATTATGTACAGACCGCCGACTTCAACAACTTTATCGTGTTCGGCATCGGTAACAGCCTTGTGTTTTTTGTAGATTTCGTCGTATTTGCGCCTTGCTTCAAGTATCGCCTCGTCCTCGGTCTCCTGGTGGCTTGTTGCCCACTCTATCATATCATCGTCATACCCTTCGCGGCGCATTTCGCGCTTTGCGAGGTATTCCGGGTTTCCTCCCAAAAGAATATCCGTGCCGCGGCCCGCCATGTTCGTTGCAATTGTAACATTGCCGAACTTACCTGCCTGCGCAACAATATCCGCCTCTTTAGCGTGCTGCTTTGCGTTCAGAACTTCGTGCCTGATTCCGCGTTTTGTAAGCAGACGGCTCAGGTATTCGGATTTTTCGACCGAAACGGTGCCGACAAGAATCGGCTGCCCCGTTGCGTGCGCACGAATGATTTCTTCGATAATGGCGTTGTATTTTTCCTGCTGTTTAATGCAGACAACGTCGTTATAGTCCACACGCTTTACGGGTTTGTTTGTCGGGATTTCAACAACGTCAAGGTTGTAAATGCCCATAAACTCCGTTTCTTCGGTCTTTGCCGTTCCCGTCATGCCGGCAAGCTTGTGATACATGCGGAAAAAGTTCTGATAGGTTATCGTTGCACTCGTTCGGTTCTCGTTTTCAACCTTAACGCCTTCCTTTGCTTCAAGTGCCTGGTGCAGGCCGTCCGAATACCGCCTGCCTATCATAAGGCGTCCCGTGAAGTCATCAACAATAATGACCTGTCCGTCCTGAACAACATAATCTTTATCAACGGTGAACAGTGCGTTGGCTCTGAGTGCCTGTTTGATATAGTGGTTTATCTCCGTGTTCTCCGCCGAGGAAATATCGTCGATGTTGAAATAAACCTCAGCCTTGCGCATACCCTGTTCGGTAAGGGCGACCGTGCGCGCCTTTATGTCGCACATATAGTCGCCGCTCTCCTCCTGTGACATGCCCTGCATAAGCTCCGATTTGGTGAGCTTTTTAACGTCTTCGCCCCGTGTCAGCCTGCGCACGAATTCATTCGCGCGCTTGTACATATCGGTGGATTTTTCCGCTTTTGTGGAAATGATAAGCGGCGTCCTCGCCTCGTCGATAAGAATGCTGTCCACCTCGTCCACGATTGCGTAATTCAAATCACGCTGAACAACATGATCAATCGAAACGACCATGTTATCGCGCAGGTAGTCAAAACCGAACTCGCTGTTTGTGCCGTAGGTTATATCGCAGTTATATGCGGCAACACGTGCCTCGGGCGACATATCGCGCTCAATGCAGCCGACGGTCAAACCAAGGAAACGATGAATTTTGCCCATCCATGCCGCGTCACGCGCAGCAAGGTATTCATTGACGGTAACAACATGCACGCCCTTGCCCGGGAGTGCATTAAGATAAGAGGGCAGCGTTGCAACAAGTGTTTTGCCTTCGCCCGTTCTCATTTCGGAAATTCGCCCCTGATGCAGCACGATGCCGCCTATGAGCTGAACATCATAATGCCTTTGCCCGATGGTGCGAACGGCAGCCTCGCGAACAACCGCAAAAGCTTCCGGCAAAAGCTGATCAAGCGTTTCGCCCTTCGCCAGTCTTTCACGGAATTCCACCGTCTTGTGACGCAGTTCCGCATCGGAAAGTTTTTTTATTCCGTCCTCAAGTGCATTTATTTTTTTAACAAGAGGCTGTATTTTCTTTATCTGCTGCGCACTCGTGTTGCCCAACAGTCGGTCAATAAGGCCCATTTGTATACCTCCGTGAGTTTTTTCCTTTAAATAACAGTATTCCCATTATAAATATTTATTATATCCCCGAAAGAGCGAATTGTCAATCAAAAAGGTTTTCCGTACTCCGCATTTGCCGCAAATTGTTTCGATATATTCTTTCCGCAGTCGCTTTTCATCCCTTGTCCGCTCGCTTCCTCCCCCGCTTCGGGTAAAAAACAGGGAAAGCCCGCAGTGCGGCAGCTTTCCCCTTCAGTTTAATTCATATCACGCCGTGTTCGCATTCAAACAGTTTTTATTACATTTGAATTGCCATGCGCATCACGGCAAGTGCCTCCTCAGCGGAAAGCACTCCGTCGCCGTCAATGTCACCGTTTGCAAGTGCGGCAGCGGTTGTGGGTTCGGTGCCGAGTGCGCAGCGGAGCAGCATCAATGCATCAACAACAGTCACAATACCGTCTCCGTTAACATCTCCGACAAGGGTAACGATTCCTTCCGCCTCATTGTTGTCGGTGTAGAAGAGTTCTATCACATCACCGTCTGCAAGCGCATTCGTGCCGGCAGCGGGCTGATTGCCCTCACCGTTCAGCTTGTAGAACCATCCGCAGGCCTCACCGTAGGTTCCCACGGAAAGCGTAACCCCGTTCACATCTGTCACGGAGCGAAGCAGGTAACCGTCGCCGTCGAAAGTGCAGCCGTTTGCCGCAAGTGCAGCCGAAATTGCATCCCAAACGGTACTGTCCGCATCGCCGGGCGCAGTAAATGTGAATTCGGCAGGATTTGTGAATCCCGCAAAGTTCCTGCCGTTGATGCGAACGGTTGCGGTGATATCCTCAACCGTTCCGCTGCCGGACGTTCCGAGAACTTTGACCGTGACCGAAACAGGCTGCTTAAAGAAAGCTTCGAAACGGGCATAATCGGAATTCTCACCGAATTTCTCCCAATACTTTGCATACTTCGTATATGTGAATACACTGTCTATCGTAACAAGAGTATCGTATTCCGGTCTTGTCACAAGCAGGTTCTCGCACGTGATAATTGAAGGATGGCTTGAGCGGAATTCACGCCACGGCTGGTAGGACATCGGATCGTATCCGGGCAGATCGTCAACATCGATGCCGCCGAAAGTGATATTCACCGCACCGCGAATATAGTCAAAACCGCCGTTCTCGTTCAGTACCAATTCGGAGAAAGGTGCAAGGTTTGCCGTGACACTGTCCTTGTTCGCATTTTCGCCCTTTATTCCGTTCCAATACACTTCCTCGGTGCAGGCACTCCGCATCACCTGCTCCGCTTCGGCAAGCTCCGCCTCCGTCAAAGGCAGGATGGTAAGTTCAAACACGCGGGAACCGAGAATTTCCTCCGTGTTCCTGTCCTGAACGGAAATCCTGTATTGAACCGTGACGGCAGGGCTTCCGGGCAGCGGACGATAAACAATGCCGTGATAGCCGTAGAACTCAAATGCATCCGTATTCATGCTTTCCATCAGCACTTTTTGATTGGAACGATCCGTAAGAATACCTGCATCCTCAAGCGTGCTCGGGCGGGGAAGCTGAATATCGTTCATCAGCGCATTCATATCCACCGTTTGCGTCTTGTCAACAAAATCACGGATAAGCTCCGGATATTGCAGCAGTGCAATCTCGATTTCATTCGGCTGTTCGGCGCTCCCGCCCTGCCATGTCAGCACGGGCATTCCGCCGTTGATGCCGTCCGTGTCGTTGTTGAACGCTTCGCCGAGGATTGCCGCAAACTCCGCAGAGCGCATTTCCTCAGCTGTTTTTGATGCATACTCCGCCGTCGGAGTTCCTTCCGTGGAAGAAACGCCGTTTGAAGCGGTGCCTTCAAGGAAATATGCGTTTTGCAGCGTTCCTTTAAGGACGCCTGCAATGCCGCCGATTCCTGCTTCGGGACCGATTACGCTGCCGACATTATAAACATTGCGAACGATTGCGGGCGCGTGAATCTGCCCCGCAATGCCGCCGATGCCCTTGTTGGTTGTGCGGTCCTGTTTTGCAGAAAGCGAACCGGTGTTATAACAGTTTTCAACCGTGCCGTAAGTATAGCCGACAATGCCGCCGAGGCTCAAGGTTGAAGCATAGCTGTTTGTCGTGTTTGAAATTGCAGCGTTGTTGACGCAGCCGCGAACGGTGTTGCCCGTCATTGCCCGACCTACGATACCTGCCGAACTGCAATAGTTCGCACTTGTTGAAACGGAACCCGCAACAAGACAGTTTTCAACAAGACCCTTGCTTGTGTTTGCAATGCCGCCGATGTTTGCACCGCTTGCAATGTTCACGTTTGCGATTATGTTTTTCACCACGCCGTCGGGACCTATGCAGTCAAGGATTCCGTCTTCTCCCGCAATTCCCGTAACGGCAAAGCCTCGGCCGTCAAAAGTGCCGTTATAGCCGGAGTTGTTGTCCGCATAATCATAAATGCCGAACGCGGTTCTCGCTTTTCCGTTAAAGTTGATATTTTGAGTCAATGCGGCATTTGCCGTGCTGTTGCCCGCATTCACGAATTGTGCAAACCATTCAAATTCCGCCGCATCGGAAATCATGTACACGCCGTTTTCCTCCGCCGGCTGAGTTACGGTTGTGCCGTCCCACGCTTCGCCCGCATACGTCAATTCAACTTCAATAACCGCATCCGCGGATGCCGTGAAGCTGCCGTTTGCCGTCACATAATTCGCCGCCGAAACCGTATAGCTGTAAACTTCGCCTTTCGGAAGCACAAACGCTCCGTTCTCATCAGCCTGCATCTCTCCGCCTGTCGGATGCGTCAGGGTGACGCTCGCTTCCGCAGGAGTAACGGAAAAATTAATCGTGCAGGTCTCAAGCTCCGTCATTGCATCAAGCTCAATTCTCATATCTCCGGAGACAGTGAATTCGCCGCTCTGCATTTGATAGCCGAAGCGGGTAAGGGTATAGGAATAATCTCCCGCCGCAAGCGCATAAACGCTGCTGTTCGCCGTCGGAGTTTCGATATTTCCCTCCGCATTGCGCACCGTCAGCACCGCCAGCGGATCAACATTTTCAAACGTGACCGTGCCAAGGCTCTGCAGCGCAAAGTTTTTGAACCAAACGCAGTCGCTTCCTTTGTCGCCGGAGCTGTCTTTAACATAAGCAAGCGTAACAACGCTCCCCGCAGTGACCGCCTGAGAGTAATTTGTCCAGTCGATCTCCCCGCTGAGAGTTTTTTCCGTGCTTCCGTTAACGGACAGATAGTCGTAGCGTGCTTCCGAGCTTACCTTGTAATCAAACGAAAGGCGCGCATTCGAAACAGCTTCTCCGAACGTTATCGTGATTGTGACAACGGATGATCTCATGCCGCCGCTGGCGGATTTAATTCCGTTTTCACCGTCGGATACGAACTCCGTGCCGCTTTCGCCGGTGAAATTCGTGTTATGGCTGTATTCAACGGATGCAGCATCACCGAGCGGATTGAAAACGGCATCGGGAAAATCGCCCGCTGTTTTCGCCGCGGCAAGGTTCATCTCACCGATTGCGGCGAAAGGAACTGCACAAAGCAGCATCAAAACCGCTGCAAACAGTGCAATTGTTTTCTTCATAGCAAAAATACCTCCGAAACTTCCGATTTTTGCGCCGAACAAATATGCTCCCTGCAAAAAGCTCTTAAGCCAAGACCTGTTCTGCGAAAAAGCTGTTCGGCAAACCTCTGATTTTAATATGAGCACGGTGGAATCAACAAACTGACCGGAAAGGCCGCACACGGAATCAAAAAACAGATTCCGCTGCGCACTTGAAAAGTTCTTGCGTGTGACTGAAATTTCAATGTTTTGAATCAGCTTCTGCTTTGCCGAAACCGCACAAAAAATAAGCCATACGGAGATACCGCCCGAAGCTTGCGCTTTATGCGGTGCAAGTATCCTGACTTGTGCTGCGGCAATTGATGTTCACCCGTATTGATTTTCGGCACAAAAATCGAACAGCAAAGCGGAAATTTTTAAATCCGCAAAGCAGCTGCGAACAACCGTCCTGCTGAACGCAAAACGTTTTCGAACCGCTCCCCCGAGCCGAATTTTTGAGCAAAAACCATACGAATGAATTCAACGCCTGCGGATAACGCCTGCCTTCTCACGGTTTGAACACCGCAATGGCGAACTTTTGTTCCCCCGAAAGACTTTCTCAAAAAGGACTTTCAAAAACTTCGGTTCGGCGCACCCTCACACTCACAGTGCCGGTCGCGTGGGCAAAATGCCTCGTTCATTTGAGTCGATGCCTTATCAACACCCGTTCAGCACGAAAACTCCCATTGAAATGTCGAAGATTCGAACCTTTAATGAGTTCTTTTTCCGTTGTTCCGAACGTTGATCTTTGCAGCAATCGATTACATCGCATAGCTGATATTTATTTTTAACAGAAAGGATATCCCCCTCTGCGACTCGTATTGTAGCAGAGTTGCGGCAAAAAGTCAACACATACCGAGCAAAACTGCCGAACACTTTTTGTTCGTTTACCGATTCGGACATGTTTGCGTAAAAAACATGAAAACATTATGTTCCGCACCGTTCCTTCCGCCTGCGGCAGCAGTCAAAGAATCGGGCAGTTTTTTTCATATTTCTTTCAAAAGTTCTTGCCGCCGGCGAATTATGTGCTATAATTAAGCAGCACGCCGAACAGTTCGTGCTTTTGCATAAAATGAATTGATTCAACAGGCTGTTTTCAGAAAGCAGCCTCGGTTCGGCGTTCGGTTTGGGTAAAAGCGGTCATTGCATTCACCTTTTGCTTGAAATGTGAATACACTGTTTTCGTGCCTGCGGAGCAGGCGGTTTTGCAAACAGATTGGCTGAGTTTGAAAGGATGATAACATAAAATGAAGATAGCAGTTCTTTGCGGCGGCAGGAGCAGCGAGCGGGATGTTTCGCTTTCCACAGGAATTCAGGTTGCGCGTGCGCTGCGCAAAACGGGGCACGATGTTGTGCTTGTTGATGCATGCGTGGATTTCCCGCTTGATTGCAGACCCGAAGAGGTTTTTGAAAAAGCACTGCCGATCGAAAATCATGCCATCGGTGCAGCCGCGCCGTGCGTTGAAAGATTTTTTGACCGTGCATCGGGTTTTTTCGGCAAAAACGTTCTTGAAATCTGCAAAAGTGCGGATATTGTTTTCAATGCACTGCACGGTGACGAAGGCGAAAACGGCAAATTGCAGGCAGTGTTCGACCTTTTGAACATTTGCTACACCGGTTCCGGTGCGCAGGGCTGCATGCTTGCAATGAACAAGAGCCTTTCAAAGCAGCTTTTCCGCACGCACGGAATTCCGACCCCCGAAGCGGTGATTCTTTCCGAATCGGACAAATGCCGCGCGGCCGAGCTCTGCGAAAAGCTCGGTTTGCCCTGCGTTGTGAAGCCCGCAAGCCTCGGCTCAAGTGTCGGCGTTTCAATCGTCCGCACGAACGATGAATTTTTCGCCGCGCTGGATTCGGCTTTCAGCCTTGAACACACCGTTATCGTTGAAAAATACATCAAAGGGCGCGAGTTCGCCGTCGGTATCGTCGGCAGCAGAGTTCTTCCTGCAATCGAAATAATCCCGAAGCATGGTTTTTACGATTATAAAAACAAATATCAACCGGGCTGCACCGTTGAAATCTGCCCGGCGGATATAGATTCGGACACCGCCGAGCGCATGGCGGAAGCAACCCGCAAAGTCTTCCGTGTTCTCGGTCTCGGCGCATATGCACGGGCCGACTTTATGGTTGACGAAAACGGTATTTATTGCCTTGAAGCCAACACCCTGCCCGGCATGACGCCCGTCAGCCTGCTTCCGCAGGAAGCTGCGGCCGATCAGCTGGATTTTCCTGCTTTGCTTGAAGCGATTATTAAGGAAAGCCTGCTTTTGAGAGAAACCGAGCGACGGCATTGACACAGGCTTCCCGATGTTTAAGGGAAGCGGATATACTCCATTTTATAAAAAGTGAGACAGCATACAGCATTATGATTAACCTTACAATTTCCGAAGCCATGACCGCCGCGGACGGTCAGCTTGTTCACTGTGAAGACCCCGCATACATCGGGGATATGCTTATTGAGGGCATCACCCTCGACAGCCGCAAAGTTAAACCCGACTGGTTGTTTATCGCAGATAAGGGCGAGCGGGCGGACGGGCACGATTATGTTGAATCCGCACGGCGCAGCGGTGCCGCCGCAGCGGTTGTGGAGCATGAACTTGACATTCCGATTCCGCAGATCCTTGTTGAAAACAGCTTGCGCGCAATGCAGCGCATTGCAGGCTACATACGCGAAAAGAGCGGCGTGAAGGTTATCGGCGTTGTCGGCAGCGTCGGAAAAACAAGCACGCGGCAGATGCTTTCCTGTGTGCTTGAACAAAAATTCAGCGTTCTCAGCACGGAAGGCAATTTCAACAACGAATACGGACTGCCGCAAACGTTTTTCCGTCTCGAACCGCATCACGAGCTTGCGGTTGTTGAAATGGGCATCAGCCACTTCGGCGAAATGGACAGATTGGGCGCAATTGCACGTCCCGATTACGTTGTTTTCACCAATATCGGCAATATGCACCTTGAGAACCTTATCGACCGCAGCGGCGTACTTCGCGCCAAAACCGAGGTTGTGAAGCATATGCCGCATAACGGCAGATTGTTTTTTAATGCGGCGGATGATAAACTGTGTGAATACGCAAAGACCTCGCCCATCCCCGTAAGGTTTTACGGCATGGACGAAAGCTTGCCCGTGCATCCCGAAAACATACGCTTCATCGATGCGGCGGAAACCGATTTTGTGCTGAATTATTTCGGAACACGAATCCCCGTTTCAATGCCCGCAGCGGGGCTGCATATGGTTCAAAACGCCGTTGCCGCCGCCGCTGCGGCACATGAACTCGGGCTGACTGCCGAGCAGGTAAAAGCGGGCATTGAAAGCTTCAGCCCTGTCGGACATCGCTGGCGCGTGCTTTTTGCCTGCTGCCTCCCTGCCGCAAATGCAGCTGCAAATAATGCAGATGCAAATTTCGAGGCAAGCTCCGCTTCCGCCGGCTCCGAAACGTTCACCGTTATTGATGATTGCTATAACGCCGGACCCGATTCCGTCCGCGCCGCGCTCACCGCTCTCGTTTCGGCTGCAAAACCCGGCTGCCGGAAAATCGCAATGCTCGGAGATATGCTCGAATTGGGCGAAAACTCCGCCGCACTGCACAAAAGCCTCGGCGCATATTGCGCCGAATGCGGGCTTGACGCGCTCTTCACCGCAGGCGACCTTGCGTCAGATATTGCTCTCGGTGCGGAAAATGCAGGAATGCGCAACGTTTTCCGCATTTCGAAGGACACTGTGTCAACTGCTCTGCTGCATTTTGCAAAGCCCGGAGACACGGTGCTTGTAAAGGCTTCACGCGGGGCGCATTTTGAAAACATTGTTGATGAACTCGGCAATGCAAATCCCACAAAATGAGTCTGAACCGAGCGGCTGTGATTTGCCGTTTGTTTTGAATTGTTTTGAACTCGCGGAAATATTTTTATCAAAATCAGAATTGCATAAAAAACGGCCTTCGCCAAAAGAGTTTCCCTTCTGCGAAGGCCGTTTGCCGCATATGCTGCGGCACTGTACCGCTGAATTTCAATCAACCGTGACTCTCAGCTGTTGAAAGCCGATTATTCGATCGTAACCGTGCTTGCAGTCGGAAGTTCTTTCTGTTCCTCCTTGGGGAGAACAATATTAAGAACACCGGATTCATATTTCGCCTTTACATCCTCAGGCTTGATATCTCCGACATAGAAAGTGCGGCTGCATGTGCCGACATAACGTTCACGGCGGATGACACGCCCCTTCTTATCCGCTTCATCTTTGTCGAGATCCTTGTTTGCGCTGACGGTCATATAACCGTCTTTAATCTCAACCTTGATTTCGTCCTTATTGAACCCGGGCAGATCAACAGCCATTTCATAGCCGTCCTCTTTTTCGCGGATATCAGTCTTCATAAGGTTCTTTGCGTGCCTGCCGTACAGCGGATTCCTTCCGCCGAAGAAGTCACTGTCAAAAAGATCATCGAACATTTTTTCATTAAATACTACCGGCAACATAGTTAATTTCCTCCAAATATTGATTTTTGATATATGTTAAAGCTTTGCTGCACGGAAAGTTGTTTCCGTGCTCAGGCATTGCTTGCAGAAACGAGAAGCTTTTTTCAGACTTCTCTGCCCGAAGAAACGCAGGCGCATACAGCCAAACTGACTCCCTGCAAAATCAGCACAAGTCCAACCGTCACACCGACAGCTGCAACGCTTATCCACGGATTCATCATGCATATAATGCCTGCCGCAGTAAGCAGAATGCCAATTGCAAGCACCCAACCCCAAGCACGCACACCAAGCGCACGCAGGTCAAAGGCACTTACAAATCTGCCGATACCCGAGAACAAAAGCCAAAGTGTAAACAGCAGGGGCAATGAAAGCAGCGTGAACCATTGGTTGAACAGGAGCAACAAAGCCATTATAACGGTCAGCACTCCGTTCAGCAGCAGCCAGCCCGAACCCAACAGAGTTTTGCTTGTTCCGGCAAACACGACTATTTCCGCAATGCCTGCCGCAAGCATGAAAAGCCCAAACAGAATCCCGGCGGATACCACCGCGGCATCCTGATTGCAAAGGCAGAACACACCGCCTGCCGTCAGTAAAATTCCCGCTGCAATATCAATTATGCGGATAGCTTTTGTACTCATTATCATTTCCTCTTTTCCTTCAGAGAAGCATCTTCGTAACATCCGTCCGTGCTTCTCTTCTCATTTCTGATGATTATATTTTAATCTTTTCTCTTGAATCGACAATACGCTGCGGATATAATATTATCGATTTCGTTTGTGCATTCCGCACAAACAGAAGGGATACAGGATTTGATGAATGAAGCCCCGTTTGGAAGCAGTGAAATCGCTGTTTTATTGAACGATTTTTTGTTAAATGATGATATAGCCGGACTTGCAGCCGACGTTGGTCGCCTGCTCGGTTATCCGCTGCTTGTAATTAATGACACCTTTCATGTTGCAGCGTCATACTATCCTGCAAAATTTACCGATTCCTTGTTTATAAATGCTGTTAAGCTCGGCGAAATCACATATGAAGCGGGTGCGCTGATAAGCCAAAGTGAATCCCTTAACGGCGGCTGTGCTGACTACATAAAGCTTTCTGACAGCCCTTTCCTGCGCAGGTTTGCCCCGCTCACATGCTCCGGGGTGCGGCTCGGCTATCTGATATGCGTTGACACGGACGGCTGCATGGCGGACATTCCGCTGCAAACATGGCAAACAGTCGAAAGAGTTCTGGCAAAACAGCTGTTTATCGAAGTCAGCCGCATCGACAAACCTCTCGAAACAACCGAAGAGATACTCATGCATCTGCTCGACGGCGGCTTTCCGTCAGCGCCATATTTCAAACTGCAAACTATAAATACCTACCTCGCGGATTTTCATCCGGCAGCTTTTGCGCTGATCGACCTTTCTGCTTACCACAGCAAGTACCTCGGCAAACGATATCTCAAAACGGAGATTTATTCCTGTTTTTCGGACTCTCATGCTTTTGTGTATCATGAAAATATTTTTATGTTTCTTCATAATAATTACAGTCGAGCCGAACTAACTGCAATGGCGAAAGAATTTCAGCTTAAAATCATCGTTTCAGACGAGATTGAAAATCTGTTTGACTTGCCTTCACTTTATCAGGCCGCACACGATGCTCTTGAATTGATGACATACGGACAATTCAGCTGCGGCAATGTATGCAGCGTTTCACAGCTGCGCACACCGCTTATGCTGAAACGGCTTGAAGGCAATGAAAACATTATTCCGCCGAAACTGCGTGAACTTGCAGCGCATGACAGAAAAAAAGAAACTCAATACTGCGAAACGCTTTACACATACCTTATATGCAGCTGTTCGCTCAAAAAAACATGCGATATGCTTTTTACGCATCGCAACACCATACTTTACCGCATCAAACGTATCCGTGAGGATTTCGGCATTCCTTTGGATGACCCCGCCTCCCATACGGAGCTTTTGATCGGGACTTCTCTTATTTTACTTAAAACGAAGGGCCCCTTTTTCTTCCGCCCCGTTGATACACCGAACTGCATTCCCATGCCCGACACGGAGTGCTGAAGCTGTTACCGAGAGTTTTTTGAGGAGGTTTTTAAATGAAGGAGAATCGAAAGTTATTAAAAGAAGTCATCAAAGGAATTAAGCGCGACATGACCGATGAGGACGTGCTTAATCTTCTTGCGGACAGCAAGGTTTCGGAAAATCCGAACCGTGAAAAAGATAAGTACACCGTCGGGCAGCGTGCTGCCGATGCAATTGCAAAGTTTGCAGGAAGCTGGGCATTTATTTTTTCGTTTGCCGGCCTTCTCATTCTGTGGATGCTTGCGAACGTGCTGCTTGCTGCGAAAGCGTTCGATCCCTATCCGTTCATTTTGCTGAACCTTGCCTTATCATGTGTGGCGGCAGTTCAAGCTCCCCTCATAATGATGAGTCAGAACAGGCAGGAAGAAAAGGACAGGCGCAGAGCCGAAAACGATTATAAAGTTAATCTTAAGACTGAAATAATGATAGAAGACCTTTACGACAAAGTCAATGCGATTTTTGCTCTTCAGAAGGAACTTTTAAAAGAACTCCGACTTCAAAAGGAAGAATCAAACCCTGCCGCCCGTCAAACGCAAAACACGATGACACCGCACACTCAAAGCATTGACCCGGAGAGCACAACCGCAATCGAAGCAGTTGTGCAAACAGCCACGGATAACAGCTGAAGACATCCTTTGCCGAAATCGTTTTACGTTAAAATTCTCGGACAGCGTCCTGCCGTCCGAGAATTGCTTTTTGTTTTTTCAATAACCGAATCGAGATTCCGAAACCTATCAGGTTTTATCCGCATTTCTCACAAAGTCATTGCGGAACGAAGAATCACAAGTGCATCACCGATTTCGGCTCTGCCGTTGTTATTCATATCCGCAGCGTTCAAGTCAAGCTCATCACCGTCGGCAAGCTGCATTGCATAACGTATAACGCATAACAAACAATGCGTCCTCATTTGCTCAATTTCACGTTCATCACGGGCAGGGTGGGTGCAATGCCGCAGCGAACAAACTCCTCGCGTATGCCCTCCTGCAAATCGTGGTATAAATCATAATAGTTTTCGGTTCTGCACCAGACGCGGACGGCAAAATTCTGTTTTCCGTCCGTGCAGTCATTCAGGCGGATGAAGGCCGCAGGTTCGTTCAAAGCATATTTCTGCGCCTTTACAACGCGTTCGATTGCAGCATGAACGGCCGAACTGTCCGTGTCGCATCCGGCGGAAACGATGAGGTCAACGCGGCGCGTGTCAAAAGCGGAAGCATTTGTGATGTTTGCATTCGAAAGCCCCGCATTGGGCAAAACAACACGCTGATTGTCGAATGTTGTGAGCGTTGTGTAAAACACACCGATGCTTTCCACCGTTCCGTTATAGCTTCCCGTTTGGATAACATCACCTACATGGAAGGGTTTGAACGCAAGAATCACGATTCCGCCCGCAAGGTTGGAAAGGCTGCCCTGCAATGCAAGGCCGACTGCGATTGCGGCAGAGCTGATTATTGTTGCAACCGAGGCGAGAGGGATTCCCAAAATGCCTATCACAAGCACGATTATCAGCGCATACAGCAAAAAGCCCGCAAGCCAGCGCACAACGCCGCGCACATCGGGCACGATTTTTTGAAAGGCGCGGCTTTTTTCATAGCGTTTCAAAACAGCTTTTGCAATTTTAAGCCCCAAAAGCAAAACAATGATTGCCGCTGCAAGCCGCAAGCCGGAGGTCATTGCAAAATTTCTGACAATTGCCCAAAGTTCACGAAAAATGCCGCCGTTTGCGGCTTTGTCCGCATCAAATAAAAACATTACTGTTCCTCCTGTTTTTTCTTCAAAAGAATTATAGCACCTCCCGCCCGTTATTCAACAGCGGCGCCGCCCCGCATTCAAATATATGTTCGGCCGCATGTTCGTCGCACGGAAACGCAAAAAAGCGGCTCCCCCGCTGTATTGAAGAACCGCTTTCGTATTGTTTAATATTGTCCGTTCAATTACTCATTTCCGTGTTTCGTGTCTTCCTCCCGTTTATGCCGTCGCCCTGCCGATTCGGTTTGTGCGGCACAAAGGCATCACACGGCAAGCTGCCCGTTCTCATCCTCAATGATTCTGAATATCTGCACCTCGTCGCCCGTCACGGCATCGAGATAAACCGCATAATCGTTGCCGCCGAATCGAACTTTGTATTCATAGCAGAGCTTTTCGGTTTGGTCATCCTGCGGAATGAGCGCAAGGTTCGTTTGCACTATCTCAAGCCCGGGCGCAAGGTTTGTTCGAACATCCTCCTCTGCCGCAAGCACAGTCGGAAAGCTGCGCTCGGTGTGACTGAAAAGGTAATTTCTCGCATCCGCACCGACTATTTTTTTCGTTGTTCTGTCTATCCAGATCTTCACAAGATCATTATAGATTATCACATTGTTTCCGCCTGCACTTACCGAACCTTCGGCCGAACTTCCCGAATCCGATGTCTCTGCGTCAATGTTTTCCGTTGCGGCATAGCTTATCAGCACCGCCCCCGGATAATATTGCGCATAGGTTGCCCGCATTGCGGGATAACCTTTCGCCGCAAGGAAGTCAAGTCCCGCCGCATTCAGCGCGTCCGTCTCGGACTCGTTCGGCGCATCCTGTGAGTATCCCTCCGCCGATGTCATGAACCAGAGCAGCTCGCCCCCGCGCACCGTTATCGAAAGGTCAAATTCACGTCCGTCGGCAAACTTTCCCGAAAAATCATAGCTCGGAATTTTGCCGCCGGAGCAGCTTGCAAGTTTCAGCTCCGAAGGTTGAGTTTCGCTCCCCGCTCCGCCGAAAAAAGCCTTTGCACGCCGATATGCTTCCGCTTCATCGATCTCAGCACCCGAAAGCCCCTGCGGCTCGCGTTTTTCCGTACTTTCGGAAAACGGGCCGTCGTATATAAGGGTCGGATAGCGCGAATCGGCTTCATCCTGTCCGGCATTTGAGGCGTTTCCGCCATGCTCCGCGTTCGAATTTTCGGATTCAAAGAAATCCTCCGCCGCAATTGCAGCAACAGGAATATCTCCGCTGCTCAGCTTCATTTGCAGTTCCTCGTAAATATTGCCGCTTGCCTCAAACAATGCAGCAAGCTGTTCTCTGTCATCATTCGAAAGCGGCGTACCTCTCAGCACACGCCCCGCAAGCCCTTCCGAATAGTCCGATATGCGCACAAGGAAAGCGTTCAGCTCCGCATTGTCAATATGGGACTGCGGAATCTGTGCCATCAAGCCCACGCATATTCCGCTCTCGTGCCTTATATCGTCCAGCGTTGTGCAAAGCGTTGCGGGTGCTTCCGAAATCAGCAGTTTCGAAAGCATGATATTAAGGTTATAAACAGATTCCGTAAGCTCATGATAAGCTGCACGGTACATGTTTTCCGCCGTACGTCTGTAATTTTCGGCAAGCGTCTTCTGCCTGCTGCCCCAAACGGCCGCAATTATCACCGCTGCCGCCAATATCGCCGGAATCAAATACAGAATCAGCGTTCGGAATCCTCCCGAAGCGGCTCCGCGCATTCGCCAACGGTCGAACCCGCCGCCCGAACCGCCTCCGTTCGTTCCTTTCTTTACTGCCTCGGATTGGCGTTCCGCATTCGGTTTTGCTGCTTCCCGCAGTGCGCTGTTCTCATTGCCTTCCGCCGAAAATGCATCGCTGTAAAATTCCTCCGCGCGCGGCTCATTCGTAAACTCCGCCGCCGCGCCGGGTATGACTCGCCCGAATGCTATCGCCTCCTGCATCGGATTAAGTGTTTCTTCTCTCATAATTCAACGTCACCTTTTGACCTTTTTATGTTCAAAGTTCCGCAGTTTTTCAGCAAAAAGCATGAGCCCCGATGCGCAGCAGAACGGGCCGTGAGAGCATCCATCTGCTTGTTGCGGTCGCAGGATTGTAATAATACAAACATCCGTTGCTCGGATCCCAGCCGTTCATTGCGTCCCGTGCGGCACGGATTGACTCATCATCCGGCGCAAGGTTTATCTGCCCGTCGCTCACGGCGTCAAACGCACCGCTTTGGTAGATAACGCCTGCAATCGTGTTCGGAAACGATGCACTGCGAACGCGGTTCAGCACAACCGCTGCAACCGCGACTTTTCCCTTGTATGGTTCCCCTCTTGCTTCGCCGTGAACAAGGCGCGCAAGCAAATAAAGGTTTCCGTTTGAGGATGCGGTCGAACCGCCGCCCGTTGACGAAGGCAGATTCAAGCCCAGTGCCGCCGCCGTTTTCTGCCCCACAATTCCGTCCGCCGTCAGCCCGTTCCGCTTTTGGAAAGCGCGCACCGCCGATTCGGTTTTTGCGCCGTATACGCCGTCAACCGTTCCGCTGTAATAACCCCAGCTGCGCAGCCTTGTTTGAAGCTGCCGCACAAGGTCGCCGCGGCTTCCGCGCTTCAATGCCTCCGCATTTACCCCGAGCTGCGGCAAAAGCAAGCCGAGCATTGCGGCAATCAGTACCGCTGCCGCAATTTTTTTCAATTGTTTCATATCAAAAATCTCCTGAATTTCATTAATCGGCAGCGTTTTCGGCGTCACTGTTTCATTTGCGGTTTCACACGGAACCCAGTTCCTCGTCGGCCCTTTATCCAAAAAGACTGTGCCAAAATTCCGCAATCAGGCTCCGAAAATGCACTTTCCCGTCCGTCTGACAAGCCGGCGCGCCTGCGGCGGGTTCAACCGTTTCCCTGCTTTCTTCAGCATGCTCATTCTGTGCCGCATCCGCACCGTCGGGAACGCTGCCGCCCGCTTCACTGCCTTTATCATCTATTGTTGCACCGTTCAGGTCAGCTATGCACAGCGGAGGGAACATCAGGCACCACCAGTTTTTGCCGCGTGCTTCGCCGAGCAATATGCGCAGCGCGCGATACTCTCCCGCAGGATAGACCGTTTCCCCGTATTGTTTTTCCGGAAAATCGAATTTGCCGACGGCAAGCTGCGCATCGTATTCCGCTCCGCATTTTTTCAGCGTTCTGCGCACCGTCTGCAAAATTCCGTCCCCGTGTGCCCGAAGAATGCTTTCCGCATCCGCCGCATCAAAAGCATCCGCCGCGCCTGTCTGTTCGCGTTCGTATTCAATCACCGCATCACGCACCGCAAGCTTTACCCTTTGATCCTCCGTCGAATCGCTGTTTGCAAGGATATGAAGGCGAAAGACCGCGCCGTCCCGTTCCGCCGAATAGATATTCGAACCTTCATCCGCCGCACCTGCGGCAGGCCTGTCCGAAATGCGGCGCACGGAAAGCGCAATGATCGGCAATGCAGCTGCGGCAAGCGTCACAATAATTGTGCACAACGCAATTGCCGAACAGAATCTTCCGAACACCGACGCGCTCCTTTTTTCGTTTTTTTCCTGTTTTTTCATTTGAAAATCCTCCTTGAACGAAATTATCTCCGTGATTTCAGTATTGACAAAAGCGGGTTTAATCATGCATACTGAACACATCGGTTCGTGCCGTGCGGAAAGATTCTGTTTTTTTGCCGAATCATCCCGTTTTTGCCGAACGCAGGAAAAAACCTGTTAAAAAGTTGAAAATATTTTTTCCGAAAGCATTTTCGGTGATTAGATTTGATTAAAGAAAGGCTTATTGCATGACGGAACAAAGAATAATCCTCAACGCACCCGCAAAGATTAACCTGACCCTTGAAGTGCTGAAAAAACGCACGGACGGCTATCACGATCTCCGAACCGTCATGCACAGCATCGATGTTTGCGATACGGTGACCGTTGAACTCTCGGAAGCAAACGACGGCAGCATTATTGTTGAATGCACAACTCCGCTTCCGCCCGTCAACACTGCATTCACCGCAGCACGGCTTTTTCGGGAAAAAACGGGCTGCGGCGGTGTGCGCATTCAAATAAAAAAGCGTATTCCGTCCGAAGCGGGTCTCGGCGGCGCAAGTGCGGATGCTGCGGCGGTGCTTCACGGCATGCAGCAGCTTTTCGGCAGCATAAGCAGAGACGAGCTTTATGATATTGCAAAACGCGTCGGTGCGGATGTTCCGTTCTGTCTGCACGGCGGCTGTGCCCTTTGTGAAGGCATCGGTGAAAAGCTGACCCCCGCTCCCTCTGCCGCACTCCCCCTTCTGCTTGTGCGCGGTAATCGCGGCATTTCAACCGGAGCGCTGTTCCGCTCCCTCGACCTCGGCAAAAAGCCCGCACGCACATGCAATCCGAGTTCCGCCATGCTGAACGCACTTGAACAAGGTTCGCCTGCGGATATTGCCGCAGCGCTTCAAAACGATTTGCTGCCCGCCGCAGTCGGCTTTGCGCCGGAGATTGACCGTTATATTGCAGCAATGCGGAATGCAGGCGCACTCGGTGCCTCAATGACGGGCAGCGGTTCGGTCGTGTTCGGAATATTTTCGGACATGGATTCGGCGAAACGCGCAGAAAGAGCATTTTGGGACTGCCCGGTTCATATCGTGTGCGAAACAATGAGTCGGCAGCCGTTTGAGGCGCATTAAAAACGCAAACCTGTTATGCAGGGGCTGCATCGGACATTAGTCGGAATTTGAACGGAGTTAAAGCTTTTGATATGCAAAAAACAGCACCTCAAACAAGGTGCTGTTTTTTTTGGCGCGCCCAGCAGGATTTGAACCTGCGACCTCCCGGTTCGTAGCCGGGCACTCTATCCGCTGAGCTATGGGCGCATCCGTATCAAGTTCAGTGCGTTCTTCAACGTACCTGCTTATTATACTCATTTGATATGGCATTGTCAAGGGTTTCAGAGATATATTTTAGCAAATTGATTCTGCCCCGCCGATCGAACCGATATCCCGCTCATGCACCGATGAGCTTTTGGTCAAATGCAAACAAAGCTTCGTTAATTTCATAGATATTATAATTTCCGTGATTTATAAAATACTCAACAATGATATCGAACTTATTCGAGCGTGACAGGGCGAATCCCGCTTTCATGAGCATTTCGCGCACCTCCGCAATCGGAAGTTCAAGCGCAAGCGCAAACGCAACTGCTGTTGTTTTTGAGGGTTTATAAAGCCTGTCCGAACGAATTTTTGAAAATAGCTTCCTGTCCACATTCGCCTTCTTGTAACATTCGGCATCGGTCATTCCCGATTCATCGATTTTCCGAAGGAGCATTTCCGAAAAACTTTCATCGATTTGCTTCAATGCCTCTTCAAGGGAAATTGCGGGCGCATAATCAAACATCGGCGGAAACATTGCCGACTTTTCTTCCGCCGCTTCATCGGGCGCCGACTCTGCATCAATCGACGCAAAACGCTCCGCGCCGCGCAAAGAGGCTTTGGACTTAAGTCGGGGCAGTCTTCGCCTTGCTTTTCTGCCGCGCACGAACCGCGCTTCATCCTCATATGCAAACCGACCGGGAGCGGCACCCGTCGGCGCACATGCCGAAAGTTCCTCTGTGTCGGTTGTATCGGTCAGGAAGCTGTCATTTATGTATTTCGAAATATCTCTTCGCAGGCCGTCTTCAAGCGGAAATTCCGAGCGATTGTAAATCACAAGACAGACGAGCATCTCATTTTCGGCAAGGAAATCCCGAATTGCATCAACGGCAATACGCAGCGCGATTTGTTTCGGGCAGCCGAAAATTCCGGAAGAAATGAGCGGAAAAGCTATCGATTCACATCCGCGTTCCCTTGCTGCTTCAAGGGCATTCAAATAACATGAGCGCAGCAATGCCGGTTCGCCCTCTTTTCCGCCGAACCAGCGCGGACCCACGGCATGAATCACATATTTGCAGGGAAGATCATATCCCGCCGTGACCTTAACTTTGCCCGTTTCGCAGCCGCCGAGCTTTCTGCATTCCGCAAGAAGGCCCTTTCCCGCCGCACGATGAATGCAGCCGTCCACCCCGCCCCCGCCGAGCAGCGAGTTGTTTGCGGCATTCACTATTGCGTCAACTCTCATTTCGGTTATATCATTTTCAACAATTTGCAGCGGCATGGCAAACCTCCTTTTATGGAATTGGGTTTATTTGCTTTTCGGCCCTTACGCATTGCAACGTCTGCTTTATCTGCGCCGTCATTATACTACCATACACCGAAACACATTTCAATAACAATCCTCCGACATGCGGGAAGTTTCCTCCGATCCGCTTTAAAAGCTGCCGCATTATGCTTTAGAATGACGGGTGACGAAAAAAACATGCGCTGTTATGAAGCAGCTTTCGGCGAAAAAAACATGTGCTGCCGCGGAGCGGATTCCGCAGCACTGCATGCCGTGCATTTTGCGGCTGCTTACGCAATAGAATTACGGAGGAAAAAATCAATGGAAACACAAAAGCCGAAAACTTACGGCTACGCCCGCGTCTCAGGCGCGGATCAGAACGAGGCGCGTCAGCTGACCGCCTTTCAGGAACTCGGCATTCCGCCCGAATGCATTTTCACGGATAAACAGTCCGGCAAGGATTTCAATCGACCTCAATACAGGCGGCTTGTCAAAAAGCTTCGCCCCGGTGACCTGCTGTATGTGCTGAGCATCGACCGACTCGGCAGGGATTACGAGGAAATCGGGCGGCAATGGCGCATTTTGACAAAGGAAAAATGTGTTGACATCTGCGTAATTGACATGCCTCTGCTCGACACGCGGCAGGGCAAGGATCTTATGGGAACGTTCATTGCGGATCTCGTGCTTCAAATTCTTTCATTCGTTGCACAAAGCGAACGTGAAAACATCAAAAAGAGGCAGGCGCAGGGTATCGCCGCCGCAAAGCAGCGCGGGGTTCGGTTCGGAAGGCCGGAAAAACCCCTCCCGGATGATTTCGGAGAACTCGTGCTGCGTTGGGAAAGCAAGGATCTGTCATTTGAAGCTGTTCTTCGAATGTGCGGCATGAGTCAGGCAACGTTCTATCGGCGGCTGCGCGACTTTCGGAGCGAGTCCGAAGAACCCCGCGACGATTCGTAATGAATTCACAACGAAAAAGGAACCTTTATCAAAAAGTGTACTTTCCGACAGCGGTTCCGATATAACGATTATACAACCATAAACAAGTTAAGTCAAGCGTTTCGACACCGTTTCAGTGAATTTTTTCAGTTTCACTTCTCCCGACCTGATAAATTGACAACCGAATATTATCGAAATATTCTCTCTCAAAAAGTACACCTTTTGAAGCAGGGTTTTGATTACTCGCACCTTAAATCCGAAAGGGGGAACACATTTTGACCAAGAGAACCGTTGAGAGTGCCTGCGGCAATTGTCGTTTAAAGGGCAGTTTGCCTTTTATTGCTATGCTTTTGGGTGCGCTCATACTCGCTGCATCGTTCCTTTTGCCGTTCGGAACGGCAAGGAAGGAATATCGTGAATGGCTGTCCGCAGCGCCGGACAGGGTTTACGATGAGGAACTCAACATGACCCGCAGAGATGCAATCAATCTTTCGCTGATTGAACTTGCACGCGCATTCGGCAAAGCGGGCAATTTAGACAGCAGCTTTTCAATGGGTACCATTATCGCTGCCGCTGTATTCGCTTTGCTGACGCTTCTGTTCGCCGTGCTTAAAAAGCCGATACCCGCAATCGTGTTCACAATGCTTGCGCTCGGCACGTTTCTGCTGATTCTGAAGGATTTTGACCTTCGCGGTACATTTTCCGAAAGCAGCAGCTATAAGCTCGGCTGCGCATGTTGGTTTGCGTTCATCGGAATTGCAGCCGAAATGTTTGGCTCAATACTGACGCTTGCCGAGAGGGCAAAAATGAAAAAACTTCACATAGTCGATGGCAGTGCCGCAACAAATTTTGCCGGTGCCGCCGATGAATCCGAGAAGGGAGAATAATAATGAGTGGATTTTTTAAAGGATTCTTCAAGTTTCTTGCAGTGCTTGTCATTGCTGCCGCCGTTGTTGTCTGCGTTATCGTTGTATGCGTGTCGAAGTCCCAAAAGGACTCTGAGCCTTCGGGATCATCGAACAGCGCACAAACCGAGACTGTCCGAACCGAAAAGCCGCGTACTTCCGATAAAACGGAGCAACCCGGCAAGGATGATAAGGACAGCAGCAAGCCTACGGAAAAACCGGCTGCTTCCGACGGTGTTGACCCGGATTTTAAAGCTGCAATGGACGAGTATGAAGCTTTCATCGATGAATACGTAAAATTCATTAAGAATTACGAAGAAGAGGGCAAACCCGTATCCATGCTTGCCGACTACACAAAGATGATGACCCAATACTCCGAATTTGCCGCGGCAATGGCTGAGTATGAAAGTGAAGAGCTTTCCGATGCCGATGCGGCATATCTCATTCAGGTTAACGCCCGTGTACAGACAAAACTGCTGACATTGAACTGAACCCTGTCAGCGTTATCACACGCAAACGACCATGCAGCTGCGTTCCGAACCGATTCGTGCAGCAAATCACGAATGCCGGGGAACGCAGCCGCAAAAATCATTAAAACATATCAATTAAACGGAGGAAATTAATCATGTTAAAGAAAATTCTCGCAATGCTGCTGGCATTTGTAATGATGCTCAGCCTTACCGCCTGCGGCGGAAACAAACCCGCCGAACCCGATGACGCCGGAAACCGGCAGGAACGCGTGACCGAAGAGCCGAAGGAAACAGAGGAGCCGAAGGAAACAGAGGAGCCGGAGAAAACAGCGGAACCGGAAGAGACGGAGGAACCTGCGGAAACCGAAGAACCCACCGAAGAACCCGCCGGGGTCAGCGCAGATTTTAAAGCAGTAATGGATGAATACGAAAAATTCATCGACAAATATGTGAAGTTCATGAGGAAGTACGAAAAAGAGGGTCGTCCCCTTTCCATGCTTTCCGAATACACCGAGCTGATGACCCAATATACGGAATTTGCCGAAACAATGGCTGCCTATAACGGGGATAATCTGTCCGTCGCGGATTATGCATACTACCTTGAGGTTATGAACCGCGTGAATCAGAAATTGCTTGAACTGACCTGATGTTCATTCAGCGAACAAGCAGATAAACAGCACGCATATTCGATAATCACAGTCACTCAAACGTTACTTCTGCCCGCACCGTAAAAGGTGCGTGCAGAAGTAACCGAAAGTATCAGTAAAACATTTTTTGCTTTATAAAACGGAGGAAATTAACCATGTTTAAGAAAACCATAGCCGCACTGCTGGCAATTGCAATTGTGATAAGCTTTGTCGGATGCGAAGGAGTCAAAAAGGACAGCGTACCTAAACGCAAGTACGACAAAACAGATCCCTCTGCGGTACTTGAAGAAATCGCAAATGACTTTAATGCAGTCGCATTATATATAACCGAAGAACTCGAAAAAACATATTCCGATGTCGGAACAACATTTGAAGCCTATCAAAAAAACAAGGGACAAATCGATGAATGGATTGAACTTGTTTTGTCCGAATCGGATGCTCTTTTTGCAAGAACAAAAGAGAACTCTGTTATTTACTTCAAGCTCATTGCCGCAGATTCAAAACATGAAAACTATGATTTCTGTAATGATGCCCTGGATGCATATTATGATGTAGTATATGACGATGCAATGGACATATACTATGATAAAGTTTATGATGATGCGATGGATTCTCTATACGATAAGTACTACAACGGAATAATTGATGATGCCTATGATACTACCGACTATGACGTATGGAGTGATGCTTCATCTGAAAGCTACCAAACATGGTCTGATGCAAATTCTGCCATCTATGAAAAATGGTCTTCCGAGAGTTCTTATGTTTACGGCTTGTGGTCTGCAATCAACTCGGCCTTCTGTTCGCACGACAATTTTGATGTTGATGGAATAATTGCCGATTATAAAAATTAAAAGAACAAGGATGATGAACAAGAAAGAAGATGATGATGAACAAAAAGCGGTAAAGCATTAACCGCACAGTCTCCATCGGGTTCACCCCGTCGTCCGCATCACATCGGCTTGACGATGTAATGCAAAAGCGGCTGCTGCATAAGTCCCAAAGCAACTCAAGAAGGGTTGTCCGGTTTGCTGCATTCGCGCATAATTAATTTGCATAAAACCCAACAAAAAGCGGATTAATTGTAAAAAACAACAAGCTGCCTTTCCGATAAATGCAGCAGCCGATTTGCCGGAACGATTCGGCATTTCGGACGGCAGGAACAGCCGCAGTGCTCGGGACGAGGTTAAAGTGCTTGACTTAACTTGTTTTTTATTGTATAATTATTATGTTAGGATTGCTGTGGAAATATATATATTTATGCCGGGCTTTAGTCGCTCGCAGTTTAAATCCGAAAGGGGGGACACATTTCGGTCAAGAAAACCGTTGATTGGTCTGCAGCAGTTCAACCGATTGCATAACGATGTTTGCCAAACAATCCGATTTTGCCGCAGTAACGGTTGAATTCAAAAGCAAAGATTTGTCCGATGCCATTGAACCGAACCATGCCGGCATTATCACACCCAAACGCCCGTGAGTCCGCGATCGCCGCAGTTTCATGCCGCAAATCACGGACGCAGGGAACGAACTGCAACTACTCTTGAGAAGTACCCATTGAACGGAGGAATTAACCATGTTTAAAAAAACTCTCGCAATGCTGCTGGCACTTTTAATGATGCTCAGCCTTGCCGCGTGTGTCATAAACATACACGACGGCGATCCTGATGACGGCAATAAGCAAGAGCAGACAACCAAAGATCCCGATCCCACCAAAGACCCCGAACGAACCGGTGAACCGCAGGAAACGGAAGATCCTGCCGATGCTAAATTCGATGAATTCAAGAAAACCGCGACCATCGAGGAAACCGTACTCTATAATGATAACGGTATTGTAATCACGGCAAAGGATCTCACCTACGAAGACAGCGGAGTAACTCTCAACGTGCTGCTTGAAAACAATCGGGATGAAGAGCTCAGTTTCTCATCTGTTAATAGCACCTCGGTGAACGGGTACATGCTGTACGGAGGAAATCTGAACTGTGACGTTGCTGCCGGTGAGAAAGCTGACGGAGAAATGTATATCAGCTACAATGAAATGAGACTGCACGGAATTTATGAACTTGCTGAGTTGGGGCTTCAATTCACAGTTGAAGATTACTCCGGTTTTAAAGCGGAAACCGATCTCGTTATTCTCAAAACTTCCGCTTTCGACTCATACACGTTCAACCCCAACGGCTTTCAAGATACTGTAACAAGCAATGCTGCAAAGAACGAACTCGACTACAGCGTTGATTTTTTCGGCACCGAGGAACTCTATAACTCTTCCGGAATCCGCCTCGTTTCACAGACAATGATTTCCGAAGATAATGGAATGATGTTGTATCTTGAATTTGTAAATGATTCGCGCGATACAATTCTCATAAATATTAACCGCGTTGCTCTGAACGGACTTGTTATCAACAGCAGCTACCTGGCGGAGTCGGAACCGATCCGTCCGTCAACGCATCGTGCCGTTACTGTAAATCTCAGCCCCTGGCACGAAGAGGAATACCGCGGTGTTCTCGGCATCACCGAAATCGGCTCCGTTTCGTTTGATCTTATCCTCGAAAATACTATTTATGATGTCATAGACAAGGAGCGTGTCAACGTAAACGTTTCCGATGCTCCCGCTTCATTCGATAACACAGGAATCGAAGCATATAACGATTATGGGATTCGTCTTGTGTTCAAGGGGTTCGCTAAAGATCCGTACGGATTAACCGATCGTATCAGTGCCTTGTTTATAGTCGAAAACACAGGGGAAGAAGGACTAATTGTTGGTTTTGAGGGTGAGTATGTCTCGATAAACGAATTACTGTCAGGTGCCTATGGCAACTCGCAAATCCTCCTGAACGGAGAATTTGCGATTCTTGACATCGAAATCACCAATGAGCTCGATATCAGCGACTTTTCCGAAATTACAGGGCTGGAATTTGAGCTTGTCATTCAAGATGAGAACTACAGTCAAATCAGCGAACCGACAATATCCGTTCATTTCTGATTCTGCCGTTTAAGCGTTTAAACAAAGGAGGGTTCTCCATGGCAAGACAAACGCGCAGCGACTGCACCGTCGGCACATTTGAAAAAAAGAACGGCCTGCCCCCGGGCACAATCCGAAACAAAGACGGGCGAGATACTCGCAGCGACAAATTGATCGGCGCCATACGCCGTGAAGGCGAGAAAAAAGGCAAAAAGCGGTAAAGCATTAACCGCACAGTCTCCATCGGGTTCACCCCGTCGTCTGCGGTGCATCGGCGAAGCCGATGTACCGCGCAAGCCCCCGGCAAATTGCCGGGGGCTTGATTAATCTGCTCGGCCGATTTCGTTTTTTTTGAAAAACCCGTCTCGACTTCACTTTTTTCAGGTTGACAGCTCTTAATAGCTCTTTGCAAAATATGTCATTGCCTTTGCTTTTTTGCCGCAGCAAACACAGGTATCGCTGCCTATATCGTCGGCATCAAAGGGCATGCAGCGGGTGGTTGCGCCTGTCATTTCCTTAATTTTATCCTCACATGCACGGTCACCGCACCACATTGCCTTTACAAATCCGTTTTGAACACCCGCATTAAGCTCGTCCATATTCTTTGCAACGACAGTATGCATAACACGATTTTCTTTTGCGCGGTTATACATATCGTTCTGCACGGTATCAAACAGCTGTTTGAGCGTGTCTGCAAGGCCGTCGATGGAAACGAAGAGTTTTTCGTGCGTATCACGGCGAACAAGAACAACCTGATTGTTTTCGATGTCCTTCGGACCGATTTCAAGACGAACGGGTACGCCCTTCATCTCCCACTGGTTGAACTTCCAACCCGCGCTCTGGTCGCTGTCGTCGAGTTCAACGCGAATACCTGCATCGGAAAGCATTTTCTTCAGCTCATATGCCTTGTCGAGAACGCCGGGCTTATGCTGTGCAATGGGCAGTATGATGAGCTGCACGGGCGCAATGCGCGGCGGGAACATAAGCCCGCGGTCGTCGCCGTGAGTCATGATAAGGCCGCCGATCATGCGGGTGCTGACGCCCCAGCTCGTTGTGAAGCAGTATTCATGCCTGCCCTCGCGGCTGAGATAAGTGATGTCATATGCCTTTGCAAAATGGTCGCCGAGATTATGACTCGTTCCCATCTGCAAAGCTTTTCCGTCCTGCATCATCGCCTCAAGGGTATAGGTTGCTTCCGCTCCCGCAAATTTCTCTTTTTCGCTCTTTCTGCCGCAGATAACGGGAATTGCAAGCACGTTCTCCATAAAGTCACGGTAAACTTCAAGCATACGCTCGGTTTCTTCCTGTGCTTCCTCGGCGGTTGCGTGCGCGGTGTGGCCCTCCTGCCAGAGGAATTCGCTCGTGCGCAGGAAGGGGCGGGTGTTCTTTTCCCATCTTACAACGTTTGCCCACTGGTTATAGAGCAGAGGTAAATCACGGTAGGACTGGATCCATTTTGAATACATTGAGCATATGATAGTCTCACTCGTGGGGCGAACGCAGAGACGCTCCGCAAGCTTTTCTTCACCGCCCTGAGTGACCCATGCAACCTCGGGCGCAAAGCCTTCAACATGGTCCTTCTCTTTTTGGAGCAGGTGTTCGGGGATGAACAGCGGGAAATACGCGTTTTTATGCCCTGTCGCCTTAAAGCGCGTATCAAGTTCATGCTGCATAAGTTCCCACACGGCGTAACCGTAGGGTTTTATGACCATGCAGCCCTTAACCTCGGAATAGTCAACCATGTCGGACTTCAGAATGATGTCCGTGTACCACTGCGGAAAATCTTCGGTTCGGGACGCGATATGCGTAACGAATTCTTCTTTTTGTTTTGCCATTGCAATACTTCCTCCGTTGTTATTAATATTTCCGTTAAGAATAATAAAAGCATCTGACTTTTGCTTAAAAAAAGCACCCGTGCGAAAAAATTCACAAGGGCGCGTTAAGCACTGTACCACCTTATTTCGCGAAATGGCAGCCACTCCGCCTCGAAAGTTGTAACGCACTTCTGCGCAGAAAATTGCGGAACACTGCAAGCCGCAAACGGCTCAATGCACTTTACTTTTCCGTGCTCATAGGCGGGATAACCGAACGCGGACATCTGCTCGCACCTAATGCAGACTCTCTGTGCTCCGTTGAGCGCGGTTTTTGCCCATTCATCGCAAAAAATCAATTGACAGCCTATTATAACATTCACCGGAGGCCGTGTCAATGCAGAAAAATGCAGGATTCGGTATTATTAAAAGCATTAAGCTTCCGCACCTGTCCGCATTTTATTTTCCGTTTTCGGGTTTTAAATATATCTTTGTTTTCCCTTCCGTTCCTGTTATAATTACCTTAAAACGAAGTTCGTCCGCATTTGCGGTGAAACAGGCAGGATATTTATGAAAAAGCTTGCAATCGGAATTCTTGCGCATGTTGACGCAGGCAAAACAACATTATGCGAAGCACTGCTCTACCTCAGCGGCGCGATAAGAAAGCGCGGCAGGGTCGACAGGGGCGATGCATACCTCGACACGCACACGCTTGAAAAGGCGCGCGGAATAACGATATTTTCAAAGCAGGCAAAATTCAATTATAATAATACAGAGTTCACTGTGGTTGACACGCCCGGGCATGTTGATTTTTCTGCCGAAGCGGAACGCGCGCTGAGCGTACTTGATTACGCGGTGCTTGTTGTAAGCGGCACCGACGGAGTTCAGTCCCATACCGAAACCCTTTGGAAGCTTTTGCGCAGATACAGCATCCCGACATTCATTTTCATCAATAAAACAGACATAATGCAACGAAGCCGCAGCGAACTTATCGAAGAGATTCAGCGGCGGCTTTCGGAAAGATGCATTGCATTTGAACCCTGCGAAGGCACGAAGACCGAGTATTTAAAAAGCGAAGCCTTCTTTGAAAATCTTGCCCTTGCCGATGAAGTGCTTTTTGAAAAGCATTCTGAGGAACAAATTACCGATGCAGACATTGCCGCCGCAATTTCGGAACGGAGGATTTTTCCCTGTTTTTTCGGTTCGGCGCTGAAAACGGACGGTGTTTCCGACTTTATCGCCTGCCTTTCGCATTATTCCCGCGAACGCAAATTTAAAAAGGATTTTGCGGCAAGAGTTTATAAAATCACATACGATCCGCAGGGAACGCGCCTGACACATATTCGTCTCACGGGCGGAAGTCTGTCCCCGCGCACTGCCGTTGCCTATACTGCACGAAACGGCGAACGACTGACCGAAAAAATTGCCCGCATAGTGTTCTGTTCCGGTGCAAAATTCACTCAAACCGAACGCGCCGAATGCGGCGATCTTGCGGCCGTTTCCGGACTTTCCGCAACGTACCCCGGGCAGGGCTTGGGTGATGAGGATTCCGCACTTCCTCCGCTGCTTGAACCTGTTCTGAGCTATCGAATTCTTCTTCCCGGCGACTGCGATGCGCGAACATTCCTTCCGAAACTCAAACGGCTGGAGGACGAGGACCCGACGCTGAAACTCGACAAAACCGATAATGTGCACGAGCTTCAGGCAAGGCTGATGGGCGAAATGCAGATTGAAATTCTGAAAAAGCTTATTTCGGAGCGGTTTGGCGTTGAAATTTCGGTTGATGACGGGCGAATTTTATACCGCGAAACGATTCTTGCCCCTGTTGAAGGTGTCGGGCATTTTGAACCGCTGCGGCATTACGCGGAAGTTCATCTGCTGTTGGAGCCGCTGCCCGCAGGGAGTGGGCTTGTTTTCGCCTCCGCATGTGCGCCTAATTCACTCGATTCGGATATTCAAAGGCTTGTGCTGGCGCATCTCCGCGAAAAAATTCATCTCGGTGTGCTGACGGGTTCACCGATAACGGACATGAAGCTGACCCTCGTTGCGGGGCGGGCGAGCCTTCACCATACCGAAGGCGGCGATTTCCGACAGGCAACCTATCGCGCCGTACGGCAGGGATTGATGTGCGCGCAAAGCATCCTGTTGGAGCCCTTCTACTCGTTCCGACTTGAACTCCCGCGTGAAAACCTCGGCAGAGCAATAAACGACATTCGCGGCATGGGCGGCAGTTTTTCCGCGCCCGAAGAAGGCGCCGACGGCGAAAGCTGCGCATTCTGCGGCACTGCGCCCGTCTCCGCCATGCGCGGCTACACTCGTGAGCTTGCGGCATACACACGCGGCAGAGGGCGGCTCGGCTGTGAATTTTCGCACTACGGGCAATGCCGAAATGCCGAAAGCGTAATCGCGCAATTCGCCTATGACCCGGAGCGTGACCTTGAAAACACTCCCGATTCAGTTTTCTGCTCCCACGGCGCAGGAGTCATTGTTAAATGGAATGACGTTCGGAACTATATGCATATTGATACCGGGCTGAACCTTACAGGCACTCCGCGCCCGAGCGACTCCGTGCCGCACGAATCGGATAATCACCGTGCCGTAAACCCGAAAGTGCTTTCCCGCAATTTGAACGTTGACGAAAAGGAGCTTGAAGCCATCATGCTCCGTGAATTCGGCCCGATCAAGCGGCCGGAGTACAAACGCCCCGCGCAAAACGGAGATTCGGATTCAAAATTTAAAAGCTCCGAGCCTGCCGAACCCAAAAAGAAGGATTACCTCATCGTTGACGGATATAACATCATATTCGCATGGGAAGGGCTGAGTAAGCTTGCAAAAAGCGATATCGCCGCCGCGCGAAAAAAACTGATGGACATCCTCAGCAACTATTGCGCATACAAAAAGAACGAGGTCATACTCGTTTTTGACGGCTATAAACTGAAGGGCAATGCCGGAGAGCGATTCAATTATCATTCTCTTCGCGTTGCATACACAAAGGAAAACGAAACGGCCGATATGTTCATCGAGCGGCTGATATTCGAAATCGGAAAAAACTACTCCGTTCGCGTTGCAACGGGCGACGGAATGATTCAGCTTGCAAGCACGCGCACCGGCACTTTGCGCATGACGGCGCGGGAGCTTGAAGCAGAGGTTGAAAGCGTGAACGAAAAGCTTCGCGGCATCATGGCGGAGCTGAAGCGCGGAGAAGCAAAAACAAAGCTCAGCATTCCGCCGCTGCCGAACGGCGAAAATGAAGACTGATGCATAAAGTCCCCCGCGCGGCATATGCGGCGCAGGGAAAAGCTTAAGCGGGATTCACTGCATTCGGATATACCTGCCCGCTGTCCCCGCATATCTGCCCGCTGTCCCCGCATAATCGAAGTTTTTCGGAAACTTTGCTTGATTTTTTCCTCCGACAGGTATATACTTACAGTTGAACGGAGGAGCTGCGGCACAAACCCCGTTTGCTCCGCCGTTTCTGTTTAAATGATTTCAAAAATCCGACCCTTTTCGGGTCAGTATCAAAAGGAGAGAAAGTATGCCTAAATTCATTACTGTGGAAGAAGCCGTAAAGCTTATCCCCGACGGCGCAACCGTTATGTTCGGCGGCTTTATGGGCTGCGGCAACGCCCACAAATTCATCGATGCTCTCTCAAAGAGCGGCGTTAAGGATCTGACCATGATCAGCAACGATGCATCAATGCCCGGCGGCCCCATGGGTGAGGATTACTACGGCGTTGCAAAGCTCGTTCACAACAAGCAGATTAAAAAGCTCATCGCAACCCATGTCGGCCTCAATCCCGAGGTTGCGACCCAGTCCATGGTTGACGGCACTCTCGAAGTGCAGCTCATTCCGCAGGGTTCCCTTGCCGAAATGATTCGTGCGGGCGGCGGCGGTCTCGGCGGTGTTCTCACCCCCGCAGGCGTCGGCACCATCGTTGAAGACAGCCCCTATTGCCTCGGCAAACAGACGATTGACGGCCGTGATTATTTGCTCATGAAACCCATCCATGCCGATTTTGCCGTTATTTGCGGTGCAAAAATCGACAAGGCGGGCAACGTTTGGTACAAGGGCAACACCAGCAACTTTAACCTTGTTATGGCAACCGCGGCAGACACGGTTATTGCCGAAGCCGAAGAGATCGTTGAAATCGGCGAAATCGAACCCGAAAACGTCCGCACTTACGGCGTATTTGTTGACTATGTTGTTGAAGGAGGCAAACTTTAATGGATAAGGCTCAGATAAAGGCGTTCATCGCAGCGCGTGTTGCAAAAGAACTTAAAGACGGCGATGTTGTCAACCTCGGCATCGGTCTTCCCACCCTCGTTCCCGCATATCTTCCCGAAAACGTTCATGTTATCCTTCAGAGCGAGAACGGCACCATCGGCACCGGCCCCGTAACGGACGAAAACCGCGATCCGTTCCACGTTGTTGATGCAGGCGGCAGCCCCTCCGCAGCAGCACCCGGCGCATGCTTCATCGACAGTGCCTCCTCTTTCGCACTCATTCGCGGCGGTCATGTTGATGCAACAATCCTCGGCGGCCTCGAAGTTGACGAAGAGGGTTCCCTTGCAAACTGGATCATCCCCGGCAAAAAAATGCCCGGCATGGGCGGCGCAATGGATTTGCTCGTTGGTGCAAAGAACGTTATCGTTGCAATGGAACACACCGCAAAGGGCAAGCCCAAAATCCTTAAAAAATGCAAACTGCCCTACACCGCAGTTAAGTGCATCACAAAGATCATCACCGAGATGGGCGTTATGCTCGTAACTCCCGAAGGTTTGCTGCTTACCGAATACAACCCCGAATTCACCGTTGAGCAGATTCAGGAAGCAACCGAAGCAACCCTTATCATTTCCCCCGAACTGAAGCCCATGGCATAAGTCGGTGCCGAATGCACCCCGTGTTTCGGAATGCATTCGTTATTGTGTTCAAATTGTATTAAACAAGAACATCGACCGTTCCAAAAATCGGAACGGTCGATGTTTAAATTATATCCGTATCAGTTTTCAGCGGTTTATTGTCTTTCCGACCCGACTCACTCCGCATCCTCGCCCGCAAGCTGCTTTGTGCGTTCGGCAAGAATCAGTCCTTCGATAATTTCATCCATATCGCCGTCGATAAACTGCGGCAATTTATAAATTGTCATGCCGATTCTGTGATCCGTAACGCGTCCCTGCGGGAAGTTGTAGGTTCGGATTCTTTCGCTTCTGTCGCCGGAACCGACTTGGCTTTTGCGCGCCGATGCTTCTTTTGCCGCAGCTTCCGCGCGATACATTTCATAAAGGCGGCTTTTAAGCACCTTCATTGCCTGTTCTTTATTGCGGCCCTGGCTGCGCTCATCCTGGCTTTGAACAACAAGCCCCGTCGGAAGATGCGTTATTCTTATCGCACTCTCCGTTTTGTTAACATGCTGCCCTCCCGCGCCGCTTGAACGGTACGTGTCTATGCGCAAATCCCCGGGATTGATTTCAACGTCAATATCCTCCGCCTCGGGAAGCACCGCAACCGTTGCCGCGCTTGTGTGGATCCGCCCCTGAGTCTCCGTTTCGGGCACTCGCTGAACCCTGTGCACTCCGCTCTCGTATTTCATTCGGGAATATGCACCGCGGCCGTTGAGGCTGAACGTGGCTTCCTTAATCCCGCCCATTTCCGTTTCGGCAATATCGATGAGCTCGTATTTGAAATTATGCCGCTCGGCATAGCGTTGATACATCCGCATCAGCACGGCGCCGAACAGTGCCGCCTCATCCCCGCCCGTGCCCGCGCGTATTTCCATAATAACGTTTCGTTCATCGTTTTTATCCTTCGGAAGCAAAAGAATTTTAAGATTCTCCTGCTGCTGCGCCGCTTTATGGGAAAGCTCCGCAAGCTCCTCTTCCGCAAGGGTTCGCATCTCCTGCTCGGTTTCTTCCGAATCGAGCATCGCCCTGCAATCCGCAATGCCGCGTTCCGTTTCAAGGTATTCATCGTAAGCGGTAATTATCGGTTCAAGCGTTGAATGCTCTTTGACCAGCTCACGCCATGCGTTCATATCCGCCATGACCTCCGGGGAGGCGATTTTTTCCGCAAGCTGCTCATAATGCAGCTTCATCTGTTTAAGTCTGTTCAGCATATCCTGTTATCTTTCATATGTTTGGGCAATTGTTCAACCCCGATTCAATCTTTTTTCAACAACCACCACGCGATCGTTTCCGCAAATGTCCGAAAGCACGGAAACAGCTCCGTCATTCGCAAAAAGCTCTGAAACCGCCGCACCTTGGTCAAAGCCTGTTTCAAGCAGCAGCACGCCGCCGGGGTTCAAAAGACATGAATAACCCTTCCGAATGCGCCTGTAAAACTCCAATCCGTCCGCGCCGCCGTCAAGTGCAATCATCGGTTCGCGCAAAACCTCCGGCTGAAGTGAGTGAATAACATCGGTGCATATATAGGGCGGATTAATTGTTATAATATCGAACCCGCTTGCCCGCTCTTTTGCAAAGGGCAGCGCGGCCTCGAAAAGGTCGCCCTGTCTGCACATGCAAAGCTCCCCGACGCCGTTTAAATGAATGTTTTTTTCCGCAACGGAAACAGCCTCGGGGCTTATGTCGCAAAGCAGCGCGGGAACGCCCGTCCGCTTGGCAATTGAAATTCCTATGCAGCCGCTGCCCGTGCAGACATCCAAAAGAAATCTTACGGGTGCAGTTGTGTTCCTTCGTTCCGCAATGATTTTTTCCGCTGCTTCGGCAAGCGTTTCCGTGTCCGCACGCGGAATCAGCACGTTTTCGTTCACCGTGAACGGCAGTCCCATGAACTCCCATTCGCCGATTATGTATTGCAGCGGCTCATGATTTTTTCTGCGCATTATGCAGCTTTGAAGCTTTTTCAGCGCATCGCCCGGCATTTCATCCGCAAACTCAAACGTGTACAATCTGCGTTTTCCGAGACAAAATGCCGCAAGCTGGCGCGCTTCAAACTCCGCATCTTCAAGGCTCGTTTCAACGAGCTCCTTTCGGGCAAGTGCAACGGCATCGCGAATTGTCATTGCGCCTCGGCCGCCGTTTCCGCTTTTGCTTCAGGTTCCGCATTTTCGGTGCATTCAGCTTTTTCGGCTTCTGCCGCCTCTGCGTTTTCGTGCGGCTCCGCTGCATCGGCGGGTTGCGGGTTTTCGGGTTCATCCGCAAGTTTATTATAGTAATCGCAGCTTCTTTCACCCATTGCAATATAAAATGCCGCAATTGCAACCTCAAGCATATCCTCGGTGGGTTCTTTTGTTGTGATAAGCTGCAAGCCCATGCCGGGAGCGCGAACAACTTTTGCAAACCAGCCGTCACTCTTTGCCGCCGCATGCAGCACCTCGTAGCTTATGCCCGCAATGAGCGGAATGCAGATTATGCGGACGCCGAAGCGGAAAAGGAATTCAAGAATGCTGTTCTGAATTTCAAATTTGAATCCGTAGATGAACACGGCATCGATAACGGTAAGAAACAGAATCGATATCGCCATCACAAGGAAAAGATAATTCGTTCCGCAGCGCGGATGCAGCCGGCTGTATTTTTTCGCGCGGGCGGGAACAAGTTCATCCTCTGCTTCATAGCAGGCAATTGTTTTATGCTCCGCACCGTGATACATAAAAAGCCGCTTCATGTCTTTTATGCAGGAACAGCCGAAAAGATAACCGATATAAATTCCCACGCGCAAAACACCCTCGACGAGCGAACGCCAAAGGCTCTTTGTCTGCCCGAAAATCATCGACGAAATCAACTGCGGAAGAAGCACAAAAAGCCCGACAGCAAGCGCAACGCCAAGCACAAGCGCAACTGTTATTGCGATTTTTTCAACGGATTTTCCGAAAGTTTTCGCAAGCCATTTTTCGAATTTTGTCGGTTCCTCATCCGCAAACGCATCTTCGCCGTACATTTTTGCGGAATCCATCGTTGTGGACATGCCTGTTGTGAGCGATTCAACAAGCGCAACAACTCCGCGAATTACAGGCAGCCCCCAAAAAGTGCCCTTCTGCGCTTTTGAAACCTGGTTTTTGTAACTTGCAACAATTTTTCCGTCCGCGCGGCGCACTGCCATTGCAATGCCCTTGTCGGATTTCATCATAACGCCTTCCATAACGGCCTGACCGCCGACAGCGCATTTTCTCATAATATCACACCTTTCTTCGTTATAGTTCGTTATGTTTCGTTAGTTTTTTGTTATGTTCAATATTTAGGAACAAACACTCCGAATAAATTTCGGCGGGGGAGCAAAGATTATTGCCCCTCCGCTTTGCGGTTCTTCCCGGATTTATGCCTTTGTCCAGCTTGTGCCTTCCTTCGAATCCTTAAGCGTAACGCCTTTTTCTGCAAGCTCCGCACGAATTTCGTCCGCACGGGCATAGTTTTTGTTCTTTTTTGCCTCTGCGCGTTCGCGAATGAGTCCTTCAACATACCGAACAAACTCATCCGAATGCTCTTCCGCAGTGTTCGTGCCGCCCGAAAGCAGATTAAGTGAAAGCACCCTGTCAAAATCCGCAATAATTGCACGTTTTGTCGCGCCGTTCACATCCGAATCCTTCAGAAGATCGTAAAGCACCGTCAGACCGAGTGAAGTGTTCAAATCGTTGCCCACTTTTTCGATAAAGCGGCGGCGGTAATCTTCAAACTGTGCCGCATTCGTTTCGCCCTCTTGAGGTATGCCCGCAATGCGGTTGAGCAGCCTTTCGTAAGCAGCTTTTGAATTATCCAGCGTATCGTAGCTGAATTCAAGCGGCTTTCTGTAGTGGCTTTGCAGGCAGAACATTCTGTATACAAGAGGGTCGTAACCCTTTTCCTGCAAAACGGAAACCGTCAGGATATTGCCCTTCGACTTGCTCATTTTGCCCTCACGGTCATTCAGGTGCTGAACATGGAACCAGTGGCTGCACCACGGATGCCCGACGGCCGCTTCACTCTGCGCAATTTCGTTTGTGTGATGCGGGAAAATATTGTCCACACCGCCGCAATGCAGGTCGAGATACTCGCCGAGATGCTTCATGCTGATTGCAGAGCACTCGATATGCCAGCCGGGATAGCCGACGCCCCACGGGCTGTCCCATTTCAATTCCTGAGAATCGAATTTGGATTTTGTGAACCAAAGCACAAAGTCTGACTTGTTGCGCTTGTTTCCGTCCTCTTCAACATCGCTGCGCACACCAACAAGCAAGTCATCCGACGAATGCCCCGTGAGCTGATAATAATCCTTGAGTTTGGAGGTGTCAAAATAGATATTTCCGCCCGCTTCGTATGCATAGCCGTTCTCAAACAGCTTTTCGATAAGTTTTATGTATTCGGCAATGCAGTTCGTCGCAGGTTCAACAACATCGGGAGTTTTGATGTTCAGTTTGCGGCAATCGTCAAAGAACGCATTCTCATAGAATTTTGCAAGCTCCATAACGGTTTTGCCCTCGCGCTTCGCACCGGAGACCATCTTGTCTTCGCCGGTGTCACCGTCGCTTGACAGATGCCCAACGTCCGTTATGTTCATCACACGCTTCACATCATAGCCGATATAGCGCAGGAATTTTTCGAGCACATCCTCCATGATATAGGAGCGGAGGTTGCCGATATGCGCAAAACGATAAACGGTCGGGCCGCAGGTATACATGCTGACCTTGCCCGCCTCGCGCGGCACAAACTCGTCCACGCGCTTTGTGAGAGTGTTATATAAATAGAATTTTTCCATGTTCTTCATTTCCTTTCAAGAAAAACTTAAAAACGTTTCGCTGCCGCACAGCTCAGTCAAGCAGCATATCGTTCTGTTTTATCCACCCGAGCCTGCGCATTATTTCGCTGAAAAGCAGAGAAAGCGCAGCGGGAGCAGCAATATGCAGCAGCAGCACGCGAAGCAGTATCGACCACCACTCGCTGCCGTTTTGAAGCATCGTCGTAAACGTTCCTATCTGACCCACAAATCCGCAGGTACCCATGCCGCCCGAAATGCCCTCGTTCAGCATTTGGAACACCGTTGTTCCGAACGGCCCGAGGATCGCGCTTGCAAGCGTCGGCGGAACAAGGATTGCAGGATGACGCAATATGTTCGGCACCTGAAGCATTGATGTGCCGAGTCCCTGAGAAACAATGCCGCCCCAGCGGTTTTCGCGGAAGCTTGAAACAGCAAAACCGACCATCTGGCATGAGCAGCCGATCGTTGCGGCACCCGCTGCAAGCATAAGCCCGGTTTTAACATCCGGTGCGGCATTTGCCGTTACAAATATCATGGAGGCAATTGCGGCACTTGAAATCGGAGCCGTCAGAATGATGCCCATAACAACTGAAACTATGATGCCCATCGGAATCGGGTTCAGATAGGTTGCTTTGCCGATTATGTAACCGAGCCACTTCATAAATGCGCCGAGCGGTGCCCCGAGAAGCACGCCCACAACGCCGCCCGTCAGCAGCACCGCAATGGGAACAAGGAGAATATCAACCTTTGTTTTGCCTTCAACAAGCCTTCCGATTTCGATTCCGATAACGGCAGCGATATAAGCCCCGATAGGACCCGCGCCGCCTGCTCCGCTTGTATAGCCTATCGCTCCGGCAACGACCGCAGCACAGAGCGTCAGAGCTTTCGCACCAAGCCCGACAGCAATCGCCGCGCCGATCGCACCGCCGACAACAAAGCCGTTCTGTGCAACCTTCACAATCGGGTCAAGAATGCCCGAAAGTGCGGGAATACGCGCAAATTGCGCAATTATCGTGCCGATGAGCAGAGAGGCGAAAAGACCCTTTGCCATTGCTCCGAGAGCCTTAATAAAGTACCTGTCCGCATAATGCTTCACGATGTTTCCGAAGCTGCGCTTCGTGTCTGCACCGCAGGGAGCTGCCGTTTCTTCCGAAAGAGTGATGTTCTCGTTGTTTTCCATTGCTTGCCTCACTTAATTCAAGTTTTTTGTATTTATATCCGCAGGACTTCCGCAAAAAGCTCCGCCGGATTCAGCCTTCAGCCAAAGTTCAATCGATTGCGGAGCTGTTCCATAGCGGAGCGGTTGCCCGCCCCGCCAACTTTATCCTTCAGTCAAAGTTCAATCGATTGCGGAGCTGTTCCGCGAATTACTTTTTAACGTCGTCTATTGTGGGTTCATCATCGTCAAACTCGAACGCCGCCTTGGGTGCGCGGGGCACGCCGCCTCCCGGCTGCTGCTGAGCTTCGCGCTTTGCGTTCTTGTCAACGTATTTGCCCGTCCAGATGATCGCCGCAACGAACACGGCGCAGAGCAGACCGAACAGAATCATGCTGACCGTTTGCAGCTTGCCGAAACCGTCCAAAGCGGAAACGACGCCCGCCGCAATCATGATGACAGCCGCTGCAAGGCAGCTTATGCGCATTGCCTTTTTGTGTTTTGCTTCCATGCCCTCTTTTACAAACTCGGCATCAAAGATTCTGCCGCGGCCGGAAATTGCGGAATAGAGCAGATACAGACCGATAACGAACATCACAATGTCGAAAAGGCTCACCGATTGGCGGTTGACATTGAGCTTTACAGTCTCTTTCAATTCGCTGCCGTTGGCGCAGGATGCATTAATGCGAATCTCGCCGAGAACGGAGGATTTCACAAACAGATAGCCGTTTTTTTCGTTGATTTCATAAGTGAATTTATCTGAAGATGCCGGCGTTTCCGAAAGGTTTCCGTCCTTATCCTTTTCAAAAAGCTCAACGGTATATTTAACCGTGTTGTCTTCGACAGTGTCAGCTTTCGGTGCGTCCGGAGCAGCTGTCAAATCCGGTGCGGCTGTCACATTCGGTGCGTCTGTCGCATCCGATGCGTCTGTCGCATACGGTGCGTCTGTATCCAAAGCATCGGAACCGCTGTCGGTCTTATCGGTCAAAATTTTATACATATTGTCTTCATAGCAGAAGAATCCGACCGCTGTGTTGACGTTCACCTGAATCGACTGCACATTTTGCGCAAAGGTAAGCTGCCTGTCGGCATATGCAACGGTTGAATCGTCCTCTGCATTGATACTCGGCTGTTTGCCGCTGCCCATCATGCAGCCTGTCAGCGCAAGACAGAGCGCAAGCACTGCCGCGATAAGAGCCGCAATGCGCACATTGTGTTTTTTGTTTCCTGATTTCATATTGTAAATCCTCCTGTATTCTGCCTTTCAGACATTTTAATTTTTATGTTTAATGCCGCATTCGTTCCGTCTCTTCGCGGCACGGGGTTCACTGTTTTGTTTCCTCCGCATTTACACAGCGCATGAACTCATCGGAAACACGCATTGCTCTGCAAATCGCCAGCGCATCACGCGGCGGATTCACATCGCTTGCAACGCGATACAAGCCGTAGTCCATGAGCTTCGGCAGCACGGAAGCCCTCGAAGCATCGTTTCCCGCCAATGCTGCATCGAGCACGGCAGGTTCAACGTTTTTGAGCCCGATGACCTGATAATGCATGGGCGCACAGCACGCAACATCGTCGAAATGCGTTGTTATCAGCGCAAAACAGCCGCGTCGATTGTTGAAATACTTCACTGCCGCCCGCACAAGCGCCGCACCTTCGTGCGGGTTCGTGCCGCGCGCAAACTCATCAAGCAGAACGAGTGCAGTGCTTTCGGTTTTTATTTCGGAAAGAATACCGTCAAAATGAATCATCTCCCCGCCGAAACTCGAAAGTCCGCCCAAGCTGTCCTCCATGTCCTCACAGAGCAAGTGTATGCCGGCAAAATGCGGCAATTCTGCTTCCCCGCAAAAAACGGGGAAACCGCACAGCGCAAGCAGCACGTTCAGCGCAAGCGTTTTGACCGCAACGGATTTTCCGCCCATGTTTGCGCCCGTGATAACGGTTGAGCCGGATAAAAGCTCGATGCTGACCGGGGTAAACTTTCGCCCCGACGAATGCAGTGCATCGGCTGTCTGTGGGTTAATCATTTCGTTAAGAAGAACCCGCTGTCCGTTTGCATAAACTTTCGGAATGCTGCCGCCCCTGCTGCACATAAGCCTTGCTTTTGCAAGCGCAAAATCGAACCTTGCAATGCTTTTAATCACCTGCTCCGCCTCGTTGGAATATGCAGCAAAAGCTCTTGTCATCTCCGTGCGGATGCGCAGTTCTTCGCTCTCCTCCCTTGCGGCAAGCAGAGTTCTTTCCGCTTCAAGCGCATCCCGCCCCTCGACAGGATCTCGGCGCAGTTCGGCGTCAACCCGTTTGCGCTCGCGCCGAATTTTCGCAAGCTCTGCGGATGCGCTGTCGCTCACGCGAAAAGTCATTGCACGCATTCCGTCCGGGTCAACTATTGAAAGCGCGCGCGGCAGAGGGTGAATATCGATTTCGTTCAGCCTTTCGCCGCAGGGAATCTTCGAAAATGCCTCCGCAAGCGCATCAAGCTTTATCAAAAAACGTTTAATTTCGAAGAATTCAACGTCTGTAAGCGTCATTTCGCGGCTTCGCGCGACCGAACGGCGAACATCTTTAAGCTGCATGAGCGCACGCTCGGCGGCGGACAGTGCCTCCCTTGCGGCATCGCTGCGGATCGCTTCCGCAAGCAGGCGAACGTTTTCCAGTTCGCGGCAAAGCCGCGCATTCTCTTCACACGGATACGCATGAGTATGCCGCGCAAGCTCCTCTCCGAAGGGGGAACAAGTCTGCAAATTTTCAATTATGTAGGCAAATCCTATCGCTGCCTGCTGTTGTTTGTCAAGCATAGTCTTATAATGTCAATTTGTTTTCTATCATTTATTCGCGAAAGCGCAGGAGTATCGATTTTACGCGCACGGGTTTACTCCGCTGCCTCGCAGCCGAATTCGCTCACAACATCAAGCACCGGCACGCGTCCGCCGAGACCGCTGCACATTGCATCGTAAAACTCCGTTTTGTTGTAATGACTGCCTTTTGCGGAAAACGGGTTGACCGTCACCGCAAGCAGCCGCGTTTTGTTCATAACGGTAAATCTTGCACCTGCACGAACAAGTTTTTCATAATTTTTATGCGAAAGCAGCAGCCTGCTGCCGTCCTCGCAAATAATCTCAAGTCCGTTCAGCGCACGTCCCGCCGCAATAAGCGCATTTGCCGCCGAATCCGGCACCCCGCCGCGCATCAAAACAGCCTCTGCGCCGCCTTTTCGAACAAGTTCCGCCGCGCGGGAAAGCTCCGAAAACTCCGTTTGCTCACCGCCATGGGTTCCGCTGCCGAAAAACACGCCGTATTTTTGTTTGCATTGATGCACATCTTCCGTCCGCTCCGTTTGCGGCAGCATCATAAGCTCCGCCGAAAAGCATGTGTCTTCAACAGTTTTTCGAATATCCGGGGAATAGCTTGCGCCCGAACACAATATTGCCGCATCACTGACAGCCGGCATTGCAAGCGATTTTCGGCTCAGCGCACCGTCGATAATGACTTTTGCCGCGCCGAGCTCAAACATGCGTTTTTTAAGCCGCGCAAGCTGCGCCGTCATGGACGGACCCGCAAGCTGAATAAAGCCGTCACTGCATGCACGAAGGATAATGACCTCTCCCATAGGCGTCGGCATCCCTGTTGTGTCCAGTATTTCCCGGGAAATACCGCTGTTCATGCCGTTCTTTTGCGCATCATTTCCGGAATCGGACAAATTTCCGCCCGCAAAAAGCAGCTTTTCGGCTGTTGCAATAATCGTGCCGTCGTAAACGAAAATTTCGGGCTTTTTCGTGTTCGTCACAAGGTCGCTTCGCTCCCCGTCCCTTCCGATGGATGTCAGCGCAATGCTCTCGTCCATCCTGCGGCAGTCCTTTATCAATCGATTAAGCACCGTTGTTTTTCCCGCATTTTTGCACATGCCGATGAGCGAAACGGAACTATAAGGTTTTATAAGCTCATATAACAAAGCCAAACTCCTCCAATGGTATTATAGCATACCTATACCGAAATGAACAAGGGTAAACACCCCCTCTCAAACATCTTGTTTCGTATATAAGTTTTTAACGTGCTCTTGTGTGTGCCGGTTTTAAATTTTTCGCAGTTTTGCAACTTTTGCGTGCCCGCAGCATATTCTTGCAGAAGGGAGGGCGGCGATATGGTAGGATTCATCACATTACGCGGAAGTTTAAGCGGATCGATTCGGCTGACAACAGTTGGCAAAAGCACGCGCTTTGTTCTGAAACTCCGCGAAAAACCCCCGCGCGGCGGATTTACCGTTTATCTTATTGACGGAGAAGATTTTGCATCATTTCGGTTTTCCGATGACTCCGATGAGTTCAGCGGTACAGCCTTGCTTTCATGCGTTCGTGCCGCCGTAATTGCAAACTCCTTCGGAGATTTTATCGCGGAAGGCAGCATCGGTGCGGTGCGGCATGATTTGCAGGCCGTTAAGGCACGGATTCGTGCAGCAGCCTTCTCGAAAGAGCAAAATGCAATGCAAAGGAACCGGCACGACAGCATTCAATGCACAGCTGATTTGCAAATTTCGGGACATTCAGCCGAAAACAGCAAACACCTTTCCGCCGCCGTTAGCGGAAGGGCGGGCGGCACAGAACCGGGGAAATCGGGGCAAAAGAGGCGTGACATGCGCCCAAGTGAAAAAAAAGCGATCGCTCCGAACTCTGCCCTGCCGCCGAACGGCTTGCAGTCCGCAAAATCTCCCGTTACGGAAGGAATCCTCGGCAAAGCGAAAGAATTGTTTGCGGGAAGCGGAATTTCCGCAGCAACCGGCAATCCCGCCGAGAATTCGAATCCTGCCGTTCACCGTTCCGATTTTGATGCGGATATCGGTGCCCTTTGCGAAAGCTGCGCCCGCTCGGACGAAAGCGCGGCCGAAAACCCGTTCCCGCAGCTTTTTCCCAACTCGTATTGGAAAAAACGCCAAAACGACCGCCGTCTGTTCGGCAAAGCTCGCGTTCGCGGCGTAATGTACGGCATCGTCGCCGTGCCGAGTGCAAGCCGCCGCCCTCCCGCAGGTCTTTGCGGAAATCTTCGCCGCGTTCGTTCAAACAGCGGCAGTTGGTTCTGGCTCGGTATACGCCGTGAATGAATTGCATTTTTCGGAACAGCGTTTGCTTACTTTCGGACTTTGTGCCGCTTGTGAACAGTCGGTAATCATATTTGCCGTAACGGCTCCCTTTACAGCTGTTCCGTCAACCGCATTTTCAAAAAAACGTTTATTTCCAACCGACAAAAACGGCAGCAAGCTCCGCAGCGGGGAGCTTGCTGCCGTCTGTTTTTAAAATTAACGGTGATGAAAAACCAATTTAAGCCGAAGCCTTCCGCAGGTTCTCTATCTCACTCGCCGAGCCGTTCAACTCTTCCGCCGTGCAATCCTCGCCGAGCATGAAAATTCCGCGTGCAATGCACATAAACGTGTTTTCATCACCGAACGGCCGCCCGACTGCGGTGTTCAAAAGGCTTTGGACAAGGCAAAGTTTTGCCGTGCGAATTTCCGGCGGCGCATCGATTATGCGGCGAACATCATAATCCTCCGTTCGTCCGCACGGTGCGGCGCAGCTGCTGCAATCCGGAACAAGCCTGTGCTTCTCGGCATGGATTTTTTCAACAGCCTCGGGAAGTTTTGATTTCAGCAATTCTGCCTGCGTCATCTCCGCCTCGGTTTCGCCGACCGTATCCGCCGAACAAACCGCCTCGGCAAACTGTTTCAGCAGTGAAAAAGCCTTTATCAGCAAAGCGAAAGTTCCTTCATTCGTGCGTGAATTCGAATCCGCCGCGCGAACAAGCCCGACAGCCGCTCCCAAAAGCTCCCCCGCACAGGGGACTTTGAGCATTGTTTCAACAGCCGTTGTTTCCTTGTCATTTCTTTCAATCTGCATTTTTGTCACTGCCGCTCCTTTACAGAAAATCATTCATTGCTCGCTTTATCGGCAATTTTATAATATGCATCCGCGTGTTGAAATCGTGAACACTTCAACGGGCAAAGACTTTCCCGCTGCCGCAGCTGCTTTTTTGACGGCAAGTTCAATGCCCCCGCAGCAGGGAACTTCCATCCTTGCAACCGTTATGCTCTTTATTTCGTTATTGCGAATAATTTCAGTCAACTTTTCGGAATAATCAACGGAATCCAATTTCGGACAGCCGATAAGAGTTATTCTGCCGCGCATGAATCGCTCATGAAAGTCCGCAAACGCATATGCAGTGCAGTCCGCGGCGATCAGCAGCTCCGCATCATCAAAAAAAGCCGCACGAGCGGGCGCAAGCTTTATCTGCACAGGCCATTGGCCAAGGCATGAATTCGATTCTTCCGCTCGTTTCGATTCTTCTTCCGTCCGTTCGGACCTTGTTCCGAATGCAAACACGGGCGTTCTTTTTCCGCCGGCCTTCAATGTGCGCGCCGCCGTCCCCGGACAGCCGCAGGGTGCCGCAATCGAGTTATGCGCCGTTTCCGTCTGTTTGTCCGCAAGCATTTTTAAACGCATTTGATTTTCGCGAACAGCCGCTTCATCGTACGGAACCGCTTCGCGTTCAACAAAGCTTATCGCTCCCGCAGGACAGGCGGGCAGACAGTCTCCGAGTCCGTCACAGTAATCATCACGCAAAAGCCTTGCTTTTCCGTCAATCATTCCGATTGCATTTTCATGACATGCCTCCGCGCATTTGCCGCAGCCGCTGCATTTTTCCTCATCAATAACAACAATTCTTCTTATCATTCCGAATCTCCCTTCTCGTGCCGCATCTTCTTTCGGATTTGCTTTCCGGTGTGCCGCCTGTTTCGCTTTATTATAGCATAATCAAGGCAAAAAATCCGCTGTTTTCCGTGAGTGCCGTAAACATTTCCCTTTTGCTGCCCACTTTTGCTGCATCTCGAATTTTTTCTTGCCAAGTCGGTCTCGAGATGTTAAACTAAAGCAATGTATTTGGCGCATAAAGTCAAAAGCGGATTCACTCCCGTTTTTCAAAACGATCTCTGTGCGAAAAGTTTTGAGCAGCGGTTTGAAAGCAGCAAAGGAGAATTAATAATGGATAAGCGTATAAGCAAAGACGAATATTACCTTTCGATCGCGGCAGCCGTTGCAAGACGATCCACCTGTCTTCGTCGTCAGTACGGAGCCGTGATAATTAAAAACGATGAGATAATTTCCACAGGATACAACGGCGCGGCACGCGGCGAACCTAACTGCTGTGATACGGGCGAATGCTGGCGCGAAGCCAACAACATTCCCCACGGTGAACAATACGAAAAATGCGTTGCCGTACACGCCGAGCAAAATGCAATAATTTCTGCCGCACGCCATGAAATGCTTGGTTCGGTGCTTTATCTTGCGGGATTTGATTCCAACGGTGAGCTTGCTGCACCCGCGCCCTGTGTTATTTGCAGCCGGCTGATAAAAAATGCAGGCATTGCAGAGGTCGTTTCCCGCGGTGCGAACGGGGAACCCGTGCGCACGCAATACAATCGATATAACTGATTATTCTGCCTGTTATGTTAGTTTTCGCATGAGGTACACAAATGAGAATAATTAATCCGTCTTTTGAAATCATCAACCGCCCGAACGGGCATGAAGTGCTGCGGCACCTTGAACTTTGCGGACGAGTCTGCTATAAATCCGAGGATGCAATATCGGACGAATCCGCCGAGCGGCTTATCCGCATGATGCTTGAACGCGGGCATGAAAGCCCGATTGAGCATTTCAGCGTGAGCGTTCGCATAATTTGCGACCGCGGAGTTTCTCACGAGTGGGTTCGGCACAGGATTGCCAGTTTTTCTCAGGAAAGCACCCGATATTGCAATTATCAAAAATCAAAATTCGGCAGCGAGCTGACATTTATCCGTCCTTATTTCGCCGAAGAGGGTTCAAAGCTCTTTGATATTTGGAAAAGCTCCATGCAGCAGGCGGAAACGGCGTATTTCGAAATGCTGAACTGCGGCGCAAAGCCCGAGGATGCGCGGAGCGTGCTTCCGAACAGCCTTAAAACGGAGTTCATCTGCACGATGAATCTGCGCGAATGGCGGCACTTTTTCCGTTTGCGCTGTGCGCCCGCCGCACACCCCGCCATGCGTGAAATAAGCATTCCGCTGCTGCACGAATTTCAAAAAATGATTCCCGTGCTTTTTGACGGACTTTGCTGAATTTTAATTTGAGTTTCTTCGGATAAATCCCGTTCCGATAATTAGACAACCGAAAACTGCGCAGTGTTCCGAATAAACCCACTCGATTTGATTCAAGCGGGTACGGGTTCGCTGCGCAGCTTCCGGCTGCATATCGTTCATTGTTCGGACGTTCGTGTCCTTTATTCCGCATTCGGCGCGCTCTGCGCGGGCACGGAAAGATATGCATCGATGATTTCGCCGACATCCGCCATGCTGTGCCAATACTCTTTAAACTTTTCAGTTGTCACAAAATCATACTTAAACTTTATGACATAATCTTTTACCGCATCAAAGAACGCTTTGCTGCCCAGCTTTCCGTAAATCGCATACAAGAGCCCCGCTCCTTTATCATAAATATCGGAATAACCCATCGGATCCTCATCATTCCAATAATACAGCGACTTTGTCAGGTCCGTTGTATCGTCCGCATAACTCATGTTCGCATCACGCCCGATTCCCGCAACACGTGCAGCGCTCAGCTTAAGTCTCATCTCCGTTTTGAAGCCGCTTATATCAGCGGTGAACTCCGGCGGATATGCTTCATCGTAAACAAATTCGCAAAATCGGCAAAAGCCCTCATCAAGCCACGCTTCTTTCACTTGGTCATTGCCGACAATACCGTAAAACCATTGGTGCGCAACCTCATGACAAACGGAATGATCCATTGAGTAAACCGTTGCGGCGGCCGATTCGTCCGTTTTAAAATCCAGACCCATTTTCTCAAAATCATCAAGCGAAATCTCCGGCGCTATCATAACAAGGGTTGGGTATTCCATTCCGTTCACCCCGCCGGTCAGCCCGTTAAGAACAACACTGAGCGTGCTGTATGGGTACTCTCCGAACTTTTCCCCGTAGAGAGCGAGCGATTTCGCTGCAACATCAAGCACCCTGTTCGCCGTTTTCGGAAGCGTAGAATCATAGTATACGGTTATTTTCGTGTTTCCCGTGTCTTTTGTCAGTGTTTCGAAGCTGTCGCTTGCGCAGAATGCAAAATCGCGTACGTTTTTTGCGTGATACATGCCGTCCGCTCCGAGCTCACCCGTTGCAGCAATCTTGTATCCCTCAGGAACATTTATCCGGACACTGTAGTTTGCAATGTCCGTATAAAACGCGTCGCCGATATCAACATACGGTTCAACTGCATAGGCTCCGTTTTCATACACGGCGGGTGTGATTACAAAATTGCCCAAGTTGAAAATGTTTTCCTGCCAACCGAAGCGATTCTTTATGTTCGGAATCCGAACGCTGTATCGAATTTCTATCCTGCAGCGTTCGTCCGCGGCCAACGGCGAGGCAAGAACAGCCTTGAACACGGTCCCTTTAACGTTTTCAAGCTGTGACTCACTGCCGTTCAGCTTTATGCTTTGAACAGCTGCACCGCCCCCGTCCGCACTGAATGCTTCGGGATAGATGTTGAAGTATATTTCCGAAAGATTTTTTCCCGCCGGGTTTAGATAATCCGTCGTTTGTTCAACCGTGAGCATATGCTCATCCGTTGAAAGGGTAACATCAAGCACAAAACTGCTTGCTTTTTGCTCGTTCTCATTCACCGAAAGCGATTCGGGCACGCTTGTCGGCACAACCAAATCCGTCGGTAAAACCGCCTGCGTCGGTTCGGCGGTAAACCGTATCGGGTCTTTTGTTCGCCCGGAATCAATTCCGACTGCGCCTTTGCAGCCCGAAAAACATACGGCAGCGAGCATTACCGCCGCTGTCAATAACAGAACAAATCTTTTCATTTCAGCACACTCCTTCGTTTGCTTAATCACCGACCGTACACGAAAATTCCGTTCGCCTCTCCGATTTAATCAGTGACTGCTTGAGTTCTGCAAAGAGTGTATACCCCGATTATTTCCGAAATGTTTCCGTCAACGCTCCAAGCCGATATATATTGTTTTGTTCTCATCGTCAAGCACAACATTGAGGAACAACCCGACCGTTTCGGAATAATAGCGTGAGCCGTTGTATTTCCAGTCCGGCAGAACATCCAGCGTACTGTATTCAAGGTATTTTTCCATGAATTTCAGGCGTTCGCTTTCCGAATCCGCAATCGATATTTCTGTGCTGAACCGAATGCTGAACGCAACCACTTTTTGAGTCCCGTCCTCAACGGCCGCAACGACCTCCTGTGCGGGCATCACATAATCTTTATTATAGCAGGTGTATGTTTTCACGTGTTCGGTTCCGTATGCATCGCAATATGAGGCTTCGTTCAAAGAACACATGACTGCAATTTTCGTTTCTTCCAAAAACGGCATGGCAGAAAGAAAATCGTCCAGTGCCGAAATCATTTCCTCCACGCCACACTCTTCCGCTGTCGTTTCGTAGGCTGTGCCGCAAAGATATTCTTCCGCACCTTTCAAGAATTCAATCTCACTGCTCCCGATTGCAATTTGAGGAAGTTCATCCATTGTAAATTCCCTGTTCAGGAGCAATTTATCCGATATTTTAAAATAGATTATCGGTGCCGCAGCAAGTCCCGCAACAGCCGCTGCGGCAAGCAATGCTGCCAAAAGCCGCAACGCATGCTTTTTCATTCAACCACCTCCAAATCAAACGAAACGCAGGTTCCCCTGCCGAGTTCGCTTTTAAATTTCAACTCTGTTTTAAAAAGCGTGCATATGCTTTTGCAAATGGATAATCCGATTCCGTAACCCGCTGCGCTTCTGGATTTGTCCGCCTTATAAAAAGGCTCGGCAGCGCGGCGAATTTCTTCTTGAGTCATGCCCCTTCCGCTGTCCGCAACGCCGAAGCGGCAGCAGTTACCGCTTTTTTCGATTTTCACAATTACTTTTTGCCCGTCAGAAAATCTGAACGCATTTTCAATCAGATTGCGCAGCAGGGTCAGCAGCAGATCATAATCACAAAGTATCTTTATTCTTTTTTCACTGTTGATATCCAAATTTTCTCCGTTTTCAAACATCTGCCGGATTCCGCGCTCAATGCGTTCCGACTCAACGGGCTCAAGTGTCGGTTCCGTTTGAGAAAGCTTCAGCATTCGCAGCATTTTTACCGAAAGGTTTTCCATTCGCTTTGCGTTTTTAAAAATTCTGTCCGCATACATGAACTTGTCATGCTCATCAAGGACATGCGTTCTCAAAATATCCGCATACCCGATAACGGAGGTCATCGGCGTTTTAAGCTCGTGCGAGAAATCGGCAACGAAAGCCGTTCTGTTTTCAAGCTGCTGCTCAAGCTCGGCAACCATTGCATCAAAACTTTTGCTCAGTGAGCCGATTTCATCCCCGGAATCAATCCGTGTACGAAGCGAATACTCTCCCCCGCTGATTCGGTTTGCCGTTTGAGCCAACCGCTCCAAAGGCCTTGTTATCCGCTTTGTTATGAAGAAGGCAGCAAGCCCGGAGCAGAGCAAAACAGCCGATTCAATCAGCAAAAATGTAATGTATTGGCGTTTTCTTTCGACAAACACATACGAAATATCATATCGCATGATAATGTTTAATTCCGTTCCGTACGAACTCAGCGTTGCATTGAAACAATTGAAATACCCATTTTCATTTTTTTCAACGGAATATGAGTTTTGCCGAAGAACCGGCGCATCTCCCTTAAGATTTGAAAAAATAACCTGCCCGTTTGAATCGATAATTTCAATTTCTTCTCCCGTTGCATACGCAACCATCTTATCAGCGTACCGCGCAAGCTCGGTTTTATCCGTTTTTCTTCCGTTCAGCCTGTCGGCAAGCAGTTTGCTTTCAAGTGCATAGCAGCTCATTTGCTTCCGCCTTGAATTCTGTGCAACGGATTCCGCAAGAGCCGCTCTGCTGTTGGTTGCAAGCAGAACCGTTCCGCCCGCCGAAAAAGCGGCGAATACAACAAGAGTTATTATTATAATAACCTTTTTTGAAAGACTCATGTTTTCTCCCGAATGATGTATCCAAGCTTATGTACCGTTGCAATCTCATTTTCGAGTCCGAGTTTTTTTCGAAGCCGTGTGATGTGAATATCCAGTGTTCGTGTATCGCCGCTTTCCCCGTCATTCCACACGCGCTCGTAAAGCGCGAAGCGCGAAAGAGCAACACCCTTATTCCGCAGGAGAAAATGCAGCAGCTCAAATTCTTTAGGCGTCAATGTTATTTCTCTTCCCGCTTTTCTGACAATATGTGCTTCCGCATCGAGTTCAACATCCCCGACGCGAAGCAGGTTGTTTTTGTAGCCGTGCAGCCGCAAAATGTTTTCGGTTCTCAGAAGCAGTTCCTCAATTTCGAACGGTTTAACAATGTAGTCATCCGCACCCATGCGAAATGCCTTCCGCTTGTCGTCCAGTTCCCCGCGCGCGGTTATGAATATCACCGGTATTGAATACTCATTAATATACGAAAACAATTCGTATCCGCTGATCTGCGGCAGCATAATGTCCAGCAGGCAAAGCTCAAATTTTTGCGTTTCCAGCAGATTTGCACCCTCCTGCCCATCAAAAGCGGCAAAAACGTCATACCCTGCATTTTTCAGCGCGAGCTGTATCAAAGCCGAAATATCTCTGTCATCCTCAACAACCAGTATTCTTATCATCTCATCCTCTGCCTCTTTTTCGGAATAAACATGATAAATTACTCTTCATGTTCAAGCCGCACTTCAAAATTCATTCCGCCAAATCAAAAGAGCAGCGCAAAGCGCGCCGCCCAAGTCATCGTTCACAGTGCGCCGTTCAAAATATCGCGGCGGACACGAAATCAATAGTGCGGAATATCCGTCTCAAGTTTGGAATAGTCCGGTGTTGCATGGGGCTCCTCCGGCGGATCGACATCAACAACGGTAAGCCTTGTTATGTACCATCGCCCGTCAAACTTATCGACAGTGATTTCATAGCGGCACGCAACCCAGCTTGGAACCGGGTCGGTTGTATCGCTGCTGTAAGGAGTTGCCTGAATGTTCGGAACACGCTCAACGACCTGCAGCGTTGCCTCTTTTGACCACGGCCAAACCCGGAACTTTTCGATTTCCAGCCTGTGATCATATGAATCCACTCGATAGAGCGAATACTTGTTTCCGTTCACCGCTTCATCTTCCTGAAGCCAGCTTTCGGTAAAATGCTCTGTCAACTCGGCTTTTGATTTGTTCCCGAGAATGCAGTCGGCGCGCATCTCCATTCCTTCGGTCACAATAATATATATATTGCTGACATACATTGCCTCCATAAGCGCAGCGTAACAAAGCGTTACAACAACTGACGCAATAAGAACAAAGCGCAATATATACCAAATGGATCTGCGTGCAACACCGTACTTGCTGCGATCCGCCTTTTCGACATCAGTGTCAGACAAGATGACGGATTCTACTTTTTTAACGTCCGCATCTGTAAGTTTTTTTCTTTTCGGCATAATCCGAATCGTCCTCCGTACATCCCGCTTATGCACTGCTTTCGCAGGCTTTCGGGAAAATCATGCAGCCTTTACTGCAATTATAGTATAGCATAGCAATGCCGAACTGGCAAGCTTTTACGATGCGGCTGTACGCTCGGTTTTCCGTATCCGCTGTTATCCGACAGAATCAGCCCAATTCATCGTTAAACGTGCCCTCGGCAAAACAGGGAACCTGTTTGCAGGCGCAAAACAAAGCTGCGCCGAAACGCGACATCACCTGCGGAATCTGCTGCCGCTCTATCGGATAGTCATCGAAAACAAGCAAAGTCTTATTGTGTAATGTCGATTCCGCTCTTTGTGCTGCGAATATGCACCGTGCCGTTCGAAGTCAAAAAGGTCCGACACCCCTTTGCCGTCAAAAGATCCAAAGTCTTTTGTTCCGCAGGATTCTTATCGGAACACGTTATGACTGCATATTTCATGTTAACTTTTGAAAAATAGTCTTCAAGCTTTGAGTTATAAACGCCGTGATGCGGCACTTTCAAAAAATCACAAGGCTGTACCCTTCCCTGTGAAAGCATATCGGCAATACGCTGCTTTTCAATATCGCCCGCAAAAAGAAAGCTGTTTCCGAGATGTTCGAGACTTACGACCAACGAATCGTTATTGTCTTGGTTTTTTGCATAATCTTTGCCGAACGTGCCCACGATGTTCAGCTTCATGTCGGAAACAGTCAAGCTGACCGAGTCAGATACAGCTTCTGCGCTTCCGCATTTTCCGTTGGCTTTCGCTTCCGCCAATGCATTTCTGTATGACATATAAGCATATGCCGTTGTGTCGACAGGAGTATAATCAGGCTCAAAAAGCTTCGAAACTTTATATTTTTTCAAAAGAGTCGGCGCACCTCCGATATGATCCTTGTCGTAATGTGTAATAATCATGTAATCAATGCTGCTGATTCCGAGCGCATCCATCGCTGCCGAAATATCCGCACCGTCATCCTCTTCTCCGCAATCAACAACAATGGATGTTGTTCCGTCGGTAATAATGCTGCAATCGGCCTTGCCGATTTTGAGAATTTCAATCTTTAACGTATCTTTTAAGGCTTCATTCACATCGTTCTTGGATGTGCATGCCGCGAACAAGCAACAAAAAAGCAGCGCGGCAATCATCAAACAAGCACAAATTTTGGTCATAAACTTTTCTCCTTCAAATCAATTTTCGATAAGCCAAACTTCATCCAGCCATTCAAGTCTTCCGTTGAGCCAAGTTTGCAGGTTTGCAACGCCAAGGCTGAAATTTTTCTTCCATAATTTATAGTTTGCATCTTCGGCTTTTGCAAGATACGCTGCCTGCTCCGGAATCAGAGCCTGAAGCTCCGCAATCACCGTTGTGCGATAACAGGTATATCGTTCCGTCAGCAGCTCACGAAATTCATCCTGCTGATAAAGTTTTTTTATCCACGGGCAGGATGAATTAATAATCATAAAGTCTTCATATGTTCCGCTGCCCGGGCAGTCCGATGCATCATTTCGTTCCTCATCCGCATTGCTCCAGTTCACGATTCCGTAGGCAAGGTCAAAATCCCACAAAGCAGTCATGTAAAGTTTATTGTTGTCGCGCTCTTTATACATCCAACAGCTTGTTTTCAAATTGCCGTCTATGTTTTTGCTGATTTCCTGCACTATCACAAAATCGACCCATGAATCTTCATCGATATATTCAGTATATTGTTCCGAGCTGAATCCCATCACCGAGTTATGGAGCCGCTGCATGTAGACGTTCAAATATTGCAGCACCTCACGCCTCAGTTCAGTATCTTCAATTTCAGGCTCCTCCAAGACAAAATAATCCTTCACCTGGTTCGCCTGATACGGGCAGTCGAACACCTGATCCTTTTTGTAGTTCACTCTTCCGTGAACGTTCTTTTCAATCAGATAACCGCCGGTAATATTGTCTTCATCCGCTTCGGCAATGTTGATTTTGTTTTTTTCAATTGAAATTCTTTCAACCAAAATATATATGCCGTTGTATTTGCCGTTGAGATAAACATCAACAAATTCGCATTTCGGAACATAATCGATACCAATCAAATCCTGATATGCCTTATAAGTAATATAATTCCGCATCAGGGTTGAATCGGTGTAACTCGCAACAATTGCATATTTTTTTGTTTTCGGAATATCGAGCAGTGAAGCCTTTTCGTCAAGCTTTATTGAGTACGGCTTCTTATCATAACCCCATGACGAGTTCCCGCGCCCTTTAACCTTGCCGCTGCCGTTATAATTACCGCTTGCAAACGTTTTTGTTCCGAGCTGCAGCGATATTTTTGCGTTGACCCATTCATCCTTTGTTACGGATTCAAAATCACAGTCGATGCTTATATCCAGTCGCGGCAGCGCATCCGCAGTTGCATTCACGCACGCAGCCGTAAGTTCCGTCACGGCAATTTTTGCACCTTTTTTCACTCTGTATGTAAATTTCACCGAGCCATCCGCAAGTTTTTTTACCTCGGCTGCCTCCGAATCATTCCCAAAAAAATATGAATATTTGCTGTTATATGTCCAGCCGGCATCAAATTCTGCCGTGAATTCCAATGCTGCGGTTTTTTCGAACACAAAGAACGCCTCGTCCGGGTGTCCTTTCAGGTGCATACCGTCGCCTTGAGGCGTTATGTGAACGCCGTCGGAAGTTCGCGGCTCAAAATTCCAACCGTCACCGTCATAATGCTTTTCTATCGCCGCTTTAATAACAACACTGTTTGTATCGGCTGTCTCGATTGAGCTTGCAAGTTTTGCGGAATCTGTTGTTCGGATTAAAGTTGCCATCTGAGCAAGCGGAAAAAGCACAGCCGTAACTGCAAGAATAAGAGCAATTGCTTTGCGCAGAATCTGTTTCATCCGTCCTCACTTTTTCTGAAGAAAATTCAGACCGAAGCATATAAATTATTTATGCAAACAAATAAGTTCCGCCGCTGAGATGCCCTCCGCCGGTTCAAACCTGCCGTGACACGCACCGTATTTATCCCACGACTTTTCCGATAACCCGCAGCTCATAGGAGTATTTAATCTTTATCGGCTGATACTTCGGGTTGAGTGAAATCAATCTGACGCTGCCGGATTCGGAATCAAGTTTTTTGCAGAAAGCTTCTCCGTTAAGAACAAAAATGCCTATTTCACCGTTTTCAAGTTCCTGCTGATGATGCACGTAAACAATTTGTCCGTCATTAAACAGCGGCGTCATTGAATCCCCGCTTATGCGGACAGCAAGGGTTGCTGCTTCCGGAACATTTTCGTCAACATCAATCAGTGTGTAGGAGTCACTGTCAAGAAAAACGCCGGAACCTGCCGATGCCGGCATATCGTAAAGCGGTATCTGCCGCCTTATACGGGTGATTTTTGCCTGATGTGAAAAGCTCGGATTCTCGCGCAGCATTGAAATATACTCGTTCGCGCGTTCCATGCCCACGCGATTCAAACCGTAAAACGGATCTTCGCTGCACTCTTTGCTGCGAAAAACTCTGTGCACATCTGACACTCCGTAAATTCCGCACAGGGAGATGAACTGCTGCGCATCCGGCAGACTGTCGCCGGTCTCCCATTTGCTGACAGCGCGGTTCGTTATTGGATCCCGATTAAATAAAGTTGCACATTCAAAGCTGATTTTTTGCGCAACCTCAGTTTGATTGAGTTTGCACGCTTTGCGAAGCTCTGCCAGTTTTCTTCCGAATTCACGATTTCCGTTCACTTTTCCCTCCGCAGCCGGCCGCGATTCAACTCGTGAAACGCACCTGTAATTCCTTATCTGCATTATAATGCATTTCGCATCCGATTGCAAGAGATTTTTTTAAAATATTTCTCTGATATTGAGAAATCGCCTCTTGACATCTCTATTCAAGAGTATTATCATATGTTCAGTCGCCCATTAGGCGATTAGTACGAGCTTGCAGAGGTGTTGCGATATGTGTGCCACGATACTCCATGTTGATATCAATAATTTTTATGCCGGAGTTGAAATCCGAGATTGCCTGTCGCTTGCAGGGCTTCCTCTTGTTGTCGGCGGGGATATTGAGGCGCTGCACGGGATTGTTCTTGCAAAAAATAATATTGCAAAGAGTTTCGGGATTCAAACCGCCGAAACCATCGTGTCTGCGGTTAGAAAATGCCCCAATCTTTCGATTGTCCCCGCGCATTTCGAAAAATACGAGCAAGCCATGCGTCAAAGCCGTGAAATTCTCATGCGTTTCAGCGACAAAATCGAGCCTTTCGGAATGGATGAAGCGTGGCTTGACGTCACGGCTTATGCCCCGACCGTCGAAGACGGCCGCGAAATTGCGGACAGGATTCGCGAATGCTATCGCCGCGAACTCGGTCTTACGGCTTCAGTCGGGGTCAGTTTCTGCAAAGTTTTTGCCAAATTAGGTTCAGATATGAAAAAACCGGATGCAACCACGGTCATCACGAAAAACGGTTTTAAGGAAAAAATCTTTGCGCTTCCGGTTGAAAGTCTGCTTTTTGTCGGTAAGGAAACAATGCACAGGCTTAATCTGCGCGGCGTGTTTACGATAGGCGATCTCGCCCGCACCGATCCCACCCTTCTTTGCGAATGGCTCGGCAGCAGCGGTGCAGAGCTTTACCGTTATGCCAACGGACTCGATGAAAGCCCCGTGCAGAATTACGGAATTGAGACGGCACTGAAAAGCATCAGCAACAGCAGCACCCCTCCGCACGACATCTGCTGCGCGGGCGATGCGCTCCGTATGCTTCAATCACTCGGCGAAAACGTCGCCGCAAGGCTGAGAAAACACAAACTCAAAGCAGGCGTTGTTGTTCTGCATGTTCGCGACAGCACTCTTTCAACGTTTGAGCGGCAGGTTCGGCTTCCGCGTCCAAGTTGTCTCTCAATCGAACTGCGCGATGCAGCGTTCAATCTGCTTTGCGAGAACTATGATTGGAAACGTCCGATACGCTCACTCGGCATACGTGCATGCGGTCTTGTATCCGCAAATGAGCCGATTCAGCTCTGTTTGTTTGACGATTATGAACAAACCGACAGGCAGCTTAAAATTGAAAAAACTGCCGACATCATACGCAAAAAATACGGCAACGGCAGTTTTGTTCTCGGCACGTCAGTATCAACATGGGAAACTTCTTTCATGCCGGAAAGAAAATTCAATCCGCTTCGCCGAACTCAGTAAGCTTCAAGCAATCAAAAAGAAACGATGAGCTGCATCTTGAACCTCTCCTCGCCAAATACAGCATGCGGAATGTCCTTCGGCATGATGAGAGTTTCACCCTCCGTAAGGATGAAAACATCCCCGCCGACGGTGAACCGTCCCGTACCTTCAAGCACAGTCACCATAGCGTCTCCACCGGCAGCGTGTGTTGAAATTTCTTCATTTTTATCGAAAGAAAACAAGGTCATGCTGACAAAATTGTTTTGAACGAGGGTTCTGCTCACAATCTGTCCGTCGCGGTAGTCAACGAGATCCTTAAGGCAGAGCTTTGCCTGCTTGTCAATATTCTTGAACATTCAATTTCTCCTTAATTCTTTTGCAGCGTTAATTCATGATTCCGAAACCCCTCCCGACGACTTCCTTGGTTTCAATTACAGAAAACAGAGCCTTGGGATCGTTTGCTTTGACGATTGCTTTCAGGGCGGCAATTTCGGTGGTTCGAACAATGCAATAAACAATTTTGCGCGGTTCACCCGTATATGCCCCCTCTCCGTTCAGGAAAGTCACGCCGCGCTTCATCTCGTTGAGAACATGCGGAGCGATTTCATCCCACTTTTGACTGATTATAAACACCGTCACTGTATGATTAAACCCGGCCATTGTGTAATTCAGCACGGCGGAAGAAACAAATGTTGCCATCAGGCTCAGCAGTGCGGGTTTAAGCCCGAAAAACACGCCCAACGCAGCCATAATCACAATATTATAGCAAATGCAAATGTTTCCCATCGGAACCGAAAGGCGGCGGCTCAGAATAACGTTCAAAATATCCATTCCGCCCAATGTTGCGCCGCGTTTTACAACAGGCACACCCGATGCACCGATAAGCGCCGCTCCGACAATGACCGACAGCAACTCAGAGTTTTCACCCAAATCAACTGTAAAATCGCGCACAAAAGGCAGCGAAAACATAACAGAGTAACATATTGTTCCGATTGCGCTGAAAACAATGAATTTAACGTTCACACGTTTTGCGCCGATTATAAGCACCGGAATGTTAAGCACAACCAGCGTGACCCATCGAGGAATACTCGCAGTGTAGTCAAGCAGAATCGCAATGCCGGTAATTCCGCCGGACAGCATGTGGTACGGCGTGTAAAACGCATTCAAAATCAAACATTGAACAAGGCAAGTCAGAACAACGATGCAAAGAGTTATTGCGTCCTGCACCGGATTAAACGCCGGATCATACGGGTTAAATGCTGCTTTTACTCGCGCTGTTTTGTTAAAATTCTTTTTCAATAGGTATTCTCCGTTTTCTAAAGCTTTATTCACTTTGCTGACTAAAATTATATTTAATGCAATGCGATTTGTCAATACGGATCATCAAATCCGCACAACCGCAGTCAACCGATAACAAAAAAAGAAACAGTCTTTCGACTGTTTCTTTGGAATCCGGCAGCTGCCTATCCTCCCATGCCGTCGCCAGCACAGTACTGTCGGTGTATGAGGGCTTAACTTCTGTGTTCGGAATGAGAACAGGTGGAACCCCTCAGCTTAACCACCGGAAAGGTGATTGGTTTTAATAAAACCTTGATAACTGCATAAGTTCGGTAAATTCACTTTGATCAAGCCCTCGGCCTATTAGTATCGCTCAGCTGCGTACATTACTGCACTTCCACCTGCGACCTATCAACCATGTGGTCTACATGGGGCCTTACTCCTTGCGGATGGGAGATCTTATCTTGAAGTCGGCTTCACGCTTAGATGCCTTCAGCGTTTATCCGATCCGCACTTGGCTACCCAGCTGTGCCACTGGCGTGACAACTGATACACCCTTGGTGCGTCCATCCCGGTCCTCTCGTACTGAGGACAGCTCTTCTCAAATCTCCTGCGCCCACGATGGATAGGGACCGAACTGTCTCACGACGTTCTGAACCCAGCTCGCGTGCCGCTTTAATTGGCGAACAG
>ENA-ORLY01000035-ORLY01000035.1-human-gut-metagenome-genome-assembly--contig:-NODE-35-length-201377-cov-10.962106_pt1 | contig 201377 bp, 167 predicted proteins | sample MGYA00243071_ERZ508832 | MGnify/ENA primary metagenome ERZ508832 (study PRJEB26277, sample SAMN04329777) | human gut metagenome | biome: human-associated habitat | host: Homo sapiens | place: USA... | reverse complement strand
AATCAATGCTGAACTAAATGCACTTACTGAACAGAAGAGGGTAATAGAGTTCCAGTACAAATATCCTAATGCACCTACTAGTAAGTTAGATGGCAAACCTGCTAGTTTAGTTGGTATGGCTAAGAAGCCAGAAATACCTACTTCACTTCCTAGGTTTAGTAGCCCTATTACTAATAAAAATATTAAGCTGAATAATGAGTATGCACAAAGTTTAGGTGCTATAGCTTCTATTATGGGTTCTGTAACCAATATGACCAATGAAGGTGCGGCAGCTTGGTTAAGTTGGGGTGCTAATTTGATTAGTGCTGTAGCAGCAGCTATCCCACAAATTGTAGCATTAACTACAGCTAAGAAAGGTGAAGCTATTGCCAGTGGTGTAGCCAGTGCAGCCCAAACACCGTTTGTAGGATGGTTGTTAGCAGGTGCAGCAGCAGCGGCTGTAGTAGCAGCTTTGGCTAGTATTCCTTCTTTTAGTACTGGTGGTATATTTGCTGGCAATAGTACTATAGGAGATATGAACTTAGCTAGGGTAAATGCTGGTGAAATGATTCTTAATAACAGACAGCAAAGGAATCTATTTAACCTGCTTAATGGTAATGGGGTTATAGGTTCTGCTGGCGGTGGTCAGGTAGAATTTAAGATTAAAGGTAAGGAACTTGTAGGAGTTCTAGCCAATTACAATAACAAAACTGCTAAGGTAAGATGAAATATACAGCACAATTCTATGATATAAATGAGAAGCTATACACATTGGAAATAGGTTCTGGAGAAGTGCAGAACATTACTTTATCTGCTACACCATTCATAACCGAGTTAGAAACTTCTGATTCACATTTATATAAGCCTTGCAAGTATAGTAGCGCTACTATAGGAATGATTACAGACGATTATAAGTTTGATTTGTATAGTAGTACAGCACAACAGAATAAGGTAGTTCTTAGTAATGCTGATGGTATTGTATGGGTTGGGTATGTTACACCCAATCTATACAGCCAAGGCTATGAGAATGAATTAGAAGAAATAGAGGTAGAAGCCATAGATGCACTTAGTACATTACAGTATTATAAGTACACCATTATAGGCAGTAAGAAAGATATAGTTTCATTTACCCAGATTATAAACCATCTGCTTAGTAAATGTAATGCTTATAGCTCTTTCTATATTTCGGATAATACACAATTAAATGCTACATCTGACTTTTGTCTACCTAGTAAGATGTATATCAGTGAACAGAACTTCTTTGATGAAGATGATGAACCTATGACTATGCAGGAAGTTCTGGAAGAAGTTTGTAAATACCTTAATGTAACTGCTGTGGCTGATGGTGATAAAGTTTACTTCTTGGATTATGATGCTATTAAAAATGGAATTAATACTTACTATAAGTTTACCATTGGTAGTACAGCGTCCACTAAGGTTACATTACAGCAGTTTAAGGAAATAGAAGCTAGTGATTATGTTGAAAATGGCGGTCAGTTATCCTTAGATAATGTATATAATAAGGTTACTGTTAAAGACAGTCTATATAGCTTTGACAGCATTATACCTAGTATCTGGGATGAGAACTATTTAACCAACTATGGTGGTAGCTGGTCTTATGTGCAGGAAGTAAATGAAGATGGTAAAGGTGGTATGCACAAATGTTTCTTTAAGTATCTAAAGAACAGCAACTATAAATGCTACTATTACAATAAGGCTACATTAGCACAAGTATCAGCACCTTCTACTATTAACTATGCTACTACACAGAACTATGTAGGTGCTACTATCTGTAAAGCCTTCTTTGATAAGGTTACTGATTTTAATAAGAAGTACAATAATATTAATTTTACAGACTATGTACTGTTACACGTTCATAATACTTATGATGGTAAACTAAGACCATTGTTTGAACTGGAAGTAAATGATAATAATGTTAGCTTCATTGGTGGTTCTACCTATCTGATTATTAAGGGTAACTTCCTATTTATGGATAGGGAATCTGAAATGTATATAATGCAGGGGTATAGTAACAAGAATGATGACTTCAATCCAGATAATCTTTACATAGACTGTAAGTTAAAGTATGGTAGTATGTACTGGAATGGTTCTAGGTGGACTACTACAGATAGTACATTCAAATTATACTTTGATAATCAAGGACAGTCAGACCATTGTATTAACAGGATATTCCCAGTTAAAAATAACATTACTTGGAATATGGGGATAGATGGTGAAGGTTATGCTATTCCGATGCCTAATACTAATGAAGTAATTACTGGTAAACCTACATTTACTTTATACCATCCACACAAAGTAGATAATAGCTATAGATGTGATGCTGTTTGGTTATCTGACTTCGATATACAGGCTAAAGTTCAGAACTTCCAGAAGGAAGAAGAAAAGGATAGTGATACTGAATACAGCAACATCATAAACGAGGACTTTGTAAATGAGATGGATTCAGAAGAATTTGCTATATGTACTTGGGATAATAAGGAATGTAACTATAGTGCAGTTTGCTATAGTGCTGATAGTACTAGCTTTACTTATCTGGATAACGTATACAATAAGGCTACTAAGCAGATGTATAGACTGGAAGAACATCTTATATATAGGCTAGTAACACAATATAATACACCTTCTGCTATTCTGAATCTGAACCTACAGAACAAGTTTAAAGTATATGCTACTATGACTGATAACCATCTTCCAAATAAAACCTTTATAGTGGATAGCATTACTACAGATTATAGATTATGTAAGCAGGAAATACGGTTAATAGAGAAGAAGTAATATGCAATTTATAAGGACAAACATAAATAAGACCTATCGTAATGGTGAACTTAATGTAAGTAATGTAGCTGTTACTAATATTGGCGGTGGTGGGGGAAGTTCTTCTTTAAGTGGGAACTTTCTACCTGCTGTTAATAATGGTGATGGTTCTTATACTGTAGATTTATCAAAGGTAGTGTTTACTGGAAACTTAATTGGTGAAGGTGAAATTACTGCTTATGGTCAAGGTTCTACAGGTGGTGGAAGCACTTCTACAGGTTCAGTTACTATTTATGATGGTTTGGATTCTGTAGCTGTAGATGCTGCTTTATCAGCCAATCAAGGTAGGATATTAAGAGAGATGATATTAGAAGCTGGAACTGGTGGTAGTACACTATTATCTAAATTGGAAGATGTAACGCTGACTAATCTGGCAGACGGTCAGATATTAAAGTATGATACAACTTCTAAGAAGTGGGTTAATGGTGATGGTACTAAGGTTACTTGGACTAATATAGAAGGGAAGCCAGCAGCACTTACAGATGCTAATATAGCTAAATGGAATGAGAACAGCCATACACATACTAATAAGACTACATTAGATAAGATAACAGAAACTGATATAACTAACTGGAATGATACCAATAGTAAGAAACACAGCCATAGTAATAAGACTATATTAGATGGTATAACATCTGCTAAGGTTACTAATTGGGATGGTGTAGTAACTAACTGGAATAAGGCTTTTTACTTTGATTCCAATGGAGATTTGAAGGTTAAAGTAAATGTTATCGGTGAGAAGGAAGTTTCAGCCTATGGTGCAGGTACTTCTGGTGGAAGTGGTAGTATTACTATAGTAGATGCTTTAACCAGTACGGCTACAGATGCGGCACTTTCAGCCAATCAAGGTAGGATTCTAAGGGAATTGATTGAAAATGTTGGCGGTGGTGTAAGTAGCTGGAATGATTTAACTGATAAACCAAGCTGGATTGGGGCTAATAAACCTTCATATACTTGGGCTGAAATAAGTGATAAACCATCTACATTTGCACCTAGTTCACATACTCACAATTACGCTAGTACAGTTAAAGTAGGTTCAACAAGCTATAATATAAGTGGAAATACTATCAGCTTACCAGCATATCCTACAGTACCTTCTGCTTTAAAGAATCCTAATGCACTTACTATTAGCTTGAATGGTACTTCACAGGGTGCTTATGATGGTAGTGCTGCAAAGAGTTTCAATATAACAGCAGCTAGTGTAGGTGCAGCAGCCAGTTCACATAGTCATAGCTATCTTCCTTTGAATGGTGGTACTTTGACTGGTAATGTTATATTCTCTACAGATTCTACTTTAACGTGGAATAGGAACACTGATAGCTTTTCAATAGGTTTTAAAAATACAGGTGATAGTGATGCTGACAGCTATGGCTGGATGAAGATGGCTGATAATGGTAATGAGTACTTTAAATGGTTACAAGTAAGTGGAAGTACAACTACTGAATTGATGAGTTTGAAAAGTGATGGACTAAGATTTAAAGGAATTAAAGTTAGTTTGGAAGGGCATTCACATAGCTATGCAGGTTCTTCCAGTGCTGGCGGTGCTGCAACTAGTGCCAATAAAGTAAATAGTACTCTGGCTTTTACAGGTGGTACATTTGCTGCAAAGTCGTTTGATGGTAGTTCCAATCAAACGGTTAATATACCAACACATACTAGCCACTTGACTAATAATAGTGGGTTCATTACTAGTAGTGCCACTGTAGCAGCAGCCAATAAGGTTACTAATACATTAACCTTTACAGGTTATCAATCCAAGTCATTTGATGGTAGTGCAGCAGTCAGTGTAGCTATACCAAACAACACTAATCAATTAACCAATGGTGCAGGATTCATTACTAGTAGTGCTAGTATTAGTGGTAACGCTGGTAGTGCTACAAAACTACAGACAGCTAGAACTATTAACGGCACTTCATTTAATGGTACTGCTAACATTACTACGGCAAACTGGGGTACTACTAGAAGTATTTATATTCAAGATGCTACAGCTACTAATACCAGTTCGGCAGTTAGTGTAAATGGTGGTGGTAATGCTTATTTGAAATTACCAACTAACATTAAAGTAGGTACACTTACAGCTACAGGTGAAGTGACTGCTTATTCTGATATTAGGCTTAAAACAGACATTCAGCCATTAAAGAATAGGGGGTACATTAAACCTGTTACATATAAGAAGGATGGTAAGGACTGTATAGGATTCATAGCACAGGAAGTAAGGGAACTATATCCAGAACTAGTTATAGAAGATAATACAGAAGATAAGTATCTGTCTGTCAACTATGCACAATATGTAGCAGTCTTACAAGCACAAATAATAGACCTAAGAAAAGAGATAGACGAATTAATTAAATAAGAGTTGATATGAAGAAGTTTGTACTATGGCTTATTAAGGTATTTAAGCTGGATATAATTACTGAAAGAATAGTGGTTAAAGAGATTGTAAGGTATGTAAGTACAGGTACTATTAATGGTAATGTGCTTATAGATGGCAATTTGGAGATAAATGGAAGGTTAATAGTAACAGGTGAAATATCCTGCTACACAAATAAAAGTTGATATGGCATTAGGTAGTACGGGAATAACAACAAGTCTGGTAGGAAATGCAATAGGGAGCAGCAGCAGGAATGTTGGTGCTCTATGCAGTTCCTCACTTATAAATGAGTGGTCTAAATGGAAACCTATATCAAGTAATGTAGGTACAATGACACTAGCGGAATTGAAGAACAGGAATTATGGTATAAGCATACTGTCAGCCAATACACCAGATTCATTGGTGACACAGATAAAGAATAATAGTAATCTGGGATATAAGTATAATAAACCTATAGGCGGTGCTAACAGTCCTTATAGGTTGGGAGATTTTAGAAACTATGACCATTCGGCAGCGATGCCTGTTGGAGCAAGCTATAAAAATGGCGACAGTGTTAATGTTGGTGGTGTTACTTCATCCAATCACGCAAGCTATGAGAAAGTATTGATGGGTATTGAAAATATGGATGGTGGGGATTCTGCAACTTATCTCAGTAAAGATAATCTGTATACAGTTTATGATAATAGTGGGAATAAGATAGGCTTAAAAAGAGGTGCATTAGTGACAGATGGTACAAATACAGTATGGTATAGTGATAAGCTGTACTGGTGGACTACACAGATGCAGAAGTTTAAAGGTAAAACAGTGACAGTATATGAGTTTTATACCAATGCAACCAATACGCCTACTAATGCTTATGTAGCTAATGCCAATGACAGGTTTTTAGCACTGCCAGAACCAGTATATACTATACAGGTTAAGAATGATGTACCAGCAGGAAGCAAGATTGTTAATACTATATGTACTGCCAAATTTACTAACAGTACTAACCAGTATGTAAGTTATGAAATTAAATTTAGTGCAGTTGGCGCGACTTATAGAGGTGGCACGATTACAAATGTTAGAGCAGTATTAAGTAAGGATAGAAATGGGATTAATGTTATTGCAAGTACATTATTAAGTAATTCTCTCTATATTGCAGATGAAACAACTTCTCAAACATTCACAGGACAATTATATAATAGAGGTGGTTCAATGATGTCGTATTTGTTGATTTATTATAATAATTCAATTCAATACACAACTAATATATTAGCCGAGATGCCAGATATACAGTAAGCACTTTAAATTTATTAAGACTATGACAAAGAAGATGAAATTAAATGTGCAGTTGGTGGTAGCAGCCTTATTGATATTGGTGGGCTGTGGGCTACTGATTGCAGGATTTACAGTAGCACCATTAGGAATTATCCATAGTAGTGTACTGGTAGCTTTTGGTGAAACTTGTACCTTTGCTGGTGCTCTATTCGGAGTAGATTATCATTATAGAGTAAGAAAGTGAATAAATTTAGCCTATAGTCTGGTGATAGATTGCAGGCTATTTGTTTATGTAGCTACTTTGTAGTACATTTGCAGCGTGATTCTGATAGCACTATTTGTCTGAATAGCCAGTATAATAGTGTATTGGCATAATTTAAACTTTTTATATTATGACACAGAATCAAGAATCACAAGTGAATGTTCTTTCAGTATTGGTATCAACTGACCGCAAGGAATTAGGTAAGGCTTTTGGTGTTGGTTTGTATATTACAGACAGTGACACAGTAGAACAGGTTAAGGCTAAATGTAAAGGTTATATCGCAAGATATGAACTATACATAGCCAATCTTAAAGCTGTATTGGAGATTCCAGACGACAATTTGAAGTCTGAAATGAGAAGGGCTAAGGCTTATCGCTACATTCAATCTCTTACAGAGGATGATAAAGCAGCCTTGAAGGAGTTGATAGGTCAGTAACTGATAGAACTTCAAACAATGGGGCTAGCTTCGGCTAGCCTTTTTTATTTTAAGATGTATGGAGTATAAGAAGTATGGAAGAAAGATAGTAGATGCTATCGAAGATATAGATAACCCTGCCTATAAGGTATCATTAGACAGTATTAGAAGAAGCCATTTTACAATAGGTACTATAGTTATGGCTAATACTATTTATGATGGTTTTATAACACTATGCCAGTCTAAGAACTATCTATGTGCCATTCAGCAAATAAGGATGCAAATAGATAATTGTATGACTATATTTGCTAGCCAGTTAGTAAAGAACCAGGCTTCTTTCTATAACCACTTTGCTAAAGGTGGGGCTTTGAATCAGATGAAAGTAAAGGGTAATGCACTTACTACTAATTACCTTCTGGAGTTATTAGATGAGAAGTATATAGGTATTAGGGATATATACAGGGAAGGCTGTAAGTGGATTCATCCTACTAGCAAACGATTGAACTTCTATTATATTACACCTTTGACTAATGGAGAGCCAACTAGTATAGTAGGTTATAAGGATAAGGAATATAGTATAGTTAATGGGTTAATGGCAGATACATTACTAGAAGATATATGTAATGATATGTACTATGCTATGGATATACTGCTAGAGTTAGTAAATGAACAGATAAGGCTACAGAAAGAAGAAGCTAGTGCTGTTACTACTGATGAACAGCTAATGAATAACATAGATGAAGTATTTGATAAGATAGGTATTCAAGTAGTTTCGGATAAGGGGAATGGGGTAATATTTTAAGCAGAGAGTGCGTTAAACCCCAGACCTCCCTACTTTTCACGAACTGTAGAATTTGAATATCTAAAACCTTAATATTTCATTACAGATACATTTTGCTAGACTATAGCCCATTAAGACACATTTAAAGCGTAAATCTATAGCTAATGGTGCAACATATACAATAAAAGGGAAGCTAATCACTTCCCTTTTATGTTAATATAAGTTAAAATTTAGATTTTATATTTTATAACTAGTTGATTATCAGTATTATTCTTGACTGTCGTCATTATCAGCAGGTTTCATGTTTGTATAAACGGTCTGAACATCATCAAATTCTTCCAGACGCTCTACCATCTTGTCTAGAGTTTCACGTTGTTCAGGAGTCACATCTTTTAAGTCATTGGGAATATATGTGAAATCACCACCCACTTCTTCGAAACCACATTCTTCCAAGTGTTTCTGAATTGCTGCGTAGCTCTTCGGATCACCATAGATGGTGATAGTTCCTTCTTCTTCATCTTCGTCGAACTCATCCTCTACATTATAGTCAATCAAATCCAGGATCAGTTCTTCCATATCCATTCCCTCTTTCTTCTTGAAAGTAAATACACATTTATGGTCGAACAAGAAAGCTAAGGAACCGGTAGTACCCAAGTTTCCACCGAATTTGTTGAATACTGAACGCACATCTGCTACGGTACGAGTAGTGTTGTCTGTCAATGTATCAACAAATACAGCTACTCCGTGAGGACCATATCCTTCGTAAGTCATACCTTTGTAATCACTGGTATCTTTACCCATTGCATTCTTAATGGCGCGTTCAATGTTATCCTTCGGCATGTTTTCACGCTTACAAGTAGCGATCACACCACGTAGGGTCGGGTTATTTTCGGGTTCCGGACCACCTGCTTTTACAGCTATAGCGATTTGTTTACCCAGTCTTGTAAATGTTTTGGCCATGTGGCCCCATCTTTTCAGCTTTGTAGCTTTTCTATATTCAAATGCTCTTCCCATTGGATTGTAGTTTTATAATGGTTATTTTTATTATTATCTTAGTTTTGCACCTAGTTTGTTTTCCAGGTTAGCAATCAGTTTGGACATGATCTTGTCAATCTGTTTGTCGTTCAGTGTTGCGCTTTCATCCTGTAACAAGAAGCTCACTGCATAACTTTTTTTATCCGGTTCCAGATTCTTGCCTTCATAAACATCAAACAATTCTACTTCTTTCAGCAGTTTCTTTTCAGTCTCATAGGCTATTTTTTCGATTTCTGCAAACTGTATGTTCTTGTCAATCAACAAAGCCAAGTCACGTTTCACAGCCGGGAACTTGGAAAGTTCTTTAAAGTTGACTTTAGCCGACTTGATGGCTTTCATCAGTTCTTTCCAGTTGATTTCTGCATAATATACCTCATTGTCTATATCGAATGCTTTTTGAATCTTCTTGCTGATGATGCCGAAGGTGGCCAATAACTTGCCGCCACGTGTGTGTACGCTGATGGCTGTTGAATAGATATCGTTGGTCAGGTTACCGAATACCACGTTGCCGAAATTCAACCCCAAACGGGTAAAGATGTTCAGCACGTATGCTTTTAATTCGTAAACACTGCTGTTTTCATCGGGATGGGCCCATGAATTGCTGACGCGTTTGCCGGTTACCCACAATCCTAAATGATATTCTTCAGCATAAGCCGCAAGCACTTTTTCCGGGTTTTTCTTTTCTGCGTTATAAAAATAGCAGTTACCGAATTCAAAGAATTTCAAATCGGCGTTCTTACGATTGGCATTGTGCTGGATACTTTCCAAACCACCGAATAACAAAGTTTGACGCATCACGTTCAAATCGTTACTCAATGGGTTCATCAAGTAAACCAAATTTTCGTTCTTGTATGTTTCCGACCCTTCGTAATAGGAAGCGGCGGTCAGTGAATTGTTCAGTATTTCATTGAAACCACAACCTACCAGTTGCTCTGAAATCAGATTTTGTAATTTCTGGGAGTAATCCACTTCACCTTTGGTGGTCAGGCTGGATTTCAAGGTAGTAGGAATCTCCACATTATTATATCCGTAGATACGGAGAATGTCTTCTACTACATCGCAATCACGTTGCACATCCACACGATAGGGGGGAACTTGTAAAGTCAAGCCTTCGGGTGTTTCGTTCACAATCTTCATTTCAAGACTGGTGACAATGCTCTTTATGGTTTCCACCGGTATGGTTTTTCCTATCAGTGAGTGGACTTTCTCATAATTCAGCTCTACTGTAAAATCGGCTATCGGGGCAGGGTAGTTGTCTTTAATTTCAGAAGAAATAGTACCTCCTGCCAGTTCTTGAACCAGTAAAGCCGCTTCTTTCAATGCATAAATAGTTCCGTTGGGGTCAATACCACGTTCGAAACGGAAAGAAGAGTCTGTGCTCAATCCATGGCGACGGGCTGTTTTACGTACCCAAGTCGGGTTGAAATAAGCGCTTTCCAAAAATACATCTACTGTCTGCTCGGTTGTTCCCGAATCCAGACCACCGAATACGCCGGCAATGCACATCGGTTCTTCTGTGTTGCATATCATCAGGTCCTTGTCGGATAATTTGCGTTCCACTTCGTCCAAAGTAACGAATGTAGTACCTTCGGCAACAGTCTTCACTACAATCTTACCACCTTTAATCTTATCTGCATCAAAACAGTGCAGGGGCTGGCCGTATGCGTGAAGGATGTAGTTGGTGATATCCACGATATTATTGATAGGACGTACTCCAATCAGGCGTAATTTGTTTTGCAGCCATTCGGGACTCTCTTTTACAGTTACCCCTTTTATGGAAACTCCGGCATAACGCGGACATGCTTCTGTATTCTCTACTTCAATGGCGATGTCCATATCATGGTTATCCACTTTAAACGCTTCTACAGACGGACGTTTTAAAGTGGCTTGTTTGCCGTTTTGAATCAGGTAGGCATACAGATCTCGGGCCACGCCGTAATGTGAGCAGGCGTCCGCACGGTTCGGGGTGATATCTACTTCCAGTACATATTCGCTTTTGATATTGAAATAATCTTTAGCGGGAGTACCCGGAACAGCATCCGCCGGCAATACGATGATACCTTCGTGGCTGTTTCCGATACCGATTTCGTCTTCGGCACAGATCATACCCATAGATTCAACTCCGCGGAGCTTTGATTTCTTGATGGTAAAACATTCTTCGCCATCGTATAGTTTGGTGCCCAATGTGGCAACCACCACTTTCTGTCCGGCAGCTACGTTAGCAGCTCCACAGACAATCTGTACCGGTTCGCCTTGTCCCAAATTCACAGTAGTAACATGCATGTGGTCTGAATTGGGATGAGGTTCGCAAGTCAGCACTTCGCCGATGACAATACCTTCCAGACCACCTTTAATTGTTTGGACTTCTTCTACGCCTCCGGTTTCCAAACCGATGGAAGTCAGCGCTTCGGCCACTTCATCCGGTGTCAAATCGAAGTTGACGTATTCTTTCAGCCAATTATAAGAGATATTCATATATGATATTTTTTATGTATTTCAAAATGACCTGCAAATTTAGTAATTATTTTCTTTTATCCTGTTATTTATCCATCACAGATTACTCAGATTAACACAGATTTTTCTTTGAGGGAAATAATCCGTGTTAATTCTGTGAGGGATAAATAAATGTCAGAACGGTAAAGGTCCTTCGGGAATAGGGGTTCCGAACGGATTATTGTCGGCAGGTGCGGCATCAGGAGATGGGGGAGGTACATTGTTGCCGCCACCGTTCATTTTGGAACGGATAATACCCGGCGCCTCACCCGGCATAGGCACGATGACATCATCGTCCGGATTCTGGAAGCGGGCGAATTCGCCACGGAAACGCAGCAGTACATCACCTACGGCACCGTTACGGTGTTTGGCGATAATGATTTCTGCCATACCGTGCAGGTCGTTCCCTTTTTCATCCGAGTAGATTTTATAGTATTCCGGGCGGTGGATAAAGCATACCATATCGGCATCCTGCTCAATAGCTCCGGATTCACGGAGGTCACTGAGCTGGGGACGTTTTCCGTCAATACCCTCACGACTTTCCACACCACGGTTCAGCTGGCTCAGTGCGATGATGGGGATGTTCAGTTCTTTGGCTAACCCCTTCAGTGAACGTGAAATGGTACTGACCTCTTCCTGACGGCTGCCGAATGACATTCCGCTGGCATTCATTAACTGAAGGTAGTCAATGATAATGATTTTTACTCCATGCTCGCGTACAAGCCGTCGTGCTTTGGTGCGTAATTCAAAGACGGACAAGGATGGTGTGTCATCCACATACATCGGAGCATCGTATAATTCTTTTATTTTATAATCCAATTGTCCCCATTCATACGGAGCCAACTGACCACTCTTGATTTTCTCACCCGGAATTTCGCACACGTTGACAATCATACGGTTGACTAACTGTACGTTGGACATTTCAAGAGAGAACAAAGCCACAGGGATTTTCGCATTTACCGCCATGTTCTTTGCCATGGAAAGCACAAAAGCCGTTTTACCCATAGCGGGGCGGGCGGCAATAATCACCAGGTCGGAATTTTGCCAGCCCGAGGTCATTTTGTCCAATGCATGGAAACCGCTTTCCAGACCACTCAGCCCGTCCGTTCGTGCCGCCGCTTTTTGAAGCATCTCATACGCTTCCTGAATGACAGGGTTGATTTGCGTATAATCCTTCTTCATGTTCTGTTGCGAGATTTCGAACAGTTTTCCTTCCGCTTCCTGCATCAGGTCGTCCACGTCTTGGGTTTCGTCGAAAGCCTTTGTCTGGATGTTGCTGGTAAAGGTAATCAGTTCGCGTGCAAGAAACTTCTGCGCGATGATACGTGCGTGATATTCTATGTGTGCGGAAGAGGCTACCTTGCCGCTTAGCTGTGTTATGTAAAAAGGACCGCCTGCATCTTCCAGTTCACCGGTGCTGCGTAATTGTTCGGCCACAGTCAAGATATCGACTGGTTGCTGGCGTAAAGCCAAAGAGGTAATAGCCGAATAAATAAGTTGGTGACGGCGTTCATAAAAAGATTCGGGACGAAGAATCTCACTTACTAATGAGTAAGCATCTTTTTCTATCATTAAGGCTCCCAATACAGCTTCCTCCAGCTCAGGTGCCTGGGGCTGTAAATGTCCGTATTCGTCAACAGGCTTTGCTTTCGAAGTTTTGGGAGTACGTGTCATTTTTCTCGTTTCTGCCATTGTCGTCTGTTTAAAGTAGGGCAAAGATAGAACTTTTTGCTGAGTTGGGCACTCGTCCATTCCCAAAAATAATAAAAGAAATATGAACCTGAATCTACGGAGAAATGAACAATCTGGACAGTAAATGGTTTTTTTATATGGTAAAATGAAAAGTTTGTTCTATATTTGGCGCTCTGTCCGGATAAAAGATGGCGTGCATCTTTGTAGAACGGGCAACAATCTAACGAAACACACTAAAAATAACTATTTAAAGAACAGAATATGATTACATTTCCTAATGCAAAGATTAATTTGGGACTTAATATTGTAGAAAAGCGCCCGGATGGATACCACAATCTGGAAACCATATTTTATCCGATAAACCTGCAAGACGCTCTGGAAGTGACGCGGCGGGAAAACAATGACAAAGAATACACTTTACACATAAGCGGATCTCCTTTGGAGGGTGAACCCGAAGATAATCTGGTAGTAAAAGCCTACAAGTTATTAAAAAAAGACTATCCCGGACTGTTGCCGGTAGATATACACATGTACAAGCATATACCGGCGGGTGCCGGACTAGGTGGCGGATCATCAGATGCCGCTTGTATAATAAAGCTTCTGAATGATAAATTTTCATTGGGACTCAGTACGGAACGGATGGAGGAATATGCTGCAAAACTAGGGGCAGACTGTGCTTTTTTCATTCGGAACAAACCTGTTTTCGCTACCGGAATAGGGAATCTGTTCGAGCCTGTGGAATTGTCATTAAAGGGATACCACATAATTTTGATTAAACCTGATATCTTTGTGTCCACCCGGGATGCGTTTGCCGAAATAAAGCCTGTGCGTCCGGCTGTTTCTTTGAAAGAAGTTGTAAAGCAACCTATAGAAACATGGAAAAGCAGTATGAAGAATGATTTTGAAGATAGTGTCTTCAAAAAGTTCCCTGAGATTGCTGCTATAAAAGATGAATTGTATGATTTGGGGGCAGTGTATGCTGCCATGAGTGGCTCTGGGTCTTCCGTCTATGGTATTTTCGAAGCACCGATAGAGAATGTGGAAGATAAATTCTGTGGATGTTTTTGCAGGCAGAGAGCGTTGGAATAGTGTGGCAGATCAGTGGTTAGTGATTAGTGGACTGCGCTGTCATGCCGCAGGTATTAACCACTAATCACTATAGTCTATCTTTTACATAGTGCCTTGAAATCACAATAGGTACATTTTTCTATGATTTCTGTTTGGGTAAATGATTTTTCCGGATTAAATATTTCTTCTAATAATCCTTGAAGTCGTTCACGGTATTCTTTTTCATATTTACTGAAATCTTCCACAGCCTCTTTGGGCTTTCGTGACTCGCCCATTTGTATAACGGGAGAATAGGTTTCTGTAGCGGCCCGATGAATATAGAGAAGGGCCGGAGCTATCTTCATCGTTGGTTGCTTGCGGCACATGATGGCGGCATACAGGAACGTTTGGAATACATAGTTGGAACGTTTCTTGTCTGGAATAAACAGAGATTCCACATGGGGTGGGGTGTCTGCATCACCACCTGTCTTGTAGTCCACAATACGAAGTGTGCCATCCTTGCTGTCCATACGGTCAATAATTCCTCCGATACGTGATTTTATGACTCCTTTGGGTGTTTGTATGTCGATGGGTTCATCCACTTCCATTTCCGATGCAATAAAAGTGAAGGGAGCGTAACGTAAATCATTTTGTAAAAGTTGTTTTAAATATCTTGCAATAACGGCAGAGTTGATAAGTTGTACGCCGTTATATTCCGGTTTTTCGTTTTGCGGAACATTAAAGAATAATTTTTTGAATGCTGTATCCACATAATCTTGCAGCTTCACGTCATTGCGTAGCAACGTTTCCAATGCTTCCTTATTAATGACTTTGCCATGAGTGGTCAGGTCTTTATAAATATGTTCGGCTGCGTAATGGAAAATACTTCCGAATGTGGCGGAATCTATTTCTGCACTCACTTCATCGGGGGCGGAGAGGCCGGCTACATACCTATAATAAAATTTTAAAGGACAATCCAGATAATAATTCAAGGCTGATGGAGAAAATTTTGCTTTGGGATTGGCACGGACATCAAACAGGCTTTGCATCTGGCGCATGACATCCGGGGTCTTTTCTACAGTGATAGACGAGGTGCCTTGGGGGGACTGTCCGGCCTCCAGAAACTGACGTGTGATGGGGTGAGGCCATTCAATAAGGAATTGCAGCATGAAACGGCTCCATTCGCCGCGGTTCAGTCCGTCCGAACTGGTATTGTAAATTAAGGTAATCCTTTCTGCCCGTTGCAGCAGACGATAGAAATAGTATGCATATACGGCAATTTTATGCTCTATAGTAGTCATTCCGAAAGCTTTGCGCAGGTTGTAAGGAATAAAGGAAGAGTCTCCTCCCGATTTGGGAAGCTGCCCTTCATTGACCGATAGTAATACCAAGTGGCGGAAATCCAGGTTACGTGTTTCCAATACCCCCATGACCTGCATACCAATGGCCGGTTCGCCGTGGAATGGAATATTAGTCGTTGATAAGATCTTGACCAGCAATCGCCGGAATGTTTCGCTTTGTACGGTTAATTCATCTTCTTCTATCAGTGTGCGGAACCGGTTGATGGTGGTATAGGCTTTGAAAAGCGATTCCCGATAAAGTTGGTTGAATGCATCTGTGTCCTCGGTACCGGAAGTGTTTGCCTGGTAAATGCTTGCCACTTGCTGCAAAGTTTCGGACAGGCGTATGCACAGATTCAGGTTTCCGGAAAGCGGAGTGAAAAGCCGGGTCAGGAATTCATCTTTGCCCAATTCGCCGGGTAACGGATAGAAACGGTTGTTTCGGGTCAGTTCTTTCTCCAACAATTCGGCTTGACCGGTGAGTTGGCGGGTATAGGGGTGTTTTAACAGTGTAACAACTGATTGAAACGTGTAGCGGCCGCTTTTGAAATTAAATCCGTGGGTATGCAACTCCAGTAAGGCGATGAGGAAACTATATACAGGAGTTTGCGATAACGGAAATCCCATGGTGATATTGACATGTTTTACTTCTGCCGGCAATGAATGGAGGACCGGTTGAAGCAATGCTTCGTTACACAATACGACTGCGGTTTCCTTTTCCGGTGTAGTCAGATTGTTTCGTATCCATTGAGGCAGGTAACGGGCTTGTGCATTTTCAGTGGAAGATGCGATGTAGTGTACCTCTTTAGGTTTCGAGAGATTTTTGAATAACTCACCGGACAAAGGAGAAGGAAAGTCGCGTAAGTTCCGGCGGATAAACTCTCCGGCTTCATGGGTGACGGCTTGTCTGTTTTCCTTCATATAAAATTCGTCGTAATCCCAATAAAAAACAGCTTTTCCGGCATCTTTCAATTGGGTGAACAACGTATGTTCCACTTTGTTCAGCACATTAAATCCTACAAAAACATATTTCTCGTATGGAAGTTTGTCCACATCCAGATGCTCTATGACGTGACGGTACATCATTCCTTCGTAGGCAATGTTTTGAGAAGCTAAGGATTCACGGAACCCTTTGTAGATGTTCCCCAATACGTTCCATAAAGAGATAAACCGTTCTTTCAGCGCTGTTCTCCGTTCGATGGAGAAGTTCTGGAAGAACTGCCGGATAGCTTCTTCCTGCTCATCATCAATGAAGGTGTAGTCGTCCATTATGTTGCGCAGATCCTGTAAATTGGAAAACAGTTTGTCGGTATCCACTCTATTTTTGTCGGCATCGTCAAAATCACTGATCAGCATTTCTCCCCAAAAATAGAAATCATCCAGTGTTTCCGTACTTTGAGTTTCCCGTCGGAATATCTTATAAAGTTCGCATACCAGTTTTACCGGATCACCCACTTCCCATGGAGAAAGACTACGGAACAATTCGCTGATGCTGACGTATGCGGGCGACCAAATAGGTGAGTCCGACTCTTGGGCGAGATACTCATTAAAGAAAAGTCCGGCACGTTTGTTAGGAAAAACCACGGCTGTATGTGCCAGGTTTCCTTCCGTATGTTTATATAAATCGGCTGCTACCAGTTTCAAAAAGCTTTCCATTATTCTATTTCCTCCAGTTCGTTGTTAAATACATACCATAAATAGCCACGGATATGCTCATATCCCATGTCTGATAATAAATCCATATATTCTTTCACCTGCTTGTTGTAAGCCTTCCGCTTTTTACCGAATTTAAAGTCCACCACAATCACCTCCCCGTCTTTCATCATCACGCGGTCCGGACGGCGGGTTTGCAGGACTCCTTTTTCCCGATAAATAATGGCACACTCATTGTATAGTTCCCAGCGGCCCGAATACCATTCTTTGACCAGCGGATGCCTCAAAGCCCATTCGGTGAGTTTTCGTATTTGTTCCTCTTGTTGTGCCGACTCTATGATTCCTTCGAAACGCAGGCGTTCTATGGCGGGAGGCACATCGTCCGTGGTACGGATTACGGAGAATAGATTATGCAACAACTGTCCTTGCCGGATGTATTTGTCTTCCGTTTCCTCTTCTCCCCGGATAAATTCGGCAGAACGGTTGGACTGTTTGAATTCGATGTTGGTTTCCAGCGTTTCCAGATGGATAGGCAAACGTCGGGCTACAGTCAGCAGCTTGTTGCCGGACACTTGTTTTTCCTCTTCGTGAGATGAGAGATAGAGCGTTCCCAGTTCGTATATTTCTTCTCCGGTGGCATAGCTCTTTCCGGTCATGTCGGATAAGGCATTTCCTAACAATTCGGATACCGTTCCTTTCTGTTCCGCCTTTCCATATATAATCAAGTTCTTTTTGGCACGGGTAAATGCCACATAAAGCAGGTTCAGATTATCCACCCATAATTGCAAGCGTTCATTCAGGAACTCTTCCCGATAAATGGATTGCTGCATGGCTGTGGAATAGTTGATGGGAACAATGTCAAGATCGCTAAACGGAGCTTGCCGGGGAGCACACCATACCAGATGGTTGTAAGTCTCATTCTCCATTTTCCAGTCGCAGAAGGGTAGCAGTACGGTATGGTATTCCAAGCCTTTGGACTTGTGGATGGAGAGAATGCGAATTCCTTCCACCTCGCCGGAAGGGATGGTCTTGCTGCCTAGTTTTTCTTCCCAGTAGGTGATAAAAGCGGATAATTCGGAAGAATTGCTTTGCAAATATTCCGTCACGGCATCAAAGAAGGCGCACAGATAGGCATCCTGTTGTTTGATGCAGGACATCTGAAACAGATTGAAAAGTTTTTCCATCAGTTCATACAGTGGCATGAGGCGAAGCTGTTCCGCTTCTTTTATGAAATCGAATGGCAGATAATCATCTATTTCGTTCAGCAATAGAGTGTTGAGATCTATTCCTTTATGTAATACTTCATTCTGATAAGCAGCAGCCAGTTGCGCTTTGGCAATCCGGTTTCCGGGTTGTGACAAGTAGCGCAGGCCATCCATTATCATACATACCGCCAGTGAGGCATCCAGTCGGAATGCCTCATCGGATACGATTTTGTAAGAGGTGTTCTTGTCGAAGTAATCGGCTATTAAAGGAATGCTTCTGTTCTTGCGCACCAGGATGGCAATATCTTTCAGTTGCACGCCCTGCGCCACAAGTAGCTCCACTTCTTCTCCTAGGTGGTACAGGGTGTTTTCCATATAGGTCATGTCTTCCGTATCCGATAGAAATTCCACTTTGACATACCCTTTTCCGGGATCTTTGTATGTTTCCTGACACACGTCGTTGTAGGCTTCCTTCAGTTCCTTGCATTCCTTTTTTTGTTCTTCCTTATAAATGTTGTTCAACACCTCGCAGGCGGCTGTAAACACTTCGTTGTTGAAGTGAATGATGTTTGCAGCGCTCCGGCGGTTGGTGGTCAGTGTCTTTACTTTGACGGGAAAGGCTTCGATGTTTGTTTTCAGTCCGTTCAGTATGCCCCAGTCACCGTTTCTCCAGCGGTAGATGGATTGTTTCACGTCTCCTACAATCAAGCTGTCTGCTCCCTGAGACAAACCTTCGAGCAGCAACAGACGGAAATTGTCCCATTGCATACGCGAAGTATCCTGAAATTCATCAATCATTACGTTGCGTATGGTTGTTCCTATCTTTTCGAATACAAACGAGGAATCTCCTTCTTTTACCAGGTTATGAAGCAACGCGTTGGTATCCGACAGCAGGAAGCGATTGTTCTCATGGTTCAATTCGCGTACCTCTTCGTCTATATTGGCCAGCAGACGGATATTGTTTACGTGGCGCAGGGAGAGTTGGCAGGAATTGGCCAGCATATTGTTCCGGCTTCTATATTTTTCCGATTCATTCAGCAGGGGAATCAGTTCTTTTTCTGCCAGGCCTATGATAGCGTTGCGTATGGGGGAGGTTTTTTTCACCCATTCGTCGGGGCAGTCCAGACATTTTTCCACTGTTACATTGCGGACGCTGTCATCCAGTTTGCCCGATTGTAGTTTATTAAAATAGCCGGCTATACCTCGGGAACCGTTTTTCAAATCTTCTACTTTCACCCCGTTTGTATCCAATATTCCGAAGAATTGGTCGGCAAATCCTTTCATTTGTTCTTGCACCTCTTCCAAAATGGCTTGCAGCGTCTTGCGGTAATTCTTGATACAGTCTTTGTCCCGTAATTTTTCCCGTAGCCCATTTCCTTTTTCTATATATCCTTCATCGAAGATGTTTCGTCCGAAATTCTTTATCTCACCGGAAACATTCCACCTCTTGTCATCGGCAATTCTTTCTTCTATGTATTCCAACAGCCAATAGAGTACGGGAGATTGTCGGTCCAGCTTTTCTATCATGGAGTCCACGGCATCACTCAGTACCTCCATATTGTTCAGTTCGATATTCAGATTGGCACCCAATTCCAGCTCCCGTGCCAAATTGCGCATCACCGACTGGAAGAATGAGTCAATGGTTTCCACCCGGAAGCGGCTGTAATCGTGTATCATGTAGTGCAGTGCCGTACCGGCGGCTGTCCTTATGTCTTCTGGGGGCATTTCCAGTTCTTCTGTGATTTTCTGTAAATAGGGATCAGAATCCTTATCCTTTATCCATATTCCGTATAGCTGGCTCAGAATCCGCTCTTTCATTTCGGTAGTGGCCTTGTTGGTAAAAGTCACAGCCAGTATATTACGGTATGCCCGTGGGTTCTGTATCAGCAGCTTTATATATTCCACGGCCAGTGTGAATGTTTTTCCCGAACCGGCAGAGGCTTTATAAACTAATAATTCAGGAGAATGTTTCATTTTAAATAATTTGCTAATTTGCTAATGGCTGCGCTGTGTACCGGATGGTAATTGGCTGACACATTAGCACATTTTTATTTTTAATTAAAAACCAGTACAAAAACAGTGGCCTGTCCCTTTTCCTTGTAAGGCAGCAGGGTCAGTGTGCCACCGCTCAGCCTCATGATTTGTTTGCTTAGACTCAGTCCGATGCCGCTTCCTTCCTCTTTGGTCGTGAAGAAAGGTACAAAAATTTGTCCGGCTGCATCGGGAGGAATAGCGGGACCGTTGTTGGCTATCTCTATACGGATACTTTCTTGCGGATCACAATAAGCTTTCAAGGTGATCTTTCCGTCGGGAGCATTACCTATGGCTTGAATCGCATTTTTCAGCAGATTCGTAACCACTTGGGCTATCAGGTTCTCGTCGGCAAAGACTATCAGGTCTTCCCGGGCTTCGAGGATGGAAAGAGTGATGTTGGGGCATGGATGCTGGTGCTGTGCCAGTCGGATCATCCGTTCCAGGAAAGGACGGACATAGAACAGCGATGGTTCAGGTGATGGCAGTCGTGTCAGTTTGCGATAAGACATGACAAAATTTATCAATCCTTTACCTGTAGAGTGAATCGTTTCCAGCCCTTGTTTCATTTCTTCATTTTCTGCTCCGGGAAGAGCCAGTAGTGTTTCGCTGAGGGAAGTCACCGGAGTGAGTGAATTCATTATTTCATGAGTCAGTACGCGGGTGAGGCGTATCCATGAATCTATTTCCCGTTCATCCAGCTCCCGATTGATATCACTCAAGGCAATAATGCGGAGTTCCTCGTCTTTGATACGGATGCCGGACACCCGTAAGGCAAGATGTACTGTTCCCCGTTCTGTGTTGAACTGAATTTGCAGCTTGTCACCCGGAACTGCTTTTTCCAAAGCAATCATCAGTTCATCCGAGATGCGAGAGAGTTGTTTGACATGAGTCAAAACATCCAGCCCCAACAGATTCATGGCCTCTTTATTCTTTTGATAAACGGAGCCTTTGCTGTTCAGCACCACAATGCCGGTTTCTACAAAGTCCATGATGAGCTCATAATATTTCTCTCGTTGTGCCGTTTCCTGTTTTACATTGTACAAAATACGTGCGATGCGGTTCAGCATGACATTGACCATGGAAGAATCGCCAGGGGAGGCATGTTCATAAAAACGAACAGCGGGGTCGTCGTTTTCGATGGCGTCGAGCAGAAAGGCTATCTTCCGGGTATTAAAAGTGTACAGGCGGTAAAACCAGCCTATGGAAACAAGGAATGAAGGTACGGCTACGCATAGCCACAGCCAATTGCGCTGCTGGATTAGTAAGGTGCAGGCAATACCTAGGAACAGTACAGTGAAAAAACGGAAGAAGAATTGTTTCACAGCTTGATTATTTATTGTTTCGTTGATGCTTCTTTAGAGTCTGTTTAAAATTTGATTGTAGTGAGGAAGGACATGAGAAAATGGTCATAATCCGAATTTTTTCATCTTGTTATAAAGCGTCTGACGGGTAATTCCCAACTGTGCCGCTACAGCCGAGAGGTTTCCGTTGCATTTCTCTATCGCCTTCTGAATCATTTGCAATTCCATCTCCTCCAGAGTTGAGACACTTGTTTCTGTCGCAGGAGCCGCTACTTTTCGGGGAAAATGAAAATGTTCCTCACTCAATATACCATCTTCATTGATAATGACCGCTTTCTCTACGGCATGTTCCAGTTCGCGTATGTTTCCATACCACGGATATGTCCGTAACTTTTCTTGCGCACCGGTAGAAAGAAGGATATTTCCTTTGTCATATTGTTTGCAGAATCGGTCTATAAAGCGTTCGGCCAAAGGGATAATATCTTCTTTGCGTTCCCGCAGAGGGGGAATCTCGATGTGGATGGTATTGATGCGGTAAAGCAAATCTTCGCGGAATTTGCCTTTGGCCACCATCTCTTCCAAATCACAATTGGTGGCGCAAATCAAACGTATGTTGACAGGTATCGGTTCGTTGCTTCCTACTCGCACCACGCTCCGGCTCTGAATGGCGGTGAGTAGTTTGGATTGCAGGTGATAGGGCAGGTTGCCTATTTCGTCCAGAAACAAAGTCCCTTCATGGGCGGCTTCAAATTTACCAGCACGGTCGGTATGGGCATCGGTAAACGAGCCTTTTTTATGACCGAACAGTTCGCTTTCGAACAGGGATTCGGTGATGGCACCCATGTCCACTGTTATCATATCCCGCCGGTATCGGGCAGACAAAGCGTGTATTTCCCGTGCCAGCATTTCTTTTCCTGTGCCGTTCTCTCCTGTAATCAGAATATTGGCATCCGTTTGCGCCACTTTCTCTATCAGCGTCCGCAGTTGCTTCATGGCATTGCTTTCTCCCCAATACATAGAAGATACGGTTTTAGGGATTTCCGCTCTCTTCTTGTTCTTGGAGGAATTGCGGCAGGCAGACAGCAAGGTTTCTATCAGCCGGGCATTGTCCCAAGGCTTGACGATGAAGTCTGTTGCTCCTTCCTTGATGCCGCGCACTGCCAGGTCTATGTCAGCATAGGCTGTGAAAAGTACTACGGGCAGGGAGGGGTGTATTTTCTTTATCTCATGTAACCAGTACAGACCTTCATTCCCGGTATTCAGTCCGCTGCTGAAATTCATATCCAGCAGCACCACTTGCGCATTTCCTTCACGTAACGCAGCGGGCAGTGTGATGGGTGAGGGCAGTGTGACGATATGTTCGAAATGATTTTTCAGCAATAGCTTTACTGCCGACAGCACTCCTTTGTTATCATCTACCACAATGATGGTTCCTTGTTTGCTCATAAATATCTTCTGTTCTTTTTCAGAAGAACAAAGATAATGATTTTCTCTCGTCAATCTTTTCTTTCAGAGAAAACTTTTCAATTTCATGAATTGTTCTATTATAAAATAGCATTTCAAATGAAAACATTTATATTAAGCATAATTGTAACCATGATCACATCGGTAGCTGGTGCACAGCAAAAAAGTTTTTATGACTTTACGGTCAAGACTATTGACGGGAAGGACTTGCCACTTTCCACATTCAAGGGTAAGAAAGTATTGGTAGTCAATGTGGCATCTAAATGCGGTTTCACTCCCCAGTACGCCAAGTTGGAGGAGTTGTATGAGAAATATGGAAAAGATGATTTTGTCGTTATCGGATTTCCTGCCAATAATTTCCTGCATCAGGAACCCGGAACGAATGAAGAAATCAAGGAGTTTTGTACGTTGAATTATGGAGTGACTTTTCCTATGATGGCTAAAATATCTGTAAAGGGAAAAGATATAGCTCCCCTCTATCAATGGCTTACGCATAAAAGTGAAAACGGGGTTTCGGATGCTAAGATAGGGTGGAACTTTCATAAGTTTCTGATTGATGAAAATGGTAGATGGGTTGCCTCAATCGGCTCTACTACTAGTCCGCTTTCACAAGAAATTGTAGAATGGATTGAAGAATAAAATGACCAGAAGATAAATAATGCCATATTGTTATTGCACCAGCTTTCCGTTTTTCAGTTCCGACATCAGTTGGCATTTAAAGAAACATCACTAAAAATAGCGGAATATATTTTCGTCCTATTTATTAAATTGCTATCTTTGCCACGTTTTCCACGCCGGTACTTCCGCAAGGAAGTTAGGGAGGTGGGAAATATACATATATAGAAAAGACGTTTACTTGACGTTTTGTTCTTGGCTCTACAGAACTTCGCAAATTCTAAAATCCAGCCAAAACAAAGCAACAGTAGGTGTCTGCGGGGTATGTTTATATCCTTGGTGCGCCTTTGTCGGTCAAAGGTGCATTCAAGTGTCATTATACATATCGGCGTGGGCTTCTGCGTTGCTCGTTCAGACTGGATTGGGCAATGCGAAGGCCTTGTAGGGCGGGACGAGTAACAGGTACAGATTCCCGCGCTTTTTTTATATATAGGTATTACAATTCTGATTTAACACATAAGAACCGTCCGGTTCGGGAATCTGCGGAAGGTCATCGGTTGACCCGACAGGCTGCATCTACATCGTGCGGATTCCCATCCTCCATTTGTTGAAATAGCTTTTCTTTGGTCAGCTTAATCACAAGAGGCCGATTCCTCTTGTATTTTACGAAACTTCTCGTAATTGATTGAATTGCAGATATATATCTGTACTTCAAAGCTCCATAACTATGCTTTCAAGTGAAAAAATGCAATGGTTTGCCATGCGTGCCACTTATCGCCGGGGGATGCAGATCAAGGCTTTGTTGGATAAAGAAGGAATCAACAATTTCATTCCCATGCGTTACGAAGTTCGTATAAGGAACGGGCGCAAGAGGCGTGAGCTGGTTCCCGTTATCAGTGATCTGATATTTGTTCATTCCGTCCAGTCCGAACTTCAGAAGGTGAAGTTCAAACTTCCGTATTTTCAATATATGATTGATATCCGCAACGGGCAGAAAATCATTGTGCCCGATGATCAGATGAGGCAGTTTATCGCTGTGGCTGGAACGTATGACGAGCATCTTATCTTCTTCAGTCCCGATGAGGTGAACCTGCGTAAAGGTACGAAAGTCCGTATTACGGGTGGTGACTTCGAGGGCTACGAGGGGGTGTTTGTAAAGGTGAAAGGTGCGAGAGACCGTCGTGTGGTTATCAGTCTGCAAGGGGTGATAGCCATGGCCATGGCGACGCTTTCGCCGGACTTGATAGAAGTGATAGAAGAGCCGAAGAAGAGATGACTTCATTTGCTACGTTAAACATTCTTATTCCTTGATTAATGGGGAAGTAAATGATCTGATAATATAAATCTTATGTATAATAATGTGTAGAACCACATCCATGCCGTCAGGCATCCGGCTCCAGCAGCTGATTCAGAATCGGTATAAGGAAATTTTAGCCAGGGAAAAGAATAATGATAAATTCATTCATCTGTATGACATTGACGCGTATTGGGTGGCTTTCGAGCGTTCCGCCTGTAGGTTGAGCGGTTTGTTTTCTAAAAGTGAGCTGACTTTGTTTCGTGTCCCGGATTGTGTGGAATATGTGGTGATGGTTTCTGTTCCTGCCGATGAGGCGGAGGGCTGTTTGGGTGAGTACATCATTTTGCACGATGGAATTTACCGGAAAGTGTGGTCGGAGCATGTTTTGCCGATGGGGGATTATCGTCATTGGCATGAGATGGCTGTGAGGTCTGTTTTGTTGTAAAGAAAAGTATGTGGACTTCGTGAGCCAAGTAAGTGGTGTTACTTTGTCTGCGGACATATATTACTTTGCTCACGAAAATATCTTACTTTTTTCAGTGGAATATGGTTATTGATCATGCTCTATAGGGAATACCCTGAAAAATCCTTCAAAAGCTTCAGCCTGCTCGCAAACGCCCTACCCGTGGGCATTCCGGCTGAAGGATTGGGTTCAGGAATCCTTCAGCTGGGGGTGGAATGTTTCAGCCGAACTGATCTTCCTCCGATTCTTAGGGAATCGTTTTTCCTGAAGGATATTTTCCGGCTGAAACATTTCACAATGCATATCCTTCAGCCGGAATGCCGACAGGCAGGGTGTTTGCGGAGTGGCTGAAAGATCTGAAGGAAAAGTAAGGCGTTTCGGCATGTAGATACCGTTATGGAAAAAACAACAGGTCAAATTTTTAAAAGCTCTTGTTCTTTCAATGAAAACGTCCTGTTCTTTTTTTTAAAGACCTTGTTCTTTTCGGAAAAGAACAGGATCTTTTAAGGGTTAGTAACGTATGGGGTGACATGTTACTAATGTGTGGGCTGTAAGATTATTAGTAAGCCCTCAAATTAGGGCTCAAAAATGCTGTCTATATCTTTGTTAGAAATTAAATCCAACAATTATGTATAGTAGCGAAGATCTTGAAAGATTTTATTTTCAGTACCAAACAGAGGCTGTTCCTCATGTAGTGTCTCTTCAGTCATTTTGTTTAACGAATAATGTTCTTTACAACATTTTTTATAAATGGTACAAGGATACTCGCAGAAAAATAGTGGAAGTTCAGGTGGACGGTGTTCCTTCGGTTCCAACATCGGAATCTGTGCCGTCTTCTTCTTTAGGAGCCCCCTTGGTCAAGGAGGACAGTCCTTCTCGCCATGCAGGACACAGAGACCGGAGCAGTGCAAAGGCCCGAGGCTTTTTCCCGTGTGTAGCGTGGAGTTGACCTTGAACAATGGCATGCATATCCTCCAAAAAGATCTGGATTATCCGAGTCTGTACCGTCTGATTCCAAAACTGGAGGGTCTAGTTGAGTATGACGGGTATAAATCGCTTCTATTACCTGCGTGGCTTTATGGATATGCGTTGTAAGCATTCACGTGTTCTGTCCGTCATTCATGAACAGTTGCACTGTGAGCCTTCAGACGGTGACATTTATATTGTTATGTCGAAAGATCGCCGTATAGTTTGCCTGTTCGCTTATGATAACCGTTCCTATAATCTTTTCGAGAAAAAGTTTGTAGCGGGCTATCAGTTTATGCGGATAATCAGAGATGACGAAGGTAACGAGGTTTCCTATCGGATAGACTTGAAGGATGTGGTCCTACTGTTAGAGAATCCCGTAGTTAAATTGTTAAGGATAAGGTAATTAATATGGTAGTATCAAGTTTTTTTGTATATTTATATCGCAAAAAGCAGGATACGGACAAATTACAACAGTTGATAGTTCAGAAACGCGAGCTTCTGGCGCGGGAAACCTTCTCGCGTCGTGCTTTTAACCGCTATGAGGATATGTCTGATGAATAACGGTTGCAGAGATTTTTTGAGTCTGGCACCGCAAAATATGAACTTGGCTGTATGCTAATAGTTAAAAATCAATCTTTTAGATAACATTTTTTGTGAGGTACTTATTGGGGTGTCTTATAAAAAGGATATGCCCTAAATTGAGTACTAACTTTATAGACAAGGGATACTTTGAATTTAAGCACTGATAGAAAAAAGGAATAATTTCTAGATCAACCCTCTGAAATCAAAGATTATATGTCATCAAATAGAAATAACAGAAAAATAGCTAGGAACACAATGTTTCTTTATGCGCGTATGTTTGTAACAATGTTGTTTGGAATATATACGTCACGCATTGTATTAGAAGCATTAGGAGAAACAAATTTTGGTATATATAATGTTGTAGGGGGAATTGTAATAATTCTGAATTTCCTAAATGCTACATTGGTTGCAAGTACGCAGCGGTATATAAACATGTCTTTAGGAGAACGTTCAGCCAGTTATACAAAAGATGTATTCAGCGCAGCTATTAAAATTCACCATGTACTATCATTGATAATCGTTTTATTAGCTGAAACTATTGGATTCTGGTTTATGAATACAGTTCTGACTATACCCGAAGATAGAGTGTTCGCTGCAAATGTGATATACCAGTTTTCTATTGTTACAGTATTTCTTTCGATTAATACATCTCCATTGCAAGCAATGGTAATATCTCAAGAAAAAATGGGATATTATGCCATATTATCTATGGTAAGCACATTTGCTAAATTCTTATTCGCTTATTATCTTTTGGTGACAATGCAAGATAGATTAATTGTTTATGGCGGGACATTATGCTTGGTAGGGTTAATAGATTATTTGTTGTACAGAATAATATGTAGCAGAAATATTGAAGTGTGCAGGGGTAAACTTGCGGTAAAAGATAAGTCGATTTATAAATCAATGCTTAGTTTTTCTAGTTGGGCTTTGATTGGTAGCTTAGCTGGTAGTCTATCTAATCAAGGAATAAACATTCTTCTGAATATATTCTTTGGTCCAGCTGTAAATGCAGCACGGGGATTAGCAATGACATTCAATAATTATGTTTATTCTTTTGTTGCCAATTTTACAATTGCTGTAAATCCACAGATAGTAAAAACTTATGCATCAAATGAATACGAATCTATGTATGATTTACTGCTAAAAAGCATAAAGTTCTCTGTGTTTTTATTTGCCTTTTTGGCGTTTCCTGTGCTATTCGAAGCAAAGTTCATATTGGGATTGTGGCTGAAAGAAGTGCCTGAATATACAACTGCTTTTTGTCAAATTATAGTTTTGGAATCGTTTGTTTCGTGTGCAGAGAGGCCTATGGCAACGGCATGTAATGCTATAGGCTGCGTCAAGCAAGTTAATCTGTCCGTAGGAGTTCTGTATATGCTGTCATTTGTTGTTTCTTGGGGATTATTGCTCATGACTTCCAATGCTCTAATTCCATTTATCGTCCACTTTGTTACTATACTTATTGGTGTAATATGTTTTCTTCTTTTTATAGGAAAGTATATTCATATTAATAAGATATTCTTTGTAAAAAAAGTAGTGATTAAATCTATTGTTACATTATTACCTCCAGCCTTAATTCTAGCAGCTATACACTATAACATGGAAGAGGGGTGGAGACGTGCTATTACGACATGTATAGCTTCTTTTTCCATAATCACCATCTCTATATATTATATCGGATTTGATAAAACAGAGAGGAGTAAAATAATTTCAATGATAAAACAGAAAATAGTTTCAAAATTATGATAGAACGATTGAGATATCTGAAACGAATGTTTCACTCGCACAGTTTTTTCGGATGGAAGGGCTATTTCCATCTAGTTGATTTACAATGTAAGATACAAAATGCTACAGGTACTGAATTGTGGAATCTTTATGAAGAACAGCACAAAATCATGTACGATTACATTGATAGAAATCTGAAACAGCATAGAATGATGGACTATACTGGATGTAGAGCCGTCAAAAATGATATTGATGATCAAAATATTTGGGTATGTTGGTTGCAAGGGGAAAGTGCTATGCCTAAAGTGGTGAGGATTTGCTATAACAATTTAAAGAAAAATGCCAATGGACATAAAGTAATACTTATTACTTGGAATAATTTGAATGATTATTTATCTGTTTCACCAACTATAATGAATAAAGTTGGAAAGGGATTAAGCCTTATTGCATATTCGGATTTTATTCGTCTTAATTTGTTGAGTATTTATGGTGGACTTTGGGTTGACGCCACTTTTTTAATCACTGCACCATTAGATGAGAGTATCTTTGAAAGTCGTTTTTTTTCTATAAAAAACAATGTCCATTCTAATGCTCTTGTATGTAAGTATCGCTGGGCTGTCAATTTTGTATATGCTTCAAAGAATAGTGATATTATGAAACATATTCGTAACTTGTTTTGTGCTTTTTGGGAACAAAACAAAAGATCAATAAATTATTTACTAATAGATTATTGTTTTGAATATGAGGCTATTAATAATAGAATATTTACACAACTATTAGAAGATATGCCTTTTACAAATGAGCATAGTCATGACATACGTATTCATTTTAATGATGCTTTCGACCCCCAAAAATGGTCTGAATGGCTTAGCAATACTAACTTGTTTAAATTGACTTATAAAGGAAAACTAAAAAGTAAAACTTCTGATGGACAAATTACTAATTACGGATATTTGCTTCATAATTTCTAAATATATGCTGATTTGGAAATATAATGTTACTCATGAATATATTATTGCCTAGCTTTATAAAAAAAAGCAATGCGTTATTCATTGTTTTTTTTATACTACATTATTTGAGATTATATAATTGTGTCATTTACAAAATTCAAGCCCTCAAATATTTAGCTTTAATTATAGACATGCTTTTTTCATTTTATTTCCTTTTTTGCTATATACGGTATAAGAAAAAACATCATGTTTCGTTGCTGGAGAAAAGTGTAAGCCTTCTATTTCTTATATTTTGGGGCAGTTTGATTGTGGGCTCCTATCAAGGACAGAATTTTTTATATGCATTGAAACAACTTTCGATGTTATACTTGATATGGGGCTTTTACTATTATCTTAGACTTTATAATATAAAGGTTGAATTTCTGTTTGCATTGTTTAGATACATGTTTATAGGTTATTTACTAATAACTGTTATCTGCTATATATTGTTTCCTCATTTTTTATTTGGAATGCCATCATACGACAATGCAATTAAACACATGCTATCAGAGGCAGACAACAGAGGCGTTATGAGATTCAATCTTCCCTGTAAGATGCTAATACCATTTTTCATATTTTTTCAAATTTCCAAATTACAAATGAGCATCAAGGATATTTCCAATTTATTATTTTTGTTTGTATGCTTGTTCTTAATTGGAAATCGTTTTCCATTAGCTGTTACAGTGCTTTGTTCCTTTCTGTTATGTATGACATCAAAATCATTGAATTTATCACAAAAAGTAAAATTAGTTGTAATATTCTTTGTGTTAGGTGTATTAATTTACAACATACCATTTACGCGAAATATTGTTAACAATATGTTGGAAATAACATCGACACAGGCAGAATATGGAGAAAATGATATTCGTGTCATCTCTGCAACCTATTTTTTTACAGAATTAAATGAGGGTGATATATTTAAGAATATTTTTGGGAATGGTATATATACCCATGATCTAAGTCCCTACGGGAAATTGATGGATTATGCTCATGAAATAGGTTATTGGGAAAGCGATGTAGGCTATGCGGAGATATTTGTATACTTTGGCTTAATTGGCTTGATTGCTTTATTGATTTGGTTTATTGGTGTATTAACAGTGAGGATCCCGAGCGAGTATTTCTTTTTAAAGATATATCTTATTTTTATAATCATATCAATGATTTGTGGTGGTTATTGGTTTGAAAATATTGTTGAAATGGCAATTATAACATACATTTTAGTAAAATTGAATAGCGGTTATAAAGCAGATCTTATTGTTTTGGAAATCTTTCGATGTAAATCAAGGAATATTACCTAACTAAAATCAATTTATTATGTGTGAAATTAACTCAAAGTACCATGATGAGATAATTCAAATATATTGATGTACTTCTTAATCTTATAAGTGCGCTCTATTCAAAATTCAGTTCAATAATTAACAATCAACTCTAACATGAAAAAAATAGCTATAATAGGTGCTGGTATCTCAGGCTTAAGTTCTGCTCATTTTCTTAAAGACCATTATGATGTTACTGTATTTGAAAAAGAATCTACCCCCGGCGGATTGATTCGTTGTGAACGGGTTGGTGATAATCTGTTCCATACATGTGGTGGTCATATTTTTAATTCAAAACGTCAAGATGTACTCGACTGGTTTTGGTCGAAGTTTAAAGTTGAAGAAGAGTTTACTAAAGCTGACCGTAACTCGGTGGTATATATGAATAATGCAAAAGAGATTCCTTATCCCATTGAAAATCATATGTATCTTTTTGATGCAGACATACAAAAGAAGTTCATTAATGACCTCCTTCAAATAGTAAGGAATGAAGGAAATGAACCTACTAATTTTGAGGAATTCCTAAAACATCGTTTTGGAAAAACTCTCTATGAAATGTATTTTAAGCCATATAATGAGAAAGTTTGGCGCAGAGATTTGGTACAAATACCTCTTTCATGGCTTGCAGGAAAACTTCCTATGCCTACCGTTGCAGAAATTATTTTCAACAATATTAATCATATAAAGGAAAAGGCATTTGTACATGCAACATTCTGGTATGAGAAAATGAATGGTTCTCAGTATATTGCAGATAAACTGGCAGAAGGAATAAATATCCACTATAATGCAAATATCGAATCTATTCTTTATACGGAAAAAAAGTGGAGTGTTTGCGGCGAAGAGTTTGAAAAAGTTATTTTTTGCGGAAATATTCAGCAGCTACCTACTCTTATTAAAGGTGTGGATATAGACATGTATGAAAAAGAAATTAGTAGTTTAGAATATCATGGGACTACAACCGTGTTTTGCGAAATAGATAGAAATCCTTATAGTTGGATTTATTTGCCAAGTCATGAATATGAGAGTCATCGTATTATTTGTACGGGCAACTTTGCAATTAGCAACAATGCTGCAAATTTATCTTCAGATCGAATTACTGCTACCATAGAGTTTACGGATGAAATAGATAAAGATACTATTCAAGATAATATTAATCGTATGCCATTTCATCCTAAATACCTTGACCATAAGTTTAATAAATGCACATATCCTATTCAAGATGCCGATACACGAAGGATGATTCACTCATTGAAGGCTTATCTTACTCAAAGTAATTTTTACTTTACAGGTCGTTTTGCAGACTGGGAGTATTATAATATGGATGTAGCAATGGGGGCAGCTATGGATCTTTGTAAAACAATAAGATATGAAGCTAACAAGGATTGATTCAACTAATGCGAGACAACCATCATGGCAAATTCTGAAAGAATGGGAAGAGGTATTATCCCAGAAAACGGGTTTGCCCGTTTATCGAGATAACCGGCTTATTCGATATATAAAAGCGCATTTTGATAAATGGGGGATGAGCTTTTTATGGAAAATATTGGTCACGAGAAAGAACTTAGGACTTCGGTTTATAATGAATGCTCAGGATATTAAAGTGTGTGATATTAATAAATTCACTATTCCTGTTATTATAGATTTCTGGCTAAAAGAAGAACAACTACCCGCTTTTTATGTGGCTTACAAAGAAGTTCCATTGATTTTGTTGACTAATTTAGAGGTATATGAATTTTTGAAACAGCATAAATGTCCTATTCCAATAGAGCATTGGGCATTATCTTATCCAGATAAATATTCGATAAGTAATAAAAGATTAGAAAAGGAATATGAGTTCTGCTTTATTGGTAGACCCAATCCTTTTTTTGTCCGTTTATTAGACAAATATTGTTCCACTCATCCTGATTTCTATTATATAAGTAATAATAGTGACATTAACCATCGTCAATATATTGATAATAAAGGTAAAGTAGTAGCGGAAGATACAGGACGCGACTCCTATTTGAGTATGATACAGAAAACAAAGATTTCATGCTACACCACGCCTGGTATTGATGAATCCAAAAAAGAAACATCTAATTTTAATCAAGTTACTCCTCGCTTGTTTGAAATGCTTTGTAATCAGTGTCATGTTATAGGACATTATCCTAATTCGTATGATACGAATTGGTATAATTTAAATTCTATTGTACCAAATGTTGATAGTTACAATGATTTCGAAAAATGGCTTGATTATTTTCGTACTCATGAATTTGATATTCAGAAAGGGATAACTTTTATGGATAAACATTATACATCTAGTAGAGTGAAATCCCTAATTGATATATGTAACAAGTATAGTATAGAAATCTAAAATATAAATAAAACAAGCATGATATCTTTTGGCTTAATTAAGTTAATTAAGAAACATTGGTTTAGATTTAAATTGCGGAAAGCTTCTCCACATGACAGGGCAGAATTGATGAGAAATAAATTCTATTTTTTAGGAAAGAATGTAGAACTTTATACTATGAATTTTGGAACCGAACCATATCTCATAAGTATTCATGACAATGCGGTCTGTGCATCAGGAGTTAGATTTATTAATCATGATGTGAGTGTTCATAGAGTTGCTTATTATCTTGGTCTGAAACGAACTGATATAGATAAAGTTGGCAGTATTGAACTGTTTGAGAATTCTTTTGTGGGTGCATATTCAATACTGATGCCTAATTGTTCTATAGGTAAAAACTCTATAGTTGCCGCTGGCAGCATAGTGACTAAGCGCATTCCAGATGGAGAGGTGTGGGGTGGCATTCCAGCTAAATTTATTATGAAGACCGAAGATTATGCAAGAAAAATGGTTGAGGAGTCTAAAAAATTCACTTAGATGCCTTATTCTAAAAAAACATCAATGACACAAGAAGAATTAATTCGTCACCAACAGAATTTTTTCTTCGGAAATAAAGCCTAAATGAAAAAAGTACTTATAGTTGCTACTACCTCCTATGCAGGTATGGGACCCTATGTTAGTGGTATTGTGAATACTTTCTTGCCTAATGATGACGTCTATTATTTTTTTCATGATTACGATGATCTTTTTTTTAGGAAGAATGTGAAAGAAGAACTTCATTCGCGTAGTACATTTTATAAGTTGGCTAATTCTATATGGAATAAGTTATATGACCTTATCTTTGGACATTGGGTCTATGAAAAGGATATATTAGATTTATGTCATGAGAAAAGGATTGAACTTATACATTTTATTAATGGTTGCGGATCATGTTCTTTTAATCGTAAACTAGAAAGTATGGGGATAAAGGTACTTGGTACAGTACATGATCTGTATCCTCATGAAGTAAAGAAAGCTCCACACAAAATGCTTCGTCATAGGGTTAGTGTGCGCCGACTGCAGGCTGCAATTTGGGAGTGTCATAATCTCTTGACCAACAGTAAAAGCCAATATGTGGAACTACAGAAACTTTTTCCCGACAAAAATCTATTTTATCATGAATTTCCATCCTTAGTATCAAAGGATGTAAAAAATGGCAAGGACATTCCTATAGAATTGAGAAATGTAAGACTACCTTATATCTTATTTTTTGGACGTATAGAAGAATATAAAGGTATAACTCTTCTTTATAAGGCGTTTACAGAGGTCCCCGAATTGTATAACAATTATCTATTAGTAATTGCCGGCAATGGTACGTTGCCATTTGAGCGAGCTGTAGGCGAAATAAATGTTGTAATGATGAATCGTTATATTAAAGATACGGAAATACGATATATGTATGAACAAGCAGCCTGTGTAGTTTATCCTTATATTTCTGCCACTCAAAGTGGTGTCCTATCTTTAGCATTTTATTTCCGTACGCCGACACTTACAAGCGATGTGCCTTTTTTTCGTAGTATTATTGAATCGACAGAGGCAGGTATGCTGTTCAAGGCAGGTGATCTCGGAGACTTGAAACAAAAACTTCTCTCATTGTTGTCATTAGATACGTTGAATTTAAAAAGTCGTGAAGCTGAATATTATGAAAAAAACTACAACAGTAAAGCCATACGAAAGCAGCTTCTGACAATTTATAATAGTGTAATTCAAAAATGAAATTGTCTAAGTCGTAAAATACATTAAAAAGAGAAATAATATAAATATAATTTATGAAATTCTTATTTGATTTAGATGGTACTGTCACTTCAAAGGAGACACTGCCAATCATTGCTGAACATTTTGGTGTGCAAGATCAAATTGCAGAACTGACACACCATACAGTTCAAGGAAATGTTCCATTTGTAGAGAGTTTTATACGTAGAGTAAATATTCTTGGACGTTTTTCTGTATCAGAAATCTCAGATCTTCTTGCTCGAGTACCATTATATCCATTAGTAAGCAAATTTATTAAAGAGAATCAAAGCGATTGCATAATCGTAACAGGTAATTTGGATTGCTGGTGCGAAGGGTTGTATAAAAAAATAGGATGTCAATGCTACGGAAGTGAGGCAGAAGTAGAGAATGATCATATTGTAAAATTAGAGAACATTTTGCGTAAAGAACAAATCGTTGATCAATACAGAGCACTTGGTGAAACAGTCGTATTTATCGGAGATGGCAATAATGACCTTGAAGCCATGCGTCATGCAAATTTTTCTATTGCAGCAGGGTTAACTCACAATCCGGCACAAAGTTTATATGCTATATGTGATTATATAATCTTTAATGAAAAAGCCTTATGTCGTCAGTTAAATCAGTTGTTATAAGTTGTGCGGGAATTGGGTCCCGTCTTGGTCTTGGTCTTACAAAAGCTCTTGTTCAAATTAATGGTCGTTCACTTATCTCCTGGCAATTAGAACTTTTTAAAGATGTTGAAGACATTCGTATTGTTATTGGTTTCCAGGCAAATGATATTATTGAAGAAGTAAGAAAACATAGACAAGATGTTATCTTTATTTTCAATCATCGATATTTTGAGACGAAGACTGGGGCAAGTTTTTATCTTGGAGCCCGCCATGCCAATAGCGAGATATTAGAATGGGATGGTGACCTATTGGTGCATCCTGATGATGTGAAAATGTTACTTGATACAGAAGGGGAATTTATTTGCTACTCAGATAAAACGAGTGATGATGCTGTCTTTGTACGTACTGACGAACAAGGAACTGTATTGGAGTTCTCGCGTGAGAGTGGAGACTATGAATGGACTGGGCCTGCATGTATATGTAAGAGAAATTTGGTATATAGTTCACAAAATGTCTTTAATATGTTTGAGCCACACTTGCCAATGAGAGGTATAAAGGTACGTGCTTATGATATAGATACATACAATGATTATCTTAGAGTTTCTGAATTAACAAAAGACTGGAAAATATGATAGGGATAATTGGAGGGAATGGAGTTGCAGCGACAAATAGATTATGTCAGTTAATTGAAGAACGCTGCACACGCAAAGGGGCATTCCGTGACGGTCATCACCCGGAAATGTTAATATGGCAGGCTACAAAAGTGCCATCTCGTTCTATGTACTTAGAAGGTAAAGGTCCGAATTGGATTGAGGATTATGTGGAAATAGGAAGAAAAATGAAAGAGTGTGGTTGTACTAAGTTATGTATGTGCTGCAATACTGCTCATTATGCTATAGAAGAATTGTCTGAAAAAATCGGGCTCCCCTTTTTTAATCTTTTAGACTTAGTTGCCCTAAAAGTGAAAGAAATAAGGTGCACTAAAATAGGAATGATGTGTTCGGATGGTCTTCGTAAAGTGGGGATTTATGAGGAACGTTTTGCAAGACTTGTTCCAAACGTCACTTTTGTATATCCTGATCGTGAATATCAGGATATTGTAACTAAAGGTATATGTAATGCAAAACATAAGATACGGTTTACAGACTCAAGTGTTGAACCACTGCATCCTAATAATTTATTCACATCTGTCTGCTCACATTTGATTAATGATAAAAATGTAGATTGTATTGTGGGGGGATGCACAGATATTAGCAATGTTTTTGCGTTTCCTTTCTCTATATATGAAGATATTAAATATATTGATAGCCTTGATATCTTAGCGGAGGCTATAGTTAAGTCTGAGTTTACAATGAAATTCTGATAGAATGAGATGATTAGAAATGTAGTTTTAAAAAAAACGCTGAAAAATTTTATCTTCCCCTTTATATCATTATTGAATCAAATTATTCCCAAAAATGATCATTGGGTTCTTATTTATTCGGCGAACAAAGGTATTCAACATAGTTTGTTACCTTTAAGACAGTATTTGATGGATAATGGCTTTAGTAATAAATATACCATTATTTGCGGTATAGAACATATGAAATATACAGAAGATATACCGCATATTATATTTGTAAACCGATGGAGTGCTATAAAGGTATTTTTGAGAACTGCCCATGTATTTTATTCTGTAGGTCAATTACCCATTAAGCCGTCTTCGAAACAAATTGTCATACATTTGAGGCATGGTAATGCTAATTTCAAAACAATAGGTTTTAATACCAATATAAAAAATGGCAATGAGTTCTTCTTTACTTATATGATCGCGCCTTCCGATATTTATGTTCCAATTATGGCAAGGGAATATGCATGTATAGAGAGTAATATTAGAGTACTAGGGGACCCCATGACAGACCTATTGCTCAATAGTCCACATGACAAATATGATTTTAGTAACTATAAAAAGGTTTTACTTTGGTTACCGACTTTTAGGCAATCTGATTATTTGGGATATGATGACTCCAAGATGGAGAATCTTGTACCATTATTTGGAGAAGACTCTTATGGAGAATTAAATGCTGAATTACAAAAATATAACATCAAACTGATAGTGAAAATTCATCCTGCTCAGAAGAATTTAGGTAATGTACAACGTCATTATAGTCATCTTGACATTTTTACAAACGAAGAGTACATTGAAGCCGGTTATGAATTATTTTCTTTGATGGCTCAATGTGATGGCTTGATAGGAGATTATTCCTCAGCCTCCATGCAATATCTTTTAATGGATAGACCGCAAGCGTTTGTCGTACCTGATATTAAGGAATATGGTGAAAGGCGAGGTTTTGTCTTTAAAAATATAGAAGAATATATGGGTGGACATATTATAAAATCGAAAAATGATTTTTGGTGTTTTCTTACTGATTTTGCTGCTGATAAAGACATATATAAGGAGAAACGTCATAAAATATGTAACTTGGTATATAAATATCAGGATGCAAATAGTTGTCAGCGTATAGTGGATTTAAGTGGCATGAACGTATAGATTAACCGATAAGTATATGAAAATATTAGTGACTATTACAACCGGCTTTACATTGGTTGGAGGTTTAGCAAGCGTGATGATGAATTATTATAGAGTACTGACTAAAACTAATCTAAATATAGACTTTTGCTGTTCCAACGAACCACCACAAGTACTTCTTGATGAAATACATGCCAATGGTAGTGAATATTATCAATTGCCTAATCGCAAAAATGTTTTGGCATATTTCTTTGCATTGAAACAATTATGCCGAGGATATGACGCAATACATGTTCATGCCAATAGTGCTACGGCAGTGATAGAATTGCAGGCGGCAAGATGGGCAGGGATAAAAAAGCGGATTATACATAATCATAGTAGCAGGTGTCAGCATAATGTTTTAAACCAACTGTTTTTGTCCTTGTACAGACGTTCTTTTACTCAAGCGATTGCTTGTTCTAATGAAGCGGGAGAATGGCTTTATGGCAGGGAGGGTTTTATTATATTACGTAATGCTATAAATGCGAAGCGTTTTAAATTCGATGAGGTAAAAAGACTGACAATGCGTAGTGGTTTTGGCTTTGGTGATGATGAATATGTGATAGGACATATTGGTAAATTCATGGAAGCAAAAAATCATCCTTTTCTCATTGAAGTGTTTACCAAATATCATGCTTTACAGCCAAAGTCAAAATTATTGCTAATTGGTGATGGTGAACTGCGCCATCTTGTAGAAGCAGCAATAGATAAAAATAAAGTCAATGATTGTGTAATATTGGCGGGATTGCGTTCTGATATCCCAGATGTGTTACAGGCAATAGATATTTTTCTTTTTCCTTCTATTTATGAAGGTATGCCATTATCTGTGGTAGAAGCACAGGCATCAGGTCTACCATGCATTATTTCGGATGCTGTAACTAAAATGGTAAACATAGGTGAAGATGTAATTCAGTTACCTTTAAGTAAAGGTGCTGACTATTGGGCGGAATATCTCGGTAATGTTAAATACGAATTGTCTCGTCAAGAACGTTGCGAAAGAAATACTGAACTTATCACTAAAGCGGGTTATAATATAGAAACGGAGGCGGAAAACCTCATGAGAATTTACAAAAACTTGTAGTATAAAATATGACATCTCTCTTAGTCAATCACATCTTGCAAACAGAGAAATGGACGTCTCCCGAACTTTTCGAAACGAAAAACAGAATTTACACCTTTCTCAACCCCGTATCTTACCTCATAGCTTTAGAAAACAAATCTCTATTTGAACAATTCGATGGTATTTTTGCCGATGGCTCTTTACTGGTTTCTGCCATAAGATTAGTATACGGAAAGCGAGTGACCAGACGTAGTTTTGATATGACCTCCCTTGCTCCCGAATTGTTGAATTACCTCATGGAAAGCCGTAAGACGCTCTATATCGTAGCCTCGGGTCAAGAACAAGTGGAGTGTTCTGTGAGGATATTTCAAGAGCAGTATCCGGAGTTACGCATTGCAGGGTTCAGGAACGGATATTTCTCTTCGGATGCTGAAATGAATAAGGAAGCTTCTCATATAGTCGAATTAAATCCGGATTTTCTGATAGTAGGTATGGGGGCCTTGATGCAGGAAAAGTTTCTGCTTAAGGTAAAAAAGATGGGTTACCAAGGCATCGGCTTTACGTGTGGTGGCTTTGTTCACCAAACGGCAATGAATAGGATGCACTATTATCCGGACTGGGTTGATAAGATGAATTTGCGTTTCGTTTATAGAATGTATAAGGAGAAACATACACGTACAAGATATCTGCAAGCTGCATTCTTGTTTCCGGTACGCTTTATCGGGGAAAGAATTTTCGGATGAAAGAGCAGACTTTGCTTATTGCCATGTAAATAATGGAGAATGGCAACAACAGGACGAAGATAGCAGTAGGAATAATTTTTCCGAGTATTTTTAATACATCTGTTTTCATGCTGCAAATATAAATTAAAATTCATAGAATAGTGAAATTAAGAACTCTAATATTTCTGGGGGGACTCTTTGGAGGAATGAATGTTATCAAAGGGCAGGCTTTTTATGGTACTACAGGACTACTTCATGCACCTACTGCCGTTATGCAGAAAGATAAAACCGTTATGCTGGGAGGAAATATGCTGGATGTAAATATACTTTCCCGATATTGGGTGAGAAGTGAATATCATCCCTATACCTATAACTATTATATAAATTGTACTCTGTTTCCTTGGCTGGAAGTAGCATATACTTGTACGTTGGTAAAGGGGATACATGGTTCTTCTTATTGGCCTCAGCAAACTTGGGGCAGGTTTACCAATCAGGACAGATCGTTTCATTTCCGGTTGAGGGCATGGAAAGAAGGCTGGTGGAAGGCTTGGACGCCTCAGGTAGTGATTGGTGCGAATGATCCGGGAAGCCATTCTTCAAATGGAGGTGGAGACATAGATTGGGGGGGGCGGTGGTAGCGGAAACCACAATTACTTGACACGTTATTATCTGGCGGCAACGAAACATGTTGAATTTAGTGGAATAGGTACAGTGGGGGTTCATGTAGCTTGGGTTATCGGTAAAGCTATGAGTGATGTGCATTATAGCCGTCCTGCTACAGGGGTAAACTTTCATTTTGGCATGAAGGGCGAAGGTTTCTGGCAGAAAGCTCTGAATGGATTTAATCTGATGGTGGAAGTGTGTCCCGGACATGCGGAAGATCTGCATACAGCAACTTATACTGTGAATGTGGGTGGAACTTATTCAATATGGAAAGACCATATCAATCTTATTGCTGAACTGAATGACGGTAAATATTTTAGCGGAGGTATATTCTTTAAATTACATCTCAAATAACTGACTTGATTTCTAGTGGATGAAGCATTATAAGAATAGCCGGAATCACTTGGAAAGAGTAGTTCTGGCTATTCTTATATAACGATATTTGTATGTCCTGTTTTTATTATCCTACAATGTATTTAGCATTCTTGCCGCTTATTTTACGAATGAATACCACAAGCAGCCACGATACGCCAAATGCCACGACTGCGGCAGCGGGAATTTGTAAAGGCACGGGAACACCGATATTGCGCATCAGGACTACACCCGGACCTGTGAAAAAATAATGTATCATATAGATGCCAAAACCACATACGGTCAAGTTTGCCAGCATACGCTGGATCAGTTCTGAGCGTACTTTTACTTTCTTGGCTATGAGGAAGAAAGGGATAGTCATCATAATCACATTCAAAGAATTATAGGTGAAGAACAGTTCTAACATTTCATCACTGCATTGTGGTAATGCGGTCATGTGGCGGAAACCGAAGAATGTGACCATGTAACCTGCCAGAAACATGGGGATACAGACCGACAGTGTCTTACTCCATGACCAGTCGTGGTTGCGCAGATAGTGTCCCAATAGCAAGTACCCGTTGAATCCGGCAAAATAATAGAGCATATTGAATGAGTTCCACGCACAGCCTCCCCAAATGTATGGGGATACGAACTGATAATAATAAGGTAACAAACCAGTTATTCCCCATGCGACAAGAAACCATAGTTTGGCTTTCTCCGAGGCCTTTTCTACCCATGCGGAGAAAATAGGAAGGTATAGATATAATCCGATAAGCAGATAGATATACCACATATGTACGTCTAATAAAGAGAAATTGAGAGGCATTTTTGCTATATAACCCAATGATACGTTGAGTGACTGACGGGCGGCTTCTTCACCGCTATAAGGGAAAAAGTCAAGAATTATTTCGGGATTAAGTCCCAGCAATCCTGTAAACCAAGGAAATAAATTATAAATGACACTCCAGATAAGGAACGGCCAAAATACACGGCTGATTCTTTTTTTGTAGAAAGCGGATATTTCGCCACGTACGGGAAGCAGCAATGCTCCTGTAATCATGACAAACAGTGGGACACACGGACGGAGAAAGGCTCCGTAGGCGGCTCCCCAGAATTTGATTTCATCAATGTTGGCTGGCGGTTCGCCGGGGTAAAAGTTGAACGGGTCTGCACTATGGCAGCAAACTACGGTGAACATGGCTACCAAACGAACGACATCCAGCCATACCACATGTTTTCTTGTGGTGTTCATAGCAATAGGTTGATTCATAATTTAATTTTTGATTTGACAGGCATAAAGGTACGCTTTCTCTGAGGATTATTTCTTGCTTTGGAACAAAAAATAAAAAGAACTATCCGCAATCATACTACGAAATGAGAATCCTCCCACTGCAAGAATCACAATCATTTGTCTTTCGCAGGGGGAGGAATTCTATTTTGGGTTAGAGGGTTATTTTAGTCCTCTGTTCTTCAACAAGGGATCAATACCGGGTTCTTTGCCGCGGAAATTGACATACATGTCCATCGCATCGTCAATGCAGCCGGGAGTGAGGATATATTTGCGGAACTTACCGGCCACTTCCTGATTGAAAATATCGCCCGTTTCCTTGTATGCCTCGTATGCGTCACAATCCAGCACTTCCGCCCAAATATAACTATAGTAACCGGCAGTATATCCACCACCCATGGTATGGTTGAAATAAGTGGTGCGGTAGCGTGACGGAATTTGTTTCAGCAATCCGCGCTTACCTAATGTTTCTGTTTCGAACTGCATAACGTCCATATCATTGGGAATTTCTTTTAATACATGATAATCCATATCCAGCAGGGAAGCAGCTAAATATTCAGCCGTAGCGAAGCCTTGTCCGTATTTGCCACTCTTGTCCATTTTTTCAACCAGTCCGGCAGGAATAACTTCACCTGTCTGATAATGTTTGGCATATACATTCAATACCTCCGGTTCAAAAGCCCAATGCTCATCTATCTGTGACGGCAGTTCTACAAAATCACGCGGAACACTAGCCACACCATAATAATGTACATCTTTGAAAAGATTATGTAAAGCATGTCCGAATTCGTGGAACAAGGTATTCGCTTCGTCTGCACTGAGCAAAGCGGGTTGTCCGGCTGCCGGTTTGGTAAAGTTGCATACCACGGTTACTACAGGAGCCACTTTCTTGCCATCCTTGTAGGTCTGTGAACGATAGCTTCCGCACCATGCGCCACCTTTCTTGCTGGCACGCGGAAAGAAGTCCATATAGAGTACACCTAGATGAGAACCGTCTTTGTCCTTACATTCGAATGCCTGTGCATCGGGATGAGGGAGGGGAAGATTGTCCAGCTGGGTGAAAGTGATACCGTATAGTTTGTTGGCAACATAGAACACACCGTTACGTACGTTTTCCAGTTTCAGATAAGGACGTACCTGATTTTCATCCAAGTCGAATTTGGCTTTCTTGGCCCGGTCTGCATAATAACGCCAGTCCCAACCTTCGGCTGTGAAGGTTTTTCCGTCTTTCTTTATTTCGGCATTGATATCTGCCAGTTCTTCTTTGGCTTTGGACAGAGTAGGTGTCCAAATCTGGTCTAATAATTTATATACGGCATCCGGTGTTTTCGCCATACGTTCTTCCAGTGCAAAGGAAGCATAGTTTTCATATCTCATCAGCTTGGCTTTTTCCAGACGGGCTTTGAGCAGTTTGCGTACCACTTCCTTGTTGTCGTATTCATTTCCGTTATTTCCTCTGTTAATGTATCCTTTGAATATCTTTTCGCGCAGGTCTCGGTTATCGGCATATTGCAGGAAAGGCATGACGCTGGGATTATGCAGGGTGAAAATCCATTTGCCTTCCATGCCTGCTTCTTTAGCTGTTTCGGCAGCACTGGCAATCAGGTTTTGGGGTAATCCGGCTAAGTCTTCTTCTTTGTCCACGATCAATTGGAAAGCATTGGTTTCCTTCTGCATATTTTGGCCGAAGGTGAGCTGCAACATGGAAATCTCACTATTTAATTCACGCAATTTTTTTTGACTTTCGGCATCCAGGTTGGCACCTCCACGTACAAAATCTTTATAGGTTTCTTCCAACAACTTCTTTTGCTCTTTGTCCAAATTGCCGGGATTTTCATAGACAGCTTTGATACGTGCAAAAAGTTTTTCATTTAAGGCGATGTCATCGCTGTGTTTTGATTGTAGTGGAGAGAGTTCACGGCTCAGTGCATCCATTTCATCATTGGTATTGGCGCTTTTCAGTCCGTAGAATACGGTGCTGACTTTACGAAGTAACGTTCCGCTTTGATCCAGTGCTGCAATGGTATTCTGGAAAGTGGCGGGTTCGGGGTTGTTTACTATAGCGTCAATCTCTTTCTGTTGTTCTTCCATGCCCTGCAAAAAGGCGGGTTTGTAATGTTCCATCTTGATTTGGTCGAAAGGAGGAACCTGGAAGGGAGTTGTGTACTCCGAAAGGAATGGATTTCCGGTAGGGGCTGCCTGTTTCCCTTGCGAACCGCAACCGCTTAATATGGCAACCGCACAGGCTGCCAAAAGAATGTGTTTCATAATAATTTGTTTTATATAGGTGATAATGCAAAGATAGTAAAATAAGGCAAATTCCAATAAGTTTGAAGCGTAGAACTATTTGTTTGTTTTTATAGTTTGTCTAATTATCATACATCATTGTCTAATAATTAGACAAACTGTTTCTTTTTGTTCTTTTGCAATATGTTGTTAATCAGTTGTTTGTTTGCGTGGCACGGTTTTAGCATTTCTATTATAGAGAACGAATTATAGAAACTTTAGTTTCTTATACACTTTATGGGAAGTAACGTTGTGAAACGGGACTTCTCTCTTTCAAAATAATAATGATTAAAAACACGAAATATGAAACAGATTTATTATGTCATTCAGGCTTTGATACATGGACGAAGTTCTAATATAATAAAAGTCGTCTCGTTAGGCTTGGGCCTGACTATGAGTATTCTGCTTTTCTCAAGAGTTGTGTATGAGCAGAGTTTTGATACTTGTTTTAAGGATCATGATAAATTATACCAATTGTGGAATATATGGACAGTAAATGGGGAACCTCTTCCTCCTAGTGAATATATTATCGGTGCAGCTGCCGGAGGCATACTGGATGCAATGCCGGAAATTGTGGAATCGGCGGCAAGTGCGGGGATATGGCCGGTATCATCACCTGTTTACAACGGAAGTGTCCGTTTTGATGATTTTAAAGTTGCTGCTGATTCATTGTTTTTTCAGACAATGGGTATTGAGGTCTTGAGTGGTGATCCGGTACGCGAATTGCAGCAAAAAGATGTAATTTTCCTGAGTAAAGATTTGGCGGATAAAATGTTTGGCGGTGAGAACCCGATTGGTAAAATAATTAGTTTCAATAAGGAAATTGAGTTGACAGTCAAAGGAACGTATGCTGCTTTACCTGAGAATTGTACTATGCGACCGAAGGCCGTCATTTCCTTGCCTTCTATCTGGAGCCGCCGGATAGGAAATTATTCATGGAACGGTGGGGACAGCTGGAAAGAATATATCCGGTTGAAGCAGGATATTGATTTGGATGAATTGAACAAGCGTATTGATATGGTAGTACAGCAACATATTCCCAGAAGTGATAAGTTTGGAATCACTGTCATGGCAAAACCTGTTCGGGATACGTACCGTGGATATGATGAAGTGAAAAGAATGCGTAATATTATGCTTATTTTAGGTATATCTATTTTGTTTATCACGACATTGAATTATGTGTTGATTTCTATTTCTTCATTGAGCCGGCGTGCCAAAAGTATTGGTGTTCATAAATGCAGCGGAGCGGGGACGGGTACTGTTTTTGGTATGTTTATGTGGGAAACAGGTATTATTATTTTGCTTTCATTGTTTTTGATGGTTTTTTTAATGTTTAATTTCCGGGAGTTTGTGGAAGATACTACAGCTGCTAAACTGGAGTCCCTTTTTGCGGTGGAACGTATTTGGGTGCCTTTGGGAGTGACTGCTGTCTTATTCCTCATTGGTGGTGTGCTGCCGGGACGAATTTTTTCAAAGATACCGGTCACACAGGTTTTCCGGCGTTATACAGAGGGTAAAAAAGGATGGAAACGTCCGTTATTGTTTATCCAATTTGCAGGAGTGGCTTTTATATGTGGATTGATGTGTGTAGTGATGCTCCAGTATCATTATGTTATTAATAAAGATCCGGGTTATAATCCTGAGCGGGTAGTGATTGGTATTAATAATGCACCGGATGCTGAAGCTCGGCTTGCTGCCCGTCACTTTTATGAAGGGCTTCCATACGTGGAAGCATTGACCTCAGCAACTAGCTATCCGTCTAATGGATATAGCGGGCAGATGATACCGGATGAGAAAGGAACGAGCCTTTTTTCCAGTCGCTATGATTTTACTCAGGAGAATTATGTCGCTTTTATGGGAATGGCCATACAGCAAGGGCGTGTACCGCGTGAATCCGGTGAGGTGGCTGTCAATGAGGAATTTGTGCGGAGAATGCATTGGGGAAAAGATGTTTTAGGTAAGAGTATTCAGACAGAAGAAGGACGTGTCAAAATAGTAGGTGTGATTAAAGATTTTAATATTGACGGATTCTACTCAGAGCTGAAACCATTTGTTCTGCACCATCATCCCAGAGATTTGGCTGATCTTGTTTATCTCCGTCTGAAGGAACCCTTTGGTGAGAATCTTCAGAAACTGAACCGTGATGCTGCCGAAGCTTTTCCGAATCAAACAGTCGGTTTTGAAAGCTTGGAACAAAAAATGGCGGATAGTTATAATTCCGTTCGTGTATTTCGTAATGCGACTTTATTGGCGGCAATTGCCATCTTGTTTATTACTTTGATGGGACTGATAGGCTATATTAATGATGAATTACAGCGACGTTCGAAAGAAATTGCTATTCGTAAAGTGAATGGAGCTGAGTCATTTGCGATATTGGAAATGTTGGTGCAAGATGTTCTTTGGATTTCTTTTCCGGCTGTAGTCGCAGGTACATTAGGGGCATGGTATGTAGGTGGTTTATGGATGGAACAGTTTGCTGTGACTGTAGGTTCGCTTGTTCCTTATTATGTATGTGTAGCTATTGTGGTCTTGATATTGATTGTCAGTTGTGTCATTTCCAAAACATGGCGCATTGCCAATGAGAATCCAGTAAAGAGTATTAAATCAGAATAAGGATCAATAGAATAAACAATTAAAATTTATTATTATGATACAGATTGAAAATTTAAGTAAGGTATTTCGTACTTCAGAAGTAGAAACAATTGCGTTGAATCATGTAAACATAGAGGTGAAAGAAGGAGAGTTTGTAGCTATTATGGGACCATCAGGTTGTGGAAAATCCACGTTGTTGAACATTCTTGGATTATTGGATAATCCTTCGGAGGGTAGTTATAAACTGATAGGAAAAGAGGTGGCCAATCTAAAAGAGAAGGAACGTACCCGTTTGCGCAAGGGTGTGATAGGTTTCGTGTTCCAGAGTTTTAATCTGATAGACGAACTGAATGTTTTTGAAAATGTGGAGTTACCGTTGACTTATCTTGGAATCAAGGCCAGTGAGCGTAAGGAGCGTGTTCTGGAAATTTTAAAGCGAATGAATTTGAGTCATCGTGCCAAGCATTTTCCGCAACAGCTTTCCGGTGGTCAACAACAGCGTGTGGCTATTGCCCGTGCTGTGGTTACTAATCCTAAATTGATCCTCGCCGATGAGCCTACTGGTAATTTGGACTCAAAGAACGGTGCTGAAGTAATGAATCTATTGACCGAACTTAACAAGGAGGGGACTAGTATTGTTATGGTAACTCACTCTCAGCATGATGCCGGATTTGCTCATCGTGTCATTCATTTGTTTGATGGTAGCGTAGTGGCGAACATTAAAGAATAATTAATGAAAGGAGGGTTGTTATGAAACAAATCTATTATGCAATACAATCGATATTACACGGCCGTGGAAGCAACGTGACGAAAGTCATATCGCTTTCATTAGGTCTGACTATTGGTATTTTGCTTTTTTCACAAATAGCATTTGAACTCAATTATGAGAAATGTTACCCTGAGGCCGACCGATTGGTATTGGTACGTGGAGGGGGAGAGAATGTGAAGACTGGAGAGAAAGGAGAAGGATATGATGATAGCTTGTTTGCTCCGATGGCAGAAGCGTTCCGCAGTGATTTGTCACAATGGATTGAAAATGCTACAGTCATTTTCAATTTTGAGACATTAAATGTATTCAAGGATGGTCATAAGCTGAAAGATGTAAATTACGCTTATGTAGATACTTGCTATTTCCGTACTTTCGGCATCAAAGTATTGAAAGGAAATCCTGAGGAATTACAAAGGGCGGGGAGTATATTTGTTTCTGAAACTTTTGTTCGTGATGCTTTTGGTGGGCAGGACCCTGTGGGACAAAAATTGTCCTTGGATAAACAGCATGAACTGACAGTCCGTGGTGTTTATCAGGATACTCCGGAAAATACTGCCTATCATTTTGATTTTGTAGCTCCCATTTATGCCGGAGGTGGCTATATAGGGGGTGGAACATGGGGACGTAATGACATTTATTATACTATTCTCCGTTTGCGCGATGGGGTGGACAGAGAAGAAATCAATCGTCAGATATACAAGGCTATGCAAAAATATTATCCTGATTCTGCTGATGATGAATGGAGAAGCTTTTATGATGCACAGCCATTGCCCGAAATTCATCTGGATGACTCAAATACCCGCACTCGCCTTTACATTTATGGTTTTTTGGGCTTTGCTATATTTTTTGTGGCGATCATGAACTATGTATTAGTAGCTATTGCTACCATGAGCCGCAGAGCAAAAAGCATAGGTGTGCATAAGTGTAGTGGTGCCAGTGCAATCAACATTTTCAGTATGTTCCTTTTTGAGACAGGGATTGTGGTATTAATTTCCGTTATAGTGGCCCTCTTTATTATTTTCAATACCAAAGATCTGATAGAAGATTTACTTTCGGTGCAGTTATCTTCACTCTTTACATTGGAAACTCTATGGGTTCCGATGCTCATTGTTTTTGTACTGTTCATGGTAGCCGGAGTGTTACCGGGAAGATTGTTTTCACGCATTCCTGTCACTCAAGTTTTTCGTCGTTACACAGATGGGAAAAAAGGGTGGAAGCGTTCTCTTTTATTTGTACAATTTATGGGAGTATCTTTTGTAATGGGGATTTTGTTAGTATCTTTGATGCAGTATCATCATTTGATTAATAGTGATATGGGTATCCGTACTCCAGGATTGGTGGAGGCGGAGACATGGATGTCACCCGAAGAAGCTGAGAATATGGTTAGCGATCTTCGTCGTCAACCCATGGTGGAAAATGCCACCCGTTCTATGCATGGGGTTCTGGGAGAGTATTGGACTCGTGGGCTGATTGATAATAGTGGCAAGAGAATAGAAACCTTGATGTATAATCCTTGTGATAAAAATTATGCTGAAACCATGGGGATTACTATTATTGAAGGGAAAGATATGCAGAATGAGGGGGATGTATTGGTCAACGAAGAAGTAGTGCGGCTGATGAAATGGACAGATGGGGCAGTAGGCAAACGATTGAATGATTTTGATAAAGCTGGCACCATTGTTGGTGTATTCCGTAATGTGCGCAATACGTCTTTTCTCTATAAGCAGTTTCCCGTAGCTTTAGTTTATAGTCATAATACTAGCCACACTTTTGATGTACGTTTAAGGCAGCCATACGATGAGAGTTTGAAAAAACTGAACGAATACATGGAGCAGGTGCATTCCACTAAGGCATTGGAATTTATTCCGATAGATACCATGCTGAAGGAAATCTATCGTAATGTATACCGTTTTCGTAATTCTGTATGGATTACTTCTACTTTTATTTTGCTTATTGTTGTTATGGGGTTGATAGGCTATGTGAATGATGAAACACAACGTCGCAGTAAGGAAATAGCCATCCGTAAGGTGAATGGTGCCGAAGCTTCGACTATTCTCCGGTTGCTGTCCCGTGATATATTGTATGTTGCTGTTCCATCGGTTTTGATAGGAATTGTTGTATCATACTTTACAGGAAAAGCCTGGTTGGATCAATTTGCCGAAACGATAGACATGAATGCGTTGTATTTTGTCGGAACAGCATTGGTGATTATCGCTCTGATAGTGGTGTGTGTCGTTGTTAGAGCTTGGCGTATCGCTAATGAGAATCCAGTAAATAGCATTAAGAGTGAGTAGTATATTGGGAAAAAGGAGAGCGGGATGATATGTGTTGGGTGTCATCCCGCTTTTTTCTTTTTACCTGATTCCTGTGAAATTTACATTAATACCATCCAATGAGCCTTTTAAGAAGTTTCCGGCTAGCCATACATTTTCAAAATATGAAACGTCACTGGGACCGTAAACCATACGGATGCATGTCTGTGAACTGTTATCCCATCTCCATTCAAAATTGTACCTGTCTTCGGTTACATAGCCGTTCCGATGTTCTATTCGTATGATGTCTGTGCCTGTTCTATTTTCGTAAAAGTCTAGTCGTTGTGTGTAGTATTCACCGTCTTGTACCCAAGTTTCCTGCCAAGTTCGGCTACATAGTTCCCGAGTGGTTCTGTAATATATTTCGCTGTAATCATCATCATCGTACCAACTTCCTATAGATACTTCACAGGAGGTTAGGCTAACCATTATTATCAGTACAACTACCATTCCGAAGTATTTTTGTAAATCTGTATAAGGAATGTATTTATCTGAAATCAAAAGAGTTAGAAGAATTACCTCATTCTCGGGTAATGATTTGGCAACAGTCCTAATTGCCGTGGTCTGCATCGCTTTGCTTGCTCGGGTAACTCTTACAGGCACAAAAGTACAAAATAAAAACAGGAGAAAAGAAAAAAACTGTCCTTTTCCCCTGTTTTAAATATAGGAATATACATGATGCTTCAATGGTCATTCACTCTTACCACCCTGAAACCGACATTGGCATAGCTTTGCGCCCCATCCCTCACAACATCCGATTTTTCACTGCGGCAATCGTCACGGTTGGAGTCCCAACTGCCGCCTTTGACGATATACAAGCCGTCCGCATCCGTTGATGAAGTCCATTCCCAACAGTTACCCCAAAAATCAATACCACCGCAAGCTCCGGTTGTCTGGCTATAAGCATCCACCTCCGTCAAACCGGATTCCACATAGCCGGAATTCATAGATACATCTTTGGGCATGTGACCTGCGGCGAGAACCCATTCCTCGTCTGTCGGAAGGCGATAGCCGTGTGCGCCATCCTGTGTTGTAAGCCAGTCACAGTAAGCCGTGACTTGGGCAACTGTAACGTTTACCGCCGGATAGTTCTCTGTTCCTGCTTCATAACTGAAATGTGGGTCGAAAACTGCATATTCGGCATTTGTCACAGGCGCATAACCGATGTAGGCATCCTGTTCCGGCGCACCGTGCAGCACCAACCAGGCATCATCGGGGTTATCATCGGTTCGTGGGTCTATCAGTCTTAGGAACTGCTGTTCCAGCCGGATGTCACGGTTTTCCACCATCTCGTCCACAATCTCCTGCATTTCTTTCACAAGGTCGGGGGTTAACGCTTCCCTTTCCAATTCGCGCAGTTTGGATTTCTTCCGTGCAACAACCTTGTCATAGCGGAGACCCATCTGTTCCATCAATGCCAGTTTGTTTTCTTCTGTAGGATTTTGCCGGTATTGGCGCAGAAGGGTGGTTGTCGTGGCATCCAGTTCCGGGCGTTCTTCCTCCACAAGTGGCGCATCAGGGTCATCAAACGTCAAATCGCTCTCCACCAAATCATTCGGAGCGATGTAAAAGGCACGTTCCACCGTCTGATGTACACCGAAATAATCGGCAACAAGTCCGCTTTTGTAGATGGATAGTCTGTAGCCTCCGTAAAGGTCGCATGGCAAGGTGGATATGAAAAAATCTTTTCCGGGCAAGAAACCGGATTCATCAGGGGCATTGAAAGTAAGGATATAGCTTGCATCACTTATTTCTGCCACAACCGGAAGTCCCTGTTCATTCCATTTAAGTTTGGCTTTGCCGGACAAGGCATAGCCATCGACACTTTCCAGTTCCACTTTTGTTACGCCGGACATCTGGAAATTCAGTTTTATACCGCCACAAACCGATTGAAAGCACAACGAGTCTGAAACGGTACGGGCTACTGACACAGCCGCCTTTTCGTCATATCCTTCATTGCCTGCCGTTTGAACGGAAGGGATAGACACGGTAACGCTTTCATTGTCGAAAGACACCATATTGCCTGCCGGATAGATGCCATACAACGGATTGCTTTCAACGAAAGCACTTTCCATGTCGCTTGAAAAGCTTGATATGTTGCCTGATTGCAGTGCTTCGGCGAAAGCCGTCTGTCCGTTTTGCAGTAACAAGACGGTATCGCCTGCGCTCCATTTTGTGTAAAGCCCGTCAATGAGGACTGCAACCCAATCTCCTGTAGTGGATATTTGGGTGGTATCAGCCAATTCCTCATTACTATCCGAACAGGAAGCAATGCCAAGCAACGACATAAAACATATGATAGTCTTGTTTTTCATTTTTCTTTTATTTGATTGTCCCTTTTTGGTTTGAGAATACCCATTTCAGTCTATCGGGAGAGAAGGCGGCAGCACATGCCTGTGGGTGAGTAAGTCCTTCAAGTGCTTCAAATTTAGCATTACCTCCTTTGGCGTTAATGTCAATAACGGTTTTCTGGAACGATTCAACGGTTGCCTGTGTCTCTTCCGTGCCGAGAGTTGAAATGACCGGAGTCTGTGCGAGATTTTCAATTTTACATCCGGCAGATGAACCCGACGCACTTAATGCGCCTGCGAAAAATCCGGGATAACAGTCAAGCATATTCCATACGCCTCCACCTCCCATAGATGGACCAAGAACGTATATTCTGGTGGTGTCAATGCTCATGGATAATACGCATTTGTCAATCAATTCCTTAACGTATTTGTTATATCCAGTGCCTCCGGTATCTTTTTGTTTACCACGTCTTCCCGACCAGTTATATTCTTCAGGACATTGAGGCACAAGCACAATAGCACTTATTTTATTATCCACTAAATAGTTATATATGGCATATATGCCCTGATTGTCCATCTGCCTTATGTTGTCGTTGCCACTCCCGTGTTTTCCATGAAGGTAAACCACAAGTGCCGGAGAATTATCCGACGAACCGGAAACTACCGTTGCACGATATCTAACCGTTGTTCCGTTGGTCGGCATCTCCATAGCCTTGAAAGGAGCCAGTTTGACAGAGTCAATTTGGACCGCTCTTTTTTCTCGTGGCTCTCTTCGGTTTTTATTTCGGCCTTCACGCCGATGATGGCTCCGAATCGACATACTGTCTCGGTAGTGCATGTGGAAATTTACTTTTCCGTCGTCTTCCTCTATGATGTCCTGTGACTGCGAGAAAGAAATTCCGGAGGAGAGAAGAATGGCTGATAAGAATGTAATCAGTGATTTCATTGATGTTGATGTTATTCGTTTATAAAAATGTTTTCTCCATAAATCAGGTGCTTTGCTCGGCATAATTTTGTGCAGGATGTTGGCTGCGGTGCATGAAGTATATGCAGAACAGGCGGTGATGCTTGTCGGATTGCTTCCTATCGCCTTGTCTTCTTTCCATGTTTGGATAACCGATCCATCATCTGCCTTTCCAACTGGTAAACGCGCCGGATTTGCTTTTGCGTCAGGAATTCACTATAAATGCCATAATATTTCTTCCGCAAGTCCAGTATCTTTTGGCTGTGGGCAAAACGGTCTTTCAATGCCTGTTCCGTCTCTTCATCGGTCATTTGGCGATGTGGCTGCTTCGGGCGCGGGCCGAGTGCCCAAATGTCCTGTTGAAACTGGCAAAAGGTGTCGATAAAACGCTGGCTTGTTGCATCGTCCATCGCCATTTCCTTGGAGATATGCTTGGCCTGCACCTCGGCCAACTGCTCGCGAGTGAGGTGTTGCTTGCCTGTTTGCGCTGAAACTGTGCCGCAGAAGGTTGTCAAAGCGACAACCAAAAACAATAGTCTGATAATACCTTTCATTGCTACTCTTTTTTATTCGTTCATAAATATATCTTCTTGATAGACAGCAAGCATATAAGCCTGGTCTTCCTGGCTCAGGTTGGCAAATGCCAGCTCCACGCCGGAAAAGCTGCCGGTTTGCTCCTTCGGGGAGAGAGGACTGAATACAATCACCAAGGCGATGCTTGCGGCTACAGCCATAGCTCCGGCTAACACACGCAGACGGAATGCCGTGCGCTTGTGCGTTTGGGGAGGCTTATTTTGCACCTCTTTCCACACATTGGCTTCCATTTCATCAAGGAAACCTTCCGGTGTCTTGTAAGGCATACGTTTCCCTATCCGGTTGAAGTCAAAATCTTTTTCCATATCCTTAATCTGTTGAGTTCATATACTTGATTATTTTCTCTTTAGCCAAGTGATAATTGGCTTTCACATTGGCTACCGTGGAACTTGTTATGGCCGCTATCTCGTCATACCCTAATTCATCGTAGTAACGCAGATTGAATGCCAGTTGCTGTTTGGTGGGCAATGACAGAATGGCTTTTTGAAGTTTCACCGCTTCCAAATCGCTGTAATCCACATATTCATCGGCCATCAGGCTGCTTGTCCCGGTTTCCGGGTCATCCAAAGAAAGCCGCTCATCCTTCCTGCGTTCCAATATGCGCAGAGCCTCGTTGGTGGCAATCCGGTAAATCCATGCCCCTAACGAGCAATCTCCCTTAAATTGGCGGAAAGAACGGAATATGCGGACAAATGTCTCTTGGGCTGCATCCTGCGCATCATCGTGCGAAACGACCAGTCGGCGAATGTGCCAATATACAGCCTCCTTATACTTCGCCATCAAGACCCGAAATCCGCTTTCGGCATCTTTTTTAAGAACTGAAACTATATCCGCATCATTCTGTGCTGCCATAATAATCCGGTCCGGTCATAGCCAAACAGTTTTCAAAGGTGATACAATCCGTATTTTGTTCTGTTCCTGTAGTCTGCCCGGCGACAATCACCACTTTGTGATGGTGCGGATGATGGCGGTGAGGCCGCGGATGCCTATGTACGACACATGAAGTAAACAGTATTGCCATTCCGACTATCGAAACTAATGCGCTCCATTTCTTATATCCTTTCATAATCCTTACTTCCTATATTTTACTTTCTCAATATGTACACTTCCTTTTTACCTCTTATTACAGCTTCTATGGGTCTGTCCTTGTCGGCGGCAAAAGCGTCAAGCTCAGCCTTGGCTGCCGTTTTCGGCAGTTCCGTCATCTTCGCATATTTCTTCACCGTGAGATAATCGTGGCTCTTCAGATAAGCCATAGCCATTCTGAAACGCTCTTTTTGCGTAAAACGGTTACTGACATGGACGGTTACATCCGGTCGGGTAACCACAGTTACCACCCGGTAAGGTCGGGAGTGCCAACGCCAACGCTGCGCATCCGCAGTTCCGCATGAAAGGAGAATGACTATCGTCATCATCGCTATTTTCAGTTTCCCTATTGGTCTCATAATCTTTGAATGTTTATATTATACCTTTCTTTCCTATGTTCCTGTTCTGAGCTCGTTTGAACGGACGTTCTACATAAAAGACCCGTCAAAGGAATGAAAGTAAAATCAGGTATGCAATTTTTTGAGGAAAGTTTTGCTGATTATAAATAACGGTATGGTAGTAAGCGGTTTGGGTCTGCCTAAAACACAAACTTGCTATCCTCCCGTTGGTTTTGTTTACAATCCCAAACCTTTGTCTTTCCTATGTGGTGTAACCATTCTCCTAACGGATGAGAACAGTCTGTTGAACTGTTCCTTGAACCATTCGCCAATCAGTTGCCCATTTATGGCAAGTACAAGTTTGGACTTGTCTCTTGGGGCTTTCACCACTTGAAAACCTGCTCTTTCAGTCTTGAACTTCCGCTTGTGTTCCTCCGAATAGAGTTCACCCTCATAGAACAGTGGCTTGCCGCTGATGAGCGTGGCGGTCTGCCTTTCGTTGAAGCCGACTTTAAGGCAGAACTTCTCCATGTATATCAACTCTTGGAACAGCGGAAACCATTTCTTGGCTTTCATGATGATGGATTTCAGAAATGACACATCTTTTTGGTGTTCTGCTTCCTTGTCCTCCATTTCCCTGCGGTGCTTGGCTTGCAGTTCCATTAGCTGGCGATTGTGTTCCTCCTGCTGCCGCTGCATCTGTTGCTGCAACAATTCGATGTTTTCGTTACGCGCGGCAATCTCATTTTGCAGGGTATGGTTGTCGGCTTCCAACTCCTTGAGCTTTCCGCTGCCGAAAAGAGAACCCACCTTTGCCACGAGTGCGGTCTTGGCTTCCGTCTTGGCGGCTTCCAGCTTCTCAGACTTAATTTCCTGCCTTACCTCGTCAAGTTGTTGTTCTGCCTGTCGCTGTTCAGTCTGCAACTGCTTTACGTTGACTTCCAGTTCCCCCGTTTGCCGTTTCAAGTCACGGTAATACTGGGCAGTAGTGGTGTTCCGTGCTTCCGAGCCACGCACACCACGCTGCAAGCCATATTTCTCCATTGCTTTTGCATAACTGTCGTGATACGTTATCAGTTTCTCACGTGTTAATACATCGTCAGCACACAGACGCACGGTATCAGTTTTCTTGCGGTAGGAGCGTTTACCCTCCGTCTGCTTCTTCTTGGCTTTCCTTCGCTCTCCTGTTACTATCGGTACGACCGTGGCATGAATATGCGGTGTGTGCTCATCCATGTGCAGGACTGCCGAAACTGTATTTTCCTTGCCGAAGGTATGGTACAGCCATTGCAGGTTGTCATCGCACCATTCGTCAAGTCTGCCATCGTCCTGTACTTTCATCATGTCCTCATGCGTACCCGAAAGCACAATGCGGATTGCCCTCACTTGGTCGGGGGTTATTTTACGTTTGATACCTGCCGTGCGGATGCGATGGTTTATCGCTTCGGTACGGTCGGACACTCCATCGGGAAATTGCACCAGTTCACGGTTGAGGTAGGTGCGTGTCGGGTCGGCATTCTTGGGAATGCTTTTGCGTTCTATGTGGTCGGATGCGCCTGTGTCAGCCGAACCTTTCGCCTTGTTAATTTGGATGCTGATATATCCCATGTTCATTTCTTGTTGTTTAGATTATACAAACTTGTTTGTCGGTATCCGTCTGTTTGCGGTCATTGCCGCATGACAAACGGGGGTGTCCAGAGGGGTGTAACCCCGTTGGCTCATTGAGGCGTTTTTAGCGGTGCTTGCACTGCGTTAAGAAAATGCCCTAATGAGCTATGGCTTTTCTGTTCCTCAAAAACCTGTGTGGGGTGTCGGCAGTTATCGGCAGTCCTTTTCTTTTCGCCAATATGATACTCCTCCCCTTATCGGCTGGTCGGATGTCCGACCAACCAACCAACTTGCGAATAGAATACTTACACAATTTATATCCCTGCGGACTTGTTGAAGTTGAAAAAGCGTTGAATGGTTGAGTTGGTAAGACAACTATCTGATATATTGCATAGTACATCTTCAACCACTTCTCAACAAATGTGTATCGCCCAACAAACGGATACGAAAAGAAAAGGCAAGGGTGGAGCGGTATGCCGTTGCTTCTTCTTTTCATCAGCCATTGGGCATTGTTGGCGATTTGTTGAGATTGCATATTCTTATATATCAATATTTTATTATCCATATTCAACAATTCAACAAAATATTAAAGCTTTTCCAGCAATTCTTTCGTGACGGTATAGTACCTGCCTACACTTCTTCGGGTTTGGTAACGGTCTGTGCCGCCGTATTGGTAAGCCGTATAGGTTAGACCGTTGGGCGCAGGTGTCAGCTTCCAGCATTCCTGCACCACTTTCCGAACTTGCGACTTCTCCACCTTGACTTGCGAGCAGACGAGCAGGGGAATGATGTCATTCAAGCAGAAAGATACTGTTTCCACTTCCATTTTCGCCATGATGTCAAGCAGCAGTTCCGCCATTTCTATTTCCAGCCTGTTACGGTTGCTTCGGATTATCTTCCGCAAGGCTTCGGTTTCCAGCAACTTCGGATTAAACCACATACGGCTTTCCTTTTCGGTGGATAGCTGCCTGTATTGCAGGAAATGGAGAAAAGCGGGTATCTCCGTTTTCAGCTTTTGCAGGAAATCTGTATCATCATTCCGTAACGGCACAATCTTGCGTACCCAATAGCGTGTTTCTCCTGCGTCTATGATAACGGGCAGATGTTCGTTATTGGAGCAAAGCACGAATTTGGCGAAGAAGCCTATCTCATCACGGTCTTTGCCTTTGGCTTCCACCTTGTAGGAAAGTGTGGTACTCAGGTTCTTCAACCGCTCGCTGTCCTCCCTACGGTTAAGCAGCACTTCGTCCACCATGATGAGTAGCTTGCCAGCCCAGTCGGAATTGAACTGGCTGCGGAAGTCCTCGTTGGTGTTGAACGTAACATTGTTTTGAAAGATGGCTTTCAGAAAGTTCAGAAACGTACTTTTGCCCGTGTTCCGTTCTTCGGAGACAAGCAAGAGGATGGGCAGCTTCTGAATGGGGTAAAGATAAAGCACTTGCAGGTAGTCCATGCCCAACTCGTACTGTTCCCCAAAGATATGCTCCATCAACGAGCGAATGCAGGGAAAGTCGCCTTGTTCGGGGGCATGGCTTATCGGTTCGTAGAGATTGAGGAACTTCCCGATTACAGGCTTGTAATCCATATGGTCGGGTACGGTACAGAAACCGTCATACTTCGGAACGCTTGCCATATAGTCCTTGCCGTAGTCCTGCCGCAAGGTCTCGGTATTCCATGCAATGCGTTTCTTCACATAGCCACCGTTCAGTCGGGGCTGGTTTACAATCTTGTAGAGCGTAGTGCCTACACGGATGAATTCTTCTTTCTTTTCCATGTTCTTGATACAGATTTTAGTGCCGCCAATATTATATCGGCAGCGGATTAAACATGGTTGCAAAGCTACGGCAGGACGGTTAAAACATTGATACGTAAAACTATGCAGAACGGCGCAAAAGAAACTGACAGACAAGAAAATGCAGCATAATGAATAATGTCAGTCTTAAAAAGCAAAAAGAAAAAGCCCGAAGAAGCGGAATGTTGCATTTCTTCGGGCTGTCGTAGGTATGCCTGCATACTAACATTCATACACACTACTACGTATGAATGTCCATAGGAATTGACTTTCTTTTCGCAAACACAATCTTTCCAACAGGGCATTGCGTATGTTTTCCGCATACGGAGAGTTAATGCGAAAAGCAAGAGCAACGACCATTGGCAAGGCATACACATTCGCATAATAGCCGTTAGATAACTTGATGCGTTTTTCCATTTCGTAAGGTTTCAACACACCGCTTTTGTACACGGCTCGAATGGCGGCACGGAGTGTCGGGGCAATTACCCCGAACAACTCAGCCAGTTCCATTTCATTCATCCATACATTGCTTGCATCGGACGGTATGGTAATCCTGCCATATCCGTCCATTGTGATTATTTTCCTTTTCATAGCCCTGCCATTTTTACGTTTCCAAATGATTTGCTTAATTTGTCACCCAGCATCGTAAGGTCATTATCCAATTTCTGCACGGTTATCTTCGCATAAATTTGGGTGGTTTCGATATTCGTATGTCCCAAAATGCGGCTGACACTCTCAATCGGCATTCCCTTGCTGAGAGCCAGAGTTGCAAATCCATGACGTGAGCAATGAAAGCTGATTTTCTTGGTTATGCCGCATTCCTTTATCATTTTACCCATACGTTTGCATATTGACCAATAGTTGAGGTTGGGAAATACGAGGTTGTTTTCTTGGAAAGGCTTGTAACGTTCGATTATCTGCAAAGGAATGTCCAGCAGCTTCACTTGGAACGGTACGCCCGTCTTATGCCGTTTGGAGATAATCCATTTCTCCCCGTTCACTTCCACGATTTGGTCGTTGTTCAGTTCCTTGATGTCCACGAACGACAGGGCGGTGAAACTGGCAAAGACAAAAATATCACGGAGATAGGAGTTCTTGGGGTCTTTGAACTGAAATTCCATTAATGTTTTCAGTTCATTCTCCGTCAGATACTCACGTTCTTTCGTGTTCGGGCTTATGTGGAACTGGGCAAACGGATTTCTCGGTATATATCCGTTGAAGTGTGCCCGCATCACCACGCCTTTCAGCCACATACAATTTTCCCATATCGAACCGTTGTGTAGTCCGGCTTCGTTGGAAAGGAATACGGCAAACTCCTTGATGAAGTCGGGCGTAAGTTCAGGCATGGAGATGTCGTTCCGCTTGTAGCGTGACTTGATGAACGCCGCCACATGGTTTCTTGCCCGTACCCTTGCCATATAGGTAGCCCTGACCCTGTCTTTTCCGACACGCTTCTTGAATACCTCGTTTTCCTTGTCGAAAGCACCGAGCAATGTTTCATATTCGCCGCCCAATCCTTGGTAGGCATTGCGTACCATTTCAGCCGTGACATACGCTTCACGGTCGGAAATACGCTGGTAGTGCTTGATGATTTGAGCCTTGATGTTGTCAAGCGCAAGATTGGTTTCCCTCGTTTCCATGCTCTTGCCCTTTGCCTTGTTTCCTTTGGCATCCCATAGTTCCTTCAGGATACTCCGCTTACAGCTGAACTGTGCCACCGTGCCATTGATTGTTACCCGTCCCATGATGGGGACAATTCCGTTCTTTTCCTTACTGCCGTTCACGTAGAACAGCACCTTGAATGTACTTCTTGCCATACTCGTTTCTTTTTGGTTGCAAAACTATAAATCAACGAGTTACCTCTTGATAAGCAAACCGAAGCAGAACGGCGCAAACGGGACGGACACTGTTAAATCTGCATTTCCATCGGGTAATGATTTGAAAACCATTCTTTCGCTGCAATCCGCTTTGAAACGGTTTTTAGCACTATGCCCAACTTCTGCGATTTTCCCCTAACTTCTTAATTATCAGTTTTAACTACGCTAATCTGCGCTTTTTGTGAGGTTATTCCACAGAATTTCAGTATTTTTGTTCTCATATCCGTTAATTTTAAAGTTTGCTTTTCTTATGTCACAAAGATAAGTGGAGAGAATGATACAATAAACGGAATATTCCTATTTGTAAAGGAGAATTTCCCTATTTGTAATAGGAAAATTCCTATAGTGAGGAGAGGGGAATAAGGGTCTGTCTTATTTCTTTTACTATTAAACTGTAGGTTACAAAAAGAGGCTGTCCATTGGTGAGACAGCCCCGATAATTTCCGAAAAATGATAACAGGATATTTCTATATATTTTTTGATTATCCTTGTTTGGGTATTATCTACGTTTTTTCAACGAAAAAAGTGGTGCTTCCTGTACTTGCTTCATTACTCTCAAGAGATTACCTCCCCAAATCTTTCTTAAATCTTCTTCCGTATATCCTTTTTCAATCATTTTTATGGTCAGATTAATTAAGTCATTATCTCCTTTACATCCTTGCAGACCACCACCGCCATCAAAGTCCGTACCTATTCCTACATGGTCTATGCCGGCTACTTTAATCATGTGGTCTAAATGTTCGACTGCATCACAAACGGATGCGGCTTTTGGGGTTTTATTGATATAGGTATCGAGGAGACATAACTGCGCCACTCCGCCATTTTTCGCTAGGGCACGGAGTTGTTCGTCTGTTAGATTACGGTCATGGTCGCATAAAGTCCTTGACGAGGAATGAGAGGCGATGATAGGTTGTGTACTATATTTTATAACATCCCAGAAAGTACCTTCACTGGCATGTGATATATCTATCATAATACCTAACCGGTTCATTTCCTTCACTACCTCACGACCAAACTGTGTCAGTCCTTGAGTAGCATCTTCCGTATGAGTGGACGAATGGCAAATATCGTTATCGTAAGAATGGCAGAGAGTTATATAATTGACTCCCATCTGTTTGTATTTTTTTATATTCTTGAGGTCCTTGCCGATGGCGTAACCATTCTCGATCCCTATAAAGAAAGCTTTCTTGCCTTCATTCTTTAAACGTACCAAATCCTTTTCCGTAAGGGCGATGCCACAAAAATCTTTGTATTTCGCTACTTCGTCATAAATGGATTGAATCAACAGGGTGGTGCTTTCTACGGCTTTTTGTGAAGATACGTCATCTCGTTTTCCCTGCCATATAAATGCGGCTAGAAACTGTGCATCCAATTTACCTTCCTCCATTTTTTGGATGCTGACCATGTTGTCTTTTCTCAAGCCTACGCTGTAACCGTTTTTAAACCAAAGAGGAGTATCTGTATGAGTGTCAATGGATAGAATACGGCTATGAATTTTTTTAGCTAGATGGAATGTATCAGCCTTGTTCACTAGGAATTTAAATAATTTATGCATGGTGGTATCTCCGGCTGCTGTAAATATTTCCGGATGAAATTGTACACCTATCATTTGTCGTATGGGATAAGCTTCTATAGCTTCCGCTATACTGTCGGGCGCCCAAGCCGTGATTTTGAATCCCGGTGCTAATTTCCGGATAGCTTGATGATGGAATGTATTGACTTGCAGCACTTCTTGTCCTGTAATTTCTGCCAACTTGCTTTCCTTTATGATGGATATCGGATGGGTGGGGGGAGTGCCGGATTCTTCTTGGCGATGCTTGACACTTGAGGAATGTTGTGTGGGCAGATCTTGATATAAAGTTCCACCGAAAGCTACATTCATTAATTGCAGTCCCCTGCAAATTCCTAATATGGGAATATTCCGGTCTGCGGCCATTTTTAGCACCATTAAATCGAAGGTATCCCGGGCGGGGCTTACTTCTTCCAGTTTTTCATAAGGAAGGTCACCATAATATATCGGTTGGATATCTTCTCCACCTGTAAAGACAATTCCGTCCAGCTGGGATACAATTTGATGCAGTATCTCTACATTATCCGTTACAGGTATCATATAAGGAATTCCTCCAGAGAGAATGACTGACTGTACATATGCCGTGTTTACGGCTGTCCGTTTCGGACTTATATCTGTAGAAATTCCAATCAGGGGAGACCTTTTTATTCCGGGAATCAGTTCGGAATCCACTTTTTGATTCAATTGGACGAGTGCTTCGGGCAAAGGATTCTTTTGACTTTTTTGTGCTTGTACATGGCAACATCCCAAAGCTAATAGTAATACAAAGAGGCATTTGTTTTTCATATGAGTATAGATTTTGTCTTGTAGACAAATGTATAAACTATGTTTTTCTTAAAAAAATAAAATGCCATAAAAATAGAGTAGGAGGTACTTGTTCTAAGTATCTCCTACTTTTATATTCAGAAAATAATCAATTTATTTCATATCTTCCACAGCCGCCTGCGCCACTTTAATATTATATTGACAATCAGTCATCTAAATGTTTTGGAAAAACAAATGGAAAACGCTTGTCTTACCTATATAAATTAAAGAAGCAGATTTCTTAGAGATTTTCCTCTACTGCAGCTTGCGCCTCTTTAATACTACATTGATTTTCTTTTATTTACAGATAGAGAGTAAACAATTAGAAAACAATCTGTTAGTATCAAAACTTTCTCTTCTAAGAATCAAGCTATGGCAACTATATTATTTTTATAAATGGTGAACACCGTTAATGGTAAAGTCTTATTCTACTACATACAAATGGCCATTACCATTCTTTTAAAATTACATGTCTTTTCTCCTTTCTTTTAATAGTTCAATAATTATATCCTTATCCTTCAGGTTTGAATCAAGACGTAAAATCTGTGAGTTCAGACTCTCTATCTGTTCCTTCAGAAGCTTGATTGTTTCCCTCAGATTTTCTGTTTCTTTCTTTTCGCTGGATAACTGCACGGCCAGTTCTGCATCACCTATCAGATTATTTGCATTTCCGTCTAATGCAACAGCAGCAAGGTGTGCCGAGATATGATGCTGTTTCGGACAGAAAAGGGAAAAGAAATTGAAGTCCAATGCTTCGCTGACTTTAATAAGCCTGCTTGTCTCCATTGTTTCCCTCTCTAATATTCGGTTTATGTGCTGCTGTGGTACACCGATTTTACGTCCAAGCTCAGATTTGCTCAATCCAAGCTCGTTGCGTCTTTTGTCGATAGCCTGACCTACATGCACGTGTTTTATGTCATTATCCATGCGATTCCTTCAATAAATACATCTTAAACAATAAATCATCAAACAAATATTTGGCCATATAAACCATTTTATGTTACTTTGTGGTGTAACCTATTCATTTGGTGAATACAAAGTTAAACATTAAATATTAAACATCCAACAATTATGTCTGAAAACTTAGAAAAAATCCGTCCGGCACTTGTTGCCCTTGAAGTAGGTGAATCCGTTTCATTCCCCATTTCACGTTTGAAAAGCGTCCGTACACAGGCCTCAGAGCTTGGTGCCATTTACAACCGTCAGTTCAAGACCAAGACTGACAGGGAAAACCATACCATTACGGTCAAACGAATAGTATAGAAACCAAATCAGGTTTATATGAAGATATTGCAGTTTCTGGACCATCTTATACCATACGAAACATTCCTGAATGACCTCTCCTCCAGAATTGTCAGGCAATTGAAAGCCGACAAGGATGATCCTGAATTTATCAGCCAGAGGAAGGCTTACGAACTTTTTGGCCGCAGGAATGTAGAAAGGTGGAAACGTCAGGGAAAGGTGGTTTCCTATAAAAGACCGGGTAAGGTGGAATATCGCACAGCAGACCTCAGGCTTCTGCAGCGTACCACCCAGGATTATTTTGATGAAAGTCAGTCGAAACAGGTAGAAAAACCGGTTAAGAAAGATAAATGATAAACATATTATGGCTAATACTCTAATATTGATAAACTTTATTTGTTTAGTTTAGCCGTGGTACTCTATGAAGTATAAAGAAAGCAATTATAGTAGGTATAGGAATGTGCGTCAGTAACCTTTGTTCACCAGCTTAGTTATCACCGATGATAAAGCCTGACAGGTTTTTGGTATCGCACATTCATAATGATTTTATAATAATGAAGGAAATCAGACCAGCGTGTGATCCAAACGGTGTCTATTCAGTCAAGCGCACCTGTGCTGAACTCGGTATCAGCAACAAGACACTCAGGAAATACAGGGAAAACGGATATATCAAACAGCTCAATCCCGGTAATGTCAGCCGTCCTAAATACTCCGGCCAGTCAATAATAGATTGTTGGAACTTACTGAGGACGATATGATAAGCGAAACAACCATACGGAAAGTAAGGGAACTTGCCATAGAAGATGTACTCAGTCCTTATGTCAGACTATCCCAAAAAGGTTCAACACTGATGGGACTTTGTCCTTTTCATTCCGAAAAGACCGGTTCCTTTGCCGTTACCCCAAGCAAGAATCTCTTCCACTGTTTCAGCTGTAACCGTGGCGGTGATTCCATTACGTTTACAATGGAAAAGGAAAACCTTTCCTTCAGTTCCGCTGTGGAATTTATTGCCAGGAACCATAATATTCCGGTAGAATACATTAGTGAAGAGCGCAGTGAGGAACAGATAGCCGAAGCCAGGCACCGGGAGTCACTTCTGACAGTTCTCGATACAGTACAGTCTTTCTTTCTGCAAAATTTAAGAGCAACAGACAAGGAAGAGAGCCTTGATGCTAGGACCTACGCATACGGTAGGTGGCATAAGGAGTTCTGTGCCTTTGCCGGAATAGGCTATGCACCGAAGGATGGCCAAGCCTTTATGGATTTCTGCAGAAGCAAGGCTCTGAACGAAGAACTGCTGTACGAACTCGGCATGTTCAAGCGTGGTGAGGACGGAAATACATACGCCATGTTCCGACAGCGTATCATGATTCCCGTGAGAAACAGATGGGGACGCATCATTGCCTATACAGCCAGATACATCGGAGATAACAGGAAAGCTCCCAAGTATATCAACTCGGCAACAAGCATGATTTACTCCAAGGGAGAAACAGTATTCGGTATTGACCGTGCAGCCAGACTGCGTGATGCCGACTATTATATCATTGTGGAAGGCGCTCCTGATGTCCTGAGAATGCAGTCGATTGGATACGACAATACAGTAGCGTCACTTGGAACAGCCTGGAGTGACAACCAATTCGAGCAGCTGAAGAAGTATGTATCCTCACTCTGTTTCATTCCAGATTCAGATATTGCGGAAGGCAAGCCATACGGACCGGGATTTGAGGCGGTGATGTCTAACGGAGCTGCAGCCATAAGAAAAGGATTCCATGTAACAGTCAGGGAACTTCCTTTTGCAGAAATACCATCCGAGACAGAAGGAGAAGTACAATATGCCAAGAATGATGCCGACAGCTATATCCGCAGCAAGGAAGATTATACCTCACTGCCGGAAAAGCATTTTATCATCTGGTTGGCACAGAAACGTTTTCTGGTAGCAGGTTCTATGGTAGAGGAAAGAAAGTGTGTTGCGGAAATAGCAGACCTGTTGCGCTATATAAAAGACCAGCTGGTATATGACCAGTGCATAGAACAGCTGTCCAGACTGCACGGCAAGGTAAAACTATGGCGTGATGCCGTTACCCAGGCACGTGGTGAAGCTAGGAGAAGGAACGACAAACTTGCAGCCATGAACGAGATGCAGCGTGAAGCGGAACTGCTTCGCCAGTTCGGACTGTTCGTCAGGGAAAACTGTTACTACTCCATCGGTGAAGATGATGATGAACCGTCAAGAATCTCCAATTTCATCATGGAACCGCTATTCCATATCGAGGATGAGATAAACGGAACCAGAATCTTCCGTATGAGGAATATGTACAATGTATGCAGGGTCATAGAACTGAAGGAGTCGGAACTCTGCTCACTGAGCAACTTCCAGCAGAAGGTAGGCTCACTGGGTAATTATGTATGGCTGGCCAAGATAGACAAGCTCAACCGTGTAAAGGAATACCTGTATTCAAAGACCGATACGGCAGAACGCATCAGAAAACTCGGCTGGAATGCAGCTGAAGGATTCTTTGCTTTTGGAAACGGAATATTTTTTGCCAACACATTCAATGCTGTTGACGAATTGGGTATAGTCCGTGGTATCAATGGCAAGGCCTTCTATATACCGGCCACTTCAAAAATCTATCTCAACAATCCGGAGATATTCCAGTTTGAAAGACTTATGGTGCATGAGAACCGCAACGGGATAAAGCTGCATGACTATGTAGGCAGACTGATGGAAGTGTTCGGTGAGAATGCAAGCGTAGCCTTCTGTTACCTGCTTGCCACCCTCTTCCGTGACATCATATTCAGACGTACCCGCCACTTTCCCATCCTGAACCTTTTCGGTGAGAAAGGAACCGGTAAGACAACCCTAGCTACTTCCCTCCAGTCCTTCTTCCTGCACGGAGTAGATCCGCCCAATCTAGGTGTAACTTCCGTACCGGCCATGAACGACCGTGTATCACAGGCAGTCAATACACTTGCTGTGCTTGATGAATACAAGAATGACCTCGACATACGAAAAATAGCTTACTTGAAAGGACTTTGGGGCGGTGGCGGTCAGACCAAGAAGAATACAAACACAGACGGTATGGCAGCCCAGACCATTGTCACAACAAGTGTTGCCCTTTGCGGCCAGGACAAGCCTACTCAGGATATGGCACTCTATACCCGTGTCATTTTCCTTGCCTTTTCAAAGACATCATTCAACCAGAATGAGAAAAGGGCTTATGAAGACCTTGTATCAGTCTGCAATATGGGACTTACCCACCTCACCCTAGAGATATTGGGACACAGGGAGCTGTTTGAGAAGAACTTTCCGGAAATATACTCCATCACCAAGCGTGAACTGGCTGCAAAACTGGAGAATGAAACAATCCATGACCGTATATTCGGAAATTGGGTCATTCCATTGGCCACCTTCAGGACACTGGAGACAGTCATTGACGTACCTTTCAGCTATGCGGAGCTTTTTGAAACAGCAGTTAAAGGAATACGCAACCAGAATGAGCTGGCTCAGGAAAGTTCAGAGATATCAGACTTCTGGAGTATGCTTCAGGGATTCCAGACTTCAGGGAAATGTATTGAGAAGGCACATTACCGCATAAGGTATATGAAATTCTTCCGTCCATTATCCGTAAAGGAAGATATAGAGTTTAAGGAAGCACGTCCTATTCTCTATCTGAACACGGCAGCCGTGGCGTCGCTGTTCAGCAGCCGGAATGCAGGTTCAACTTCCAACCGCTCGAACTGGTCCACCATCATGTCGTACCTGAAATCCCATACTTCATACCTTGGACTGAAACAGGACAGATTCACCATACTTCTGCCCAGCGGACTTCCCGATTATACCATTGACATTGTGAATGGAGAGCAGGTTAAGAAGGTAAAGGTAAACCGACCAAAGGCATTGTGCTTTGATTATCTCCAGCTGAAAGAGACTTTCGGACTGGATCTTGAAACTGAGGTTGTAGCAGAAAACCAGGAGGAAATTCCAGCGGAAAGCAATGTCATAGACCTGCAACAGCTCAAACAGAATGAACTGCCTTTTGAATAAACTCATCTTAAAAGACTCAATGAAATCCATGGATAAGAATTTAAAACTGAAATTGCGAAGAAAAAGCGCAAAAAACGAAGAAAAAACTTTGAATAGAAAATTTAAAAGGCTATTTTTGTGGAAAAGATGCAAGAATATGATATTAAATTTAGAAATTAAGAATTACCGTTCATTTAAGGATGTATGTTCCTTTACGACAGAGCCGACCTCTTCAAAGGCTAAGGTTGATAATATATGTGAAGTTGAGACCAATGCAGAAGGATTAAAGAAGGCTTTGAAAATCTCTTTGATTTATGGAGCAAATGCTTCAGGTAAGACTAATATCATAAAGTTTTTATACAGGTTCAGACGATGGGTTCACAATCTTGACAATAGGGTTGGTGATGATATTCCATTGTATCAGCCGTTCAAATTTGACAATACTACGGCTGATGCACCAATAGGTTTTTCAATGGAGTTTATAACTCAGAAGATCAGATATAAATATGAAGTCAGTTTTACCAGATTGCAGATAGAGTCAGAGTCGCTGATTTATTATCCAAACGGTAAACAGACACAACTTTATGAACGCACTTTGCTTTCAGAAGATAAAGAATCAGATACTATTAAATTCGGATCAAGCCTTTCTTCTTCAAAGCCTTTCAATGTGTTCAAGAACCAGTTGCTGATTTCCAAATTCCTGAAGGATACACCATGCGAACCGATAACAAATGCCGCAAAATATCTGGCAGATATGATTGTTTCCAACGGTTATCATGAAGATTCCATGTTGGGTGAAGATAAGGAAATGGTCAGATGGCTTTATTCACGACCTGAAAACAAGAAACTGCTTGCTGAATTTCTGGCATTTGCGGATACCGGTATGACCGGTTTCCAGCTGGAAAAGCGCAGTGATGGCGTTGAAGTTACAAGCCTGCATGGTCTATATAATGATGGTGAGGATTTGGGCAAAACAGCAGATTTGCCTTTAAAAGAAGAATCTTTTGGTACAAGATCACTTTTCCTTATAGGCTGTTATATATTACAGGCACTGCAGAATGGAAGTCCGTTTTTTATAGATGAAATGGATTCCGGGCTACATTCCTACATAACACAGCTCATTGTGGACATTTTCAGAAATGAAAGAATAAACAGGAATAATGCCCAATTGATTTTTACAACCCATGATGTGAATCTGCTTGACCAGAATACTATCCGTAAAGACCAGGTATGGTTTACGGAAAAGAATGGGCAGGGAGTATCAGAGATATTCTCTCTTTCCGATTTTGAGGACGTAAGAGAGGATACATTGTTTGCCAAATGGTATTTGAATAATAAATTTGGAGGTGTTCCTTCATTAAAACCACTGGAGAAACTGTTTGTAGACTATGGCAAGAACGAGTGAAAATAAACGTCATAGTAAGTATGTCATAAGAATAGTGTGTGAAGGCGATAAGACCGAACCATTATTCTTTACAGACTTGTGTGACCAGTTTTATGGTGACAGCAAGGATTTTGATGTACGTACAATTCCTCAGCCTAATATACCGGTTGAAGATGCTGAAGCGGATTCTTCCAGAGGAAGCTATAAAGGGAAGAAACGTAAAGTCAAGTCAGGTGGACAGAAAGATGTTGCTGAAGATGAAGTTATAACCGGTGTTCCACCATTAAAATGGGTGTTGTATGCAAGAAAAATCATGTCTGAAGGAGTGGATGAATCCTGGGCAGTATATGATAAGGACGAACATCCTAAACATGAGGAAGCCATGGCCGAAGCCAATAAGATAATAGATGGCAAAAAGGTAAATATTGCTTTTTCAAGTCGTAGTTTTGAATATTATCTTCTGCTTCATTTTGAGTATCTGTATTACAATTTCGATGCAACGGAATGCGGCGAGAGAATAAAAGGCAAAAAGCAGATATACGAATGTGGTACTAGTAAGAATCCTGATAAGGATTGTGACGGTAAGAAATGTATCAACGGATATGCGAGGAAACACGGATACTGGATGGAAAGCAAATCATCAGTTTCTACCTTTCCGCTGGTTAAGGACAAATTACTGAAAGGCATGATCAATGCATGTCGATTGAGAACGGAAAGTGACTCAAAAACCGATGAACCGATTTATAAACGCAATCCTTATACGAATGTAGATATTCTTGTTGGTAGACTGATAGGAAAAGAAACGGTAAACTATGGTACTACATATACCTTCAGAGACCATGGCTCTGACTGGTCTGTAAGACTTGACGAGAAAGGCTTAAACCTAACAAATAACAAGAATAGTTCTGAAATATTTCAAAGAGGGATGTTTATGATATATGATCGGGAGAAAAATAGCAAAAAAGAATTGAATGAGAAGGTACTGCTGTTGGATTCCGGAGAATCTGATTTGTTGCCCTGTACTCTAACTGATAGCCAGGTTATATCTATTAAGGTTAGTCATGAAAAAGAGGTCCTGTTATTACCTAACTTTATTATTTAAGTAATTAATATACAATTATATAAGTTCTTCTAAAAAAATGATATAATTATATACTTTATAGATAAGAGTGTTTCATTGTTCTAAAGTAATGGTTACATTTGTGTTTATATTGTTTTTGTTCAAACGATTTATGTAAATTATTTAATTCTATATTGAATTGTTTTATATTTAATAAGAGCAAATACTTAGTATTGGACGGGAATTTGAAAAAATAATCATTAACTTTGTATAAAACTTAAATGTATTAATTGTTATGTGTGATATTGAAAATAGAAATATAGAAACTGAAATAATTATTGATAATCAATCAGATAGTGAAGATATACAAAATATAGATATTTCTGATGTTGTTGTGTATGCTAGGGATTGGACTATAGAAACAATATTTAATCAGATTAATATTGGTAATATAGATCTTAATCCAAAATTTCAAAGAAGAAATGCTTGGAACGATGATAAAAGAAGTAAACTTATAGAATCTATAATAATGGGGTATCCGGTTCCTGAGATTGTTCTAGCTGAGAATCCTAATAAAAAACGCTCTTTTATTGTTATAGATGGAAAACAGAGATTGCTTACGCTTGCAGGATTTATTGATAACGAAAAGTATAAGTATTGGGATAGACCAGTACTGAAGGGACTTAAGGTATTAAAAGAGTTAAACAGAACAAAATATGTAGATTTAGATGATAAATCTAAACGTGAATTTGATAACTCTTCATTGCGCTGTACTGTTATAACGAATTTCAAGGATATTCAAATTTTATATGATATTTTTTACCGACTTAATTCAGGTTCTGAATCTTTGTCTACTCAAGAATTAAGACAAGCTCTTAATAGAGGGAAATTTGCTGATTATCTAGTAGAAATTACAAATACATTGCAACCCATTCATTCCGTAATGAATTTATCTGAACCTGATAAAAGATTTAGGGATATTGAAATTCTATTAAGACTTTTTGCTTTTATAAAGTATCCCAAGGAATACAAAGGTAATTTAAAAAGGTTTTTGGATGAAAAAATGGGTGAAATAAATAGCAAATGGGCAGAAATTGATTCTGAAATAATGGATCAATATGAGAAAATAAATTCTACAATTAATTTACTTAAAGATATATTTGGAGACTATAAATTTATTGGTCGAAAATATGATGAAAATGATTTTTCTAATAGATTTAATAAAGTCTTATTTGAAGTGGAAGTTTTTTATTTTCTGCATTTGGATAATAAAATTATCGAACATAAACAAAACTTCATTGATGCATTTAAGAAACTTTGTTTAGAAGATATTGATTTTAGGTCTTCTATTGAAAGTTCTACAAAGAATATCGAAAATTACAAAATAAGATATACTAAATTCCAAGATTTAATAAATAATTCTTTTGGCTTGAATTTATCTATAAATCCTTTTTTATAAATATATGGTAAGTATAAAAGATTCTCTTGATAAGTTGGAATTGTATTTATTGGAACTCGAAGAGAAATATATAGATACCCATGATGATCCTTTAGAGGATCCGGATAAATATAAACTTGATGTTAGAAGTTATTGTGTTCTTTCTCATGCTGCTTTTGAAGAGTTTGTGGAGAATATATGCCTATACACTTTAAATGAGATAGAAGATAAATTTATAAACACACAGCGTATTAGTTATTCTACATTGTGTTTATTACATTTTAATGGTAATACTAAGACAATAGATGATGATAGTTGGGATGATAATAATAGAATATATGATTATCTATTAGGACAAATAAAAAGTATAAAGAGCGAATTTTCTAGATACATAATGAATCAAAATCATGGTGTTGGATTAAAATATCTGAAAAAACTATTAGTACCATTAGGATTATATACCCCTATAGATATTAGACTTAAACCATCTTTAGAAAATTTGACTAAATATAGAGGAGGTTATGCACATTCATCCCATAGAAATATTAGAAGTTTATCTCCTGAAGATTCAAGAACATATGTTAGAGATGTATATGAAATAATGGTTGAATTAGCAAAGAAATCTAGTAATATATTTTATTATAGTATTCATTAATATCGAGATTAATGTATTAAATTAATGACAAAAAGGGAATAATACTGGATTAATTTTTAGATAATAAAAATTATCTAAAAAGAGACATCGTATCTATTCCTGATACGCCCAATCTTCTGAAGCAATTTCATTCTCAACTTTTCCGGGAAAGTAATCTCCACCTTATCACCGAGAGCCAGTATTTCATCTACCAGTTCGTCAGTCACAAGAAGCATGTAATCAAAAGACGTGAAAGTCCCCATATCATTCCTTTCCACCTGCGAATGGTGGAAAGGATGCTTTCTCAGATAATCTGCAAATGGACCATAAGCCCGTAGTGTAACCTCTTCCGGCTGCTGTCCGGTCGGAGCTACAACACCAATGGAGTCTGAAAGACGTTTGGCCAGCGAAAACCTGTAGTCAGTCTGAAACCTGTTTCCGCCGAGATAGATTCTTGTCAGTGTATCAAGAGGAACGGCACAGAACTCTAATCCGTTCTTGTACCCAAGCAGATACCATCTGTCATGAAACAGCTTCAAGCCTTCCGGTCGGAAACGGCCTTCCACTTCATTGCCCTTATCATTCGTGTAGAATATGTACAGCTCATGTCCATCGCTGATACATTCCGATATATCCGGCAGGTATTCAATACCACTTGACATGTCAGGCAGTACAACACGATGGAACAGACACGGACTGCTTTTCAAAGCCACATCAATGATACGGCTGTTGAACAGCCAGTTCCGACAGCTGTCACCGAGTATTTCATCCAGATTCTGGATATAGTATGTATAATCCTTTCTGTTGCACGCAATGACTATGTCGAAGTTCTCCTCAATCATCTTTCTGTGATGATGGAATGTGCGCAGACTCAACGGCTTTCCATTGTATAGGAAATGGTGCTTCCAAATATCACAAAGCCTTTCAAAAGTGACCTTTCTTTCCTGATAGACTGTATGCAGCAGCCAAATGTAGCGGTTGTAGATATTATTCATAAAATCACCTCTTGTAACTTGTTTAACTATCTAAATATAAGCATTATAAATGAGATGTGCAAGAAAATTGCACATCTGTTTTCGTATAATATTTTCACTATAATCCGGGCAGGTTTTCAGTACAGATTAACTATGTCCATATCTTTCTTCACTGCCTCCCTGCAGGTGTAGAATGTCCCACCATAAGGTTTGCCGTCATAAAAGGCTATCACGCCACATGAATGCTCCAGCATGAAGTCATTGCGCCTTAGAAGACATCCTTTGAAATAATGTTCACTCAATACGATAACCCGGTCAGCCTTGGAAATTATATTCTGATAACGTTCCTTTTCCATGGAAGGCCACCGGCAACTCTGTCTTCTGAAAGGAACAACGGCAATGAGCCGTATATCCGGATACCTTCCCTTCAGTGACAATACAGTTTCAGCGGCCATCAGGTCGAATCCCATGGCCATGCCTGAGAAGAAGTAGGTAATGCCTGACCTGCATGCAAGCGACACGGCTTCAACGAGCCGTGCCCTTATTTTATCCTGCCTTTCTACGGGAACCGTTCTGTGTCCCGTGAAAGCCAGTGATTTTGATTTATCTGATAATATTCTGTCCATAGTTCTATACTTTATAATGAGTCCTTGCAAGGAAGATGCCTTCAATGACATTCGCTCCGAAACTCTCCAGCTGGTTCGCATACATACCGAAACTTATTCCACGTGTTATCACATCATCGAAGACTATGACAGTCTTGCCCTTGAACCACTTTTCATCAAACTCGATGATGCTCACCTTTCTGATTTCCTTTTCAGCCTTACGATTTTCATGAATAGCAAGTCTTTCTCCGCATACCCTTACATGGTCATATCCGTTTATTGCTCCTGTGAGTTCACATACCCTTTTGCAGAAGTCCATATACCGGATTTCATTCTTTCTTACTGATGATGCCGGAACCGGAATGAATACCAACTGTGAGCATCTGCTGCCGTGTTCGTCAATCATTCTTTCTGCCGTCATTTGTGCCACCTCTTCATGAGACCTTCCATCCTTGAAGTCATAAACCAACTGTCTGTCGGCGATTTCCTTCTCGCCCACATTCTGAATACGTTTGGGAAAATACTTGCAGAACCATGTCTGTGGCTTTTCCAACTGCTTTCTGATGCTTTCGTCCATCTGTACCATACGCTCTGATTTTTTTCCCTTCTGTCAGCAAGTTTTTCAGCTTGCCCGAAGGATATTTTTTGCAGTTCTCAGAAGCGCAGGCATTCAATAAGGCTAACTTCAAGGAAAGCTGAAAATACGCTCAACTCTGTTTGAGGAAGATTTTCAGCTCTGTGTTTGACGTTTGCAATGCCGGAGATACCTTTGCAAAAAAATATCTGCAGAGGCATGCTGAACAAACCTGTGGCTGTAATGGTACATTAGGATAACCATGTATCCCTTTCGCATCAGATGTTTTCAGATAATAAAATGCACCCGTTTCAGGAGTGACAGTGTTGACAGAGAATATCTGTCAGTGTATCAGATACTTCACATAGAAATCATGCGTTGACAAACGTTGACAGGCGTAGCCACAATTTTCAGTCCGCTAAAAATCCATAGCCAAACGTTGACACATTATAATACTCTATTCTTTATAAGAAAAATCAGAAAGAATATAATATGCTGTATTACAGCAGTTTCCAAGACTGATTTTATGCCGGATTTTTCATTGGTTTTGTTGTCAACGCTGTCAACCATCAAATATATGCCTTTCTGATTTCCGTAAAACAGATTCCTTATCAATCGCTTTAACCCAGCTGTATTGAATATGACAGGTAACACATAATCCATACAAATCCCACAATCTCCGGAGTAATCCCATATTTGACGTATTGACAGCTAATAATCAGTTATTTACCTTTACGGCATCCAATAATCGAAAAGATTAACCAGCATGAGAAATAATGAAAGTTGTTCCGGAAAAGACATATTCAGTAAAGGAGGCAGCACGCTACCTGGGTGTTCACCGCTGCACCATCTATGCCTATATCCGTTATCTGGAAAAGCCGCTGGCTTTCTTGAAGATACCTGATAAGGCAAAAAGAGTGTTCAGAGGAACTGACTTGATAGCCTACAAGGAAACCGGTCTGCCCAAACGTGGCCGCAAGCGTAAGAAACACCGTTAGTTCAGTCTGTCCCATGGAATGGTATCCAAGACATTATATCTGACATTCATAGCTGCAAGTTCAAGAGCCAGCAGCCTTGCCCTTAGCCTGACATCCTCCATGTCAGCCACGGCCTGAAGGAACTCCGACGCTTCCATTGCTCCTGACTGAATCATCCACTCCCTTGCACATTGTTCAGGAACAACGGCACTGACGAAAGAGAATATTTCTTTTGCTATGCAGCCGGCTGTACCGTCACCGGCTTCAATGGTAAAACAGAACGGTACACCGCTCGAAGTCTTCCGTTTGAAATTGAGAAACCGGATTCCATCCATGTTTTCCATAGAAACGCTCCACCCATGCCGGGCAGCGATATTAAAAATAATACGACAATTTTCCATTTACCATACAATTATAGTTTTGTTTTCATTTACCTGCTATAATAAGCAGCCGGTCTTGTCCGTGACGGATAGGACCGGCCACTTCTGTTTTCATACAGCCTATTCAAACCTTGCAAGAAAGTCCTGAAGCCTGCTGTCCTGAATCTGTTTCAGCGGAACCGGCTTAAAGTTCTGCTGCTGTCTTACCTGAAGCTTGCCAAGCCCCTGAGCACTCAGGTCAAGCTCCACATCCGAAAGCTCATTGAGGGAAACATACCCGTATTCATCTTCCATGAGTCCGACTACGATACCGAATAGAATCACATCGTCATCCTCCCTGTTTCCTTCAAGGATAAACCACTTTACAGAACCAAGGGCAAAAACCGCACGGCAAACAGCTTCTTTTCCCTTGCCGTCCTGGGAGTAGAGCGGATAACCCTCCAGAGCTTCCGCCAGTTGTGTTGTCATCAATCTGCACATATCAGTTAAAAATTAAAAGATTGTTTGATACTCATTCTTTTTGTTTGCATAACACTTGATTTTGAAGTTCCAGTCTTTTCCCTCTAGTAAAACTCATTGAGCTTCATGGCCGGGAAAAACCGTTTTATGTGCATTTGTGACTGCGGACCAAAGGGAGAAAAAGACAAGTGTGAAGTCAGAGAATGCAGACGGAATACCCAAATTTTTGAAGCATGAGAAAATTTGCGGAAGGCTGCCGTCAAGTCCTCCGACTGAAAGCGCAAGCGTCACTTGGCGTTTCTCCAGTCCGAAGTATCTTTGCACATAAGAAACGGTTCCGGCTATGATGCTCCAATGATTTCCTGATATTCAGTATTCAAAGATTTCTGAGGAGCATAGTATCCGTTTTAAGACAAACCACCGGTAACCAGTTGCCAATGTCAGAGCCTTTGAAGTGAAGAGCAGCGTAACCTTAAAGGCTCTGTCTTTGGTAACTGCACTGATTTATCTGCATGATTGTATGAACCTGTCGGGTGAAACTTGCCTGGTATCGGGATACGAAGCAAGTCAGCCGGTTAGTTTCCGTAGCATAAGGCAATTTGTTCCGGCATCGCATGAAATACGAACAGTCGGAACAGCTTGCCTGTATTTTAAGATGGGTATTCAAGGATATAGGACGTTCCGTCAGTGCAAGCTTTAGCCTGCATCATCGGGACGGCCTGCTTGTTTGCGTTTTCAGACAAACCACCGGTAACCAGTTGTCAATGTCAGAGCCTTTGAAGTGAAGAGTAGCGTAACCTTAAAGGCTCTGTCTTTGGCAACTGTCCTGATTTATCTGCATGATTGTATGAACCTGTCGGGTGAAACTTGCCTGGTATCACAGATACGAAGCAAGTCATCCGGTAGTTTTCACATTGAATAAATAAAGTACTTTGGTAATATTAAATTCAAGCAGAAGTTAGAAGATTTATAGTATTAAATTTTTTATTATTGGCAGAATTATATAAGTTTGCGTGTTAGTTTAATAAATAAAAGATATATGAGCAACCTTAATAGAATTAAAGTAGTTCTGGTAGAGCAAAAAAAAACAGGTAAATGGTTGGCAGATCAGTTAGGAAAGTCTACTTGCACAGTAAGTAAGTGGTGTCAGAATACTACTCAACCTGATTTACTGACATTGGAACAAATTGCACAACTTTTAGAGGTTGATATTAGAGACCTGCTTGTTGGTACAAAACTAACAACCACATCAAAATATTGATATGTTATGGCAAATACGTTCATTATAACTTGTTATGGCAAGACAAATACATATCCTGAAAGTCTGCAAAAAAATGACCAAAGAGTTCAAAATGGATATGTTTTGCTGTGATGGTAGTTAGGCTAGAGATATAGTATATTTATCAAGATTTGACAGTTGGCGAGAAGGTGTGTATGGATACAGATCACTCGTTGACTCATGAACTTGAAACTATGCTTGCAAAAATGTTTGCTACTACGCAATATTAATGAACTATACAATGTATAAGTTGGCGTTTATGCCATAATTTTTTTAGTATGTAAAATAAAGAAATAAATGAATCAAAATAAGAATTATAAGTTTATAGATTTATTTGCTGGAGCTGGTGGTTTATCTGAAGGCTTTATTAGAGCTGGCTTTGAACCGATAGCTCATATAGAAATGGATCATTATGCATGTGATACCTTAAAAACACGTGCTGCGTACCATTACTTAAAAGCAAATAATAAACTATCAATATATGAACAATATTTAAGGACAAAGAAAGAAAAAACTGATGGTGCTTGGTTGTGGAATCAAGTGCCAAAAGAAGTTATTGATACAGTTATTCAAGAAGCAATAGGTAAAGAAACCATTGATGGGATTTTTAAAAAAGTTGATAGACTATGCAAAGGTCAAAAGGTCGATATTATAATTGGAGGTCCCCCTTGTCAAGCATATTCGATTGCCGGACGAGCTAGACTAGGGAAAAAAATTGAAGATGATCCACGAAATGATTTATATAAATTTTATGTGGAATTTCTGAAGCGATACAGTCCGGAAATGTTTGTTTTTGAAAATGTTCTTGGAATTAAAACAGCCAAAAAAGGTGAACCCTTCAGAGACTTACAGAGACTGGTCAATGACCTCGGATATAAAATGGAACCGGTTGAACAAATTGCGTCTGAGCATGGTGTCTTACAAAAAAGACATAGGATTATCATTGTTGGTTGGAAAATAAATCGTTCAGGAAGCGATATTCCTACAACTTATAACTATCCAACCCTTGAAAAAGAAGATATGCCATATTCTATAATGAAGGATTTGTTTTGTGATCTTCCTGAAAGAAAAGCTGGAGAAGGTGAATTATGTGGTATTGTTGAATATACAAAACCCTTGGAGGAAATGGAGTATCTTAGGAAAACAGCAATAAGAGGTGTTCTTAATTTTACGACTCAACATATTGCAAGACCAACAAATGATAATGATAGGGAAATATATAGACAAGCTGTATTGATGTGGAAAACAGGTAAAAGGCTTAATTATGCAAAACTCGATCCAGCCTTACAAAAACATAAAAATAAAGAATCTTTTTGTAATCGTTTTTGTGTCGTTGATCCCAATGGAGTTTGTCATACCGTTGTGGCTCACATTGCGATGGATGGACATTACTATATATATCCCAACGAAACTCCTACTTTAGAGAATGTTCGTTCAATAACAATAAGAGAAGCAGCTAGAATACAATCGTTTCCTGATGATTTCTTCTTTGAGGGAAGCCGAAGTGCAGCTTTTAAGCAAATAGGAAATGCTGTACCTATTGTATTAGCAGAAAAAATTGGCCTGAAAATAAAAAAGTTATTGAAAAATGAGGATAGATTACGATAGTCTTAGAACTGCGAATGCAATACCATGTGCCGCTTCAATGATTGAAACATTTAGAGCAATAGGGTACAATATCGAAACTGCAGTAGCAGATATTATAGATAATTCAATATCTGCAAATGCGAAAAATGTGTGGGTCACAAGACATTGGCATGGAGATAAATCTTTCATAACAATTAAAGATGATGGATGCGGCATGAATAGTCAAGAAATAATTGATGCAATGCGTCCTGGAAGCCATAGCCCATTAGAAGAACGCTCTAAAACAGATCTTGGCAGATTTGGATTAGGTCTGAAAACAGCATCATTTTCACAATGTAGAAAATTAACTGTCCTTAGTAAAAAATCCGGATACCATAGTGCATACTGGACTTGGGACTTGGATTATGTAGCACAAACCAATGAATGGACTCTTTTACAATGGATTCCTGAATATTTGGACGAATCTGTAGATGATATTGAACATGGAACTCTTGTAATATGGTCAGATTTAGATAAAGTCGTTAGAAAAGGAACTTCCGAAAATGATATAAATGCAAAGGAAAAGTTTTCCAATTCTTTAGACCGTGTCCGTCAACATATTGCAATGACCTTTCACAGATTTCTTGAAGAAAAATCTTTAAAGATATTTTGGTGTGGTCATGAAATAAATCCTTGGAATCCCTTTTGTATAAGTGAATCTAAAACTCAGTCAAGACCTACAGAAGGAATTGTTGGAGGTATTAAATTGAAGGGATATGTATTGCCACATAAAAGTGCCTTTTCTTCAGAGAAGGCTTATAATGTGGCAGAAGGCATTAACGGCTGGCCAGCTCAACAAGGATTTTATGTATATAGAGGGAAACGTTTATTGTTAGCTGGGGATTGGCTTGGACTATTCAGAAAAGAAGAGCATTATAAATTAGTCCGTATTCAGGTAGATATTCCTAATACATTAGATAGTGAATGGCAGATTGATATTAAAAAATCAAAGGCGTATCCTCCTATACAATGCCAGAATCAACTTGAAGCATATGCAAAGGATGTGAGGAAAATAGGATGTGAGGTTTATCGTCATAGAGGAAAGATACTGAAACAACGTGCAGGTCAAAGTTTTCAGCCGCTGTGGAATGAGAAAAGGAAAGACAATAAATGGTCTTTTGTTATAAATCGAGATAATGCTATGATTCAGCAATTAAAAGATATGGCTCACACAGATTCCGATAAAGCCTTTAATTATTTATTACGTCTTATAGAGGAAACTATACCTGTTAAGACAATTTATATCAACGAAGCTAAAGGTGAAGAATCTCATAAAGAACCATTTGAAGGTTCAGATACTTCTGTAGTAAAAGATATGATTACAAGAATGTATCAGAATCTAATGGCTTCCAATATGACTTCAGAACAAGCTAAAGCATATATAATGACTATTGAGCCATTAAATTCATTTGAAGAACTCATTGAACAATTGTGATATGGAAGAATTATATAATAAAGCCTTAAATATTTGCCGTTTATTCATTGGTGCAATACCTGTTGTAACTGATGAACAGATTAATACCGCTATAGAGCAAGTCTCTTTTATGCCAGATTTTAAAATGTTGGATAAACACATATTAAAAAAGAAACTACTTGCCCATTATGGTGTAAGAATTCAAGATTTTCAAATATTGGAAGGAAACGACAGACGTTTACCTTGGCTTAAAGAATTTAAAGCAAATAAAATATCTAATTGGAACTTTTGGACAAGATACAAGTTATATCTTTCAGAGCAGAAAGGATATGCTCCGGCAGTTATAAATCAATTAGATGAAATCACTGATAGAATATTAGATAACTTGTTTAATCCTCAACAAGTTAATATCTCAATAGATAAAAAAGGGCTTGTTGTAGGGCAAGTGCAGTCAGGGAAGACAGCAAATTATACAGGTTTGATTTGTAAAGCTGCTGATGCAGGTTTTAATTTTATCATCGTATTAGCAGGTATTCATAATAATCTAAGAAGTCAGACACAAAGTCGAATTGATGAAGGATTTTTAGGTTTTGATACACAATACGAGCGAGCATACTCAATAAACTCAACAACTAAAATAGGTGTTGGTCTTATTCCTGGATTTGATTCAGCAATTGCAAATTCATATACGACAAGTATTGATAAAGGAGACTTTAATAGTAGGGCTGCAAATACGGCTGGATTTAATTTTAATGCACCACAGCCTATTATCTTGGTTGTGAAAAAAAATGCATCTGTACTTAAACGTCTTTATAAATGGCTTTGTGCACAAACTTCTGGTAAGAAACAAATATCAAATAAATCTCTTTTGTTAATTGATGATGAAGCTGATAATGCGTCCATTAATACAAAAAAAGATAAGGATACAGATCCAACTGCCATAAATGATAATATTCGTAAGATTATACAACTGTTCAATCGCTCTGCATATGTAGGATATACAGCAACTCCATTTGCGAATATATTTATAGCACAGGACGAAACAGACTTATTTCCAAGGGACTTTATAATAAATTTGCCAGCTCCAGATAATTATATTGGGCCAAATAAGGTTTTTGGCACATCTTCTGAAACTTCTGAAGAAGAGGATGATGTATTGCCTATTGTCATTCCTATTGATGATTATAAGGCTTTTATACCTGATGGACATAAAAAGGATGATAAAAAACCAACAAAAAGTGATATTCCTGAGTCTTTGAAGCTTGCTATTAAATGTTTTATTTTAACATGCGCAATTAGAAGAGCCAGAGGACAGGAGAACAAGCATAATTCCATGCTAATACATGTGTCAAGATATCAGGTTTGGCAAAATGAAATTCGGGATATTGTGAACGAACAGTTCAGGTACTATAAACAAGAAATAGAAGCTAATGATCCCGCTGTTTTAGCCGAGTTTCGGGCTTTATTAGAAGGAAATGTAAAGGGGGGTCCATCGTATAAACAGATAACAGAAAAAATTAAGGGGTCTCCTTCTCTTTCAAAGATTGATCAGGACTTAACAGTTCATAAATGGGATGAAATAAAGCCATTATTATACCAAGCAGTTCAAAAAATTGAAGTAAAATCTATTAATGGTTCCTCTGGTGATGTTGTTGACTACCAATTAAATTCTAAAACCGGTATTTCAGTTATTGCAATTGGTGGAGATAAGTTATCTCGAGGCTTAACGTTAGAAGGTTTATCGGTAAGTTATTTTCTAAGAGCTTCGAAGATGTATGATACTCTTATGCAGATGGGAAGATGGTTTGGTTATCGTCCTGGCTATGTTGATTTGTGCCGTTTGTTTACTAGTAGCGAACTTAATGAATGGTATAGGCATATTGCTGTAGCTTCATCTGAGCTACTTGATGAATTTGATTATTTAGCGGAATCAAGAAGTACTCCAGAAACTTATGGTTTAAGAGTTCGTACTCATCCAGGTTGTCTTCAAATTACTGCTCTAAATAAAATGCGTAATTCACATGAAATTCAGGTATCATGGGCTGAAAGACTTATTGAAACATATCAGTTACCACTGAATGAGGATTTAAAGAATAAGAATCTTGTTGAAACAGATAATTTTCTCAGTAAGTTAGGTAAGCCTTTAACAAAAAACGAGAATTATCTGTGGACTAATGTTTCTCCGGTTGATGTCTGTGAGTATTTCAGTAATTTCAGTGTAGCTGAGGGACTCAGAAAAGTCAACATGGAGTTAATTTGTGAATATATTCAAGAATTAGTATCTAAAGGAGAACTCACAAAGTGGAGTGTTGTATTAATGAATAAGACAACACGGTCGAATGCTAGAGAAACTATAAAGAAGCATACTTTTTGCGGCTCTTATTCTGTATCATGTTTTAATCGTAGCCGTGCTGTAGATTCCAGCAATTATAAAACATACTTTATAAGAAAGAATCATATTGTCGGAAATCCTAGCGATGAATTAATAGATCTTGATGATGATTTATTAAATGAAGCTTTAAAAGAAACAATCGAACTTAATAAAAAGAAAGGGATTGAATGGAAACACACATATCCACAGCCAATAGTTGTTAGGTCGAAGTTTAGACCGATAAATCAACCGTTACTAATTATTTACCCACTTAATCCTGAATATGCAAATGTTAAAGATGAAAATGGTAATATTGTGCCAGGTACAACTATCTTTACAGCAGAAGATGATCCTTTTGTCGGATTTGCCATTTCATTCCCTCACACCAATACAAATTGTGCAGTTTCATACAAGGTAAATATGGTGGCAGAGTATGCTGACATTGAAGATAATTTTGATAATGAAAACGACAACACATATGGTGACTAATATACCAATACAAGTAATATGGAATAGCCTGAAGTCAAATAAGACTTATGGTTTGGTCAAGCAATTGTATAACAGCAATTTAAGTGCAAATATATATGCAATATATAAGTATCCTGAAAATCTTCATGGTATAAGTGTGTCATTTAATCGTAATATAAAATTAGATATATCTTCATTTTCAGGACTAAAGGAGTTGGATATTTCAATAATAAATGATGCCTCATTACCACAGAATCAGATGTTATGCATACAGTTAATAGATTCAGGTAATTTGTTTGTTTTTGCTACCTTGTGCGAAGATCTGATCTCATCTATTGGTAATATATCTGACGAAAAAATCTTAGTTAGGTCAATTCTTTGTCAATTAGAAAAATGGCGAAATCTTTTTGAATGTTCAAGAAAGAAAGAATTGTCAGAGAGTGAACAATTAGGACTTTTTGGAGAATTGACATTCTTGCAATATATGTTACAGGTATTACCCACAAGACAGTTAGATGTATTGCATACATGGATGGGAGTTGAGAAATCAAATAAAGATTTTCAGGGGAATGAGTGGGCAGTAGAAGTAAAGTCATCCATAGGCAGGAAAAATAAGGTGACGATAAATGGGGAAACTCAGTTGGATAGTACTATTTTTAAACATCTAATATTGTGCCATTATTCTATTGAGAGAAATAATGCCAATGGCTTAACATTACCTCAATTAATTGATGCAATTGAGAACTTGCTAAAATATGATCAAATGATTCTTAACTATTTTCGGGCAAGATTAATGTTGGCCGGGTATATGCCAGAAGACAGAACTAAATACGAATTAAGACACTATAATATAAATAAAAGGGATTTGTATAGTGTGACATCAGATTTCCCAAGAATTGTTCAAGATGATTTAAGAAAAGGAGTACATGATGTAACATATACAATAATGCTTGATGTGTGTGGGTCTTTTTTAATATCTGAAAATAAATTATTACAAATAATAAAGCAACTATGAATTTGTTAGATAAATTTTATTCATCATTTATGCAGGAGATTGTTTCCAGACAGCTTGCAAATGAAGATGGAGAAACTCAGGAACAGGCATTTACACGTTATGTCTTAGACCTATTATCAGAAGCTGGGGAGACAGAGAATGCAGCTGTAGCCTTTGATGAGAAAGCTTTGGGAACCTCGAAGCAACACAAAATCAATGGTTTTGCAATATCTGACAATTATGAAACCATTGATTTGTTCATATCTCTCTATGAAGTCGAAGAGCAAGTATATACAGTTCAGAAAAGTGAAGTTACAAGAGCCGCAACTCGTATTACAAATTTTTTTAGAAAAGCTGTTTATGATGATTATGTTAATGAAGTAGCTGAATCTTCTGAAATATTTGAGTTTGCACATACACTGGCTAATTATGGAGAATTAAAAGACAACTTAATTCGTGTAAATGTAAGTATATTAACTAATGGTGAATATAAAGGAGATATACCGGATAATGCGGAAATATGTGGATATAAAATCTTTTATAGAGTTGTTGATATTAAATACATTTACCAGATTTCTGAAGAATCTCATGTTCCAATTGAAATTGATTTTAAGGAAGAAGGTTTTCTTGTTCCTTGTTTGCCGGCATCATCTGATAATGAAGATTATCAGTCTTTTATCGCCATTATTCCTGGTATTTGTTTAGCTAATTTATATGAGCGCTATGGTGCTAGATTGCTAGAACAGAATGTGCGTTCATTCTTACAATTTTCAGGAAAAATAAATAAAGGTATAAGAGATACTATAAAAAAAGAGCCACATATGTTTCTGGCATTCAACAATGGTCTGGCTGCTACTGCTGACCATATTGAATTGGATGAAGATAATAGATATATAACAAAAATCTCTAATCTTCAGATTGTTAATGGTGGACAGACAACAGCGTCTATTTATCATACATTCAAGAAAGATAAAGCAGATATATCTAAAATTTTTGTTCAGGCAAAAGTTTCTGTTATTAAACGGATTGAAGAGTATAGTAATATAGTATCTCGCATATCTCGGTATGCCAATACTCAGAATAAGGTAAATGATGCTGACTTTACTGCGAATAATCCGTATTTAGTTGCACTTGAGAAACTGTCCCGTTGTGTTTTGACTCCGAGAACCGAGAACTCGGTCAATCAAACATATTGGTTTTTTGAGCGTGCAAGAGGTCAGTATAAGAATCTTCGTATGAAAGAAGGATTTACAAAAGTACGTCAAAAAGCTTTTGACCTTAAATATCCTAAAAATCAAATGTTTACGAAAGTTGAATTAGCTAAATATATTAATGCCTATGCTGAAGTGTATGAAGGTAAAAAGCTTGTTATTGGACCACATATTGTTGTAAAAGGTAATGAGAAAAACTTCGCAAAGTTTATAAATAATAATTTACCAAGTGCACTTAGTAAAATTAATAATATATACTACGAGGATACTATTGCTAAAGCTATATTGTTTAGAGCTATGGATAAACTTTATGGTACAAAGAAATCTGAAACAAATATAGGCGAGTTAAAACAGGTTGTAGTACCATATACAATATCATTGCTTACTATTCTGACAAATAATCGTTTAAATCTTTATAAGATTTGGAAAGAACAGTCAATTTCAGAGCAACTATCTTCTTTTTTATATGATTTAATGAAACAAGTAAATAATTTCATATTAAAGGAATCGCCTGTTTCTCATTATATAGAATGGTCTAAGAAAGAAGAATGTTGGGAAAAGATTAAGCAGCATACTTGGGCCTATAATATATTAGACATAGAAAAAGATTTAGTTGATGATTCTCAACCGATAATTCGTAAAGAAATTTTTTTCGGAGACAAACAAGATAATACTGTAGAACATGATATGGAGATAATTACATCCATACCTCATCAGTTATGGTCTAAAATTTCAGAATGGGGGCGGGATACAGATAGTTTATCCATTAACTATCAATCTACAGCGATGGATATTGCACATAAACTTAAATTTAATCGTAAGTTTAGTGATAATGATCGGCAAAGAGCAATTGCTATTTATGATATAGTATGTGAAAAAAATATTGAATTATTATTAGAAGCAGACGAACTAGCAAGTGTTGAAGCTCCACAGAAAACGCCAACAACTGAAGAAAGTCAAATACTTGAGCTCATAACTATTGAATTAGTTCAAAAGATGGTAGATTGGGATAGACGTAAACGGGTATTAAAGGATTGGCAATGGAAGGTTATGGATGATGTTGTCAAAGGAAAAAGGCAGCTTGATGACCGGATGAAATATGGCTTTTATTCCAATTTAAAGCGATTGCGTAGTAAAGGGTTTCCAGAATAAAAGTCTATGCAGAAATAATATCGTGCAACTAATAATATTTTTTATTGTATTATTATCAAGTAATAATACAATTATGTTAGTGAGATTTTAATGGAGGATATTAAAAAAACAAATTAATGATGTCAGATAGATTAACTAAAGAACAGCGTCATAAAAATATGTCTGCAATACGTGGCAAGAATACTAAACCAGAATTATTAGTCCGTAAGTTCTTGTTCAGCCGTGGCTTCCGCTACCGACTGAATCATCCTCGTCTACCTGGGCATCCTGATCTTGTATTGCGGAAATACAGAACTGTAATATTTGTAAACGGCTGTTTTTGGCATGGCCATGACGGATGCAAATATTTTGTACTACCGAAAACAAATTCAGAGTTTTGGAAGGACAAAATCCAGAAAAATAAAGGTCGTGACATTAAAGAACAAAAAGAACTGGCTTCTATGGGATGGCACTGTATTACTGTATGGGAATGTCAATTAAAGCCTGCAATACGTGAACAGACTTTGAAATCACTAGAATATACGCTTAATCATATCTTTTTGAGTGACAGGAGGATAAAACCTTATGATAACTATGAAAGTGAGCAGATGTTAGTTGCAGAATCAGAAAATAACGGCTATTAACTCAAAACTAAAATAAATAAAAATATAATAGAATTATGGACAATCAAACAACTATTGGACGCTTGTTTGGCGAAGATATGATAAGCTTTATTATACCAAGCTATCAAAGGGCTTATTCTTGGAGAGTTGGAAAAGAAGGACGTATTGGTCAGGTGGATATGTATTTAAATGACATAATTGACCAACCAGATGGTTCTAACTACTTTCTGGGACATTATCTTTTTGAGAAAACTCAAGGGAATAGGTATGAGTTGATTGATGGGCAGCAAAGACTGACAACAACAGTTATTTTTATGAGCTGTTTGGTTAAAGAGTTACGTAAACGTGACATCGTAAGATTCGAGTATAATAATATGCAATATGCTACTGAGCAAATATATGAGCGTTACCTGCAACCACGGTATGGGAACCAAAAGTTTGAGACTGTTCCTGAAGATTCTTCTTTTTTTAACCGATTAATTATTAAATGTGGAAATGACTATAGGGTAGAAACCGGAAGAAAGTCAGAGCAACGTATTCGTGAGGCTACAAGATTCTTTGAAGAAAAAATGGCTACACAAGCAAACGAAGAAGCTCTTTTCAGATGGTTTTATGTAATTGACAATGCCATAATTACAACATTTTTATTGAGTGGTGAATCAGCAAAGCTTACAGCTACACAAATATTTGCTTTTCAGAATGATAGAGGTTTAGGGTTGACTACATTAGAGAAACTGAAAGCCTTTCTTATGCATCAGATATATAGGAACAATACCACTAATGTAATTAGCAACATCCATTCAATAGAAGCTAAGTTTGCTTCAATTTATAATTATATAGAAAAACTTGAAACCAAAGAAGACACAGTTTTAGGTTATCATTGTTCAGCATTCCTTTCAAGTTATGATTCTCCATTAGATGCAATAAAGGATAGTTTGTTGCGTGCAAATGATAAAACTAAGTGGATTAACGATTTTACAAGTGAATTATGCCGATCCTATTCTTTGATGTGTGAAATCGAGAATACTTGGCACCTATTTAATAGTCCTATATCAGACGTATGCATCCTTGACAAAGCTAATTCTATGCCATTGGTACTTAAATTATGTCATTATAATAGTAACGGAACAAATGTGAAAAACATTCCGGCAATTGATAATGCGCTGAAATTGGTAGAGAAAATATTATTCAAAATGACTTATACACTGGGGAGTTATCGTACCAATAATTTAATAACCATAGCCAAGAATTATAAATCTGATGGATATGAAAATCTCATATCAGAACTCACAGACAAGACTCTCCACGGATTTAAGTGGTACTGGAATTTTAATGGAGATTGTTTGCGATACTTTACTGTAAATAAGTATCATTATCATAGAGATTTGAGATATGTTCTATATAAATATGAAAACAATTTACGTGTAAAAGCACGTCAGCCTCTACTGTCACCTGATGAATGCACTAATGTTTTTCGTGATGTTTCTGTATCAAATACATTAGACCATATTACCCCACAAACGCCTGATTTTACAGAATATTCTGATGAATTTTGTAATGACTATCTTAACAATATAGGTAATTTGTCTCTTCTTACATGGGGAAATAACTCTTCCAAGAAAAATCATAATCCTGCAGATAATGATGTAATGGAAATGTATAATAGTATTTTCTATTCACATAAAGAAATATATGAAACACTTAAAAGAGACAAACAATGGAATGAAACACAGATAGAAGAACGTAGAGATAAGATAGTCAGATTTATTAAAGAAAATTGGTTGAACTGATTTATATGTTATAGGATGAGATCCATAGAAGAGAAGTGAGCATTTATTTGTAGTATAATTTGATTGATGTAATCTCAGTAAAGTTGAAAGTCTAAATATAGTATCTGAACTTCGATAACTATATTTAGACTTTTAATCTATTTTGTCTTATATAAAGAAATGACAGGCCTGAACTTATGCTCTTGAATCTTCGGTGTCTCCTGAATAGTTCCTGACTGCATAGAGTAAAGCCATGCTTTATTCTCCTTTTGCCCTTCCACTTCAGTAGAAGACCATAACCAGCATTCACCTGGATTCAGATTAATCGGAGTTCCACCAACTTCGGTTATACACTCATTAATCTGATGCCTGAGAGTAAACAGATAGTAAAGTTGCTGGACAGAAGGAATATAGGCCGATTGCCCATAACTCCACAGATCAAAAGTCCTGATGGCCATTGGTGACTTGACTTCCTCATTATTGAACAAAGAATAGGTATTCTCATTTCCGTCCTCATCAGTCAATGATGCAGAAGTACCCTGATCAATACCAAGATTGTCGGCAAAAGCCAGCGGTTCCATATCATGAATGTAAACAGCATAACCAAGATTGTCAGTTTCAGCACTACGGTTTACATGGAAAACTATGGCAACAGCTTCTTTGTCAGATTGCTTGAATTTGTCCATGGACAATATATTTCCGTCCGAACAAACCACATTGCCGACTTGAAGGGAAGATAAAAGACCGTCATCTTCTTCATGCTCACAATGACAGGAAGTGAGCATTAGCCCACTCCATGTCAGAATCGGTAATAAAAATCTTTTCAGCTTCATAACAGTGGAATTTCAAATGACCTGATTACACATTGCGCTTCCTTGTCCATAATAAACCAGTATTCAGAGCGGTACGGTTGCCCGTCAGAATCAGTGGCTTCATACTCTATCTTTACCTTCCAACCGCTGAACGACTTGCGTTCCTGCCCGGCTGCATCACCTGCAGGCTTCAGTTCTTCCGTAACCATCAGAGAGCGGAGTGCCGTCATGGCATCCATCTGACGTTTCATCTGTTTGGACATCCCGTGACATTCTGAATCCGGATTATCAAAATCCGTATCCTCCATAAACCTGCGGCTGATTTTCATCATGGCCACTGAAAGAGCCATCTTCTCCTTCATGGTAACATACTCACGGCCAAAGACAGAATCCGGTTTGCTGATACCGACTATTTTTACGGATTCCGGATTGTCCACCGAAGCCAGCAGTGCCTTTCTTGCAATATCCTGCGCCTTATTCCCGCTGTTGCCGGAACAGCCGGTTCCCATTCCGAGCAGAACTGCCACTGCAGGCAGTATCAGAAGTTTCTTTCCCTGTTTCATATTTTTACGATTTGAAGTTTGTCCGGAGCCAGACCGAGGCGTTTGCGGTAAATGGAACCGTCTTCCCGGTACATCTCCAGTTCGGATGAAGTAATGTTCTTCTCACAAAGTTCCTTCGCCTCTTCCAGTGTCAGCTGATGACCTCCTATATTCCTCCATATGGCGAATGAACACGGTGCTTCCTGATTGCTGTAGTTGGAACAGTTGAAAGCCCTTGTTCCCACACGTACCTCGCCGCCACAGTGCGGACACCTGCCGATAACAGACTGCATATTGACTGCACCGTCATCAGCAAGTTCAAGCACTGTCGGGAAAGTCTTTCCTTCCTTGGTGGAAAAGCCGTCCAGAAGGATACGGCGTTTCTCCAGAAACTCGGCAATCTCCTCGTCATTCATTTTCCGGTTGCCGATGATGGCATTGATGTTGAGCACACAAGAAGGATGCTCACCTGTGTTGTTTTCGCAGCGATACCCCTTGCAGGTCTTCACCACGTTGCCGTCGCAGAACGGACAGCGTCCTATAATCTTCTTTTCTGAATCCATATTCCTGATAAATTACAATGTTTGAATTAATTGAATGAGAACCCCCGGTTCCAGTCCGCAACGATTCCTCCTATAATGTTCTTGCCGGACATCACGTTTGCCCATCCTTCCGGGTCAAGAGAGAACCAGAGGTCGTTCCATGAGAGTGTGCGTACCTGCCATGCCAAGATAAAGAGGTCGGTATTAACAGCCTCCAGTCTGGTCAGTACCTCGTTTGCTATGTAGTACCGCTCGGAAGAACTGAGCAGGTTTACCTTGTGCTTCTCCTTTCCTCCGTTAGAACCGCCTGTATCATAGCTTCCGGAAGTCACCAGCTGCTTCATGAACGGATAAAGCGCAGCCATCTGGGTTGCGGCATCAGCCAGCTCGTCCGAAACGATTGCAGCAATGGCCGTACCCTTCAGGTTACTGCCGACCGATTTGAGCAGCAGATTACAGTTCTGAGGTATCTCCGTGGCCACCAGCTCCCCGGCACGTTTAATCTGATAGAGATTCTGCATGGCTCCCTGTGCATTGGAAAGATATTCCAGCATCTTGTCCTCCACACTGTGTACCCTGTCGAGTGCAACCGTTACGGCAGTCTCGGCAGCAATGATTTTCTCGTGTGCCTTCTGGCGTTTGTCATAGATATTCTTCAGAGTGGAAGTCTGTGCAAAGACTGCCCCCGTCAGTGTAGGGTCTGTCTGTTGTGCAAAAGTGTCTGTACCTTTCAGCAGAAAAACCGCAAGGGTAGCCACTACCGTTATTCTTAACTTGATTTTGTCCATATCATTCAGATTTTACGTCCTTTATTCCTTTGTTCGCTCAGATTCTGTTCACGTTCCTCTTTGTGTTGTGAAATCACCGGCTCCATCGGTCTGTTCAGCAGACAGTCGTTCCAGTCCTTGAAAGCCTTCGGAGGAAGCCACTGTCCCATGCGGTACCGGATGTTCAGTTGTCTGGCAACCTGGGCCAGCAGGGGACGCTCCATGTCAGGCTCGAGTACCTTTCCCTTCGCTTCAATCCGGATGCCGCCGTCAGTCCTGCTTATCTTCATCCGAATACCTTCCTGCAGAGCCATCATGCGCAGTCCGTATATCCTCCCGGCCAAGTCGTTGTCAAAACAGTCGAAGGCACGTGCATTGGGAAACCGTTCCATGACTCCGGTTATCTGCCGGTCGGAAAATGTGCCGCCCAGTGAAACCAGAGCCGCACTGTCCCCAATCTGTATCCGATTCATCTGGTAGAAGGCCATGGCATCAAAAGCAGATTCACAGAAGAACACGCTTCTTACATTGTCCGGACTGATACCCGAAGGAACAGCCACCCATGCGGAAGATGACGAATCTGTACCGGCAGCCTTCGACTTGTAGCCGCCATGTCCTCTGATTTCATACCCCCTGATTTCATTTCCCTTTCCGTCAGTATATGGGAATCCGATATTGTAGCCTTCAAACTTTCCGTTGTTCCTGTCTCTTATAAGGGAAATAAAGGGCGAAAGAGCTGTTACGGTTGTTTTGGACAGTCCGCGCCGGAAAAACAATCCCGGTATTTTTTCGGTGTCAACCGGCTTCACATCATATCTGGAAGCGTCAAACGCACCGCATGATTTTCCTGCCGATTTAACATACTCCCTGTCCTCCCTGCATTCAGGTTCAGGCATGTTGGCGAAACGTGCCATGACCTTGGCTATCTTCTGCCACTCATCCTTTCCTGATACCGTAAAAGAAGAAAGATTTTCACGGATGAGTGTCACCACATCGCCCTTGGAACCGTCACGCCGGAAAAAGGTCTGTGCCGCCTTGTCGTTAGGATGGCTGACAATCAGCGTATCCCTCCTATTACCGCCTTCACCGAGTACCAGCTCAATGTAACGTCCGACACCGGCCTTCCTGTCCAGACGGTATCCCAGGGCGTATGCAATATCGTCAATCCCCACACGGGATTTCATTTCCCTGAAATTAACCTTGTAGTCACTCATGCTTTCCGATTTAAGATGTTATACAGAATTTCATATACCAAGTCCTGTACCGGCATTCCGTTTCCTGTCCATCATAGTAATCTCCGGTTCGTATGTTTTCCGTGCCGTCATGTTCAGGAAAGCCTCCTTGCCCTTCCAGTCCGTAAGCTGGAAGAATGTCCTGGCCGTTTCCTTGGAAACCTTCTTCAGTCCCAGCTCCACACCATCGTATGACGCACGGATGGCATAGTCTCCGGAACGGGTCTTGACAATGGCCGCATTCCTGAAAGGCATCTCCTCGTCCGCACTGACAGGAATCAACGGGTCATTCTTTGCCAGATAAGGCTGTTCGCCGAGAGCCAGACGCTGTTTATCCACATGGTCAAGAATCAGGTCGGAAGCCTTGTTCACATCAGCCATAACCGATACGATAAACTTCGGTTCCTGTTTCAGTACACCAATCCACGAGTCCAGATAAGCAGCAGAGTTATCCGTTATCCTGGAATCAAATCCCATGGAATGGCTGATCATGGCAGCCGTAAGTTCCGCCACCAGTTCCTCCTTGGCGTATTTCGGGTCACCGAATCTGCCGCCCATCTCCCTGTTCAGACGCTCCGGTGTCATGGTGGAGTGTGTCATTTCATGCAGCATGGTAGAATAATACTCCATTCCACCACGGTAGGTTTCTTCCGTAGAAGCACCGATATTGAACTGCGCCTTCATGGGCAGCACCACAATATCCTTTGAGGGAGAATAATAGGCACCGTTCTCACGTTTGTCGGCACGTATCGGACAAAGCCACTGCTGCGTCTCCACCATACGGTCGAGTGCGGCATGGGTGTACATACCTTCCGTATCCCGAAGTTCCGGAACCTTAAACCTGTCCATGAGCTTTTGCATCCTCTCCGGCTGTACTTCGGCCAGATTGGTCTGAGCCACATTGTACACCGGGAATGACTTGATGAAAGGAATGACATCCATATCCTTCTTCTCTTCCTTGCTCATTGCATGGTATTCCTCCGTGCTTATCCTCTTGCCGTGACTGTCCTTTATCATCATATCCCAGTACACCACCGGGAAGGCCTTTTCACCCTTCAGGACATGAGCCTTCAGGTTATGTGCCTGCTTGAAGGTCAGATATACCGGAAGCTGGTAGTTCATGGCTGCAGTATGCATCTGAAGAAAGAAGGAATTGGAACCGGAATAGTTTCGGCCACCCACATTCTGCGGCAGTCCGGCATAACCTGATGCGCCGCCAATCCATCCCTGTTTCCATCCGGTATCCTTCATCTGCTGCATACGCTCAATCATCATTGCAGCGAAGCGGTCTATGGCCGCCTGTCCGCTGTTTCCCTGAGAGTCAGTTCCAGATGCCATAGCTGTCGTCATCCATTACCTGACGGTCCATCTGCCTGATGTCCGTCTGTTCCACATAGAACTCAGCCGATTCATCCGAAGGGTCAGTACCGTGTGACCGGCACCATTCCAGATAATCATCTGCATTCTCACTGTCCATAACAAAACGGAGGAAACCGATTTTGCCCTCCTGCAGAAGCTCCACAAGCTCCTCATGATTCATTTTAGCTGACATATAACTTATATTTTAGTTTTCTGATTATGTTATATTTTCATAGAAGCCGTTTTCTCCACCTTTGCGGTGTTGGCGGCAAGCATACCGGTTATTTCCGTATTCAGATATTTGGCCGCAATCTGTTCCCTTGTGGCCGTCTTGGTCTTGAAAAGAGAATAGCCGTCATCGAAGGAGATTTCATGCCGGGAAGTCTGTCCCTTCTCTCCGAGGTCAACCGACACCTTCCATTTGTTGTCGTTCCTGTCCTTGGCCACACGCACACCTTTGGGGTCAACACCTTCAGGAAGCTGATACTTTTCGTATGCGGATTTCAGATGCAGACGTTCCCCGAAATTCTTCTCAATAAGCTGGTTTGGAGTGGCCACCCTGTCGAAGTAGGCATTCAGGTCCTGGTGTGAAGCCACGGCAGACATGTTGGTATCCCCAACCTGAACATAGAACTTGTATTTCCCAAAGTCAGGACGCTGCTCGTCCTTCTCCTTATAGACATTGAACTTGTTAACGGTTATGGAACCGTCCGGTCCTGCAATCTCCATTGGCATACGGAAGGCTTCCTCAGATACCTTCGGCATCAGCTTTGTCGGATAGTAGCGTTCCATCAGTTGCGGCACCGTCATTTCCTTGTTCTGATAGGCAGCAAGGTCGGCTGCATCCATCTTCTGCGGCTTGAGCTGCTGTCCGTCAATCTTTGCGGTAAAGTACCAGTCGGCAGGATTGGTGGTACTCTGGTAGGCATGACCATGAGTAACCTTTTCACCGTTGGCCGTTACCATCTGCGGCTCACGGGGCTTTCGTTCCTGGGCTGTCTCCGTTTTATGTTCGTCCTTCTTTTCGGTCTTTACCTCATTATCCGTCCCGGTCTCAGCTTTGGTTTCAGCTTTGGCCTTCGACTTCTTTTCCCTTGCAGGTTTTACATCGACAGTGTTCTCCACTGTTCTGTCAGGAGCTTCCTGCGCACCCTGTTCCTTTTTCTTCTTTCCCATATCTGTACTGTTTTTAATGGTTCTGTCATTATTTTCAGCCTTGTCCTGTCCGGTCTTCTTCAAAGGACTGTCCAGTGCATCACAGATTGCAACCCTGATTCCTGAACGTATCAGTCTGGGCAGATAAACGCCAAGTGCTGATTGAGGGAATGATGCAACCTTTACCGGTTTCTTGTAATCAGGCAGAATCCTGTCTGCAATCTCGATGGTAAGCACTGCGGCAGCCTTGACGGCATCCTGTTTATAGAGTTCATAGAAACTGTTCCGTCTGAACAGCAGCATGGCATCCGGATGTTTCTTCTTCAGTTCGTTGAACTGCCGGATGATACCGGTATCATTATCTGAATCTGTCTTTTTGGCCATAGGAATCAGTATTAGAGTTTAAGGCTGTTTGCTTTTGTTTCCTTTCGGGATGGAGAGAGGGAAATGGCACGCTCCACGGACTGTTTGTCCACCACCTTCTGAAATTCCCATCGGTTCTTGTCAGTCATGACAAGGCCGAGATATTCAGGATGAATCTCCTCATAGCGGAGCTTCTGCTGTCTTTCCCATTCCTTCATGTCACCCTTGATAAGCTTGAATCCCTGCTGCTCCTTCAGGTCAATGCCGACCGAAACCTTCTCACCGCCCACATTCAGTTCAACAGGTTTTCCCTCCCGTACCTGCTGCTTCTGCTGCATGCCCAGTTCAATGTCGTTCACCTTCTCCATATCCTTCAGACGCTGCTCCAGCTTGATGTCTGTAACACGTCTGTGAATGACGGATTTCGTTTCCGGATCAAGCTGCAGATACTGCTGAGTCTTTTCACCGTTTACGTTGACCGCTTTCTGTATTACCTCACCTCTGGCCAGACGTTCAGCCTCCTGCTGAGTGAGGTTGAGAACCTTGTTGCGTTCCCGGTCCAGTTCGGCACGTACCGGATAAGCTATAAGAGCCGGAGCACCGTATTTGTCTGTAGTCATCTGAAGTTTCATCGGCATGGTGATGATGCTACCATTCCTTGCGTTGATGGATACCTGCATGATGGGAGTCACTTCACCTGCCATCAGCTTCTCCTTCACTTCCATGGGTAAGCTGTCCGTTTTCTCACGGTCGATACCCAGTATTGCCAGTTTCTCGTATGGCAATAAATCGGACTGATTTCTGTTGTGCATTTCCATATTACTGTAATTAAGCTGTTATATTTGCGGTTCTAACCGCCTGAATGCCACAAATGTATTTACGGCAATCCCCTAGAAAAGAAATGCGCAACACTATTCTGTTTTCACTGCTGCTGATGTTTTTGCCGATAAGCGTATCAGCACAGTTCTATACGATAACCAGAGATTCGGAAATTCTGCCAACAGAAAGACGAAAAGAGTCTTATAACCGTGCAGCAAAGGATGTTACAGAAGGGAATAAAAATAAGATGATGGCAAAGGATACCCTGACTGTCGGACCGGACAATCAGAAGAAATTGGATGATAATAGCCGGAATAGTGACAGGAAAGTATCCCTAAAAGCAACGCTGCAAAATACTACAAAGGATAAAAATCAAGCAGAAAACAATCTTCCACAACTTACTATTCCCAACCTTTATAAAGAAATCATAAGAAACGGAATCCTATATCCCAAAATCGTATTGGCTCAGGCTATACTGGAAACCGGATGGTTCCGTTCTTCAGTATGCCGGAACAAACACAATCTTTTCGGACTTACCAATCCACGTACAGGGAAATACTATGAATTCAATCATTGGACGGAAAGTGTCCGGGCTTATTATACTAAAGTGCAATACAAGTATAAAGGGGGTAACTATCTGCTTTGGCTTGAAGAAATTGGGTATGCAGAAAATCCTATGTATAAAGAAGCCATATATTGTATACTAAAAAGCCTTTGAAATAAGTCAAAAGAATTTGCTGTTCTGATCGATATAAATAACTTTGTAAAAGGAATACAAATTTGATTATTATGAGTTTAGATATAGAGCAATTTCAAAAAAAAATAAATGAGGCTTCTCCATTAGAGGTACCATTCCTTTTAATGCAGTTAGAACAATATGACTGTGAATCTGCACAGGATATGCTTGAACGAATCAATAAGGATTTTCAAAAAGAAGACATGATTAACAATGTGGTTACTCCTGTAATGACATCAATTGTTGACTCTTTATTAATGCTACCGATTTTTAAAGGATTTACACGTAAACTAGGTTTGAACGCAAACCGTGTGATGTTGGAATGTCGTACTTTTAATTATGACGGACAAGCAATATATCTATTGCCGGATACTTTTGTTGAAAATTACAACCAGGAAAATATCAACAAAAAATGGGGTATTAAAAATCGCCCTAACTATAATCGAACGATATACGAAAATCCTAGCGAAATGGGGCGCTACAAGAAGAAAAGAGTTGAAGATGCTGGAACTGTTAAAAATTTAACGGATGAATATACAGGTGAAAAAAATATTACTGCTAAAAAGAATAACCCTGATTTGAGGAGGAATGATCCCAATAATTTGTATAATGCAGAAACTGACCATATTGTACCATTAAAGCAGATTTTTGATCAACTCCAAAATAATGCCGGTCTCAGTGATGGTGATATAAAACGAATTGCAAATTCAGAGGATAATTTGGCTATTACAAGACGAAGAATCAATAATCCTAAAAGAGACATGTCCAACAGCAAGTTTATCGAGCAACAAGAAATACTAAAATCCCAAGGAAAAGATTATGTTGAATTAACACCAGAGCAGAAGGCTAATATGATTAGAATGGAACAGGAAGCAAAACAGGCCTTGGAAAATGGTATAAATAAAACAGTTATTAAGAATCTATTGGGGCAGGGACAAGCTGATAGAGATAAACGGAAGGAATCATACCAGCAGAAAGAAAAAGAATTAGGGCGTAAATTAACTAAAGATGAGAGAGAAACATTAGACAAGGAACTGGCACATGGGAAAGCTTATGAAATTCATAAGGAGAACTTAGCAAACGCAGGTAATCAAACTATGATGTACGCAATGGGATCTGCTATTCTTTTTATGATAAAACCTCTTTATTTTGAAATGAAAGATTCCATACTAAATGGTTTTATAGAAGGCGTAAATGTTTACACCTATAAAGATGCATTCTCTATTCGGTTTGGTCGAGTTAAAGAGTATGTATGGAACCAGATTTCGGACCTCGGTAATGCATTCTCTTCCATAATGGATAATTTGAAGAATCTTATTTCTGCTATTCTTGAAGGAATTTTAGGAATGTTTGTTGGCATTTTCAAACATGCTTTTAGAATAATTAAGGATGGAATTAAGATTATGATGCAATCTTATAGCGTACTATTCGGAGAAAATGCCAATAAATCTACACCGGCAGAAAAAGGTGATGCTATACTTAAAATTTTTGGAGCCAGCGCAGCAGCATTTTGTGGTATTTGGATTGATTCTATGCTCGAAAAATTACCTGTCATACCCGAAAGTTTACGAGGATCTATATCAACGTTGCTTTCTGGGTTAGCTTCGATGCTGGTATTTTATCTTTTAGATAAAGCTGATGTTTTTAATGTAAAAGCAGAAAAAAGAAATACAAGAATAAAAGAATTATTTGATGAAAGAATTAATGATATTCAGCAAGCCACAAATAACATGAATGAAATAGTTATTGAAAAAATAAGACAATACAGTCTTGAATCACGTCAGATTTTAAACAGATTTTCAGAAGCAATTGAAAACTCAGATTATTCAACAGCAAGCAAAGAAACTTTAGCCTTAGCAAGATTCTTAAAGATAGACTTGGGTTACAATAATTTTTATGAGTTTAACGAGCAAAGAAAAAAAGGAACTATAAATTGGGATATGTAATGAAAACAATAGATTCAGAAATTAGAAACATTATTAAATATACCGTATCGTCATCATATGTTTCAACGATTATCTTAAATAATGATAATGTAAAACTAATAATGAAGTATGGTAATAATGTGAATGACCTTAAGAAGGATAAGGATTTTCTTTCAAAGTCTATTCAAACGCAAAATTGGATTTTAGCTTCTATGTATCCGGGGGCTCGCTATATTAATTGTGTCCCCAATATACCTAATGCAATTTTAGATGTAGTATGGGATATTATTTCTGATTTTATTTTTCCTGGAAAGAAACTTGCGAAGATAAGAAAAAACATAACAGAATATATCAAAACAGCTAAGAAGGAATATATAAATTATGTTGAGAGCCATGAAAAGTATATCTGTGATGTCCAAGCACAAATAGATATAATAAATAAACGTAAACCTATTATGAAAGACTATATACTTCAGAAAGTGGTAAACAAGCTATGTGAACTTGGTATAGATAGTCAGCTTGGTGATTACCCTATGGAGTTTATAGATTATAGAATATTCAAAATGAATGAGGAATTCAGTTATATAAATAAAGAATTCCAATTAATACAGAATGACCAATATGCACAAATATTGGAATATATTCCTATGATACCAGTATTCCCTTATATATTAACGCCAATTCTTGTGAAAAAGAAAATAAAACAATTAGAAGAAAAATTTTCTCAAATACAAAAACAATCAAGATTAGTATTTGAAAAGATGAATAGTGACAATCAAAAAATTAAAAATCTTTCAATAGCTTTGAATAATATTGCTAATATATACACAGATATTAATTCAAAGTTTATTCCAACTATTGAAAATATCCTAGACATAATTTCTGTAAAATATTATAACAATATTAAGGAAATACCTGATGACCTTTTATACTTATTACGAACTACTACTAAATTTCTTAAAGAATTGGCAGAACGTAGAATAATACCAAAAGGTAATTCAAGTGACATAGCAGATTCTGTTATAGAAGCAAGTAATGATATTTCTGTAACATATGAAAATTTAAGAAATGAATTTTATAAAGCTGCATAAATGATTGTTTCAATTCATTGATATAAATAATAGATGCACCGAGTAAAAACTATAGAAACCATATTTGGCTATGCTTCCCTGTATAAATCCCCTTGTTTCATTATACAGATATTGAAACATGCAAGCCATTATAGCACCAATTACACCATAGTGCATCATCAAAACAAATATGCTAAAAAATTGCATACCTCTACTATATGGGAAAAATTTGTCATATCCATTATAAAGATAAGAGATAACAATAACAAAAATCCCTCTCCACTCATAATCCACTCCAAGCCATGAAGCAAGTCCGGCCATACCAAGTGTCCAAAAAAATCCCAGCGCCAGACTACGTTGCAGAAGATATTCAAGAACCATGAGTGTGGCCACTCCTAAGGCGAGTGTAAACATCACATTATGTGTTCCGTCAGTTCCATTCAGCAGATACCAGGGTATTTCACTGATTACGGCAAAGCCCAACAGGGTAAAGAAATACTTGTACCTGCTTCTTGTATGAATAAATCCTTCAGCAATCAGGAAGGCAAACACCGGAAAAGCGATGCGCCCTATACAGCGCATCGTTTCGTATAATACTGTACCGTACTCCATCAGATAAAGAGCAACATGGTCTATCACCATGGAAATCATGGCAATGACTTTCAGGGCACTGCCGCTAAGTCCAAATGCCGGTTTTAAGGTCATATTTATAAATTATATATTTAACTGATACCGAGAAGTTCCTTTACCATATCCTCCACTTCCTGATTCACACGCTTGAAGTTTCGGTTGAGCAGGATTTCCTTCTCTTTGTCGTTTTTGAACTCATAGATTTTAGGAAGAGGAACATAGTGCTTTTCCTCGTCCTTAATCTTCTTCATATCAAAGTGAGTCTTGCAGAAATACTTGGTAGTCTTGAACTCTTCCGACTGTTCGATGTCAAAATGGTCAAGCATACTGTCATCGGTAGCCGTAAAGTCACGTGCCGCCTGTCCGGCCAGCCAGCCTGTTGCCATATCCGCAATCTTGGCTGCAGGAACCAGAAAGTCCATCTTCTCAGAGATTGTGGTTGATACCTTGTGATCATTGATGGAAATGGAGCGTGAAGTCTGCTTTGCCTTTCCGAACACATCATTCTGTGCCCACTCCAGCGTCTCCTTGTTGCGTGCCGCACCCATGAAGATATTACCGCAGGTGGTAATAATCTTCTGCATACCGACCTTGCCGTAGTCAGCTTCCAGCTGTGGAAGCTCCTGGAAACCTAAAGTTACGGCAACCTTGTTGGAACGGGCCGTACCGATAAGACGGTCTATCTTGTGAAAGTACAGTGTAGGAAGCTCGTCCACGATGATGCTTACCGGGATATTGCCCTTTGAGTTCACCCTTGTAATCAGTCGGTTTAGAACCAAGGCATTGAGCGAGCCGATAACTTGTTCCTTTTCCGGGTCATTAGCAATCACCAGATAGCTCGGATTTGCCCTGTCAGAAATCTTCAGGTCGAAATCATCCCCAGTGAATACCCAGTAGGCTTCCGGAGACACAAGACGTGCGGCATTCACACGTAGCGTACCGACCATACCTTCTAGCTGGTCATTCGCCTTGTTTTCGTAAGCACTCTTGAACGGAGCCATCAGTGAAGCAATCCTGTCATCCTGCATCAAGATATTGAATACCTGGTCGTATGGCCTTCCCAAGAATGAAAGCACATGCGGCATGTCCGAAAACTCGCCGGTTACGGTATCCGGTTCCACCTCATTGCCATGCTCGTCCTCATACCAACATCTTTGAATCAGAATCTTCCTGCCGGTCCTGTCATTATAACTGTATCCGTTCAGGTCAACAAACATACGGTCCTCGTCAGTCGATACGTCGTTGCCGTTCTCATTCACGAAATCAAGCACCACATTGCCGTCCTTGTCGATGGCATTGAAGTCATCCCAGTTGCGTATGACAATCTCCAGTTTCTTCCCCTCCAGTGATATGAAACGCTTCAGTTTCCTGCCGTTCCTGAATCCGACCGGATGGAAGTTTACAAAGAAATAGATGATCGCAGCCAGGAAGTTTTCCGCAGAGTTGGTAAAGAAGGCTTCCGAGCCGCCCTTCTTCTCTCCACCTCCCTTATTGAGTGAGGCCAGCAGGGTGGCCGCCGTTTCAGAAGCTGCAGCCAGATCCGGGATATATTTCCGCTGAATCGGATTGATACGGTTGGAGTATTCCACATCGGTAAAATTTACTATACGGAATCCGCAGTTCTGAGGCAGTTTACCGGCTTTCCTGTTCTTGCAGTACTGATAGAAAAGCGTTTGTGCAAGTGTCGGAAACTTGAAGTCATATACCATCATGGCAAATCCCTTTGCTGAATGCTGCCTGATGAACGGGTCAATGATACCGAAAGACTTACCCGAACCCGGCGTACCCAGTACAATCGTGCCACGGAACGGATTGATGATATTGATCCATCCTTTGTGCATCTTCTTTTTCCAGTAGTATATCATCGGAATGTTCACCGAATAATCATTGCTGACCAGTGTTTCAGACTGCTGGAACGATTCGTTCTCAAAGTTGAAACGGTCCTCACCAACCTTGTAGTTGTAATACTTGGCAATACCGTCCAGTCCCTGATGCACCAGCATGGTACCCACCACCGAACATACTGCATACAGAAGACGGTTGGCCGGAAATCCCAGCCAGCTGAACCCGAAACTCATGCCGTGGAATACAAAACAAAGCCCTACAAGTGTCAGACCGGCCAGCACCGGATAGATGACCATTGTCCTTACATTGAACTTCAGGGACTTTTCAGCCTTTGTGCCGATACAGACAATACAGATGCATATCAGTTCAGCCACCTTGCATCCCGATACGGAATTGAATACCTTGAAGCGTGCCAGCAGGTCGAGTACGAACTGCGTAACCCTGTTGTCTGCCATAACAAGCAGGTTCATGATGATTTCAATAATAAGAAAGATATAGATGCAGCTCCTGAAGTAGTTGTACATCTGCTGCTGTTCCCTTGTTTCTTCAAATGCCATACGCTCTAACTGTATATGAATTTACTAAAATGGAACCTTTATACCCAACAGCAGACCGTTGCGGAAGGTATCCCCATGCAGGAAGTTCACATTGTTTTTCTGGATTATTGAAAACTCCATTCCGCTGCGGAACACATAGCTGTATTCAAATCCGGCCTCCAGCCCGAAGAAGAATTTTTTCTGTACCGCACCGAACTGTGGCCCCAGACGAAGACGCATCATGCCATTCTTGTACCGTGCCAGACGGTGCTTGTAAACCATACCGCCATCCCAGAAATATCCTTTCCAGAAATTGTGACATACCGGTTTCTGCCAGTGATTCCCGACCTCACCATATACTTCTACCGCATTTCCGTATGAAAGCGGATACTCATAACCCAAAGTGGCATTCAGCGTACTTGGAAAAAGGAATCCGGCATTGACGGAAACCTTTCCGGTCTGTGCCGATGCACCGATGAATGCAACCGAGCAAAACAGAATGAACAGAATCTTCTTCATGGCTTATCTTTTTATGGAATGATCAATATAATAGTAGGGATAGTAGTCGGCACCGTCCAGAATATCCGAGTCGAAGCCGTCCGCATTGAGAATGTCCTCATACTCGATGGTGAGTACCACTACACGTCCGCTCATCTGGTTCTCGGAAATCTCCAGACGGAGTACCTTCTCTTCAGGGAAAGTCAGCTTCGGAAGTACAAGCACGTTCCTGTAGTCTTTCCTGAACTTACGGGTGTTGTTCATGGAGAATACCGGAGTAAGCTCTATGGTCTGTGAGTTGGTTGCCTTTGCTTCCTTTTTATCAGTAAGTTTTACCCTTATTTCCTCAATGTCGTATGCAATCCTGGTCCTGTTCTTCAGCGTATAGTCCAGAAAGAAATAGTCACCGATGGAATAGATATTGTTGATGTATGCCCTGATTCCGTTTTTGTCGGATACAATCTGGTTGAACTTTCTTCTGCTTCCATAGACAGCCCAGGCATATCGTGCAATCTCGGCCATAGGCATGGAAACTTCCGGATTGATATAGGACTGTGTCTCATTGTAGGATACATTGTAGATGGTAGAAGCATATTTGGGTGATTCGGTATAGAGGATGTCATACTGAGCGATATGACGCTCACCGATAATGGTGAGTGTACCCAGCAGTTCGTTTTCCTTGTAACCTTCAGATGATATGGAATCATTCTCCAGATAAGGCTTGATGCGGACGATATTGTCTGTACACTGGTTGCCAATAATTTTAGTAGTGGAAATATCCACCATTTTGATGTTCTCGGGCATGACAATGTGCGTGGTCACTTCCCTGTTGATGTATATCTTCTCGTTGGCCGACAAATCTACGGCTATGCCTATGATAAGGCATATTATCAGAAAAATTCTGGTTTTCATATTGAGTAATCTTTATAGTTTATGAATGGTACTGTTATAATCGGATATAAACGCAATATTAAGTATCGGTATCTTAGCGTGCATTCTCCGAGTTTATCAGATAAACGATGGTATTGTACTTGATTTTCGCCTTGTTCTTTCTGATATTGGAAGATATGGCAGAAGTTGCAGAGTTATACATGTTCTGCAGTGACTGGAGAGCAATGGCCTCCGTAGAAATACCTGTACCGTAACCGTCACTGGATTCAAAATTTATATTCTGCTGTACCGTATTGGAACCTGCATCCTTCATGAAATCTCTGAAAGCCGATTCAGGAACATAGAAACCTTCCATACCGTCATTGTCAAAGACAGACAGCTTGACCTTGATGAACCTGTCGCCGATAAGGATACTGGTTATGGAAGCCCTGACACGCTGCTGTCCGAAACCGGTTACCGTACCATAGAGGTAAGTACCCTTTTTCAGCTTTGTGCCGCTTACCGTCACATCGTCCAGAAGCTTGAACCGCAGACGTGTGCCTTCATGCGCCTTTGTAGTCTGGTCAATCATGGCACGTATCAGCTTGTTCTCGGCAAATTCATCCGGAGCAGTAACTGTATTGAACCTGTCGGCATTGGTGTCATCAGACTTGATTACCAGACTCGGACGGTTGCGTTCCCTTTCCTCCTGACGTACTCTGGCTATGGAATCAGCCCTGTGCTTTCTTTCCGCTTCCTCTGCTTCCGGTTCTTTGATACCAAGTCCGCTTTCAATGGCTTTCTGCCGTTCATAGCTCCTTCGCTGAATCTCTTCAAGGTCACGTGCAAACTCGTCCTGTGAGGAATATCCCATACCTCCGTAACCCGTTTCACTGTTTTCCGAAGGACCGTTTCCGTAAGCATATGCATTGATATGCTTTCTTGATTCGGCAAGGGAACGCTCCAGTTCTTCAAGTTCCCTCTGCTGCCGCTGTCTTTCAGCTTCAGCTGCATCCAGACGGTTCAGCTCTTCCTCGCTGTAGCCGTGTTCCAATTCCTCCTTCTTCTGTTCTTCCTCCCCGATACCGCTTACGGCTGTGAAGGCATCCTCGTCACCGAAACGTCTGGACATCTCATACATCTTGTCTCCGGCTTCCTCGGCATTAGCTTGGGGAAGTTCCATGTTGATACGGTCTGTAGCTACCGTTCCGGCAGTCTCCTCACCACCGGAGAAGATCTGCATCACAAAGTATACCAGTGCGCACAGCGGAACGAATATGACCAGCGGAAAGATATACTTGGGCTGTTTGAAATTAATCTTAATCATGGGTTATCATTGTTTTTAATGGATTTGACTATATTTTCCAGCTGCCGGTATTTGAGGATGATCCGCAAGGAATCCTCACGGCTCTTTACAGGTATGGCAATCATGGAGTCCAGTTCATGACGCAGTAACTGTCCCTTCACCGTCATGTCCGTCAATACACTGCGGTGAATGTCCTTGTTTGCCTGGATGGTACGGAATCCCTGAAACACCGGTTCCATACCAGCAATCGAACTGACATCCGGTTCACTCTGTTTTCCGTTGCCGGAATCTATGGCTACGGTACTTACAAGTAGCAGAAGCAGCGTTCCCGCTACACCTGCGAATGTCGTTTTCGGATGTTTAGCCGCCCATCTGTTGACCAGTCTGATTCTTGCGGACAGACGGTATCTTGTACCGATGACACCCAGTTTGGGCTGCAACCACGACCTGACAAGCAGATGCGTTTTCAGACAGCTTTCCTGTATCTTTTTTCTGAATGATTTCATAATATCAGTATATCAATAGTCCAAATCCTTGTTTTCAAGAGTCCTCCAGCCGGTAATGAGCAGACCGTGGGGATTGTTCCTTGTCCTCGGTACGGACTCGATGTAACCTGTTGTCACCATCGAGCGTCTGATGTCCTTGGTCCTGCGCTTGATAAGCTGCGTACCGTAATAGGTAAACTTCCGTTCATGTTCGTCAAACTGAATGGAGTCACACATGATGGTACAGACAGCCGAAGAGGAAATGATGTCCGAGTAGAAACCGTTCTCGTCCATGGCCTGTTTCTGTTTCAGTGCAGTCCCGTCAGCCATATACATCGCTTTCCCTACCGTCCATTTGATATAGTCGTTGTCGGGCGGCAGATTGAAGAAATACTGGTGGAACAGCTGTATGTGCGCCTTGGCCTCCATGGTGAAGTTGGCTTCCAGCCGTGCACGCTCGGCAAGAAACGGAATGTCTCCGTCAAGTACATAAATCTGCTGCCTTTCCTCGTTGACAAGGGAAATGCAGCACCAAACCGTAAAGGCACAGATGACGGTGCAGCCTCCGATTACCGCAAAGACCGTCATCATGGCCAGTCTGGTTTTCTGTGCAAGGGATTCAATAAGCATATTGTAAAAAGATTTGAAGTTATTTGACTAATGACTTGACAGCCGAACCTGTTCCTCTCATGGCAGAACCTGCCGCACCTCCGGCCATGGCACCTGCAGTAGTGGTGATACCCATTGCAGCCGAACCGGCAACGGAACCTGTACCCGAACTTACACCTCCCGGAATCAGCCATGAAGCCACTTCAGGAACGAAGCGTATGATATAGGCACCCACGAGCATACCCATGGCATACATACAGTTGGAACCTATTCCCTGCAGTCCCAGTGCACCAATCTGTTCCCAGGAATTTACCGAGCCGTGCAGCAGGTGGTCATATGCCACCAGATCCTGCTGCAGGTTATAAAGAAGGATGAAGTCTATATAATAGATACACATATAGGTCACGAATCCCCATAATGAGAGGGAAAGGAACTTGGACATCCACTGGCTCCAGGCCGAGTTCCATGGCGGTGCCAGCGAGAGGGCAAACATGATCGGACAGAATATCATCATGATGGCCATGAAAATCCTCTGTGCCACGAGCATCCCGTAATACGACATTTGGAAAATCAGTTCGCCGACAAAGCGTATTACATCGTTTATCCATTCACTGACCTTCGTCTCAGCCGCCACGGCAGCCCTCTGGGCGTAGTTGTTGATGGTCGAGCCCAGATTCTCCACATTATATATCAGCTTGTCCCACCAGGCTGCATCCTGACCGATTTCGGCCACCTGCTTTGCCGTGGCTATGGAGTCCTGCACGGTTCTCAGCCTGTCGAGATATTCACTCTGTTTCTGTGCCACCTTCAGCTCGAAGGCCGCCACTTCCTTGTTCTTTGCCTTGGCCATAGCCCATGTAGCGGACTCCAGACTCTTTCCCGGAACCTGCAGAGCCGAGCATATCCATGAAGAGGATGAAATACACAGGGAAATGCCGATGATGCGCAACAGCTTCATGACATCCATACCACGCCTTCCGAGCATCATCATCCAGCATTCGTATGAACCGACACACAGGGCCAGGCACAGACCGAGAGCCTTTGCCATTGAAACGGCATCACCGAGAACAGCCACATTGGGAAATGTCTCCATGGCCGTCAGCAGCTTTTCCAGACTTTCGTCAATGGCCGGAAGTCCTATTGTCAGCGGAATAAACAATAAATCCATATCTTAAAATGTTATTTGTTTTTACTTGTATTTCAATAATGCGTAGCGGCAACGGCACAAAGGTGTGCAGTCCTGTTGACCAGTTCTGCCATCTTGGATTTGGCTTCTTCGTATGCCTTCTGCCGCTTGGCGTTCTCCAGCCCATAGCCGATACCGGTTTTATGTATATAGGCTATATCCGCACAGAGTATTTCATTCTGACGGTTCAGCTCGTCCACCTGATAGCGGAGCTTGCCGTCACTCTTCTGCATACAGTAGAGCAGTCCGTCCGTGATACAGTCCTGCATACGGTTGAACTCGTCCTTGTAGGTGGCATACATCAGGTCAACGTTCCTGTCAGCCTCCCTTGCCAGTTCTTCCTTATACAGTTCCTCGATATATTTGCGCTCACTCTCCACTTTTTTGATTTTCTGCCTCTGCGTCTCTTCGGCAGTCACACGCACCGGCATGATACGTTTCACATCAGACTTGGGTTCCTTGAAACGGACACGGAATCCGGAGTTGAACCAGTCCCATTTCCAGTACATTTCCGCACCGGAATATTTCTTATGCAGGAAAAAGTAATACCAGTCCGGAGCAAAATCCCATGGACCGTTCTCCATTGACTTCCACTGCTTCTGCTTTTCACTGTCACTGACTATGCTTTGGGCATTGGCAATAGTAACTGTACCTGAAACTGACATGCAGAACAGGCATAATAATATAATTCTAACCTGCATATCCCTGATTCCATTTATTGATTACACGCTCAGCTATCTCATTCTTCACATTGGAGTTCAGTATTTCCCAGATATAGTCCGGTTTCCATCCGCAGTCCGTAACAAGGAAACAGTACAGATTAGCATTGTCTATGATGTACCTTGCCCTGTCGATGGAAGCCTTCAGTGTCATTACCAGATTCAGCTTCTCATCCATGGAAGCCTTCATCAGGTTTATACCCGAAGCGGCTACGGATGCATACAGTCTGTAGCAGTGTTGTATCTCCCTTGATATTGCCACGTTGGCATCGGCATAATACCATGCTACGAAAGGCTTCTTTGATACATGACTGAAAGTATTGCCGGTAAAGTCCTTGTATTCCGTTACCAACTGATACAGTGAGTTGGCCGTTGAAGAAATGGCACCGGCCAGTACCAGGTACGAATAGGCATTGTTCAGCCTTGTATCCAGAGTGGTCCGGACATCATTGAACTTTTCCGCACCCTTTTCAATGAGCGACTGCTCGCCATAGCTTGTGGCCACTCTTGTAAGAGCCTTGTCCTCGTCCTTCTTTATGGCCTTGTGCAGGGCAATGAGTGCTTCGATAGTCGGCAGGTCTTTGGGTATTATGAAAGCGGAAGCCTTTATAGGCAGCAACAGCATTATAATACCGGCTGATATGATACTTATATTCCTGATTCTCATGACAGACACATACATATTAAGGGTTAATAATTTGAAGCAACCAGTCCGTTCCAGTCCTGTACAAGATTCCCCACATGATTCTTCATGGTCACCACATTTGCCCATCCTTCCGGGTCTATGGCAAAGAAGAGGTCGTTTGCAGTGGCATACTGTGCCATCAGAACCATCCCTTCCACCTTGTAGCGTATCCTGTTCAGGTCAGTATAGATGCTGTTGGCCAGTGTCAGCCTTTCATACCTGTCCAGCAGGTTGTAGCCGTCATCCTTTTTCTCGGCAGTGGCCTGTCCCTGCAACGGATTGGGAATCCTGGCATTGTTCACGATATTGACGAAGTTGCCGACCAGCTGCTGGGTTTCCGCTACAAGATTGCCGAGCTCGTTCAGACAGAGCAGCTTGTTTGAAAATTTAGCCTTGTTTACCGTGCTGACAAGTACCGGAACATTTCGCAGAATATCCAGAGCACACAGGCCTATTTCCTTATAATAAAGACTTTCAGTACCAAAGCCGGATATGTTCTCCATGCTCAGTTTGTAGAGTTCTTTCATGGTAGCCATGCTTACCGTATAGAGTTCCACCTTCTGTTTCTTGGCAGCGATGGTATCCACACGCTGGTTGTGCTGTTCCTCGATAAGTTTCTGTGAAGCGGTATTGGCCATGACAATCTTCAGACAGTTGCGGTCGAATACGATTCTCCAGGCAGCATGTGCATTAATACAGACAAATGCAGAAAGCATTATAACCGATATGATTCTTAATACTGTTCTTACCATAGTGACATAACTTTTTGATGTTGGTTGACTTTTCTTGCAAACTCCAGATACAGAAGCCCTCCATCCGCCTTGCGGTCTTCCTCGATACGGGTGATGGCCTCCTGCAGCGTACCGTACCGGGCAAGATAAATCTTCAGTGCCTCCTTCTCGGTACGTTCTGTAGTATATGCCCAGTAGCATTCCGGTGCTTCCTCCACGCCGTACACATCCGAGTGCTGTCCCCGGCAAATCCACACCTCCTTGAAGTAGCTTCTTCCCTCATGGTTGTTCAGCGCATTGATGGTGAAAATCTGCTGACGCTGTATGTCAGTGAGTCCCAGAATGGCTGCAATATCCTCATACCTGTCCTTGAACTTGGTCTGGTCAAGCAGAATCTTCACATCCGAGTTGTTGATGATGGCCTCCTTCACGATAGGGGAATCAATCACGTCATTAAGCTCCTGTGTAACCACACCGGCTATTCCGTGGAACTTTCGGACGGTCTTATACAAATACTTTATATATTCTGCCATGGTAGGTGAAGCGATTGCCTTCCATGCCTCTTCGATGATAAGCGCCTTCCGTCCCTTCTTGATACGCATCTTCTGCAGGAACACGTCCATGATAATCAGCACCACAATCGGAAAAAGCACCGGATCATCCTTTATTTTATCTATTTCGAACACAATGAAACGCTCGTCAAACAGATTAATGTCCAAGTCGGAGTTCAGCGTCATCTCCAGCTCGCCGCCACGGTAGAACTGTTTCAGTATGGCCGCAAAGTCATGTATATTGAAATTGATTTTCTCCAGCTGTGTAATTTGCGGTATGCGCTCCAGGGCAAACTCATAATAGGAGTTGAACGATAGCTCCTGAACCTTCAGCCTGCGCTTCTGTTCCTCCATGTGGTCAATCTGCCTGTCTATCTTAATCAGCATGGAATTGTTATAAAGTTCCCTCTTATATTTTTCTATGATGGCAAGTGCACGTTCCTTTTCCGATTCTGTGGCCGCTTCATCATTGATCAGGGCAGTCAGTGAACGGCACTGTCGTATCAGCTTCAGACGGCGTACTTCGGAAGGCAGCAGCAGGGCACGGCTTTCAGCCTTCCCCTGAACCTCTTCAGTGTTTATCTGCCTGTCGATGTCCTCCATGCTGTGCGTGTACTGTTCATAGTCATCCTCCATCTTGGCGGCTACCAGCAGTTTCTGCCTCAATGCCTCACGCTCACTGTCGCTGAATCCTTCAAAAGGATTGAAATAGGCCTCGTAATACTCCACAATGGTCTGGTTTATCAGCATATCCTCAATCTTTGTAGGAAATGCGTTACCCTTGAATATCAGGAATATCAGCGATTTGAGGAAGTTCTTTTTCTCACCGAAATTAAGCTCATATTCCTCCTTCGTGACCTTGAACGGATTCATGGAAATGGGTTTCTCCTTCGAGTAGGCTATGTGTGTACCCTTGTAATATCCGCATATGCCTTCGTAGGAATCACCCGTATCCACCATGACCACATCCGTATTCTGTTCCAGCAGCTGGCGTACCACACTGTTCATGTGGAACGACTTGCCGGAACCTGAAGGACCGATACAGAAGAAGTTGGCATTGTCCGTCATTTTCTTCTTGCCTTCCTTGCCGGTAATGTCGATACAGACAGGCAACCCCTGACGGTCGGTGTAGTATGTAGTCAGCGGTGTATCCTCAGACTCCTTCAGATGTTCCTTGAAGAAAAAGCACAGGGCTGCATCCGAAAGCGTCAGGAACAGGTCATAGTCCGGGTTGAATGCATATCCGTTACCGGGAAAACTGTCCATGAAAAGCTCCAGCTGGTTGTAGGCCATCCTTGACGGCATGATGCCGCACTCGTACAGCTTTGTCTCCAGAAAGGAAGTTACCGGAGTAACCTTGTCAGGCGGACAGCTCACCAGAATGTTGAAGTTGCAGTACACAAGCATGGTACTGTCAACGGCCAGCCTGTCCAGCACTTCCTCAATATCAGCCCTGGCAATACGGTTGCTCGGGTCCGGCATGGAACCGTGACGCTTCGCCTTGGCCTGGAGCTTGCGCAGCAGCTTCCTCTGTCCCGGTATCTGGATGACCTGGTTGAACACTACACAGTCCGAGTAGGGGACGCCGGTAAGGAAAGAAAGCAGGTCGGTTGCAATTCCGTATCCGTTGATGTTCATCTGCGTGTACGGCTTTACCATGGAAGGCAGGTTTATCTCGTCAATGTCCACCAGCGGATAGGAACGGATAATCCGGTCACCTGTCCTGAGATATTCGTCCGAAGCCTTGAAGTTGGTCATCGAGAACGGTCCGTGCCGGAACTGGAATGCCATGAAACGGTGGCAGTATTCGCTGACTTCCTCCTTGCCGAGCTTTCTGTGCCGGATATGCTTTTCCGTCAGAATATCATCCGTCTTTGATACCTTGGAATGGAAATCGAGCCATCTCTTCGGGTCGTACTGGATGAACTGGTTCTTCTGTGCTTCCTGGGTGAGGATAAGAAAAGTCCTTATCTCTGTGAACTCCCTTCCCTCGAAGTACCTGAAATAGCTTCTTGTCAGGAATTCCGCATCATCCGGCACGTCATGGTGATATGCCTGTCTGCACAGAATATCCTGCTTCTGCAGTGCATATCCTTCACCGATGGTCTGAAGGATATTGGATAGCACGTCATGAAACAGCATGTACTGCTGCGCATCCGTACAGAGCTGCTGGACCGGATTGGTTATCTCAAAGATAACGGACGGCTCGCCTCTGGCCGAGAACAGCACGACATTGCCGTCCGTCTCCTCCAGCTGCGCATAGAGTCCGTCAAAAATTCTTTTCCTTTTGTGTGCCATACTGTATAAAGTGATTTACTGTTCTTTTCTAAGGCTTCTGTAGATATAGATACCTCTTGCCCTTTTCTTGTTGTGGAGTCCACCACGCTGTTTGATGTAGATGGTTATCAGTCCCACCAGTGCCATGACCATCATGGCTATGAATCCTGCAATCTTTCCCAAGGCGATTGAGAAACCGATGAAGCCTACGAATGATACGCCTATGGCAGCCGCTGCCAGAGTGAGGAAACGACCACGTATGCCCATAAACTCCAGCGGCTTCTGCAATCCCTTGAATACAGGGTAACCTTCCTGATTCATTATCATGCCGGGTAAGGATTACTGGAAGAACAGCGGAAGAGCTTCCGAAAGTGCGATGAATGCGATACAGCCTCCGATGGTAAGCATGATGGTCTTCTTCACGTCTTGGTCTCCGTTCTGCATCTTGAAATAGACGTTGAAGGCACCGACCAGAACGATAACGGCAGCAATGGCCTTCATCAGGTTCGATACCGGAGTCTGGTAGGAACTGACTTCCTGTGTGGCCTTGGTAAAACCTGCTGCACCCTTGCTTCCTGCCATTACGTTGGATGTAGAAATAATGAGTGCAATGGCCGCCAACACACACTTCTGTCCAAAACTTGAACCGATGAATCGCTCCGTAAGATTCCGGGCACTTTTCTTTATTATCTGCATTTCTGAATAATGTTAAATGATTTCATCGCCAAAGAAACAGATGTCACTAAAGGAACGGTATATATATCAGGCATTCTCACAGCTGAAGATAACGGCACCGAGGTCACTGGTACCGGTCTCTGCCAGCCGGTTTATTTCCTGAATGATATTCTCAACCAGAATGCCGTCAGTCATGATGGCCTCCCGGTAAACGTGTCTGGAGGATTCTGAATTGGTTGCAGATTTCTCTGTACCGTCAGTATTATTACTTTCATTATTTGAATCGGGATTCTCCGCATTATCCTGTTGGGGATTTCCTTCTTTTGAATCAGGTTCATCCCGGTTTATTCTTATCGGCCTGAAGCTTCGTGCCTCTTCCGATATGTCTATGTCCTCTTCTTTATGGCTGTCCTGCTCAGCATTCTGTGCGGCCTTTGCCCTCTGAAGGTCCATGAAAATCATTGCCGCATAGTAGAATACCATTGCTACGAAGAGAAGGAATACTATCTGTCCGTACTGCATGGCTGTTGTAATATGATGTTGGATGAAAGAGCGGAACTGTCCTCCGGAAGCGGAAGGATATGCAGTCCCAGTCTGATGCCCCGGCTTTCCAGACGTTTCCTGCGTTCCGTAGTGCCGGTATAATAAATCACGTTGTGTTCCTCACTGATGATGTATCCGTTTGACTTCATGTTTGAGCGCACCCTTACCTTCGCCCTGTTTGAAATGACACGGATACCGGTTATGGGTTCCAGTCCGAAGACGATACGCCGTCTTTCCCTCTTTACCATCTGCGTACGGATACGTGAGGAAATCAGGTGTTTCTCTTCACTGCTGCGTTTCAGTCCGAGTGTAGCGGCTATGCGTCCGACACTCATCCGGGTAATGCCGAGAGCTTTCCCTATCTCAGAGAAGGAACACTCCTGAAAGTGGTTTCTGATATAGTCGGCACGCTCCATCCATCTGGATTTGGCCATTTTTACAAGTCCAAGCTCACGGGCTTTCAGCTTGACGGTCGATTCGCTCAGATTGAGAACGGCAGCTGTATAGGCCGTGGTCTCTACCGGATACAGCTCAACAAGAGCGGCCAGCATCCTGTCAGTCCAGTCTGTCTTTTTCATATCCTACAGATTATAACTGTTAAACAAAGATTTCTTTTCCCTTTTGTATTCTGCCAGAAGTGGCAGGTATGACTTGAAGAATGCCCTTACGATGGCATTCACTAGGTCAGAGCGGCATCTGCCATTTATATCGCAGTCGTCCAGTGAATCCGCAAGGTCACGGTCAAGCTTGCAGACAAGCCTTTCAGTCTTATCCGTTCCGGAACCGTCCGATTGCAGATAATCCATGAAGTCATCCCAGCATCCTGTATCCGAAAGGGAAACAGCAGTATCCTTTTCCTGTGCTTCATTATTATTTTCCTTTTGTTCAACCTGAGTTTCTACGGAATCTTGCGTCAATATAAGTTCTGAATCATTGATGCCTCTTGTCAGGTCATCTATTTCCGGTATATCCTTACTCATAGTGCTATGGTTATTGAAGTTTTACTGATTATTCTGGTTCTTTATTCTGATTTTCGTTACTGTCTTGTGAAGCTTCATCAGACGGCTGTGCCTTCTTTTTCTTCGTAGGTTTAGGATTCAGATTTTCCGTCAGCTGTATGCCTTTGAGTTCTTTTTCCCTTATCGGTTGAAGTGTATCGAAGATACTCTGATAGACCTTATCAAAGACCGGTGTAACGATAGCGGCCTGCATATCCAGTGCCGCCATGGTGCTGAACCGTTCCATATCCGCACGTTTGGGAATCTTCGCAGTGACGTATCCATAGTTGGAGAAGGTATCCCTTGCATTGTCCCAGATAAGCAGTTCGGAACGCTTGCCGATTCTTCCGTCATTCAGATTGGGAATAATGAAGAGTCTGGCTTTCATCCTTTCACCGACAGCCTTTTTCAGCCGGTCAACAAACATGAGGAAACTGGCCGTTGACGGAACGGTTACCAGGTCATAATGAAATGGAACAATAATGATATCCGAGTTAACGAACATGGGTATCAGCCCTTCCGCTTTCAGACTACCTGGAGAGTCCATAAGCACAACGTCAATTTCAGGATCGTTGTGCAGTTTCTCCATAAGGGAAGTCATCATCGCCTTGTCATTGGCTTCGTATGCCCATACTTCGTATGGCATATCTTGTTCGCCGTATTTTCTGATGTCAGCTTTTCGGCACTTCATAATGGAGTGCTGGAAGTCGCAGTCTATTACCACAACTCTAACACCCTTTGTCACCAGATAGTTGGCAAAGGTGACGCAAAGGGTAGTCTTTCCTACACCTCCCTTCTGATTAGCAAATGTCACTATAACCGGAGTCTGTATCATTTCAAGTATTGATTTTGTGACAAATGTATTAACCAAGATTTTCAGGTAAGAAATGTGCAACACATTTGTGATTTGGGATGGATAAACCGGAATATTCAGATAGATGAAATTTGAATCGCATGTTTTATTTAACTATAAAAGTTACAATAGTACATTACATTGTACAATAGTTGTTTATGTCGTGTGATTTCGTGTAACAATACTCATACATTGTACAAATATAAATTTGTCACTTTTTGGACATTTAATTAACTTTGTACCCAAAATAAATAACAATGGATAAATTCATTAAAAATCTCATAGAAGGCAATAATTTCCCACCAAAAGGTTCTGTTGCTTTCACCTCTTCAGATCACGTAAGATTTCAAAATAATCAAGATATATCTGGCCATAACTATGGAGCAAACAGAAGATTAGTTATAGAAAAAAATATTGAAGATGGAGAAGGATATACCGTCACTATGTTTAACTTAGACGGTATACATCCTTTGTGGCAGAACAATATACAGATGTCTCCAAAACGTATGCGCATTACTAATGTTAGCGACAATATAGTTCAACTTCGTGGTTATGGGTATGATAGCATGGGAACTTCATTTGCGGATTATGGTGTAGTTTTACTTATTGAAAATGAAGAAATTATACGTGCTCAATTAAATATGTACGACCGAAACATAAGTATAGTTTATCTAAAATAAAATAATATGGCTGAATTAGATAGAACATTCACGGAAGAATTATTTACAGAGGTATTGGAGTCAACACCATGTATTATTGTATACTCTCAACAAGCCTTTGAGTGTAGCAAGAATTATCTTAAATCTACAACTCAGACAGCAAAAGAAATTTTCGAATCTATTCTTGGTGTCCATCAATGCAAAATTATTTATAAAGGAAAGAACAAGAAAGACTTTCGAAAATATCAGTTTATTATCGAAGAATTGAAGTTATCTATATATGTTACACCAAGACAAAATCTAACTGAATTCTCGTTAAGCTATATCTCAGACGAGGAATTTATTGTCCCAACTGATTCTTCTGAATATAAGAGCATGAATCTGAAATTCATGGCTGAAGAATATATTAATCACAATCTAATGGATTTCCTCGATCGCAATGACCTTATGACATCATATCGTGAAATCAAGGATTTCTGTACTAGTCTTCTTTCTTTGAAAGAACCCATAAGGGAGATCAATAGAGAACAATCTCGAAAAATGTGGAAAGCATATATTGATGGCGAAAGAGCATTAAATACAGATAAGAAGGAATTATTTATTGTAGAAGAAGTCGGAACCATAGAGAAAGAACACTATAATAATCGCACGTATAATACATTAACATTAAAAGTTAAAGCTCCAACTCTTCAGGAAAGATTAACTTCAGCTATAAAAAATGTTCAATATACAAAATACCGTAATCCTAATGTAGACTTTGTAACAAATAAAAAAGGAGAAATATCATTTGCAGGTTACGTTGATATAACAGAAGAAATTCTTGAAGAATTATCAAATGTAGCTGCTGATAACTGCTATAAAGTAGCTGAAGATGTAAAGCATATTCTTTCTGGTAGTTTAACACTTAAGTCATCAGAAAATCTTGATGATTTGTTGGAGGGTATTAATACAAATCTAAATGATTATGATTCGAACTATAGCTATGCAGATGGGGTATATACCTTTAACGATGATAGTGAAGCGTTATATCTAGAAGAATTAATAAAATCTGATTATCCTGAAACATTGACAACTGAACGCAGGACTGTTATAGTCGCATCGTTTAAAAGCAACCAAAATATAGCTTCAATTATATCTGAGATTAAAGAAATGCCAGGAGTGATAGATGTACTTGATTCTGTTAGTGGTCAACTACTTATAAAAACTCAGGGAAAAAGTTATCTTAACTTTAACTCTCAAGCAATACAAAGTATAAGAATTGCTGCTTGCAGAGCTATCTTTACACCTACAGATTTTAGACCAGATGTGCAAATTGAAGGTCTTTCTGTAAGTGGGAATTCATATATTTTTACTTCTAATGATTCTTATTCTTTTTTCAACACTGCATACGAGATGCACCAGAAGGTTATTGCTGCATATGATAATAAGACCTTCATAAAAAAAGAATACGACTATGGCTGTTTTGTAATTCCGAATAAGGGATTGTTGCGTGAAATGCAGTTAAAATTTGTTTCTAACAAACGGATTAGAGTTAAAGCAGCATCAGGATTGGTTGAATTTTATCCAGCTGATTATAACAACTATATAGAATTACTTTCTCAAGTTCGCCAACATTGTGGTGAATCTTTAAGTATTCAAGAACCGGAATATCATCCTTCTGTTGCTATCAAATTATTAAGTGATGATATTAGCTATTGTAAGAAAGTTTATAAGGAGGTAGCGGAAAAAATAACTGAGATTGCTCCTTCTTTTACGGCCTCTTTTGAAAATGATGAAACATGTCAGGTTCTCAATTACACTATTGAGTATACTGAGTTGGAAGAATTAGCTTCATTTCATGATGCTATCAACTCTAGTATAACTTTATACCCATCTTTGCTTACAAATGAATATGATTTAAATGATGAAGGTAAAACTATATTGTCTTTTGAGTTTGACCATCAATTAAATATAAAATTTGAAAAGAATCTTAGAAATGGTTATATAAATGAGAACGTAAATCTCATCAAGGCTAATGAATATGATGCTATTAATGAAGCGATAGATTTGGCATATGAGGAAGAGTATCAGGATTATGATGAAATTAAAGAACTGAGAAATAACAGAACTCAAATGCTGAAAAATGCTTTGAAGCTAGGAAAATGCATTGGAAGAAAACTCAATAGTATTAAATTTGAAATTAGCTCAGAATTTATTGAATACATGGAGGATCGCAATGCCCAAGGACAGGTTGAGAGATTTATACATGTTGGAGACTACTTGCAATTTCCGATGGTTGGCAAATCTTCTGAGTTACAAAGATTGGCCGATTCAATGTTGCGAATTACCAATCCAAACCAGTTCTATCCACATTCAAAAACTAAAAGGATTCCTGCACCTGCTAATCCAAGATTATGTGACTTCCTATTTGATCCTAGATATGCAGGTGAATTTGATGAGAATCTTGAAGAGGTTAAGAAACGAATAACAGAAACAAAAATTGAAAAGTTCCTTAATGATAAGCAATTGGAGGCTGTAGCAAAAGCTGTTTCTGCTCCTGATATTGCAATTATTCAAGGCCCTCCTGGTACAGGTAAGACAACTGTTATTGCAGAGATTATATGGCAACAAATACTTAAGAAACCTGATTCGAAGATTCTTCTAACTTCACAAACTAACCTTGCAGTTGACAATGCTCTTGAAAGATTGCAGGGGCGTAGAGGTATTAGACCTGTACGAATCCAGAATGCATCAATGGAGAAAGAAATCGGAATAGAAGCAAAAAGGTACATGTTGGACTTTATGGAAGATTGGTGTATTAAACCAAGTGCTGAGAATGAAGACAATGGTACAAACATTTGGATAGACTCCATTCTTAAAGGCATGACAGATGATACTAAGTATGCATCTGTTATAAATCAATGGAAGAGGGATCTTACTGTCAGAGATCGCAATACAAGAGAGTATTTCTATGAAGCATATAAGAGTAATGTAAATCTTGTTGCTGCCACTTGTAGTATATGTGGCTCCAAACAACTTCAAGAAATATATAAATATTTGTTTGGTAACAATGAGAATGCTTTTGATGTTGTTATTATGGATGAAGCAAGTAAGGCTACACCATTGGAGATGTCTGTACCTATGGTATGGGGAAAGAAAATCATCATCATAGGTGACCATAAACAGCTTCCACCGATGATGAATGAAAATAACATCATAACATCCTTGAAAAAGGCAAATCAAAAAGTATTGGCAGAAACCATCGAAAGCTTCAAGGAGTCACAATTTGAAATATTATTTAGAACAGCATTCAAACTCAAACCATCAATAGTCGCAACTTTGGATACACAATACCGAATGCATAAAAAGATTATGGATACGATTGGTCATTTCTATAGTGAAGAACTTGAAGAAGGTCTAAAATGTGGACTTGCTGATGAAGACATGGATAATGAACAATATAATGCTAGAGGAAGTCGTTATCATGGACTTACTATTCCTGGGTTTATTGAACCACAAACACATGCTATTTGGATTAATGTAAATACATATGAAAGCCAGCCGAGTGGCTCTACATCATATGTAAATTACGGTGAACTAGATGCTATTAAAACAGTCATTAAAGCCTTGCAAAAAGCAGACGGTTTCCAAAAGTTTATGGATTCTCAAGAAAAACCAGAAGATAAAGAAATAGGTATAATAACTTTCTATGGAGCACAATATGGTAAAATTAAAGAAATGTACAAGGATGGAAAAATTGACAAGTCACTTCCTTGTAGAATTAATGTTGTGGACAAGTTCCAAGGTATGGAGCGTAACATAATCATAATTTCAACCGTGAGAAGCAATAAAGAGAAACATTACGGATTTGCTGAAGATATTAGACGTATAAATGTCGGTTTCTCTCGTGCAAGAAGACTTCTAATTGTCATTGGGAATAGAGACTTCTTTAGAGAAAATGCTCATTATAAAAAATCAATTGATGAGATGGACCATTTTGATATTAAACAACTTCAACATTTGGTAAGATGAAACAAAATACATATAACAAGGGACGAAACAAAAATTTTACCCCAAAGTCTAAGAAGTTTAAGTCACAACCTCTAAAAGAGGATTTTGACAAAAAGGAAACTATTGAAGAGACGTTGGATCAACGCCTCAATAATGTCATTGATAAAAATAAAGCAATATCTGAACTCATTATCGGATATATACCATATACTATTAAGTTTGTAGCTCAGTCATATAAAGGAGTTACAAACAAACCGGAAAAAATTTCAGCATTTGAGAAAGCCATTGTTGGAATAATTAGTATTGACGGACAAACATCACTTTCCAATATTGGCAAAATATTAGGATTGGATATAGAGCATGACATTGCTGAACAAAAGATGATTCGTAATGCTATTGACTCTATGATTCGATACAATCTTGTGACGGGCGACGAGTCCGCATATTTTATCACGGAACAGGGACAAGAATTTGCCGCTCATGGTGAGAGAATGAAATCATTTAGTTCCGATTTTGAACTTTGGTATTTAAATAATAATCATTCTTTTGCCGGTTTACGTGACTGTATCTCATCTGATGATATTCAACTTATCAATGAATCAGATTTTTTAAAAGAGGAAGAATCTTTAACGCCTCTAAGCTTTGAAGAAATAAAAGCGCTTTCTGAGATACAAGCATCAAATATGCAGAGTTCAAAGGAAAGATTTATTCTTCAGAATGCAGCCCCACAAAATCACAATTTTTATAAGTACGAATTGATAGTTTGTTTTGTTCAGAGTATTAGAACAAAACAAGTCAGGGCTATTGTTTATGACGATATTACACAGAGTGTTTTGCCTCAGTTATCTCAATTAATTGAAGATGATGGAGATTTAAAACAGACTTTGTTTTCCAAAATGCTTCAAGCTGCAAGTAAAAGTGAAGACCTTACGATTTACAATGATTTAGACCTTGCCAAGTCTGATCCTTTGGTAAAGGAAGATATAGCAAATATTATTACAGCAGAAAAGAAACTTATTGAGCAAGAGGATAAGCAATCTATAGCAAATGAAGAAAATAAAAAGGCAGAGGAAATTAATTCTAATGACCTTTCAGAAAGGCTTCATAAACGTGCATTATATGATACTATTGCATTTGAATCCGAATTGCATAATATTTTCCAAATTGACAAACCTGATGAAATATGGTTATCTAGTCCATGGGTAGCAGATGGTACATTTATGCGTAATAGACTTCCTTTAATCAAGAATTATCTTAAACAAGGAGGTAAAGTGTTCATATCTTACTCTGCTCCAGACGAAGGGCTTGACAGCCACAAGGATAAAATGGTAGGAAACCAATCCCAAAAAGCACTAGAAACTTTAGAAACTGAATACGGTAAGCAGTTCTTTCATGTTGAGCTTCCTGCATTCCATAAGAAGAATGTTATTGAAGTAAAAAATAGTCAATGTGTATTGTTTACAGGAAGCTTTAACGTTCTATCATTTTCTGTGACATCTAAAAATATCACACATGTTAGAACAGAAGAGATGTGTCTTGCTCATTATCAAGCTGCAATTAATCAATATCTTTTATCAAAGAAACAATTTGCAGAAAAGTACATTGAAAAAGCATTGCAAGAGATTTCCATATTGTCTTCTGTCGATATACAAAACTACAAAAATGAGAGGATTGAGTATTTTAGAAAAGATGCTAACCTTGAGGAATTATTTATTGATTACGACAATATTCTTGAGGAACGTAGAAATTTGGCAAAATCAGACCTGCTTACAAAAGAGATAGAGGCATTAAAGAATGAAATTGAAAGCAAAATGTCAAACGGCCTATCTCAAAAAGAGGTTAGTTTTTATAGGGCAAAATTGTTTAAATTATCATCTACATGCGGTGGCTCTATCATAAGTGATGATATTCAAAATGTAATTATTCACTTGCAGAAACTAATTAATTCATCCACAATGAAGCCAAAGGTGAATAATGCAAGTGATTCATATAAACCCAAAAAGAAAAATGATTCAGGTAATACAGAATCCTATGATAAGATTTTATCTTTAACAATGTCCTTTTATGAACTAGAGCCCACAGATTCAATATCTATTATAAAACATCTCACAGCTCTCTTTTACTTGTCGTTATCCGATAATGCTATAAAAGCAAATATTGGGGACAAGTGGAAGGATAAGTTGATTGCTTTATTGAGCAGCTCAGAATTAAGGAAACTATTCAAATACAACATATTAAAAGATAAACAAGAAGGAGCTTCTCGTGTATTTATAGCTATAGATGAAAAGTTGTATGCTTTTTATAATATCAGATTGGGTAATAAATTGGTAAAGCAATTGTTTCCAAATAAAATCTTTTTGAATAAAGATGATTACCATGATCCATTAAAAAATATTGAAGAATTGTTATTTTCATTATAATTATGTCAAGATTTGAATCATCTAGATTTGTACGGAACCCTCAAATAATGAATGCTAATGTTTTAATGGCTGCATGTGAGACATTAGGATGGAAGTATTCTTTGCAAAACAATATATTATTGGTTACTGAAGTTGGAAATGATTCTAACTTCCATGGTGAGTTTGCCTTGAGATTAGATGTGTCAACTAACGAGGTTACTTACAATACTTATTATATGCCAAATGCACATGTAAAAGTAGAAGAATTAAAGGAAAAGTTTCAAGAGCTCAATGCTGAATACTCGAAAAATGCTTTAATCTCTGAATTTGAAAAAAACGGATTTACCTATAGATCGAATTATACTTTTACACCTACAGAAGAAGAAAGATTTAGTTTTTATATGGAGGCAAAATCGTATGACCCACTAGAAGATGAACCTTTTGCCTCGATTAAATTTACTATACTAAAAGACGGGACCATTATAACAGATTCTGACTATTTACCAAATGATGTAAACGAAAAGGCTCATGAAGCTATGGATATATTGGAGCAACATTTAGGTAACAAACGTGTAATGACCAAAAAGCCTGTTCCTGCCAAATATTTAAGTAAAATGAAACCTCGTAGAACAATTAATTTAAATCAAAATTCATAATAGTATGGAAGATGTTTTTCAGAAACTTATCCTAATGATTAGGGCATACTACCCTGTATTATATCTTCATAGTTACGAATACTACAGAACGAAACAAAAGATTAAGGGTATTGTAGAGCTGTTGCGTAGAGAAGGTAAGAAAGTAAATTACTATCAATGGGATTGTGTATATGGACTTGTTCAGATATTACCTGATAAAACAGAGATAAGAATTGAGCGTATGCAAAACCCTCTTGAAGTGTTAGCTTATATTCTTAACTCAAAAAAGTCTGGGGAGAAAAATATATTTGTTCTTGATGATATAAATAATCATATTGAAAGGGATGAAGTTAAATTGATGTTCCGTAAAATTGCAGAAGCAACAAATAACAATACCCATGCAATTATTCTATCGTCAATTTACAGACTTCCTGCTGAATTGGAAAAGTATATTACTGTATTACAAATACCACTTCCTAAACGTAATGAATTGGGAGAAGTTTTGGATATAGTAGCCAAGCAATCAAAAGTTGAACTCAAAACGAATCTAAGAAATAGACTGATAGATGCAGCGTTAGGAATGACATCAATGGAGGCAGATTTAGCTTACTGCCTTGCCTCTGTTAAGGATGGCTTTGACGAAAAGTCTCCTTTTACTGTATCTTCTGAAAAAGAGCAGATTATTAGGAAATCTGGGATTTTAGATTACTTTCCTAAAAATGAAAGTCTAAAAGATGTCGGAGGTATGGATAATTTAAAAGAATGGCTTAATAAAAGGCAGTTAGCATATGACAAGGAAGCTCGCGATTGGGGATTAAAAGAACCTAAAGGCTTACTTTTATTAGGTGTTCCAGGATGTGGAAAGAGCTTAATAGCCAAAAGTATTGCTTCTAGTTGGAATATGCCTTTACTTCGGTTAGATGTAGGAAAAGTCTTTCAGGGTATTGTAGGATCGAGTGAGGATAATATTCGAAAAGCAATTGCAACTGCCGAAGCTGTTGCTCCATGTGTATTATGGATTGACGAAATAGAAAAAGGTCTTAGCGGTGTACAATCAAGTGGAGCTACAGATGGTGGAGTGACTTCTAGAATATTTTCTACAATATTAACATGGATGCAGGAAAAGACAGCACCTGTATTCGTTGTGGCAACTGCTAATAATATTAATCAACTACCTCCAGAACTACTTAGAAAAGGCAGATTTGACGAATTTTTTTTTGTGGATCTTCCAAGTCAGAAAGAAAAAGAGAATATTTTTTCCATACATTTGCAAAAAAATCGTCAAAATGTATCTTCATTTGCTTTAGATATTTTAGCCCAAAAAGCTGAAGGATTTAATGGGGCAGAAATTGAAGAATGCATAAAGGAAGCAATGTTTACTGCATATGTAGAATCACAAGAAACTAATATTGCTCCCAAATTACAGATGATACATATTTTGGATGCTATCAAGAATACCGTACCTCTTTCTAAGACTATGGAGAAACAGATAACTGATCTTAGAAAATTCGCTGTTTCAAGAGCTAAAAATGCTTCTAAAGAGGTTGTCTTAGAAAATAGAATGGAAATGCCAATTCTGCTAACTCGTCCAGAATTGGAACTGGAACGCTCATTCGATTCAGTGTTATCTGAGAAAGATAGTAAAAGTAACAATATATAATTAGGTGTTAACAAAACGTTGCTCCACCTCTTTCCATTTCGAACAGAGAAGTGAAATGCGTTTATGCTGATGGTACTGCAAATGCGGGAGAGTAAGTGAATGCCAGCCCGGAAGCAAACAGGGATGATAACATGTGATGCAATAACAATCAAATAGTACAAAATTATGTTCGATAAATTTTATTTTTTGAACAATGGTGATGTATAGTTTGAGCAGTCTCGCAATAAAGGGGCTGCTCCTAAAAAGACATCTCCTTTTTGGGAAGAGTTTTAGAAACAATTGGGTAAGCGACTCGCTGATTTAATTTGGGTATCAATTATGATACTTCTGATATCTCTTCTCTAAGCAGACCTCCTGAGCATGAGGGTAAAAGGCTCATTTATAATATATATGCTTGAATTAGAACTAAAATAATACAGTAGTGAACTATATTTGTGTATTATACCAATGGAAGTCGCTTTATTCTTAGCACTCTATAGAAGGCTCTCGCCACGTATGGACATCGGCATCACTATCGCAATGAATATTTTTTGCGAACCCTAGTCAACTTCAATATGATTGACATAAAGAGGGAGATATTCGCAAAATATTCAGTAAGCAATGTAACCCCAAATTTTCTAAGTCAAAAAATGATATATATAGCCAAGAGGGAAGTTATAGTAGTTAATTCAAAAATTCACTAGCTCTAAAATGCTGACGAAGATGGTTTTTAACATGATGGTATCAAAATATCCGAAAGATATTCTGCCATCAGATAAGAAACGTCTCTATGCTTTAGTTTGATTTGTTTAAAGTAATGAAGTTAAATGAACTAATCAAAACAGATGGACGGATTTAATTCCTCAAATGATATTTCGTCTGAATTAGACGAAACTAACGACAGAGTAGTAAATCAATATAATATTGAAACTTAAACATAACATTATGTTATTCGGAAATAGAATTAGAGAACTCAGAGATAAGCAGGGCGTGTTGCAACGACAATTGGCAGCACTACTGGAGATAGACACACCTATGTTCAGTAAGATTGAACGAGGTGATAGGCGAGCAAAGCGTGAACAGGTGATTAAGCTTGCAGAATACTTGCATCAAGACGTGAAAGAGATGTTGACGTTGTGGTTAGCAGATAAAGTTCTTGATGCTGTAGGCACTGAAGATGAAATAAGTTATGATGCAATAACAGTTGCACAAAAACATGTCCCAAAGTAATGGGTTCAGGTAATGTCTTCCTATTGTCACTTAATATAATGTTATCTTTTTCATTGAATTACCATCATCGATATCATCATAGCTACCTTTCTGTCCAACTTCCCACTCACGTTTCTCGCTATGACTGCCACCACCTACATCACGCAGCTTGGTCTTGCCAGAGAAATGTGAAGTCGACTTTGTTTGTTGCTGGTATTTTTGCCGTTCAATTTGTTTCACAGATTGTTTCAATCTTTCAAGATTGAAGTTTTCTTCAGTAAGATTTATAATGATGTGTTGCTTGAAATTGATTGCATAAGTTGCATCCTCCTGACGGATAGTAAAGCCTTCTTCATGTAGTCTGCTCCTGACCGATGTAATATTTTCATCATTGAATATATCACGCAACCGATTCACAGCATCAGTATGGTGGTGGGTTCTTTCTAGAGATACATCCACTAAATCAGTCCGGGATACCTTGAAGATTTTGCAGAGCAGATCACGTTCAGCCTCAGTTGCCGGGCTGAACATTTCTACCATAGCTATACGGTTGTTACGGTCAATTGCTTCTGCCATAAAAGGTTTTAACGGACGGCTTTGGCCATCAAAATAAATGATGCCTTTCTTGATATAGGCACGCCGTTTCCTGATTTTACTGTATATTTCACTCTGGGTAATCTTAGGATTAAGTGTAAGTAACCGGTCAATATAGTCCTCAATCCGATTGAACCGCTCTTCAGGAGTAGTAAAGTCCAGAAGTTCCTCTACAGACAGCACTCTTGCACCATGAATAACAATCCTGTTTGCATGATCAACGAGCATATATCCGTAGGGTGCATCCTTCTTGCCGAAGAATACAATGTCAATGCCGAACTTCGTTTTCAATTCCTTTTGCAGCTCCTCCTTGTTGGAACTTACGTCACGGTATTTCTTTAATACACTTCTGAGCTGACGGCAACGTGTTCTTTCCCGATAACCGCTCTTGAAAAGACTTTCTATTTCAGTAAAAGGAATTTCCTTCTGAACCTTTCCACCATGCTTAATAAAAACATTTTCATCTTTCTGATATACTTCATATCCCATGGAAACCATGATTGCCTTGAACTGGGCAAAGGAAGAGAATGTATATTGTTTGGCAGCATCAATATCATTTTCCGTTTTCATTTTCCTGTCATTTCCCAAAATACGGTCAATGACCTCCTGGGAACGTCTGCGCTCATGGCTGTGCTGAATCTTTCTTCCATCAGGTGCCACTCTTGAAGTGACAATATGAAGATGGGTATTCTCCGTATCATAATGGGAGTAAACAAGCAACGGTTGACCGGATTCTCCGTATCCCATTTCCTTGAGATACTGGTGTGCAAAATCCAGCAACTCATCTTCCGACATTTCGTGTCCCTTACATGATATGGCTACATGAAATTGCGGTTTCCTGATTCTGCTGTTCTGTGAACTGTATTTCTGGAGATAACCGACCAGTTCACTCGGGGTAGGTTTGTGAAATGTTCCGAGTGAACCGAAATTCTGAATCTCGATAAGCCGTGCAACACCTTTCGAGACTTTATGTTCATTGTAACCGACAGCATGGAAGTTCGTACTTCCTGGTAATATGGTTGCTATCATATTGAATCTTTATTTATCAAGGTTTAAGTGACTGAGAAACCAAAATACTTCAAGTTCATTAATTTACAGTTACACAATAATAATATCTGAAATGATTGAATACCGTGTAATCTGCAATTCAGATTCTGACAGCTTTCTGTGTCAGAGAATCAAGGTCTTTCTTTATTCGGTTTAATGTATCCTGCGTTTCAAGGATAACAGGTAACAGAACTTCCTGAATATAGCCGGGTGCGAGTAATCCGGCTACCGCAAGCTCATTGGCACGTTTAACCGACTGATTAAGGTTACCTCCAGCCCAGGAAAGTTCATTCTGATATTTCCGGTAAAACAAACCCAAATCATTCATCAGTTCGAGCTGCCTTTTGGTACCGATATTTGAATATTCTGCCAGTGCCGAGCGTATATAATGGCTCACAGATGAATAGGAGGCAGATTTCTCCTTAAACTGTTGTACTTCCTCCGGTGTCATTCTGACCTTGATGTACTTGGTTCTCTGATTCTTCATGCTTGGATACATTGGTGGTTAGGTTTCCCGGACCATCTTTCGCCATGCGAAACAACGGCCAGCCGCTCCGATGCGCCAGCATTCGGCAAGTTACTTTTGTGAGTACGAAACGGAGTTTTGTGGCCACAAAAGTACAACTTGCTTGGAAAACTCTGTACGGCAGAACAATGCCTTCCGGGAATGATTATTACACCCAAATTTACCGGAGAAGCCGTTGCAAACCGAAATCAACAACACAATTCTTTGGAGGCATATTCCTGCTAACCATGTGCTGTAGCATCCGGTTGTCTTGGAATATCCACATAGCGGAATATTGTTGTATAGAGTCCTAAAACTCATCAAACCAATTTTTGTCTATTCAGAAACAGATGCTATAAGTATTATTCGATTTTATAACCATAAAAATCGCAGTAATAAGAAAATAATGTTTCTATACATATGGTTGGATAAACCAAAGTTTCAAAAACACACAAGATGTAGTTATATGGGATAGATGGCTATTGTTCTCATAAAACCTATATCCAATATAATATGTAATCCCGATACCATGATAGCATGGTAAAAGTAACCTGATTATCTAAGTTATTGGAATCCCAATAAAAGGGAAAATATAATCTTGTAGCTGATTCAGCTGATGAAATGGCTATCGGGAAACCTTATTTTATTTGAACTATATTGCAAAAATATTCAGACAGAATAACCTTGCATTCAGAGTCTGGAGGGACCTCGTTATCATGGTGATATAACACTGATAATCAGTAAAAATCTACTCGAATAATAAGAAAATAGTGTTGCGTAAATTTCTGTATCTCATTGATTTTTAGTATATTTATATAATTAATAAGCTCTTATACTCATAAATATTACACATTATGTTTGAATTGCTGTTGATTATATATCTGCTGCCGGTACTTATTATCAGTGTGCTACTCCTGAAACTGGTATTCTGGTTTTTGAGGATTTCCATACGTCTGGCTGTATGGCTGATAAAGAAGACTGTCATATTTATATGGAAGCTTATCATACTTGTCTTTGCTATAATTATAGGCCGTGAAATCATGTTCTGGAATCAACCGGACAAATAGAAAGAACCGTATCAGTGAGTGAAATGATACGGTTCTGATATTAATGGACTGATTTTTCCCTCTATGTGTCCAATTTAGAATCCCTTGCCTTTGCTTCTGACATATACTGCTTCTTTTTGAGAATCACAGTTTGTTAATCGGAACTGTACGTTACATCCTACGGGTATGTCATTAGGAAGTTGATTGGCAAGTGCTGAAATAACATCATCAACGGTATCAAAACCTATGTCTGTAACTTCGGCAATAACTTCGCCTTTGAAATATGCTCTTCCATATATCATCATCTTTTTTGTAATACGAAACATTTTCTCTGCAGGTGATTCAAGGTTACGAACCAAACTCTGTTTACTGTTTTTATTACTGAAAAATATGAAGTCTATGATTTTTGCATTAAGTTCCCATGCCGGAGTAAAGTCTATTTTTACATAGCCTCTTGTTATATTAAATCCATGGCTATGGTTCATACCAAATGCTACCTCATACATATTTGCTCCACAATCGTTTTGAGCAATGGTTGCCCAGGTATGACGAAACGTATAAAAGCAATAATATTCCTCCTTGGACATTCCCATATCTTGGCATATTCGCCTGATTCCCATATTTATATTGGCATTGAAACTATCGGAATTACTATAGCGACTATGAAAATTAAACAGATATTCATCTGTTTGGTCCGTAGATAGATATTTATTAAATGTATCCTGTATAAACGGTTCAATACGAATCTCCATGTATGCTTCATCCCTACGACTATGTCTTGTTTTCGCTCTCTTATATCCTATAATACCATTTTTGTAATCTTTCTTTTTCAGTTCGTAAAGGTCTATCGTGTTAATACCACCCATACACAATGAAAGCAGGGCTATATCTCTGCCGAGTTCAGGAAGGGGAGATACCATTTTACTTTGTGGCAGAGGACGATTAAAGAATTCACGACAAGCTTCTGCACTGATTGCTATTTTCAGTGTATTGTCTGATTTTGGGATTATAATTTTTAGCCATGGATTGTATTTTATACGCAAAATACCACGTTCTTCGTCATTCAATTCTATGATTGCTTTCTTAAAAATCTGTCTGATACAAGTAGGATACATTTCTTTTGCTCTGCTGGTCTTATACAATGTGTCAATCCATTGTGTTAAAACAGAAGTCGTAAGAATGCTAAACATGATTTTGGTAGTACCTATATACCGTTCTAAATGATTGACTGCAAGTTTATAGTTTTTTGCATTACGTTCATGCCCTTCAGATTCCATCTTCGAAATAAACTTTCTCGCATAATCACTGAAGCATGTCTCTTCATCATTTTTGTGAAGGAATTCTATGACATCCTTAAGTTCCCAAAATGTAGCGTCAACACGATTCAGTTTGTCTGTATATTGGCGTATGATTATAGCACAATATTCATTCACTACCGGGTCTGTTAACTCACCATTACTGGTTATATGAGCCGGATCAATAATCTTGTTAGTCTTGATGTAACTTGTTTTGCGCTGATGTGTGACTCTGATGTAAACTGTATAGAATCCATCTGATCTTGGCTTTTTTACCGTTGCTTTGAATGTTGTCATACCTACTATATTTTAATGATAAAACAATGGGGAAAACTTTGGGGTAAACGGGGTAAACATGGCCATTTTTGGGGTAAACATAGAGTAAAACAAATACGTTTATTTGGCTCATTTTTTGCGGTCAAATGTACGAACCGTCTAAGCGCAAATCAGGCTGTAATTACCGTAAAACGGTGAATTACAGCCTGATATAAAAATAATATTTTTAAGAGATTATTCCTCGATTGCAGCCTGGGCAGCAGCAAGTCTGGCGATAGGTACGCGGAATGGAGAACAAGATACATAATTCAAACCAACTTTGTGACAGAATTTCACTGATGAAGGTTCACCACCATGTTCACCGCAGATACCGCATTTCAAATCAGGACGAACTGAACGACCTTTATCTACAGCCATTTCAATCAGCTGACCTACACCATTTTGATCGAGTACTTGGAACGGGTCTACTTTCAGAATCTTCTTTTCCAGATATACCGGCAAGAATGAAGCGATATCGTCACGGGAATAGCCGAAGGTCATCTGAGTCAAGTCATTGGTACCGAATGAGAAGTATTCTGCACGGCTGGCAATGCGGTTGGCTGTCAATGCAGCACGCGGAATTTCAATCATGGTACCTACCTTGAACGGAATTTCCATACCTTCTTTTTCAAATAATGCTGCTGCTGCATCACGGATTACCTTTTCCTGAGCTTCGAATTCATACAGGATACCGGTCAAGGGAACCATAATTTCGGGATGCGGATCATATCCTTCTTTCTTCAGTTCAATTGCAGCACCTAGAATCGCTTGAGTCTGCATCTCTGTGATTTCGGGATAGGTGTTACCCAAACGACAGCCGCGGTGGCCTAACATCGGATTGTGTTCACACAGACTTTCCACACGTTTTTTGATTTCCTGTACAGTTACGCCCATTGCTTTAGCCATTTCTTCCTGACCTTTTGCATCGTGGGGAACGAACTCATGCAAAGGAGGATCGAGCAGACGAACATTAACCGGACATCCATCCATAGCCTTAAAGATGCCTTTGAAGTCGGCTTTCTGATAAGGAAGCAATTTGGCTAGAGCTTTTCTGCGTCCTTCTACATCCGGTGATAGGATCATTTCACGCATAGCGACAATCTTTTCAGCATCAAAGAACATGTGTTCTGTACGGCAAAGACCGATACCTGAAGCACCAAAGGCGCGAGCTACTTCCGCATCATGCGGAGTATCAGCGTTGGTGCGGACATTCAGCTTGGTGTATTTGTTGCAAAGATCCATCAATGCGGCGAAATCGCCTGAAACTTCGGCTGCTTTGGTTTCCACTTTACCTTTATATACTTCACCGGTAGTACCGTTCAGAGAGATGAAATCACCTTCTTTTAATGTAATACCTTCAATTTCTACGGTACGTGTCTTATAATCCACATTGATAGCACCAGCACCGGATACGCAGCATTTACCCATACCACGGGCCACAACTGCAGCGTGAGAAGTCATGCCGCCACGTGCGGTCAGGATGCCTTCGGCGACAGCCATACCTGCCAAGTCTTCCGGAGAAGTCTCTATACGTACCATTACTACTTTCTTACCATCGGCGGCCCATTTAGCTGCATCATCGGCGAAGAACACAATCTGACCGGTAGCAGCACCCGGAGAAGCGGGCAAACCACGAGTCAAAACTTTTGCTTCTTTCAAAGCTTTCTTATCGAACACAGGGTGGAGAAGTTCGTCTAATTTATTAGGTTCGCAACGCTCCAACGCTGTTTTTTCATCAATCATTCCCTGACGCAACAAGTCCATGGCGATTTTTACCATAGCTGCTCCGGTACGTTTACCGTTGCGAGTCTGCAAAAACCATAATTTCCCTTCCTGTACAGTAAATTCCATATCCTGCATATCGCGATAGTGGTTTTCCAATTTGGTCTGCAGGGCATCCAGTTCTTTGTAGATTTCCGGCATGGCTTCTTCCATAGAGGGATATTTGGCTATGCGTTCTTCTTCAGAAATACCGGCACGTTCTGCCCAACGCTGAGAACCGATTTTTGTGATTTGTTGCGGGGTACGGATACCGGCTACAACATCTTCACCTTGTGCGTTGATCAAATATTCGCCATTAAACAAATCCTCACCGTTACCAGCGTCACGAGAGAAGCAAACACCGGTAGCTGAAGTGTCACCCATGTTACCGAATACCATGGCTTGTACACTTACAGCAGTACCCCATTCGGCAGGAATACCTTCCATCTTGCGGTAAAGAATGGCGCGTTCGTTCATCCAACTACGGAATACAGCACAGATGGCACCCCAAAGTTGCTCGTATGCACAGGTCGGAAAATCTTGTCCGGTTTGTTCTTTTACAGCGACTTTAAAGCGTTTAACCAGTTCTTTAAGGTCTTCCACTTCTAATTCGTTGTCTAGCTTCACACCTTTTTCTTCCTTTACTTTTTCGATGATTTCCTCGAAAGGGTCGATGTCTTCCTTATTTACCGGCTTCATACCCAATACTACGTCACCATACATTTGTACGAAACGACGGTAAGAATCCCATGCGAAACGAGGACGTCCGGTCTTGCGGCTCAAGCCTTCCACCACTTCGTCATTTAAACCTAAATTAAGGATTGTATCCATCATTCCAGGCATGGAAGCACGAGCACCTGAACGTACGGAAACCAATAACGGATTTTCTATATCACCGAATTTAGAGTTCATCAGACTTTCAATGTTGGCGATGGCTTTCTCAACATCCGCTTTCAGCAGTTCTACTACTTTATCTCTACCTAACTCATAATATTCGCTACAAACTTCTGTGGTGATTGTAAATCCCGGAGGTACGGGAACACCGATTAGATTCATTTCAGCCAGGTTAGCGCCTTTTCCACCAAGCAGATTTCTCATATCTGCTTTTCCTTCAGCTTGTCCATTACCAAAGGTGTAAACTCTTTTTTTATCCATAATAATGTATTTAAAGTTAACTCGCTCAAAAAATGTAATCGCAAAACTATACATATTTTATTTATCTCCAAACTATTTACTGAAAAAAATTAGCAGAAATTGTAATTTCTACTTTACAATTTTAATATCTTTCGATTTATGGGGGTATATTCGGGGAAAATGCTTAAATTTGTCCCCAAATTAACTTATTCGGAAAAGTGGCTAGAAAGAAGAAAGAACTTCCATTATTAGAGAAGGTAACGATAACAGATGTAGCTGCCGAAGGAAAAGCTTTGGCGAAAGTGAATGACTTGGTAGTGTTTGTGCCTTATGTAGTACCCGGTGATGTGGTAGACTTGCAGGTAAAACGTAAGAAAAATCATTATGCAGAAGCTGTGGCAGTGAAATTCCATGAGTATTCTCCTGTGCGTGCAGTACCCTTCTGTCAGCATTATGGTGTATGTGGTGGTTGTAAGTGGCAGTGTCTGCCATACACAGAACAAATAAAGTATAAGCAAAAGCAGGTGGCGGATAACCTGACCCGTATCGGCAAGATTGAATTGCCGGAAATTTCACCTATCATGGGGTCGGAAAAAACGGAATTTTATCGCAACAAATTGGAATTTACGTTTTCTAACAAACGTTGGCTGACAGAGGAAGAGGTAAAGGAAGATGTGAAGTACGATCAGATGAATGCCGTAGGTTTCCACATTCCCGGTGCATTTGACAAGGTGCTGGCTATAGACAAGTGCTGGTTACAGGATGATATCAGCAACCAGATACGCAATGCGATTCGTGACTATGCATACGAACACAATTATTCTTTCTTTAATCTGCGTTCTCAAGAAGGAATGCTTCGCAACTTGATGATTCGTACCTCAAGTACGGGTGAGCTTATGGTGTTGCTGCAATGCAAGATTGTAGAAGAGGGTGAATTGGATTTAATGAAGCGGTTACTGACTTTTGTTGCAGAACGTTTTCCGCAAATCACTTCCTTGTTATATGTAGTCAATAATAAGTGTAATGATACCATTAACGATCTGGATGTGATGGTGTTTAAAGGGAATGACCATATTTTTGAGGAAATGGAAGGCTTGCGATTCAAGATAGGAGCGAAATCATTTTATCAAACTAATTCCGGACAGGCGTATAATCTTTATAAGGTGGCCCGTAATTTTGCCAGATTGACTGGTAATGAGTTGGTGTATGATCTTTATACGGGGACTGGAACCATAGCCAACTTCGTTTCACGTCAGGCAAAGAAAGTGATTGGTATCGAATATGTGCCTGAAGCGATAGAAGATGCCAAAGTGAATTCGGCAATCAATGGCATTGACAATACCTTATTTTATGCCGGTGACATGAAGGATATCCTGACTCAAGAGTTCATCAGTCAACATGGTCGTCCTGATGTTATCATCACTGATCCTCCCCGTGCCGGAATGCACGATGATGTGATTAATACAATCCTTTTTGCTGAGCCTCAGCGGATTGTGTATGTTAGCTGTAATCCAGCCACTCAGGCACGTGATTTGTCTTTGTTAGATGCCAAATACAAGGTGATGGCCGTGCAACCCGTAGATATGTTCCCCCATACACATCATGTGGAAAATGTAGTGTTGCTGGAAAAAAGAGGATAATCCGAATGGCTCAATTATAAATTGTTTAAACAGTAAATAGAATTATGTCAAGAGGTAAAAAAAATGATTCCGGCAGACCAAAGGCGAAAAGCGTTGCCCGATATACTATATATAATGTGACGGAGTCCGCTGAGCTGATGGATTTCCTGATGCGGAAAATGGCGGGAATCAGTCGTAGCAAGGTAAAGGCGTTGCTTGCCAACCGTGTGATTTTGGTAGATAATGTGATTACTACTCAATATAACTTCGCGTTGAAACCAGGTATGAAAGTGCAGATGTCTAAGGCGAAGAATAACCGTGAGTTTAAACATCCGATGCTGAAACTGGTATACGAGGATGCTTATATCTTGGTGGTGGAAAAGAAGGAAGGGTTGCTTTCTGTCAGCACAGAACGTCAGAAGGAACGTACTGCACAACATATTTTGAATGAGTATGTAAAGCGCTCACATCGTTTCAACCGCGTATTTGTAGTACATCGTCTGGACCGTGAAACTTCGGGATTGATGATGTATGCCAAGGATGAAAAAACCCAGAATACTTTACGTGATAATTGGCATGATATTGTGACGGACCGTCGTTATGTGTCCATCGTTTCTGGTGATATGGAGAAGGATTACGGTACAGTAGAGTCTTGGTTGACCGACCGGAAATTGTATGTTAGTTCCAGTCCTGTGGATGATGGGGAAGGTAAGTTTGCGGTTACTCATTATAAAACAATAAAGCGAGCCAATGGATATTCTTTGGTGGAGTTGGATTTGGAAACAGGACGTAAGAATCAGATTCGTGTGCATATGTCGGATTTAGGTCATCCTGTTATTGGTGACCGGCGTTATGGCAGTGAGTGTGATCCTTTAGGACGATTGGCGTTACATGCCTTCAAGTTATGCTTCTATCATCCGGTAACCAGAGAGTTGATGGAGTTTGAAACTCCTTATCCTACGGCATTTAAAGGATTAATGCAGAAAAAATAGGAAGCTTCGTCTGTTAAAATTAAATAAAAGACGTCTTCGCTTTTATTTTGAGCAGAGATTGAGAATAAAAGTAAGACAATATCCATCCGTCTACATTTTGGTAGGTGGATGGATATTGTTGTTTTGGATATAATAAGATACTATCATACTGGGATAAAAAAATGATACCGACTTATCACAAGCCGGTATCACGAAAAAATAATCACTTTATTATTTTGTAATCATCCAGCTTTGTGCGCTCACAAAGCACGGGGAATAAAAAGTTATTTATATACTAACACTGTAAACAACTACTTTCACAAGCTATTGTTTACTTACCTAATAAAAGGTAGCTTAACAAATATCACTTAATGTTCATTTTTTTTGTTTGACCTTACAAAGGTAACACAAAAATTGAGAATTATACTATATAGTTCTAATAACGGATAATATTGCGGTAATTTAGGCGCTATTTAAGCCATTTATCTAACCAGTTAAAGAATGTGCGTTGCCATAACACTCCATTTTGCGGTTTCAAGACCCAATGATTCTCATCCGGATATAATAAAAGTTCGGCCGGAACACCGCGCAACACAGCCGCATTGAATGCCGACATACCTTGTGAAGCGAGAATTCTATAATCTTTTTCACCATGAATGCAGAGAATAGGAGTGTCCCATTTGTCAACGAAGCGATGGGGAGAGTTGGCAAAGGTACGTTGGGCTGTTGCATTGTTTTTGTCCCAATATGCACCACCCATATCCCAGTTGGCGAACCACATTTCTTCTGTCTCCAGATATTGCTGTTCCATATTGAATATACCATCGTGTGCAATAAATGCTTTAAAACGTTTGTTATGGTGTCCCGCCAGCCAATAGACGGAGAATCCGCCGAAGCTGGCACCTACGCATCCTAAACGGTCGGTATCTACATATGGTTCTTTCGAAATATCATCTATGGCGGATAAATAGTCTTTCATACATTGACCTCCGTAGTCACCGCTAATTTGTTCCAACCATTCCATGCCGAATCCGGGCAGACCGCGACGATTCGGAGCGATGATAATATAATCGTTGGCTGCCATAATCTGGAAGTTCCAGCGATAGCTCCAGAATTGGCTAACGGGACTTTGTGGCCCACCTTCACAGAATAACAAAGTAGGATACTTCTTGTTTGCGTCAAAATTAGTGGGATAGATCACCCATGAGAGCATTTGCTTGCCGTCAGTAGTCTTGGTCCATCTTTCCTCTACTTTGCCCAATTTCAGTTGTTTAAAGATGTGGTCATTCTCGTGTGAGAGTTGTGCCACTTGTCCGTCGGCAGGAGTGAGAGTGTAGATTTCATCAGCAGCACTGATAGAATGACGTTTGGTAATTATTTTGTCGCCTGCCATGGCTACTGATCCGTAGTCATACATGCCGTCAGTCAGTTTTTTTATATCACCATTCAGATTGGTACTGTATACCATGCTGGTTCCATGCCATACACCGATAAAATACAGACTTTGTGAATCATTGTTCCAGCAGTAGTCATCTACGCCCGATTCGAAACTTTCGGTGACAAATGTCTTTTGGCCGTTATTCAAATTGTAGACGCACAGGCGGTTTCGGTCGCTTTCGTAACCATCGCGCTCCATGCTTTGCCATGCAATGTATTTGCCATCGGGACTGAATTTCGGATTAGTGTCATATCCTCTCATCTCATCTGTTCCATTCGAATCTTGTCCATTCAGTTTGCACAGGTTCAGTGTTGTGCCTTTTTCTATATTATATAGGTATATATCTGAGTCGGTAGATACTGCGTATGCCAATCCTTGCTTCTTTCGGCTGGTGTAAGCTATTTGTTTAGAGTCGTTGCTCCAAGCCAGTTGCTCGATACCTCCGAAAGGTTTCATTGGAGCTTCAAACGGTTCACCTTCCATGATATCGGTGGCTGCTCCCATCATGTTACCATTAAAATCAGCGATAAAAGGATGCGGAATACTTTCTACCCATTCGTCCCAATGTTTATACATCAGGTCGTTTACAATGATACCACTGGCTTTGGGTAGGTCAGGGTAGAGGTCTACGGTGCGTTGGCCGTATTTTATTTGTGAGATGAAAAGAATCTTTTTGCCGTCCGGTGAAAAAGAGAATCCTTCTATGTCTCCTTTGAAATCGGAAATAATACGGCGTTCCGTACCGTCAGGATTCATCTCCCAAATCTGGCTGCCACCACTTTCATTGCATAAGAATGCGATTTTTGTTCCGCCTTTTATCCATTGAGGTTCGCTTTCATTCCAGGCTGTTTGAGTAAGCAGGGTGTTGTTCTTTCCATCGGTATTCATTACGTAAATTACATGATGGCTTTTGTTCTCGGGAACACTATAATAGGCTACAGTGTAGGCTATCTTTTTGCCGTCGGGGGAAATACTCAGACTGCCTATACGTCCCATTGCCCACAGGGCTTCGGGGGTGAGACGGCCATCTTTGATGGTGATTTCTTGCTTACCTATAATGGGTTCGTAGCCCTGTCCTTCCTGCTTTACTTCGGTACAGGAAGAAGCTAGCATAAGTGCTGCTGCCATGATGGTTGCGCTTGATTTATTCATATCTAAAAATTGTTTTTGATGATTAATTGACTGCAAAAATACGTATAAAAGCCGGTGATGTGAAATGTTCCTGCATATTTGTTTTGTTTCTTTGTGTGCTTGTGGATGGTATCTTTGCTGAGAGGAATAAATATAGAAGTAGCTATCGTATTATTACAGAACAGCGAAGACCGCTATTCTGTAATAATACGGCGGCCTTCGCTGTCTTTTTAAGGGAGTGTAAACTCGTTATTTTTTTCCTTTATTCATTCTTTCTTGTTGCAGACGCTCCTGCTCCTTTTGCAAAGCCTCCAGTTTGGCCATTAGTCCGCCACCACCTGGTTTGCCGCCATTCTTTTGGCTTTTCTTTTCTTTCCGTGCTTCCAGCATGGCAAGGAGTTTCTTTTCATCAGTTGTTTTGCGCAGAATCACCATAGTGAGGATACCAATCAGTCCGGAAATGAAGTAATAATAATTCAAACCGGAAGAATAACCGTTGAAGATGAAAATAAACATGACTGGCATGATATACATCATTAGTTTCATACCCGGCATTTGCTGTTGTCCCATATCCTGCTGTTTCATGGTGTACATGGTATTCAGAATATTAGTGATACTGAACAGCAAACAGAAGAGGCTTAAATGATTGCCCAGCAAAGGAATGTTGGTTCCCCAGTTGATAATATCATCATAAGTGGATAAGTCCGGGGCCCATAAGAAACTTTGTTGACGCAACTCAATAGCGTTAGGCACGAAGAAGAATAAAGCCATGAATACCGGCATTTGTATCAGCATAGGCAAGCAACCTCCCATGGGGCTTACTCCGTATTTGCTGTAAAGTGCCATCGTTTCCTGTTGCTTTTTTAAAGCATCCTCTTTCTTGGGATATTTTGCATTAATCTCGTTGATATACGGTTTCAGGACGCGCATCTTGGCAGAAGACATATATGATTTGTAGGTAGCCGGATAAACTAACACTTTGACGATAATTGTCATCAGCAGCAATACGACACCCATGCTCAGTCCCCAACCCGAGAGCCAATCAAACAAATTAATAGTGAACCAGCGGTTTACCCAGCGGATAATGGGCCATCCCAAATAAACCAGATCTTCTAGTTCCAAGTCTTTTTGGGAAAGGCTTAGATCATTGCTGTTCAGCAAAGTCTTGAAATGGTTCGGACCGAAGTAGAACTGCATATTGGTAGACTGCTTTCCGGTAGGATCAAAGAAAGTTGTCATGTCTGCGGTATAGTTCTTCATATATCCGCTTCCTTCCTGTTGGGGGGTAGAGGTTAGGGAGGCTTTGTCAAAATCTTGATCGGCAATAAGTACGCTTGAGAAGAACTGATTTTTGAAAGCAATCCAGTCCAAACGATCAGTTACATCTTCTTTTGCTTCTTTCATTTCGTTCAGATAATCTGAACTTTTTTCTACTGGCTTGTAGGTGAGCGAGGTATAGCGCTGCTCGAAGCTGAAACCTTTTTCAAGTTGACGTGCCCGTTGACGCCAGTTTATATTGACAGTGTTCAGGGCAGGAGGGAAGAAATTCTGCATGCCATTTGCGCGAATTGTGAAATTCACCATGTAAGCATCCGGCAAAAGTTTGTAATCGAAATCTATATAGCCTCCATTGTTTGCTGCCAGACGCATGGTTACAGTGCTGTCTGTTACGTTGGTAGGCTGGAAATACATATCCTCGGTCAAAATGTTTTCATTCTTTCCTTCGAAAGCGAAATTCATGCCCGAATCTTTTTCATCAAACAGCATCAAAGGCTTGCCGTCCTGTCCATTATAGTCTTTTAATATGGCTGCACATACCCGTCCACCTTTATTGGTGAAAGTCAGTTTTACTACATTATTTTCCAGTGTCGTTAGCTGTTCCGCACCTTGGCTTGCGCCATAGAACATAGAGGTAGAGTCTAAATGCAATGTTGCATTCTGGCTCTGTGTCGTGGCAGCCTGTGCCTGTCGTTCGGCCTCTTTTTGGGCTATCGCCTGAATGGAATCCTGATAATGTTTGGCACGTGCCATTTCTTCCTGGCTAGGACGGTTGTAGATGCTGAAGCCTATCACAACTGCACCAATCAGGGCGAATCCCACTAAAGTGTTTTTGTCCATTTTTACTTGTTTACCTTATTATATTATAATTCTCGTTTCTTATTTGTCTATTGCCGCTTTGATAAATGACAGGAACAAAGGATGTGGTTTCAATACTGTACTGCTGTACTCGGGATGGAACTGGACTCCGATGAACCATTTTAATGTTGGAATTTCAATTATTTCCACTAAATCGGATTCTGGATTGGTACCCACACATTTCATACCCGCCTTTTCGTACTCCTGCTTATAGTCATTGTTGAATTCGTAGCGGTGACGGTGGCGTTCCTGTATATGTTCGCTTTTATAGGCTTCGAAAGTCTTTGAGTGTTGGTCAAGGATACATTCATAGGCCCCTAGGCGCATAGTGCCGCCCATGTTGGTAATAGCTTTCTGTTCTTCCATAATGTCTATCACGTTGTGTGGCGTTTTTTCATCTATTTCACGGCTATTGGCATCTGTATAACCTAGCACGTTACGGGCAAACTCAATAGCCATGCACTGCATACCTAGACAGATACCAAAAGTGGGTACATTGTGTGTACGTGCATATTTAATAGCGACGAACTTACCTTCTATGCCACGTTGTCCGAATCCTGGACAGATGATGATACCATCCATTTCCTTAATTTGCTCTTCTACATTGGCATCTGTCAGTTTCTCGCTATTGATGAAGTGGATATCCGCTTTACGGTCATTGTAAGTGGCTGCTTGTGACAAAGCTTCAAGGATAGATTTATATGCGTCTTGTAAATCGTATTTACCAACTAATCCAATTTTTACTTTTTTAGTTGCTTTGTGACGACGATCTAGAAAATCTCTCCATGGGCCGAGGGTTGGAGTTTCACCCACGGGCAATCCCATTTTTTGAAGGATGGTTACATCCAGTCCTTGTTCCTGCATACGCAAAGGTACTTCATAAATAGTGGGCATATCGATGGACTGCACCACAGCATTTTCATCTACGTTACAGAATAGAGCAACTTTCTTTTTCAAATTAGTGCTCAATTCGTGCTCGGTACGCAATACCAATATGTCTGGCTGAATACCTACGGATTGCAATTCTTTTACAGAGTGTTGGGTAGGTTTGGTCTTCAATTCGCCTGCTGCCGCCAGATAAGGAACATAAGTAAGGTGTACGCACAACGCATTACGTCCCATTTCCCATTTCAATTGGCGGATACTTTCCAAATAAGGAAGTGATTCAATATCACCTACAGTACCACCAATTTCGGTAATGACAAAATCAAATTTATATTTGCTTCCCAATAATTTTACATTGCGTTTGATCTCGTCGGTAATATGGGGGATAACCTGAATAGTTTTTCCCAAATAGTCACCGCGGCGTTCTTTGTCAATAACACTTTTGTAAATACGTCCTGTTGTAATGTTATTGGCTTTAGTTGTCTGGATGCCCAAAAAACGTTCGTAATGTCCCAAATCGAGGTCGGCTTCGTGTCCGTCTACCGTTACATAACATTCACCATGTTCATAAGGATTCAAAGTTCCCGGATCGATATTGATGTACGGATCGAACTTTTGAATTGTCACATTGTAGCCTCTGGCTTGCAGTAATTTACCTATTGATGATGAAATAATACCTTTACCTAATGAGGAGGCAACACCACCAGTTACGAAGATATACTTAGTTTCTCCCACTACTTAATATTTTTAAATGTTATTTTCTTAATTATCAATATCGCAATATTTATCAAAGTTGCAAAATTACAAAATCTTTTTCAATATCGTCGGATATGCTTTAAAAAATCATTTGATGAAATTGAATTTATCATTCGTTATTATATAAAGGAAACAGTTTTTTGGGAAAAGGAAAATTAAGTGTATTTTTGCACAAAACTAAAAATAGTATGAGAAAAAGTATATGTTTGACTATAGTGCTTGCTGTATTCTGTATGGGAGAGGCATCGGCACAGAAAGTAACCAAGACGAAAGAAGATCCGGCTGTGAAAGCCTTTTCTGATTCATTATCAGCTTTGAGCGCATCTTATTTTGCTTATTTCAGACTGTGGGATGATTTGAATATCCCGGCTCCCCGGTGGGTACGTCCTAATCCGGCTTTTTATAAGTTGTTTGTTCCGCCCACTTATTATGAAGCTCCTATAAAAGAAATTTTTGAAATAAAATGGAGTCCGGATACGAAAATAATGACGGCTGTTGATTCGCTGTATATGGGGAAACGCGACTCTGTATCTGCTGCTATATATCAGCTGCCCGATTTGGAAACCTTGGCCGCTGCAGACCGTTGGTCGAATAATATATTAAGGAATTATTATTTGCAATATCCGGGCAGACTGGTGAATAACGAACTTTATTTGGCCGACCTGAAACCACTGGAAAATAATCAGATAGTAAAAAGACCAAGGAAAGAGAAAATCAAAAGTTTCCTTCAACCGGAAACACCGGTGGAAAGCTTGACTACGGATAATGAATTGTTGGTGGTACGTCCTAACTTTTGGACGCATAAGGGGAATGGATATGTTCAGTTCACACAACATTATATTTCAGATAACTGGTATAAAGGTGGTGAAAGTACTAATGCGCTATTGTCTGGCTTGGTGCTGGAAGCTAATTTTGATGACCGCCAGCGTATAGAGTTTGAAAATAAGCTGGAAATAAAATTGGGTTTTGTTACAGCACCGTCAGATACAGTGCATAAATATAAGACGAATGCCGACTTGTTTCGTTTAAACAGTAAACTGGGTGTGAAAGCGTTCAAAAACTGGTATTATACTTTGGCGGGCGAGTTCAAGACCCAGTTTTTTGGGAATTATAAGACGAATACGAATGATATGATTTCTAATTTTCTGTCTCCCGCTCAATTGGATATAACCCTCGGTATGGACTTTAAGCAGAATAAGAAGAATTATTCATTGTCTTTGTTAGGATCTCCACTGGCGTATACTTTTATGTATATCAGTAATGATAAGATAACTGATCCGGGTGCTTTTAATGTGGATCCGGGGCATAAAACAGCAAATCTTTTCGGTTCGAAATTTACAGGTAATCTGACTTGGAAAATTATTCCCAGTATTGTGTGGGAATCTAAATTGGAGTACTTTACAACTTATGACACCGTAATTGCCAGTTGGGAAAATACATTCAATTTTGTATTGAACCGCTATTTGTCTACTAAGTTGTTTGTTCATGCGCGTTATGATGACGGTGTGACATTGACTGAGGATAACAAGAGTTATTTCCAGTTGCAGGAATTGCTTAGTTTTGGTTTGAATTATACTTGGTAAAGAGGAGAGTGTAAGTGATATTGATAGAAAATCAATAAAAACACGGATGCCGCAGAATACCAAATCCTGCGGCATCCGTGTTTTTATCTGAGAATGGTTTTCTATTTTATTTATGTTCATCCAGCAACGTTTGCACAATTCTTTCTGCAGTGTGTCCATCCCAGCGTTCCGGTAAAAGCCCCTTTTGCCATTCTCCTTTATTCAGCATGTCAAGGGCGTTTGCTAAGATTTCAGGGTCTTCCCCCACTAGCCGGTTTGTGCCGATTGTCACTGTTTCGGGATGTTCTGCATACGTACTTAATGTCATACAGGGGATTCCTAAAAAAGTAGCTTCTTCCGCTACGTTACCCGAATCTGTAATGAGACCCTGGGCATGGCTCACTAAATAACCGAATGACAAATAAGGTTGCGGTGGTAATATATATAACCTTTCAGAAGTAATATCTAAAACAGACAGCTTGTTTTTTACATACGTGTGGAGCGGTGCCACGATCGGCTTGTCTGTTTTTTCCAGTATAGTGCGGAAGATAGCTTTCAGTGCAGTATCATTGTTTAGCAATGAATGCTTGTTCAAGGTTAGCAAGAGGTATTCTTTTTCTTTCAGTCCCATAATAGAGAATGCTACCGGGCGCTGTAAGCGAGTACGGTTATAACGCAGCGTATCAATCAGAATGTTTCCTACAAAATGTACATGTGCTTGTTCGGTTCCTGTTTGATTCAGATTGCGGTTGGCTACCATTCCGGCCGTGAATAGATAATCAGACAAGCCATCTGTTATCATACTGTTTACTTCTTTTGGCATATCCATATCGAAAGAACGGGTTCCGGCCACTAGATGAGCAACTTTTATCCCCTTCTTTTTAGCCACGATAGAACACGCCATAGTAGGAGTTAGGTCATCCACTACAAGTACTACCTGTGCAGGATGTTGTTCCAGTTCGCGGGCGAAAGCTACCAATATACCTGCCATTCGCTGGAAAAAATCTGTATTATCCACATGCAGATACACATCGGGACGCGGCATATCTAGGTCTGTAAACAGAGAAGGTTCCAAACTTTTATCTTCGTCCGAACCTGTGTAGACCAGGCGGGCAGTGATATTTTTTCCTGCTGCCTTTGCAGCTTTGATAGCACGCATTAATGGGGCTATTTTCATGAAATTGGGACGTGCACCGGCGATAATTGTTACTTTCATCTTATTTTAAGCTATTTTCTGAACACAAAAATACATTTTCTTATCGAATTTATTCGTTACTTTGCAGACAAATAACAACCATTATGCTAACATTTGTTCAAGTTTTAGATTTTATAGGTACGTTTGCCTTTGCCATCAGCGGTATCAGATTGGCGTCTGCCAAACAGTTTGACTGGTTTGGTGCGTATGTAGTGGGTTTGGCGACGGCTATCGGAGGAGGTACTATCCGTGATGTGCTTCTAGATGTGACTCCGGGTTGGATGACTGACCCTATATATTTAATATGTACAGGACTTGCATTGTTTTGGGTAATTGCTTTCGGCAAGTATTTGATTCATATGCATAACACTTTCTTCCTGTTCGACAGCATCGGCCTGGCACTATTTACAGTAGTGGGGGTAGGTAAAAGTATTGCTCTCGGATATCCTTTTTGGGTAGCTATAATCATGGGTAGTATCACTGGGGCCGCAGGTGGTGTGCTCCGCGATGTTTTTATTAATGAAATTCCGCTTATTTTTCGTAAAGAAATTTATGCAATGGCCTGTGTGGTGGGGGGATTAGCCTATTGGATATGTGATCTGTTTGGTCTGGAAGCCTTTATTTGCCAGATAATAGGAGGTAGTACTGTGTTTTTGGCGCGTATTTTAGCTGTTAAATATAGCATCTGTTTACCAATTTTAAAGGGGGAACAACGCTAAACAGCACCTGAAAACTATCAAAATAGGGGGTAAAAACTGATAAATGACGGTTTTTACCCCCTATTTTAATAGTTTTTTCTTTGACACCTATTTAAAATGCGCTATCCTTGCATTACCGAGAGCATGGAAAAAGAATATGAACCTAAACTGAAAGATTTATGAATAGCGTTAGTTTTAAAAAGAACCTGCTGGGTGTGCAAGAAGAATTACTTCGGTTTGCATACAAACTCACAGCCGACCGTGAGGAGGCTAATGACCTGCTACAAGAAACTTCATTGAAAGCGCTGGATAATGAAGACAAGTATATCCCCGATACAAACTTTAAGGGATGGATGTATACCATTATGCGTAACATCTTTATAAACAATTATAGGAAAATAGTGCGTGACCAGACATTTGTGGACCATACAGACAATCTCTACCATTTAAGTATGCCTCAGGATTCCGGCTTTGATAGTACCGAGGGAGCTTATGACATGAAAGAAATACATCGTATAGTCGGCTTGCTTCCCAAAGAATACCGTATTCCATTCGCTATGCATGTGTCGGGATTCAAATATCGTGAGATTGCCGAAAAGTTGGGATTGCCGTTGGGTACTGTAAAAAGCAGAATCTTTTTTACCAGACAACGCTTGCAAGGGCAACTCCGTGATTTTGTATAATCCAAAGGGAAAAATTATCAAAAAGGTAGAGTGAAATTCTTTTGCTCTGCCTTTTTGTTTTTATTGGTTTACAATATGATATTAAACATGTTTTTGGAAGCTAAAAAATAGATTCGAATATTAACTTTATTTTTATTCATTTGTTATATTTGCAAAAGGACAAGACACCTTTAAATCAAGTAATAATTATGAAAAAAGAAATCAAATTCAGTTTGGTCTACCGCGATATGTGGCAGTCATCAGGGAAGTACCAGCCCAGAGCTGATCAGTTAGCCAAAATTGCTCCTCTAATCGTTGAAATGGGGTGTTTTGCCCGAGTGGAAACTAATGGAGGTGCTTTTGAACAAGTGAACTTACTGTATGGTGAGAATCCTAACAAGGCAGTGCGTACATTTACCAAACCTTTACGTGAGGCGGGTATTCAGACGCATATGTTGGACCGCGGTTTAAATGCATTGCGAATGTATCCTGTTCCAGCTGATGTACGTCGGTTGATGTATAAGGTAAAACATGCGCAAGGCGTGGATATTACTCGTATATTTTGTGGCTTGAATGAAGTTCGTAATATTATTCCTTCCATAAAATATGCTAAAGAAGCGGGGATGATTCCTCAAGCCACTCTTTGCATCACTTATTCTCCTGTACATACGGTGGATTATTATTCTTATATTGCTGACCAGTTAATAGAAGCGGGGGCACCCGAAATCTGTTTGAAAGATATGGCAGGTATCGGTCGTCCTGAAATGTTAGGGCAGTTGGTGAGAAACATCAAAGATAAACATCCTGAAGTCATTGTACAATATCATGGACATTCCGGTCCCGGGTTATCTATGGCATCTATTTTGGAAGTTTGTGAGAATGGTGCGGATATCATTGATGTCGCTATGGAGCCCTTATCATGGGGAAAAGTGCATCCTGACGTAATTTCTGTACAGGCTATGTTGAAAAATGCAGGTTTTCAGGTACCTGAAATCAATATGAAGGCTTATATGAAAGCACGTAGCATGACGCAGGAGTTTATTGATGATTTTTTGGGGTATTTTATTGATTCTACCAATAAGCACATGTCTTCCTTGCTGTTAGGTTGTGGACTTCCCGGTGGTATGATGGGATCTATGATGGCCGATTTGAAAGGTGTACATTCAGGTATAAATCTACTTTTGAAAGGACAGGGAAAGGAACCTATGAGTTTGGATGATTTGGTAGTGATGCTGTTTGAAGAAGTGGAATATGTATGGCCGAAATTGGGATATCCTCCTTTAGTAACACCGTTCAGCCAATATGTGAAGAATGTGGCTTTGATGAATGTCATGCAATTGGTGAAAGGAGAGGAGAGATGGACGATGATTGATAACCATACATGGGATATGATTCTGGGAAAAAGTGGAAAGTTGCCGGGTGCGTTGGCTCCTGAAATAATTGAACTGGCGAAAAGTAAAGGTTACGAGTTTACTGACGAGGATCCTCAGATGAACTATCCTGATGAGCTGGACAAGTACCGTAAGGAGATGGATGATAATGGCTGGGAATATGGTGAAGATGAGGAAGAGTTGTTTGAACTGGCTATGCATGACCGGCAATACCGTGATTATAAATCGGGTGTAGCCAAGAAACGTTTTATGGATGATTTACAACGTGCTCAGGATGCGGCTATGGTAAAAAGTGGCTTTGATGAGGAAACAATTCGAAAATATAAGCGTACTAAGGCTGATCCTATTATTGCGCCGGATAAGGGACAGATTTTATGGGAAGTTTCCGTGGAAGGTCCTTCTATAGCACCGTTTGTCGGACGGAAATACCAGCATGATGAAGTGTTTTGTTATATTTCCACTCCGTGGGGAGAGTATGAAAAGATCTTTGCTAATTTTACGGGACGCATTGTAGAAGTTTGCGCCCAACAGGGAGCTGTAGTTAATAAAGGTGATGTTATAGCTTATTTGGAAAGAACAGAGTTTACTGCATGATTTGAAGGTAAAATATAGTTTTTTTATCCGCTGTGGCAGGTGTTGAATTTGTCATGGCGGATGTTTTTATCTTTTCATTCTTTTAAAATTTGCATTCATTCAGTTATGTGTTATCTTTGTTGCCATGCAGAAAAAACAGGTAGATAAGAAAAAATATATGAGAAAACTGTATTCGTGGTTGCTGGGAATAATTTTAGGAGTAATGCCCTGTATTGTTTCAGCATCAGAAAATGACAGTATAAAAGTCGAGAGTCTGCTTCAAAAAGCTGCCCGATTGCCGGCCGATAGCTGTAAGATATTGTTTTTTGCCCAAAATCTATTAGGAGTTCCATACGTAGCGAATACATTGGATGGGACAGATGAAGAAACCTTAGTTGTGCATTTGGATAAGGTGGATTGTACCACGTTAGTTGAAACAGTACTTGCATTGAGCCTTACTGATAAGTATGGGAAAAGTGACTTTGAAAGTTACAAAAAAGCGTTGCGGTGTATCCGCTATCGGAATGGGAAACAAGCCGATTATGTCTCGCGTTTGCATTACTTCAGTGATTGGATTAAGGATAATGAACAAAAAGGAATTGTACATGAACGCACGGGGGAATTAGGGTTTGCTGCATCACAAGTTTTGAATTTGGATTTTATGTCCACACATTCTGACAGTTATCATCGGTTGAAAAATAATCCTTCCATGATATCCCAGATGATTGAAATAGAGAAAAAATGGAAAAATGTTCCTGTTTCTTATATTCCTAAAACAAGTCTGAATGTTTCTTCTGAGGAATTGGACATAAAGAATGGGGATATCATAGCGATTACCACCAATATAAAAGGGCTGGATGTGGTACATACAGGATTTGCTTGTTGGGTGGATGGTAAATTGCATTTGCTTCATGCTTCATCGGTCATGAAGAAAGTTATTCTAGATTCGCAGACTCTCTTTGAATACTCTAAAAATAAGAAAGCCCACACGGGGGTGCGGGTTATTTCTTTTTCTTCTTTGAAACCGTAGAAGGTGTATCTTGTTGGGGTGGAAATATAGGGACGCATTTCATAAGATAAAGGATCTTCTTTTGTCTTTTGAGCATGTAGTTGCCAGGTCTGCTTGAATTGAACTTGCGAGGATTGGGAAGGCTGGCTGCAATTAGTGCACATTCTTCCGGTGTCAGTTTGCTGGCATTCTTGTGAAAGTGTTCACGAGCTACTGCTTCGGCACCATAGATACCATTTCCCATTTCTATAGAGTTCAGATAGACTTCCATAATCCGTTCCTTATTCCAAAATAGTTCTATCAAAGTGGTGAAATACACTTCAAGTCCTTTTCTGATCCAAGAAGAAGCAGGCCATAAAAAAATGTTTTTGGCTGTCTGTTGGCTGATAGTACTGGCACCTCGAGGACGTTTTCGGTTCTTGTTTTCTTCTAAAGCTTTCTCTATTTCTTTGAAGTCAAAACCATTATGCTCGGCAAAGCGATTGTCTTCAGAAGCAATAACAGCCATAGGCAGATGAGGGGATATGTTTTCTTTAGATATCCAAGAGTGTTTCCACTTTATATCTTCGCCATGAATGATTTGTTGGGTAGTTCGGATAAACATCAACGGGGTAAAGTAAACCGGAATAAAGCGTAAAACGATAACTGCGAGAATGGAAGAACCAAAGAAAAAAAGCAGCAGATTGCGAATGAATTTTAAAATCTTTTTTTTCATGCTTGTGTATTAAAATCAATTTCGGGCAGAAATAACCTGTCCGAAATTGATTTATTTTATATGTTATCCAAAGTTGTGACCGTTGGTTCGGGCGTATTGGATACGCTCTATGATAACGTCATTGATATCATTTCAGTGTACCTGCTTCCGCTTGCTGAATCATCTGTTGGCTGGCATACATATATACTTCTACACGACGATTCTGCTGGCGTCCTTCGGCTGTGTCATTATTACCTATCGGGTCTGCTTGACCCAAACCTTCTACAGACTTGATCTGAGAATTACTTACACCGCAACCTAGCAAATAACTAGCCACACTTTGAGCGCGTTCTTGTGACAGATTGAGGTTCTTTTGGATGCTTTGTTCGGCTGTACTGTTTCTCCAGCCCTGATTGTCTGTATATCCATAAATGGATACGTCCATATCTCTGTTCTGGTTCAATACGTTGTTTGCAAATTTACTTAAGGCTGATTTCGCTTGTGCACTCAAGGCTGCATTTCCTGTATTGAAGAGAATACCGGAATCAAAAGTAACTTTTACAGCCTGAAGACCGTTGTTATCTGTTACCTGTTCTACCTGTGCTCCTTGGATTTGAGCCGCTTCTTCTGCCGCTTTATCCATTTTTTTTCCAATTAACACGCCGGCGCCTGTACCTACTGCCGCACCTACTGCCGCACCAATAGCCGCACCTTTACCATGTCCGGCTATTCCGCCGATAATTGCTCCCAAAGCTGCGCCACCACCGCCACCGATCAGACCGCCTTTAGCGGTATTATTCATGTTACCACATCCACTGAATACTAGTGTTGCACTCAGTAATAAAGCCATAATTTTAGTCTTTTTCATAATCATGTTCATTTTAATATATTAATGACTTAATGCAAAAATTGTTCATTAAACAGCCTGATAATTTAAAGCTTTCTTCTTGATAAGTATAAACCAGATCAGACAAATAATTCCTTTCATAGTGCTAGTGATGCTTATGCTCCACCAAATACCCGGCAAACCCCAGCCCCATGATACAAACAATAATGCCATCGGGATGCGCAGATAGTTACAGGTGACACTGATTACGGCAGGAGGCATGGTGCGCCCCATTCCATAAAAAACGCCCTGTATGGTAATTTCCAGCATCATAAATAGTTGCGAGTATCCGTCGATACGTAGAAATACGCCACCGGTTTCATACGCCGCTTTTTCAGGAACAAAGATAGAAAATATTTCGTTTCCGTAACATATAAAAAGAAATGTGCAGAAAGATCCGAATATAAATGTCATCCATAAAGTGGTGCGATAGGCTTTCAGTACACGGGAGATTTGCCGTGCTGCATAGTTCTGAGCTACAAAAGCACTGAGAGCTGTAGAAAATCCTTGGGAGGTGTTCCAGGTGATAGCTTCGATTTGTCCTCCGGTAGTGAGTGCCATCAGCCCTAAATGACCACCTTGCTCTGTTGCGGTCCTTCCGAGAAACATATTGACGAAAGCGAATAATGTATTGAGTACCGCTACTGGTAATCCTATTTTCAAGATGTGGTGTGTATATTGTTTTTTTAGTGTAGTAAATAACCGAAAGTCATCCCATAATATTTTCTTTTGTTTCAATTGATAGATAAACAGTATGCATACCGTAGCTTCGGCCAGCCAAGTGGCAATTGCGGCTCCCGTAGTTCCCCAGTTTAAACCAAAGATAAAAAGAGGATCTAGTATCATATTTGTAATCAGTCCGATACCGTTAATGGAAAAAGGTATTTTGCTTCGTCCGGCGGCATTGAATATCCCTGTAAAGGCAGCTGATAAAAAGACGAATGGAAAGGCAGTTGCTATAATCCGTAGATATTCCCCAGCCATCTTGGCTATATGAGGTTCCAGTTCATAGATACTGATAATAGGGGTGGCAAAGATAAATAACAATGCTCCCCAGCTTAATGATATAAGTAAGGACAAGGTAAGATTATGTGATGCGAACGCACGGGTAGCTTGTTCGTTTTGTGCCCCGATGGCTTGTCCTACGCTGACTTCCGAACCAACTTTGTTCAGCAGGGAGATAGATGTGGACATCCATGTAAGAATACCCACTGAACCTACAGCGGCTATTGCCTCACTTCCTATTCTTCCTACCCAGGCCATGTCGGTCAGGCTATATGCCATCTGTATGAATGAAGTGGCCATAATGGGCATTGCCAAAGTAAACAATTGCTTCAGGATAGGGCCTTGAGTCAGATTCTTAGTTCCTTTCATTCGTCATTAACGGATAAATTGTCTGCAAAGGTAGAAATTTATACTGATTTCTGTGGGGACTGCTGATAAAAATACTTTTCTATTACTCTTTTTAAATGGTCTGGATGTTTCATAAAAAAACTTTGAAGTTCTTGAAGAAGGATAAAGCTTTTTCAAAAAACTCCAAAGTTTTTTATGAGTATATTGATAGAAGTCGTTAATTAGTAAGCGAAAATAGGATATTTCTTCATTGTTTCGTTTACGCGTGCACGAACTTGTGCAATCACTTCTTCATTGTCTACGTTTGAAAGAACAGTTTCAATCATTTCGGCGATTTCCAACATCAAGTCTTCTTTTGCGCCACGAGTTGTGATGGCAGGAGTTCCCAAACGGATACCTGAAGTTTGGAAAGCAGAACGGCTGTCAAATGGGACCATATTCTTGTTTACAGTGATATCAGCAGCAACCAATGCTTTTTCTGCTACTTTGCCTGTCAGATCAGGGTATTTAGTGCGAAGGTCTACCAGCATGGAGTGGTTGTCTGTACCACCAGAAACGATCGTAAAACCACGGTCAATCAGAGCCTGTGCCAATACGGCTGCATTCTTTTTTACTTGTGTTTGATATTCTTTGTATTCCGGCTGTAAACATTCACCGAATGCAACAGCTTTGGCTGCAATGACATGTTCCAACGGACCACCTTGTATACCAGGGAATACAGCAGAATCCAAAAGTTGTGACATCATCTTGATTTCGCCTTTCGGAGTTTTCTTGCCCCATGGATTAGGGAAATCTTTGCCCATCATGATAACACCGCCACGAGGACCGCGAAGGGTCTTATGCGTTGTTGAAGTAACGATATGAGCGTATTTAACCGGATTATCCAGCAGTCCGGCAGCAATCAGACCTGCAGGATGAGCCATATCGATCATCAGGATAGCTCCTATTTTATCTGCGATTTCGCGCATACGTTTGTAGTTCCATTCACGAGAATATGCTGAACCGCCACCAATAATCATTTTCGGTTTTTCACGTAATGCGATTTCTTCCATCTGGTCGTAATCCACACGTCCTGTTTCCTTGTTCAGATTGTATTCACATGGAGTATAAATAATGCCGGATGTGTTAACCAATGAACCATGTGACAGGTGGCCACCATGAGCCAGATTTAATCCCATGAATTTATCACCCGGATTTAAAACGGCCAAGAATACGGCAGCATTAGCCTGTGCTCCTGAGTGAGGTTGTACGTTAGCCCATTCTGCGCCGAAGATTTGTTTCAGTCTGTCGATAGCGATTTGTTCGCTCTGGTCTACCACTTCGCAACCGCCATAGTAGCGCTTGCCGGGATATCCTTCAGCATACTTGTTGGTAAGGCAAGAACCCATAGCTTGCATTACTTGGTCACTAACAAAGTTTTCGGATGCGATCAGCTCGATACCTTTGAGCTGGCGTTGATGCTCTTTTTCGATAATGTCGAAAATCAAATCGTCTCTTTTCATTTCTTTTTATAATAAGTTTATGTGCGATATTCGATTCTGAGTTCACAAAGTTAAGTAATTTTAGAATATAAGGAAATTATTTAGAAGAAAATCTTTAGTGGAATTACAGAAAAAACACGTGTGACTTTCTTTTTGTCGTTTCATAGGAAGTCAAATGCCGGAAATAGTTGATCCTCAGTTCTATTCTTTGGTGGAAAACTCTTCAGAATGTAATATTATGATAGATGTCGGAATTCTTACGGAGGAGTATGACTGCTTAAAAAATAACTCCTAGAGAGAAACTTAATACATTGCGATGACGATTGATGAAGATACCTTTTTCCTGAAATATGACTCCATCTATATTCTTTTCGTAAGTGATTGATTTGGATATATTGGTTAGTCCGATTTCATACCGGAAATCGAAGAATATATTTGCAATATTCACGCCTAATCCGATAACGGAACTTATATTGATAGGGCGTAATTCTTCTTTTATGCCGGAATGCCCGAACCCTTCAAACTCTTCATCAGTCTTATGTTTCCATACATATTCTAATTTGGGGCCGATAAAAAGTGCCATGCCGTAAGGACGGCTTTTTACGAAACTATAGCCATATAGTATAGGTAATTCCAAAGAATGAATTGTGCTGTTCAGTTTGGCAAATTCGGGAAGGGTATTTTCATTATTTTGATTCTTATTGAAAGCTATTTCACCTTTATAGACATTATACATAATTTCGGGTTGGATGAAGTGTCTTTTCATGTGTACCCGGAAAAATAGGGCGGCGAAATAGCCTACCTTATAATTATTTTGCACATCTTCCATACGTTCTCCGTCTAACTCCAGCCTGCTGGTAAAGTACATGGAAGAATTGAAGCCTCCTTTTATTCCCACATTGATTTTAGGCTCTTCTTGCAAACCTTTCTTCTCTCCTCGTACCGGAACGGATAAGGTGAGGAGCAATAAAGCGATCAATAAAAGGAGTTTCTTCATGAGGTGTCTTTAGGCTTTTTCTTTGGTCCGCATCCTGTTCTTTTCTACAGACCAGCCGAACTTTCCGATTTTCGGTCCCAGCTCAAAATAGCCGCCATGAACATATACCAGCGGATTAGCTTGGGATAATTCGAATTTTCCTGTTTCTCCGTTCAGGTATTTGTCATCAGCTTTCACATTTACCACATCGGCAATAAACATATCATGAGATCCTAGTGAGATAATTTCTTTTACCCTACATTCTATACAGAGTGGAGATTCCTCAATAATAGGAGCATTGACTATTTTCGCTTTTCCCGGAGTCAGCTTCATTTCTTCGAATTTATTATAATCTTTGCCCGAACGCACTCCGCACCAGTCGGTGGCAAATGCCATCTCTTTAGTTGTAAGATTGATGACGAATTCCATGTTTCGTTTCAAGATGGGATAGGAATGACGCTCCGGACGTACAGATATATAACACATGGCGGGGTTGGTACAAATAGTACCTGCCCATGCCACTGTGATAATGTTATATTCTTCTTCCGTACTCCCACAACTGACCAATAGGGCCGGAAGGGGATAAATCATTGTTCCCGGTTTCCAGTCTTGTTTCATAATGATTAAATCAGTTTAATACCTTCCTTACTTTGTTCCTTTTCGCAATAGTGGCATTTTAAGATGCCGTGTTCCTTGTCGATTACATGGAATAAAGTGATCATCGGTTCATTATTGGTGATACACTTGGGATTGGCACATTTTACAATGCCACGTAATTCCTGAGGCATCAGGACTTGTTTCTTTTCTACCACCTCATAGTCACGGATAATGTTCAGTTTCACATTCGGGGCTACTACGGAAAGGCGGCTTATTTCCTCATCAGTAAAAAAGCGGTCGGCCACCTTGATAATTCCTTTTTTACCTAGCTTTTTGCTCTCGAAGTTGTTTCCGATGGTTATGTTAGAGTCTGAATCCTGTAATCCCAATAGGGCGACTACAGTAAACAATTTATCGGAAGGTATATGGTCTATAACAGTGCCGTTTTTCAAAGCGGCTACCTGCAATGCTTGTTTATTATCGCTCATCTTCATTTTTGTTTTTTACTTTTTTGCATCTTCTATAACATCGTCCAAGGTTATGCCCAATACATCACAAAGGATGGCCTGGCGCGCATAAAGTCCGTTTTGTGCCTGCTGGAAATAGTAAGCTTTCGGATTCTCATCCACATCGTAAGCTATTTCGTTGACGCGGGGCAGAGGGTGCAGGATACGCAGATTGGGGCGGGTATGCTCCAGCATCTTATTCTTTAATATATATACATCTTTTACACGTTCATATTCCATCAGGTCGGTGAAACGTTCGCGCTGTACACGGGTCATGTAAAGAATATCGGCATCTGCGATCGTTTCTTCGTTAAAGTCTGTATATTCTTTGTATTTAATATTGTGCTCCTTGCAGTATATTTTATATTCTTCCGGCATTTTCAGCTCTTCAGGAGCAATGAAGTGGAAAGTGGGATTGAAGTGACGCATAGCCATCAGCAGAGAATGGACGGTGCGTCCGTATTTCAAGTCGCCTACCAAATAAATGTTCAGATTCTCAAGCGTTCCCTGTGTTTTGTATATGGAGTAGAGGTCTAGCATAGTTTGTGACGGATGTTGATTAGCTCCGTCTCCGGCATTGACTATAGGTACCGGGGCAACTTCACTGGCATATCTTGCAGCACCTTCCAAAAAATGGCGCATTACAATAATGTCAGCGTAATTGCTTACCATCATGATCGTATCTTTCAATGTTTCTCCTTTTGAGGAACTGGTCACTTTAGGATCGGTAAATCCAATGACGCGTGCTCCCAATCTGTTTGCTGCGGTTTCAAAACTGAGTCGTGTACGGGTGGAGGGTTCGAAGAAAAGAGTGGCGACTACTCTGCCATCCAAAATTTTACGGTTAGGCTTCTTTTCAAACTCTTTTGCCATCTCCAGGAGGTAGAGGATTTTCTCTTTCGAGTGTTCGGCAATAGTAACTAAACTTCTATTTTCCATTTTGGCTTGTATTTATAATTACAACTTATACGGAGTGTAAAGGTATGAAAAAAAAATAAATGAGCGAAGATTTAAAAGATATTTCGTTGAACTTTGTTAGAAACACATTCTATCTCAAAGTTTTTCCTTACTTTTGCATCGTTAATTACTAGAAAACGTCATGAGGAAGAAATTTATATATGTGCTTTGGGCTCTTGTAGTCGGCATACTGTTGGTTATAGCGTTCATATTCACCGCGATAGCAAAAGGATGGATTGGATATGTACCCCCCATTGAAGAGTTGGAAAATCCGAATTTAAAGTTTGCAACCGAGATTATATCCGATGATGGCAAGATGCTGGGCACTTGGTCACTTAGTAAGGAGAACCGCGTATTTGTGGGTTATGACCAGCTTTCACCGAATCTGATTCATGCACTGATTGCTACCGAAGATGAACGTTTTGCAGAACATTCCGGCATTGACGCCCGTGCGTTTATCCGCGCTTTGGTGAAACGGGGGGTGATGATGCAGAAGAATGCCGGTGGGGGTAGCACCATCACTCAGCAGTTGGCAAAGCAGTTCTATTCACCTACGGCGGATAATGTGATGGAGCGTTTGTTGCAGAAACCTATCGAATGGGTGATTGCTGTTCAGTTGGAACGTTATTATACAAAAGAAGAGATTCTGACCATGTATCTTAATAAATTTGATTTTCTGAATAATGCAGTCGGTATCAAGACAGCTGCCAATACATATTTTTCAAAAGAGCCGAAAGACCTGAGCATTGAGGAAGCGGCTACCTTGGTAGGTATGTGTAAGAATCCTTCACTTTATAATCCGAAACGTTTTAATGAACGTTCACGCGGACGCCGGAATGTCGTTCTTGACCAGATGCGCAAAGCAGGTTACCTGACTGATGCGGAAGCTGATTCATTAAAGGCATTGCCATTGGTCTTGAAATATCGTCGTGTAGATCATAAGGAAGGACTGGCTACTTACTTCCGCGAATATCTGCGTGGAGTGATGACGGCTAAAGAACCGAAGAAAAGTGACTACCGCGGATGGCAGATGCAGAAATATTATGAGGATTCATTGGCTTGGAAGACAAATCCTCTTTTCGGCTGGTGTGCTAAAAACAAGAAGAAAGATGGTACTAACTATAATATCTATACGGATGGTCTTAAGATTTATACCACTATCGACTCACGTATGCAAAAATATGCTGAGGAAGCTGTTTACGAACATGTGGCGCAGTATTTGCAACCCCGTTTCTTCAAGGAAAAACGGAAAAAGAAAACGGCTCCGTTTACGAATCAGCTGACAGAGGCAGAAGTGAATTCTATCATGACCAGGGCCATGAAGCAGACTGACCGTTATCGTATCATGAAAGAGGCAGGGTGTTCGGAAGCAGAAATAAAGAAAGCGTTCAATACTAAATATGAAATGTCCGTATTCTCATACGAGGGGGAAAAGGATACCATTATGACTCCGATGGATTCTTTGAAATACTATAAGTTCTTCCTTAGAGCGGGATTCATGTCTATGGATCCGTTGACCGGTCATGTAAAAGCATATGTGGGAGGACCCAACTATAATTATTTCCAGTATGATATGGCGATGGTAGGCCGTCGCCAGGTGGGTTCTACTATTAAACCTTATGTATATACTTTAGCTATGGAGAACGGTTTTTCTCCCTGTGACCAGGTGCGCCATGTAGAGCAGACCTTGATAGATGAAAATGGCCGTCCATGGTCACCGCGTAATGCCAGCAAGAAGCGTTACGGAGAGATGGTTACCATCAAATGGGGCTTGGCAAATTCTGATAACTGGGTAACGGCTTATTTGATGGGGAAACTGAATCCTTATCAGCTAGTTCGTCTGATTCATTCATTTGGTGTACAAAATAAACAGATAGATCCGGTGGTTTCACTTTGTTTAGGCCCTTGTGAGATTTCTGTAGGAGAAATGGTCAGTGCTTATTCGGCATTTGCTAATCGGGGTATTCGTACAGCGCCTGTTTTTGTAACCCGTATTGAGGATAATGAAGGAAATGTGTTGGCGAATTTCACTCCACAAATGGATGAGGTGATTAGTGAAACAAGTGCTTATAAAATGTTGGTCATGCTGCGTGCGGTCATCAATGAAGGTACGGGTGGGCGTGTACGCCGTCTATATGGTATTACTGCCGATATGGGAGGAAAGACAGGTACAACCAACCGTAATTCTGACGGTTGGTTCATGGGATTCACCCCTTCATTGGTATCCGGTGTATGGGTAGGTGGTGAAGAGCGTGATATTCACTTTGATACGATGGTGGACGGGCAGGGGGCTGCTATGGCACTTCCTATCTGGGGGCTTTATATGCAGAAAGTCTATAAGGACAAGAGCTTGGGATACTCTCAGGACGAGAAATTCAATATTCCTGATGACTTTGATCCTTGCAAGGATACTTTGATAGATGAAACTTCGGTAGAAGAAACCGGAGGATTGGACAATATATTTGAGTAATTAGAAGATTAGATTTATAAGTACAAAGTCTGTTTGCAAGAAGGAAAGCAAACAGACTTTTTTCTATATATACTTTTATGAACTATTACTTTTCCTGTTCACACGGCAGCTTATATTATAGAAAATAATTTATGTAAAAATGGTGAAAATCCTTGTCCTTTCATCGAAAAATGCTATATTTACGAAAAGAAAATCTTTACCTTATAAAGATAGGAGGTAACTATGGATAGAGATGTAACCCTATATCAGATCACTAGCGTTATGGCCGAGAGAGTTTTTCAAAAGATAGACAACTTCAATAAAGGCCGTAGAGAAGATGCGGGATTTTATGCAATCAGTGTTTCCACTCCTTATCGTTCGTATTATGCTTTATGGCGTATATTTCCGGATAATACTTACTCTCCTCTGTTTATTCAGTCGTTGGCAGTTACATTTAATGATGCGGCAGAGCGTGCTTTTCAGTATTTGCAGAATTGCAATGTCCTGCTGAAAGTGAAGGATAACACTTTCTTTGAACCTTATTATGGTCTGTCCGAAGATATAGTTGCATTTGGGAAGTATCGTGGAAAAAGGTTGGCGGAAGTATATTATATTGATCCTAACTATGTGCTTTGGTTGGCACATAAGTTTGAAGCCCGTAACCCCAGAGACAAAAAGTTAGCAGTATTGGCAAAGGCTTTTGCCACAGTTCATTATGAAACGGTCATCAGAAAACATCATTTGCCGGCTGGGAGTCGTTTTATCGGTCAGCCGGGAGAAAGGCTGACCGATTTACATCTGGAAGTCCTGGGGACAAGATTACAACTAGATGCTTATAAAACGACTGGATACTATGTAGATCAGAGTGTACTTGCTGCTGATGCTGATGGTAATCGTTATACTTTTATCATAAAGGCAGCTGCTTCCAGTATGTCACCGGAGATGCTGAGCTGCTATACAAAGAAAATCAATCCTCATGAAAGTCTATATATTAAATCGGCCAAAGTCCTTTCTCATTATGAGAGTAAAGGAATTAAATATACTCGCATAGGATATTTGAAATTTAAATAATGTCTGGAAAACAAATTCCCCCACCTTTGGATTGGCGAGGGAACGTTTTTTATTATCCGTTTACCTTTTTATAATCGGCCAGGAATTTTTCTAATCCTATATCTGTCAATGGATGGTTTAGAAGGCCTTTAATGGCGGATAACGGGCAGGTTACTACATCTGCTCCCACTTCCGCACATTGTAATATATGTAAGGTGTTTCGGATGGAGGCGGCAAGAACTTGTGTCTTGTAGTCATAAGTTTGGTACAATTCTACAATTTGTGCAACCAGTCCTACACCGTCATTACAAATATCATCCAGTCTGCCGACAAACGGAGATACATAGGTAGCCCCCGCCTTTGCTGCAAGTAATGCCTGTCCGGCAGAGAAAACCAGTGTACAATTAGTGCGGATTCCTTTATTACTGAAATATTTGATAGCTTTGATGCCGTCCTCAATACAAGGAACTTTTACTACAATGTGCGGGTTAAGGGCGGCAAGTTCTTCGCCTTCACGAATCATTCCTTCATAATCGGTAGCAATCACTTCGGCACTGACATCTCCATCCACTATATTACATATTTCAATGTAATGCTTATGTTGGTTCTCAACTCCTTTAATGCCTTCTTTGGCCATTAAAGACGGATTTGTGGTTACACCATCCAGTACGCCCAATGCATTTGCTTCGCGGATTTGTGCCAGGTTGGCTGTGTCAATAAAGAATTTCATAACTTTTTTCTTTTAGATAATTAAAAATCAGGTTAGCAACAGATTGCTAAGCTACTGATATTAACAATGATAAACAAGTAAATGTTCCGATTTATCTGTTATGAATTCTTTTTGTAGCTGAATACCGCCCAACCGTTCAAAGCGATGGCCATAAGGAACAAGGCGATAAATTGCATAATCAGGTCACTGAATCCGCTTCCTTTCAGGTAAACCATACGTGTTACCTGTATGAAGTACTTCAAAGGATTGGCAATGGTTATGGTTTGTGCCCATTCGGGCATACTGTTGATGGGAGTAAACAACCCGCTCATCAGCATGATGATAATCACAAAGAAAAACATGACAAACATGGCCTGCTGCATGGTTTGGGAATAGTTGGAAACTACCAGCCCCATGCCCGAGATAACGATAATGAATAATAATGCAAAGAAATAAAGCAGCCATAAATGACCGGCCGGAACCAGACCATAAACTAACCATGCCAGAATGATACCGATTGTGAGGATCAGTATGCCGGCTATCCAGTAAGGAATCAGCTTGGCCAGAATGAAAGTGAATTTGCTTACAGGAGTCACATTGATTTGTTCGATGGTTCCGAATTCTTTTTCACTCACAATATTAAGAGCAGGCAGAAAGCCGCATAACATCATCAACAATTGTGCCATCAGTGCCGGAACCATAAATACCTTATAATCCAGATAGGGGTTGAAACGTCCTTGGGTATCTATATTTATCACCGGGGAGGGAGAAATAGAGCCGGAATGGGAAGCCCGGATTTCAGTGGCATAGGCATTCACTATATTACTGAGGTAGGAACTTCCTAAAGTTCCTTTCGTTCCGTTTACGGTGTTGGCTGAAACCAGTACTTTTGCTACACCGGTTTTCAGCAAATCGCGTTCGAAGTGTGGCGGGATTTCCAAAATGAGGTCAGCATCTCCTTTTTCAATGCATTGCATCGCTTCCTGGTAACTGTTTGAAACATCTACCAGATGAAAATATTCGGAAGCTCCCACCTTCTGAACCAGTCGGGTGGAATAGGGACTGCGGTCATTATCCACTACGCTGAGATTCATATTCTTGATTTCAAAGTTTGCGGCCCAAGGCAACACCAGCAGGATGATGCAGGGAAATACGAGCAGTATCCGCGGAAGCATCGGGTTGCGCAGCAGTTGCTTGAATTCTTTTTCTAATAAATACTTTATCATATCTTCCGGAGCTTATTCTAATCGTTTGTTAAACTTTTTTAGGCTGATGAGTAAAAGGACAACAGCCATCAGCATAAGTATACCCATTTCTCCCTGTGCATAACTGATACTCAATCCTTCAATCATGATTTTCTTGATTCCGACAATATACCATCTGGCAGGGATGACATTTGAAATCAGCTGTAAAGGAAGAGGCATATTCTCGATGGGGAATATCATGCCGGAAAGTAGAACGGTAGGCATCATTAGTACCATTCCCGAAAACAGCATGGCTTCCACTTGGGTACGGGCGATAGTGGAAACCAATAATCCCAACAGCAGAGATACTACGATGAAGATCCATGAGAGCAAAGCCAACGAAAAAAGACTGCCTGCTACCGGAACATGTAATACATAAACAGACAGCAGCAGAATTGTGACCAGATTGACGCATGACAGCACAAAGTAAGGTACCATTTTGGCTATAATCATCCATAGCGGACGTACGGGAGATACCAGCAATACTTCCATCGTACCGGTTTCTTTTTCACGGACAATAGAGATGGAAGTCATCATGGCGCATATCAACATTAAAATCAATCCCATTACTCCCGGCACAAAATTGTAGGCACTTTGCATACCCGGATTGTACAATAACTTTATTTGGGGGATAATCTGTATGGGTGATTGTTGTTGCATGATCCGGCTTTGCTGATAATCTGCAATAATATTGGATGCGTAAGAGGTCAGTATGGTAGCATTGTTGGGATCGGTGGCATCGGCTATCAGTTGTACTCGGGCTTTACCGGTATGCCGCAGATTGTTATCGAAACCGGCCTCAAACACAATGACCAGGTCTGAACTGCTTTTCCGGAGTGTTTCCTCTATCTCGTCGTTGTCATATAGCATCTTGTTGACATTGAAATAGTCACTGGCATCCAGTTTGTCGATGATTTGCCGGGTGGATACATCTTTTGAGAAATCCAGCACGGCTACTTTTACATTCTTTACTTCGGTGGTGATGGCAAAACCGAAAAGAATAATTTGTACGACAGGCATACCTAGTAATATCAGCATCGTCCGGCGGTCCCGGAAAATGTGATAGAATTCTTTTCGCACAAATGATATAAATTGTTTCATTCTCTTTTTCTCTATCTCTTTTTCAACTTCTTACGGCCTTGCGTGCCAATTGTCTGAATACTTCATCCATATCTTGGGCATGGAACCGTTCTTTTAACCGTTGTGGGGTGTCCAGCGCTTCGATTTTTCCATCCACCATCATTGAAATCCGGTTACAGTATTCCGCTTCATCCATATAGTGGGTGGTAACGAAGACGGTGATTCCCCGTTCTGCCGCCTGATAAATCAATTCCCAGAACTGCCGGCGTGTGGCAGGGTCTACCCCTCCTGTCGGTTCATCCAGAAAAACGATCTTCGGCTCATGGAAAATAGCTACCGAGAAAGCCAGCTTTTGTTTCCATCCCAAGGGAAGTGACCGGACCAATGTGTTTTTCTCATTCAAGAGTCCTAATTGTTCCAGCACCTTGTCTGTTTTCTCAGCGATCTCCTTGTCGCTCATTCCATAAATCCCTGCATATAGCCGGATGTTTTCCCATACTTTTAAATCTTCATACAGTGAGAACTTCTGGCTCATATATCCGATCTTCTTTTTAACCTGCTCGTATTGCGTGGCTATGTCAAAGCCCGCTACTGTACCTTTTCCCCCGGTAGGTTGTGATAAACCGCATAACATGCGCATGGCTGTTGTTTTTCCGGCGCCATTAGCACCTAGGAAACCAAAAATCTCTCCCTGTTTCACTTTGAATGAGATATGGTCCACTGCAGTGAAGTTGCCGAATTGTTTGGTCAAGCCTTCTACCTCTATGGCGTATCGTCCGGTGACTTGCGGTTCATTAAAAGACAGCCCTTCAGGAGAAAGGATCGAACTGAACTGTTGAAGAATACGGTCCGGAGTGTCAATGCCTTGAATCTTTCCTTCACGAATAAATGCAATACGGTCACAGCATTTCATTTCGTTCAGGTAAGGCGTTGCCGCAATGATGGTAAGACCTTCTTGTTTCAATTTCAGCAGCATGTCCCAGAACTCCTTTCTGGATACAGGGTCCACACCGGTGGTAGGTTCGTCCAAGAACAGAATGGAAGGCCTGTGAACTAGTGCACAACTCAGAGCCAGTTTTTGTTTCATGCCGCCGGATAGTTTTCCGGCACGCCGGTGTTTGAAAGGTTCTATTTGTTGGTAGATATCCTTTACCAATGCGTAGTTCTCCCGGATAGTGGTATTGAAAAGCGTGGCAAAGAAAGTGAGATTCTCTTCTACGGACAAATCCTGGTATAAGGAAAAACGTCCCGGCATATATCCTGCCTGCCGGCGTATCTCTTTGTAATTCTTCACCACATCCTGCCCGCAGACTTCCGCTTTCCCTTCATCGGCTAGCACCAGTGTGGTGAGAATGCGGAAAAGAGTAGTCTTTCCTGCACCGTCCGGTCCGATAAGCCCGAAGATTTCTCCCGGTTTCACCTCAAAGCATACATCTTTCAGGGCTTGAACTTCACCGTAACTTTTGCTAACTCCTTTGACAGAAACGATATAATCCATTGTCTTATTTATTTCTTCATTTCTCCGTACATGCCTATCTTGATGTATCCGTCATTCTTTACTGCTATTTTTGTGGCGTATACCAGATTGGCGCGTTCGTCACGTGTCTGGATTGTTTTAGGGGTGAATTCCGATTTGTCTGAAATCCAGGTGATTGTCCCTTCGTATTCCCGGCGGTCATCTTCTCCTAAATCAGAAAACACTTTTACTTTATCTCCTAATTTCAGTTGAGATAATTGATCGGCGGTGATATAGGCGCGTAAAAAAAGATGTTGCACATCCGCCACTTTAAATAAAGGTTTTCCTTGCGTGGCCAGTTCCCCGGCTTCGGCATATTTGGCCAGTACTGTTCCGCAAATCGGACTGGTAATGTGACATTTGCGAAGCTGGTCATCCAGTTGGGCTACTTGTATTTCGTAGGCCGAGCTTTCTTCTGTGATACTGGCATTGCCGCGTTGAAGCGTGGAGATCTGTGCTTCCAACTGTTTTTTCAGAACGGCAATCTGGGAGTCAATATCATCTATTTGTTTTTGGGTGGCGGCATTTTCCTTCAGCAAGTTTTCTGTGCGTTTTCTTTCATATTCGGCTTTGCCGATTTGTTCTTTTGTGGCAGCTATCTGTTTATTGATGTCCGTGCTTTTGCTGGCTATCGCTTTACCGCTGGCCAGTAACTGCATCTTTTTCAAATAGAGTTGTAAGGTATCTATACACCCCACTTCTTCATCGGCCTTTAATAACTGTCCTTCTTCTATATTAAATTGCATGATCTTGCCATTGGCTTCGGAGGATACAATTACTTCGGTAGCTTCAAATGTGCCTGATGCATCATAGTCGCCTTTCTTGTTTCCGCAAGAGGATAAACCGAACAGAGTGGCGGCAAGCAAGATATATTTATTTGTTCTCATATTGGTTTGTTGTATATTTTAATTCGTAAATGGTTGATAATAACTGAATTTCATGCAGAATCTTATTCTGCCTGGCAATGTTCTCGGCTGTTACTTCACGTAGCATTTCTGTAACGGTCAGTGTTCCGTTGGCGACTTTTGCTTGGGCTGATTTTTTAATGTTGTTACGTAGGGTGATAATCTCCTCATCGTTCTTCATCAGTTCCGTCAGTTTCTTAATTTCACTGTTGTTTTGAGTGATTTCCAGATGAGTGTTAAACAAGAACGTTTCTTTCTGTACGTTCACATCTTGTTGATTCAGTATTAATTGGCGAGATTCATTCTTACGAGTATATAGGTTACTGAAGTTCCAGGAAAGGCGTACGCCTGCTACGTAATAGGCCGAAAATTCATTTTTCAGCATATTCAGTCCCGGGTTGCCGTATGCTCCTTGTACAAATACGCCTAACCTAGGCAGGTTCTTGGCGGTAAGTTGTTTACGTTGCGCCTCCAGTTGCTGATTTTGTGCCGCAAACAAGTTAAGTTCCGGACGTCGGATGAATTCTGCAGAATAGGCTTCTCCTTTATATAATAAGGCATTTACATCTGGTTTTTTTAGTGTGTTCCCGGTTAAAGGAGTAGGGTGGTTAATCATGATCTTCAACATCTCGCTGTAAGCACGATATGTGGCTTCCAGAGTATGACGTTGCTGTATGTTGTTCAATTGTTCCACTTTTACAGCATCCAAATCAGCTTGATTGGCAATACCATTCTTTACATACGCTGTAACGTTGTCATAATTCCTTTGTAATTCTTCCTGCATAAGCTGGTTTTGCTTCAATTGCTCTTTCAATAACAGGATACCAAAAAAAAGTTGGTTTACCCGTTCGTTGATGGCATACATGTCCACTTCCAGTTTCTGTTTGTCCACTTCGGATGTGGCACGGGTTACCTCTTTCCGTGCCCGGATGTTACCACCGTCCCATACCACTTGGTCCAGTTGCAGCATGGCTTGGTATTGATCCTTGCGCATACCGCGAATATCAATTCCGGGTAGGTCAACGGGTATTTCCGTTACATCCGATTGATAACTGGCTTTGGCGGATAATGAAACTTGCGGCAGATAACCCTTGTCAGCGTTAGAGATATTGTATTCTTTCGTCTTTTCAATCAGCCCGTACCGTTTAATCAGCGGATAATGTGCCCGGGCTTGCTGCTGACACTCTTCCAGCGTGAGTTCCTGTGCATTCAAACAAATGGGACTGATGCCAAGAAGAAAGGTTGTGAGAATGAATAACCTTTTCATTTTCTTAATCTGCTTAATATGATTTCTACATTTTCTTGTTTTCTGCGTTCCATATATTGATGATATTCTTCACCTTTTTCTTCCACAAACAATTGTATCAGTGGGTTTGCCACAAAGACGAAAATATTGAGTGAAATGGCGCTGACCATTAAATCTTCCGCTTTGACGGGGCGTACTGTGCCTTTCTTTATTTCCTCTTGCAGTGACCGGTCGAGCAGACTGATTGCTAACCGGAAATTAGGGAACAAGGTTTTACGGCAAATTTCTTTTCCGCATTCATTGGTCAGAATCTCCCTGTATATAAATAAAGGTAGTTCGGGATTAGCAGTCAAAAGGTCGAAGTGTGCTTCAATGAAACATTTTATTTTCTCCAAAAAAGGCAATGATTCATCTACACGAGAAAGGAATGTATCGGCCAGTTGCTTGGCTTTTTCTTCAAATACTTTGTTGAACAGATTCTCTTTTGTACGGAAATAATAATGCAGCATGGCATGGGTTACACCAGCCTCCTTAGCTATTTCTGTTGTCTTACTTCCGGAGAATCCTTTCTTAAGGAATTCTTTTTCAGCGGCTTTTAGTATGGATTGTTCTGTATTGCTCGTTTCTTCTTTCATATTATCATATTTGTTTAACAGAATTGTTAGTAAACGCAAATGTATAAGGAATCATTGGAAACAACAAACAGATGAAGTGAAAAAAATGTGTTCTTTAGTTTTTATTAAATGTTTTTTCAAGGAAGGCTAACCTCTTTTTCTTGGCAGGTTAAGGCTTTTTTCCCTGTTGTGTTCTATCTCCAAAGGTTATGGAGATAACTCCAAAGCCTATGGAGATAGAAATAGAACGGCCGGAAAGCCTTAGTCTTCCTGGTAGAAAGCCTTAGGTCTGCCAATGAAGATACTTAGCTGTTTTCCCACCTGTCAGGCTGGCCCTTTCAGTAACACTATCGTTTGCCGTAGGGGGATATGGAGGCGGGTTATCACAAGGTGAATAATGATTAATATATAAAAGGTATAAATTCTAAAAAAGCACAGACATTCCACGGCGGATATATTCTCTTTCCATATCTTCCGGTTTTAATATCTTATTGTCAAAGACCAGTAGGTCAATATCCAGTTTTACTACTCCTTGAGCCTTGTCTTCAGGAATCCGTCCGCAGCGTCGTTCCAATTCTTTAAACAAATCATGAACAGAATCGGGTGAAAGCGTTGTGCTGAATTTTGCCAGTTGATTGCTGAAAGGGGAGTGAAAGCCGCTGCCAACAGCTTCCGTTTCCATCATCTCGCCGAAATGAATATCAGGAAATGTGGCACGTAATGCTTCCCGTGCAACCGAGAGTTGCGCGTAACGGTTTGTATTAGAGCCCATACAAAGCAAACAATGGTGTTCGTCCATAACATTTATTGCATTAATGGTGCAAATGTATGAAATGTTTTTGTTACTTTTGCATGAATATATAAAAGAAATGGTACCATGAAATTTATTGGAATTATTCCTGCGAGATATGCCTCAACACGTTTTCCGGCCAAACCTTTGGCCATCTTGGGAGGCAAGCCTGTGATTCAGAGAGTCTATGAACAAGTAGCCGGTATATTGGATGAAGCATACGTAGCGACGGACGATGAACGCATTGAATCCGCCGTAAAAGCTTTTGGCGGAAAAGTGGTCATGACCTCCGTTTACCATAAAAGTGGCACAGACCGTTGTTATGAAGCGTATACCAAAGTAGGACAAGGATATGATGTGGTTGTAAATATTCAAGGTGATGAACCTTTTATTCAAAGATCACAGCTTGAAGCTGTGAAAGCTTGCTTTGAAGATTCGGCTACACAGATTGCGACTTTGGTGAAACCTTTCACTCCCGAAGACGGGTTTGAAGCTTTGGAGAATGTAAATTCTCCGAAAGTGGTGGTTAATAAGAATATGAATGCTTTGTATTTCAGCCGTTCCGTCATTCCTTTCCAACGTAACGCGGAGAAGGAAGGCTGGCTGAAAGGGCATACTTACTATAAACATATCGGTCTGTATGCTTATCGGGCCGATGTACTGAAAGAAATAACTTCGCTTCCACAATCTTCGCTGGAGCTGGCTGAATCGTTGGAGCAGCTTCGTTGGTTGGAAAATGGTTATACTATTAAGGTGGGAATCAGTGAAGTGGAGACAATAGGCATTGATACGCCTCAGGATCTGGCACGTGCCGAAGCATTTTTAAAACAGAGGGAGGGGAAGTAAATGCTGGACAGAACCACCCCACCGCCAATCCGCCAACTAAGCGAATTCAGTATAACCCGTCCCGACAGGAGGACGATGAAGAATGGGATGCCTCTGAATATCATTCATGCGGGAACCGAGGATGTTGTACGTTTTGATCTTCTGATAGGAGGCGGACAATGGAATCAGGAACAGCCGTTGCAGGCTATGTTCGCCAACAGGATGCTGCGTGAGGGAGCTGGAAATTTAACGTCTTCACAGATTGCGGAGCGATTGGATTATTACGGAGCCTGGCTGGAGTTATCTTCTTCCGTGAACTATGGATTCATAACACTTTACTCTCTGAATAAATATTTTGCCCGCACGCTGGCCGTCATATCCGAGATGATAAAGGCTCCTACGTTTCCGGCAAAGGAACTTTCCGTGGTGGCCGATACGAACAAACAGCAATTTCTGGTGAACAGCACCCGGGTGGAAATGATTGCCCGAAAGCAGTTGAATACAGCCTTGTTCGGTCCGGAGCATCCTTTCGGGCGCTATGCGGTAGCGGAGGATTATGACCGGATTACCCCGGAGGTGCTCCGTTCGTTTTATCGGAAATATTATCATTCGGGTAATTGTTCGGTATATATTTCGGGAAAGGTCACATCGGAAATTATCCGTTGTATAGAAGATAACTTGGGAAGTGGACAATGGGGGGAAGTGACGGAAAAAGCAAAGACAACGCTTGTTCCTCCGGTTACCACCAAAGAAAAGCGTATCTTTATAGAACGTGAGGATGCACTTCAAAGTTCCTTGAAAATGGGATGTTTCGTAATGGACCGTCATCATCCGGACTTTTTGAAGGCACGTGTCATGGTCACTTTGTTCGGAGGGTATTTCGGAAGCCGTCTGATGTCCAATATCCGTGAAGACAAGGGATATACATACGGTATCGGCGCAGGCATTGTGTCCTATCCGGGAACGGGAATACTGACTGTCAGTACCGAGGCGGCCAATGAATATGTGAATTCTATCATAACAGAAGTTTATCGGGAGATGGACAAATTGTGTAATGATCTCGTTCCTCAAGAAGAATTGGAAATGGTGAAGAACTATATGCTGGGCGATTTATGCCGGTCGTACGAGGGACCTTTTTCTTTGTCTGATGCCTGGATTTATATAGAAACGGCAGGGCTGGACGAACGCTTCTTTATCCGTTCGCTGGATGCCATCCGGGGAATCACCAGAGAAGAAATACGCATATTGGCTCAAAAGTATTTCTGCAAAGAAAACTTAATAGAGGTCATTGCGGGTAAAAAAGTGTAATAACCTATCATGTCCAAAGATAGAAAATCGTATCTTTGGCGTAAATCTTATCTATTATAAGTAACGAACCAATGAAGAAATACGTATATATATTATTGCTTTTGGCATCGGTCAGTACATTGGCCACCGCTCAGATAAAAATCGGGAATTATACTTTTAAAGACGGGGGCGAATATACCGGAGAGCTGAAAGGTAGAAAACCAAACGGTAAAGGAAAAACAATCTACAAGAACGGAAATACCTACGAAGGGGAATATATAAAAGGTAAACGCGAGGGGAACGGGACATATACGTTTCACGATGGAGAAAAGTATGTGGGGCAATGGTTCCAGGATCAGCAACACGGCAGCGGAACCTATTATTTTATGAATAATAACCGGTATGAAGGTATGTGGTTTGCCGACTATCAGCAGGGTGAAGGCACTATGTATTATTATAACGGAGATGTTTATATAGGTAACTGGTTTCAGGACAAACGTAGCGGAAAGGGTACTTATACCTGGAAAGCAGGAGCCAAATATGAGGGCGAATGGAAAGAAGACAAGAAAAACGGACAGGGCGTTATGGTATGGCCCGACCAGTCAAAATATGAAGGTGAGTGGAAAGATGACGCACGTGACGGAAAGGGGACATTTTACTATGTCAACGGTGACAAGTATGTGGGCGACTGGAAGGATGACGTGCAGCATGGTAAAGGTATTTATTACTTTAATAGCGGTGACCGTTACGAAGGTGACTACGTAAACGGTGAACGTACCGGGCAGGGAATTTATGTACACAAGAATGGCGACAAGTATGTAGGGCAGTTCAAGAACGGCGAGCAGCATGGGACCGGAACCTTTACATGGGCCAACGGTGCTGTGTATGAAGGGCAGTGGGTGAATAACCAGCGCAGCGGTAAAGGACACTATATCTGGGCGAACGGCGATGACTATGAAGGTGAATGGAAAAACAACATGGCCGACGGTGAAGGCACTTTGCGCACGGCTGACGGAACCAAATATAAGGGCCATTTCGTAAAAGGAAAGGAAGACGGCAAAGGCGTGCTTGAAGATAAGAACGGAGTACGCTATGACGGATTTTTCAAACAAGGGAAGAAACACGGCGCTTTTGTGGAGACTGACAAGAATGGAAATGTAATCCGTAAAGGTGTTTATAAGTTTGGAACGCTGGATGCGGAACAAAAATAAGAATATAATGTTGGATTTAGAGAAGATAACGTTGAAAGTACGTGAAATAGCACTCCGGGCGGGTGCTTTTCTTCGTAAAGAGCGTAGCGGTTTTGACCGTAGCAAGGTAGAGAAGAAAAATGCTCACGACTATGTATCGTATGTAGATAAAGAATCGGAACGCCGTATTGTGGCTCAACTTCGGGAATTGCTTCCCGAAGCAGGATTCATTGCCGAAGAAGGTTCGGGCAGCCTGACTACGGAAAACTATTGCTGGCTGGTAGACCCGCTGGACGGAACCACCAATTTTATCCATAATAATGCTCCTTATTGTGTGAGTATCGCCCTTCGTAGTAAAGAAGAACTGCTGGTTGGAGTGGTGTATGAAGTATGCCGCGATGAACTTTACTGGACTTATAAAGGAGCGCCTTCTTATCTGAACAACAAAGAAATACATGTATCAGATGTTTCTGATATGGACGAAGCGTTTGTGGCGTTAGGCTTTCCATACGATTCGCAAAAGTATAAGCCATTGGCGGAGCATATTGTGCACGAGTTGTATGGAAATGTGGGAGGTATGCGCCTGCAAGGAGCAGCTGCGGCAGAACTTTGCTATGTAGCTGCCGGTCGCTTTGAAGCCCGTATAGAAGGACTGCTGGGACCGTGGGATATTGCGGCCGGTTCGATAATCTTGATGAATGCCGGTGGAAAAGTGACAGATTACAGCGGAGGGGGAGATTTCTATTCCGGTCATGAAGTGTTGGCTACCAATGGAAAGCTGCATGATGGGTTTCTCAAGGTCTTGGGAAAAAAATAAATACTTCGCTTTTTTCTAGTTCGTTACAAATATATTTTGTAAGTTTGTCAAGTGAACACATGAACATAATGTAACATGGATGTATCTGTTATCTTTCAATTTTTAAAAAACCTGGCCACAAACAATAATCGGGAGTGGTTTCAGGAGCATAAGGATGAATATCTGAAAGCTCAAAAAGAGTTTGAGGAATTACTGACAGCAATCATCGCCCGTATTTCGTTGTTTGACGAAAGTATTGTCGGTATTCAAGCTAAGGACTGTACATACCGAATTTATCGTGACACGCGTTTTTCTAGTGATAAGACTCCTTATAAAATACACTTGGGCGGCTATATCAACGCCCGTGGAAAGAAATCAGAACATTGTGGATATTATGTTCATATAGAGCATGATAACTGTATGCTTGCTGGTGGAAGCTGGTGTCTGGAATCTAAAGTGCTGAAAGCTGTCCGCCAGTCCATTTATGACAACATAGATGAATACAGAGAAATTGTGGAAGATCCTGCGTTCAAGCAATACTTTCCTGTTATCGGAGAAAATCACTTAAAAACGGCTCCTAAAGGATTTCCGAAAGATTTTGAATATATTGATTATTTAAAATGTAAGGATTATACCTGTGCTTATATGGTGCCTGATGCGTTTTTCCTTGCCCCTGACCTGTTGGACAAAGTAGAGGATGTTTTCAAGCAACTGAAGCGTTTTGCTGATTTTACAAATTTCACAATAGACGACTTTGAATGATAAAAGCAATATTTTAACCATTAAAATGAAATAATTATGGTAGTAGACAGATTAGAAAACTTAGAAAAGTACGCTTCATTGAATCCTTTGTTCGCTAAAGCAATGGAATATCTGAAGGCTACAGACTTGAACGCTCAGGAATTAGGAAAAGTAAAATTACAGGGTGATGATCTGGTAGTAAACTTTTCTCAGACCAAGCCTAAAACTAAAGAAGAAGCAAAATTAGAAACTCATAATCAGTTTATTGATATACAGATTCCTCTGTCAGGGGTGGAAGTGATGGGTTATACAGCCCGTGAAGATCTTCCCGAAGCAGACTATGATGCAGATAAGGATATCTCGTTCTATCCGGGACTTGCCGAAAGCTATATTCCTGTAAAGCCGGGAATGTTTGCCATCTTTTTTCCACAGGATGCTCATGCTCCGGGAGTGTCTCCTGACGGCGTGAAAAAAGTGATCGTTAAAGTTTTGGTTTGAAAGAGAATAACTAACAAGTAATCATATTATGGAAAATACCACTCCTAAATTAGGCATAATAGAAAGTGATCCTTGGCTGGAACCGTATTCGGCAGCGATTGAAGGACGCCATCAGCATGCATTAGACAAAGAATTGGAACTGACCGGAGGCAAAGGAACTTTGTCGGACTTTGCCACCGGATATTTATATTTCGGCTTGCATCGTACCAGAAGAGGGTGGGTGTTCCGTGAATGGGCTCCGAATGCGAAGGAAATTTATCTTATCGGAGATTTCAACGACTGGAAAGAGCATGGCGATTATAGGATGTACCATGTAAAGAACTCTCCTGGCGTATGGGAGGTGGAATTACAAAGCGGTGCTATAAAGCATGGTGATTTGTATAAACTGAAAGTCCGTTGGAATGGCGGTGAAGGAGAACGTATACCAGCATGGGCTAACCGTGTGGTACAGGATGATCAGACAAAGATATTCAGCGCACAGGTTTGGGAGCCGGAGAATCCTTACCGGTTTAGAAAGAAGGTGTTCCGTGCAAAGACTGATCCTTTGATGATTTATGAATGTCATATCGGTATGGCTCAGGAAGAAGAAAGGGTAGGCACTTATAATGAGTTCCGTGAGAAAATATTGCCGCGTATAGCGGAAGCCGGATATAATTGTATTCAGATTATGGCTATTCAGGAGCATCCTTATTATGGGAGTTTCGGGTATCATGTTTCCAGCTTTTTCGCTCCGTCATCCCGTTTCGGTACACCGGATGAATTGAAGGAATTGATTGATACGGCGCATAGAATGGGAATTGCCGTCATTATGGATATTGTTCACTCTCATGCCGTGAAGAATGAAGTGGAGGGACTTGGCAATTTTGCCGGTGATCCTAATCAATACTTCTATCCGGGCGGCCGGCGTGAACATCCGGCATGGGATTCCTTATGCTTTGATTATGGTAAGAATGAAGTGATTCATTTCTTGCTGTCCAATTGTAAGTATTGGATGGATGAGTTCCGTTTTGACGGTTTTCGTTTTGACGGTGTGACATCTATGTTGTATTATAGCCACGGCTTGGGAGAGGCTTTCTGTAATTATGGGGATTACTTTAACGGGAATCAGGATGATAATGCGATTTGTTATTTGACATTGGCCAACAAGTTGATTCATCAGGTAAATTCCAAAGCGATTACCATTGCGGAAGAAGTTTCGGGTATGCCCGGGTTGGCAGCACCGATTCAAAATGGTGGATATGGGTTTGATTACCGTATGGCCATGAATATTCCGGATTATTGGATTAAAACAATCAAGGAGAAGATTGATGAAGACTGGAAACCGAGCAGCATGTTCTGGGAAGTGACCAACAGACGTAAGGACGAGAAGACTATTTCGTATGCCGAAAGCCATGACCAGGCATTGGTGGGCGATAAGACTATTATTTTCCGTCTGATAGATGCTGATATGTATTGGCATTTCCAGAAAGGGGATGAAAATTATACAGTGCATCGTGGCATCGCATTGCATAAGATGATTCGTTTGCTTACTGCCTCTACCATCAATGGAGGATATTTGAACTTTATGGGTAATGAATTCGGGCATCCCGAATGGATTGATTTTCCACGTGAAGGTAACGGATGGTCGCATAAATATGCCCGTCGTCAGTGGGGACTTTTTGATAATAAGAACCTGTGTTACCATTACTTGGGCGATTTTGATTCAGCTATGGTCCACCTCATTGAAAGTGTGAAAAATATTCAGGATACTCCAGTGATTGAGGTATGGCATAACGATGGTGACCAAGTGTTGGCTTACCGGCGTAAGAATTTGATTTTTGTATTTAATTTCAATCCTACCAAGTCATTTACAGACTATGGTTTCCTAGTGCCTGTCGGGGCGTATGATGTGGTACTGAATACGGATGCGACAGCTTTCGGAGGCAATGGTCTGGCTGATGACAGTATACGTCATTTCACTAATTTCGACCCTCTTTATAAGAAGGATAAAAAGGAATGGCTGAAACTGTATCTGCCTGCCCGTTCGGCTGTGGTATTGAAAAAAGTGAAAGAGTAATTTATGAGCAGCAACAACAGCTTATCCTATAAAAGAGCCGCCCGCATCCTCACGGTTGCGTGCGGTCTTCTTTTCTCTATTTTTAGTATTGTCTATCTTTTTGTGCTTCAGAAAGATGTCGTAGGTGCATTGCATTATTCATTGTCACAAGGAAAGACACATTATTCTCCGTTGGCAGGAGCTATCATCATTACAGTGGTTTTATTGGTATTCCGTTGGGGAATCAATGGATTGATGGGATTAAAAGGCCCTGTGCGAACACTTTCTTATTTCCCGTCTTGTCTGTTGCTGGGAGTGCTGACGGATGTGGACCGGACTATTTTCCACGGAGGAAACATAGAGGATAAATGGTTTTGGCTGCTGCCGTTGCTTTTGCTTATATATATAGGTGTTGTCTATACTTTACGGCGTGTGTTTCGTTCCTGGTTGAATCAAGAGGATTCTATATTGGGCTTAATAAACTCTAACTTAGCAATTTTGACACTTTTATGCCTGATGACGGTAGGTATAGGAAATACGAATGTGAATTTTCATCATGAACTGGCTGTGGAGCAGGCTATCCGTAATCATCATTATGAAGCTGCACGGATGATAGGAGCAAAGTCTTTGGAAACAACCCGTACATTGACAGTGCTTAGAGCCTATGCTATGTCTTTGGAAGGTACCATGGGGGAGCATTTGTTTGAATACCCTCAATATTATGGTGCGGAAGGGCTTTTGTTTGCGCCTCATTCTCAGGAAACTTTGCGCTTGAATGCCGATAGCTTGTATGCTCATCTTGGTGTAAGACCACATGTTGCAGAAGAGACAGTAGACTTTTTGGCCCGTATCTGTCGTGATGAAATAGGTAGACATACCGCTTTGAATTATTATATGAGTGCATTGCTGCTGGATAAGAAATTGGATAAATTTGTATCGGCGGTTGATATGTATTGTTTCGAGCAAGATACATTGCCGCGTTATTATCGTGAGGCATTGGTGCTTTATAAACGGACTCATCCTGGATATGGAAGAGAAGTTAAAGACACGCTGATGGTGCGGCGTTTGGATGAGTTTCTTAACCGTCAGAAGGAATTTTCATCACCAGTGGAAGAGAAAAACCGTATGCGGCGGGAATATGGTGATACCTATTGGTGGTATTATCGTTATCAATAAGTTATTTTTATATTTTTCGACTCTATATTTTTGCTAAATCATTAGTACTTTCCCATGCTTTTTTACTAATTTTGCAAACTCTTAAAAAGGAAAAACAAAAATAACGATATAGCATGGCAGTAGAATTGAAAGAACTTACCAAAAGAAGCGAGAATTATTCTCAGTGGTATAATGACTTGGTGGTGAAGGCCGATTTGGCTGAACAATCACCTGTGCGTGGATGTATGGTTATCAAGCCTTACGGATACGCCATTTGGGAGAAAATGCAGCGTCAGTTGGACGATATGTTTAAGGAAACCGGTCACGTAAATGCCTATTTCCCGTTGCTTATCCCGAAATCTTACCTTAGCCGTGAAGCTGAGCACGTAGAAGGATTTGCCAAAGAGTGTGCTGTAGTTACTCACTATCGTCTGAAGAATGCAGAGGACGGTTCGGGTGTTATCGTAGATCCGGCTGCCAAACTGGAAGAAGAATTGATTATCCGCCCTACATCTGAAACAATCATTTGGAGTACATATAAGAACTGGATTAATTCCTATCGTGACCTGCCTATCTTGTGCAACCAATGGGCAAATGTTATGCGGTGGGAGATGCGTACCCGATTGTTCCTGCGTACTGCGGAGTTCTTGTGGCAGGAAGGTCATACGGCTCATGCGACCCGCGAGGAAGCAGAAGCGGAAGCACAGAAAATGTTGCATGTGTATGGTGACTTCGCCGAGAAGTATATGGCTGTCCCGGTAATCAAAGGGGTAAAATCGGCTAATGAACGTTTCGCGGGTGCGTTGGATACTTACACCATCGAAGGTTTGATGCAGGATGGAAAGGCATTGCAATGTGGTACTTCTCACTTCTTGGGACAGAATTTTGCGAAAGCGTTCAATGTACAGTTTGTTGACAAAAACAATAAGCTGGATTATGTTTGGGCTACTTCCTGGGGAGTATCTACCCGTTTGATGGGTGCATTGATAATGACTCACTCTGATGATAACGGATTGGTGTTGCCACCACATTTGACTCCTATTCAGGTAGTTATCGTTCCTATTTATAAGAATGATGAAATGCTGAAGAAGATTGATGCAAAAGTAGAAGGCATTGTCAACAAGTTGAAAGCAATGGGTATTTCTGTGAAATATGATAATGCAGACAATAAGCGTCCGGGATTCAAGTTTGCAGATTACGAACTGAAAGGTGTGCCTGTTCGCTTGGTAATGGGTGGCCGTGATCTTGAAAACAATACAATGGAAGTGATGCGCCGTGATACATTGGAAAAAGAAACTCGTTCTTGCGACGGAATCGAAGAATATGTACAACAATTGTTGGAGGATATTCAGAACAATATTTATCAGAAGGCATTGAACTATCGTAACGAACATATCGTGAAAGTGGATTCATACGATGATTTCAAGGAACAGATAGAGAAAGGTGGCTTTATTCTGGCTCATTGGGATGGAACCCCGGAAACGGAAGACCGGATTAAAGAGGATACCAAGGCAACAATTCGTTGTCTTCCTTTTGATGCTGATGAAGAGAGCCTGACTCCGGGCAAGTGTATGGTAACCGGAAAACCATCTGCTCGCCGTGTTCTCTTTGCGAGAGCATATTAAACTTCGACACATTTATTTTATTTTTAATACATTATGTGGAGTCGGCAGCAGTGAATGCTCCCGACTCTTTTTGTTTTAATGTGATGATTAATATAGAAAATATATCTATAAGTTTTGGTAATCTGACTCTTTTCAGAGGACTTGACCTGCAAGTTCATTACGGAGAAAGTGTATGCATTTGTGGTGGTTCTGGCAGTGGAAAATCTTCATTGCTGAAAGCTGTTTTGGGCTTTGTTCCTTTAAGTGAAGGGACAATAAGGGTGGACGGCACACTGCTGGCACCTAAGACGGCGGATCATATCCGAAAGAAAATAGCATGGATTCCCCAGGAGTTGGCTCTTCCTTCGGAATGGGTCAGTGAAATGGTGCGGATGCCTTTTGAACTGAAGGCAAATCGTGAGGCGGGATTCAGCAAAGAGCGGCTGATGGATTATTTCGTATCATTAGGATTGGAAGAGAAACTTTATGATAAACGGGTAAATGAAGTGTCGGGTGGTCAGCGTCAGCGTATCATGTTGGCAGTGACAGCCTTGCTTGACAAACCTTTACTGGTAGTGGACGAACCGACTTCGGCACTTGATCCGGAATCGTGTTTACGGGTGATTAACTTCTTTAAATCCTTATGCAGTAAAGGAATGACTATATTGTCTGTTTCGCATGACAAACAGTTTGCTGCCAGATGCGACAAGGTATTTACTTTATAATCTGACTGATGGGAACAATTGATATAGACTATGGCAGTTTGGGAGTAGGATTGCTGCTGATGCTTATTCCGGTTTATTTTTTATGGCGTTTCAAGACGGGCTTGCTTAAACCGGTTCTGATAGGCACAGTACGTATGATTATACAGTTGTTTTTGATTGGGGCTTATCTTCGTTTTCTGTTTGAATGGAACAATCCGTTTATTAATTTTTTGTGGGTGATCATCATGGTTGGGGTGGCTGCTGAAACGGCTTTGACGCGTACGCGGTTAAAACGCGGAATTTTGATGATTCCTATTTCTATCGGTTTTTTTGTAACAGTGGTGCTTGTCGGACTTTATTTCCTTGGCTTTGTATTAAAGTTGGATAACATCTTCAGTGCCCAGTATTTTATTCCGGTTTTTGGTATAATCATGGGGAATATGTTGGGAGTGAATGTGATAGGATTAAATACTTACTATGCCGGATTGCGTAGGGAACAGCAACTTTATTATTTTCTGTTGGGGAATGGCGCTACCCGTAATGAGGCGATAGCTCCATTTGTGCGTCAGGCTCTTATTAAAGCGTTCAGTCCGGGCATTGCCAATATGGCAGTAACAGGGCTTGTTGCATTGCCGGGAACTATGATTGGGCAGATATTGGGAGGAAGTTCGCCACATGTGGCTATCAAATATCAGATTATGATTGTAGTTATAACTGTGGTGGCATCTATGCTTTCACTAATGATGACCATTTTTCTGGCTTCACGGAAATCATTCGACAGTTATGGCCGGTTGTTACGAGTTCATAAGGATACCAAACGGAAGTAGGGTCTTTCCTTGCTTTGTATACATTATATATTTCTTTCAATAAAATAGAAAAACATGAATGAGCAAATTTGGAAATATATAGCAGAATTATCAACTCCCGGTTTCTTTGTCACTGCGGATATAATGTATGAAGGAGAGGAATTTCCTGTAGATATTAAAGCATTTATCATTGATAAACTAGCTCTGATAGAAACAGGAATATCAGCCCGCAAATTTACGTTTCATTCGGGCGGATGGCGTATTCATCTTACTTTTTTTCCGACAGACCGTGTTGTTGACGAACGTTATGCTTTGAAAAATAAAATGATAAAGTGGGGAAAGTATAAAAAATAGCTTGGTTGCTTTTTAAATTCAAATGGATTGATTATCTTTGCAATCAAATTTTCGCGAACGAATGAAAATTAAGGAAATAGTAAGTGCCCTTGAAAGGTTCGCGCCTCTGCCTTTGCAAGACGGATTTGATAATGCCGGATTGCAAGTTGGACTGACAGAAGCGGAAGCAACAGGGGCTTTGTTGTGTCTGGACGTTACTGAAGCTGTTGTGGATGAAGCTGTCATGTTGGGATACAACCTGATTATATCACATCATCCACTTATATTTAAAGGTTATAAATCTATTATTGGTCGGGATTACATTGAACGGTGTGTTTTGAAAGCCATTAAAAATGATATTGTCATTTATTCGGCACATACCAATCTGGATAATGCACCCGGAGGTGTCAATTATAAAATAGCTGAAAAGATAGGTCTCAGAAATGTACGCATATTAGACCCGAAAGAAGAATATTTATTGAAGCTTGTAACTTTTGTGCCGGATGCACAGGCTGATAGAGTGAGAAAAGCTTTATTTGAAGCCGGTTGTGGTTGCATAGGTAATTATGATTCATGCAGCTATAATTTGGAAGGTGAGGGGACTTTCCGTGCGCAGAAAGGAGCCAGTCCGTTCTGTGGAGAAATAGGCGAATTGCATAAGGAGTCCGAGGTGCGTATAGAAACGATTCTTCCGGATTTTAAAAAGGCTATGGCGGTAAAAGCATTATTGGCAACACATCCTTATGAAGAACCGGTTTTTGATTTTTATCCGTTGAAAAATACTTGGACACAAGTAGGTTCGGGGGTGATCGGAGAATTGGAAGAACCTGAAACCGAACTGGATTTCTTGAAACGCATCAAGAAGACGTTCGAAGTGGGCTGTCTGCGACATACTCGTTTATCTGGTCGTTTGATACAGAAAGTAGCGTTATGCGGTGGTGCTGGAGCATTTTTATTGCCTAAAGCGGTAAGTGCCGATGCTGATGTATTTATCACGGGTGAAGTGAAATATCATGATTATTTCAATTACGAGAATAATATTCTGGTAGCTGAAGTAGGTCATTATGAGAGTGAGCAGTATACAAAAGAAATATTTTATTCAATCATGCAGGAGATGTTTCCGGAACTGGAAGTCCAGATAACCCGGGTAAATACAAATCCTATTAAATATTTGTAAGAAAAAACTATGGCTAGAGAAGCAAAGAAAGACCCGAGCGAATTAACAGTGGAAGAAAAGCTGAAGGCTTTGTATCAGTTGCAGACCATGTTGTCTGAAATCGATAAGATTAAGACCCTGAGAGGGGAACTTCCTCTTGAAGTTCAAGACCTTGAAGATGAGGTCGCCGGTTTGAGTACTCGTATCGAGAAAATTAAAGCTGATATCGAGGAACTGAAATCAAACATTGCGACTAAGAAAATTGAAATTGAGACAGCTAAGACTTCTGTTGAAAAATATAAAGCTCAGCAGGATAATGTGCGTAATAATCGCGAATATGATGTGTTGACAAAGGAAATTGAATTCCAGTCATTGGAAATCGAGCTTTGCGAGAAACGCATAAAGGAATATATTGCAGCGGAAAAAGCAAAGAGCGAGGAGATAGAGCACAGTAATCAAGACTTGGATGAAAGAAAGAAGGACTTGGAAGCGAAGAAATCCGAATTGGAAGAAATTGTTTCTGAAACCAAGCAGGAAGAAGAAAAGCTGAGAGAGAAAGCAAAAGTATTGGAAACAACTATCGAACCGCGTCTGTTGCAGGCGTTTAAACGTATCCGTAAAAATTCTCGAAATGGATTGGGAATTGTGTATGTTCAGCGTGATGCATGTGGTGGTTGTTTTAACAAGATTCCGCCCCAGAAACAGCTTGATATCCGTATGCGTAAGAAAATTATCGTATGTGAATATTGTGGTCGTATCATGATTGACCCTGAATTGGCAGGTGTGATTGCTGAACAGCACTTGGAAACTGTCAAGAGATAATATCGCCTGAAGCAGTATCTTTTTCTTTGTGGAAAAAGAATTTCATCACATTCTGAGCAAGATCTTGTAAGGAGATGTTGCTTAGAATGTTTTTTATATATCTACAGTTCTGAATAGTGGGGAATCTCTGGTAGAAAAAGATATGTTTTTGTATTGTAATCAATATGGCAGCAGTAATGATTCAATCCGTTGCTGACAATCAGATAATCAACTTTCAGAACCATGTTATACCTGGTTATCTGATCAAATACTGTTTGTGTGATTTCTATATGTGGAGCTTTGTACTCCACAATCAGTTTGGCACTTAGATCTTTGTTGTAGAGCACAGTATCACAACGTTTTTTTGTTCCGTTTAAGTCTAGTTGTATTTCGTTGGCCAGTAATCCCTTCGGATATCCTTTATAATCCGTCAGGTAATGAACAAAATGTTGTCTTACCCATTCTTCCGGAGTAAGGGCGACATATCTCTTGCGGAGCATATCGAAAATAACATTTTTTCCATTTCGCTCCGCGATTTTAATTTCGTAGGATGGTAAGTTTAATGATAACATTTAGTAAATTTGCATAAGTGTAACTCGGTAATAACCGATGCAAAAATACAAAAGATTATGAAAACAAAAGAGGAAATTGTAGCAAACTGGCTTCCCCGCTACACAAAAAGAAGCTTGAATGATTTCGGAGAATACATCCTTCTGACCAATTTCAATAAATATGTGGAACTTTTTGCCGACAAATTTAATGTGCCGGTATTAGGACGTGATGCCAATATGACTTCGGCACATGCGGAAGGAATCACTATTATTAATTTTGGCATGGGAAGTCCCAATGCTGCTATCATTATGGATTTGCTAGGGGCCATCCAGCCTAAAGCATGTTTGTTTTTAGGTAAATGTGGGGGCATAGATAGGAAAAATAAGTTGGGAGATCTGATTCTGCCCATTGCAGCTATTCGTGGAGAAGGAACATCCAATGATTATTATCCGCCTGAGGTACCTGCGTTACCTGCATTTATGTTGCAGCGTGCCGTCTCGTCGGCTATCCGCGACCATGCCCGCGATTATTGGACCGGAACGGTATATACTACCAACCGCCGTATATGGGAGCATGATGAGGGGTTTAAAAAGTATCTCCTTAAAACGCGTGCCATGTGTGTGGATATGGAAACGGCTACGCTGTTTACTACCGGTTTTTACAATCATATTCCTACTGGAGCATTACTTCTGGTATCCGACCAGCCGATGATTCCTGAAGGGGTGAAGACGGAGAAAAGCGACAGTATTGTAACGCAGCAATATGTAGAGGAGCATGTGGAGATTGGTATTGCTTCATTACAAATGATTATTGAGGAAAAGAAAACAGTCAAGCACTTAAAATTTGACTGGTAATTTTACTGTGTATGGCAAAAGAAACAACATACGAAGAAATAGCCCGTGAACTGAAAAACCGTATCTATAAGCCTGTTTATTATCTAATGGGTGAAGAATCTTATTATATAGATCGGATATCTGAGTATATAGCACAAACGGTGTTAAATGAAAATGAAAAAGAATTCAATCAGACTATTGTCTATGGGGCTGATACAGATATCGCGACTGTTATCAGTGCAGCCAAGCGTTATCCCATGATGTCCAAATATCAAGTTGTAATAGTAAAAGAAGCTCAGAATATAAAGAATATTGAAGAGCTTGCTTATTATCTCCAGAAACCTTTGGATTCTACAATTCTGGTGTTATGCCATAAACATGGTACATTGGATAGAAGAAAAAAATTGGCAGCTGAAATAGAGAAAGTAGGTGTCCTTTTCGAATCGAAAAAGATTAAGGATGCTCAGCTTCCTGGCTTTATATCTTCTTACTTGAAACGTCGTTCGGTAGAAATAGAGCCTAAGGCTTCAGAAATGATGGCGGAATTTGTTGGAGCAGATTTAAGCCGTATGGCCGGAGAGTTGGAAAAATTAATTATCACGCTTCCAAGAGAGCAAAAGCGGATTACTCCTGAACAAATAGAACGTAACATTGGCATAAGTAAGGATTATAATAATTTTGAACTTAGGAATGCTTTGGTGGCAAAGGATGTTTTCAAGGCTAATCAGATAATAAAATATTTTGAGGAGAACCCCAAAACAAATCCTTTGCAAATGACCTTGTCTGTGTTATTCAATTTCTTCTCTAATTTGATGCTTGCATATTATGCTCCTGATAAGTCAGAGCAGGGTATAGCCAATCAGCTGGGGCTTAAATCACCATGGCAATCTAAAGACTATATGGCTGCTATGAGAAAATATAGCGGAGTAAAGGTGATGCAAATTATTGGTGAGATTCGTTACTGTGATGCAAAATCAAAAGGAGTGGGTAATCCATCTTTGGAGGATGGAGATTTGCTGCGAGAACTTGTATACAAAATTCTTCATTAACTAACGAGGTCAAACAAGATTCCGCTATCCCGATGCTTTTGTTTTTTTAAGTGTCGGGATTCTTTTTATCCTTTCTCTTAGCAGAAATCCTGTTGATGACTCAATTGAGAATAATATTTTACATTCATACTTTTATTATTACCTCATTTAATGCTACAGTTATGTTTTTGTTCTCTATTTTTCTAGATGATGAGAGATGGATGATGAGAAAAATAGTATTAACTTGCTTATTCCTAGATTGATAGACCATTTTTCGCCTTCTTAGAATCGCGTATTTTAAAGGGAATGTCTGTTTGTACATGAATAATGGCAGTATTTAGCCTTTTCGGAGTAAAATGAATAAGAAGAATGGAAAGAATGCAGATGAAGCAAGTAAACAGCGACAATTTATTTTTTGTAAATTCATACGTTAGTTTAAATTTTGAATCCATACTTTGTTTTCTTATCGTGTATTCTATGATTCTCATTATCTTATGAATCCCATAAAGCGAAAATGGGCTAAAACTTGGATGGGGAGTTCTTGTCTTTACCATGAAAAATACATTGATACTTGTAAAATAGGAAAACAAAATATTCATAGGATCAAGCTGGAGCGTAAAACAGAGAAAATTCACTTTTAGAAATAATTATAATTTAATTTTGTAATCTTACATCTGTAAACTTTCCTAATATAGGAGATATTATAAGCTTTGCAGGTTTAACAATGAAAATAATACAAATGTAAACAAGGTAGTAGTCAAGAGTGAAGATTACATATATAAATGTATATGAATAATTATTTATCTCTTATTTTATTGCGATAATATGCTTGAAACCAGTGTTTTATATCTTGTCGATAAAGTGGTTAATAACTTGTATGCATTTTATTTACTTATATAATCATATTTATTTGTAAATATATCATTTTTGTTGTGTATATATTATAGATAATCAGTATTTTATATAGTCATGCATAAAGTGATAATTATAGTATTTTTAGGAGCGGTTTACGTGTGTAAATCTTAATTTATTTCCAATAATATACTCATACTTTACTTTTGTAAGATGTATATTTCTATATTGTAAATTTGCATTTATGAATTATATTAATTACTTTTGTATCTGTAAATTTTGCCTTATACTTTTGTAAATGAAGGAAAGAATCGCTCAAATAATCCAGAAAGAAGATATGACTGCAGCTCAATTTGCAGAGAAGATTGGAATTTCACCTTCCTCTCTTTCCCATATTCTTAGTGGTAGGAATAATCCTAGCTTGGAAGTCGTCATGAAAATACACAAAGCGTGTGACTATATCAGTTTAGACTGGTTACTCTATGGTGAAGGACAAATGGAAACGGATGTTGATTCAGACAATAACATTCATTATACGCCTTCTTTGTTTGATGAGAATTCATTATTTACGCCCGAACGTCCAGTTTCTCCGGAATATCGCAAGGAAAATGAGGTTAAAACACCACTTTATTCTCCTAAAGAGATTGTGCGTGAGGAAATTAAGTATGTGGAAATACCTGCCAAAAAAATCACTGAAATAAGAATATTCTTTGATAATGGGACTTATGAAACGTTCAAGCCTGAAAATTAGGGTGGGAATCCACTAAAATGCCGGTTAGCAGAATAAGATTTGGGTAAATTCGTGTATCTTTGCATAGAAAACGAATTTACCCAATTTTATTTCATGAAAAAATATATTTTAGACCTTGTGGTTACACAGAACATAAAATTGCATGCCAATTATGTTCTGATAAAATTGACTCATGCCAACCCATTGCCCGAGATGCTGCCGGGTCAGTTTGCTGAGATACGTATTGACGGTTCCAATACAACTTTTCTCCGCCGTCCTATTTCTATTAATTATGTGGATAAAACAACCAATGAAGTTTGGTTCCTGGTGCAATTAGTTGGCGATGGCACTCGCAAACTAGCCACTGTGAAACAAGGAGATATTGTTAATGTGGTGATGCCTCTCGGCAATGGATTTACAATGCCCCGGAATGTGACAAAGGTAAAGCCGCTACTGGTTGGCGGTGGTGTGGGTACCGCCCCGATGTTGATGCTCGGTGCTGAGTTAGTGAAAATGGGATGTACGCCTGCTTTCCTGCTAGGCGCACGTTCATCCAAAGATCTGTTGCAGCTGGAGTATTTTGAGAAATTAGGTAAGGTGTATACAACAACTGAAGATGGAAGTATGGGCGAGAAAGGCTATGTGACACAGCATAGCATCTTGCATACAGATCGGTTTGATATGATATACACCTGTGGTCCAAAACCCATGATGATTTCGGTAGCTAAATACGCCAAAGTTCATGGAATAGAATGTGAGGTTTCACTGGAAAATAGGATGGCTTGTGGTGTCGGTGCATGCTTATGCTGTGTGGAGAACACGGACGAAGGGCATTTGTGTGTTTGTAAAGAGGGTCCTGTATTTAATATAAAGAAACTATTATGGCAGATTTAAGTGTAAATATCGGCGATTTAAAGCTTTGTAACCCGGTTATGACAGCATCGGGTACCTTTGGATACGGAAAAGAATTTGAGGACTTTGTAGACCTCGAAAAAATTGGTGGCATCATTGTAAAAGGGACTACCCTTCATCATCGTGAGGGTAATCCTTACCCACGTATGGCAGAGACCCCTATGGGGATGCTTAATGCGGTAGGGTTACAGAATAAAGGGGTGGATTATTTTGTTGAACATATCTATCCACAGATAAGGGATATCCATACTAATATGATCGTTAATGTATCCGGATCTGCTGTAGAGGATTATGTGAAGACTGCCGAGATCATCAATGATCTGGATAATATTCCCGCTATAGAATTGAATATCTCATGCCCTAATGTAAAGCAGGGCGGTATGGCCTTCGGGGTTTCCGCATGCGGGTGTTCCGAGGTTGTAAAAGCTGTACGTAATGTGTATAAAAAGACGCTGATCGTAAAATTATCTCCCAATGTGACAGACATCACAGAAATAGCACGTGCGGCCGAGGTTTCCGGTGCGGACAGTGTATCTCTGATCAATACCCTGCTGGGGATGGCTGTCGATGCTGAAAAGCGTCGGCCTGTACTTTCCACTATTACCGGCGGCATGAGTGGTGCAGCTGTGAAACCAATCGCATTGCGTATGGTATGGCAAGTCGCTAAAGCAGTAAATATTCCTGTCATTGGACTAGGGGGTATCATGGGCTGGAAGGATGCTGTGGAGTTTATGTTGGCAGGTGCCACCGCAATACAGATAGGTACTGCCAACTTCATAGACCCAGCTATTACTGTCAAAGTTTCAGAAGGAATAAATGACTATTTGGAACGTCATGGATATACATCTGTAAAAGATATAATAGGCGCTTTAGAAATCTGAAAATTTTATCTTTTAAATTATAGCCCTGCGAGAGTGTAGATGAATAAATTGAAGCATTTCTTGCAGGGCCTTTTTTATAACCTTCTCTAGATAGAACGAGTATAAAAATGGTTGTTGTTACAACTTATTGCATGGGTATAAAATGATAACTTCAATTATTTTTTTTCGATGAAATGGCTTGTTTTTGAAAAAATGGACTAGAAAAACACTTGAAAAAGCTTTATCAATATATAAGGAAAAGGAAGATGGACTTAGGTTATATTAAAGAGAGAACATCTTTTCAGGTATGATATAAACAAAAGCAAAGAGGTAAAAGCCATGTTCATCATAAGGCTTTTATCTCTTTATTTTTTATATATATTTTTTATTTTAGCAAATCGGGTCTTAGCCGCTGTGTTCTTTCTAATGACTGCTGAAGCTCCCATTCTTTAATCTTTGCCTCGTGTCCGGATAACAACACATCGGGAACTTGCCATCCTTTGTATTCTGCAGGACGGGTATATACAGGAGCTGCTAACAGATTATCTTGAAAAGAATCGGACAATGCCGATTGTTCGTCAGAAATGACCCCGGGAATAATACGAACTACGGCATCGGCGATAACGGCGGCAGCCAACTCCCCACCTGTCAAAACATAGTCACCGATACTGATTTCTTTCGTAATGAAATGTTCACGTATTCTATAGTCTATACCCTTAAAATGACCACATAGAATAATTAAATTCTTTGCGAGTGAAAGTGAGTTGGCCATCGGCTGGTTAAACTGTTCTCCATCTGGAGATGTAAATATAATTTCATCGTACTCGCGTTCTGCTTTCAAAGCTGAGATGCATCGGTCTATTGGTTCAATCTTCATCACCATACCAGCAAATCCACCGAAGGGATAATCATCTACTTTGCGATAACGGTCGTATGCATAATCGCGTAAATTATGTATATGTATTTCTGCAATTCCTTTTTTCTGCGCACGGCTCATGATAGAGCAGTTGAAGAAGCTTTCCAGCATCTCGGGTAAAACGGTAATGATGTCTATTCTCATATTCGGTTATTTTTTGCAAAAGTAGCAAATTCCTCTTTGCCGGAAGGTGTTTTTCATTCAAAAAATAGCTATTTTTGCGGGAAAACTACCTTTATATATATGACAGAAATAGAAAGAATAGACCAATTGCGCGAGGAGCTTCATCGACATAACTATAATTATTATGTATTGAATGCGCCTGAGATTACAGACCAGGAGTTTGACAAGCTGATGCGTGAACTTCAGGATCTGGAAGAAAAACATCCGGAACATAGAGATGAGAACTCGCCCAGTATGCGTGTGGGAAGTGATATAAACAAAAACTTCATGCAGGTGGTACATAAATATCCCATGCTTTCATTGACTAACACCTATTCGGAAACGGAAGTAACCGAGTTTTATGACAGGGTAAAGAAGTCCTTGAACGAAGATTTTGAGATTTGTTGTGAAATGAAATACGATGGTACTTCTATTTCGCTGACTTACGAGAACGGGAAATTGGTGCGTGCTGTGACGCGTGGTGATGGCGTGCAAGGAGATGATGTGACAGGCAATGTGAAGACCATCCGCAGTATCCCTTTGGTGTTGCATGGAAAGGGGTATCCTGAAGCATTTGAAATTCGTGGGGAGATTTTGATGCCTTGGGTGGTGTTTGAGGAATTGAACAAAGAACGAGAAGCCCGCGAAGAACCGTTGTTCGCTAATCCCCGCAACGCAGCTTCGGGAACATTGAAGTTGCAGAATTCTGCCATTGTGGCATCCCGCAAGCTGGATGCATACCTTTATTATTTGCTTGGAGATAATTTGCCGTGCGACGGTCATTATGAAAATTTGAAAGAAGCGGAGAAATGGGGATTTAAAATTTCTGATCTTACTCGCAAATGCAAAACATTGCAGGAAGTATTTGATTTCATCAAATACTGGGATGTGGAGCGTAAGAATCTGCCTGTAGCTACGGACGGAATAGTACTGAAAGTGAATTCTTTGCGACAGCAGCGTAATTTGGGTTTTACGGCAAAATCACCCCGATGGGCCATTGCATACAAGTTTCAGGCCGAACAGGCACTTACCCGTTTGAACAAGGTGACCTATCAAGTGGGAAGAACAGGTGCTGTGACTCCGGTGGCCAATCTGGATCCCGTACAGCTATCCGGAACCGTGGTAAAGCGTGCTTCGCTCCATAATGCAGACATCATAGAAGGGCTGGATTTGCATATCGGCGATATGGTTTATGTAGAAAAAGGGGGCGAGATTATTCCAAAAATTGTAGGTGTGGACAAGAACGCCCGTATTATGATAGGTGATAAAGTAAAGTTTATTACTTATTGCCCCGAGTGTGGCAGTAAATTGGTGCGCTATGAAGGTGAAGCTGCTTATTATTGTACCAATGATGCCGCTTGCCCCCCACAGATCAAGGGAAAAATAGAACATTTTATCAGCCGTAGGGCTATGGATATTGATGGACTCGGTCCGGAAACGGTAGATCAGTTTTACCAGGAAGGATTGATACGTGATGTTGCCGATCTGTATACTTTAAAAACATCGGATATCATCAACCTGGAACGTATGGGAGAAAAATCCGCCGAGAATATAATAAAAGGTATAGAGCAGTCCAAAGAAGTGCCGTTTGAAAGGGTGCTCTTTGCATTGGGTATCCGTTTTGTGGGTGAAACTGTGGCGAAGAAGGTGGCGAAATCCTTTAAGTCGATGGATGCTTTGGCAGACGCGAGTTTAGATGATTTGATTCATGTCGATGAAATCGGAGAAAAAATAGCACAGAGTATCTTGTTGTACTTTGCTAATCCGAAGAATCGTGACATTATAGAGCGTCTTCGTGTGGCGGGTGTGAGATTGGAAGCCGATGAGGAGGATACTTCGGGACACACTGACAAATTGGCAGGGAAATCTATTGTGATTAGTGGGGTTTTCGCCCATCATTCGCGTGACGAATATAAGGAGTTAATTGAAAAGCATGGTGGTAAGAATGTGGGAAGTATTTCGTCCAAGACCAGCTTTGTTTTGGCGGGTGACAATATGGGACCCAGTAAACTGGAGAAAGCGCAGAAACTGGGTGTGACCATTGTGAGCGAAGAGGAGTTTCTGCAAATGATAGAGTGACTTTTTAGCGAGTATAAACTAAAAATAGTGTGATTTTTATCACTAAAAGAGAAAATATTCGTACTTTTGTAGGCTATTAAATAAGAATTTATAATTCATTTATGATACAGACAAGATTAAAAGGCATGGGAGTAGCGTTGATTACTCCTTTCAAGGAAGATGACAGCGTTGATTATGATGCGTTACTTCGTCTGGTTGATTACCAGCTTCAAAATGGAACAGATTTTTTGTGCGTGTTGGGAACCACGGCTGAAACCCCGACTTTGACTAAAGAAGAAAAAGACAAGATAAAACGTTTGATAATCGAAAGAGTGAATGGACGTATCCCTATTCTGCTGGGAGTTAGCAGCAACTGTACCCGTGCTGTTGTGGAAACGCTGAAAAATGATGATATGACAGGAGTTGATGCCGTACTTGTTGCTGTACCTTATTATAACAAACCTTCCCAGGAAGGTATTTACCAACACTATAAAGCGATTGCTGAAGCGACGGATCTTCCTGTGGTTCTTTATAATGTACCGGGACGTACCGGTGTGAACATGACTGCTGAGACCACCTTGCGTCTGGCACGCGATTTCAAGAATATTATCGCTATCAAGGAGGCATCGGGTAATATTACTCAGATGGATGATATCATCAAGAATAAACCGGCTAATTTTGATGTGATTTCGGGTGATGATGGTATTACATTTCCTTTGATTACTTTGGGTGCTGTAGGGGTTATCTCGGTTATCGGTAATGCATTTCCGCGTGAATTCAGTCGTATGACTCGTTTGGCATTACAGGGTGATTTTGCAAATGCATTGACTATTCATCATAGGTTTACGGAATTATTCAGCCTGTTGTTCGTAGATGGTAATCCTGCTGGGGTGAAGGCTATGTTGAATGTAATGGGGCTGATTGAAAATAAATTACGTTTGCCGCTTGTACCGACTCGTATCACAACATTTGAAAAGATGCGTGCTATTTTGGATGAATTGAAAATTAAATGCTGATAAAGGAATTTTTTTAATTAGATAAGACTGGTGTTTCGTCATTAAAAACACCAGTCTTTTTTTATGCCTGTCTGTTCGTTCTTTGATATATTATACCTGTAAGATTCTATATCTTTCACGCGTAACATTACTAATCTTTCACCTGATACATTAGTAACGTGTTACCCGACACGTTACTAACCTGTCGGTCTGTATGTTAGTAACCTTTGAAACGCCTTGTTTTTTAAAAAAGAACAAGCGCTTGTTTAAAGATGAACTGTTCTTTTCAGGTGTGTGAGAAGTTGTGTTGGTCGTCATTGTTTCGTTGGAGAAGGTGTAGGCGTGATTGGGGATAATTTCAATGCTTCCAAGAAGCGTTCCCAAGTTCTTCTAAACCATAATGCTTCTTTTTTATATGCTGCAAAGATATAAGAACGGAAAAATGGTAGACCTGTAGAAGCGCGGAGGTGCTTAACAGGGGATTTTCCCCCAAGAATTACAACTGAGCCATTTAAATTTAAAAAAAGAGAGAAAATACAAGAAAAGACCATCAGAAAAGATGGCCTTCTTTGTGATCGCGACAGGATTCAAACCTGTAACCGGCTGATCCGTAGTCAGCTACTCTATTCAGTTGAGCTACGCGACCTTCTTTTTTGTTTAACGGGTGCAAAGATACGTACTTTTTTGAAAGTAACAAGCGTTTAACCCTCTTTTTTTCTTGAAAATTATTCAAAGAAGCGATAATTGAAGAGCTGCCAACCAAGCGTCAATCCCACATTCCACTCTCTTTTCGGTGAACTATAATGATTTACATAAGCAGAAATCGCCCCGAACGGCAACTGACAAACAACCGATACTTCTCCCAAATATTCAAAACGTGAAAAAGCCTTTCCGTAATATGCCTTATTAATAGAATTTCTTTCAATTGGAAAAATAGGCATAAAGCCATAAAATTCCCCACGTACATGAAACATTTGATTAAAACGGTAAATGGGCCGTACACCGACTCCCACAAACTGATTGGCACGAAACGCTTCGTTGTACATCAGTTGTCCGTGTGCCGTAGGTGCAAATTCCCCAGCCTGCATCATAGTGGCCGTGTAGTTTTCCGAAAAGTTCCTCGAAGAATACAGTGCTTTCAAATACCACCCAAGTGTCCAATGCTCGGCCATTCTATGATACTTCTCTTTCATATACGACAATTGTAGCCAAGAATGCCGTTCCTCACTCGCCTTCTTATTATCTGAACTTTCTCCCGGATAAAAACACTCTTTCCCGGTAAATATCTGGGCAACCAACTCTTCATGAGCTCCTTGAGTGGGAAATTGCCGCGAATTCAACGTACTTCCATTAAAACTGATTGAACCACCGAATAGACTATAAGTGCTTTTATCGTATTTATCCTTATCAAAATCAATCACGTTTTTCTGAAAATAACGATCTTGTATTTTTGCTGCACCTACACCGAATTCCGCCCTCTTATTTGAAAGAAAAGGCAATCCCACTTTTAATTTCACAAAACGTTCATCTTTCTGATTAAACGCCGGTTTATCATTTCGAGAAAACAGTTTCTCTTTCTTAAAATAATCGAATGTACTGATAGAAGCTATTAAACGATAAGAGGTCGGAATACTGGTAGCAAAGTCTATCTTCCCCATCAACTGCACATTATTATAAATTTTACCGAGTTGCCCGTCAAAAGTGAACTCTTTTGCATTATAATTCAAGTTCTGATAGCTAAGCCCCAGATAAATCTGATTAGAACTCGTGGTAGAAACGTTGCCACCGATACGGACGGAAATATTATCCTCCAATTTAACCTTCAAATGAAGATCATACGTATCATCCTCCGGATTAAAAACCGCATGAGGAATGATCTCGGAAATCATATTTCCCGAAAGTAATCGAAAATAACCACGTTTCACATCTTCGTAAGTAAATTCCTTATCATCCGAAGCATGAAATTCTTTCTTAATATAGGCCTGTTGCTGGGCATTAGCTCCTTCAATCAGTATATTCTTAAACCGGAGTTCCGGGTAATTACTTTTGTATACGAGCCTTCTCAAACGTATATTATCCAAATTTACCCTTCGATGGATACGGCTTTTGATAGAATCCATCATACTCATCGTACGGTTGTACCCAATATCATGTAGCTCATTAATTCTCTGAAAGTCCATCAGATTGACATCATCGTACTTAAAAGTCATCACAATGCCTTCCGAATCCGGAATGGAATAATCGGTTTTCTGCATGACCATATTCTCGATCTGACTCATCAGATCGTTTTCTTTGGGTTTTGTAGGATTGGTGGCAACTACACTACCGATGATAATATCCGGATGAAAATCATCACGCATCACATCCGTCGGAAAATTATTATAAATCCCACCGTCATACGCTAATACACTATCTATCTCAATAGGCTTAAACATAAATGGAAAACTCATGGAAGCACGAACCGCATCACCCAAATCGCCTCTCTTCATTACAAGCTGTTTCTTGTTGTACACATCGGAAGCCACACAACGAAACGGAATAAACAGTTTATCAAAATCCCCTCCGCAAGCAGCTGTAGCCCGGGCGTACAGATCAATGAAGACAAGATTCATCTGCACAGGATCTACCACGCTTGACGGCAAAAACTGCGGCTTAATCTTCAATGAATCACGAAAAGAAAGGCGGATATTTAGAAATTCCGGGGTTGGCAAGTTTTTTTTGAAATAATACATATATTCCTCTTCTACCTCTCCGGAATACCAACGCTTAAAATCTTCTGACTTCAACAAAGCCTCCATATCGTCCGGTGAGTACCCCATAGCATACAACGACCCGACAATAGCTCCCATAGAAGTACCTGTTATATAATCGATAGGAATGTTATTCTCTTCAAGAGCGCGAATTATGCCAATGTGCGTCAGCCCTTTAGCTCCACCGCCACTCAGCACAAGCCCCACTTTCTGGGCCTGTACCCACATGGGCAACAACAGCAAAAAAGTAATAAGCACTAAAGCTTTTCTCATAATCTCGAATGAAACTATTATTTGTTTTATTATTTATCCTTCAAATATATGCAATAGTTTCGAATTAATCGGCATTCCCTAAAAGATTTAGAATAAAAAAGAGCATTGCCACGCTTTTCAGCGCGCAATGCTCTTCTGGATTTATTTACGAATTATAAAGGGGCGAATCAAATAAGCTCTATGCTTCTTTTCACGAAATTGTTCAAAGCTTCACCTTTCAACATGTTATTTTGCAACAAAGCCAAATCTATCAACTGACGCACTACCTTATTTTTACTTGCATATCCGGCAAAAACAGCTTCTTTTTTGATCTTCAGTTCATCCAATTTCTTATTCACATCTTTCAGCTCGTCTTTTTCAGAAGTAGGGATATCTTCTTCTTTTTTACCTTCTTGCTTCTTTTGCAACGCATCACGCTGCTTGGTAGCATCATCAATAGACAACTGTAAAGGTACAATGTCAGCAGCACAAGCTATTTCTTCTTCACTCAATACCTGTTTAATCAGTTTATGGTCTGAATTCAATACCAGATTAAACATATCAGGCATTTCGCCATAGAAACTCATACCGGCCTGTATATTAGCCATCTCTTTCATACGACGCATATACTCGCTTTGAGTGATCATCACAGGAGCGGAATTTTCGCCCAAAGCCTGCGTCATTACATTAAATTCAGTCTTATCCACTTTAGGTAGCTGGCTCTTGAACACGGCTGACAGGGCTTCCTGTTTATTAGCTTCCAATGCGTCACCCTTCTTGTCTTCTTTCACAATAAGATTGTCGACTACATCACTATCCACACGAGTAAAACGAGATTTCTCGAATTTCTGTTCAAGCATGCTCACCATAGCGACATCCAATTGACCATCCATAAGCAATACATTGTATCCCTTATTTTTAGCAGCTTCGATATAGCTAAACTGTTCGTCTTTATTGTTAGCGTACAAATAAATCAAATTTCCATCTTTATCTGTCTGATTATCTTTAATCAGCATCTGATACTCTTCATAGGTATAATGCTTACCATCCGTATCGGTGAAAAGGGCAAATTTTGACGCTTTTTCATAGAAATCCTCCTGCGTCAACATTCCATAATTGATAAATATTTTCAAATCATTCCACTTTTCCTCAAACTGAGGACGATCGTTCTTAAAGATGGATTGCAAACGATCGGAGACCTTCTTGGTGATATAAGTGGAAATCTTCTTCACATTTGAATCACTCTGCAGATAAGAACGTGAAACATTCAACGGGATATCCGGAGAATCAATTACGCCATGCAGAAGCGTTAAGAAATCAGGTACAATTCCCTCTACAGAATCAGTCACATACACCTGATTGCTATAAAGCTGAATCTTATTTCTATTCAATTCAATATTACTTTTCACTTTCGGGAAATAAAGAATACCCGTCAAATGGAATGGATAATCTACATTCAGATGAATCCAGAACAAAGGTTCGTCCGACATCGGATATAGCTCTCTATAGAATTTCGTGTAATCTTCATCCGAAAGTTCACTCGGTTTACGAGTCCACAATGGAGTGGTATCGTTAATGATATTATCTTCAGAAGTTTCCACCTGCTTACCGTCTTTCCATTCTTTCTTTTTACCGAATGCAATAGGAACCGGGAGGAATTTACAATATTTCTTCAATAACTCAGATATTCTGGATTCCTCCAAGAATTCTTTGGCGTCATCGTCGATATAAAGAATAATATCCGTACCGCGATCGGCTTTATCCACATCTTCCAAAGTGAATTCCGGACTACCGTCACAAGTCCATTTCACAGCTTGTGAACCTTCCTTATATGACTTGGTGACAATCTCTACCTTGTTGGCAACCATGAAAGCAGAATAGAAACCAAGTCCGAAATGCCCAATAATCGCATTTGCGTCGTTCTTATACTTTTCCAAGAAATCATTAGCACCGGAAAAAGCTATCTGATTGATATATTTATCAATTTCCTCAGCAGTCAAACCGATACCCCGGTCGGAGATAGTAATGGTATCTTTACCAAGAGAGACATGAATGGTAAGATCGCCCAATTCCCCTTTAAATTCGCTGATAGAAGCCAATGTATTCAGTTTCTGGGTAGCATCGACAGCGTTAGAAACCAATTCACGAAGAAAAATCTCATGATCGCTATACAAGAACTTTTTAATGATAGGGAAAATGTTCTCTGTTGTAACCCCAATATTACCTTTTTGCATAATAACGTATATTTTTTAATTTATCGGATTAGTATATTGTACAATGATGTTTCGTGAAACATAAGGACAAAAAAAATGCCAGATCCGAGAATCTGACATTTTGACGCATTATAAAGAATTTTATTCTGAAGTTTTCGCTTCATTCTTCATTTCAAGTTCACCTTTCTCCTTATTCAGAGACACTCTTATCATATCTCCGTCGGTTAGTTTGGAAGATATGATAAGTTCTGACAATCCGTCTTCCAGATATGTCTGTATGGCACGCTTTAAAGGACGAGCTCCATACTGTACATCATATCCTTTGGTTGCAATAAATTGTTTAGCTTCATCTTCAATAACCAACTTATAACCAATAGATTCGATTCTATCGTACAAACCTTTCAACTCGATATCAATAATGTGCGTTATGGCCTCCAAAGAAAGCTGATCGAAAGTGATAATCTCATCCACACGATTCAGAAATTCAGGAGCAAAAGACTTGTTTAAAGCTTTCTGTATCACACTACGAGAAAACTCCTTGTCATCCAATCGATTTTGAGTAGCAAAACCAACTCCACGACCAAAGTCTTTCAATTGACGCGTACCAATATTCGAAGTCATGATGATAACCGTATTTTTAAAGTCGACCATTCTGCCATAACTGTCAGTTAAGCGTCCCTCATCCATCACTTGAAGCAAAAGGTTAAACACATCAGGATGTGCTTTCTCTATCTCATCGAGTAGGATAATGGAGTATGGTTTGCGACGTACTTTTTCCGTCAATTGCCCGCCTTCCTCATATCCTACATACCCCGGAGGTGCTCCGACAAGACGGGAAACGGTAAACTTCTCCATATATTCACTCATATCGATACGAATCAATGCATCCGAAGAACCAAACATGTATTTTGCCAGTTCTTTAGCCAAATGAGTTTTACCGACACCCGTAGGACCTAAAAACATAAAGGTTCCAATAGGTTTATTAGGATCTTTCAGTCCCACGCGGCTACGCAATATAGCTTTCACTAACTTTTCGATAGCAGTATCCTGAGCAATCACTTTAGACTGAAGAGATTCTTTCATTCCGGCCAACTTAATGCCTTCCGCCTGTGCCATGCGCTGTACAGGAATACCGGACATCATAGAAACGACATTTGCAATTTCTTCGGCATCGACCGTTTGCCTATTGTCTTTCAATTGTTCTTCCCATGCTTGCTTCATACGGTCAAGCTCGACAGTAAGTTCCTTTTCCTTATCACGGAAACTGGCAGCAAGTTCAAAATTCTGCGATTTCACCGCCTCATTCTTCTTGCTCTTCGCTTCTTCAATCAGTTTCTCTTGCTCCTCAATTTCTTTCGGAACACTTATATTAGTAAGATGTACGCGTGAACCGGCTTCATCAAGAGCATCGATAGCTTTATCCGGAAAATTACGATCTGTGATATAGCGGTCTGTCAAGTTGACACACGCCTCCAATGCTTCATCCGTATAATTCACGTTATGATGATCTTCGTATTTACTCTTGATATTCCGAAGAATCTGAAGTGTTTCCTCGGCTGTCGTAGGCTCTACCATAACTTTCTGAAAACGACGCTCCAACGCACCGTCTTTCTCGATATTCTTACGATATTCATCAAGAGTAGTGGCACCTATACACTGAATCTCACCACGGGCAAGAGCCGGTTTCAGCATATTGGCAGCATCCATGGAACCCGCTGC